>Ga0160454_100011_pt1 | contig 394348 bp, 400 predicted proteins | sample HID1971M_E6MG_FD_108218 | JGI IMG/M metagenome (GOLD analysis project Ga0160454, IMG submission 108218) | Enriched millipede-associated microbial communities from UW Madison campus, WI, USA - HID1971M_E6 MG | ecosystem: Host-associated > Arthropoda: Insects > Digestive system > Unclassified ...
CCGCCAACAAATAAATTTTCCAAGAATTTTGCATGCTTCTACCGCCCCTTCTTCCCCTAATTTTTATATTTCTAAAAATATAAAAATATTTTCAAAAAAAAAAAAAAAAAATTACGTCAGCAAATAGGGCGCGTACTTCTGCGCCATATCGCGGTTAACGCTATAGAAAATATATGTGCCGTCCTTGCGCAGGTTCAGCAGGCCGCAGTCGGTGAGCTGCTTCAGATGGTGCGACAGCGTTGAGCCGGCCACGGATTCCAGCTTGCCGCTAATGTCGGAGCAGCACAGATTTTTCTCTCCGTCCGCCAGCAGCAGCGCAATCTTCAGCCTCGTCGCCTCCCCGAGCGCTTTGTACACTTTCACCGCTTGCCCGACATCCTTGATGTCCTCGTCCATCCCTTCTCACCTCGACGTTATATTTCTATATATATCGAAATTAGATTAGCACAACCTTCGTCTTCTGTAAACAGGCAAAGAAGGGGCAAGCGTTTGATCGCTTATCCCCTCCCCGAACTCAAGTCGGATTCGCCGGTTACCGCCCTCCAGAACGTTCCGTCCGAACAGTTTGGCTGGATTGCGCCCGACCGGCTTCGTCTCAAGCTTACGCGTCCACAGACCCTGCATAGACGGCGGCTGCCGGGCCGGTCATGTAGATGCGGTCGCTAACCTCGTCCCACCGAATGCGCAGATCGCCGCCGGCAAGCGAGATGGTCGCCTCTCTATCGGTCAGCCCGTTCAGCACCGAGGAGACAAGCGTCGCGCAGGCGCCCGTTCCGCAAGCCAGCGTCGGGCCCGCTCCGCGTTCCCACACGCGCATATCCACCTGGTCGCGAGAATTGACGGTCGCGAACTCCACGTTGATTTTGCGCGGGAACAGCGGATGCTTCTCCAGCTTCGGCCCCCAAGTCGACAGATCGAAGCCGGATGCGTTGTCTACGTAGATGACGCAGTGCGGATTGCCCATCGATACCGCCGTAAACTTGAATTCCCGTCCGTCCACCTCGATCGGATGAGCCATAATCGGATTGGCGTCGATCGTAGTCGGCACATCTCGTCCGTTCAGAATCGGCTTGCCCATATCTACAGTCACCTGCGCGACTTGTCCGTCTTCAATTGTCAGCTTGACCGGCTGTACGCCGGCGCCCAACGTCTCGATCGTCAGCTCCGACGCCGAGGCCAGCCCGTTGTCGTATACGTATTTAGCGACACAGCGGATCGCATTGCCGCATTGCTCCGCTTCCGAGCCGTCCGAATTAATGATCCTCATGCGAAAATCCGCCCGCTCCGAAGGCAAAATGTACACTAATCCGTCCGCTCCGATGCCGAAAAAACGATCGCATAGCCGAACGGCCAATTCCGCCGCATGATGCGGTAAAGCTTGCTCTCCGGCCACTACGATAAAGTCGTTGCCCAGCCCATGCATTTTCGTAAATTTCATTCTATAAGCCTCCCGCCATGTTCGTCAGTCGAGTGCTTGCACTCTCTGGATTCATCATAGCGGGACGGCGATGGAATGAGCATATAGCAACATTGCTTTTATTTGCACTTTTTGACTACTGCAAGCGGAAATTCTATCCTTACGGGGCGGAAGCGCACCAACGGTCCGCCGCTCGCGCTAAACGCAAGCCGCACAAACCGCAGCCCGCATTCGGCTACCGGATCGGTCTCGTCGAGGCGGAACTGCCGCCGTAATTGATTTTTGTTCTTTTTTTCTTCTGTTTAGAGGAGCTCCAGACGCTGCCCGCCCCCAGCGCGAACGTCGGGATCCCCGCGGCGACGAGAACGAGCGCCCAATCGCGCAGGTCGAGCGGAACGGTTTTGAACACCGGCTGCAGCGGTTCGATGTACAGCACGGCCAGCATCAACACCAGCGAGGACAGCACCGCGAACACGAGAAACTTATTTTCGAGCAGTTTGCGGTGGAAAATCGAGCGCGAGCTGCGGCAATCGAATACGTGAATGAGCTGCGCCATGACGAGTGTAGCGAAAGCGACGGTCTGCGCGTGAACGAGTTGATTCGACTGCCCCTCCCCCGCCTTCAACGCCAGCACGAACGCGCCTAGCGTACAGAGGCCGATCAGCACGCCTCGGCTGACAATTTTCCAGCCAAGACGTCTGGCGAAAATGTTCTCCTTGGCCGCACGCGGCTTCTGCTGCATCAGGTCGCTCTCGGCCTGATCGACGCCCAGCGCCATCGCCGGCAGCCCGTCCGTCACAAGGTTAACCCACAAGATCTGGATCGGAACGAGCGGAAGCGGCAATCCGGCCATCATCGCCAGGAACATCGTCATAATTTCGCCGACGTTCGAAGCCAGCAAGTAACGGATAAACTTGCGAATGTTCTCGTAAATGCCGCGCCCTTCCTCCACGGCGGCGACAATGCTGGAAAAGTTGTCGTCCGACAGCACGAGCGCGGAGGCTTCTTTCGTTACGTCCGTTCCCGTAATCCCCATCGCGATGCCAATATCGGCCGCCTTGACAGCCGGAGCGTCGTTAACCCCGTCGCCCGTCATCGCCACGACATGCCCTCGGCGCTGCAAAGCCTGCACGATTCTCAGCTTATGCTCGGGAGAGACGCGAGCGTAAACGTTAACGTCATCGGCGACCTTCTCCAAATCCTCGTCGGTCATCGCCGCCAGCTCGGTTCCGGTAATGACGCGCCCCTCCCGCCCGATAATGCCAAGCGTTCTGGCGATCGCCTCCGCCGTCGTGCCGTGATCCCCGGTAATCATCACCGTCTTGATGCCCGCTTGACGACACTTGTAGATCGCTTCCTTGACTTCCTTGCGCGGCGGGTCCATCATCCCCGTCAGTCCGACGAAGATCAACCCGCTCTCCGCTTGTTCTCCGCTGGCGCAGGTCTCATGCGCTTTGACATCTCGATAAGCCATCCCCAGCACGCGCAGCGATTCCCGGGCCATCGCCTCGTTAGCGGCAAGCACCTTATTCTTCAGCGACGCCGTGAACGGAACGACCTGATCGTCCCACAGGACATAGGCGCACTGACTGACCAGCAAGTCGGGCGCCCCTTTCGCACAGACCAGCTTGCCGCCCTGATGGGATACGAGCACCGACATCCGCTTGCGCTCGGCGTCGAAGGGGAATTCCTTGACGCGCGTATACAGGCTTTGCAGCGCGGATTTGACCAACCCGGTCTTCGCCGCCAGCACGAGCAGTGCCGCTTCGGTCGGATCTCCTTGGATCTTCCATTCCAGCGCTTCGGAAACCGGCAGTTCGCCTTTAGTCGACTTGCGTTTCTTCGCGTCGGCGGCCGCTTCCTGCTGCGACAGGTCGGAATTGTTGCAGAGCGCGGCGATCTGCGTCAGCCTTCGCAGAGCGGCGTCGCCCTTGGCGTCAATGCTTTTTCCGTTTTCCTTCAGTAGCCCCGTCGGCTCGTAGCCTTCCCCCGTAACCTCGACGGTTCTCCCGCCGAGCCATAGCTTGGTCACCGTCATTTTATTTTGCGTCAGCGTTCCGGTTTTGTCGGAGCAGATCACGGAGGCGCAGCCAAGCGTCTCTACGGAAGGCAGCTTGCGCACGATGGCCCTTCGCTTGATCATGCGTTGCACGCCAAGCGCGAGCGCAATCGTCACGATTGCGGGAAGGCCTTCCGGAATCGCGGCGACGGCCAGACTCACGCCGGCAAGGAACATGTCGTACGCAGGCTGTCCATGCAAAATACCAGCGAGCACGACGACTACCGTCAACGCGAGCGCAACGACGATCAGTATTTTACCGAGCTGCTCCAGCCGGTGCTGAAGCGGCGTTTCCGCCTCTTCCGTCTGTTGGATCAGATCGGCGATTTTGCCCATCTCGGTTTGCATGCCCGTGACCGTCACAATGCCCTTCGCAGTCCCGCGCGTCACCATCGTCCCAAGGTAACCGCAATTTTTCCGGTCTCCGAGCGCCAGATCCGCGGTATCCAGCTTTCCGGCCGTCTTGACGACCGGAACCGATTCTCCCGTCAAGGCGGACTCGTCCACCGAGCAGTCGTTGCACTCCACGAAACGAAGGTCGGCGGGCACCCTGTCTCCGCTTTCCAGCAGCACAACGTCTCCGGACACCAGCTCTCTTGCCGGAATATGCAGCAGCTCGCCGTCCCGAACGACTTTGGCGAACGGCGCGGACAGCTCCTTCAAGGCCCGAAGCGAGCGCTCGGCCCGGTATTCCTGGTAGAAGCCAAGCACGCCGTTAATAAGGATGATCGCGATAATCGTGAGCGCGTCCAGCATCTCCCCGAGCAAGCCGGAGATGATCGTCGCCCCCACCAGCACGAGCACCATAAAATCCTTGAACTGATTCAGCAGCAGCTTTAGCGGAGAATCCCCGCGCTTCTCGGCAAGCTCGTTTGGACCGAGCGTTCCGAGCCGCTCCGTCGCCTGCTCCCGCGACAACCCTTTTGCTCTGTCGGTGTCCAGCGATTTCGCCAACTGCTCCTCGCTTAGCTGATGCCATGCCTGACCTTCCAAGATCGTCAACCCCTTCCGTCATATCCGCTTGCGGTTCTTGACCTATGTGTATTCAGACAAGCCGGGAAATATCCCCGGACAGGGGCAAGCTTTCCCTTTGCGCGGAGTTATGGCATCATAAGAAGGCATAAAATATTAAATCGTGCTATGTACGTTGAATCTATGCAGCGTATATACATAACTCAGGAGCATCAGCTATGTCATTGGACGGAATTGTCGTTAGAGCGCTCGTGCGAGAGCTGCAGACATGCGTCAAAGCGCGCATTCTTAAAATTTATCAGCCTACGGACAACGAATTGATCTTGCATATACGGGGACAGGGCGCAAGCGGCAAGCTGCTGCTTTCGGCCCATCCTTCCATGCCGCGCCTTCATTGGACGGAGCAGCCTTGGGCCAACCCGGCCGAACCGCCGATGTTCTGCATGCTGCTGCGCAAATATTGCGAAGGCGGCGTCATTGAAGCGATTCGCCAAGTCGGTCTGGAAAGAATCGTCGAGCTTGACATCCGGCATCGGGACGAGCTCGGGGATGCCTCCCTGAAGCGGGTCGTCATCGAAATTATGGGCCGGCACAGCAATATCATTCTGATGGACCCGAGCACAGGCGTCGTGCATGACGGCATCCGACACGTTACGCCCGCGATCAGCAGCCACCGGGTTGTCCTTCCCGGCAGCGCCTACGTCGCTCCCCCGGAGCAGGATAAGGCCGACCCGCTTTCTGTCGGCGAATCCGAGTTCGCCGAGCTGATCGCCCGCGGCGGCGGCATCCCGGATGCAAGCGACGGCTCGTACATCGAAGCCGCCTCCAAAGCTTTGCTTGGCGCATTTACCGGCCTGAGCCCGCTCGTTTCCCGCGAGATCGCTTTCCGCGCCTCTGGGCATCCACAGGGACTGCGTGCAGCGTTCCGCGAAACGTTGGATGACGTCGGCCGCGATGCGTACGAGCCGAATATCGTCGTTCAGGAGAACGGCAAAGCCTTTTTCTCCGCCCTCGCCTTGACCCACCTGGACGGAGAGAAGCAGATTTTCCCTACGATGCACGAATGTCTGGAAAGCTTCTATCGCGATAAAGCTTCCCGCGATCTCGTCCGACAGCGCACGACGGATTTGAACCGTTTTCTGCTGAACGAAATCGCCAAAAACGAGAAAAAGCTCGTTAAGCTGCAGGAGACGCTCGACGAAGCGGCCGGAGCGGACAAGTTCCGCCGGAGCGGCGAGCTGTTGACCGCTCATCTGTACGCTTTTCAGCGAGGGGATACTTCCGTCGACGTCGTCGATTATTATGAGGAAGAGCAGCCGACGAGGACGATCGCGCTCGATCCGCTGCTTACGCCGAACGAAAACGCCCAACGGTATTTTCGCAAGTACGCCAAGCTGAAGAACAGCCGGGATGTGGTAACGGAGCAAATTGAAGCGACGAATGCGGAGCTCGGCTATTTGGCTTCGGTGCTGCAGGGTCTCGACTCGGCTACTCCGGACGATATCGGAGAAATCCGGGACGAACTGGTCGAGCAAGGCTATATTCGCGAACGAGGCCTCAAGCGCGGAGCGAAGAAACGGAAGAAGGACCGCCCAGCCGTGCTCTGCTATACGTCGAGCGAGGGGGTCCAAGTCTATGTCGGCAAAAACAACACGCAAAACGACTACATTACAAATCGTCTTGCGTCGGCATCGGACACCTGGCTGCACACGAAGGACATTCCCGGCTCCCACGTGCTCATTCGCGGCGGCGGCGAGTTCGGCGAAGCCACTCTGCACGAGGCGGCAATGCTCGCGGCGTACTACAGCAAAGCCAAATCGTCGAGCAGCGTCCCCGTCGACTATACGCTGATTCGCTACGTCCGCAAGCCAAACGGAGCCAAGCCCGGCTTCGTCATCTACGACAACCAGAAAACGTTGTTCGTCACCCCGGACGAGGCGCGGATTCAGCAGATGCCTTCCACGGTGAAGTAAACTACGGCTGACCCGCTATGCGCATAGCATGTAAATAAAAAGACGGCAATCTCCGGAGCCTGCCAGGCCCGGACGATTGTCGTCTTTTTACTGTGTTACTTGTCAAACCTCCGATTGAAGCAGCTCCAGAACGTCTGCGTCCACGCTGCGATTGCCGATTGGACCGTGGTAGACTTTCCCGTCCTTAACGCCGTGGAAGTCCGAGCCGCCGGTCGCCAGCTTGCCGCGCGTCGCCGCCCATTCCGCATAGCGCCGCTCCTGCTCCGGAGCGTGATCCGAATGGTAGGCTTCCAGACCGTCGGCTCCCCGCTCCAGCAGCGACAGCACCAGATCGTCGTCTCCATAGATTCCCGGATGGGCAATGACGGCTTTTCCTCCCGCTTCGTGAATCCAGCCGATCGCCTCCTGCGAGGATGCGCGTTCCTGACGCTCGTAGGCCGGCCTGCCTTCCGCGAGCCACAGGTCGAATGCCTCCCTCAGGTCGGATACGTAATTTTTATCGACCATCGCCTGCGCGATATGCGGTCTTCCAACCGACTTGTCCTTACGAGTGGACTTCCCGGCAGCGGCGGCAAGCTCCTCCAGAGTGATCGGCATGCCATGCCTGCTCAGATTGGCCAATATGCGTTCGTTCCGGCGGTTTCTGCCTTCCCTCAGCTCCTCCAGCCTGGTCAACCATTTCGTGTCGTTCAAGGAGAAGCCGTAGCCCAGCACGTGAATGTCTCTGTCGTTCGCCACCGTGCTCAGCTCGACTCCGGGCACGACAACGATGCCCAGCTCCCGTCCGGCCCGCAGCGCTTCGGCAACCCCCGCGACCGTATCGTGATCGGTAATTGCCACTGCGTATAGGCCCGCTTCCTTCGCCATCCGAACGTTATCCGCCGGAGCGTACAGGCCGTCCGAAGCCGTCGTGTGGGTATGCAAATCCGCGCGCCTAATCATGGGACAGCTCCTTTAACTCGCCTAGCAGGGCGACAGCCGGGATTGGCAGCAGCGACGAACGCAGCCGCACCGAATAAAACTGTCGCCGGAAGCTGACGCCCGATATTCTTACCGGCTTCAGCAAGCCAAGCGCAAGCTCGTGCTTAATCGTCCAGACGGATAGCAGCGACAAACCAAGCCCGGCCTCCACCGCCGATTTGACCGCTCCAGTGCTGCCGAATTCGCTAACGACTCGCAGCTGTTTCTCGGTGATGCCATGCCGCTGCAGCTCTTCCTCCATAATCTGCCTCGTTCCGGAGCCTTTCTCTCGCAGCACTAGCGGCTCGCCGATTGCCTCCTCTAACGATACCTGTTCCCTAGAGGCGAACGGATGGTCTGCGGGGGCGATCAGCAGCAGTTCGTCGTTCATGACCGCCTGAGCGTCAAAGCCGGGAACGTCGCAGGGCGCTTCAATAATGCCGAAATCCAGCCCCTGATGCGCCACCGCTTCGATAATTTCTGTCGTATTCATGACCTTCATATCGACGGAGATTTCCGGGAATCGGCGCAGAAAACTGCCGAGCAGACGCGGCAGCACATATTCGCCGATCGTCAAGCTGGCCGCGAACTGCAGCCGTCCCTTCAGCTCTTCGATATATTGCGTCATCATTTCGTCGGTATCCCGCATCAGTTCCACCGCTTTGCGGGCTTGCGGCAGCAGACGATGGCCCGCCTCCGTCAAATCCAGACGCTTCGTCGTTCGGTTAAGCAGCTTAGTTCCAAAACGTTCTTCAAGCGCCTGCACCTGCATCGTTACGGCAGGCTGCGTCATATGCAGCGTTTGCGCGGCCGCGGAGAAGCTGCCCCTGTCCGCAACGGTGTAAAAAATATGAAGTTGGTGCACGTTCAACGCCATTTGTTTCCGCCTTCCCGTCCGTAGGTTTCTATCGCATTATACCACAGAATACGAACGGCCGGGCGGAGGTGCTCCTCCAGCCCGGCCGTTTAGCGGCGTTTGCGATTATTTTTGATTAAAGTCATGCGCCTGGAATGGCGCAACCACGAATAATACGTTTTCAGATCCCGAAGCTCCATCGTCTCCGACATTCTTCCGAGGAACGTGACGACGATCATCTTGTGAAGGGGATTTCCAAGCAGATCCGTATCCGTCTCGCTCACGGAAAATTCGGCGACAAAAACAAGATCGTCGTCGATCGTATAGACGTCCTGCTCATTCCGGTAGTAGGACACGACACGCCCGTCCTTCAAGCATTGCCACATAAATTCGGCAATGTCGGAATAACCCGTCTTCTCCTGCTCCACGCGGTCCGACCAGCGGGTGCGAGCGTGATTGGTAATAATGATGTCGCACACTTTCTTGTCCCCAAGAACGATATGGAAAGGCTCGTATGTGCTCCAACGCTCCGTATGCTTATCCTTCACCGGGCTATCCCCCTTCCCGATTATAGGTCTTCTGAATCATTACCGCCCTATATTCCTAGGAACTTAAGTACATTCTACAGCATCTGTTCCCTAAGGTTCAACAATTAAATAGGTTCATATAGGAAATTTTCCCATATATAAAAAATAACAGGCCTCCCGAGTCATCCGCAGACGACTCGGGACTGCCTCATTCAGCCTAATACGATACGGTCGTCCGAAAGCTGATGACCGCTGATTCTCTCGAATTCCCCCAACAGTTGGGAGACCGTCAAGTTTATTTTGCGCTCTGCGGGAACATCTAGAATAATGCGCCCCTTGTCCATCATGATCAGACGGTTGCCGAGGCGAATCGCCTGTTCCATGTTGTGGGTGACCATCAGCGTCGTCAGCTTCATGTCGCGCACGATTTCCTCCGTCAGCCGCGTGATCAACTCGGCTCTTGCCGGATCAAGCGCAGCCGTATGCTCGTCGAGCAGCAAAATCTGCGGCTTCGTAAACGTTGCCATCAGCAAGCTAAGCGCTTGACGCTCGCCGCCGGACAGCAAGCCGACTCTGGCGCTCATGCGGTTTTCCAGTCCGATCCCAAGTCGGGAGAGCTGCTCGCGGAACAGCTTTCTTTTCGCAGCCGTCGCTCCCCAGCCCAATCCGCGCGATTGACCGCGTTTATAGGCCATCGTCAGATTCTCTTCAATGGTCATCCGAGGTGCGGTGCCGGCCATCGGATCCTGAAACACTCTTCCGATCCAACGGCTTCTCTTGTACTCGGCCAATCCCTGCACCTCGGTGCCGTCGATTCTGATTTGGCCGATGTCCGGCTTCATGACGCCCGAGATCAGATTCATCAGCGTCGACTTGCCCGCTCCGTTACTGCCGATTACAGTGATAAAGTCTCCGGCCTCGATTTGGAGATTGGCGTTCATAAGCGCTACTTTCTCATCGGGAGTCCCCGGATTAAACAGCTTGGACACGTTCGTTACGTCGAGCATCAGGCTTTGCCTCCTTTGCCTGGAGCGATCGCCGCCAGCAGCTCCTCGGAGCGCTTCTTGGCGACGCTGCGCTGCTTCATTACCCGGCGCACGTACGGAACGACGAGCGCGAAGATAACGATCAGCGCCGTAACCAGTTTAAGATCGGACGCCTCGAACAGTTTGACGCGCAGCGCTATGGCGATGACGATCCGGTAAATGATCGCGCCGATTACGACGGCCAATGTCGCCATGAACACCGATCTCGCGCCGAAGATTGCTTCGCCGATGATAACCGAAGCAAGTCCGATCACGATCATCCCCACGCCCATCGTAACATCGGCAAAGCCGCCTTGCTGGGCGATAAGCGCGCCGGACAATGCGACAAGGCCGTTCGAGAGGCTGACGCCCAATATTTTCGTGCCGTCCGTATTCGCCCCGAAGCTGCGAATCATCCGCTCGTTGTCTCCCGTCGCTCTGAGCGCAAGCCCCAAATCCGTATGCAGGAAAGCGTCGAGCAGCAGCTTAATGAGCAGCACCGCGATCCCCATGATAAGAATAAACAGACCGACAGGCTTCACGATCGAAGAAATCAGCGTATCCGTATTGACGATGGACACATTCGGGCGTCCCATAATCCGAATGTTGATGGAGTGGAGCGCAATCATCATCAGAATGCCGGCTAGCAGCCCGTTTACTTTGCCTTTCGTGTGAAGCAGTCCGGTGCAGACTCCCGCAAGAAGCCCGCCTCCGAATGCGGCCAATGTGGCAAGCGCAGGGTGATAGCCCATCGAAATCATGATCGCGGCGATCCCTCCTCCCGTCGCAAAGCTGCCGTCGACGGTCAGGTCGGGGAAATCCAAGATGCGGAACGTGATGTAGACCCCAAGCGCCATCAAAGCGTACAGGAGGCCCAGCGCTACGGCTCCGTAGATCGATTCAATCATCGTTAAGCCTCCTCACAGACCAATGGGGCGAACGACGGGAGCCGTCCACCCCATTGAAGCTGTTTACTGGATAATATTGTTTTCCTTGTCCTTGACTTTATCCTTCATTGCGTCCGTAACGGTAACGCCCTGCGCCTCGGCCGCCTTCAGGTTCAAGATCAGGTCCAGCTTGTCCGGCACGGATACCGGCATGTCGGCAGGCTTCTTGCCATTCTTCAAAATTTCGACCGCCATCTGGCCAACCTGGTAGCCGTGATCGAAGTATTTGAAGCCGACCGTCGCGAACGCGCCCTTCTCGACCGTATCGCGGTCGCTGGAGAAGAACGGAAGCTTATTGTCGTTAGCTACCTGAATGATGGAGTCCGCTGCGGTAACTACCGTATTGTCAAGCGTGATATAAATCGCATCCGCGCGTCCGACAAGAGACTCGGCGGCTTGCTTAACTTCGGAGGAAGTCGTCGCTGCCGCTCTCACCAGCTTGATGCCGTGCCCGGAGAGCGCTTCTTCGGCTTTGTTCGCCATGATGACGGCGTTGGATTCGCCTTCGTTGATGACGATGCCGACATTCTTGACATTAGGGAATTCGGAGGCGATGAAATCCATGAGTTGGATGATCGCTTCCGGGTTCGTGTCGGACGCGCCGGTAACGTTAGCGCCCGGCTTCTCCAAGCTGCTGACGACTTTATCGGCAAGAGGGTCCGTTACCGCCGCGAACAGAACCGGGAAGTCCTTAACGTTCTGAGCGAGCGACAGCGCGGACGGCGTTGCGATGCCAAGCGCCAGATCGTACTTGTCGGAGGCAATCTTCTGGGCGATCGACAGATTGTTCGTCGAATCTCCCTGCGCGATATTCAGGTCGACCTTCAGATTGTCGCCTTCCTTGATGCCCGCGTCCTCAAGCGCCTTAAGGAAACCCTCTTTAGTCGCGTCAAGCGACGGATGCTCGACGATTTGCGAGATGGCGATTTTGTAGCTCGCGGAGCCTGAACCGGATTCCTTGTCGCCGCAGCCTGCAAGCGCTAACAGTGCAGCCGTGGAGAGCATGACAGTCGTTAACAATTTCTTCTTCAACTTCATTACCCCTTTTTTTTGTTTATTTTTCCCCAGCTGCCGGAAAGCATTGATGCTTTTCCTAATTACAGCGATAAAAAGAATTGATACTAGTTTAATAGACCCATTCGCAATGCGTCAATTGCAATCTTGCACAAATTCCAATATCGGGACAAAATGAAAGAGGGACTGCCTCGCTGTCGAGGACCGTCCCTCTTATACGCAACGCCGTTCGATTGAGTCGGTTCCCGACTTACAGACCGTAAAACCGCGTTTTGTCCGGCACGTTTTTCTCGTACTCGGTTTTGATCTCGTTGCGGTAGGATCGCTCCACCTTGCGGACGAAGGGTAGACGCTGCAGGTTGCGAACCGTCTCCTCCGCCACTTCCGAGTTCATATACATGACGGCGTAGTGCATTTTGCGGGACAAGTAGTGGAGCGTGCCGTACTTGTCCAAGCCTCTGGCCGCCTTCGAATCGCTAAACCATACGATGTATCCTGTCCGTTCGGCAAACATGTCCAACCTCCGTCTGAACTGGTCTGAACTGCAAATCCGTCACCCGCAGCCGCCGCTTCCGCAGGAGCAGCTGCCCCCGTTGCCGCAGCCCGAAGCTTTCGGATTCGGGTTATTGTCCGGAACCTTGATGCTCTGCGATACCGCAAAAGCCAACGTTCTGGATATATCGGTCAGCAGTTCGTCCAAGGAGCTCTCCGCGGCTTTGTATTTGCGCACGGATTCCACCTCATCCAGCCGCTGCTGTACTTCGTACACTTGCTCCAACGCGGCGTTATAATCCGGATGAAACCTTCCGAACCGCTCGCACTCGACGAACTTCTCCTTCGCCTGAAGGAACTGTTTCTGTAAACTCTGCACCTCGGCGTCCTGCGAAACCTCCGCTTTCCAATAAGCGTATTCCGCGGCGGAGGCGGAGCGAATCAGCGACTCTCCCAGCTCGTAAGCGCGGGTCAGAAGCAGCGCCAGATCGGCGGGCCCCGTCGCGCCGTAATCGGCCGCGGGGAGGGTATGCGTCATGCCGGCCATCGGCCTCACCTCACCATTCGGCTTTGTACTACCTTACCTATCATAACACAACATAAGCTTGATCGGTCAATCGGTTTCAAGCTCTTCCAGATCAGGAAGAACGATCATCAGCTCGGCGATTTCCTCCGCCCGGACGGCGGCCGGCTCCGTTCCCCCGCCGCTCGGCACGCTTCCGTCCGCCGGACGCCATCTTCCCTCGGCCACCCATAACGCCCCGCTCTCCCGCATAGTGCGGGGCGCAAAAATCCGCGCCCCTCCATCGCGCTCCAGACGAACCGTCGTCTGCCAATCGATCGCCCGCCGAATGAGCTCTTTGCTTGTAGAAGGATGATACTTCCTTGGCCTGGTTACCCACGCGGCCGGAATATCCGCCAATCCGGGAAACAGCTCGTCGGCCCCAGGCAGTCCTTTATCGGCCTCGAAGGCGGACAAAGTCGTTCCGCCGCTCAGCCAGCCCTTATTCCCTCCTGCCGCTCGCTCGCCTCCATGCCGCGCCTCGCCCGGCGCTTCCCGCTCCGTCCTGACGACATCCACGGCTGGATAACCTGCCGCGCGCAGCTTGGCGCGAATCTGCTTCCCTTCCCCTGCGTCGACGAGAAAATGCCGATCTCCGATCCTCTCCACAATAAGCCCGGTCAGCCCCTCGTCGGCGGCAATCGCGTCGGCGACCGCCTTGCTGTCCGCGCGCAGCACCAGCGCTTCGACCAGCTCCGTCCTGCCGAGCGAAGCGAACCAATCGCGCAGCGCATCGCGAACGGGCTGGGGAACCGGTGCGCCGGAGCCCTCCTCCAGAGCCAGCAGCGCTTTGGCGAGCGAATAGCCCAAACGGCACGCATCCTCGCAGGAGCGCTGCGTCAGCCGGTATACATACAACTCGTCCGCTTTCTCCAATTCGGCAATGTCGGATAACTTCCAGCGGGCTCGCATCCCGACGTCCGGAGGCACGAGAACTTCCCCATCCGGCTGTAAGATAAAATACCCTTCCGCGGCCCCGGGCAAACTTCCCGGCTCCGCGCGTCGCCTGATTGCCGTCTGTCCCCGCCATGTTCCGCGCTCAATGCAGCCAAGCGCTTCCAGCAACGCCAGCCTCTCCTCGGCCTCGCCCTGCCCTTCGCCGACGCGGCCCACGGTATTCCATCGGCCGGCTTCCAGCGCCAGCGTCGCGGAGAAAGTCAGATGCAGAGCCGGCCGCGAGGCGCAGTATCGGGTCATGACCAGTGTCTGTAACCTTCGCTCGGCCTCGCGCAGCGGCAGATGAAGCCATTCGTCCAGCCCTTCTTCGCAAATGCGGATCGCGCCGTTAATCTCCGTTAGTACCCCGCAGACGAGCCCGAGATCAAACGCGAACGCCGCTTGCGAAGGCAGCTGAGCGACATGAGGATAAGCTGCAAGCAGTTGCTCCAGCGCTGCCTCCTCCAGCTGCAATGCCGCCGCAACCCGGGCAGTCGCCGCCTGCTGAGGCGCTCCTTTAGCCGTACGGAGTACCGGCTGCTTCGCAACTCGGTGCCAAGCGGACAGCAAGGCTAATGACAGAGGCGGCCGGTAATCCCCTCCGTCCTGCGCGACCTCCCAAGCTTCCTCCGAGGTAAGCGCCCGATTATTCGCGGGCAGAAGAAGCGGCTGCCACAGCGCAATGGCGTCTACAGGTATATAGAAAAGCCTATCTCCCCAGCTTTTGCGAACCGCGAACACTACGCCGCTTCTGCGCAGCTTGGCGACCGCGACGCGTGCCTCGGCCCCGGTCAAACCGAACTCCTCCTCCGCGTCGGCCGCGATCCGCTCTATCTCGAACGGATTAGCTCCGTATTTGTACAGCACGCTCCTCAATACGGACAACTGGGCAACATCGAGGCAGCCATCCAGCCAAGCCGTCGCCCATTCCGGGTCAGACAGCGCCTCCGCCAGATCTTTGCCCCGCTCCAGCAGCGCTTGGACCGCGGGGTCGGAAGCGATGAGGCGCTTCATCGCGTCCGGGAGCCTCGCTACGGATTGCTCGACGTTCATAGACACGCCTCCCGATCCGTTTCTCCAATCCGGCAGCCGTCCTCCCAGTAGTCGATCTTGTAAGGATAACCCTGCTCGAGCAAAAAACGGCCGCGATTGCGCGAAAACGCCACTTCGTCCGTTCCGTCGCTGACAAGAGAATAAAATTGTGCCTTGGCCCCGCTTCGTTTCGGCCGCAAAATGCGTCCGAGCCGCTGCGCCTCTTCCTGGCGGGAGCCGAAGCTCCCGGACACCTGGATTGCAACGGTCGCATCCGGTAGATCGACGGCGAAGTTGGCCACCTTCGAGACGAGCAGCACGCCGAACTCGCCCCGCTTAAACCGTTCGAACAGCTCCTGACGCCCGCGCAGCGGCATCTCGCCAGTAATGAGCGGCAGCGACAATTCCCTGGCGAGTTCGTGCAGCTGATCGAGATATTGGCCGATGACGATGGTCGGTACGCCGGAGTGCCGCGCCAACAGCTCCTTGACGACCTCGGCCTTGCGCGGATTTTCCCCGGCGATCCGGTTGCGCGCGCTTTTGGACGCGGTCGCATAGTTGACCGCCGCCGCAGGCTCCATCGGCACGCGCACCTCCGTGCATTCCGCCTCCGCGATCCAACCGCGCGCTTCGAGCGTTTTCCACGGCAGCTCGTACCTCCTCGGACCGATCAACGCAAACGCATCCTCTTCCCGGCCATCTTCGCGCACGAGCGTCGCCGTGAGGCCCAATCTCCGAGTGGCCTGAATGTCCGCCGTCATTCGAAACACCGGAGCCGGCAGCAGATGAACCTCGTCATAAATAATCAGCCCCCAATCCCGATTAACGAATAATTCCAGATGAGGGTACTCCTCGCTCTTGGAGGAACGATAAGTCAGCACTTGATAGGTCGCTACCGTCACGGGTCTTACGTTTTTCGCTTGGCCGGTATACTCGCCGACCTCGCTTTCGGTCAAAGTCGTATTCCGCAGCAGCTCCGCGATCCACTGCGTCACCGACACCCCGTTCGGCGTCAAGATCAGCGTCTCGCATTGAAGCCTTGCGAGCGCGGCCATTCCTACCCAGGTTTTGCCCGCTCCGCACGGAAGCACGACTACGCCGCTGCCGGCCGAATCTCTCAGCAGTGCATCGACGGCCTCCCGCTGATAGTCTCTCAGCTCTAAAGGCCTTCCATCCTCTGTTTGCGAGCGCAGCGATAAGGAAAGCGGCTGACCTTCGTGAAAGCCCGCCTCGTCCTTAACCGGATAACCCATGCCTGCCAGCTCCCGCTTGATCCAGCCCCGGGCTTCGGGGCGGACCGCCGCTCGCAGACTCTCGGGGCCGCCGTCAAAACAGGCGGAGATCGATTCCAACCGGTAGATCCGCTCCATCAAATCCGAAGTAGCCGTCGACAAAACCAGTCTCCCGTTATCGTTCTCGAGCCTGATTTGTCCGTATCGGTCCATCTGCGTGCGGATAAGCTGCTCTACCGCGAAGGGAAGCGGGCAGCGAGACAACGCAACAAGCCGCTCGGACACCCGAGCGGCGGTCCAGCCCGCAGCCGCCGCGTTCCATAGCGACACCTGCGTAAGCTTATATGTATGCCAGAAGCCCGGACGTTTCTGCAAAATGGCGATCTCCCTTAGAAAATCTCGCGCTTCCGCGTACTCCGTATGCCGCTCGTCCAGCAGCAGCGCCCCGTCGGACTGAACCCACAGCGATCGTGTATTTTCCAACCGGCATTCCTCCTTGTTGTTAACAAGGTTCTCCTCCTCTTCGCCGGTTCATGCATAGATCAGCAATCAAGCGCGGAATCGTCCGCCACCGCAATCAGCAGCCGGGCGGCATGCAGCATCGCTTCCTCCCCAATGTCGAACAGCGGATGGTGGTGCGGCGCCGACTCCCCCTCCCGCTTGCCGGCCCCGACGAAAAAGAAGCAGCCGGGCTTGCGCTGGAGATAATAAGCGAAGTCTTCTCCGGCCATCACTCGTTCGCACGGACCGGAAGCGCCGTCCGGCAATTGCTCGGCGATGATCCGCAGCACACGCTCGGCTTCTCGTTCGTCATTTACGACGGGAGGATAGCCCTCGACAAACCGAAAACGATAGTCGCAGCCATGCATTCCGCACGTATGCTTGACGATCTCCTCCAGTCTGCTCCGTACGAGGTCTCTCATTTCCTTATTAAAGGAACGCACCGTCCCGGCTAGCTTACAGCTGTCGGCGATTACGTTGTTGGCCGTGCCGGAGGCGAATCTGCCTACGGTCAGCACAGCGGCGTCCAGCGGATTGGCGCTGCGAGAGACGATCGTCTGCAGCGCAACGACGAGGGAGGCGCCCGCTACCAGGGCGTCCTTGCTCTCGTGCGGCAATCCGCCGTGCCCTCCGCTGCCGATAATCTCGATCTCGAACTCGTCCGGCGTCGCCATAAACGGACCCGGGCGGGTCGCCGCGGTGCCGAGAGGCATCGGGGACCAGAGGTGGACGCCGTAAACGGCGTCCGCCTCGTCCAGCCCGCCGTCCTCGATCATCCGAATCGCTCCGCCCGGCAGCAGTTCCTCTCCGGGCTGGAACAGGAAAACGCGAGTTCCCGCCGTCTCCTCTCGATGCAGGCTGTAATACTTGGCCACGGCCAGCAATTGTGCCGTATGCCCGTCGTGGCCGCACGCATGCATAACTCCCGGAACGCTCGAACGATAGTCGCATGGTTTGGCGTCTTGGATCGGCAGCGCGTCAATATCGGCCCGCAGCGCAATCGTCCTTCCCGGCAGACCGCCGATGCAGCGCGCTGCGACTCCCGTTCCCGCCGATGCCCGGCGAACTTCGAGCCCCCACTCCGCGAGCAGCGCCGCAATTTTGTCGGACGTTGCGTATTCCTCGAAGCTCAGCTCGGGATGCTGATGAAAATGCCGGCGCCATTTCACCATATCCCCGTAAAGAGACTGCAGCGTTTGCTCGTTGACCGTCATCGCGACGACTCCTTCCGAAAACCGCGTATTTGTATCATTGTATCAGAAACGGCAAGGCTCCGTAACCTGCCCTGCAGATTGCCCGAAGAATTGTCAATGAACGTTCGAACTTACAACCGGCTGCAGGGTTGCAGAAGGCCTACAAACCGACTATCATGGAAGTGGACGGCGCTTGCCAGAAGATGGCGATAATACGCGCTCAGCCTGCACGTTGGATTGGACCTACATAAGGAGGATGACCATGTTACTCGAAAATACAGGACTAAACGGAATTCGCAGTGATCTCGGCCATTTGGATGAATCCGGAGACAAGCTCGGCTTTGTTCGCTGGCAATGGGAGTATCGCCGCGCTACTTACGACTTGAAGCTTCACGACCGCACGAGCGGACAAGATTACTATCTGCGCATCGCCACCAGAGCGATCGAAGGCAAGCTGGAAAATCCGGAAGCCATCCTGGAAGTGGAAGGCGTCTATATCGGCCGCTCGACGTTCCCGCATGGACTGGATTACGAATCTGCGATTCCGGAGCCGATCTTGAACGCCGCTAAACAGCGCGCGCAGGATCTGAAGAAGCTGCTGTCCTAAGCGGCTTGGGGGAACTCGGGATGAAATCTCCGGAGAGCGGTCAGCGCGGCGCGCCAGATTTCCTGCTGCTGATCCTGACGCTTCTGCTCGTAGGATTCGGACTTGTCATGGTTTTCAGCGCCAGCTCCAGCATGGCGGTCACGAAGCCCGCCTACAACAATGACGCTTTCTACTTCTTGAAGCGTCAATTGATGTGGGTCGGGCTTGGCACGTTTATCATGCTTGTTCTGATGAATATCCACTTTCAGAAATATAAGAAGCTGTTTATGCTGTTCTTCATCGGCACGCTGGTTCTGCTCGCGCTTGTTCCGATTATCGGAGAGACGAGGAATGGCGCGAAAAGCTGGTTCGGCGTCGGTTCCTTCGGCATACAGCCGACCGAATTCGCAAAGCTGGCGATCATTCTGTACTTAGCCGCGATTATCGCGAAAAAGGACGAGAAGTTCCGGGATTTCAAAAAAGGGCTGCTTCCCGTTATGATCGTCGTCGGTTTTTTCGCCTTCCTCATCATGCTTCAACCCGACTTCGGCTCGTGCGCCATTCTCGTTATGTGCGCCTCGGCCATCGTCGTCGCCGGCGGATCGAATCTCAAGCATATTATGCTTTCCTCCGCCGTTCTGATCGGCTTGGCCGCACTCGGGACAAGCGTCTATCTGCTGCTTAACCCGGATGCGGGATTCGGCTTCCGCGGCGACCGCTTCACTGCCTTTCTGGACCCACTGGCAGATCCGCAGGGAAGCGGATATCACCTGAACCGTTCGCTGCAGGCATTCGGACACGGCGGACTAACGGGGGCGGGACTCGGCAACAGCGTTCAGAAGCTGTTCTACCTGCCGTACGCTTACAATGACTTTATTTTTGCGGTTATCGGCGAGGAGCTTGGCTTCATCGGAACGACAGTTTTTATTTTATTCTACGTGCTGTTCCTGTGGAGGGCGCTGATCGTCGCGCTGCGCTGCCCGGACATCTACGGCACGCTTGTCGGAATCGGCATCGTCTCCTTGATCGCGATCCAAGCGCTGATCAATATGGGAGGCGTCAGCGGTGCGATTCCGATTACCGGGGTAACGCTGCCGTTCATTAGCTACGGGGGCTCGTCGATGCTTATGCTTCTGGCGGGCATGGGGATCCTGCTCAGCGTGTCCAGGGAGTACAATCGCTTGGAGAAAACGACTCAGCCCGCTTCTGCAGCCCCGACAACGACCTATACCCGCACTAAAGTCCATCGTTAATATGCTTAAAAGAGGGCTGTCCGCTTGGACAGCCCTCTTCTCATGTTCTAGGATACATTATTTCACCCGGTTAGGCTCATCGACGGCTTCTTCGTCCTTGAAGGCTACGCCCTCCACCTTGACGTTGACCTCGACGACGTTCAAGCCTGTCATGTTCTCGACGGCTTCCCGAACGTTCTCTTGCAATCTCCGCCCGACTTCCTGAATCGGAATGCCGTACTGGACAACAATTCGCAAATCGATTGCCGCTTCGACCTGGCCAACCTCGACGGAGACGCCCTTCTGAGCGTTGCGTCCGCTTAGTCTCTTGGCCAATCCTTCCGATATGCCGCCCGACATCGCGGCGACTCCCGGCGTCTCCAGCGCCGCCAATCCGGCAATCGTGGCAACGACGTCATCGGAAATCCGTATCAAACCTTGCTGCAGTTCATCTGTCATAGCGGCCCACTCTCCCCGACCTAATATGTTTCCATTGTAATGGAAGACCAGACCATAATCAACCGCACTCGACCGCCTGCCGCGTTTTGTTCAAAAATCTCCGTTTACTGCAATACAAAAATTGGGTATAGTAAGAAATACCAATCCGAGACTTTCTATATTCTGCCTCCAAGAAGGTGTATCCGCTTGTTAAAAAAATCGTTCTATCCCCTGTTGATCTTGACGTTTCTTCTGAGCGCCCTTTCCCACTATTTGCATTGGGGGATGGAGCTTCAGTTCGCCTTTGCCGGAATCGCGATTTTATTCGCCGCGGGCCTGCTCGGCAAGGCGACGGAATCGGTTGCGCACTATGCGGGACAACGGCTCGGCGGATTTCTGAACGCGACGTTCGGCAATGCGGCCGAGCTGATTATCGCCATCTTCCTGATCAAGGAAGGACTATTCGAAATCGTCAAAGCCAGCTTAACCGGCGCGATCATCGGCAATCTGCTGCTCGTGCTCGGCGCAAGCGCTTTGACAGGCGGGCTCAAGTTCAAGGAGCAAAAGTTCAACGTCCATCTGGCCGGGCAGAATGCATCGCTGATGCTGCTCGCCATTATTGCCCTGTTCATTCCCGCTATCTTCGTGCAAACCGAGCATATCTCCGTGCAGGATACGCTCAGAATGAGCGAGATCGTAGCCGCTTTCCTGATCATTGCCTATATCGGCTGGCTCATCTATTCGATGGTCACCCATAAGGATCTGCTCGCAGACAACGAGGAAACGAAGGCCGATCACGGCGAAAGCCCCGGTTGGTCCAAATCGCTGTCCGTCGTTCTGCTGGTCGTCGCTACCGTTATGGTCGCTTTCATCAGCGAATGGCTCGTCCATACGCTGGATGCGTTCTCCGCGCGATTCGGCCTGTCGGAATTGTTCATCGGCGCCTTTGTCGTAGCCATCGTCGGCAATGCGGCGGAACACAGCGCGGCTATCATGCTCGCCTTGAAGAACAAGATGGGGGCCGCGGTCGAGATCGCCGTCGGCAGCAGCTTGCAGATCGCCCTGTTCGTCGCTCCCGTGCTCGTCTTCGTCAGCTTGCTGTTCGGCGGGGGGATGAATCTCATCTTCACGACAATCGAGCTGGCCGCCATCGCCGTAGCCGTATTCATCGCGATCTCCATCTCGCGGGACGGATCGACGACCTGGTTCGAGGGCATGCTGCTGCTGTTCGTCTATGCTATTCTCGGAGTCGCGTTTTTCTTCGTCTAAAAAAAAGAAGAGCAGCAACCCTGCTCTGTCAGGGTGCTACTCTTCTTTCTTTTCCAACGCTTCGTATAGCATCGCCAGATTGCGTTCCAGTTGACTGATCAACAGCTTGCCAGCGCTCTCGTCGACCAATCCTGTACGCACCGCGAAATCAACCGCCCGTGAGAAGCCGTACATCTGGGTGTCCAGAACTTCTTCGTACAACGGGCATTTACGAGTCGTTAGGTTTTCCATCTGGATAGCGATCAACTTCTCGATCTTATCGGCGTCTTCCCGAAGCAGCCTTAGCGCTTTCTCGTGAAGATCGACTAGGGTATCCGACGCTGCCATTCCCACTCCCCCTGTGCCCTTGCGTGCAATTGTAAGCAAATCTCCGTCGGAACGACGAAGGCTCTAAGCCATTTGTCTAGCTATCACTTTTATATTAGACCATAATGCCCGGAAGCACAAGGACAGGTAACCGTATTCTCCGAAACTTTCCGCTCCAAACAGACGAAAGAGCCGTCTCGGGGGCGCAATGCCCTAACGAGAACAGCTCCTTAAACCTCAACTCCAGAACATTAAAGCGGATTATTCCACAACTTTGACGTTAAGGCCGTGCTTGGAGAAAATTTCTCCGAGTTCCTTCTTTGCTTCCTCGGCATCCGGACCGTGAACATGAAGCTCATAAGAAAGGTTGCCTACGAGCGTCGTGAACAATCCCAGAATGCTCTTCACGTCAATGTACTTGTTCTCCGCTTGAAGAACGATGGAAGAACGAAACTTATTTGCGGTTTGGGATAACTCTACAATTGCAGCATTGTTCGACACGGAATTCCCTCCTAAATTTTAGGCGTAGCAATCTCTCCAACATCATAACTTGTTCCCCTCTTTTCACGCAAGGGAAAAAATCATTATTTCAAGAAATCCGGGTTCAGCCCTTCCAGTTCGGGGATAACGAAGAGGCCATCCTTGCGGATCAGCACATCGTCGAAGTACACTTCCCCACCGCCGTATTCGGGCCGCTGAATGAGAACGAGATCCCAGTGGATGGACGAACGATTGCCGTTGTCGGTCACCTCGTACGCCTGCCCGGGAGTGAAATGCAGGCTTCCCGCGATTTTCTCGTCGAACAGCGTATCCTTCATCGGATGAAGAATAAAAGGATTAAAGCCAAGGCTGAACTCGCCGATATGCCTTGCGCCCTCGTCGCTGTCCAGCAGCGCGTTGATCCGCTCGGTATCGTTGGCCGAAGCTTCCACGATTTTGCCGTTTTCGAACGTGAACTTGATGTTCTCGAACGTAAATCCGTTATAGACGCTAGGCGTATTGTAAGAAATCGTGCCGTTAACCGAGTCGCGTACCGGACAGGAGTATACCTCGCCGTCGGGTATGTTACGCTCGCCGGAGCATTTTTTGGCACCGATGCCTTTGATCGAGAACGACAGATCGGTGCCGGGGCCGACGATGCGCACTTTGTCTGTACGAGCCATCAGCTTCTGCAGCGGGTCCATCGCACGGTCCATTTTAGCGTAATCGAGATTGCAGACGTTGAAGTAAAAATCCTCGAACGCCTCCGTGCTCATATTCGCAGATTGGGCCATCGCGCTGTTCGGATAACGCAGCACGACCCACCTCGTCTTCTTCACCCGCTGCTCCATATGTACCGGATGACGATGGATGCGGTCGTACGCCTTCATGCGGTCTGCAGGCACGTCGGCCAGTTCGTTGGCATTGTCGCCGGCCCGAATGCCGATATAAGCGTCCATCCGCTGCATCCGCTCCAAGTCATACGCCGCCCAGGTTTGCAATTGCTCGTCGGTCGCGTTGAGAAGCAAGGTGCGCAGCACCGAACGGTCTTCTATTTCAACGAACGGATTTCCTCCAAGCTTGGCCACTTCCTCGATCAAGCTTTTGAGCAGTTCCCGCTCGGAGCCGATCATTTCGATAAGCACATTTTCTCCCGGCTTCACCTTCACCGAGTACCCTGCCAAGTTGGCGGCCAATTGCCGGATTCGCGGATCTCTCATACTGACACTCCTTCTCGCTGATTTCCTTTTTCAGAGATCAATCGACTTTATTGTACCACCTTAGCCGCTGCAAGGAAATTCGTTTCCGAGGTTCGCTTCTCGCTGTACGTTTTTCCTTCCCACTCGTAAAGCAGCTCCGTCTCCTCCACCATCCGTTCCGGAAACCAGCTTTTGGAATTGGCCGTCCAGAGCACGACCGTATCGACCTTTAACGTGGCGAGAGCAGCCTCAAGCCTGCGTTCGGAAGCTTTCAGCGTCTTGCGCGCCTGCTCCGGATGCCGGACATAAAGCCGTTCATCCGCGCCGACTTCCGCGAGCTCCTTGCGAAGCGCATCCGCAATCCGCTGCTTGGCCGTCTCCTCGCGCAATTGGATGCGGATACGCACTGGCTCGCCCGGCGCAGGAGAGGTGGCGTAAGCCATCGAAGCATTACGGCCGTTCAGCGCTTCGAGCAGGCTTAGCGGCTTGTACCCGGGGACGATCCGTTCTTTCTCGTCCAGCACGCCTGAAGCCTTGTCCGGCTCCGTCCAATTAAGCTTCAGATTGCCGTGAAGGCTGACCCCTCCTTTGAACGACGCGCTTTTCTCTACTTTCCCCCCAGGACTATACACGGCGAGTTTCCCCGCAAAACCGTAGCTCTCGCTGCCGGACAGCGCCGAAGCCGATAAAGCGAATGCCTCGTTCGCCGACACTCCTCCCGCCGCTCCCATGCAGCCGGTAAAAAGCGGAAGAAGCCATCCCGTTCCGCAAATTAGTAGGCAATGCCTAACCTTTTTATGCATTTCGTTGTCATCTCCCCTCGCTTCGTATCGTTTCCCCATTTGCCGGGTCTATACACCAAGGGGATCTTCATCTCGAAACGCGCGCAGGCGGCGCCGGGTTTTCCTCCCCGACGCCGCCTGCGCTTTGATGCCTATACGTTACTCGTGCATTAACCGACAACAATACAATTGCGCCCATGATGCTTCGCTTCGTACAGCGCCATATCGGCCTTGTAGAACAGCATTTCGACGCTGACCCGCTCATCCTGGAGCCGCCATTCCGAAATGCCGCAAGATACGGTTACTTTCGGATTGGTCTCCGACTCGACCCGCTGCCGAATTCTTTCCGCAACCCGCTCCGTCTGCTCTAAGCTGAGCAGCGGCAAGTAGACCGCCAGTTCCTCCCCGCCCCAGCGGGCGGCGATATCGCTGTCCCGAATCGAAGTGCGAATAATCTGACTCACCTGAATCAAAATATCGTCCCCGACCTGATGCCCGTAGGTATCGTTAATTTTCTTGAAGTGGTCGATATCGACGACGATCAAAGAGCCGGAGCTGTCTTTCAACTGCTTGCGGCCGATTCGCTCGTTCAAATAATGCCGCGCATACAGACCGGTCAAGTTGTCGGTAATGACCATCCGTCGCACTTCGGCATGCAGGGTAGCGTTCGAAATCGCCAGACCCAAATGGGCCGACAGCACCTGCAATAACTTGTAGTTATCATAGGAGAAAAAGTTCGATTCGCGCTTCGCGATCATCACCGCCCCGATGACTTCTCCGTTGAGCAGCAGCGGCGAAGCGAGCAAGGAGCGCGAGTCCGTCACGTCCATAAGCTTCGACTGGACAGGCGTCGCCGAGCAGTAGTCCGACAGAATGATCGGTTCCTGGGTCGACCACATGACGCCGCAGAATCCGTAATCTTTCGAGTACGTCTCCCCGATCATCTCCGCTACGTTCGAGGACATGACCATGAATTGTTGAAGCCCGGTATCGAATTGAAGGATGCAGCAAAAATCCGACTTAAAAATCGCAAGCAGCTCGGCAGAAGCGAACTGCATCGTCTCCGACAGCTTCAAACTGCTGTTGAGCCTCTGCGTAAGCTCGTTGATGAGGCGCAGCTCTCCTACGAGAACGTTGGCCTGCTCATGAAGCTTCGCCTTCTCGAAAGCGGCTCCCGCCGCACCCGCGAGCATCGTCAGGAAGCTGATGTCCGCTTCATCCAGCTGCTTCTCCGGCATATCTAGCCTAAGCACGCCGTACACACCCTGCTTTCCAGACAGCGGTAGCGCGGCGCGATGACGCCCAACCGAGAACTCCTCGCGGATTTTCCCGTCGAGGAAAGCTGCCTTGCAAAGCTCCATCTCATTGAGATGAAAAGCGAGCGGGCGAACCTTCTCGTTCGGGCTCGAATAATCCTGAGAGAGAAATAAGTCCGCCTTGCAGACCGGGTACAGCTGTTCGAGACTGTCCAGCACTTCGGACAGCACGCTCTCGACGTCGATATGGTCGTTCAGCCGCCTCATGACGCCGAACAGCGTATTCCGGCGAACCTCTTCTTTATTGGACAGCTTGCGTTCCCTCAGCAAGCCTCCGACGAATAAATTCTCGAAGCTCCGGTAGATGCAGCTTCGTATATGAAGCGCTGCGGCCTGAAGAAGCTTCAGGTCGCCCGCCTGCGCAGTGCCTGCCGGAAGCAGACATGCGACAACTGCGTATGGAAAGCCGGTCGTTCTCGCAAAGATCGGCACGGCAATCGAATCGTATTCTTTGAGCTTGGCGATACGATGCTCTTCCGCACGCATCAGCGTCGGGCGGCAAGTATCCAGCGCTCTGCTGGCGGCCGTAGGGCCGATGCCCGTTTCGCCCCAGAATGGAAGCTCGGCTTCCGACTCTTCCGAGGGCTGACTCGTGTTGACATTCGTTCCGTCCGGGTGAAGCAGCGCGATCGGCCCACCCAGCCAAGGGAAGCCTTCCGCTTCTTCCAGCCACTTTGCGAAGCCGCTTGCCAGCAAATCATGGATATACGGCAAGTCCGCTTCGGTTAGCTCCTGCTTCTGTAACCACTGAGGCAGTTGCTGACGGGTAAGGGACGGATTCTCCGTAACGTTTGGCGTTTCGTGATGTTGCTGAACATTCCTCTTGTAGACCGTACCCGACACCCCCTAATCCCCCGTGTAACTCTCTTTACTATACAATGAAACCGTGATTTTTGCACTAACCTCTATAGAAGTCTATAGCCTTTTGACTTATTTTCTCAGCCCTTGTTTCTCACAGTTTTAGCGCCTCGGAGTCGCTCATCGTCGGCGTAAAACAATTCAAATAAAACAACGCCTCTTGACAAATTCCCTCAGCTTCTTATAATATATCTTGTTGAATACTGGGCTTAGATCTTGTGGCACCCTCTCGGACGATCCACCGGCGGGCAGCGGCTGAACTCCCTGCCGGAACCAATATCGGTTATTGGACAATCCGCGCAACGAGACCCATTTTCAAAACTATTTATTTTGAAAAAGGAGTTTTCTCACACATGGCAAGATATACAGGTCCTAAGTTCAAGTTAAGTCGCCGCCTGGGCATTTCTCTGGGCGGATCGGGCAAGGAATTGAAGCGGGCATTCCCTCCGGGACAACACGGCGCCAACCAACGCCGCAAAATCAGCGGATACGGCATGCAGCTGCAAGAAAAACAAAAGCTTCGTCACATGTACGGATTGAACGAGAAGCAATTCCGCAACTTGTTCGACCGCGCTTCGAAGCTGCAAGGCATCGCCGGCGACAACTTCATGATCTTGTTGGAAAGCCGTCTCGACAACCTTGTCTACCGTCTCGGCATGGCTAACTCCCGTTACGGTTCCCGTCAACTGGTCTCCCACGGCCACGTTACGGTCAACGGCAAGAAAGTCGACATCGCTTCCTACATCGTGCAAACAGGCGACGTAATCGGCCTTCGCGAGCGTAGCCGCTCCATGAAGTCGATCAAGGAAGCTCTGGAAGGACGTCACCACATTCCTGGCTACCTGGACTACAACGCCAACACGATGGAAGGCAAGTACACTCGTCTTCCGGATCGCGGCGAGCTGTCCCAAGAAATCGACGTTAAACAAATCGTCGAATTCTACAGCCGTTAATTTCGGCTGAACGCAAACCTAGTTTATAAAAACCCCGGGATCCCCTATAACAGTGGGATTCCGGGGTTTTTGCCGGTATCGATAAATTGCAGATAATGCAATAAAATGCGTCGAAATGGAGCTAATTGGGGCTAAATTTTACGTGGTAGGCGCTATCTCCTTTCACTATTGCGCTGTGAAATTCAAAACATTTAAGAGTATGAAGAGCGAAAGGAAGCCCCGGTCATTGATCTCCGGAGCTTCTCATAATATCCAGAAAACGGAACCTTAACCGTCTCACCGTTTCGATAGACATGCACAAACGTAGTCCTGGTATCCATTTCCGTTATTGTACCTCTCACCGCCTCTTCACTCCCCCATACGTCAATACGACTTCGATCTCTTCTCTTTTCGCTCCGGTCAATTGATCCGCTAATTCCTCAAGCTCAAACTCGTCTCTTGTTGGTCTCTTCGCCTTGTATGTTTTTTAAGGCATAGCTATTTCCGGCATGATGTTCACTCCTTTGTTGGTCTAAGTATACTTTCAACAGCTTTAGCATTAAACTACTTCTCCGCTCTTATAATCTCCCGCGTCATCACAAATTTGTTTTCGTAGCCTCTGTAGAGATAACAAGTGTATACGATATCGTCCTGCGTCTGATCAGAAAGGAAGTTAATATCTCGTTTCTTTAACTCCCGCCGTGCACCGAAGGAGTCAACTTACACGATCTAGAAGCCCCCGTATAAATCGTGCCATTACATTGCGCATGAATATTTTGAGATCTTGAGGATCGAATTAAGACGGGCGAGGATCGGGATTTCGTTTATGTGAAACCGAGAATAAATGCGCGGGTACGGCTCCGGAATTGGACGAGAGCGGGATGTTGAGGAGTCCGGAGTTTGTTACATAGAAATAGCCCGAGAGCCGCAGCCCTCGGGCTATCCATTCAATTGTGATTTAATATCCCATCATTCCAACTTCTGCAACAGTAATCACTGCTCCCCCATTATTACCCTTAAAGTTTAATCTGTATTTATTGTAGGCAGTAGTATTGCTAAAAGAGTAGGTGTTTGGCGAATCTGTTGTCCACAAAGTAACATTTGATTGTGTATCTAAAGCAACCCACTTTTGCGCTTGATTATCATAGGCTTCAAATACCCATGAATTTGGAGATTGAGCGTAGGCATTTGCAGGGTCATTATTTTTCATTAAAATCGAATAGCTATTTACTCTTTTTTCTACGTTAAACTCATACTGTAACCAACCAGTTTTGTTCCCCGCGGCAGTTGAGAAGGCACCGCATCCGTTATCGAAAGCCGCGAAAGCTCTCGAATTGTGTGTATTATCATAGCTACTAGAAGTTGCTGTGCCGTACTCATCAGAATCTCCCGTCATAGGTTCGATTAATGAATATGTCGTTAAACTGCATGCATCCATCTGCGGTCTCGAGGTGGGGGATGGTGTTGGGGTTGGTGTAGATTCATTCGATCCCACACTATCCCACGGTTGTCCATTGTTAATTAATAGTGTCGCATTGCCTATTGTACTATCGACCCACCCGCCTGCAAGAAGTTGGGAGTTGGTTGAGCTTGAAATGGATCCGTAATAAACGCGATCGGAACAATTGTTAACTCCCCCGCCAAATGCAATGCGATAGTTTTCCGTCGTATTGGAACCAATTGAAATTGATGTTCCTGGAGTAATAGCAGATTCTATTCCATTGTATGAACTTCCTGCTGTTGTCTGTTGAGATCCATCTTTCTTAAATAGTTTCAATGTTACATTTGCATTTTCGCCGCTTAGATTTGTAATATTAATTGATAGATTGGCGGTATGCGAAGTATCACAGTATGCATTCATGGGAATCGTGAATACCTGATCTCCTTCAGCAACATTACTTTGACTATTCGCAAAAACGAGTGTCGATAATGACACAACGGTGACAACGAAAGCTGTAAGCATTGTAAACAAAAGCAGAGATTTTTTCTTCATAATATTAACACTACCTCCTAGGTAAGTCATTTTTTTTCATCACAAAAGAAAAATTCAGGAATGTGCAGTCTGATATTCGACATAAATCTACATTATATTGGAGAGTTGGAAGAAACCCCTGGAAATGCTTCATTAAAACAGAAAATAGCCTGAGAGCCTAAGCCCCCGAGCTGTTCGTTTAAGATGCGGAACCTAGCCTATCTGCGTCAATAATCGTTTGAACATCGGCGCGCCAGCGGATCGGTACGTCGACAATCGTACGTAATCCTTCTTTGATCAGGTCATAGTAGATTTTCGCCACAGTCATTCACCTCCGTTGAATTTAAGCCAGTTCGGCCAGCGCGAGTTATAGGTATGTTGTGCTTCGGCCAATTCTACAAGGGCGAGCTTCAATTCGAGATTCTCGGTCTTAAGCTGCAAGATTCGATCCGGTTCGGGTTCAGGCGCTTCTGGTCGTGTCCAAGAAAGACCGTCATAGATGTCTCCTGGTTGCACATCGTCATCGGGCCCAAGCGGCAACATATGCACAGAGACAATTTCTCCCGATAATTGCGAGACACTGACACATCGACCCGATTCATCGAGTTGGGCGTATTTATACATATTTTCACTCCTCACTCATATTCAACTACTTGCCAAGATATTGGGATATTCGCAGAACTTGAAAGGTTAACTATTTGTAAGTTTGTTGCGCTAGTTAATTGAGCTCTTCCCATAAAGTTACCCGAAATCATGTTCGCGGGATGCAGTAAACATTTGTCCGGGTTTACTGCACTAAATGTTATGTTGAGTACTCCCAAATAGGAAGATGGCACAGTCCCAAGTATGCCTCTTTGGATGCTCTTCACTCCCCCCATGCTCTTCCAACCTCCATCATAGAATTCTAGCCGTCCCCCATTAATCCGCAATGGAACTCCACCCGTGAACTTGTCTATCGCCTGCTTCGTCCGCTGCGGCGTCATAAACTTGTTGGTCGCCGTTCCCGCCTCTACCTCAGCCTGCGTCGCTGTTCCGTAGTTGTCGACGCTTCCGAGCCCCACCTGTGTCTTCGTAATTGAATCCAGACGGGCTATGTCATCGTTAGCTACAGGAGCTGCCACCTTTGCCCGACCAGCAGCGTCCCTGATGATGAGTCTGCTGACCGTAGCGGTTGAGGTCGCGCCATGGACGTTGGTCGCATTGACATGAGTGGTGAGCGAATCCGATGCTCCCGATGCTGCCTCCATAGCATCCTTGACCGCCTTCGGCGTTGCGGCCCGGTCCTCTACGACGCTATTGGTCGCGCTGGATAGCTGCACCTTACCTTTTGTAGTCAGCGTGGCATCGGGAATGTCGGCATTTTCAAATGCTTCGAATAATTCCGTGATCGCCCCCGCTGCATCCTTCGTCGCCGTTGGAACCGCCGATAGATCGCCCAATGCCGAATCGATTATATCCATGTTGTCGTTAATAACGGATATGTCCGCTGTTTCGCTCGCTAACGGCTTCTTTAGACCGATATGCGGCGTCATTTCAGGCATTCGCCTCAGCACCTTGTCTGCATTATTATCCTTTCATCTACTGGTGGCAATCGTACGACAAACAAAAAAGCCCGGACAGCATACGCTCCCGGACTGATCGTTATTAGAATTGTTGGCCGCTATTTATAGACACAGTTAATCTTCCATATGTCTTGAAGATTTACCTAGTTCAGTAATTCCTGGATTAGTAATTGGTGTACCATCTTTTTGATATTTGTTCCGAAGCATCATACCCCCACATTTCAATTTCATGAATTGCTAAATTCACATGGACCATTATTTTTGTGATATTTATCCTATAGCTAGTGTAAGCCGTATTATTTGTTATTTCGAATGTATATGGTCCCATTACTCCCCAATCATTAAAATCTTCTGCATTACTCAATGTTGTACAGTCCGTTCCATTTACCGACCTTCGAAGTCATATTAGGAATTTAAACTTTTAAGTTCTGGTTCCGCAGCAAATGTACTTATTCAAAGGAAAAAAGTTGATACGAACATAATAATAGACAGAAGCGCTTGGTAAAACTTCTTCAATGTAAGTCCTTCTCTCTTATGTAATGCCACCATTATGCAAGGAAGATTCGGGAATTTGCAGTCTGATATTCGAAAGGAATCTACAGTTTGCTATAAGGTTAAAAGGAAAATCCCGGAAACGTCGGTATCCGGGAGGATCGCGAGTTTTTGTTTCCAATTGATTTTCATGGCGATCATCCCCATTAAATTTAATAAGCGCACTGATCGCCTCGGCCAGTATCGTGCCAATGACAGTGCGCCACTGACATTTTTGATTGTCCTTAATCTCGTCCAACCGATAATGTACCGACTTAGCTGAATAGAGTGCTTGTACGGCCGTCTCACTGGCGCTGATCGCTCGAGCGAACTGGCCGTCCATATGTCCAAGTTGGTCTCAACGCGTGTCATGCGCTGCAGTACGTCCGTGTTATCCACTTGGCTCAACTACTCCACCTCCAATATAATAGGCTTCGCTTTATGCGGATCAAATCCCATATTTCGACATAAAAATACATCATATAGGTCTTTATTATCTTTTTTAACATCAAATGCAACTATACCCTATCGAAAAACGTCTTACATTGTGAGTTGGCCAACTCCAATTTATCGAGAGAGGATGGATCACATGAGAAAAATCGCCATGACCTTGCTCGCATTTGTAATGATTGTTGCTGGATCTTCGTCCGCTTTTGCTGCAACAGCTATGGAGCCGGATAGTTCAAGTAATCCGAATATCTTCTATGCACCGAACGATTATTTTACCGGAACTATATCAAGCTATTCGGATACTGACTATTTCCGATGGACGAATGACACGGGAAGTGCTAAAACTTACTGGGTGTATCTGTACAACCTTGACGATCCAAGTCTAGACTACTGGATATATTCGGTGAGCGTTTCCGGCTCGTCACCCGGAAGCTTCAGCCAGTATTTCGATCAAATGGGACGCGAATGTTGGACTGTTTACGTTCCCGCTAATAGTGTGTTAAACGTCGAGGTTCGAGCATCCGATCCATCAAAAGTTAATCCAACTTCCAGATATGAAATTGTACTTAGGTCGGTGCCACCTGCTCCTTGATAGTCGGATAATAGAAAATAGAGCCCTGATTACTGGGGCTCTATTTTAATAAGGAAACCTTCAATCAAGTTCCTTTTACCTCTCTAATTAAATAGTCTGCTTTTTGCGGAGCCTTCGTACCTCTCATCTGTAATGGATTCGTATTGTTGCACGGTTATCTTATCCGCTATCACAAACTTTGCGACGTCTGCATTGCTGTAACGCTCAGCATCGTAATGCCGCTTCCCTGTCGCAAACCAATCCATTTATAGCAGCCCCCTTGTCGACGAGCTCAAGCACAACGTGGCTTGTTCCATTTCTGACTGTTCCAACCGACGCTCCGTGTCGTCTAGTCTGATTTGCGTATCGACGAGTTCGAGAGCGAGCATGGTCGACTCGTCTCGAGTTGAGCTATGCGATCGGGTGGCTCAGTTAGAATCGGCTCTGCTCGTTCGACCAGTGACTGCTCAATGTAGTGACCTAATGCCTCATCAAATAGGTATGTTACATCTGCAACCGTTTCAGCGTCGATACGGATTGTTCGTGTTATAGTTAAACCGCCCAACACGGTTTTTACATTGTATTTTTATCCAATTTATACCTCATAAACTACGCCATCCATTAGATACCTACTCATAGACTATCCTCCACCTTATTTAAATCTGATCCTCGACACTTCCGAACGAACATACTGCGGATTGCCACCCAAGACCAAACCAAGTTCATGGCCATAATTATTAATATATATCAAAGTGAAAACGATCGGTTTGCAAAATATTAACCACCGCCTGCATAACGGTGTCCAGCCTATGCGCCAACAGGATCATCATTTCACCACCTTGTCCAATATGACATACTGCTGGCCACCCTGGACACGCAGGAGCACGACACTATCGCCCGGCTTTAGATCATCCTGCACCGGGTAGTCCGTGTCGTCGATCATCAATTTTACGGTAGCATGTTGGCGGTTCGGAGCAAAAACTCGGACGTGAGTGTCAAACGCTGATCCACGTAACCGAGAGTGGCGATACACTCTTTACTGTGCCAATCCGGATGCGACCGACGCCCCTGCTCCTACCGTCCCATGCTCGCCTGCTTGATAGCTTCCATTAGTTTTTCGATGTTCATATGACCTTTACTCCAAAGACATAGTATGGGCACCTCCGTCGAACCGATGCGTGCAGGCAGCGACGAGGAATAGCTGATTGATCCTATACTCGCTGATCTGCGCATCATTCATATTCTCGTCGACGGATTGAGAGAACTGCAGCACTTCCCCACCTGACCATGCTCGCGCTGTCCTGGGTAACATGGAGAACGCTCAGGGCTGAGCTGATTTCTGTTGTGATCACCCTTATCGGGACAGAAGTTGGAGTTATGTGAATTCTCCTTAGTTGTGCGTTGATCGCTGCCGCATTGATCTGTACTGTAATCGTAGATGATTGTTCAATTAGCCAACTCATCCGTTACAACGCCACTATTACCGTATTAACTTGGTTTGTGACCCTTTGTAGTGGTGTTGAGAATCTCTCCATCAAATTCAAGGTTGTCGAAATCGTTGGCTCTAATTGCACCTCCCAATTAAATAAAAAAACACCCCATTTAACGGGGTGCCACTTTGTTCGAAAATTTGAAACAGTCTATGTTATTTTGACTCCGCTTTCTCTAACTCGGCAACCGCTTCATTAACCTTTTTCTCCAATTCTTCCTTGGAGAGACCGATACTTCTAAGAAATACAACTCTGTTGCTTGATATAGTAGTTGCCGCTTGTTTTGCTCTGTCTATTTCTTCTCTTGCTTTGGACAAGTCTTTGGTAGCGTTTGAATCCAAATATTTAATCAGACTCTTAGCTGCTGCCTGGTCGGCTAAAGCAAAAACCTCAAAGACGGAAAGATATGTTTTCTCATTATCCGTTTTAGCGTATTTAAAGCTTACGGATGCTTTTCCAAACCACTCTTGAGCTCTTTTACTGTAGTCATAGAAGTCTAATTTAGATAATTTCCCATCTGCGTATAATCCCATCGTTTTCATAAGATCATTATGCGCATCGTATATTTTTAGAAAATCACCCCAAGCTTGTTCGTCAAACTTTAATCCTTGCTCTTTTAACTCAGATGCGCTAGCTTCTACTTTTTCTTTCGATCCTGAATCTTGTTTTGTATCTGATATTGCATTAACCACAGCGATGATCGCAATAAACGCAACAACCGTTACAATTAGAATTAAACAGCCCGGCTTCTTCTTTTTTGGTGGTAAACCCGTTGCCGATAGATTACTGGGTGAATTGACTTCTTTGGTAGCAGCAGTCTCATTTACAGTACTTTGTTGCGAAACTGCTTCACCACATTTTGAACAAAATGACGCATTATCTTTCAACTTTTCCCCACATTTTGAGCAAAACAAAAAAATCGCCCCAATCAACATTTTTCTACATATTACCACACGTACCAAGGTTCGGGCTATCTCTTCCTAATTTTTGCCGCTTCTTTCTTTTCTTTATCGATTCGCTCGTCGATATCAGCCATAACAAGAGCCTTCTCCTCACGTGACAACGCAAGAAACTCACTCGGCCATTTATAAAACTTGTGGAGGGAGTAGTGGGCGTAATTAGCTTTGCTCATAGTCAGCCTCCTTCTCCGGGATCCAAATTCCAATTCTCTGCTTTTCCCTTGGCCGAGATTGGCTGCGGTAGTGACTTGACGTCCGTCAGATTCCAGGCGAAGCGACCGTCAGAGTAGTCACCAAAATAGTATTCGGGTGACTTGCCACCAGCCTAAAAAAAGTTGTGGAATGACTAGTTGCTCGTTACCTTACTCCGCAACCAGAAAAGATTCTTGCCTTCCTCTCCAACCGTGCGATGGACGCCCAGGCAATCTATCATATTACATGTCTCCACGACTGTTCCAATTGGTAGGTTGTCCGCCGTGTATCCATGCTCAGCCAGCGCAGCCTTGATCGGTTCGCCTCGGCTGCCAGGCGGTTATTACCTTCATTCTTTTCACCCAGCCTCTTCTGGTTCATCGCCTTGAATGCTTGCTTGTAGTAGTTCCGTTCGATCGCTTGCCGAAGAAACTCAGCCGAGCATTGCGCTGTCATGATGAACTGCGCCTTCTTGTTGCTAGGCGGAACATGGAACAGAATGAAGTGAGCTGCCTCATGTACTTCGTCTAGGCGGCCATCGTCGTACTAAATCGTAATTTTCGCCATTTTTACGTCCCGATTTACTTAAACATCGAACTGAGCAGTTAACGAACTGATTTAATGAAAACCTCAAAGAGGTGAAATAATGTTGAACGAATTGAATGCAAACATTAGATTGATAATACTCTCACTATGGGAGTGCTTTTCAGGAAACCAAAGAATAAATGAATGGAAAAAGCATTCCAGCGATCTCGACCCCAAGTATCCCTTTCTCGGTGGATACATTTGATTAGCTGGCTGTGTTTATTTTTTTATTGAACTATTGTTGTAAGTTTCCGATAGATGCACTTGTTGATCAACCTTGAAATTAGTTCCGATTCCGTCGGCGCGACTCTTGCGCAGCCTTCCGGTTGTTCTCCTCTCCTGTCGTGCCCGATTGGACATCTTACCACCGGACGATAGGCTGACGACGGCGCGATCACAGGCCAGCCAGCTTCTTCACTGCAGCCGACCGCAGTTCAGTCGGGATCGGTTCGAATTCTCCTGCAATCAGCACCTTGCGCGCCGATTCATTCAGCCAAAGCAATTCTCCTGTATCAAGCCAGTGATCCCACGAACTCGGACATCGAATCCTGCACTATATCCTTTCCATCGATTAAAGTATTGGTGCGTCGCCCTTCCGAGGGCGGCGTTTTTTTACCCCTCACAATCCCTCTCCTACCGGTTCGAATTTGCCGCGAACAAATCGCTTACGCCCCTGCTCTCTTAACCGAACCAACGTTAAATTTATTTTTGTTGACAATGATAATGAGAATTAATATCATTTGTATGACAGTTTGATACCTTGAGCGGAAAGTCGGTGTTCTTCTTAATGAAGAAAATCAAATTTTGCTGCCGAAACTTCGACAAGCATGGCTCCAAATCCGTCTATAAGACGCTAAAAATCGAATATCCGGAATTAAAGAAGAAGAAAAAGGATTGTTTAGGCGTGTGCAAACATTGTACAAAGCAGTGCATGGCGCTGATCGGCAAAACCGAAATCGTCGTCGCCCCGTCCCCCGAGGCGCTTTACGAGAAATTAAAGCAGCGGATAGGCTGAGTCGACGCTTTATGGTACAATTCGGGTAGAACCTACAGATTTCCAAAAGGAGTGAGTCGCGAGATGATCAACGAAACTTTAAGCAAAGCTTTGAACGACCAACTCAACTACGAGCTGTTTTCCGCTCACGTGTATTTGGCGATCGCGGCTTATTGCTCCGGCGAGAGCCTGGACGGCTTCGCCAACTTCTTCACCGTGCAAGCGGAAGAGGAAAAGTTCCATGCGATGAAAATCTACAAATATCTGAACGACCGCGGCATTCGCGTCACGCTTGCAGGCATGGATACGCCAAACAACGAATATTCGTCGGTGCTCGACGCTTACGAGCATGCTTATGAGCATGAGAAGGAAGTAACCCGCCGCATCTACCACCTGTCGGATTTGGCGATGAACGACCGGGAGCATGCGACGATTCAATTCCTCAAGTGGTTCATCGATGAGCAGGTTGAGGAAGAGTCGATGTTCGACACGATCATTAACAAGCTGAAGCGGATCGACAAGGACAGCAACGCCTTCTTCATGATGGATTCGGAATTCGCCGCAAGGACGTTTACTCCTCCAGCTCTGTAAAGCCGAACAAAATTAAAGGGATGCCGCGTCATCAAAGGATGGCGAAGCACCCCTTTTTTTGTCTGTCGAAAGCACAACCTCTGCCCTCTTGTTGCGTATAACCGTTACGGTGCGGATATCGCCCAGGTCGCATGCGCTCGCCGTTCCGGCGGACCGGCTTTCCAATGGAGCCAAACTATGGTTAGTTGTGCTATAATAGTTCTGTTTGTTGAAGGAGGCTTTCTAAAATAATGACGACTACAAAACAACCCCCTTCGGAGCCAGAACGCAAGGGAGAAGGCTTCAAAACAGCAGGAAAAATCGCGGGTTTTACCGTTCTATGGCTGATCTTGTTCGGAATTTTGGCCGGACTTGTCGGAGCCGGGGCGGTAGCGGGATTCGTCGCTTCCCTCGTCCATGAAGAACCGATTCGCGATCGCGCCTTCATAGAAGAAAGGATCAACGAAAACGCGATAACCGGCTTCGTCTATTTCAACGACGGAACTCCCATCGGACAGCTTCGTTCGGAGGAAGACCGCAGACCCGTCACCTATGATCAAATACCGCAAATCATTGTGGACGCGGTAATCGCCATCGAGGACAAAAACTTTTTTACGCACCCCGGCATCGACACGAACGGCTTGTTCCGCGCCGTGAAGCAGCAGCTTCTGAACGAGAGCGTTCAGACCGGAGGAAGCACGATTACGCAACAACTGGCCCGGCGGGTATTCCTGAACCTCGATCAGACTTCGAGCCGCAAGGCCAAGGAAATTTTCCTGTCCCTGCGTCTGGAAAGGTACTTAAGCAAAGAAGAAATTTTGACCGCCTACTTAAACAAGGTGCCTTACGGCAACGGCTCCAACGGGTATCAAGTATTCGGCATCAAAGCGGCTTCCAAAGGCATCTTCGGCATCGATAAGCTGGAGAAGCTGAACATCGCCCAAGCGGCTTATCTCGCAGGAGTCCCGCAGCTTCCCTCCCTCTACTCCGCCTTTAACGGCAAGGGAGAATTCAACGAGAAGAACTTCAATCGCGCAGTCACGCGCCAGAAGCTCGTTCTTAGCCGCATGCTTGAAGAGAATAAACTCACGAAGGCGCAATACGAAGAAGCGCTCGCTTTCGATCTCCGCAGCTCTCTGGCGAAGCCGACGGAGAAAGCGTACAATACTTATCCTTACTTGATGCTGGAAGCCGAGCGTCAAGCGGCCGAATTGCTCGTCATGAAGCAAAATCCGAATTTGACTCGCGAGGATTTGAAGAAGAAGGAAAATTCGGCGCTGATCGAGGATGCCCGCGCGCAACTGCTGCGCGGCGGCTATAAAGTAACAACCACCATCGATAAGAAGATTTACAACCTGATGCACGAAATTGCGGAAAATCCGGAAAACTTCGCGAAGGATCATCCTGTAAAAGGCGTGGAACAGATCGCCGCCGTTCTGATGGATCACAAGACGGGAGCCATTCTCGGCATGATCGAAGGACGCGACTTTCACATCGAGCAGATGAACTTTGCGACCCAGATGGTTCGCCAGCCCGGCTCCGCGATGAAACCGATCGCCGCATATTTGCCTGCGATCGACAAAGGGGTTATTCAGCCGGCCAGCATCTTGGACGATTCTCCGGTTATTCTGAAGAACGGCGGCGGCGGTTATCATATTCCGAAAAACTCCAATAATCGGTATTCGGGACTTGTCACCGCGCGTCAAGCGTTGAACAGCTCTTATAACATCCCTGCTCTGAAAATTTTCCTTGAGAAGGTCGGCATTAAAGAATCCTGGGCGTTCGTTCGTTCGCTCGGCATCACGACGCTGGTTAAGGAGGACGACGAAGCGCAGACGGGAGTTATCGGAGGTCTGAAGTACGGTACTTCCGTTGAGGAATTGACAAACGCCTACGCGGCGATTGCAAACAAAGGCGTATTCAACGATGCTTACTTGATCGAAAGCATTCGCGACGCCAACAATCAGATCGTTTACAAGCACGAATTAGATCCGAAGCGAATCGTCTCGGAGCAATCCGCCTACTTGATGACGGATATGCTGCGTACGGTCGTTACGAACGGTACGGCGACGTCCCTGACGTCGCAATTCAAAAACTACAAGAACATTCCAATCGTCGGCAAAACCGGCACGACGCAAAATTACAGCGATGTCTGGTTCGAAGGCTTCACGCCGGACGTTACGCTCGGAGTCTGGGCCGGGTACGAGAAGGTCATTCATACGCTCTCGTCGGATAGCCACGGGCGCGCTAGAGCGATCTGGGCCAAGATCATGAACGAAGTAACCGAGGCGAAGCCCGAGCTGTTCCCGACTACCAAGTTCGAGAAGCCGGACAATATCGTCTCGATGACCGTATCCAGCGTTAGCGGCAAGCTGCCTACCGATTTGACCAGACAGGCCGGTCGAATGGTTACCGACATCTTCAACCGCAAGTTTATTCCGACCGAATCCGACGACGGGCTGGTCAAGGTCAAGTACATCTCCTATAACGGAGTCAACTACTTGCCGCAAAGCGGCACGCCTGAGGATTTGCTTCGAGAATCGGTCATGGTCGTCCGCCAATCGCCGCTCGACGCGCTGATTGAGGATTTGCAAGCGAAGCTTGGCAAAGTCGCGGCCCAAAGCCGCAAGCCGCTCTCCTATTATCTGCCGAAGGATGCGCAAGACAGCGCGCCTTCGAAAGTCGATCCGAGAGTCGAGGACGGAGCCGTCCCGACTCCTCCGCGTAACGTCGCGGTGGAGTCGCTGGACAATATCGCAAGAATTACGTTCTCCGCGTCTCCGCAAGCCGACGTGGCCGGCTATCGGCTGTACCGCTCCATTAACGGCAGCCCGTTCCAGAAGGTCGAAGCTTCGCTGCCGGTCGGCGAAGATTTGAAGTTCGTCAATTACATCAGCTCGCGCCAAACGTACAGCTATTACGTGACGGCAGTCGACGTCGCCGGCAACGAGTCGGCTCCGAGCGAGATCCATTCGACGGACGGCGGCATCATTATCGATCCTACGCTGCCGAATCAGCCGGATCCGAACGCAGGTCCTGGAGATGGCACTAGCGGCGGTGAGCATGGGGGCAACACAGGCGAGGTCGGTCCGGAGATTCCGAGCGGCGGAAGCAACAGCGCTCCGTCCGCCCCGAGCGGGTTCAGCGCTCAAGGCACGGATATCGGCGTTATTCTGTCGTGGAACGCCAACCCGCCAGAGGATGGCGTGTCCCAATATCAAGTCTGGTTCGCCAGCTCGGAAAACGACAAGTACAAGCTGCTGGGCACAACCGAATCTACATCTTTCGAGTATATTTCTCCAGCCGCAGCAGGGTGGTACAGAATTACGGCGGTCGGATCATCCGGCGAATCGTCGCCAACCTCCGCGGTCGAAGTGAAATCCGGCGGATAACGCCGATCATAGCAAAAAGGGGATGTCCCAGTAGTCATTAAGATGACTAGGGACATCCCCTTTCCTTATGTTTACGAAGTTCTTATGTCGGCAAAGGCAAGTACTCCGTTCCTTACAGGAGATACGTGCCCCCTTTATTAATCTTCGATCGTGGACAGATCGCCTGTCGGAAGGTTGAGCTCCCAAGCCTTCAGCACGCGACGCATAATTTTACCGCTGCGAGTTTTCGGCAGTTTGTCCTTGAACTCGATCTCGCGCGGAGATGCGTGAGCGGATAAGCCTTCCTTAACGAACTTGGAGATATCGGCCTTCAACTCGTCGGATGGCTCGAAGCCTTCGCGCAGCGAGATGAACGCTTTGATGATCTCTCCGCGCAGCGGATCGGGCTTGCCGATAACACCGGCTTCCGCAACGGCCGGATGCTCTACCAGCTTGCTCTCGACTTCGAATGGGCCAACCCTTTCGCCCGATGTGTTAATGACATCGTCGATTCGGCCTTGGAACCAGAAGTAGCCTTCGTCGTCCATATAGGCCGAGTCTCCGGAGACGTACCATCCGGGAATATGGAAATATTCCTGGTACTTCGTCGGATTATTCCAAACGGCGCGCATCATCGACGGCCACGGCGTCTTGATCGCTAGATTGCCCATCCGGAACGGAGGCAGCACGTTGCCCTGATCGTCGATAATCGCCGCCTGTACGCCTGGAACCGGACGGCCCATCGAGCCGGGCTTGATCTCCATGCTCGGATAGTTACAGATCAGCTGCCCGCCGGTTTCCGTCATCCACCACGTATCGTGTATGCGTTGGCCGTATACGCGGTTGCCCCAGCGCACAACCTCCGGATTAAGCGGCTCTCCTACGCTCAGCACATGGCGAAGGCTCGACAGGTCAAACGACTTGACGGCATCGTCGCCGGCTCCCATGAGCATGCGGAAAGCGGTCGGCGCGCTGTACCAGACGGTGACTTTATACTTCTCGATCGTAGAGTACCAATCCTGCGGACTGAAACGTCCGCCGCGCACGACGTTCGTCACGCCGTTCAGCCACGGCGCGAAAATGCCGTAAGAAGTTCCCGTTACCCAGCCCGGATCGGCCGTACACCAGTACACGTCGCCTTGGCGCAAGTCGAGCACTACACGGCCCGTATGATAATGCTGCAGCATCGCGTTATGAACGTGCAACACGCCTTTAGGTCTGCCCGTAGAGCCCGAAGTGTAATGAAGAATAAGGCCGTCCTCGCGATCGAGGAAAGTTAGCTCCGCTTCGTCGGACGCGTTTGCCAGCGCTTTGCCGAAGTCGACAATGCCGTCCTCTTCCGCGACGGAATCTCCGTATATGAAAATATGCTTCAGATCCGGCAATTCTTCCCGAGGTACGCGAGAGAGCAGCGCAGGCGTAGTTACTAGCGCAACTGCTCCGCTGTCCTGCAACCGATCTCTGACTGCAGTTTCCATAAACGCTTCGAACAAGGGGCCGACGATAGCGCCAACCTTGATCGTACCGAGCAAACTGAAATATAGCTCAGGCGTCCGCGGCATGAAAATAAATACGCGATCCCCTTTGCCTACTCCCAGCCCGCGAAGCACGTTGGCAAATCGGTTGGATTGCTTGGACAGATCGGCAAAAGTATAGCTCTCTTCGCGCTGATTGTCGCTGTAGTGCAGCGCAATATTGTCGCCCCGGCCCTCAGCAACATGGCGGTCGATCGCCTCGTATGCCATATTTACCTTGCCGGTCGTCGACCATGTAAACTGCTTCTCGATGTCCGCCCAGTTAAAGCTCTCGACCGCCTCTTCGTAAGATGCCATATTGGACACCTTCGCCGTCACGGCCAATTTTTCGTTCGATTGCAATGTCACTTTGATCACCTTCCCATTAAAATGCGGCCACCCGTTATACGAATGCGCTTTCAGTAACTTGAGGTTAACCCTCCGCCACAGCCATTATACCACAGCACATTCGGAGTCTGCATAGTAGGCAAGGACAATTTCTGTCACTGCAGGGGCAATATTCTTTTGATTGAGGCGCCATAGACACTTTGCTAGGCTTTATTATGCTATAATATACGAAGCTCAAACACGGTTTTATGAGGGGGGAACGGCATGGAGCATATCAAAAAATACGTCCGCCATACGATTGAACGGCACGGCCGAACCCTGATCGTGGAAGGCCCGATCGCACCTGAAGAGCTGCGGCGGTTGACCATGCATCCGAAGCTTGACGCTTTTCGCAGACCTGCGGAGCAGCATGTCGCGCTGGTCGAAATCGCGGAGCTGCCGGAAGGCCGAATTATTGCGGCGCGGGACGGAGACGTCCTCATCGGATACGTAACTTTCCATTATCCCGACGAAATGGAACGTTGGTCGGAAGGCGGTATGGAAGATCTAGTCGAGTTAGGGGCAATCGAAGTTGCCGACGACTATCGGAATTACGGACTGGGCAAGGCCATGATCTCCGCTGCGTTCGAAGACGGGCAGCTTGACAATATGATTGTCTATACGACCGAATATTACTGGCACTGGGATCTCGAAACCAGCGGTCTGAACGTCTGGGAGTACCGGGAAATGATGGAACGGCTGATGAAATCGGTCGGCATGGTCTGGTTCGCCACGGACGATCCGGAAATTTGCGCGCATCCGGCAAACTGTCTCATGGTGCGGATCGGCAAAGACGTTCCTCTGTCCTCCGCCGAGCAATTCGACCGCGTGCGCTTCAGACAACGTTTTATGTACTAGAAAGGCAGGCGACCAGATCTGGCTTCCTCTACGATATGGATTGACAACCAAGCCTCCGGGCGTTATCGTTTTTCCGACGATCATCCTTTCCATCCGATCCGACTGAAACTGACGGAAAATCTTCTGAGGAAGATCGGAGCGCTGGACGACAAGCAAGCCCTCCCTCCCTTTCCCGCTGCGGAGGCGGAGAGAAGAATCCGGAGCATACATAGACCCGATTATCTTGAAATCGTACAAGCGCTGAGTGCCCCCAAGCCCGATATGAAAGCGCTTAGTGATGCGGAGAGATACGGACTGGAGGAGGACGGAGATACCCCTTACTTTCTGGATATGCACCAGACTGCGGTTGAACTGGCGGCCGGGTCGATGGCAGCCGCGGATGCGGTCATGTCTGGCAAAGCCAAGCGGGCGCTACATCTGTCCGGCGGCCTGCATCACGCCTTTCCCGATCGCGCCTCCGGCTTCTGCGTCTACAACGACGCGGCGGCCGCAATCGGTCATGTGCGGGAAAAGTATTCGGCGCGCGTGCTCTATATCGACACGGACGTCCATCACGGCGATGGAGTTCAATGGTTTTTTTACACGGAGCCCGATGTGTTCACGCTGTCGATTCACGAGACGGGCAAATTTTTGTTTCCGGGAAGCGGTTTTCCGCATGAACGGGGAGACTCTCATGGCTACGGCGCTTGCTTAAACGTCTCTATGGAGCCCTATACGGAGGACGATTCATGGTTGGACTGCTTCGGTCGGGCGCTCGAGAGCGCGGCCCGCGCCTTCCGTCCGGATCTTATCATCAGCCAGCACGGGTGCGATGCGCACGCTTTCGATCCGTTGGCGCACATTCATTGCAGCATGCGCATTTACCGCGAGATGCCGAAAATGATCCACAGCCTTGCAGATCGATATACTGACGGAAGATGGGTTGCTCTCGGAGGCGGAGGATACGACCACTGGAGGGTCGTGCCGCGGGCCTGGAGCCTGCTATGGCTGGAGATGAACAATCATCCGCTGCTGGCTTCCATCGACGCCCAGGAAGACGGAGGCTTGCTGCCTGAAGGCTGGTCAGACGTGCCTGCCCCTAACAAGCCCGATTACGAGCTGCCTACGACTTGGCTGGACGATGTGAAGAACTGGACGCCAATGCCGCGGCGGACGGAAATTACGGAAAAGAACATCAAAAATTTAGAGATCGCTCTACAGCATATCGGTTAAGCGCCTTAGAGCGACTTCACGATCCCTTCAACAATCGCGTAGGAACGGTTTGACGCTTCCACCGTAAACTCGGCGAAGTTCGCATGCGCCGAGCCGTCGGCTTTGTCGGACATCGAACGGATAATGACGTGAGGGATGTCGTTCATAAAGCATACCTGCGCGACGGAAGCTCCTTCCATTTCCGTACATGCCCCTGCGAACTGCTCGTACAGCGTCTTAACGGTTGCCCGGTCGGCAATGAACTGATCTCCGGACAGAACTTTGCCGACTTTGCAGCAACCTGAATGTACGGCTTTCCCGGCCTCTACGGCAAGGGCAATCAGCCTCTCGTCGGCCTTATACTCCGATACGTCCTGGTACGGGATCGTACCGCGGGGAAAACCGAGAGCCGTAACGTCGACGTCGTGCTGCAGGCTGCTGGAAGAAATGACGATATCACCGATATTCAGCCCCGGATCGACCGCCCCTGCAACTCCGGTAAACAAAATCGCATCGGCTCCGAACTTGTCGATCAGAATTTGCGTGCATACCGCCGCATTCACTTTGCCGACGCCCGAACGCGTCAGAACTACCTTTTTCCCGCGAAATACGCCGCGGTAATAGGCGATCCCCGCATGAGCTTCCTTTTGCTTGTTCTCCATTTGCGCAAGCAGCAGCTCGATCTCCTCCTGCATCGCCCCGATAATGCCGATCGTTCCAAATGTCATCCGTATCTATCCTTTCTCTCGTCGAGTTTGTCCATAAAGAAGCCCTGCTTCGGCGAAACGCCGGCAGGGCTCTGTCATTGCGAATGTTAGCTGCCTTTCGGTCCGGCAACGGAACGGCGAGCGATCAAGTCATGAGGCAGCGTGACCGTCGCGTTGTCCACGTTTTCTTTCTTCATCAGCTTCGTCAGCAATCTCATTGAGACCGCGCCGATGTCGTACATCGGCTGGGCAACCGTCGTCAGCAGCGGACGCACCATCGACGAGATCCGGCTGTTATCTACGCTAATGACGGACACGTCGTCCGGAACCGAGAGTCCGGCGTCCTGGATGCAGTGAATCGCTCCGATCGCCATCTCGTCCGTAGCGGAGAATACCGCTGTCGGACGCTCCGGCAGGTTGAGGAAATATTGCATCTCCTCGATGCCCGATTCGTACTTGTAGTTGCCCACGCGTACGTAATCTTCGCGGAAAGCCAAACCGGCTTGCTCAAGCGCGCGCTTGTAGCCTTGGTAACGGGCGTAGCCGTTCGCCGGATCCTGCAGCGTGCCGCTGATCATCGCAATCGAACGGTGCCCTTCCTGGATCAGCTTGGTCACGGCATCGAAGGCAGCCGCTTCATGGTCGATGTCGACGGAAGGGATAACCCCCCTCTCATCCTTCGTACCGCAAAGCACGATCGGCACGTTCGACGTCTTGAACGCTTGAATATGCTCGTCCGTGACTGCGCCGCCCATGAACAACAGTCCATCGACCTGCTTCTCCAACAGCGTGTTGATGACGCGAATTTCCTTGTCCTTGCGCTTATCCGCGTTACACAAAATGATATTGTAGTGATACATGTTGGCGATGTCTTCGATGCCTCTGGCCACTTCCGCGAAATTCGCATTCGCGATATCCGGGATGACAACGCCTACCGTAGTCGTCTTCTTGCTTGCAAGTCCCCGCGCTACGGCATTCGGCCGATAGCCGAGTCTCTCTATCGCTTCGTAAACTTTCTTCCGCGTCTGAGGCTTGACGTTAGGGTTATTATTGACGACGCGGGATACCGTCGCCATCGACACGCCTGCTTCCCGTGCCACGTCGTAAATGGTTACCGTCACTATGATTCGCTCCAATGTACATGACCGCAAACCGGAGGTTTGTCCAATCATGGATGATTAAGGTAATAATACGACAAAACCGTATGTTTAGCAATCAAACCAGCAAAGGTCGTTCAAAAATTGTAAATTTTCATCAAGAACCGCTTAACGTTGCTGCGAGCTTTTCCGACAGAAAATCGTAAGTAATATGCCAACGGAAGGCGCTCCCCCGCTTCGCCGTCCTTCACCAAGCTCATCCGCGGAGAGGGTGATTGACACCGCTTCGCGATCTCGTTGCTCAAGAGAGGTAAGCTGCTGCAGATTGGCCATAAGTTGTCGCCTCCTTGAAAATCGTTACGAATATCGTAGCAGAAAATAAAGCTGCACGCAAAGCAACCGCTGAAAATATAAAGAGGGGCGTCCCCATCTTTCCAAATATTAAGATCAGATCTTCATTAGAGCTACGATACGTATTGGGCGCTTAATTGGCTCAGACGCATATGTATTTCACTCTTCCATGCCTCGTCCTCCAGCGATGAGGCGATGAGCAGCAAATCCAGCAGTCGATCGATTCTTTCCTCGGTCGCTTTAGCGATCGCTGTCGCTTGCAGAGAATCCGAATCGTTCAGCGCTTGCGACAGAACCCCCGCCCATTCGTGCACCTGATCGAACGGGATACTGCCAGGTGTAGGTTTGGCGCCGAGTTGACCAACCAGCTTGCCGACATCCTCTTTAATACCCGGAAATACGTCGTTTCTTCCGCAACCCGGACAGTTGTATACGGGAACGTTATTGATATTGACCTTTCTTGCAAAAATGACGGTACGGAGACCGAGACTCATCTCTTCTCCGCATAGACAGTGTTTAAGCAACGGCATTCTCTCCTTACAGTAACCAAGAGCTATCCGTAACTAATTCGCTGATCGGCGCTTTTTCTCCTGCTCAGGAGGCCGTGTAATTTCTGGAACGACGCCAGTCCGACAGCCGCCAGATCAGCAGTACGAGCAGGCTCGCCGCCGCGGCCCCCATGCCGTCGTGGAGCAGATCCAGCGGGTCCGGACTGCGCATCGGCACGAACGATTGATGCCATTCGTCCGTCAGCCCGTACAGGACGCAGACGAGGACGTTAAGCAGACAGCCTTTCCACGTAGCCGACAGTCTGCCCATTCCGTAGGCGATCGTCAGAGCAAGGACAAAATACGCCACGTAGTGCATCGGATTAAAATCGGATAAAAAAGGCAGCCATCGCTGAACCCAGGGCAGCACGCTATCGAGCTGGTCCCCGCTCCGCGACGAGGATATGAATATGGCGATCATGCAGAGCAGCGCCGGCGCATATCTCCATTTTCCTTTCAAAACGGTCACTCCTCTCTCGCAAGGTGAAGGACGGGCCAACTTTTGGTACAATGGATGTCTGATTGGCATCGTACTATCGAAATGGAGGTGGCCTGCCATGGCCTCGACCAAAAGGGTCGTTTGTTTGCTTGACGATGAATTCGAAGATTTGGAGCTTTGGTATCCGGTCTACCGCGCACGCGAAGAAGGCGCGGAGGTGCTGTATGCAGGACCAGAGCAAGGGCGCAAACACATTGGCAAGTACGGGGTCCCCGCGGTGGCGGACATTTCCTACGATGAGCTGGACGCCGACAAATTCGACGGCTTGCTCGTTCCCGGCGGTTGGGCGCCGGATAAAATCCGCCGAGACCCCCGAGTACTGGAGTTTGTACGACGCATGGACGCCGCCGGCAAACCGATCGGGCAAATTTGCCACGCCGGATGGGTGCTCGTCTCGGCGAAAATTCTCGACGGCAGAACGGTGACCTCTACGCCGGGCATCCGCGACGATATGGAAAACGCGGGAGCGACATGGGTGGACGATGCGGTCGTCGTTGACCGCAATCTTGTATCCGCCCGCAGACCGCCCGATCTGCCGCCGTATGCTAAAGCCTTCTGCGATTTGCTGTTCGGCCGCTGATCCGAAGCCTGCTCCCGGCCTCAATCCGCGCTAGATCAGCGGGTTAGCACCGGGAGCAAGCGCCGCGCCTACATAAAATTGGCGTGCGAGCTCGCGCGCCTCCTTCGACGTCCGGCAGCGGAACAAGTCGTCCAGCAGCTTGCGGCTGTCCGATGCTTTGGAGCGCAGCAGACGCTCTTTGACCGGCAGGATCGCCTGCGCGGAGAGACTCAGCTCGTCGATGCCCAGCGCCAGCCAGATCGGCAGGGCGTTCACGTCGCCGGCGATTTCCCCGCAGATGTTGACGGGAATTCCTTGCGCCTTGGCCGCGTGCGCAACCGTTCGGATCATTCGCAAAATCGCCGGATGGAACGGCTCGTACATATGGCTGATCTGCTCGTTCATCCGATCGACGGCCAGCGTGAACTGGATCAAGTCATTCGTGCCAATGCTAAAGAAGGACGCCTCTTCGGCCAAAATATCGGCGATCGCCACAGCGGCCGGAACTTCCACCATAATGCCGGGCTTGATGTCCGCGCGAAACGGAACGCTCTCCTCCTGAAGCTCGCGCTTCGCCTCAGCCAGCACCTCGTTCGCCGCCCTCAGCTCCTCAACCGAAGTGATCAACGGATACATAATTCGGACGTCCCCGAAATTCGATGCCCGCAAAATGGCGCGAAGCTGAATTTTGAACAGATCTTTGCGTTCCAGACAGAAGCGAATCGCTCGAAAGCCGAGAAACGGATTTTCCTCTTCCGGCATTTCGTAATAGTCCAACTGCTTGTCGCCGCCGATGTCGAGCGTACGGATGACCAGCGTCTCGCCCTTCAGCTTCTGGACGGCGCTGCGATACACTTCGAATTGCTCTTCCTCGGAAGGAAAATACATCCTGTCCATGTACAGAAACTCGGTCCGGAACAAGCCGACGCCCTGCGCCCCGTTGCCTAGCGCCGCCTCCAGCTCCTTCAGGGAGCTGATGTTCGCCGCCAGCGTAAGCGTCACGCCGTCCTGTGTCACGGAGGGCAATTCAGCCAGCTTAAGCAGTTGCTCCTTCTCCGCGAGCTGCCTCCGGCGCATTTCCGTGTACCTGGCGACCATATCCGGAGTCGGATCGACCTGCAGCATGCCGGTCTCGCCGTCGAGAATAAGCAGGTCTCCCGTGCCGATCGGCTGTTCCAGCTTGCCCTCCGCGCCCATCACCATCGGAATGCCGAACGCCCGCGCCATAATGGCCGAATGCGACGTCGGGCTGCCGACCATCGTAACGATGCCGAGCACCAGCTCCGGCTTCAGATGAACGAGCTGGGAAGGAGACAGCTCCCGCACGACAAGCACGAAGGGCTGCGTATCCTCCGGCAGCGAAATTTCCGGAGCGCCAAGCAGATGCTTCAGCAGGCGGTTGCCCACATCCTTGATATCCAGCGCCCGCTCCTTCATATATTCGTCGTCCAGCAGATCGAACATCGTCACGAAATGATCGATCGCTTCCTTCACGGCAACTTCGGCGACCTTGTACTGACGCTGAATGATGCCTTGAATTTCGTTCATGAACACCGGATCTTCCAGGATGGCCAGATGCGCGTCGAATATGCTCGCCTCCGCTGAGCCGACCGCTTCGTCCAGTTCCGTCTTCATCTGGCTGATCTCCGTCTTCGACCGGCGCACCCCCTCGTACAACCGATCGAACTCCTTGGCCAAATCGGCCACGTCGATCTTCTGATCCGGCAGCTCCCACTCCCAATGCGGCAGCACGAAGGCTTTGCCTATCGCAATCCCCTGCGACGCCCCCAATGCCTGTATCATTTCTCCGCCCCCTTGTTCTCTCTCTCGTGTACGACAACCGACATGACCGCGGCCTGACCCTTTTTGACCACTTTATACGGAGCGAATCTCCAGGACTTGACCTTGTCGCTGTTCGTGATCACCATGGGCGTCTCCAGCGATTTGGCATACTGCTTAAGCGTAGGAATGTGGAATTTCAACAGCGGTTGGCCGGGCGATACCTCGTCTCCCATCTGAACGAGCGCCGTGAAGCCTTTGCCCTCCAGTTGGGATGTGTTGATACCGACATGCAGCAGCACTTCCAGACCGTCCTTGGTAACGAGGCCGATCGCGTGCAGCGAAGGATGAATATGGATGATTTTGCCCTGTACCGGCGCTACCAGCTCCCCCTTGTCCGGAATGAAGGCGACGCCGCGGCCGACAAGCCGCTCCGCAAAAATCGGATCGTCGACCTCCTCCAGCGGAATCATTCGTCCCTGCACCGGGGAATGGAATTGAATCCGCTGCACGTCGGTCTGCATGAGCTTATGAATTTCTTCCCGGATCAGCTCCGAGAACGTGCCGAACACGACCTGCACATGACCGCCGCCAAGACGAATGACGCCCGCCGCCCCCAGATGTCGCAGCGACTGCACGTCGACCTTGCTTTCGTCCTCCAGCGTCAGACGCAGGCGGGTGATGCACGCTTCGAGGCGAACCATGTTCTCCTTGCCTCCGAGGGCCTGCAAAATCAGCGGAGCCCGATACGGAATGTCTCCGGCCCAATCGTCCAGTCGGCTGGCGTCCTCCCGTCCGGGTGTGGCAAGCTGGAAGCGACGGATACTCCAGCGGAACAGCACGTAATAGAGAAGTCCCGTCAAGGCCCCGATCGGCAACAGCAGCCAGCCTCTCTGAGCAAGCGGCAGATTGACCAGATATTCCAGCACGCCGGCCGAGAATGCAAAGCCGTGATGAATATCGAGCTCGTACACAAGCCACATCACGCCTCCCGAGAGCAGCGCATGGACGAGGAACAGATAAGGCGCGACGAATAAGAAAGCGAACTCGACCGGCTCCGTAATGCCAGTCAGGAACGAGCCCAGAGCGGCGGCGCGAAACTGCTTGCTCGTCTTCGGCTTCAGATCCTCGCGCGCCTCGTGAATAATCGCGAAAGCGACGGCCGGCAGGGCGAACATCATCGTCGGGTACAAGCCGGCCATGAAGATGCCCGCCGATTCGTCTCCGGCAAAAAAACGCGGCAGATCGCCGAAGTAGACCGCTCCGTCTGCCCCTTGGTACTCGCCGACCTGGAACCAGAACAGATGATTCAAAATATGGTGAAGTCCGAACGCAACCAGAATGCGGTGAAGAAAGCCGTACAGGAACACGCCGAAGCCGCCCGCCGAATGGACGAGCGTGCCTGCGGATACCGCCCAGCTTTTCATCCCTTCGCCCAGACCGATCATGAGCCAAGCGAATGCGAGCGACAGGACGCTCATAAACAGCGGTACAAACCTGGAGCCGCCGAGAAACTGCAAATATTCGGGCAGCCGGAACGATTTGAACCGCTCGTGCGCCCAAGCGGACGCGATGCCGACGACGGCGCCCGCGAACATCGACGGCTGGACGCCCTCCGGATCGTACGTATGCGTAACGACATGAAAAATAAACATCGCGACGAGCGCTCCCATACCGGCCATAGCGGACTGGTTGGACATCCCGAGTGCGATACCGATCGCGAACACATAGGGAACGTATTGAAAAATCGTCATGCCTGCGGCGTGCAGCATTTCCGGCACTTGCGTCCAGCCCAGCGAATCCCATGGCAATCGCGCCAGCATCAGAAAGATGGCCGCAGCAGGCAGCACCGTCATCGGCAGCATCATTGCCCGGCCCAGCCTCTGCAAATAACCGATTCCGTACATGGCTTTCCTCCTTCCCGGAACGATCTCGCGGCGCCTCCGTCAGCGATGACGACGGCGCCGCGGATGGGAACGGGCCAATTAATCAGGCTTTTCCGTTCGGCAGCAGAATGGAATCCTCCACTTTAATACAGCGATCCATAATGACGTTAAGACCGCCTTCGGCGGCAATCGCTCCCGCTTCCTCGTTTAGAATGCCAAGCTGCAGCCATAGCGTCTTGGCGCCGATCTCGACGGCCTCCCGCGCGATCGGAGGCGTATGCTCCGGGCGGCGGAACACGTTGACGATGTCGACCGGCTCCGGGATGTCCTTCAAGGAAGCGTACGCTTTCTCTCCCAGAATCGTCGTTGCCTTCGGATTAACCGGAATGATGCGATAGCCTTTGCGCTGCATCGCCTCCGACACCATATGCGAAGTCTTGGACGCATCGTCGGACAGACCGACGACGGCGATTACGGTCGATTGCTCCAAAATTTGCTTGATCTCTTCACGGGACGGATGAACGTAAGCCATTTAGCATGCCTCCCTTATTTTAACGATTCAGAATAGATAAGTTTCACGTACCTCTTTGTCTGAATCGTCTACGCAAAGCTGCTCCGGCACGTTTAGACGCCGAAGGCGTTTTGCTTGGCGAGCGGATTTTCGGTTAGTCTGTCCATTCGACCTGAGCGCCAAGCGACTTCAGATGGTCGAAGTAGATCGGATAAGATTTGGCGACGTGGTGCGCGTCCTTGATGCGAATCGGACGAGCGGAACGAAGGCCGACAATCGTCAACGCCATAATGACGCGGTGATCGTAGTGCGCGTCGATCTCCACGCCCCCTTCTACGCCTTCCGGACGTCCGTGAACGATGATCTCGTCCCGCTTCTCGTCGACCCGCGCTCCCGCCTTGCGCAGTTCCGTCAAGTAATCGGTAATGCGGTCGCATTCCTTGTAGCGCAGATTTTCCACGTTATAGAAGCGAGAGGTTCCATCCGCGAACACGGCAGCGGCGACCATTGCCAGCACGCCGTCGGTGAACTCGTCCCCGTCGAACTCGCCAGCCGTAAGTTTGCCGTTGCCGCGGATATGCACGATACCGTTCTCGTGCGTAAGCGGTACGTTCATCGCCTTCAACACATCGACGACCGCACGCTCCCCTTGCTTGCTGTCTTCCTTCAGCCGGTGAACGACGACGTCCGACTCGGTGACGGCCGCGGCGGCAAGAATGGCTGCAGATCCCGGGTAGTCGCCTTGGACCGTGTAGGTCTGAGCTTTGTATTTCTGCCTGCCGGGAACCCGAAAATGCATTAAATCCTCAGACGCCTCAATAACGATGCCCGCCTGCTCCAGCACCTCCAGCGTCTGGCCGACAACAACTTTCGATTTCAGATCGTGCAGCACTTCGATCTCGCTGTCCTCATCGAGCAACGGCGTCAAAAACAGCAGCGAGCTGAGGAACTGCGAGCTGACGCTGCCCGACACTTGAATTTTGCCGCCGCGAGGCTGACCGCCGCGAATCGTCATCGGCAGCCGACCGTTCTGATGCTCGATGCGCACGCCCATGCTTTCCAGCGCAGTAATCAGATCGTCATGAGGTCTCTTGCCAAGTGACGCCGGATAAGAGTTGACGAAGTGAACCTCCGGCAACAGCGCCGCCACCGACATAATGAATCTCAAAACCGCGCCCGCGTTGCCGACGTCCAGTTCCTTCGTCGGGCGCGGATGGCGTCCGAAGCCGGTAATGACGATTTTCTCGTCGTCCTCCTCGACGATCGCGCCGAGATCGCGAATGCAGCGGCGCATCGCTTCGCCATCCTCGCTGTGCGCAGGATACAAAATCGTGCTTGTTCCTTCCGCCAGCGCGGAAACGAGCAAATAACGCGTCGTATAATTTTTGGAGGATAGCGCTTGAATTTCACCGTTCAGTCTGCCAGTCGGGGTTACGATCATATCCATGTTCGATAAACACGCTCCTTAGAAGCTATAAATGATAAATCAGGCTGCCCGCGCCGACGCCGGCCGCAGTCAGCGCGAATCCGCCGACATACGTCGCGGCAAGGTACAGATAAAGCGTTCGCCTGGCGGCCCCGCCGCCGCGATACAGCGTCGCCTTCTGCACGTTAAGGGTAGAGTAAGTCGTCAGCCCGCCCAAAAAACCGATCCCGGTTAATGCATATACCGCAGCGTTGCGCTGCTCAAGCCCGATTCCGATCAGCACGCCCATCGCCAGCGAACCGACAAGGTTGACGACCAGCGTACCGTAGAAACCCGGCTTGCCTTCAGCTGCGATCCAGCGGCCGACTCCGTAGCGGAGCAGCGCTCCCGCCGAGCCGCCCAAGCCGACCAGACATGCAAGACCAAAGCCGCTCATACTCGCCTCGCCCCTCTCTTACCTTTAGCGGTTCCAAGGGAGAGTCCTAGCGCAGCCAGCGCCCAGCCTGCAGCCGCGCTGATGAATACGTATGCCGCCGCGATGGCGTAGGCATGCTGCTCCAGCATAAGCCAGAGCTGCCCGTTAAACGCGCTGAACGTCGTATAAGCGCCGAGAAAGCCGGTTCCCAATAAATCCCCGGCCCAAGCCAAGGCGGGTTTGTCCGTTAACCAGCCGGTAAGCAGGCCCAGCAGCAGCGAGCCGGACAAGTTGATCAATGTCGTCGCCCACGGAAAGGCGTCCGAGGCTGCCGAGACGGGAAATAAAAATCCGATTCCATACCGCGCGAGCGCTCCCAGGCAACCCGCAAGCGCGACGCCAAGCGCGATTCTCATATCTCATACCGCCTATCGTTTGACAGCGCCGTGCGCAGTTTCTTATGATGAGGCTATATACTTCCTGATGGAAAGGCTGATTCTGATGAGTCACTATAGCACAATATCCGCCGAGGACTTGAAAGCCCGGCTGGATGCCGGGGAAACTCCCCATATGATCGACGTTCGCGAAGATTACGAGGTCGCGCAGGGCATGATTCCCGGAGCGCTGCACCTTCCGCTGGGCCAAGTGCCGCAACAGATCGATTCGATCACAAAGCATGAAGAAATCATTTTGATTTGCCGAAGCGGCGCCCGCAGCGATAGAGCCTGCCAATTTCTCGCTTCGCTCGGATACGAAGGCTCCGTCAACCTGATCGGCGGAATGCTCGCCTGGAACGAGCTCGAGCTGGGGGAAGAAGATTAAAGCCAGCCGTCCGGAAGTCCCCGCAGCAGCGCCTCGGCGACTTCTTCGGGCGACTTGTCCGACGTGTCCACCTTCGCATTCGCAAAATCGTAAGCATGCCGTCTTGATTCCAGCAGCTGCGTAACCCGCGCTTCGGCATCGCCGGCAAGCAGCGGTCTCGTTCCCGTCTCGGCGCTCGTCACGCGGCGGACGAGGCTCGCTTTGTCCGCCGTCAGCGCAACGACCCAACCGCGCTCCAGCATCTGCTGCCGATTGCTTTCGCGCAGCACGGCGCCCCCGCCGGTGGCGACGATTCGTCGCTCTCCGCTCAGCGCCTGTCGCACAGCCTGGCTCTCCCAATCCCGGAAAGCGGTCTCTCCGTCGTCCGCGAAGATTTGCGGAATGGACTTGTCCGCCGCCTTCACGATCTCTTCGTCCGTATCCAGACTCTCCCAGCCCAGACGCTCGGCCAGCAGACGGCTGACCGTCGATTTGCCGGTTCCCATGAAGCCGACAAGAATAATGTTGCGGCTAAAGCCTATCCCGCTCACCACGCGTTCCCCATTCCTTATAAAGGTTAATTCAAAAAGTCCGGTTTTGATCACGAAGTATTCCAATGAAGCCTACTCGAATCGAATCTTGAATTCAGCCGGATCTTCCGGTACTCACGTAGCTCCCACTACGCTCCGTTCCTCATCACCGGTCTTCATCCAAGCTTCTCGGTGCTGAAACCCGAATTGTTGAATTTTCATTGTAGAGGTTCATTCAAAAAGTCCGGTTTTGATCATTAAGTTATTTATTTTTACTTTTTATCCATCATAGCACAACGATTCCAAGGTATAAAACGACGAGTTTTTCCGTAAGTTTGATAGTGTACAATCCTGTGCCCAAAGGGGATGACGCAGTGAACAACTACCGACCCCAACCGCCGTCCGAGCAGCCTCTCCGGCGCCTTCTCGACCCTTCCCATCCTTTGCAACGGGAGGACGTTCTGTGGGCGCTCGGCTTTATTAAGAAAAAAGTGGCCGATGGAGCCCCCGAATGGTCGGGACTCGATCGGCCACAGCTGCTTGCCCATTTTGCCTGCTTTGCGGACATGGCCTTGCTGCTGCTTCATCGGCGCAGCCCGAGCAGCCGGGAAACCGACTGCTTCCGCGCGATGCTGAGCGAGCTGCTGCCGCGCGGGCAAGAGCGTTAGGAATTGATCCAGTTGTGGTGGAACGTGCCTTCCTTGTCCACCCGCTTAAACGTGTGCGCGCCGAAATAGTCTCGTTGCGCCTGCAGCAGGTTGGCCGGAAGACGCTCCGAACGGTAGCTGTCGTAGTACGCGAGCGCGCTCGCGAACGACGGTACCGGCACGCCGTATGCGACAGCCGTCGTGACAACTTCGCGCCATGCGTCCTGGTACGACTCGACGACGCCTTTGAAGTACTCGTCCAGCAGCAGGTTGCGCAGCTGTGGGTCGCGGTCGTAGGCGTCTTTGATGTTTTGCAGGAAACGCGCGCGGATGATGCAGCCGCCGCGGAAAATCATCGCAATATCCCCGTAACGCAGGTTCCAGCCGTACTCCTCGGAAGCGGCGCGCATTTGCGCGAAGCCCTGCGCGTAGGAGCAGATTTTGCTGGCGAACAACGCCTTGCGCACGCTCTCGATGAATGCCGTCTTATCGCCTTGGAACGGCTTCGTTTGCGGCCCTTTAAGCACTTTGCTTGCAGCGACGCGCTCTTCCTTCATCGCGGAGAGGAAACGCGAGAATACCGATTCCGTAATGATCGACAACGGTACGCCAAGGTCGAGCGCGCTCTGGCTCGTCCACTTGCCTGTGCCCTTCTGTCCAGCCGCGTCAAGAATGACGTCGACCATCGGCTTGCCGGTCTCGGAGTCCTTCTGCGCGAAAATATCGGTCGTAATCTCGATCAGGTAGCTGTCCAGCTCGCCTTTGTTCCACTCGCCGAAAATTTCGTGCAGCTCGTCCGTCGAAACGCCGAGTACGTCCTTCAGCAATTGGTAAGCTTCGCAGATGAGCTGCATGTCGCCGTACTCGATGCCGTTGTGCACCATTTTGACGTAGTGTCCGGCTCCGTCGGGTCCGATGTATGTACAGCACGGGTCTCCGTTCACCTTCGCGGAAATGCCGGTCAAAATCGGCTCGACAAGGCGATAAGCTTCCTCAGGTCCGCCCGGCATGATGGACGGGCCTTTCAGCGCGCCTTCTTCGCCGCCGGAGACGCCGGTTCCGATAAAGTGGAAGCCCTTCTCCGTCAGTTCCTTGCTGCGGCGCTGAGTATCCGGGAAGTAGGCGTTGCCGCCGTCGATAATGATATCGCCTTTATCCAGATGAGGCGTGAGAGAGTCGATCGTCGCATCGGTGCCCGCTCCGGCTTGAACCATGATCAAAATTTTGCGGGGCTTCTCCAGAGAGTTCACGAACTCTTCGACTGAGTAAGAGCCGACAAGCTTCTTGCCTTGACCTTCCGTATTCAGCAGGTCGTCGGTCTTCTCTCTCGAACGGTTATACACCGCAACGGTGAATCCGCGGCTCTCGATGTTAAGAGCCAGATTGCGGCCCATGACGGCCAAGCCGACAACGCCAATGTTAGCTTTCGACATGATTTTCTTCATCCTTTAGCGCAAAAATTTTCACAATAAGACTATTGTACTCTTTTTGCCCGGAGATGAAAACCATCATTTGCTTTCCCACCGCCGGCATTAAAAAGGCTGCAAAAAAACTCTTGCTTTTCTTTGTTACTTATTATTTAATAGTTAATATAAATTATAAAGGATGTGTTCATAATGGCAGCAAGCACTTGGAACTTGGATAAATCCCACAGCGGTATTACCTTCAGCGCAAGACACATGATGATTACGAACGTACGGGGCAGCTTTAACGACTTCGACGCCGTCGTATCCGCGGACGCGTCCGATCTGACAGGTCTGGAAGCTTCGCTCACGATCGACGTCAACAGCATCGATACCAAGGACGAAGGACGCGATGGCCATCTGAAGTCTCCGGATTTCTTCAACGCCGAGCAATTCCCGCAAATCTCCTTCAAGAAGACGGAGCTCGTCGCTAAAGGCGGAGAAGATTACGCGCTAACCGGCGACCTGACGATCGCAGGCGTGACCAAATCCGTAACGTTAAACACCGAAATTTCCGGCCCTGCCAAAGATCCTTGGGGCAACACGAAGTTCGGCGTTGTCGCAGACGGCTCGATCAGCCGCTCCGAGTTTGGGTTGAGCTGGAACGCCGCGCTTGAGACGGGCGGATTTCTCGTCGGCGACGCCATCAAAATCCATATCGAGCTCGAGTTCGCCCAAGCTTAATCCGACCTCGTACAACCGAAACGACAGAAAAAGCGGAGCCATCGTCTTCTCAGATGATGCTCCGCTTTTGATATATGGAGGAGAAAATATCGAGGTTAAGGATTTATCGGGCGCTACAGCTCCAGCTGCAGCATTTCCAGCCTCATCGTCTTCAGCTTTTCTTTGCTCGTCTCTGCCGCTTCCTGCCATCCGTTCTGAATCGCTTCGTGAAGCACGGCAAGCTCGTAATCGATTTCAAGCCGCAGAACTCCCGCTCGCAGCTCAGCCCTGTTCGACTTGAACGCTTGCACCATGTCTTCCACCGTTACCTGTGGTCTCTTCTGGAAAATAATGCGATGCTCCATGCCGGACACCTCCACGAGTCGGATAATTTCGCCAAACATGATATTCTCGATTCTAAGCACCTGGCGATCATGAATTCGCTTGACGACGGCGTGGCCGCGGGAATCGTTGATCAGCTTTTCGATCCATAAGGAAAGCTTCTCGTCTCTGACCAAGTAATCCCCCACCATTTTGTAGCGGCCCATCGTTCTGAGAAATCTCAGCTTCAGGAGCTTGCGCCCCGTTCGCACCGACACAATAAAATGATGCTCGCTTTCGTTCCAGTACAAGGAATAACCGTCCTGAATCAGCTCGCGGATCAAGTTCTGGATTTGCCTGCGGTCGAAGCGAAGCTCCAGATTGCAATATTCCACTTCATAGCTCCGGTTCACGGCCATCCCTCCTCCCACCTTGCGCGCATGGCATGAGACGTTGACCGAATTGTCAGAATATTGTGTCTTACTTCTATCTTATACTTCATTGTATGTTATGGCAACTTGGTTTCTTGACTATTTTTTTAGCGCTCCGCCGGACGAAGCGCATAAGAGCCGAAGGCGAGCAGCACGGCGGCGAACAACGCCAGCACGCCCAGCTGAAGTCCGATGTCGGACAGCGTTTGGCCGGACGAAGCTTGACCGAGCGCTGCGATCGCCCATCTCTGCGGCGTGAAATTGGCCAGCTTCTGCATGAACTCCGGCATCATCGCAAGCGGCCAGAAGCAGCCGCCAATCATGCAGGTGGGAATGACGATCATATTGTTGATGCTGCCGAGCATCGCGCTGTTTTTCACCAGCGCCGCCGCAGCGGAAGACAAACCGACGGCAGCCAGCAGGAAGCATTCCATTACCGCGAGGAGCACGCCGAACGGCACGCCCAGATCAAACCCGATCACATAACGCGTCACGATCAGAATAAGAACGAGCTGCAAGGTTCCAAGAAGAAAACAGCCGAGGAAGTTGCCTACGGCGATCTCTACCGCACGGATCGGCGCCACGAACATTCTGGCCATCGTCCGGTTGTCGCGATCTTCGACGACTCCATGAATAGATTGGTTCACCAGCATCATCACAAACAAGAGCATAAGTCCGACGACGAGCACGTAGGCATTGTCGGTCTCATGAACAAGCCGCTCCCGTTCGACGCGCAGCCCTTCCGTCGTCTGTCGTTCAAGCAATGTCCGCGCAAGCGCCTCCCGATTCTCCGGGCGCTCCTCCGCGGCGGCGGCCAGCGCGATCGAGCCCGCCAGCCGATCCGTCGTCTCCGACAACGCCAAGCTTAGCGATACGTTCCACTGCTTTTCGTTTTTGCGGATAAGCTGGACTGCCGTTTCCTCGCCGCTCAACAGCCTGTCGGTGAAACCGGGAGGAATATAGACCAGCGCCCCCCACTCTCCGTCGTACACCTTGCTCTTCAACTGCTCCAGGTCGCTTGTGGTTCCGTTCTGCTCCAGCAAATCGTAGATTTCGTCGGAACGGATCGCAGCCGCGACGTGCTGGCCGAGCCAGCCGCCGTCCTCGTTCAGCAGCGCGACGGGAATGCGCTCACCGGTCGTTCGGCCGAACAGACCGACGATTCCCGAGATGATCAGGATCGGGAGCAGCACTAGCGTAAGCAGCGCTTTGCGGTTACCGACCGTTCTGCGTATTTGAAGCCGGGCAATGATGAGACTTTTCACGATAACGCCACCGCCTTTCGAAATCTGAGCATGGCCGCCGCCATAATGATAACTGTAATCGTTCCGAGAATGAGCGCGTCCTGCCAGCCTTCGCCCAACGTTCCGCCCGCCATCAACCGGCGAAGCGCTTCATTGGCCCAATGATTGATCGTAAACTTGCCAATCTCGCGCATGCCCGGTCCGAGATCGGCGATCATTCCGCCGCTTAGGAAAGTCATCGATGTAATAACGAGGCTGAAGATCGATTCGATCGCCCTCCGGCTGCGGGTGAAGGATGCGACGAGAATTGCAAAGCCGATCGCAGCCGCGGCTACAAGCGCACAAACAATCGCAATCGCGCCGTAGCTCCCTCCCCAATCGACGCCGTATACCGCCTTGGTGAAGCCGACGATCACGGCAGCCTGCAAACAGGCGAACAGAGCGGAGCCCAGCAGCTTGCCGAACAACAGAACGTTCAAGGATATGGGCATCGAATATAGGCGCAGCAGCGTTCCCTTTTGCCGTTCATCGGTCAGCCCGAGCGCTGCGGACATGCCTGAATACAGCAGAAACATGATCAGATAGGCGACCGAATAATATTGTACAGCCGAAAAGTTATTGAAATCCGTCGTGTTCCGGATACTCAACGTACCGATCTGCACCCTCTCCGCGGCGGCAGCGCGGGCCATGCTCGCTTCGAGCGCTTCGCCGGACAGGTTCGGAATCGCAGCGGCAGCCGTCCGGCGCACATTCGCGTCCGCGACGAACCGATTCAGGACGGATTCGGCGACTAAATTGCGTTCAGTGAACTGTCCGGGATAATAACGGACGCCTTCCGCGGTCAGCGCAAACCCGAAATCCGCCTTGCCCTTGCGCACATCCTCGCGAACCTCGTTCTCGCTGGCTCGCGTCAGCGCACGGACATAGCCCGCAACCCCCGGGGAAGCCATATAGCGTTCCGCGGCTTCGCCGAGCGGGCTCCCGCTCTCGACGGATACGGATAGATCGATCGGTTCAAGATCGCTTTCCAAAGCGTTGCCAAGCAAGAAAATGAGCATCAGCGGCAATCCCAGCATCATTAGAATAACGGTGCGGATTCGGCATAGCCGGACAACCTCGTTCCAGGCTACCCACAGGGTCAATCTCATATCGCATCCTCCTCCCCGCTAAGCTTTGTCCCGCAGCGTCCGGCCCGTCAGCGTCAAAAACAGGCTTTCCAAATCCGGCTCGACGCGGGTCAGCTTCTGCAGCTTTAATTCATGCTTGGTCAAAATAAACAAAATATCCTGCAAATACGTCTGCGATTCCTGCAGCACCAGCTCCAACTGTGAATCCTCGCGTTTCTGAAAGGAGGTCACCCGGGGATGACTGCGAATTTCGGCTGCGGCTTCATCCGTCAGACGATTCGTCTCGAGCATCAGCCGCTCCTCCAGACCGGCCTGAAGGATCAATTCCTCCTTCGTTCCGTGCGCGACCAGCCTGCCTTGATCCATGATCCCGATTTTGGTGCTGATCGCCTCGACCTCTTCCATGTAATGACTCGTGTAGATGACGGTCGAACCCATCTCGTTCAGCTTTTTGACCGATTCCAAAATATGATTGCGCGACTGCGGATCGATGCCGACGGTCGGTTCGTCCATGATGATCAGCTTCGGCCGGTGCATAATGGCGCAAGCGATGTTCAGTCGCCGCTTCATGCCCCCGGAGAAAGTAACCGGCCTGCCCTTGGCGAAATCCTGCAGCCCCGTAAACTCCAGCGCCTCCTCTACTCTTTCCTTAAGCAGATTTCCTCTTAGCCCGTATAACTTACCGAAAAACGTCACGTTTTCCCTGGCCGACAGCTGCTCGTAGATGGCCAGCTCTTGCGGCACAAGCCCGATTCTGCTTTTGGTTTCAAGCGGACGCTTCGCAACGGAATAGCCGTCAAGCGCGATCTCCCCGCCATCCATCGGCAGCAGGCCGGAGAGCAGATGGATCGTCGTGCTTTTCCCCGCGCCGTTGGGGCCGAGCAAGCCGAATATTTCCCCCTCCGCAATGTCCAGGTTTAGGTGATTAACGCTGATTTTCGTATCGTATTTTTTAACGACGTTTTTGAATTGCACGAACGTCATGCCGACAGCCCCTCTCTGACTTGTTGACTTCATTATAGGGGATCGGCGATTCGCCGACAGGTATACTGAGTCACCGCTTTTCGCGCGTCGAGGTGACAAAAGTCATTTCTTGAATGCTATAATGGGAATCACTCAGGCATTACGGAAGGAGTTCCCACATGAGGCACCCTCTTGTCTGGCTTCAGCACCTTCTGGTCGCGGCGCCCGCGATCGCCACGCTCTACGAAGTCGACATCCCCTCAGTCGGAAAATACGTCGCTTGCATTCTTCTGGCGCTGCTGTACTCGCGATTGCTGCTGCCGGCCCGCAAGCTCGCGATGCTGCTCATTCCGCTCGGTATGATCGCTTTCTCGCTGCTTTATCACGAATATGGGGGACTGCTCTATTTTCTCCAGTACTCCTTGCTCGTCTCCGCCGTTCTGTGCTTAAACAAACCGGTCGAGCTTGGCGTTGCGCTCCTTCTATCCGCCGTGGTTCTCAACTCCGGTGCGGATCGACTTCCCGCTGGCACAGTCTGGACGATGAACATCGTCTGGCTGATTGTCGCACTGTTCGTCGCCGCCGTCTTCTTGCAGAAGCGTCAGGCCGAGCGATTGGAAAATGCGGTTGAGGCGCTCGCGGGCAGCCAAGAGCAGCTTGAGCAGGAGCGGGCGCGCGCGATGGAATATGCTCGCAAGGTGGAGGATTATGCGCAGGTCCAGGAACGCAGCCGAATCGCCACCGAGCTGCACGACGATCTAGGCCATAGGCTGATCCGGGTGAAAATGATGACCGAGGCGGCGCTCCAGCTCATGGAACGCAATCCGGCTCAAGCGACGGGGCTGATCGAGCAGGTGCGCGGACAGTTGGAAGAAAGCATGAACAATATGCGGTACACGGTTCGGAAGCTGCAGCCCGTCGATTCCGCAGGCGCGAGACGATATGCGCTGCATCGCCTAATCGAAGACGCGGCGAGAGATTTGCGGATCGAGGTCGATTTTGCGGTAACCGGCAACCCGTTCCCGCTCTATCCGAGTCTGGAGTTCGTGCTGTACCGGAACGCCCAGGAGGCGATTACCAATGCAGTCCGGCACGGCGGCGCTACCGCGGTTGAGGTCGGGCTCGATTTCGCGGAGGACCGGATCGCCATGAACATTTCCAACAACGGCAAGCCTCCCGGTCAGCTCGCTCCGGGTATGGGGATTAAAGGAATGCAAGACAGACTGGCCGTTGTCGGCGGACAGCTCCGCATCGCCATGGAGCCTCGGTTCGTCCTGTCGACGATCGTTCCGTACTCACGAACGCGGCCAGCGCAGGAAAAGGGGATTTTGTCATGATTCAATTGGTTATTGTGGACGACGATCCGTTCATTCGGGAAAGCTTAAAGCTCATTCTCGACCTGGACCCCGATCTAACGGTTATCGGCACATGCGGAGACGGCGAGGAAGGTTACCGATTCGTCAAGGAGCATCCGGAGACGGACATCGTTCTGATGGACATTCGCATGCCGGGATGCGACGGCGTCGAAGGGACGCGCAAGCTGAAAACGCTGGACAAGCCGCCGGCGGTGCTTATTCTAACCACCTTCGACGACGACGAATATATCGTGCAGGCGATCCGCAACGGCGCCAACGGCTACTTGCTCAAAAACGTGCCGCCGGCCCGGATCGTCTCCGGGATCAAGTCGGTCGTCGAAGGCAACCATCTTATCCATCCGGACATCGCCCGCAAGCTGGCCGGCCTGCTGGACCAGCGGGATTCGCGCGAGTCTGCCGGCGGAGCGGCCAAGAGACTAGCGGATTCCGGACTTACCCCGGCGGAGCAGGATATCGTTCGTCATATTGCCGACGGCAAATCCAACAAAGAAATCGCCGGAGCGATGTTTCTTAGCGAAGGTACGGTGAAAAATTACATCTCTGAAATTTTAGGAAAGCTGGGCCTTCGGGACCGCACTCAGATCGCTATTTTTTATTTGAAGGAGTCAAGAGCATGAGCGTAATCGCAACTGATAGTTTCACAGGGTTCGAGGACAAGGATTTCGAGGTGTTCGAAATTGAAGGGCTGGAGGCGCGCATGGAGGCGCTGATCGCCCGGGTACGGCCGAAATTTCATCAGTTGGGAGAGCGTATGACGCCGTTTTTGACGGAGGCTTGCGGCGAAGAAATGTTTATGCATGTCGCCAAACACGCCAGAAGAACCGTTAACCCGCCGAACGACTCGTGGGTCGCCTTCGCCCCCAATAAAAGAGGATACAAGGCTCACCCTCACTTCCAGATCGGCCTCTGGTCGACGCACGTCTTCGTGCAATTCGCGGTCATTTACGAATGCCCGAGCAAGGATCAGTTCGCCGAGCGGGCACTGGCTGAGCTGTCGTCGATTCGCGGCTCTGTCCCTTCGTCATATGTATGGTCGAAGGACCATATGGTGCCGACGGGTTTGGTTCACGGAGAGCTGGCAGACGACGAGCTTAAGGAGCTGTTTACGCGACTGAAAACGGTCAAAGCCGCCGAGCTGACCTGCGGCATTCACATTCAGCGCGGCGATCCGCTGCTGGCCGACGGAGAAGCGTTCATGAAACGCGCCGAAGACACGTTCCGCACGCTGCTGCCTCTGTATCGGATGGCGCTGTAAGGCGAAGGGCTGCCCCATAAGCATGTCAAGTTGCTCTGAAAGATAATCGATAACAAAGATGAAAGGTATATACACCTTTCTTTGTCTGTCGGTTATTTCAAGTCAACTGCTTATGGGGCAGCCCCCCTTACTTATGGACGCCATTGCCTCTTCTACATCCGTTTCAACAACTCCGTGACCAAGACGCCGTTGATCTTAAAGCCGGCCAGTTCGCAATCCGTGATTTCGACGTCGGACAAGTCGCAACTCGCGAGCTTCGCTCCGGCCAGCGTCGCATTCGAGATTTGCGCTCCGCTCAAGTTCACGCGCTTGAGGCTTGCCTTCGCCATGCTTACCTCTTCCAATACAAGACCATCGGCCCTGACCACCTGTAGCTTGGAGTCGGAAATGTCCGTATATTTCAAGTTCATGCTCATACGGTTCCCTCCCGAGCCGAATGCGCCGCCGCTTCGCTTACCGCCGCTGCGGCAATTTTGCGCTGACGAGCCGACTTGCGGAAATAGAGCAGTTCATACACACAAGGCACGATGACGAGCGTGAGCAGTGTCGCGACGACGAGTCCGCCAATTACGACGATAGCCAAGCTCTGGGAGACGATGCTGCCGCTCTCCGACGAGCCGAACACGAGCGGGAGCATCGCGCCGACGGTCGCGATCGCCGTCATCAGAATCGGACGCATACGTGTACCGGCCGCTTCAAGCAGCGCTTCGCGAATCGTCATGCGCTCTTCGTTATGCTTCACCCGGTCGATCAGAACGATCGCGTTCGTGACGACGATGCCGATCAGCATGACGACGCCGAAGATTGCGGTGAAGTCCGGCGTTACCCCCGTCACGATCAGCCCCAGCACAGCCCCGATCGGCACGAAGAAAATCGAACTGATGATAGCTAGCGGCGCTTTAAGCGTCTTGAACGTAAACACCATGATCAGATAGACGACTCCGATAGAAACGATCATCATCATGAACAGGCTCATTATGTCGGCCGATTGGTCCGCCGAAGCTCCGCCTACGTTCAGCTTGACGCCTTCCGGAGGCGAGATTTCCTTCAGCTGCTTGTCGATCTCCGTTCCGACCTTGGACAGTTGGGACGGCTCGACCGAGGCCGATACGCGAACATAGCTGCTGCCGTCCTTGTGGTAGAACATCGTCGCCTGCTCCGACTTCTCCCATTTGGCCACGGCGGATACCGGCTTCGGACCTTCGTCGGTCATTACGGTCAGAGCCGAAAGCTCGCTCTCGGACTGCGGCTTTAGCGCCGGCTCGATCCGCACGGGAATCGTCTGTCCGTCCACGACGATGGAGCCGACCGGAACTGGGTTCAGCATCCCTTGGAGCTGAGCGGCGATTTCACCCGCCTTGGCCGCAGCCGGGTTGACCTCCAGCGTATAGATCGTTTTCTTCTCTTGCTGATTGCTCTCGACTTTGAGCACGTCCTTGATCGGCGCGATCTTGGCCATGACCTCCTCGGCCGTCTTGCCGATGTCTTCGAGATTGCCGCCCGTAACGTCGATAATGACTTCCGTGGAGCTGCCGCTGGACATGAAGTCGCCCGTCGATACGTTCAGTTCCGCTTCCGGATATCCGCCGGCCTGCGCTTTCACTTCCTCCATCGTTTTTTCCGCATCCGCATCCTTTTTCATTTTCAGCATGTAAGTAACAAGGGTTGGAGAGCTGACAGAGCCGTACTTGGCCGATTCGGAGCTATTGCCGTTCACCATCATAACCAGCGACACATCTTCTCGTCCCAGCAAATAGGTTTCCAGCTTAAAGCCGTTTTCCAGCACTTGCTCGGCCGGAGTGCCCGGCTTGTATTGCAGGCTTACGTTGACGTTTTCCGCGTTCGAGGAATCGATCGCTCCCTTCGGCATCGTCATGTAGGTGGCGATAGAAGCGACCAGCAGAACGACCGCGCCGAGAATCGGCAGCCACTTGCGCTTCAGATTCCATTCCAACAGACGTACGAACCGTTTTGAAGGCTGGTGCTCTTTAATGTTGGAGTTCCGCAGCACGCCGGCGCTCATGAGCGGAATTACCGTCAAAGCGACGATCAGCGAGGACAGCAGCGAATAAGTCATCGTTAACGCGAACGGCAGCAGGAAAGACTGCAGGCTGCCTCGCAGCAAGCTCATCGGCAGGAATACCGCGATTGTCGTCAGCGTAGAGGCGGTAATTGCACGCGCCACCTCTGCGGTCGCATCGATGACCAGCTCTTTGGAGAACTTCTCTTTCTGAAGCCTGCGGAAAATGTTCTCGATGACAACGATGCTGTCGTCCACCAGCCGTCCGACCGCAACCGCGACACCGCCCAGCGTTAAAATGTTCAGCGTAATCCCGGACAGATCAAGCAGGTACAACGTCATCGCCAGCGATAGCGGGATCGAGACGATTGTGACAAGCGTGGCGCGAATGTTGCGCATAAAAATAAGAATAACAATTGTGGCGAACAAGGCGCCAAGCAGCACCTCTCTCATCATGCTGTTGACCGAGTGCACGACCTGCTCCGAGGTGCTTATAGCGACTTTCAGCTCGACCGCCGCGTTTTCCTCGTTATATTTGTCGATAATTTTCTCGACTTCCTTGCCGACGCTGACCGCATTGGAATTCGCTCCTTTGGAGATGACGAACTCAATCGCATCCTTGCCGTCTACACGAAACAGGCTTTCCTTCGAATCGTCCAGCTTGACATCCGCGACCTCGCTCAGCTTCACTCCGGGAACGACGGGAAGCTGCTTCAGCGTATCGATATCCTGCAGGTTGGCGACAACGTTCAGATTGACGATTTGGCCATCCAGGACGCTCTCTCCGACCGCGGACGAAGCGGTCCGTCCTTGCAGCACTCCGTATAGCGCTTGAAGCGGAACGCTCTTCTCCGCCAACTTCTCGGCATTGGGCTCGATGCTGACCGAAGGCTGAGGCTTGCCGGCGACCATCACGCTGCCCACGCCGTCAATCGCATTGAACTCGTCGCGAATCCGCTGCTCCAGCGACTCCTTCTCCGCGTCGCTAACGCCATCCGCAAATGTTAGCGTCACGAACGAGATCGGAATCATCGAAGTATTGAGCTGCACAACGTACGGCGACGATACGTTGTCGGGCAGAGCGACTGTGTTCATGGCCTGCTCGACCTCCTGCTTCGCCTCCTTCATGTTCGTGCGCGAATCAAAGTTCAAATTCACTTGCGAGAAGCCGTCTCCCGACGTGGAGAACGTATTCGTCTTTCCTTTGATGCTGGCCAGCGCCTGTTCGATCGGGCCGGTAACCGTCCGGTCCATGGCGGAAGCATCGTAGCCCGGTCCGATGACCGATACGGTCACCTGCGGGTTGTCGGCCTCCGGCAAAAACTCCATCGGAAGCTTCGTGTAGCTTAGTCCCCCCATCGCAAGCACCATAATGACGATAAGGATCATCGCCGCTTTGTTGCGAAATGCTCCGTTAATTAAACTTTTCAACTTTCCCGTTCCCCTTCCGCATCTGCGTCTTTTCATTGTTCAGCTTAACGGATAACGGTCCGGCGCGAGAATCGGCTGCAGACCGGACTTTCTCCTGGACTTGAGTCCGAGACGTCGTCAGCCTCCGGTCTCCCTTTTTCTCGTACGCTCTTTTCCGTCAAGCCGTATTCCGTCCTTGATTGCATTGTAGGGCGTTTGAATAATCCGCACAGGTGTATTGAGTCACTTTGGAGGGGAACGTTCGGGTGACGAAAGTCATTTTCAGCGAAAAATAGAAAAAGACCGTTCCCGGCAAGTAAGCTTGGAGCTCGCTTGTGGAAACGGCCTTGATGGGTCTTGCGATCAGGCGTGCGCTTTCTGGCGGTCTCTGCTGCGGAACTGAGCCAGCAGCCCGAGAGCGGCGATCGAGAGAATACCGGATACGACGAACGGCAGCCAATCTGCCGCCCAGATCAGAACCGCCCCGAGCAAGGGTCCGACAATCCGTCCCAGGCTGTCCATGGAAGAACTGAGACCGGAAGCGATGCCTTGTTCGACCGTCGTTTTCTGCGTGATGAGCGACATCACGCACGGCTTGATCAACGAGTTCCCGATGCCGAACACACACAGGTACACAATCACCATCGTCCAATTGGGCGCCGTGGGCAGCAGGAAAAATCCGGTTGCGGATATGACCAGTCCGAGCGCGATATAGCGGCCTTCCTGGCCGACTTTCACGCGTCTGCGCACGACGCCGCCCTGAACGGCCGCTCCCGCCAAGCCGCAGAACACGAACGCCGTGCCGACCTGCGGCGGGGTCACTCCGAACTTCTCCATTCCGATCAACTGCAGAGTCGCTTCCAGAATCGCGAGCGAGAACGTGACGAAGAAAGCCAGCACATACAAAAACTTAAGCGCCCCCTGGAACGCGGTCCAGCGCGATACCCGCTTGCTCCTGACGCGGGAAGCGCGTTTCTCCGGCGGCAGCGACTCGGTCAAGCTGAACCAGGCGGCAACGAAGACGATCAAGGAAAGCGCCGCCGCCGCATAGAACGGCGTGTGCAGCGTGATCTTGCTCAGCCAGCCCCCGAACCCAGGGCCAAACGTAAAGCCAAGTCCGATGCTCATGCCGACGACCGCCATCCCCTTCGTCCGCTCCTCCTCTGTCGTAATGTCTGCAACGTAGGCGACGATACAGGATACGACCGCGCCGGAGAACAGTCCTCCGAGCACCCGGGACGCATACATCAGCCATAGGTTGTCGCCAGACATGCCGAGCAGCAGGAAGCTGACCGCAAAGCCGAACACTCCGGTCATAATAACAGGACGTCTGCCGACTCGCTCAGACAAACCGCCCCAAAGCGGGCTAAGCACGAAGGACATTAAGGAATAAATGGCAAGCATCCCGCCCGTATGCCAGTTTGCAGACTCTTTACTCGCTTCCGTCACGAGCTGGGGCAGCACCGGAATAATGATGCCGAACCCGACAAAAATCGTAAAGAGCATCAGCCCTACGACCGCTAGTTTGCTTTTCACGCGCGTTTTCTCTCCTCTTGTTGAACGATAAATAGCATAACGTGCCGAACTCTATCTTCTAATGATGGTAGCACATAAATCCTCGCAGTTCCAAATCGCAGACGTTGACGTTTTGGTGACAACTTTCGCAATCTGTAAGCAATAGTTGATTTCCCCCCCATTTTTGTTATACTCATGCTTGTTTGAACAAAAAGCTACGTCTATTCCTTCGGCAAGTCACGAGAAAGGCAGGGAACCCCTATTGGATCATAATCGCACTCCATTATTCGACGCGTTGCGTTCCCATGCGAGGCAAAATCCGGTGCAATTCCATATTCCCGGGCATAAGAAAGGCGCGGGCATGGATCCCGAATATCGCGAATATATCGGACAAAACATACTTAATATCGACTTGATCAATATCGCTCCACTAGATGATCTGCACCAGCCCACGGGGGTTATTCTGGAAGCGCAGAGACTGGCCGCCGATGCTTTCGGCGCGGACATGACTTTCTTCTCCGTGCAAGGAACGAGCACGGCCATCATGACGATGATTTTATCGGTATGCGGAACAGGGGACAAAATCATCGTCCCCCGCAACGTGCACAAATCCGTTCTGTCGGCGATCATCTTTGCCGGCGCGCGGCCGGTATTCCTGTCTCCTGTTCGGGACACGAACCTCGGTATCGATCACGGCATCACGACGCGCTCGGTTCGACGCGCATTGGAACGTCATCCCGACGCCGCCGCGCTGCTGGTCATTAACCCCACCTATTACGGGGTATGCGCCAATCTGAAGGAGATTGTCGACCTAACTCACGAATACGACATCCCTGTGCTTGTCGACGAAGCGCACGGAGCGCTGATCCATTTCTCGGAGGAGCTTCCAATCTCCGCTATGCAGGCCGGAGCCGATATGTCGGCGACGAGCATTCATAAGCTGGGCGGTTCCATGACGCAAAGCTCGATTCTGAACGTGCGCAAAGGGCTTATCAACCCGCAGCGCGTGCAGACCATTCTCAGCTTGCTGACGACAACCTCGACGTCCTACCCGCTTCTGGCATCGCTGGATACGGCGCGCAGACAGCTGGCGATTCACGGCAAGGAACTGGCCGAGCGGACGCTGCGGCTTGCGCAGCAAGCGCGAGAGCAGATCAACCAGATCGCCGGTCTGTACTGTTTCGGTGAAGAGCTGCTTGGCGAAGAAGCGACTTACGACCACGATCCGACGAAACTGGCGATCCATGTGCGACATCTCGGAATTACGGGCTACGATGCGGAAAACTGGCTTCGAGAGCACTACAAGCTCGAGGTCGAGCTTAGCGATATGTACAATATTTTGTGTCTGGCCACGCCGGGCGACGACGAATCCTCCATCGGCATTCTGATCGAAGCACTCAAAGGCTTGTCGGATGCCTATCATGCAGATTCGAAAGAAATTCCCGAAGTTGTCGTTGTCATTCCGGAAATTCCCCATCTCGCGTTGACACCGAGAGACGCCTTTTACGGGGAAACCGAGCTGGTTCCTTTCAAGGAGTCCGTCGGCTGCATCATCGCGGAGTTCATCTACGTCTACCCGCCCGGCATTCCGATTTTGCTGCCCGGCGAAGTCATCTCCCAGGAGAATATCGACTATATCATTAACCATCTGGAAGTCGGCCTGCCGGTCAAAGGGCCAGAGGACCGTTCGGTTACGAACATCAAAGTTCTTAAGGAAGAAACCGCTATTTCGTAAAATGGTTCACAATTCGGCTTTATATCCGGCCCGCAGTCCGGCGCGATACGCGTCAGGCGGCGGGCTTCTTTGTCGTTCTGGAACCCGTTGCCAACAGAAGCGGGAAATGCTATCATGGGCGTGGGGGTGGAACCGATGAGTCAAAGCGCTTACATATCGCTAGTGCAAGGCTCGACCTTATCCGAAATCGATCTGGCCGGCGTTCAAGAGCAATTGCACCGTTACAAGGAACAAATGCAGCTAACAGGCAAGCAGTTGGGGTGGGATTACGCCGACTCGGCATTTCCTTACAGCATTGAGCAGAAGCCCGAAGCGGAAGGCCGCTGGTTTTACTTGAAAGGCAAGTCCCCTCAGTACCGTTATATCGTCGTTGGCACGGGATTGCGCGAATCGGAAAATGAGCCCGTTCCCTACATCCACTTCGTATTACCGAACGATTCTACGCACGGAGACAAGTCGAAAGCCAATGAACTGTGCAAATGGATCGGAAAACAGCTGCAAGCGGAAGTATGCATGTTCAATGGAAGAACAATCTACTATAATCCGAGAAAATAACATAAGGCTGACATCCCTTCGCTAGCGAAGAGGATGTCAGCCTTATTGCATAACAACGAACCTTAAGCCTGCCCGTTCTCTTGCGCGGCAAGCTCCTCATATGCTTTCATGACCGTTTCCCATTCCTCGTCGTCTTCGATGTTGACGAGAACTTCGTCTTCTCCGTCTTCTTCGACGCGGAAAATGACGCCGTCGTCCTCCGGATCGTTGCGATCCAACAACACCGCATACACGCGGTCATTCATTTCGAATGTGTACACAAGCACCATCTCGTGCTCGACGCCTTCCTCATCCGTTACGATAAATACGGCTTCATCGTGGTCATGTTCGCAGTTCTCGTCATGGACATGATCGCTCATAGCGAGCCTCCATTCACTCGGTTGTTTTTTCCTACTCACGTATCGTATCACTTCCGCCCACAAGGGTCAAACCTTAAAAAAAGCCCGATCCGCCGAGGGATTGGGCTTCGTTCTATTGGTTCACTGAGAGTTGATTGTTTTCTCCGAAATGACCTTAAAGGAGGATTCTCCAGTTGGCTTAACCGAGAATCTCAGCGTATATGCTCCGGCCTTGTCAAAATTGTAGGAGATGTCCTCTACAGTCATCCAGAAATCGGACTTGCCGTCTGCCGGGAAATTGGCGTCTCCGGATTTGCGCTGCTCAATTAACGTTTCATCCCCGTAAGGATCAGCGATAGTAAGCTTCAGAGCATTAATGTCCGGTTTTAGCGTATCTACCTGGATAAACGTGGTGAACTTGAACTTGTCGTTCTTTTTGACGCCGGCAAAAATTTTCGGACCTGCGCTGGTCACCATATGAACGTTAGGCTTATAAATTATCGCCTTGCCGTCTTCCTTAACTACGATTGCCTGGAGCTTATCGGATACAACCTGAGAGGAAATGTAGACTTTATCGTCTACGACGATCCCTCCGTCCACAACTTCCTCGGACTTCTTGTTATTAATTAAAACCCTTAACTTCTGCGATACGGAATCCGCATATACCACGCTGCCGCATAGCAGCGTTAACGTCGTAACCAGCACAATCAGTCTACGAACTCTCATCATTCGTTTCCTCCGTCTTTTCGCCGTCTCGTATAGCTATTTGTACTTGGTTATACTAACGGTTGAGCGGAAAGTTGCGCAGGAAAGTTAAAATTAGATGAAAAGTTTATCATTTTTCACTTGATGGGCTGATGTCATATTGTGGCGATTAGTGCGCTTGCCCGGGAAATCGTATTTTATTGCCTGCCGGGCAGCGTCAGCACACATGGGACCCCTTTCCCCGATGCGCCGGGAACGCTCATCCGAGCCAAATAACGAAGGCCCCTACTGCAGGGAGTTTTGCACACGGCGCAGACATCGGAGGTTACGATTCTCATTTGCGCTCGTCGCTGCTGCTCCGCCGCTGCCGATTTTTTCTTCTTATTCACTTTGCCCATCGGCGATCTTCCTTTCACATACCCCTGGAAATAACAAACGTTTCCATAGACTATGCGGGCAATGCCTATGCCGTCACTGAATCGCCATGTTTTTTGGCTTGCCTTCTTACTTAGCTAGGTAAATTATGGTACATTGAATAAAGCTAAAGTTCACTTATGCAATTCCCCTTTCTTAGGAGGTACCGAGTTGAAAATTACTATGCTTGGAACCGGCAGCGCTTTTGCTAAAGCCTTCAACAACAATAACGCGATTATCGAGACGGAAGGCCGCCTTCTGCTCGTAGATTGCGGAATAACGGCGCCCAAAGCTCTCCATGAGCTTGGATACGGCTTTAACGACTTGCACGCGGTTCTGATTACCCATATTCACGCCGATCATATCGGCGGATTGGAAGAGTTCGCTTTCCAAATGAAATTCGTTTACGGCCGCAAGCCGATCCTTTATATTGCCGATATGCTGGTTCAACCGATCTGGGAGCACTCTCTTCGAGGAGGCCTGCAGCAGGACGAAGCGGAAACGCTTCACGACTTTTTCGATGTTCGCCCCCTCTCGATTGGTGCGCGTCACAAGCTTATGCCCGGTCTTAATGTCGAGCTTGTGCCGACTCGTCATATTCCGAATAAGCCGAATTTTTCCATGTTGTTTAACGGCTTTTTCTTCTATTCCGGCGACACCGTATTCGACCCCGACCTGTTGGCCGGGCTCGTTCGCGACCGCAACGTAAAAGTGATATTCCACGACTGTCAGCTGCACCCTCCCGGCGTCGTTCATGCCTGTCTGCCACAGCTCCTGACGCTTCCTGCGGAATTGCAGGAACGGATCTACTTGATGCACTACGGAGACGATCAACCCAACTTCATCGGTCGTACCGGAGCGATGACATTCATCGAACAGCAAATCGCCTACGAGGTCGAACAGCTTACCCCTGGCGGTAATTCATGATATGATAACAGGAACACCGCTCAAGGAAAGGAAGAAGCTTGTTGACTACCACCTTTATCGTCTCCGGCGTCATAGCCGTCCTGCTTATCTGGATGGTGCTGTGGGTGACCAAGAAAGCTTACTCCCGTAAATGGGAGGAATAAAACAAACGGAGGTGTCTTGGAGCGAATAGTCGCTTTAGGATACCTCCGTTTTTGTGCTGGCATTTTGTGCAACTTCTTCGGTATCCCGCTCGCTCAGTTTGCTCTTGATGGCTGCTCCAGCTTGCGGAAACATGTATATAGCTTAGCGTAAATTTTGCAAAACTTTTTTCGAAAATCATGTTGACTTTAGATTCTGGGCTTGGTATTATATTACTTGTCGCTGCGAAACAAAACATGATCTGATAGCTCAGCTGGGAGAGCACCATCTTGACAGGGTGGGGGTCACAGGTTCGATCCCTGTTCAGATCACCATACTTAAACGACCGAGAGCCTTAGAGTGATAAGGGCTCTCTTTTTGTTTGTCTGTGGGTGTTCCCATACTAGGAACCCCTAAAAACGTGTTTGATGTGAAATTGATGTTAGAATTCTTAATAACACATGTGAAATAGCAACAAAAGCCAGATAATCCGTTCTAAAAAACTTTTGAATAGTTGGTCGATCGTTAACTGCTTGCATGTTCTTAACGCACATCTAGGTCGATCATGTTCTCCATATCATTCCGCCAGCGGATCGGTACTTCGTCAATCGTACGCAATCCGGCTTTAATCAGGTCATAGTAGATTTTTGCCACAGTCATATGCCTCCCGTTAAAATTTCAACCAGTTCGGCCAGCGAGAGTTGTACGTCTGCTGTGCTTCGGCCAAGTCGGCGAGAGCGAGCTTTAGTTCGCGGTTTTCGGATTCGAGTTGTTCGATTCGGACTTCTGGTTCTAGTGGTAGCGGATCATTTCGCTCCCTGCGTGATTGTTCAACGTATGCCCCTTGTTCCGGGTCGAATTGATAAACAATGTCCTCAACGGTCTGGGAGTCAATTCGGATCGCATCCGTTTTGGTTCCCGATATAAACGTCGATATCTCTGAGCCATCTTCCCACGTTTGAATCCGATAATAATTGCCGTTGTTATCCGGCTGATAGATTGTCTGCAATCTAATCCCTCCAATTACTCAACAGCATATCCCACTTCGTAGCTATAAAAAGCAGCAGTGCCACCCGAGGCCGACCCACGTGACATTTCAACTACAAGGGAATTTTTGAAAAACAGTTTATTAGGTAGGAAACATGCTGCGGGATCAGTACCGATATACGGATATGGAGCAGAAATAACTGCTCCCGATGCCCCTGCACCTCCTGGTGAATTGGGCATGCGCGCTGCCCCTTGGCCAGTAGTAAACACTCCACTAAGCAATGACCCCGTACTAATGTTGAAGGTATTGTCGAAAACAACGACGCCGTCAATAGTTACTCGAAGTCGTAGCCCATTCCCAGTTACATTCGAATAGGCCATTGCAGCTCTATCTAGATAACCCGCCTTATTAGTTACACTAACAACCGCAGTCAATGATGTAGGCGGTAGCCCGGCCACTATGTGCATATTCGGATATTTGCCCATGTCATCTCCAACTCCCTTCCACGTCGCGCCGGCGTCATTCGACCATTCCGGGTGTCCGTTATTGATCCTCCAACTAATGTTGTTAAGCAACCGCTTGTCCACGTACTGCTTCGTCCGCTGCGGCGTCATAAACTTGTTGGCTGTCATCCCTGACTCTGCCTCGACTTGAGTAGCCGTGCCGTAGTTGTCGACGCTGCCGAGACCTGCCTGCGCCTTCGTGATTGAATCCAAGCGGGCAATGTCGTCACTCGTTGCAGGGGCGGTCACCTTTGCCCGCCCCGCAGCGTCACGAATAATAAGACGACTTGCGGTTGCGGCTGAAGTTGCGCTGTGGACGTTGGCCGAATTGGCATGAGTGGTTAGCGAGCCAGATGCCCCTGATGCCGCATCCATCGCATCCTTAACCGCTCTCGGCGTCGCTGCCCGATCCTCTGCGATGCTGTTTGTAGCGTTGCTGAGTTGCACCTTCCCCTTCGTCGTCAGTGTGGCGTCGGGAACGTCTGCATTTTCAAGTGCTACGAATAATTCCGTGATCGCCCCCGCAGTGTCCTTTGCCGTCGTTGGAACCACAGCTAGATCGCCCAAAGCTGAATCGATCTTATCCATGTTTTCGTTAATAACGGATATGTCCGCCGTTTCGCTTTCCAACGGTTTCTTCAGACCGATATGTTGTGTCATTTCAGGCATCTGCTTCAACTCCTTATCTCCATTAATTGTCCTTTCTTCTATTGGTGGCAATCGTACGACATACAAAAGAAGCCCGAGTGCCTAAACCCTCGGTTAGTCTGATTAGATTCCACATATCATCAAAAAAAAAGTAATACATTGTAAAATAGTGGATGCCGGACGATATAGCAATCCTCCATCCGATGGGGAGTTAAATGGGTGATAATGTGGGATAAAATATTAAAAGGATTGGCCGTCATTACAGTTTTGGCTGCTAATATTGCTGGATTTATTCTGGCAAACCAAGCTGACAGCTATGAATCAGAATTTAAATGGGCGTTGCAGTATCTTGGTGGATCAGCAGAGGCATCATCTTTTTTGCACTTGGCATGATTCTGGAATACCAAGGTGAGATATTATACCTGCTAAGAAATCTCGAGCACGAGGCGAACAAGAATGCCGGTCCTGCCCCGCGACTAGGAAATTCCAAAGCCAGCTTAGATAAACTATCTGACTTCAAGCTTTGAAATCCAACTGCCCGCCTGGCCACTGGCTGTGCGGGTTTTTCTTAAATAAAATCTTACACGAATATCGACAACGAATAGGTCAGCCTCAAAAACGTAATTTTGCGTTTTAATTGATGATTAAACTGAACCCATCGATTTAACAAATCAGATCCGAATACCGTTTGTCCATCATCCCAATAGTCTGATTCGCGATAGTGGCAATCGTTTAGGAGCTGGACAGTTGTGGGATTGAATTTTGCTTATGTGATTCATCTCGCTTCCGATGAAACTCAGCAATTTATTGTTCCTTAAACTCCATCGTTTGCACCCTATGCAGCCCATAATCAGCAAAAAGAATCCTGCTTAGTCATGATGACTTTCGGAGTTGATCGTCCCTATAGGTTTTCATGTTCAACTCGGCGAAATTGTCGGCCCGAAGCTCTTCAATGCAACCAAGTTCCCTAATATCCCGCACATCCCTGGCGTATTCTTTTCGGAATGATCTCGCTACGATCAAGGCGACCGCATGGGATAATAGAACTCACAGTACCGATCGAACATATGCTGGAGTTTTACGGCTTAGCGGACTGGCTTATAACAGGGCGAGAATCGGGATTGCATCTACGTGGAGCCGTAGATTAATGTGCGCGTAAGATTCCGTAACTGGACGCTGAAAGGGATGCTGAGGAGTCCAGAGTTTTTAGAATTTGTAGTGTAAGCCCGGAAAGCCTAAGTTAGATCAATGTCCGGACGACTGGCGTAAATCTCGGCGAGAACGAGGTCGCTATCTTCCTGAGACATACCGTAACTATCGACGATGTCTGTGATTCCGCTCTCCCCATTGCTAAAACGGGTGATGCAGGCATTAGCAATACCTCTAATCTGAAACATAGGTCTTATTGTTACATTCGTTTTACAGAGAGAGTGTCGGGCACTAGAAGATTCGAGCCCACGATCTTGTTCAACTAACTCCCGAGATAGCGGTGAACGGTACACCATAAGAGACTCCGAAATTTCCGAAATGGGATACGAAAAAAGCAGCGAAGGAGTCTCGCCGCTTATGTCTATCCTATATCCGTTGCATGATACAAAATCCTGCGAGTACTCGCCGTATTCAAGCTGCAAACAGCCAACCGTTGACGGGACGTGTTCGGCCAAGGCGGAATAAGTAGCAAAATCATGCTCGACCGTTGTTTCGACGACCGCCCCGGATCGTTCTCCGGTGTCGAGAATGGTATTTCCCGTCGCCAATTCATAATAGATGCGTCTTCCGATTTTCATATTAGCGCCTCCTCTATTCAATTAGATATATGGTCCCTGTACCATATACATGAAATGTTGCACCGTAAGCCACTGAAATTGTAATATCACAAGAATAGCCTGTTGTATTCGCAATGTTACATTTAACGTTAGTGTAATATGACCCTGTTTGATAAGCTGTATTCCCAATGGAATTTAACGTAACACCTGCATCCAAACCCGACGCACCACTCACCGCATACGTACCGGGGAAAACAATAAAAGCAAGAGAAGGAACAAAATCTATCCCGTTGATGTTGAAAGTAGTTTTCCATGCTGAATGAGATACAGAAGCAAACTTTTTGCCACGTTTTAGCGTTCCTTGCAGCCCGAAAATATTAACATTTTCTAAAATGTTGGCCGCGATGAAATCAGGATCATCCGAGTAAACCCAAGCGTTTCCGTCCCACAACCCTGCTGGCGGTCGAAGGTTAATTCTCCCCGCCGTTAGTCCGTCTATTCCCGTGGCTGCTGCGTTCGCGTTCCTGTTTACTGCCGCCCCAGTAACCTTAACACCGTTTACAAATGCTTCACGCCCTGCGAGCATTTGTGCGGCCGAGGCACCGGACGCCGTTGTTGTGTCTACTACCTGAGTCTTTCCATTAATTCCGAGAATGTTAACCCCGGCTTTGATGTTAACTGAAACAAGGTCCGGCTCCGGCTGCACAATCCAAGTATCATGATCGTAAATGCCTTTCGGAGCCTTCAAATATATATTGCTCCCGCTGACATCGTATCCGATTGCTGGTTCGTGACCTGGGTTGGCTGCCCCTTTTTCTGGAATTGTTCCGGTAATCTTCACTTCGTTAACATAAGCCGTCTTACCCGCTCTTAAATCGCCCGCCGATGCAGTAGCATTACTAGTATCTGGGCCAACGTGAATTGCTTCAATGTTGTCGGCCATTCCTGCGAAGGAATCATTCGCGTCCGTTGGAACCCCTTTGTCAGTGATCGCGGACGCGATTAATGCTTTACCGTCACTGACATTTAGAAAAAGCTCAGTTATCGCTCCCGCAGCGTCCTTTGCCGCTGTTGGAACCGTCGATAGATCACCTAAAGCTGAATCGATCATTTCCATATTGTCGTTAATAACGGATATGTCCGCAGTTTCGCTCGCTAACGGCTTCTTTAGACCGACATGCGGTGTCATTTCAGGCATCTGCTTCAACTCCCTGTCTCAATTAATTGTCCTATCATCTATTGGTGGCAATCGTACGACAAGCAAAAAAGTCCGAGAGCTAAAGCCAGGCTGGCTTCTGACCAATCCTCAGTTAAGCCGTTAACCCCACCTCTTCATCATCCCAGTGGGGTTCTAATTCGGCAGGATTATGATAATTTTTTTTCGCACCAACAAGCTTGCACGACCTCGAACACCACTTCTGTAATTTCCAACTTAACCTTCGCTGGATACTCCCTCCCAATCTGACAAGGATTTACTCTAACCCTATCGAAGTAAATAGATAATTGTGGGGATTGCTTTCAGCTTTGTCTATAACGTGTTGTTACCTTTCGTTTCCGCAATAACATTTAGTATTTTTATGAGTTGGTATAAAGCTAGAAAACGTGATCCAGATGATTAACCTGGAAAATGGTAAAGGCCGCCCGTTGTCTGGACGATCCACTGGATTTCTCCAACACTCGAATTTTGCTGTATTACGAGCATCTGACTTGTAAACTCGAGAGCCACTTCGCACCATCCCGATACGCGGCAGAGTCTCTAGCTGTTGACGGCAACAACATCGATTGATACCCTAAAATGCTGGCTTCTTGAGTTTTTCAAGTTCATGTTGTTTGCTAAGTTTAACCTCCGCCTACTGGCGCTGCCTTACTTGATCTTTTGTCAATCGGTTTGGGTTGCCCTCGGCAATATGCAAACCGATCGATTTCGCGTTTCTGCCCATCCCCCTTACCTCCCGAATCCCCCATTCTCTCTCACTATTTTGGTGCTATGGCATGTCTTGCGTGAACCTAAACGACTGCCGGAAAAACTCACAGTCAAGCAGGTCGCAGACATATTGGCTCAAAGGAAAAGCTTAGAAATGTAATGAATAAAACGCATTTCAAAAGTGGATATTAGAATGGAAATGCAATCCAACAAAAGGGGCCTTTCAAATGACTCTCGATCCTCCGATTGCCCCTCAGTACCGAACAGATGAGCCACCGCAGTCGGAGGATAGCGATATTCAACAGGACGCAAATGACGATGATCTAAAGCAAAATGAAGGCTATCGGTCAATTTGCAGAGAATAATCAACTAGCAAGGAGTTGTATCCCATGGATCAAGAAGTCGAACATGAGCCAACAATTGCTCCAAGCATCGATACGCATAACACGCTCGAAGAGGAAGCATCACAACAAGAAATTGAAACCGGAAATTCAACGGAGGTCACTCGTTTATTTCTTGATCGAACACCAGATGAATGAGTCGCTTCAAATATCAAAAAGATCGCCGATATCCTGGCTAAGCGGGCAGGATAAGAGGCGATCTTCTTCTTTTTAAGCCGAAACTGCTTTATTCGGGTACGATACTGCTCAATTAACTTGTATGATGAAATTTTTCCTCTTCAGATGCTTCTAGTTCAATTGAACGTTTGCAAACCTCGTAACATTCGTTAATATGAGAATTCCCGAGATACTTTATAGCGCCAAAACTTATCCCTGCAGAAACGGCTTGTCCCACAATAGGTACATATTTAGCGACTTGCTTGGCCGTGACTCTTGTTCCCACCTTTTTAAGCAGGCGTAACCAGCAATTTCGTTGTAATTACTTTACCGATCAGTTCACTCCCGAAAGAGGATATTATCACTTAGATTCTGCCCTTCATTGTAGAATCTAAATGTTCCCGAGATAACCCAAACCTTCGATTAATCGCCGGGAGAAGCTCCAGCATGATGGCAACATCTGCTCCCACATCAAGTCCGGGCAGTGGAATTGCAGCCGCAGCGGCTGATGCAGTAGGCTTTTTGTTTACCATGGATCTGCATTCCTTTTTAATCCGATCCAGCTCTGAAATCGTTTTAGGAAGCATGCTCACATCACGACTTCTCCTCAATCTACAACATTATTTTCCTGATATTCATGATACATTATTCTTGAATTTACCATAAATTATAGAAGTATACAGTCTCATCACTTACATCACATCAATAGATCTCCTCGCTCAGCGAAAAAAACTCCCCCTAATCCAACAAAACGAATGCAACCTTTTCCAATGAATCGCCGTCTACAATACCAACTACACGATATTCTAAAAAAGTGGGGGAATGAAAATGAAATCGCGAATCGGTAAATCCATTATTTTACTCGCATTGATCGCTGTCGTTAGCATGGCCATCGGAGGATCGGTATTCGCTGGTCAAGGAAACTCCAAGGCAACCAACAAAAAAGAAATCACAACAGCGCAGGCAGTCAGCGCCATCGTTAAGGGACTCGGGCTGAATATCGATCATATTCGCTTCATCAAAGAGCCTAAAGCAAGCGATTTTTATTCGAAAGTTCAAGACAATGCGCCATATGCGGGTGATTTTATCGTTGCTAACTTCAACGGCCTGGATCTTCCGAAAGACATCAATCCTTCTGCCAAGGTCACCCGCGAGCAATTTGCCAAATGGCTCTATGGAGCTCTCAGCCAAAAAGGGGAATACGCCTGGATCGAAATCTTCCTGGAGATCTCCGATGCCAAGCATATTACGAACGGATACATGGACAGCATCCAAAAGCTGCTGATCGCCAACATCTTTACTTTGGACAGCAAACAGCGCTTCCATCCTAAGAACGGCGTCACACAAGCGCAAGCCGATGTCGTCATCGCCAGAACGGTCAAGTTTATCCGTGAAAACGCGCCTATCGAGGAGCCTAAGCCGTCTATTCTAAGCAATGCTTCCCTCTCCACTGAAAAGATTACGGATGATGTGCTCAAAGTCACCGTTACAGCCACTGTACCGCATTCCGGCTATGGTATGGAGATCACGGGCATTTCCTTCGAAAAAGGCGAGGCGATCATCCACTTGCGCGCAGTTCTTCCCGATCCTGATAAAATGTATCCACAAGCTCTTAGAGACGTATCCGTCTCCACCTATATATCGGCGAAGCTGACTCCTGTATTGGGGGATGAACAGCCTGCCGCTCCATTCCCGGGCTAATCGCATATGCAAATAAGGCCGTCGGTTCTCCGGCGGCCTTTTGATTTGTTATTTTTCCAATAAGAGGTTCGAGTTGCCCTCCAATCCGCTATAACTGCAGCTCCATCGGATCGTTACACAGCACATATCCGTTTCTGGAATAGAACTCTCTCGCTTCTTCGCTCGGCCAGACGATAATAAACTCATATTTATTCGCCTTCGCCCACTCTCTAATCGTTTGCAGCATCTGGCTGCCAATTCCTTGAGCTCTGTAGTCCGGATCGGTATAGACGTTGGTCATGTAGGCGAACGGATAAGTGACTCTTCCTGGCCTCGGCACCTTATCGATTAACTGAATGTAGGCATGAGAGGCAATAATGCCGTTTAATTCTGCAACCCAAATATGCCAACGCTCTCCACTCATAGCCTGCTCTAGGAATGCCCGACACTCAGTAGCGAAAAGATCGAAATCATCTCGAACATGAGGCTGATGCTCTATCGTAAATTCCCAGCGCATTAAGATTAACGAATCAATATCTTTCTCAGCAGCCTCACGGATAATCATCTCAATCCCCCCAATGCATCTATCCCTCAATACTATCGAATACGATCTCAGAAAACAAAAAATTTTTACGCGCCAAACGGATTCGGTGTTTTATTGTCGGGAAAAAGATGACTCTCTGGATTCCAGGGTTCCTCATCGGCTCATTTTTTCTTGGATTTGCACGGATTGTCGAGCTGTTGGAGCAGAGGCGCGGGAGTTAAGAAGTTACTAGTTTCTTTGATGCTCATTGCGGCTTCTGAAAGGCGACTTTCGCCGTCATTTTCCACAGATCGCCAAAATAGGATAATTGATTTATAATAGGATAGGACATTAGAACTGAAACTAATAAACAAACGGAGGTATCCATCGCATTATAATAAAGTATTTACTGGGGATGGTCAGAGGAAAAAGGTTATACAAGTTTATAGAATCTACAAAAGAGATCTACATGGACAAAGTTTCCTAAATTTCAGGAGGTAGTACATGAAACGAATATTAATGTTCGCTTTTATTTCTTTACTCATTGTTTTAGCCGGCTGTAATACAAATAATTCGACTGGCACGGTTCAAACTGAGGAGCTCAGCAGCCTCAAGGATCAGATAAACCAACTTACTGCAGAAAACAAACAATTAAAAGAACAACTTGAATCCTTGAATGACCAAAGTTCCCCTGAGAGCGAATCGCCCTCCGAACCCGAACCAGCACCCGAATCAACTGCAAAAGAAAAAAATACTATTGAACTGAAAAAGTCATTTGAAGTTCCGGATTTTGCAGAAATCACCTTAACTAAAGCAAAATTCACATCAAAAGTTGTTCCACCTAAACCTCGTGATTACTATTCCTACTACGAAGTAAAAGATGCAGACAATATTTACTTAGAAACGGTCTTAAATGTAAAGAGTCTCTTAACGTCAGGAAAAAGCTCCGATGAGTTTGCATCAGTCACAGTAATCTATGATGAAAAATACAAGTATAATAGCTTTTCGACAATTGAGGAAAGTGGCGGATCCGACTTTACCTATACCAATATCACAAGCATTGAGCCATTAAAAACAGGGATTCTCCATTTTATTTCCGAACTACCCAAAGAAGCGTCTAAAGATGATAAATCAATCAACGTTGTGATCTCAATAAATGGAGATGAATTCAATTATAAATTACGATAATTAAAAGGGACTCCCTTAAATACCTCCAGATGATGAGAAACCCAGGTCGTGGTTAAATGACTTGGGTTTTTCGCCATTTTACTTTCAATGGATCAGATAATACCATGCCTGCCCCGTCTAACAACACTTTTGTCTATTTCATGTACTTACTGGTCCTAAATCGCTGTTGCATTTAAGATCGTGAGCAGCTCCGGCCATTCGCTTGCCCCCCACTTCCGAAACATTCCCCTACCCTTCACGTATTACATAAAAAGGAGATGATGAATATGGTTGTCTTCATTATTCTTTTTATCATTTTAGCAATACTTAATATCGTTTATCCATCCTTCGGTTGGTATATGCGCTATGGTTGGATGGTTAAAGGTGAATCAGAGCCAAGCGAAGCTTACTTGATCATGAGTAGAATTGGCGGAATTGTCGCACTCATTTTCCTGACCATTGTTTTATTTTCGGGTGCCTTCACACTGTAAAATAACCTCTTCTCCCAATTCCCCTAAACGTTGTCACATTGTCAATACGAAACCTTTAGATAAACGAGTCCCCTGATGTATTAGGGGGCTCGTTTATCTAAGGGGATGGGAACCGGGGCCGGCCTGATAGTTAGTCATTTTGCAGAATCTATAATCACAAGAAACATAAAGTTTATACTGTGTTCTGTGATTGTACCACACCCAATTAGAAACACTTTTTATACGAAAAAAGGACATCCGCCGCCCATGTGAGCAATGAATGTCCGTTGATAGTTCTTTATTTATCGTTTTTTGATATGCGGGCAAGGTTGGTTTTAGCATATTCATTATCCGGGTTCAGTTCGACCGCTTTTTCAAATTCCATCTTTGCGTCGTTAAAATTTCCTCCCTCTTCTGCTATTAATCCGAGAACGTTATGTACTTCTGAGAGAGAGAGGTTATCTTTAGCGTTAACTAAAGCCGCTTGAGCGGTTTCCGCTGCCTCTTTCATGCGTTTTGCACCTAGATACGCTGCGGCAAGTACGTTTTGAACCTTCCCGTCGTTTGGTACATACTCGAGACTTTTCTTATAATACTTAATCGCTTCGTTTACATTCACTTCTTTTCCCTCACCAAACATGTACATGCTCCCGATGAAAGCCAAATTATCGGCAACCGATTGCTTGATATCGCCGTCTCGGTGTAACATCCATTGATCTCCCTCACTAACCACTAATCGAATATAGTTTGAGGTAGTTTCCTTGTTGCTGACTAGATCCTTGATTTGTTCCACTACACTCAGTTCTACAACCCGGCGATATTTCTTCCCTTCAACCTCTCTGTTCTTCTCTTCTTTGATTTTTTCAACCTTGGACCCGCTTAAGGTTGTGAATTCTCTTAATGTATTCATGTAAGTGGAAAAATCCTCTTGGCTATTTCGTTGTTTATATGCTTCGGTGTGCATGTTATAGGCTTTAATAAAATCTCCGTCAATTACGGATTGATAGTATGCTGAGAGCACATTCGAAGGGTCATCCTTCGGTCCTGTATTACAAGCGCTTAGTAATAACGCCATAGTTAACCACAATCCAAAAAATTTCTTGATCCCCAACCCCATAACCTCCCACAATTTTACTATCAAGTATAACTTAAATTACGTCAAAAAGTAACAAAAAGACGCCTTCTCCCTAAGAGAAAACGTCGATTATTCTAGTCGATATGCAGTTTTGTGGGCTTACGCGAACCCCCTTTATCACAGCCGTTAATCCGCGAGCCTGTATATTCTCTTGCATGGTCCGAACCTTCATCGGCGTGTTATCGATGTTCACAAATGATGTTCATAAGCTGCCTCCATCATCCTCCTTGAAATGAAAGTGCTCGTGATAAATCCCGTCCATACCGATCAACTTGCCATTCTTCTTGTTGTAGTAAGGGAACATCCGATTGACGGGCAGCTTGAGAAGTTGATAATTCATATCTTGCGGCAATGCATCCAGTTCTTCTACGGCCCTTTCACGTGAACTAAAGAGTCCTATCGGATAAAAGTTGGGAAAGCCCCCGTCACCTTCTGATACGAAGATCGCCCACACGCACTCCTCTATCATTTTTAAGTCTCTTCCCCTTCCTTAAGCCAACAAGATGCAAGTTCTAGAATCGTCAAATCCCGTAGAAGCATGAACTTTGTTGAGTAGTCCTTGCAATGATGGATCAATTCTTGCAACTGGGTAATTGCCTCTTCGGGACTCATCCATTCCACTCGCATACCTAACTGCAACTCATCCGCGGTTAAAGCCACGTTTCCATGTTGGCCCGTTGTCTTGGCGATATAGCAGTAGGAACGCTGCACAAACTGATTTTTAACTTTGTTCTCATCTATACACCTAAGCTCGTGAATAATAACAGCTTTATAGCCCGTTTCTTCCCTGATCTCTCGTACGAAGGCTTCTTCTTTATTCTCGTCCTTCTCCAGGCCGCCGCCAGGCAGCTTGTAAAGATTCTCTGCTGCTAGTTCCATCATCGCGACTTGTCATTGAATTGTTACCATAGCTACATCCCTGCCATTCCAGAGTTTGAAGCTATATCCTTGATGCCATAAGTGCCATGGCGCTTCCTCCGTAATAAATTTCACTTCCGCTTTAGTGTCCCACGTATCAGGTATCCACTCAACAACCTTCACGAGTACGGTCCATGCTTCTGTGATTTCTTTGCCACGAATTTCTCCTGTAATGACGACAAGATCGCGAAGCCACTCGTTCAAAGGTAGCGGTGAAGGATCAAACTCCCAACGAATTAATGCCTTTGCGCTCACAGTGTCCTTAGCCCCCCTAGATAAATATCGTAGTTCTCACGATCAAAGCAGACGAACTGTATTCGCTCGATTGTCTCATTTTTTTCTACGAACTCAACTACCGTTTTCAGTGCAACTTCAGCCGCCTTGTCCTTCGGATATCCGTAGATTCCTGTACTGATATTCGGGAATGCTATGCTCTTGATCCCCTTTTTCACAGCCAGATTGAGCGTGTTTCTATAGCAGTTGCTGAGTTTTTCCCGTTCATTATTCTTTCCGTCATTCCATACGGGACCGACTGTATGAATAACATACTTTGCCTTTAGCTTTCCACCCGTTGTGATTACCGCTTCTCCCGTTGGACAGTTTCCCTGCGCATTCCTAATGCGAATGCATTCGTCTAAGATTTGTTTGCCGCCCGCTCGATGTATCGCTCCATCAACCCCACCACCGCCAAGCAAGCTAGTGTTAGCTGCGTTAACGATACAAACCACTTCAGACTGTGTTATATCTCCCTGAATGATTTCAATGACTGTTGAATTCAGAAGAAACTTCATGCCCATCTCCCCTTCAGTTAGTACCGTCTAATAATTTCCGATCGAGGAATCCCTGTAATTTGCTCGTTCAACTTCGGGTTGAGCTTCAACGACCTCATGCTTCTTATTAGATTATCCCGCTCAGTCCAAGCTCCGAATAATTTCCCGTTCATAAATCCGTCATTTCTTGCCTCTTCAATTCCAGCAGAAACCGCTTCCACTTCATTCGCCATTTCACCGCACCATGATGTTTGTTCTTTATCCCCTCCTGACTAAGGTGGGAAACCACATCCTTCTCAAGTTGTTCAAATGAAATCGCCGCATCGGGATACCTCTTGAAAAACAAATTGACATGAGTCGTGTAATCCAAGATTGTCTGATCGCTAATCCCATTTGCTTTCTTCCACGTAATGAACCGATTCAGTGCCTCTTCCATCGTTGCAGGTGCTCTTCTTACCTTATTCATTCTTACCGCCATAACCAAAAAATCCTCCTTCGCCATCATCTGTATTTTGTGGATACAGATAGTGCGAAAAAGGATCTCACGCTATGAATCCAGTGTGTTAAGCAGAAGCAATTTCTACTGCACAGGATTCATCATTTATAGTTGATTTTGCGAATGTGTACCACAGGTAAAACATTAAAAGTGGTGCCGAGAACCGGGGTCGAACCGGTACGGTAGTCACCTACCGCAGGATTTTAAGTTTGACGGGCGCAGGGTAAAATCGATTCCCCTACGTCGTCAAGCGTTTCCTGTCCGTGCCACATCGTAATATTCGGTTGGTTCGCGGAACTCTTTTTCCGGCTGCTTAACGTTCGGTTGAGCGGAGGCATCCGAATCCTGCGGTACTGCTGCGCAAAATAACGAAGAAAGCGCGCCAGTAACCTACATCACGATATTACCACTCCGCTACCTAACTGTCAAAACTTCCGCAAGTGGGCGCACCTATATAATAGAAGAAACACGATATTTAAACGCAAAAAAAAGCGGCTCACCCGCGGAAATTAATCCGTAGATGAGCCGCTCACTTTTCGCGACACTTAAGCCGCTTTTATTACGCTGCTTTCTGTACTCGTAAACTTACCGCCAATGCTCGCCAGAAATCCGCCGTACCGGTCGGATCGCTCATTAGCGCGGTCACTCTCTGACCAAACTCGCTTACGAACCATTTTGGCGCAGGAACACTCGCGGAACTATCCGCTAACTTCGCTACTGTCTTCGTCAGTGTCGCGATAGACGTTCCCAATTCCGCTACCTTCTTCTCTAGCGCAGTAAACGCCGCCTTCTCTGTCGCTGTCATTGCGTCGTCCTCCTCCGTTTTCACTTCGTCATATTTTCGTAGCCCATACGAATCTATCAACGCAATAATCTTTGTCGCATACTGCGGATCGGTCGCGTAGCCACATGCGCGCAACATTTCCGCTTGTGTTTCCGGCGTCTTAGCGGCGCGCACCCGTGCATATCGCGCAATCTGAAACAACCGGTCCTGGTCGCGGTAGAAATGATAGACCGACTTATACGCGCGGAAGTTAGCGGTAGTATTCACGGTCTGTCCCCCGTAAACTTCCCACGTTCCCTTACGTACGCTCGACCCGTCCCACCATTCGTTAGGCGCGCCGCTACCGACTTTGATTCCGCCGAGGTTGTACCACGAATGAATAACGCCGCCCGTTTCGAGTAGATTCTGCGCTAGGCGGACGGAGGTAAATAGCGGACTACCTTCGCGGCGTGCCCGAATTGCGTCCGGCGCTAGAGTCGCGATAAACTGCGCCTTAGTCAACTTTGCCACCAGTGTTCCCCCTTTCGCGAAGCACCGTAATCACCCGTTTGAGCGTATCTGGCAGCGGCAATCCGGCGCGACCATAGTTTTCCGTAATCGACAGCAGCTCGTTAGCGATATAAAAGTAAGCCGCGCCGCCCATTACGTAATTTGTTCCGAGCAGCACATCCGCCCGGTGCGCGATGATGATTACGAGAAGCATGAGCCCTTTCTTCGCGAATCCAACCGAAGCGACAGCGGAGTTGATGCCGACACCCTCGCGGATTGATGCGGTGACACCGCTGATTACGTCAGCTACTACAAGTACGAGTAAAAACGTTAGCGCTTCGGTCCAGTGCCCGAACGCAAACGTAATAAAAGCGCCGAAGATACCGGCGCCTGTGTTAACGATATGTTGACCGTTCATTATATCGCCTCCAATAAAATAGGCCCCGCTTATGCGGAGCCTTGCGTATCAACGTCAATCATCGCTTGAACATCGGTGCGCCAGCGGATCGGCACGTCGTCAATCGTACGCAATCCGGCTTTGATCAGGTCATAGTAGATTTTTGCCAAGCTCATGCACCTCCAGTTAAAATTTCGGCCAGTTCCGCGAGCGCGAGTTGCACATCTAGCTTGTCGGTTTGCTGGGCCTCGGCCAGCTCAGCCAGCGCCAGCTTAAGCTCAAGGTTTTCGGTTTCGAGTTGCGCGATGCGATCGGGAGGCAGCGGGTCAATTCTAGTCGTTCGAGAATGCTCGACATAAATACCTTGTTCCAGGTCAAAGTAATAAAAGATATCCTCGACAGTCTGGATATCAATCCGGATTGTATCTGTTCTAGTGCCAGCTACAAAAGTCGATATCTCTGAGCCATCTTCCCACGTTTGTACGCACTGATAATTCCCATCTCGGTCCGGCCGATACTTAATTTCCAAAGGTCATCACTCCTTTGCTCATTCAGTTTCGTATGCTAATGCTATGGAAAAATAACCCGTTGACCCCGTACTTTGCATTTCGATTTCAAGAGAAGATTCAAAAGGTATTTTTGATGGTAATTTCACATAGTAGGAGGATGTAAGTGTTGTTTCGTCGACGTATGGATAAGGCAACAATTTCGAAATACTATACCACCTAGCATCATTAGCGAGCGCATTCGGATACGCTTGCACAGCACTAGTACCGGTATTACCAATAATTAAACCAATACCGAAATTATTCTGCGTTCTACACGCTAACTTAGTTACTCCATCAATCTTTATTCTAAAAATTGTGTCATATAATGTGCCCCCCCCATTTACAACAAGAGACGAAAACCTTCCTTTTTTTCCTGACACGCTCAATAAATTTTGAACACTTGTACTAGTTATGTTAACGGTCGATAATGATGTAACTGGATTTTTATACACAGGTTGCCCCGCTCCTTTCCACGTCGCTCCCCCGTCCGCCGACCACTCCGGCGAGCCGTTATTGATCCGCCAGATGATGTTGTTAAGCAACCGTTTGTCCGTATACTGTTTAACACGCAACGGCGTCATAAACTTGTTGGATACGGCTCCAGCTTCCGCTTCGGCCTGCGTAGCCGTGCCGTAGTTGTCCACACTGCCGAGACCTGCCTGCGCCTTTGTGATACTACTAAGCAACGCAATATCATCGTTTGCCGCAGGTGCGGCCACCTTTGCCCGCCCTGATGCGTCTCGGATAATGAGTCTGCTGGCTGTGGCCGCCGACGTTGCTCCGTGGACACTGGTTGCATTGGCGTGAGAGGCGAGCGAGCTTGATACCCCCGCGGCGCTATCCATCGCATCCTTGACAGCTTTCGGAGTCGCCGCCCGATCCTCTGCGGTGCTGTTGGTCGCGCTGCTGAGCTGCACCTTGCCCTTCGTTGTCAGCGTGGCATCGGGAATGTCTACGTTAATATCTTCGATAGAATCACGTAATTCCCCGATTGCCCCGTCTACCGCCTCGGCCAGCGCGTTAAAGTCGCGCGGAACGTTCGCCGTCATATTCGGTTCAATTAGCGGGAGCCCCGCGTTTGGTGTTTCGGCCATGTTTACGTCAGTCCTCCGTTATATAATTCGTCGTATGTCCGTCCAGTTGCCGCCAGCCCGCCGTAAGTTATCCCGCTATCCGCGAGCTCCGCGTATGTGTAAAAGCGGAACACGAAGTTGACCGTCAAGTGTGCCGGAAGGACCTCGCGAATCGCCGCGAAAATATCACCGAGATTCGGCGGTATCCCAAGCGTACTCACAAACGTAATCGTAACGTTATAGTTTGAGTTGTCCTCCGTCACTTCAACGTCGCCGTTATCGTAAGCTTCCGCGACTTGTTCGATGAGAGCGGGCGTTACCGTTCCGATTCCGCGCAGCTTCGATTTGATAACGGAGCGCCGCTGCTCAATCGGTTTTAGCGTATCAACCGCTATTCCGAATATTTCTTCCCACCGCGAAAGCCCCCACGTAGCCGACCCGATAAAAAACTGCGCGAGCACGCTATCAACCGCGGCATTCAGCGCTGCAATCTCATCAGCTTCGCGGTCGACTACGTTGTTCGCAGGCTTCACATCTGCGTAGTACAGCGGTAAGTAATCGTGCATCGCGCGCTGTATTACGTTAAGCGTCCGCATCTGTTACCGTCACCGTCCCTAGCACCGCGACCTCACCGTCCGCGATTACGATATTTGATCCGCCGCCATTAACGAGTAGGTCCGCATAGTCAACCACCGGCGGGATGTCGAGAATAACGTTCGAAATCCGCGTCCACCGTACGAGAGGGTCCGTAAATGCCAACGAAGCCAGGTACGCGCGGACTCCATCTTCAATCTGCGTCTGCACTTCCGCCACCGTAGCGCCGGGCGCCAGCGTCACTTCTACGCTGACATTGATCGGTATTTCAACCGCGGCCTCAACCGTTACGTCCGCGCCGATAGGCCGCTGCTCTTCGATATGGGCGGCGACTTCCGCAACAACTGACGGAGCCGGGGCCGTCTTCTCGTCATCGAGTAACACGACCTTAACCGTTCCCCCACCGGCCCATACCGGATAGACTTTCGCGTCGGAAATACCCGGCACCTCGAGCGCCCATTGACGATATTGATTCGCGTTGCCGGATGTTGCGGGTCTTCTGGCCCGTTCGAGATAGCGCGATAAGAGCGCCTCGTCCGTCTCCTGATCCGCGCCGCCTTCGAAGTTAACCGGATTGGTTACCGTAACGATCCCGACGAGATCGCCGAGTAGGACGTTAACCGCGCCAATTGACACGTTACCTGAAGCTCCCGCCTCCTGCGCCTTTGCCGCGACTGCTACCGTACCGCCCCCGCCAACCGTAGCGGCTGCCGTTGTTTCGAAGTACGTCGGAGCCGAACCGCCAGTTGACGCGACTGTACCCGCCGGAATGAGGGTCCCAGCCGGTCCGCTAAACGTTAACGAACCGCTAGCTTTTACCGCAGGCTTCCGAGACAGTCCGTACTCATCCGCTCGCATATCGAGATAAGTACCATACGACGTCGGTGCGAATCCGGCCGCTAGTACGTTATCCAGCGCAACATAGGCGAGCGCTAATTCTATCGCGGCCGGCGATAAGAGGTCCGCCGAAACCGAGCCTTGGCGCTTGTCAATATCGGACGGACTCGCGTCGAGCATCCGCTGTAATATTTCAGCCATCGTTTGATTCTCGTACAATTAGATAGTCACCTCCGACGGTATATTCTCGCCATTGACCGTAACGAAAAAAGAGACGTACAAATTGTCCGCCTCTCTCCGTATGGTAAATCCGCCAACATCGTCAATCCGATCGTCGTAAATAAGCGCCTCGCGAATGACTCGCGGTATCTCCGACTCTAGCAACGCGACTGAAACGTCCTGGCCGATTAAGTCATCGATTTCGCAGCCGTAGTCCCAATCGTAGATCGGAAACCGGTATCGCGCGGTCCGAACCGCCTTATCAACGAATTGCAATATCGCGTCCCGGCCGTCAATAGTCCCACTTAAATCAAGAGCATACGTTTTTAGCGGAAGGACGGCGACCGGGCTCTCGTCCTCTTCCGTAGTTCCCAACGGACTAAACGCCAGCTTAACCGCCCCCTATCCGATCGATTACGATATAAAGCTGACCGTCGTTTATTGCCGCTACAACAACACGATCCCCCGATTCCAGAGCCGCCTCATATTCGATATCAACCGGCGCGCCACCGTTAATTGAAGCCGTCCGCTTATGGGCGGTAAGATGTTCGCAAATAACGAGGTCGTCCGCGTCAAGTTCGATCGGCATATTGTCGATTTTAATCCGGACGGAAGGTAACGGAGAGGTGACCATTGCGAGTTCGATACTGACCTCGCCGGACTGTCCGATTGATTCGAGGACTCCGCGCAACTTAGCACGACCGCTGCCTTCCGCTAGTTCGGTTCCCATCCGTTATCCTCCGTTCGCTTTTTGAATATCCGTTATTAACCGGTCGACTACGCTTTCTTCCTTCTCTTTCTTCTTCGCCTTTTTCTTCGCTGCCTTGACTTCCTCGAACGCGTCTTCGTAACCGAGTTTCGGTAAGTCATCCGTCCTCGACAGCGTTACCTCCATCCGGTGCGCTCCGTCCTCGAACGTATGGGAGTCTGCGGTCACGTAATATCCGCCGACGATTTCCGTCATACCCTCGAATGCGTAAACGGCAACACCCGAAATCACCTCCGTAATCCCAAGCGCCTCAACCGTTACCTCCTCGTCAATCTTCGCAAGGTCCGCGAGCCGCTGTTTCGCGAGCTGCGCAATTTGCGATTTGTTTAACGACATGTCAGCGCGTTCGACGTGTTGCATCGTACCGTATTTCGCAATCATCGCCGGGTCCTTCTCCGTAGCGCTAATCGGTTTCTCATCGTCACCGCCGATAACCTTTACGACCGTCCGGGTTTCCTCGATCGATTGCGACCGGTTAGCGTTAAGTATATTTACGCCATCCTCGAGCATCCAGCGGACGACCGTTTCCTTCCGCTCGGTTAAGTTGAGCGCGCCATTCGACGCCCATACACGGAACTTCCGCCCGTTCTGCTTGCGCGTCTCCGTCAGGCAAGCGCTAATCATCGCCCATACGCCAGCCTCGCGGAATATGGCACGCGGAATAACGTAGCCAGTGTCCGTAATAGAGCCGGTCGGGATTCCGTAGGATTTGCAGAGGTCCCGGATAATTGCGGAAGCCGTCATCTTCGTAAACTTCCGAGTGTCGGAGTTTTTCGTTAGATACACGTTCTCGTCATGCGCAAAAAGTACGGCGCGGCCCGCCGAGTCTATCTCGTACGAAAATATGATTCCGCGGAAGAGTCCGGTAAGTGTACCGTCTATTTCCGCGTAGAACCGGAGTTCCTTGCCGAGCTCGAAGCGGACCGCCTGATCCTCCGCGTTAAACGTATTGGCTAGCGTCACCATTAGAGAGCGGTGCGGCAATCCGACCTCACCGGACCAGACTACGGTTTTAACGAGTGGCTCTAAATAAACGTCATTATTATATAGAAGCTTTATTTTAGCCAACGCTCGGAATCACCAACTTTTGCCCCGGATAAATGAGGTTCGGATTTTTGCCGACGACCGCCTTATTCTTCTCGTAAATCGTCCGCCATTGATCGCCCTTACCGTAAACCCGCGCCGCTATCGCCCATAACGAATCCCCACGCTTAACGACGTATGATTCCGGTACTTCCTTCGTAGACGGACGCGCCGCTGCAATTCGGACCTCCGGCCCCTTGTTCGCGACTGTATCCGATTTCCGCGATAGTTTGCCGAAGTTGTATTGCTTCAGGTCCAGCGTAAAGTAAACGTCGCCCGGTTGACCGCCACGCTCTCCATACGAAATGTTTCGGATCGTAACCGCCATGTTGATTGCGGCCGCCCCCGTAACGACGAATCGAACCGGTTTCCCTGACTTCTGCCACCGCTCGATCGTCCGCGCCGCTGTCCACGGATCGGGCAAATCGGAATACGCGCAATAGGAAGCGTTAAAGTCCCGCGGGAAGAATGACGAAAATGATATCGAACTAAGCCGGTTGTTGCCGATAATCGTACGCTCGCCGAAATTGGAGACCGTTACGTCCTCGAATCCGAACGCCGACTCGACCGTAATTTCCGACGGATTTACCGGAAGCCACATCCGCTCGGCATCGTTGTTAAACTTCAGCCAAAACTCCACATTACGCCTCCTTTACTGCGCCAGTAGTCGCGCTAATTGACCGGCAATCTTATCGATATCGCTATCATTGCGTACGACCATCTGCTGTACCGTGATGTTTACGGGCGGCTTCGGGTTACCGCCACTCTCCCGGTAACTTTTCGATTCCTCGCGGGTGAGGACAGTCTCTCCTTTATGGAGACGCGAAATATAGCCGTCATAAGGGACGTAATCGATACCGGCGGCTTGGGAACCGTCCGGTTTAAAACCGAGCCACTTACTCGCGGACATGATAGAGTCGGTATCGAAACCGAGCGGTCCGTCAGCTTTGAACAACTCCTTGAACTTCTCGCCAAACGTCAACTTATCGTCCGTGACCGTCTTGCCGATCTCGTCAAAAGTCGGCATCCCGTAAGTTACTCCGGCTGCGGCGAGTTTAACCTGTAACGGCCCCGGAGTCGCGGCGAAGGCCAGTACCGACGCTAGTTCCGGATTTTGCGTCGCAAACTCTTTCAGACCTCGCAGCATACCGGAGCCTATCGACTTTCCGACCTCAATTGCTGCGTCAATTAGTGGCTGCGACGCTTTCAGGGTTTGCCCCATAAAGTCGACGATATCTTGCGAAATAGCGGCAATCTTAGCGCGACCGCCTCCGTCCATCCACTCGTTAAAGGACCGCATAATGTCCTCGTAGATAAACTTGATTTTGCCTTCGAGCGTCGTTATCTTCTGAAACTCCGGATTGTTCGTAAAGTGCTCGTCAATATACTGCGATGCCTTTGCGGTCATGCGCTCCATAGCGGCGGTGATTTCCGGTGTATACCGGTCAACCATATCGGCAGCCTTCGTCGCAAATCGCTTGATTAACGGCATAGTCGGCATGAGTGCGCTAATTTGCAGTGTTTCGAGCGCACCCTGGAATTGTTCAACCGCACCGGCTGCGTTGTTCATTTTTTCCTCCGCGACATCCAGCGCGGTTACCTTGAGCATTTCGTCCCTAAACGTTGCGACCCCGTCCGCACCTTCGTTAAATAGGATGTTAGCGGCGCGCACTGCGTCCGTACCAAACATCGTCTCAAGCGCAAGTGCTCGTTGTTGGTTCGTCAACTTACCGAGCGATTTCCGGAGCGTCCCCGAAATCGACTGCATGGACTTGATGTTGCCTTTTGAGTCGTAGAACGCGTTCGAACCGTCAGCCGTAACGAGACCGAGCGCGCGGAATAACTTCGTCTGCTCCTTAGTGGTCGGCTGCAGCCGTTGGAGCATCGTCTTAAGCGACGTACCGGCATCCGATCCCTTAAGTCCGCTGTTCGCGAATAGGCCGAGCGCGATATTCGTATCTTCGAACGTTAGTCCGACGCCAGCAGCAACCGCGGAAACCGCCGCTAGAGACAACCGGAGATCCTCGACACCAGTAGCGGAAGCGTTCGCTGTGCCCGCGAGGATGTCCGCAGCCTGGGCCGCCTGCATTCCGTCCTTACGATACGCGTTTAGCGCCGTCGACATAATCTCGGCTGCGTCTGCTAGTCCGAGTCCGCCCGCCGTCGCCAAGTTAAGCGCTGCTTCAAGTCCGCCAGCTTCAACGGTCGCGGGCGTTAACCCCGCTTTCAGCAATTCCTCGATACCTTGCGCCGCCTCAAGCGCATTATATTTCGTAGCCGCGCCCATTTCTAGCGCCAGCTTTTGCATCCGCGCCATTTCGTCGGCCGTTGCGCCGGTTAACGCTTTGATAGACGATAATTGCGCCTCAAAGTCCATCGCTTTTTTAACGGAACTCATCGCGGTATCAACCGCTTTATATGCCAACGCAACACCGCCGACAGCAGCCGTTAACTTGCCGAGCTGACCTAGCGCGCTTCCGACTCCGGCCGTTGTTACGCGAATCTTACCGAGTAAATCAAACGACATCCGCTACCTCCTCTCCGCTTCCTTCCGCGCCCTGTCCGCGTCCTCAATCGCGACAAGTTCGGAAGCAAACAAAAATAAGCGATGGCGTCGATCCATCGCGTAAACTTCGTGGGGCGGTATATGGTGGCGCTGGAATATGGCGTGCATCAAATATGCGTCTCCGCCCGCCCGTATTAGTTTTTTGCGTCGTCAATAGCGGCCTGCTCGTCGCCGAATCCCGATAGACGCAAGATTTCCGTAATCACCTTCGCCAGCTCGCCTGGCAACAGCGCCTTCTCGATACAATCCGCAGCGTTCGTCGCCTCGTACCGCTCGAGCAATCGCTTATCCGTAAAGTCAGGATCAACGCAACCGCGCGCGATAACTGCCGCGTTAAACAGCCGCTCGTCCCGCGTCTTCGTACCTTTCGGTCCCGGTACCGTTGCGCGCTCGTTAGCCTTGCGAATATCTTCGTTACTGAGCGCCCGAACCGTAAAGCTCACGCCGAGCCTCGCGATATAAACCGCCTCCGTCTGGTCTTGCGTTGCGCCGAGGAGCGCGTCGAGTCCGATCGTCGTTTTCGTAGACATCTATCGTTAACCTCCGTTATTTTCGAAAATAAAAAGGAGCCCGGAGGCTCCGCGTTACTAGGCCGATACCGGCCGGATCTTATCGAGGACTTCCGAGCCGCTGAAAACAAACGTTAACTCCTGCTCAACGATCTCGCCAACCGTATAGTTGATAATCGGAATCTTATCGAACGTGACCGCCTTAAGCCGGACGCGATACGCGCCAAACGATTCGGGATCGTCCAGTTTGACGATAAGTTCCGTCGTATACGGCGAGCTTCGGTCGTCCGTAACTTGGAGCATCTTTTCGATAAACTCCGAAGTTACCATATAACTATTAATCGTGCCGGAGCCTTTGAGCGTGGTCGTCTTGTTACCGAGCCAACGCGTTCCGGCAAGCTTGATTTCTTCGAGGCCAATTTCGATCGACGCCTCGACCCCGGTAACGTTCGATAGCCACTCGCCGTTTTCGTCGTAGAGTTCACCGAACGTACCGCTAATAACTTTCCGCGCATCCAATGGTGCCGCCATTTATCCGCTCACCCCCTCCGTTAAATATTGACCGTAATGAAAATTCGCTCCATCGAGTCGACCTCAAGATAGCTGATAACAAGAAAGACGGAGTCTCCCACGCTCGGCCGCTGCGGATCAAGCCCGACAAATGGCGCGCTAAGTACGCCATTCCGTTCGAGGTTTTCGAGATACGCCTTAATCGCGACAATGAGCGCCGCCTGACCGTCCGCGTTGTTGTTCAGCTTACCGATATAGGAATCCTCGGCTGTCCGGGAGATATCCGTCGAAATCGCCTGCCTTGCGCGGATCGAACGGATTTTCTTCTTCGATGTTACGAGCCCTTGCACAATTTTCACCTTAACGCCGTCGTGAACGAGAACAAGCGATCCAGCAGCGAGCGAAGCATTAATTTGCGCGTTGGTCAGCCGCTTTGTCACGTCATCGACCGGCGCCACTGCGTATGTTACCGAGCGGTTGATCGCCGTTCCCGCGATAAGGCCCGCCACCCACGGCGCGAATTCCGACGACGTATACGTATCCGATCCGATAACGACTCCGTTGATTAGATTAGCGATATAGTCATCGCTATTGAGCGTCGACCTAGCGTCACCTTGCGTCGAAGTTGCGTCCGTTGTCGCGTCACCACCGATGACAACGACGAAGTGTTTACCGGCGCTCCGATTGGCAGCAACCCACGTCTTCGTAGCGGCTTGTTGCGCTGCGTCGTACTCGCCATCGAAAACAAAAACGTTGAACGGGCGGGCGTCGTACGCATCACGCATCGCTGTGTAATCGGCCACGACCGGCTCGTCCGGCATCGTATAGACGAGTACCTCTTTCGCGCCGCCTTGTAGCGCAAGCAAAATCGAGCGGATGTTCGCTACTCCGAATAGGTCGACCGCCTGTTTCTCGGTCTCGACCGTGTAAAACGTCTTCTCCGTCGCTCCGGCTCCGTATTTCAACAGCGGAATAGCGACGGTTCCACGCGCACCTCCGCTAACCTGGGCCGCGGCTGCTTCAACGTAATTAAAGTACAAGCCGGGCTGAGTCGGGAGCGCGGTTGGGTCCCACGAACCTCCTGCCATATGCAACCTCCTTTTAATAAGAAAGAACGCTCCCGTAATGGAGAGCGTCCTAAGAATGTCTAACGTTAACTTTGCCGATAATCGGCCATTGTTGCTGCGTCCGCGCCTCGCGAATTTCCGTCGTCAAAACGCCGATTGACGCGAATAAATCGTTCTCCGTCTCGAACGGTTCCGAATATGAAAACGTGCCGACACGGATATTCCGTGTAGAGCCGCTAACTGGCACGATCAGCGCGTCCATAAACGCGAAGCTCAGCGCATCCATTTTCGTTAGGACGTCCGCGACTTTATCGCTGTAGTAGACGATTTGGTACGTACGATCAACCCGCGTATGATAACGCGTTTCCGTCGTTCGCCCGTCATCAATCACGCGCACGACGAACGTTTTCGGTTCCGGCTTCAGCGGCGGCGTTTGCTTATACGTATGGGCGGGCGCCGGGTACTTCGCCTTAACGAACGCCTCTACCGCTACGATATCGTTAATAATCGTCATCGAGTCAGCCCCCTACGTCGCAACTCCGCTCTCAACTCGTCCTCCATCGTCTGCTCCCATCGCGTTCGGTTCCGCTTAAACGGCTCACCGATAAATCGCGGAATCGTGCCGGGCGTTGTAGGCTGCTTAAATCGCGGTCCGTGTTTGCGCGGATAGACTTCGTGGAGGTATGCTGCGTAGTCGAAACCGCGTCTCTCCGCCTTAACCGTAATCAGGCCGCCCATCGTATTTCCGACCGTTCCGCGTTCGATTTTCTTCGCAATGCCACGTCGGAGTTTACCGGTTTTCTTCGGTGCTAGCCGGGTCGCTTCCGTTTTCCACTCGTCCAACACCTCGTCAATACCCGCGCGTGCCCCTGCGTCAAGCCCGTCCTGAAAGCGCCGGTTGAATCCGCGGAAGAAGCGGTTTAGTACCGTCCGTATCGAGCCCGCCCGGTTGGTTAGATCGATTTCGATCCGGTTATCTGTTAACGCCATTAGACGTACACCTCCGTTACAAGCGGAGTTCCGTCGGCCCGGCGCTTAATCGCGATTCGGACCGGCTTGCGTTCAGTAACCGCGCCGAGTTCGTTCACGTACCGGACCTTGTCGCGGTAAGAGACATTCGCGAGTCCTTCGAGTACGATCCGCAGCTCGGTTACCGCTTCCTCACCGACCTGATTCGTAACGGTGCGCATCTCCTCGGACACGTAGGCGGGCATTGTTACGGGAGGCGGCGATTCTACCGGCGCTCTCCATCCGTCTTCTTCCGCGCCGCGAATAATCGCGATCGACTGGCCGGACGTCAGTATGAGCATCGCGCGACACTCGTATCGGTTAAGGCCGCCGAGACCGCGTTCGTCGATATCGGTCAAAATGTAACGGCCGTTTCCGCGTCGAACGATTCGAACCGAGTTAACCGGGGCGTCAGCGTCAAACGTTATCGCGATATCATTCGCGGTAATCGAATAATCACCGATACCTCGCGCGATTTCACCGTTCGGGGACGGCGGCTCCTTCCAAATGACGGGGAGCGTCGTAGCTGTCCCGTTTAAGAACTCTGCAATGACGGGTTCGGTGCGGTGCTGCTTGATTTCCGCTCGGTTCGCGCGAATAAACTCGACGTCATCTTCCGTCAGCATTACCGCACCTCCTCGTCTTTGAGTACAAACGTCAAGTATGAAGTACAATTTGGGTGGGGATTGTAAATTTCCGTATCCGACGGAAGAAAGATTCCGACGCCCAATCCGTGACGGTCCTGCGCCGCTAGATCAACGCACTTACGGCTATGCTTCGCGCCGGGATGAAGGCGGAGACCTCTGACGAAATCTAAACGCTCGGCCTCTTGTCCTATCGCGGTCCTGAATGCCGCGTTAGTTTCCGTTACGACGAGTCGCCGCGCCTTCCAATCCTCAGTTGCGTAAACTTCCGTTATGTCACGCGTCATCCTAGCGATAGAGTCCCCGCGTAAGATTCCGCGGCGGAGTACTTTTCCGATCGCGTCACGATGGTCCGCGGCAATATCCCATACGCGATCCGACAAGCGCAATCCATCCGGACCCGTCCGCTTCGCAAGGTACTCCGCGATCGAGTGCCCAGCCGCTGTTGTTTGCGAACTACCGCCGAATAGCGACCGTATGCCGCCGAATGCCTGAGCTGCGCTATCACGCATGACTCCGAAAATCGACCGGTTACCTACCACGCGAATCTCCTTCTCAACGGACTCTAGTTCGCGGAGTAGCGTCGGAATGCGGGACCGGCTAATTGATCCGTCATCCTTCGCGTAGGAAGCGACAATATCAACGACTTGGAGCCGTGTTTGGCGGATAGCGGCCGATATTTGCGCCTGCTGGGCGGGTGATTCTCGCTTGAATACAGCGCTCAGTTTCGCGAAAAATCCGTCGTGCTTCATCGTCCGTCCGCCCGTCCCGGAGTCGTCATATAAGCGCCGAAGCCGCCGTTAAGTTGACGCGTATACTCCTTACGGGCCGCAGCCGCAAGTTTCAGATATTGCGCGGAAACCATCGTTTTATCGACGGCTTCCTCCGCGTCAGTATACCTGAAATAACGGGCCGCATCCGTAGCGATAACGGTGCAGCCGATCGCGTACGCAAGATAAAGGAGAGCGTTATCAGAACGGGAATCGTCCCCCGTAACAAGTCCGCTTTCCTCCTCGGCTTCCGCTACCCAATCCGCAGCTTCTTCGGGCGTGACGCCGACGCCGCGGAATCGCTTGAGTAAACGTTCTTCAAGCGTCAAACGTCATCCCTCCGTTACTCTTTCGGTTTTGTTGTGCGCGGTTTAGGCGGTTCCTTGACGGGATCTTTCGGCACCTCTTCGGGTTCCTCGGCGATAGTCACACCGGATATACTCGACAGTACTGCTATCTCTTCGGAATCCTCCGTTGAATATAGGCCGCCGCTAAATTGCCGACGACCTCCGTTCACATAAAATCCAAGCTCCGGATAGCGCTTCGATTCAAATACCGCCATTAGTTCAGCCCCTTCAGGCGGCCGTGCGCCTTCTCTTGCTTGAACTCAAGCGTGTACTCACCGACGATCATACCGGTATCGTAGTCGCCTTTAACGCCGAGATACGTATGACCGAACTCGCGGGATTGCAGCGGTTTAATCGCCGTGCGGTTACCGTCGACCAGGAACAGTTCGTCCGCGGCCAAGTTCTGGTTCAACACAATCTCGAACTCGCCGAAGTCCGTGACAATAAGGTCCGCAACGCGTCCGCGTACTTTGTCTTCGCGAGCGACGACGAGCTTATCTCCGTAGATACCAGAGAGTGCAATCTTCTGCTTCGCCGGAACCATGATCTTGTAGTCACCGCCGGAAGCGAAACCGCCCACGTCATAAATACGCTGCGCAAGTTGGTTGATGGCGTCGGTAGTAAGCGCGCCGCCTACGTTGTCGACGTTCGTCGTAATCCACTGGCGGATACCCTTCATTTGACGGACCTGGCCGGACTCGTACGCGACACCGTTAATCAAGGCCTTTTCGAGCTGCAGCGCAAGTTCGAGCTGCTTCTTCTGCTTCTCGTACTCGTATAGGTTATCGATACCGTACTGCGAAACCGCCTGCGCTGTACCCGAAATCTCGATCGTATCGTCAAAAATCTGCGTCAGATTAGACTTACGGACGCGGGCTTTGTAACGGGCCGCACGTGCATCGGCACCCTCCGCACCCTCGACGAACAAGAACTCGACTTTTGCACCAGATGCAACCGCGGCTGCCGTAGTCGATGCATAACCGCGAGTTACCGTCAACGTCTTCGTACCGCTATTGATAGCGGAAACGAACAGCAACTCCTCGCCGATCTTAATGACGGACCCGACGCGGAATGGAGAAACATCCGCAACAACAACCGCAGTTGCGTCGATAAGGGCCGACGCGGTAGTCACGGTTTCGTCCGGGAACATTTCGTCCTCAAACCATACGTGCTCAACCGCGTTGACCGGAGCGCTGAATCCCAGCGCATTCAGAAGCGGTGTTTGGTGCGGGTTAAGCAGTAGAATCTCGTCAACGACGGATTCGCGTTTTCCGATAAGATCGGCGTTATAGATTTTTGTCATAGTAAACAGTTCCTCCTCAAAAGTGGCAAAATAAAAAGACGCTACCGACTAGGCGCGCCTTTACTTCGTTTCGATTTTCCGTTTAAGTTCCGCGTACGCTACTTTGTCTTCAATACGATTTGTCCTGCGGGCGACCTCCGCTAACTCAGCGAGCCGCGTCCTGTCTGCTGCGGCCTGATCGTGATTTCGGCCTGGGTTTCCGCCCCCACCGGCATCTGCTCCGCCTGTGCTCGATTTGAATAAATAAGGCTTCGCTTCCTTCACCGCCTTAACCGCATCCTCCGCGCCGGTTACGTTGCCACTTTCGTCGATCGAAACTTTCGATTTATCTACGAAAGACAGTACGTCGTTCGCGTCATTTGCGTTAAGGGCGCGCGCAATGGAACGAATCTCCGCATCAATAACCCGTTTGTCCGCGGCTTCCTTTGCTTTCGTGGCCTTCTCCGCTTCCTCCGCGGCTTTACGGAGGGCCTCGTCTTTCTCCGCCTGAAGTCGCTGCGTTTCCGTTAATTTAGCGGCCTCGCGCGCTTCCTCTTCCGCTTTCAGCCGGTCGCGCTCCGCTCTCATCTCGTCGTAGTCGGCGTATTTCTTACGCTCTCGGCCCTTTTCGCGGCTAATTAGCGCGTCAAGTTCCGCCTGCGTCATCGTGACAGTTCGGTTGTCTGCTCCGTCGTCATCACCTCCCCCACCGCCACCTCCGCCACCGTCTGCGTCAAACATTGGCGTGCTTGGCGTATAAACTCCGCTAAGTGCGTTAAGAAATCGTCTCATATTCGTTACCTCCACCGTTTAAGGTCCGTCGACCATCGTTAAATCAGCCGAAAGTTTAACGCCGATTCCGTAAGGCGGCGGGCCGACTAAGCCGCGGTGTCTTCGCGATAAGGGTCCTCTGCGCGACGCAAGAGGTTTCGTTCCGCAATGATTTCGAGTAACTTCGCCTCAGCGTTCTCCTTGCCGGATCGCGTAATAGCGCCTTTGATAGATTCAATTTGCATTGCAATCTCCTCGCCAAGTTGTTCGACAAGTGCCTTCTGGTCCTGCGGTAGCGGCAAGCCGAAGATAATTTCGCTATAATACTCACCGTCAACTTGATCAAGCATCTCCCGGCCGTACTTAAATCGCGGATGATCAGCGCGCGCCTTCATGTAGCGGAGAATATACTCGTTGAGCGTCTGAAGCCGGGATTGCCATATGACCCACGACCGCTGCGTCTTCGAGATAATCGAAGAAAACAGTAGCTTCAGCGCCATATCGTTAATTCCGCCGGTCTTCATGTCCGCTGTGTTGACGACAGGGACCTCGCTGATTTCGTGCAGCGCCGCATACATCCGGTCGAGGTACGCTTCAATCGCTTCCTTGAACTTAAAACCGGACTCCATTCGCTTAGCGTCCGGTTGTCCCTCGTCCGCTGCCGCTGAGCCGAGGTTCCATTTCGCAGAAGGAGCGACCTTTAGCGGATTTTTCGGATCTTCCTCGACGTTCATAAGCAACGTGATCGCGAACATTTCAAAACGGAGCGCGTCGGAGTAGTCCGAAAGCTTCCGGTCGATTTCGTCCGCAATATCGATCATTTTCGCGAGCTCCGAATATCCTTGCGTCTGCCCCGTAAGGCCGTCCGTCGGAATGTGAACCACCGGAATAAAATCGAGTCCCATCGACTGTCGCGTTACTCGATCGTCGATTACACGTAGACCACGCGTCAGTTTATCGTTAGAGTCCTCGGCGCGATATACGCCCTCTTCGATTTCACAGTCGTAGGCGCCCGAATCCTCGTCGCCCTTCCAAACGAGATAGTACGAGAGTTTCCACAGGTCGCGGAGCTCTTCGTCTAAGTACGCAACGAAATGAACCTCCGTAAGTACATCGACATCCCACGGATCATGAACCGCGATTACTTCGATGGACGGATGGAAGAAAACACGAATGTCGCCGCGCCGTTTATCGTAGTGAAGGCGGGCATAAACGCCAGATTCCGTTATCAGACGGTCCTTAGCCGCCGCGAGCAGCTTTTCGTGCATCCGGTTGTCGTCCCAAACCCACGTTAAGAGCCGCTCCTTCGCCTTCGCCCGGCTGTTCTCCGCCGCTTGTTCCGCGCTAATTTCGTATTCCGGCGCAAGCATAGCGGCCGGGTCGTCAACAACGTCGGGCGGGACGGTTACCTTCGGCTCCTTCTCGAATTGCCACGCGGTTAATGTGTCGACGAGCTTTCGAGGATAACCGACGGTAAGTTCTGCCGGATCGTAGTCGATTCCGTGCGGCTTAATATAGTCGGACCAAACGTTGAGCGTCCCGTCATACCGTTTATACAGCCGGATTTCGCGCTGAATACGTTCGACTTCGCGGGCGCCGATCGCAGTTTGATCCGGTGAAAAAATTAGCGAATTAATATGGTCGGTGCGAAACATTTTCAACCTCCTTTCGGCCTAGTATCGATAGGTGCCAGTAGTTTGCGCCGGACGTTTGTTCCCTTTTCGTGCAATCGAAATCGCCATAGAGAGCGCGTCCGGCCCGTCATCATGATTGTGGTTCGGATAAAGCTCGAACATTTCGAGGAGTAGACGCTGCTCCCGCTTAAACCGAATACGGCCCGCTTGGATGTCCGGCAATAACGCCTCGATCCGGAGTGCCTTCCGTGTCCGCTGTTTAATCTGCTTTAGCCGCGTATGTGCCGGATAGCCGCGTTTCTGCAGCTCCTCCGCTACCTTCTGCGCGAACCATTCCTGCGCTTGCTGTGCCTCGACCGCTAAACCTTCGTACTGGAAGGCGAGCGTCTTATCGACAGTTGTCGTGAGAAGAACGTCCGGGTGAACGCGTTCAAGAAACGTGTCCAGGACGTAAAAAATACCGCTAGGACTCCGCCCAACGGTAATAATCGCGCTATAGTCGCCTTTCTCCTTGCCCATCGCGAAATCTACGGCCGAGTAAATGTCGAGCTGCGTGTTCGCGATTTCGTCATCCGTGAAGTAAACGAAGTCTTCCGGCTTGAATACTTGCGTTTCCTCGTCGACCGGATTTCCGAGATACTCCTGATTGAACGCCTTAGTGCCGATAGCCTCGCGCTTTTCCATGAAGTACTTGTACGTGTAAGCTTGCGGCCACAGCACGGCGGTTCCCCGAAGCATCTCCGCCTCGTTCTCCGCGTAGAAAGCGTCAGCCCGTTCGCGCGCGTCCTCACGGTCCTCGTTGTAGAGCGTACGCCATTGCTGCCATAAATCGTCGCGTTCGGCCCACGAAATGATAGCGGGAAACTTCCGGGAAATGAAATCCTTCCTTTTCGTCAGTACGTGATTGAGGAGGCTGTCGAAATGAACGATCGTTCCCATGTACACGCAGATGCCGCCGAAGCCGAGCGCCTCGAGCATCTCTGTCCGGAACCAGTTCAGATTCTTCGCGCGGAGTTCCTTCGTATTCGTGTTATCGCTGCTTTCGAGGTCGTCGAGCAGAAACAGGTCCGGCCGCTGCGATCCGTGACGGAGGCCGCGCATTTGCGTCCCCATACCTTTCGCTTCAACCTTCGTCCCGGACGTCGTTACAAACTCGTATTTGTTGTCCGTGTCGTTCAGCGCTTTCCGAGCGTAAAGGAGTTCTCCGAAGTCTTCGCGGAGTTTCTCGTTAAATACAAGTTGATTTCGCGTCCATTGTATGAAGTCCCCGGCAACGTCCGTCGTCTCCGATACCTCGACGATATAACGCTTCAGGCGATACGCGATTTGGTGCGCCATGAACGCGTTAGATAGATACGCCGTTTTCGCGTGGCGACGGCCGACTGACCATCCGATATTCGTATCGACATCGCCGCGGCTGATTTCGTCGAGTAGCGAACACAGTGTCCGGTGGAAGTCCGCTGCCTCTTCGTACGACTGACCGCGCGGAATTAGGTTATCGGGATTGGCCGGATTCGCGTCCTCCGAAAAGTATTCGTAGGTAAAGTAGAGAACGTCGTGCTCCCCGCGGTGAATCCGTTTCAGCCGCTTAATCTCCGCAACGTCAGCGCGAAGAGTATCGAGCTGATAATCGTTTATCGTACCGGCCTCGTACCGCGCTTTAAGTTTGCGGGCACGCTCCGTTAACAATTCGATCCGGGCGGCGCGCTCATCGCGGTTAAACCAGTTTCCGTTGACTAAAGCGATTTACTACGCCTCCCTTCCGTTACTCATCGCCGAGCACGCCGTCCAGTTCCGCAATCTCCTTCGCGATGTCCTCGTTGTCCCGGCCGCCTCCGCCGTCAAGTTTCGTCTCAACAACGGCGTGCGTCGTAATCAATCCTTCGCGGCGGAAGAACAAGTCGATCGCTTTAACGGACGGCTGCGGCGCGTCAATAAGCTGCATCAAGCGTTTATAGACCGTTGGGCGGGCGCTGGATAGGTAATCGTCCGCGATGAGATTGACGTATTCTATAAACGATTTATTCTGCGTGCGCCACTCGTAAAGCGTGTTACGGCTGACCCCGGCTAGTTGCGCAATTTCTTCGAAACCCATCCGTTCATCTTGCGGACTGAACTCGCGCTCAACACACGCCAATGCTGCGATCTTCTGACGACCGTCCAAGCGTGCTTCGAGTCTCTTACGTTTATCTACGCTCATATAGCGCCTCCTTTCGTTCATATTTCGTCGGTAGTACGTTAACACCCGCGGACGCTTAGCGCGTCTAAAACGTGTGAGAAATGAGTGCGAAATCTATACGTTCGGATTACGCAGCCAAAAACTGCTCGGAAAGCCTCGCCATTTCTTCCGCGTATCTTGTTTCGGCTTCGAATGTCCGCTCGAGGTACGTGACTATATCATCTGAACTCTTACCGGAATGAAGCGCCATACCTTCAACGACATCATTGTAACGACTCTCGGTAAACGTCGGAGTCCGTGCTCTGAATGTCAAAAGTGAATCGGAGCCCTTCGATGTGTTACAGCTGATACATGCCTTCACCAAGTTCCATCGACTATTGTGACCACCGCGGCTCATAGGAATTACGTGGTCAATATGGAACGAACGTGGACCGTCAGATTCCGCCCTTTCCTTACCGCAGTAAGCGCACACTTCCGCAGCAGAGTAGATATCAAAAGCATCCTCTTTTGTCAGGTCCGAGTGTGTCCCGGCCTTTCGTGCGAGATACCGCGAGGTCGTATAGAACGCAATGTGAGGTTGTTCTTCGCGGTATTTCCTCGACCGTTCCCGGTGATATGCGCGCACCTCTTCGGTCTTCTTGGCGCGTCGCTCACGTTGGTATCTCGCAAGGTGTTCGCGGCTACTTTCGTTCCTACATCGATTACAACGAGTATGTGTACCCGCAAACTTAACGTCAGGCTCGGATTTCGAGCAGGCGGCGCATATTTTTGCGATAACGCAGACCCCCTGGGTTAAAATTTTCGCAAGAAATCATCCGGAGTCAGGCCCGGCCGCGCTCCAACGACCGCCCCGCCCCCTTCCGCTGTGCTGCGGTAAAGCGTGATCGTACGATCGCCATCCGATACAAAACGGACTCTTGCGTTACGATCCGTCAACAAACTCCGTGAAAAAAGACGGAGCAACATGTTCGCTCCCGCTGTATAAAATCCGTATAAAAACGGGCTCCCTCCGTTGTCAAGCGTTGTGACATATCGTAGCAAACCGCGTAACCATGCGGGATTCCAGTCGCGTGTATAATCGATGTATACGGAGGGCGACGGTAAAAATTCAAGAACTCAAGCGTGGCGCGGGATTTCGGGTTCGGACATGTTCACAAAACATATGTATTTTGTACATATGTCCGCGTATATTTATGCATACGAGCAACTCCGTCTTTTTTCGCGGAGCTTCGTACCAAATCGTATCATTAGCGCGATTCCAGCGTCATTTCGTATCGGAGTCCAGCCGCCACAAATACCGCTTGACACCCCGTGAGTTTTGAAGCGTGTCCGTCCGGCAGGCCCTCGTCGGATAGGGCGGTAATAAGCGGTAGGCGGTCGCGATTCCTCCGCCCTACTCTTCCGTAGCCATACGTAATTCGTCCGCTAAATATCGCTTCTACTAAATGTAGCGAAAATGTATACGCAAACTGTACGGATACATTAACGTTAGGAAACGAATATATAACGGAATGCTCACGCAGGGTCGGGTCGACCCAACGGGAGCTAGAGAGTCTGACGCGGCCTCAAACCGGCCTTGTCCTAGCCGCGCCAAGACTGAGCGCGTCTAGACTAATATCGGTACCGCGAGATCCTTCCTAGCTACGACCAACGCGGAAAAGGATAATCACACAAGGGACGTGGTTTCCGTCCCGCAGTGTCGGGCGCTCTTCCCCGATATTCCCTTCCGCTCCCCTATCCGTTCCTTCGCGTTATCGTTACGTTGGGGGATAAGAAAGGGAAAACGCCAGAAACCGCGCTGTTATGCGATTCTTGCCGTTTTCAATGTTACGCTAGCGTACCGTTAATGTTACGCTGGCATAACATATTGGAAGCGGATGGTAATTATTAAGCCGCGTCATCCAACGCTGCCTGTTCGAATAAACGTACGGCCGACGCTAACGAAGACGTATCGCCGCGGAAGATGAAACGCGGATTCAGCATGTAATACTTCGCGCGCCCGATCGTTGTTGTACCGATAAGCCGCTTTGTCCGGAGCGTCTCGAGAACACGTCCGGTACGCTGCCGCGACCATCCCATTAAATCGGCCGCTCGGTTAACGTTGACGAAGAACGCGTCCTCGTCCTTTACGTATTGGTCATAGTCTAAGTAGATGAGCAGCGAAAATAGTAGCGCCTTCTCATCGTCGCCCAGCGTCTTGGACCGGACTAGCTCGCGCGTGCTCCCGTGGAACACCATCGTAAATTCCGCGTGCTTGGAGAACTTCTTCGGCTTGCTTGCGCTAACCTGTTCGCCCGGCGCCACGCTCATAACGACTTGCTGCGCACTGTCTGTGCCATTTCGATATTTCTTCGAACCAATTACGTCAAGCATTTCGCCTGTTTGTACGTCCACTACCGTTGTCATTTGTCGCGCTCCTCTAGCGTTATTGGGGCGCTGGACCGGCGGAGTCTACCCGCAACGATTCGTCCATCCAACGTAAAAAGCGCCTCTGAGGGCGCCTTAAATACCTCTCCAAACCCGTAGACACGTTTTGTGCTGAAATATACGGCCCAAACGAAAAAGATGCCGAAGGATTCCGACATCTGACGTAGAATTACCGTATAATACCGTTTAAACGGAGGCGACCCGCAATGACCCCGCTAATCTCAACGCGCGACCTATACGAAGCAGCCGCCAGCCGTACGCCTATCTACGCCTATTTTGACGGAGAAATGTACGGACCGGCGGTTATCGAGGAATTGACGGATTATCACGTTAAGCTGCGGATTGACGACGTAATGAGTAACTTCGTCCGCGCGTCTTGTTCGTTTTACGTAAAGTAGACGAACTCTACGAACTCCGGCGAGCGTAATAGTCCTTTCCGCGTCCAATTCCTAAACCTTACGCGCACACTAATCCGCGGCTCCACGTAAACGTAATCGCGGTCCTCGCCGGTTTTCAGCCGGTCCGCCAGTCCGTAGAAAGCCCGCTTATGTTCGGTCGGGACCGCGAGCTCAATTACTCCGACCGATCGTCCATTGTGCTGCGCCAGCCATCCGAATTGATTTTTGCGATATCCCGCTATTTGCACGGTGACATACGTATAGTTGATAATTTTTAACCAATCGCCGCTCCGCTGTCCTACGTACTTGCTCTCCATCCGCTTTGCGACTATTCCTTCCATATCGCGCTGCTTAATCACGTCAAATAGAGCATTGCCCGTACCAGGGACACTCATGACTACGCTGCAGTAGGGAGAGGGCCGCACAACTTCTGAAAGTATCTTCTTGCGCTCTGAAAGCGGCAACGGCCTCAGATCGCGGCCTTTATAATGGAGGATGTCGAAAATATAGTAATGCACCGGCAGGCTGACCATCGCTTGCTGGATCGTCAGTGGCTTACGTTTCGCAAATCGGCGCTGTATCAGCTCGAAGTCGATCGCACCAGTCTCCGGGTCCTGACAAGCGACCTCGCCGTCTAGCACGACGTCCGAGTGGTCAGCTATCAGGGCGTCATGCAGCTCCGGGTACTTGGCAGTGACATCGTTATTGTGGCGAGTAAAAAGACGGACATTTCCGGTCTCCACGGATAGGAGGTTGCGGTGTCCGTCGATCTTGGGTTCATATACGTAGCGGTCATCGTCAAAGGGGGATTCCCACTTTTCGAGCAGCATCAGGGGAAGAAACATGTCGCACACCATCCGTATATCATCGTTGATATACCGATTGTAACATTCGATTCTGTATGACGGTGGAGGTAAATAATGCTTATTGACTAATCCCCATAAATTAGGATATATTTAAATTGCTTTGAATGCACCAAACGCGTCATACTCAATGTGGGTGTGTGGATTGAAGTATGTTGATTTTGAGGTTTGTAACAGTCTTGTGCCTTTAGGCGCGGCGGATTGAAACATAGTTTTTGTTTAGTTAGTCAGCCGTGAGGCTGTGGGTTGAAGAATATACTGTGTTAAGTGTGCCAGCGAATGAGCATGTCGCTCCTGCAAAGGAGCGTGGATTGAAGCATTCTCGTCTATAAATGAAGTAACAAAAAAGAGCCTTTTGAGGCTCTTTTTTATGTCCTATCAACTTATCGCACAGGGATGCAAAATTAATTGTCTTTGGGTTCTTCCGGAATCTCATCTCTTCGGACCAATCCTGCAATAACGTTGCGGACACCGGAAAAACGCTTTTCATGGAGTGCCTTGAGTTGACCGGTAGTTCGACACTGAGCGTCAAAGTCCCCACTATTTACAGCTCTCTCCAGATCTCTGATTGTCCTATCATGATCTTCCTGCCAGTTTGCGAACCAATCAAAAGCTATTGTTTGTCTTGTCTCAATTGATTTTGCACGCTGCATACGTTGTCCGATAGATTTGTGTCCCGCCAAGTCTATCCTCCCCTACTCTTCTGAACTTTTTACCTCATACCGCACCTTAAAGTAGAGCTGACACTTACTGCAGTATTTTGGGCTAACCTTACAACGGTGGGAAGATACCGGAGAGTCCATTTCGCCGCCGCACTGGATGCATAGACCATTTTTTGCACGTTCTTTATATATTTTTTGCTTAGAAGCTCGATATCGGCACCGCGCCGAGCAATATTTCCCACTATGCGCCACTTCGTTACTACAATCGGCCGCCGCGCATATTTTCACCAACAGCCCACCTCTTCGATAGAGTTTCAATCCACGTTAACCGTAGTATACGATAATGCGTGGTAGTTGTATATCCTCGTTTATGCAATCATTTCCGCTGTCATTGCGTCAGCCAGCTCTTTGAGCGTTGCGAACCGTTTTTCTTCGAGCAACTTGTCGTTACCAGAATGCAGAATTGCTTCGAGAGCCTTCCGGTCGCTAACAACCCATCCATAATCTTTATCTCCGCACCATTGCGTTCCGCGAATCAGGACATAACGTCCGTCCATCAAACGTGTGATTCCAAGGTGAAGACCGACTCCTCCATTGCGCCAGTTACTGCCGTTCCAATAATCGAGCAGTTCGTTGTAGCGGACGCGTGCGACGATTTCGGTTTGCATTTGATCGCTGTATACAGGGACTTTGTAAGTCATTTTTACATTCTCCTTTTTTGTTTGACCTCTTGATCAAATTATACAACTTATAATAACTTGTGTAAATAGATTTTAATAACTTTACGAAGATTATTTTAAGTTGTATAATTGAACCGAGGTGATTGGAATGGCAGGAAGACCACCGAAACCAGACGGGGAAAAGAAAATTCAACGGACCATCCAATTTGATAAAGAAGTCCTTGAGTGGCTCGAAGCAAGAGCCGAGGAGAATGACCGAACGATCAGCGTGGAAATGAATCGAATATTAAGGAAAGAAAAAGAACGAGGAGTGGGCGATTATGTCTAAGCGTCTGTTACGAAATGCGGTGCGATGCCGCAGATGCGACGACATTATCGAATCAACGAACACGCACGACCTTCAGAGGTGTACGTGCGGGTCCGTCAGCGTGGACGGCGGACTGGACTACGCTAAGCGGACATGGATCGGCGAGTCCCCGGAAGAGGTCTACGAGGAACTATCCGAGTATGACGATGCCTGAGCGGCTCTCGAAAGAGCTGCTTTTTTGTTCCCCTTGATAAGAACGAGAGTTCGCATTATAATACAAACAAACGTTCTTATTCGGAGGCGAACGAATGTGACGGAATACTTATTCGTTGCGTGTAATTTTCGGTTTCCCGTCGATGTGTTTGTATCCGGTAAGCAGCTCGTCGGCCTTGTCGAGCAAATAGTCGATAACTGCGCGTTGATTAACGGAGACTGGTACGATTTGGAGGCGATTACGTGGCAACCGCAGCAATCCCGCTAAGCGGCCGCATCACTGGCGATGAGTTGACGATGATCCGCGACTCAATTATGTATCCGTTTATGTTGACAATGTGCGAACGCGCAAAAGAAGATGCGAAACGGTCGGGCCGTATGTTTGCGCCTTATTTCGCCCGGTTAATCGAGCTCATCATGGACGATATTACTCGCGACCTTTCCGCTGTCCGGACGGAGTTTCGGAAACGTCAAATTAAAGTGTGGGACGGTAACACGATCGACGGAGTGCTCTACTACGAATATATCTGTCGCGGCTATCGGGATAAATTCGGCGTTGTTCGGGAGGCATTACGCTCCGAAATCGCGATAAGACTCGGACAATACTCTGCACAGGTACTTCGAACGGCGAGGGAGCGGACTTGTTAACGGACACAGCTCGTAAGATACTACGGATGCTGGACTCGCACTATTACGTCCCAAGTATCGCGGAATTAGCGCGTAAGGCCGGGCGTCGTGCATGGCAAGTCCGCGCAGCTCTACGCGAATTGGCGGAAAAGGAACACATCGTATACGATCCGGAACGTCACGATGCGCTGAAGGTCGTGTTAGCGTGGGATCTTGACGCGGAGGAAGAACGAAAAAAGCGAGCGCAGGAAGCCGCTCGCAGATATCGGGATTACGAAATGTACCCCGGTCGATATTAAACTGTTACCTCTTTGATCAATTCCGCCGACTTATTTCTAACGTTGCCGACGGCGGTCGATACCAGATAGGCACGCATCTCAGCGGCGTCATACGGGCGAAGTAGCGATTGCAGCACGTCCTTATCCTGATTCGTCCGGTCGAGCCACGTAGATTCATCCTCACGCGATAAAATTACCGGCATCCGATCGTGAATGTCCGCCATCAGCTCGTTAGGCTCCGTGGTAATGATCGTACACGTACTGATTTTATTACCGTCAGGGCTCGTCCAAGTTTCGTAAAGCCCGGCGAGTGAGAAGATACTACGCTCCCTCAGTACGATTCGATACGGCTGTTTAGCGCTACCGACCGCTTTCCATTCGTAAAACCCGTCCGCTGGAATGAGGCAGCGTTTCTTAGTCAGCAATCCGCGAAATGACGGCTTTTCCGTTAACGTCTCCGCCCGCGCATTAATCATTTTAAATCCGCCTTTATCGTCTTTGGACCAGGCGGGAACGAGGCCCCACCGCAACTCGCCTATCTTATTGCGTTCGCCGTCGTTTATGATGGCCGGAACCATCTGCATTGGCGCAATGTTGAATCTCGGCTCGTGAAACGGAACTCCCGGCTCGTGTAGCGAGTAATAAGCAAACAACTCGTCCATAGTAACGGATATCGTGAATCTTCCGCACATACATACCACCTCGCTTTAAGTATAAACGAGACCTCCAAAAATAAAAACGAGTAGATATTGGCGGCTCACTTTATACGAACTATGTCATCAGGCGGAACGCGCTGCTCGATTATTACCTCCCCGGCCGTTTTGTTTATGCTGATGTCATAGGTGATTTCATCCACTTCGTAGCCGTACCCGTCCTCGCAAAACGTCATAGGGCATTTCTCCCAATTCTCATCTTCCGGACCAGAGTAGAAGACGGTTCCACAATCGGCACATCTGAGTTTAATGACCGAAAATTCCACGTTTATTCCTCCCTGGGGAGCCGTTAGGCTCCCGTGATTATTTGGATTTCAAACAACGCTTGCATACCTTGCTAGATGTCGGCGGCGTATCTTCCGCAGCGCCATTAAGAAATACTACTCGGCCAAAGTTGAAACGAACACATTTGGATATTTGCGTATTGCGATCAATTTGTTGCCCGATTTTGTGCCATACACCGTGCTTCGATTGCATCCACATACCCTCTATCCCTCCCATTGGGGAGCCCCGAAGGGCTCCGGTGATTATATTGCTGTGTATCCGTTACGATTCATGAACCGCTGCGCTCCAGCCAATGTTTTGAACCATTGGCTTTTAGTGGCCGTTGTTGCGATGTACTCGCCATTGTTTAGCATCACCTTGCCGACATTACCGCCTTTCACGAAAACCGTTTCGCGCAAGTTTGCTTTGTCCCACCCGTCCAGCCAATCCTTCAAGTATTTCGCTCCGGTTCCGTCAACCGGAAGATCGGCCAGAACATCCGTCAAAAACTTTTTATCGAGTGCCGGAATTCTTACGCGACCCTCTTGATTGGCCTTGAACCCGTATTCGAAAGCAATCCCTTTGATGTACATCCCCATTACCTCCATGCCCCTTTGGGCTGCTTATTTACGAACTGCTTTGATAAGTGCCGCGACACTAATGACCAGGGCCGCAATGCTTACGATCAGCGTTACCATTTCCATAGTCCGCACCTCCGTTTATTTTTACTTCCATATATGCTAAGATTGGGGGGAGAGAAGGCCGGGGGCTAGCCGACCTTCCCTAACAAGGAGCCTTTAACGTCTGCGCCGCTCGCGCCGTTTGGTTCCTTTTTTCTTGTCCTTACGGCTTACGCTAAGTAACATGATTGCCGTTACTAACTGGATGCAGGCCGTAAGAAGTGAAACCCAATCTTTCATGCTTTGCTTCTCCTTTCCGCAACTCGTTTATCGAGTCACCTTACATTCTTAATATATCACGACTCGTTTAGCGTGTCAATAATTATTTGACTCTTTTTGCGTGTCGGTGTATAATTTTCGCAGGAGGTGACGCTGTGACTATCCGCTCTAACCTACGCGCACTTGCGGAAGCCCGCGACATATCCATACGAAAAATCGCGCAGGATATCGATTACCGCTTCGAAAGTGTACGGATGATGTACAATGACGAAATGGAACGCTACCCACGCGATCTATTAACGAAGCTGTGCGTTTATTTTGACGTATCGATTTCCGAGCTACTTACGCTATCTGAAGAGTAGGCTCCGTTACTTCTTCCGCCTCATAAACGCAACTCATCCGGTCGCGCCAGCGCTCGCCTAGTCCGTGGCAACTCACGAACGGCTCCGTCTGTGCTGTAATTATCGATCCGGGCGATGTGTCTCGCCTGTATTGCTTATTTCTAGATCTACCCCTGCTTTGCGATACCTTGTCGATAAAGCGTTCCTCGCGCGCAGTGCGGCGGCGCCTCTCGGGCTTTGCTCGATTCACTCCATCAACGTCATACGTTTCGGCAAGCCCGAGCGAGTATTCGTGAACATACCGGCGGGCTAACTGCGTCTCGCTTAAGAACGGGTACTCAACGGATGAAACTTTATTACTTAACTTGTTTGTTAACTCCTCCTTTAGTATGTAATCCGTAAGGCGTTCTAGTTGCTTGCCGTCTGGTACCCTTCCAGTAGATTCGATATACGATTCGATTAATCCATCGACTGCGGTAATCCGAACCGCCCTGTCCTCAATGTCTTGCAACAGCAAATCGTCGACCTGCAAAATAAACCACTCTTTATAATTCATAAAATGAGTCTCCCATCCATTCGTTGAGTTGATCGCGTGTATTTCCTCCGCGACCATATATCGCGTGAAAATCCGAGTGACAGCTTTTACATAGCGTGATACCGTTAGCGGTATCATAGCGTAAATCTATAGCGACATTAAAGGCCTCGATGTGGTGCGCGTGCAGACCTTTTCTTCGCCTCTTTCCGCATTTCTGACATGTAAAACCGTCCCGTCTCCGCACATCTAAGGACCACTCCGCGTGACTTCTTCCCCGTTCATTTACATAAATACCCCGCGACATTGCTGCCGCCTCCTCTTCCGTCATTAGCCGAGTATAAACCGGATGTAACCGATTCAAATCCGTATATTTAGATACCTCCGCGCTAATCTCAGCCCTCAATCGCAAATCGTCGGTATCGTAAAAGATCAAATCAACGCTGTCACTTGGTACCGTCTCAGAGACGTAAGTTAACGGTACCTCTCGCCCGGAACGTAAACGCAATTGGTAACTGCTAAAGATAGGGAACGCGCAGGAAGTAGATTTATATGGATTGCTGTCCTTTAATTCCTCTAGCAGAAAGAAATCCGTTAATACGCTAAGGGTTTCGGGCGGCGGTATTCGACCGTTATCTGACACAAACGAATCAATGAGTGCATCGATCTCCGCCGCTCTTTTAGAACGATCAACGGTCCCTTTCCGGACAAGGCGGCGCGCCTCAAGTCGGAATTTATCCTCTGTCAAGCCGCCTCCCCCTCGTCTGACCCTACCGTAATTGATTCGTATTTCCACCGTTTAAAGACGGCCGCTATCTTCTCGAGCGCAAGGTCGGCGTACTCGCTAACATTCTTCTGCGAGATCCCCATAATCCGCGCCGCCGTCCCTTGCGTAAAGTCGAACCCGTACAGCCACGCGATAACCTCCGCTTGATGTTGCGATAGCTCCGCGCTTTCTATCGCGCTGTGTAAATCGATAATGATATCGGATGCCGCCATGTCGCCGCGTTCTCTGCGCGATGCGATTACGTGGCGGTCGCGGAGGAGGGACCGGACGCCGCCCGCCGTGTTTAGCGCGTAAGTCTGCGAATAGGCGCGCGTTTGTTTGCCGAGATCCATTACGTTAGCCCCCTTCGGATATCTTGCCGTCCCATGCGGTAAATTTCGCGGCAGCAGACGCCCGGCTTTCGTCGACTCTAGCGGCCTCGAGCGTCGCCTCGATCGATCTCAGAACGGCAGCGTCGTATTCGCGGATTGCCTGCGTAGCTAGAGCGATGTAGTCAGGATTACCGTACGAGTAACCTGCTTGGGCACCGTAAGTTTGACAGAATACTTCGTGGAATCGTTTCAGCCGCCACTTCCGCTTGTTCTCGCGGTAGAGCGTCACGCAACATCGCTTACAGTTCTCAAACTCCGATATACTAACGCGGAACTCGCGCCCGTCTTCCGAATAAACGGGGAACTTCTTCATGCTGCGACCGCCTCCGTCTGTAGTAGTTTTACCTCGCCAATATTGCCGAACTCCTTCGCTACCCATTCGCGCGCTTTAGGGTCCGTCCGCAATTCGTCGTCGCTCGGCAACCACTTAAAGTGATTTCCGCAAATATAATTTAATTGCGCGAGTATCATCGAATCTTTGAACCATACGTGTATCGTACCTTTGCGGAACATCTTAAACCGCAGCCACTCGTTCTCAAATTCGCCGGGTACGTTGGTCGCCGTAAATTCGTTCGTTACACGCGGATCGATAAGATGCAGCGCCTTAACGATATCGTCGACCCATTGGCGCGTATCCCAGTTAATAGACGTGTAGTTATCGCGAATATCCCACGAATCGAAATCCGAATACTTGACGCGGATAATTACCTTTGGATTAAGTTTATAGGAACTATTTGTTTTCCATCCGTTGTAGTAGTGGACGTTACTGGAATAACTCGCCATGTGGCGATCCGTTAGTTTCATAAATATGGAAACGAGACTGTCAATGAGAATTTCGCGTTGATTCGCCCGTAACGCCATAAGCAGCGTCCGGATATTGACGAGGTTAATCTCGATATTACCCGCGGCTTCGATCTGCCGATTAAGTTTCTCCCGCGCTTCGTTCGTAAGCATTTCCCGCACTTCGTCAGTACCGAGAATTAATTCCCAATAACCGCGGCGTAGTCGATCTATTTCTTCCCGTAAATCACCCGCGCTGAACTCCTTATTATGCGGAGTAAGATTATTAAGTGGCGTATGGTTGCCGCGTTTATTTACCGAAGAAATATACGCGAAGAACGATTGCTTGGCGCGGACTGCCTCATACGTATCCTTCGCAAGTCGGCACGCCGATTCGTATTCGAGAACTAAGCGCTCGATGTCGTTTAACTTTTCCGCTAAGTCCGCTGGCTTAACGTACGTCGATAACGCGGAACCTACCGCTTCCTCTACGCTTTCCCGCATCGCATGAAACGGAATGCGATCGTAGATCGACTTGCCCGCGCCCGCCTTGTCTACTTTTACGTGTATTAGCGCAACTTCGACGGATGTACGCCGTTCCGCCTGTTCGAAAGCCGACGGAACATAGCGAATTTCCGCGCCGTGAGCGTCAAGTTTACGGAGTAACTCCTGTCGCTTCATGGAATAAGCATTGTTTAGTGTTTCTTTGTTGATTATCGCGAACACTTCGCAACGTGTAAGCTGCTTTTCCGCGAGTTCTAACGCCTTAAGTACGTGGTCGACGCCGGCGCTAAATGGCGGATTCATAACGATATAATCGTACTCTTTATAAGTTGAGTAGGTTAGAAAATCGTCCCATACGACCGTTTCGCCCTTACCTTGCAGAATTTCGACTAGGCGCGGATCGTTCTCGATTGCATCAACCTGTAAACCGCCACGTCCGCCGTAGCGCGTTGTATCCTTTATATACGCGATAATATCGCCTTTACCCGCCGACGGCTCCAATATGCGCCCGTGAAGGCGCTCTCGTCCAGTAAGTAAGTCGAATAGTGGGCGCGGTGTCGGGTAAAAGTCCGCATTGTCTGTGTAAATCAGTTAAGCCGCCTCCTTTCGATAACGACGAGGTCAACACTCCCGGCCGCCATCTCCCGCATTCCCTCAATACAGTCGCGTTGATATATCCGATTAAGCTCGATTTTACATCGCCCCTCTTTCGTGATATTCTTAGCAAAAAGCGCTAGCTTTTCGTTACATATTCGTCAATTGATCGGAGTGTTGCTCGTGCCTACGTTTAACATCGAAACTATACCCGTTATGAACCTCTACGTCGCAACGGATACCCAACGCCGCCTCCGTTTGTCTTCGGACATTATCGAATTATTCGCGTTGGAATCCGGCGGCCGCGTTACGCTCGGTTACGACAAGGAAGCGCAAGCAATTGCGATCCGCCGCGCCGCTTCCGAAAATGATCCGACGGCCGCTACGATTGATAAGCGAGGTTACATATCGGCGCGGAAATTCTTCGGGCGGACGCGGTTAGCGGCGGACTCGCGGAAATATGCGTATGTGGCGGAACAGGACGGCTGGCTCGTATTTGTAGCGGAAGAGGATGCAACATGAGACTTAAAAAGTGCATTTGTTGCGGAAATCAAATAGACAGTGAGTCCGAGTATTTTGTATCAGGAGCAAAAGAACAGATAATATGCTCCGTTGAGTGTTTTAGCATAGTTCCTCCCTTAAAGTTTTTAATAAAGAGGAATAAGAATGATATACGAGTACCGCTCAATGATCTAGAACAGGCACACTTAAACATGAATTGGCTGAACCCGTTCGATCTTTAAGCACTCGCCCTTCGTTTTGTTACACCAACTCCGTCAAATACGCACGGCTTCATTTCGACAACGTCCTCTAAACGGTCGAGTATCGCCTCCTCCGTCTTTTCCGTGATGACTCCGAACGCGCTAAGTTCGTCCAAAAGTGCGGCGCGTACCTCCTCGCCCATCTCCGCAACTAGAACCTTCGCGAAACCGAGCTGAAATAACATCGACCGGTAAACTTTCGGAAACACTTGGCGGAGATATCGTAAATACCCGCGCTTTATCGGGATGGGACACGCCTGACACCCAGTTCGCGGCATAAATACGTTAAATCCTTCCGAAACCAACCGTTCCGCTTCCTCACGCTTTACGACCGCCGGGCCCTCGTATCGTTCGTCGAGTACCGCGTTCAGGTCATAGATCGGATTGTACGGAATGTCGTATTTACGAACGTATTCCCAAACGTCCTCTTGTCGCGCGTTTCCGTAGTTAAACGAATCCGAAAGTGCGGTCCACCAGAGAATCGGGCGACAGATATAGAGCGATCCCCACTTCTTACCGAAATAAAGGTCCGCATCCCTTCGAGCACTCATCCACCGTTGCCGACTCTCTCCCGCGCGCACCCCGTTAAACATCAGATGCCAACGGTGCTTCCGGATTGCGGCATACATCGGCTTGTGCTTCAGATGTCCGCAACACTTTTCGACGACCGGCTCGCCCCCGGAGCGATCTCCCTTCCGCTTAAATAGCGAATCAACGCCGTGTTTCTCGTATATTTGCCGGAGCGTCGTATCCGGGCGTGCTTCAATTGTGTTTAGCGCCCACTCTTCCGTCAACTTCTTCGCAAACGAACGTGTCTGTGGGTATTCGTTAAGCGTGTTGTTCCATACAACATCAAAACTAATCCCGACCTCTTCCGCTACACGCCTGACTAGATGAAGCGTCACGATCGAATCGATTCCAAACGAGCAAGACACGACGATCCTCGCAGCGCTCCCGTGCTCCCTCATTACGTTACCAATAGCAGACCGAACTAACGCCAGCGCTCGCGCTTCTTTTTCTGCTAGTAAAGCCGCGTTGTGCCAGCGCTCCGCCACCAACGTTGCGTCTTTCGGAATCCGCGTTGCTTCTGGCGATAATTGGCCGTAGTATTCCGATATCAAACGCTCACCTCCGCGCTCTCAGGGCGTGCGATTAGCGAGCCCATAACCGCGTCCACACTCGCATACAACTCCGCGAGTGACCCGCTATTATCCACCTCGTAATCGACCGCGAACCCCGCGATATGCTGTTCCGTCTCATGTACGAGATCCTCCGCCGTGAACGCGTCGCCTGCCTGTCGCGCACGTTCTAAGCGGATTTCCTCCGGTGCCGTCACGCGGATGATGACGTAACCTTCCGCCCGGCATCGTTCGTACTCGTTTGGCTGGCGGAGATCCGTGATTACGGGGCGGAATATTGTCGCGCCCCACATTCCGGCCTGTGCGTCTAGGCTCCGCAAAGCCCCTTCGCGCTCTTTCATCCTCCGGAAGCAATCGTTAACCCAAACGTCGGCCCCGAACGAACGCGCCATCTGTCCGAAGCCCTGAAGCAGCGCGCGCGGCTTTTCGGAGCCTTCGTACGCCTCCGGATACAAACGCCGCGTTACTTCCCGGATGCCGTCACCGAATGCGAACCGCGTATACCCGTAATGCCGTACGAGATACGCAGCGACCGCATCCTTACCGGCGCGAAGCTGTCCGCATAGTGCGATCGGAGGAAGCGGCAACTCCCGTAAGAGCCGCGCTTGAATCTCCGCCTCGGTTAACGGATTGTCGGCGCTAAGTGTCCGTACCTGGCCGCCGTGTTCGACCTCTACGTAATGGAGCGTTTCGGACTCGTAAAGAGAGGCGCGTTCGTATTGCGTCCACCTACGAATTATCCGCATGAGCAACCGCCCCCTCGTCTATTAATATCATCGTCATTCTGCGATACCCTTTCGCGGACGTCCGATTAGTTACGTGGGCGCCCGACTTGTCCTGCCCGCGATAATTGCGGACAGAACGGCCGTTTGACCATACGGTATGTTGCGTAACTTTAGCGGACGGCGCCACGAAGCGTAACGTGTCGATAGCACGTTCGATGCCGGTCAAGCCGCGCGCACCTCCTTCGCTTCGTCACCGTACGAGAACGCCGAGCGAGCGCACCAAACGCCGCCCTTAGTACCTCCGCCGACTTCAACGAGTCTGTATGGATACTGAGATGTCGAATCCACTTCGGCAACGTAGTAGGTCTTGTTGCGGAAAAGATAAGCCGGACCGCCATATCCCGAAGCCTTCGGATCAACAACCGCTACTAAGTCACCTCTTTTCGGATTCTTAGCCGGTGCTGCGGCGGTCTTAGCGGGCTCGGCCGCCTCCTCCGTACGGCTATCGTCAACAATCTTAGCCCACGAAAAATCACCGCCGTGCGCCCGTCCACCTACGCAACTATTCGAACCCAACACGTCATAGATAATTGTACAATTCGCGCCCTCAACCAACGCGTCGATACGGTAGAGCACCTTACCCGCGTCATGATCCGTAAACGTAACGACGTCCCCAACGCGCGGCTCCGTAGGTTGCGGAGCCTTTACGTATTCTTCCGGAATCTCCAAACCGAGAGTCCTGCGGAGTGCGATCGCCTTGCCGATGTGAACGTTGAAGCAATCGTCCGGAGCACACTTCGCGATACCTCGTTTCATTACGCCGAGATATTTGCATCTAATCAACGCGGCGACTGTGCGTCTTTCTCGATTAATGCGATACTCTACCGTGTCGCAGCTCCCTTGCTCAAGCCTAACGCCGCGTCCGCTATATCCCGCCCCTAACTCCACCACGTCCGCTTTCGCACGCTCAACGATCCCATCGCGAATTTGTTGCGCGGTTTTCATAATCGGTTCCGGAAGCGGAGTTTCCTTGCGTTCCTGTTCCAGCGCCGCAATCCGCTTCGTCAACGCTTCAATTTCGCCGGAGATCCCCTCTTCGACCAATACGATATCCTCACGGGCAACGCGTAGCTGATTCGCAAGTTTCGCGACGGCTTCCGTCAAGCCTTCGACTTGTTTCGCGAGGTCGGGAGCAGGCTTAGCGGGCTCAGTTGATTCGACCGGTTCGAGAACGAGGTAATCTTCGCTCACACCGTCACCGTAACGCGGCGAGAAAAGTGCGCGCCCATCATCGGCGATTGCCGCAAATCCTCCCATTCTCACAGCGTCCCTTACTGATCCGACAGTGCGCCCGAACGCCTTACTTTTCGTAATAAGAACACGGTCGCCCACCGCGGCCTTCCGCTCAACGAGACGGTAACGGGCGCCATCGATACGGACGACATCGGTCGGCTCGAGAGTGATGTAGTTATTTCCATTCCCGTATGGAGTTCCGTAATGATCTAGGGTCTCTTCCGGAATGCAGTATCGAATAGCCTTGTCGTATCCGACAACGCGAGTAACCGTGAAAATACCGTTCGCATCCGCATTACAGTGACCGAAAACGCGCACCTTCTCACCGACCACCGCCTTCCGCTTAACCTCGCGATACTCCCGTAAGATCCCGCCGATCGATTCGTCGGCCAACAAAGTGACGTCCGTAATGTTATCGTTCACTGGCGATTCCTCCTTCGTTTCAAGTACGACGTATTCGCCGATACAAATGTAGGTACAGGCGCCGGGACTGTCGCTGTAGGTCTCGACGTACACGTTACCGTTCGCCTCCGCCCGTCTTACGGTCATCTCCGTACCCACTCCGTAGTCTCCGAAAGACATGTCCGGCTTAACGATCTTGATGCGCTCCCCTACGTCAGCCTTGCGTTTAACTTCCGTCACCTTCGTCATATATCGATTCCTCCTCCGATTAGTTAAATGCCGCGTCAAGTTGACGCTCGACTTCCGCAATCAGGTGCGCCCGTGCTTCTTCGCGTGTTACCGGGTCGAGTTGCGAAACGCTGAACCGATCCCAATCGGACCCGTCGAGAAGTTCGGCCAGGTAAGGCTCGTCATATGCACGGTCAATTTCCGTAATCCTCACAAGTGTACCTACGCGAATGTCCTCGTGCAGTCCGAGTTCTGTTACTACTGCGATCGTCCCCGGCGTTACACCCGCCGTCAACTGCGCCTCCAATTCCGCGAGTTCCTTCCGTTTCGCCTCGATGAGCTGTTTCGTTGTCATTTGCGCCATATTCTCGTCCCCTTTTCGTTTAACTTACGCTAATAATTACGTCGCCGACTCCGTAAACACAACGCGCGGTAGCGGTACAATAACGCCCTGAGCGATCCGATCGCCTTTACGGATGAGGTACGTATCGGCGGGAAACTCGCGGCCGACTTCCCACGTAACCACGCCGCCATCAAGCGTAAGGACTTCGCGGCCGCAAAATTCGTCCTCATCCACCGGCTCAGCGCCGTTACCGATGGGTATCGTGAGTTCGCCGGTATCCTTCGGACCTACAACGAAACCCGACGCCCACAGCTCCGTCCCATAATCGATTTCCGGAATCGCCGTAACTATCATCGCGTACCCCTCCGGAATCTCAAACGCGAGGCCGAGCGGTACTTTCGAGACGTGGCCCGGTTGGATAACGTCGGACTCGGCCGCGCAAAGATCGAATGGACCGGTGCCGGTGGGAACGGTCGCGTCCGGTCGGATACGCTTAACGTTGATGTTCAAGACTCAACCAACTCCTTCCGCTCCGACACGCTGAATCTCGCTGTCTCAATCGTCACGTCGACCCACGAACGGAATCCGCGAGTCTTGTAGCCGTTAAGAACTTGCGCAAACTTCGCGGCACGCTCTCGCGTCGTGTAAGTTCGGATAGCGTTTCCCTTTCGATAAGGGAGCCCGTCGAGCATGATTACGTAAATGTCGTCGAACACGTCCTCACCTCCTTATATCGTTAACCGATGGGTCCGGGGCTGTCCGCACACATTTCGCGAAAATTTATTACGTCAGCCGCCGTCCCCGCGAGTTCGAATTTGAGCGCGATCGGCACGCCGTATTGCTCCGAAATAACATCGGCCGCCCCCGCATAACTCGGACCCCAATTTCGATTCCCCGACGCGGCAACTGCGCGGAGCCCTCGCTGATTAAGCCGCAAGAACTCCGCAACAACTTCCGGGACTTGTCCGAAGCCGATCGTCGGTGTAACGAGAATAAACGGTTCGTTGACGATAAGTTCCGGGCGCAACTCAATCGCGGGGAGGCCTGTCTTTTCGATGAACCTCCGGACGTTGCCGGTCAGGCTGTAATAGACAACGATCAGCATGCGTCGATCAGCCGCTCGCGAATGAGATACGCCAGGACTACGGCCGCCGCGTCCGAGTCATCGTAGCCCGCCGCGAATTTGTAATCCGGATCGAGGCGGAGGATGCGCCGAACGTGCGCGGCCACTTCGTCCTTTTCCGCCTTACCGTTTCCCGATACGAGCTTCTTAACCGCCGTCGGGCTGAGCGCGGGCTTAACGTCATCGACTCGGTATCCGTACGTATGAAGTGCGCGGTCAGCGGCGGCCCATGCGGAAAAGATCGTCTGTGTCGCGCGCTTGTTCCGACCTGATGTAAAGTCTTCGCGGAGCCAACAGTTAAACGGGCGGTTCGCGTAGATAAATTGCGCGATGAACGATTCAACCGTAAGAGAGCGGACGGCGTCGTTATCGGCAGTTGACGTACCGAGCGAAGCCGCTGCGACTAGATAGGGAACTCGGTCCCGGACATCGATCGCAGCAATGCCGGGGCTCAGCGAAAGGTCGAGGCCGCCATAGCGTACCGTTTCGGTGCGTTTACCTATAGCCAACCACCTCCGTCCGTATGACCGGCTTAACCTCGCGTGATGTGTAACCATGACCGCCGCAGACACCGCAATTTCGATCGACGTACTCAGCGTCCCAATAACCCATTTCCGCGGGACGTACGCAAATTGGAACTGTCCCTTTCCCGATGCATTTCGGGCATTTATGGGCGCGATCGCCTTGTATCATGCGCTGAAGTTCGGATAGCGGAATGTCACCGTAGATATCAAGCGCATCCACAACGTCTTGAATCTTCAGGAGACTTTCGCCTCCTTCCGTTTCCTAGTCGCCCTATCCTGCGCAATCTGAAGCGCAATGACAGACGCGAATAAGAGCCCGAGTAATATCCGATACGCAATCGACGCTGAGTATCCGCCGACAATCTGCTCCCACGCGAACATAAGCGCAATAGTCGCCGCGTAGATCGATCCGAAAACTACGGCCGCCTTCGCAACGCTGAACAATACGGATAATGCCGTTTTCAATCCGATTCCCCCTCGTCAATCTTCCGAAATGTGTAGACGCTATTGCCCGTCCAAACTACGAGCTTGCCGCTATCCGTACGTATCCAATCGCTGACCGGCGACGTATGGAGGACCGCGCCCGGTTCGTCGACGTATTCCGCTCGTAGCGGCGCACCCGCGCCAATATGGCCGATTCGGACACGATGACCTTTCCGGCGAGCCTCCCGTTCGTGGACCGTTCCGTCGCGTCGTCTTACGGATTCGATCGTGTAAAGACTGCTCAAGCTGAGTCACTCCTTCCCGTCTCTGATCGTATACACCTTTAGGTGGAACAGAAAACGCAACAGCGGGAAGAAGAGCCCTACGAGTGCGGGCGGAATGTCTAATATAATCCGAATAATATGATAAAGACGTACGTCCTTCTCGTGACCAAAAAATACTCTTCTATATCCCTTGACTAGACCCTGGTCGGATGTCTCATCCCATACGTGATAAGCACGAATGAAGAAATACAAAGCGTAAACAAACCAAAGAAGCATGGCCCACCACGGCAGTTCGATAAACCTAGTCCATACCCAACTCATACAGCTATCGCTCCTTTTCTTAGTTCGGTAATCCGTGCTAGTGCCTCCGCATACTGAGCCCGCTTAAACTCCGGCAGTTGCGACGCAAGAACCGCGCTCACCTCACGTTCAATTCGCGTTACTTCTTCGTCGGATAGTCCGCGAGCACACGCCGTTTTGAAATTATTGAACGCCCACTTATCGATTTCTACCGCAGGAGGCTCGTTCCGGTCGACCGCGTCAAGGACGTCCGCAAAGTAAACGAGTACGCCACGCCTCATATCGTCAGTAATCTCGATACAGAACGCCTTGATATCCGGATTCTTCGCGTAGTCCTCGGCGGACATTTCCCACGCCTTTTTCGACGCGTTAACGTAGAGAATGATGTAGTAATCCAGCGGCGCCTCCTCTGACCCGTACATGATCGAGTAGCAGACGCATTGCTTAACGTGGTCCTCCTTCGGACCTTTCCGCGTGCTGAACTCGGAGGTCTGCGCTGCCGTCGTCTGCTTCGACTTAATCTCGAGCCCAACGCGTAGAAGTTCACCGTCTTCGGAAACGTAAGTCATGATTCCGTCGCACGTACCGGATAGCGAAAACTTGCGCCCGCGATGCGTTACGATTGCGTTAACCTTCGCGAACTGTTCGAACATTGGCTCGGCGCGCTCGTTGCGTTCAAACCGGAACCGTGCGCCGCTCATATGCTTCTCCGCGAAAAGAAGATCGCGCTGAACAGTATCGCCGATTGCGGTACCCAACGCGCGCCAACGTCCCTGATGCGGAGGCGTATTCGTTTTATCGCGCTTGGACTTCCGGATTTTTTCGTACAGCTCGCGTGGACAGCTGTTCGCAGATGACGGCGAGAAATACGGAACGTCCCGTGGCGGCCACACTTTCCGCGCCTTGTCGTCGAGAATGTCCGCATACCATCGGTGAATCTGCGCGTCTAGCGCATCGTCGTACGTTTCAGGTCGCGAATACCAGGCGTCAAGGTGTGCGGTAAAGTCCGCCGCGATTTGGTCCGTGATGGAACGTTGTGGAGTTGCGTTACCTATGCGAGTAAAATGACTAATGCGAAACCGCCTCCCTTTCCTTCGAGCGAATCCTGTCGCGCGCCTGTTTCGCCAATTTCACGGCTTTATATCGCGTCTCAGCCTCGGTTATCCCACGCGGGGCAGCCGAATCCTTAATATGAACCATACGCCCATCGACTTGAATTAACGAGTACCACGCACACTTAAGTTCCTTTCCGCTCTCCCCTACGATAAAACAGAGATATTTCGCGCCTACTTTGTCGCCGATTATACAACTCATGCCGCAGCCTCCTTTGTAATTTTCCGTACGGCCGCACCTCGCGGAATAAACGTTAGCGGACGCTCCTCCGAATCGATAACGACGTTTCGATATTCGACGCAGACTGATTCCGCCTCAATTCGCGGCCAAAATACTGCGAGCACCTTTACCGTTGCCTCCACGTCATTGATTGCGCGGTGATGGCCGGTTAAGTCGATATCATAACGGGTACACACGTCGGCCAGTCTCGCGGATTCGGCGGGCTCTAATAGACGAGACAGCGCGCGAGTACAGACGAATCGAGTCGGGCTGAATCCGTATTGAAGGAACGCCAGGTCGAACGGAGCGTTGTGCGCGACTACAATCGATTCGGCCGCGAATGTTCGAAGCGAGCTGATCGCGTTCCACCAGTCTGGAGCTCCCGCGAGGTCAGCCGCTTTGATGCCGGTAAGCTCCGTAATGAACGGCGGAATCTCGGCGCCGGGCGGTAGCGCAACGAACGTATTGAACCGGCCAATCTCGCGGTAAGTGCCGTCCGTACTCAATTCGACGCGGATCGCCGCAATTTCCGTTAAGTGGTCCGCTGTATGATCGAGACCGGTCGTTTCAACGTCGACTACCGTGAATACTTCGATCAATTGGCGGCCTCCTTAATTGCGTGCCAACCGCTCTCAGTCCGGACGGCGGGTCCGATGACGGTATACTCCGATCGAGGAAGATCCGATTCCGCTAGAAACGAGTAACCTTCCTCTGGATACTCCGCCTCATAGACTTGATAGCCGCGTTCGAGTACCGACTGCCACTCTTTAACCGTAATTGTTCGCATCACGCGCTCAACTTCGTCAAGGTCCGCGTCGCCGTAGTCATCGTAATTCCAATCGGAAAAGTACGACCCCGACCGCGTAATGCAGCCGCTATAATTGCGCTCTCCATCCGTGAAAATAACTTCGAGCGTCTGGTATTTCTCGCCCGCGCCGTCCCACTCGCCCTCTTCTACGACTGTGTACGTTACGTCTCCGACGGTCAGCGTACCTTCGCGCCACAATTCGATAAGTTGTTTATTCGAAATCTTAACGCTCATACTTCGTCATCTCCTCGTTAATTAATCGTTCAATCACCGCACCCGGAACCCGGCCGTATTCTCGTTGATATTCCGTTGTGAAAGCGAAGCCGTCCGGCTGTTGACCGCGATCGACGCAGCGCTCAACGTAGTCGCGGATATCGGCGCGGAGGGAGACTAGTAGTTCCGGGATCATCACGCAACGCCTCCGTACTTATTCGCGAACTCCGGTAAGGGTCGGCAATTCACGTAATCCCACTCGTCTGGTTGATACTCGCGCATCCAACGAGGCTCAATTACGATATCGGTAACAAGCGGAACGGAAAGCTCGACCGTGTTCGTCATGATATCGCGGATTAGTTCGATCGCTTCTGGCGTGAGGTCCGCGTTCGGTACGCTGTTCTTGATTTCATCGTGAATCGACGCGTTAAATTCCCATCTGCGTTCCCGGCATACTCGCGCGTTCCGGTTACCGTTCATTTTCAAAATATCGGCGCCGGTCCCCTGAATAACCGCGTTGAATGACGCGCGTTCCCAATAACCGATAAGGCCGCGCGACTCCGCGAGTAGGTCAATCTCGTCCTGCAGCGATAGGAGCCGCTGTTGGTCGCGAGCCAATAGCGTCGTCTTACTTCGGAGCTGCTTCCGCTCGGTATACAGCCGGATCAACCGCTGCTCACTTCGCGCCTGGGCCGCTTTCGTCGCGGCATAATCCGGGAATCTCCGTTTACGACCGAACAACGTTTCAACGTAACCGTGACGCGCCATGAATCCGCGAATGTCCGCGACCATCGTTTTGAATGACGGAAACGTCCGGTCGAAGTTTTCGAAGAACATCGCGGCAACGTCGTCCGTAACGTTCATCTTCTTCGCAAAAGATTTCGGAGATTGGTCGTACGATACCGCGAGTTGTCCGGTCTTCATCATGGAGCGCGGCTTAAACGTGCCGGACGGGTCGTACGCCTTGTCGACGCAATACCCCTCCGCGAGTCCGAACGTCATCATCGCCATAGACGTGTAAAGGTCCGTACCGTCTACGAAAATCTGGCGCATCGAGTTATCGCCGTAGCGAGTATACATAATGTGCGCCATTATGCGCGGCTCAATCTGGCCCAGGTCAGCGCCGACGAACGTGAAGCCTGCGCGAGGTACGAATTGATTCCTGACGAGGACCCCGCCGCCCTTAGATGGCATATTCTGAAGATTCGTCCCCTTCGGAACCTTCGTATCGTCGCCGACGAGTTTCCGGACAATGGCGTGATAGTTGACGTCAGTTATCGTCAGCATTGAACCCGTTACGCTCAAGAAGCCCGCGGACGTCGTCGGTGGTTATCTCGACGATTACGTACTTCTCGCGATTATCTTTCCGAATCCACTGACCAATTCCACGGCGTGCGCTATCTTCCCGCGCATAGATGCTTTGTCCGGACGTTAGAATCTCCGCGGTTTCCTTGTTAACCGCAATAAAGTTACCTCGTCTCACACTTTCCCCTCCGTTTCAAATTCCGCTAGAATATCGATCGGCCGACCGTTATATCCGCTTGAACTATAGCGACCTGTTGATGTCCCGCCGCTCTTAAACTCCGAATGAATCCGCCCATCGCCTTCGACCGCGCCCGGTATCTTCATCACGTAAGTATTCAGAAGCTTCTCGTACGCCGCAACGGTCGCGAGCGGTTTTAACGCCTCTTCCTCTTCGTAATACGAATCCAAGACGTCAGCCGCCGTCGAGCGCACCTTCCCCCGCTTGAACTGACCGGTCCTATCGCGGATACCTAAATGGTCGTAAATGAGGTACGCGAGGTGGTTCCCGTTAGTAATCGTAAAAGCATCCGTAAAAAGTGGCGCATTCTCCTCATTCGCCTGCGCAAGCTGTTCCGCCTCCAATTCCGCAAGTTTGGCGACCGCCTCCGCATACCGCTTCGTTTCCGTCTTACCGCGCGTTTCGCAATCCGTAATGATACCGCGCTGACGTTCGATTGACTCCGTCCGCCGCGCAATCTTCCGTTCCTGAACCGCGATCCATTCCGCAATCTTCTTCACGTTAATCGTCCGATCCATCCCACGAACGAAATCCGCGTCGATCCCGTAAGTATCGATAACCGCGCGCTTAGCTTCTTCGAGCTTTTCGGTAAACTCCGATTCAAGCCGCGCCAATCCTTCGCGGTCAATTTCGAAGCCGCACCGTGCGAGGAAAACGTCGGTTTCCGGTAGCTTCGAGTCAATGAGCGCGTAACAATCGAGTAGGCGACCGGTTCCGTTAGCGCTCGGCGCCTTCGCCATCTGCTCGTATTGCCATTCGAACATACGCCAACCGTAGTACACGTCCTTTATCGCGTAGATTCCGACGAGTTCAACGGAGAACGGCGCAGGACTCCGGTTGCCGAACATATCCTCAAACGTGAGTATCGGGCCCGGCACGCCGAAATAGCGTCCGTACTTCGCGGTTAGCGGCTTCAAGCCGTACGCCTCTTCATGCTCGTTTAACGTATACATCGCGTCGAGCGTGTCCCAAACGCAGCCGCGGATTTCGTAGCCGTCCTTTATCGCGACGTGAAGATCATAGCGCGCACTTCCCATATGGAACGTTTTGCCGTGCTCTGGCCGCGCTAAGTACGGTGAGATCGCCGCGATTACCTTCGAACGCGTTAACTGGCGATCGCCATCTCGGAAAGCGCACGATTCCGGAACGTCGGAAAATGCCGGGTGATTTCGCATATCAACGTGGCCGTACGGAAGGTAATAGCCTTCGTTGAGCAGCGGCAGCCACACGGAGAATCCGATAGACAAGTCGATATACGTATCGACGCCGGTTCCCTCGAAGTCGCCTGCGGTCATCGTCTCGACGGCTAGCGCTTTGAACCGGCCGGGCCACTCCGCCATTTGACGCCGACACTCTTCACGCAAACGGTCGACGAACGCAGGAAGCTCGGAATCGTCCGTTAGGATAAAGTAATTGTCCGGCTTAGTCCGCAAGGTCTCGGCGGCGCGAAGTTGCCGCTCCGCTACCGCCTTCTCCCGTAAGATTGCCGCGCCTTTTACGAGTACGTCCGTTTTCGTCCATTTGGCGCCGTCAGAGCGGAGACTGCCTGTCTCTCCGCTCATAAACGCTATCCGGAACGCTTCAAACTGCGCTCGCTCCTTATCCGTGAATGACATCGCCCCGATTCGCGCTAAAGCTTCGTCCGCAGTTTCCGGCTGAGCGTCGCCTTTACGTTTGGCCGCCGACTTAACCGCCTCTCGCGAAGCTTCGGATTCCTCCGTCGGAACACGTACGTTTAGCGTCAGTTTTACGTCAAGAGGGCGCGCACTCATTAGGCGGATTTCGGAAGGTCAAAACGCTGCTCGACCGGAGTTACGAGTTCCGCACTAACCGCCCATCCACCAGTAACGTTAACTGATCCGTTCGAGCGCGGGGAGGTAACCTCCGTTAGTTGACCGACGTTAAGAGGCGCACCGTGAGCTTGCGTCACTTTTACGAGGTCGCCCGCTTTATACTCGCCGACCTCCCGTCCGATCGCGGCCCATTTCAGGCGTTCCGCCTCTTGTGCGGCTTCTTCCGGGGTTAGTTTCGTAAATTCGGAAAGCCTGCCGTTCCACCCTTTCTGTGACGGAAAGTCTACGCGTACTCTATCGCCGCTGATGTTCGAAATGGTTCCGATTTCTCCGTTTGTTACCGACCCCCAACCGCAGGCAGGACGCGCCCCTTCCGGGATCGTAAGCTTAACGGAGTCGCCAACCGCGAATTTGCTGCGCTCGAGTTGCGCTTTCGCTTCCGCTGCTTCTTCGGCAGAGACTTGCGTAATCTCGTGATCGTACGCCGGTCCGATGGTTTTTCCGTCAATCGTACGTAATTGATATGGACGTCCGTTAGCCTCTACAACTACAATTTTGCCGACATGGTGCGAGATAGTTCCGATCGCGCCTTTCTCGACCTTGACGTAAGCACCTACGGGGAATCGTAGAGCGCGGGATGCTTCCGCTACTTCGGCGTCGGTTGCACGGACAAGGTCGGATACCGCAGCCCAAGGCGCGTCGAGTTCGTTTCCGTTAATATCTCCGCATTTCAACGGAATGGAGTCGGAACCGTCATCCTTGAGAATCTTAACGATACTACCGATCTCTCCGCCGAAACCTCCGGACTGGTCAACGACCCTCGCATACTCCCCGACTTCGAGGCGCTTCGGTTGCGGCGGTTGAGCGGCCACCTGCTTCGGAACAAGTACGTAATATTCCGACATTATCGTACTTCGCTCGTTAAGGTACGCGTCGCCGTCAGTATTCACGCGCCCCACCGTGACAATATCACCATTAGCGTACATCGATCCGGATAAGTACTCTTCGACGACAAGCACCGATTCGCCGACGCGGGCCTTTCGTTTCTCCATCGTGAATTCCGCGCCATTAAGCGTGATGGATTCGGCCGGGACGAGGACGCGGTATTCCTCCGGAGCCGAGGCGTAGCTAATGTCTCCAAGATATGCCCATCCTTCGGAATCAAACAGACTCCTTACGCTCAGAACGTCGCCCTCACTATACTTGCCTCCATACGGATGTGCATTGATAATAACGACCACCTCGCCGACTTTCGCCGTACGCGCTTCCTTCCGATAAACGGCGCCGTCGTGAAGTACGTAATCATCCGGCAGTTTGGCGGGAAGTGTGGGCGCGGACTCAATCGGTTCGAGTACGCTGTAGTTCTTATGGTATGTTCGCCATCCTCCGGTCGAACCGCCTTTAATTCCGGTTTCGTCTACGTACTTCACACGGAAAATAGATGGTGTGTCGATTTTGCTAATCACGAGGTCGCCGACGTTAGCCTTCCGCGCGGCTTTCCGGTACTGGCGTCCTTCGTGTGTAATGATGTCGGCAGGTTGCGGAGCTCTCATCGGTTCAACGCGCTTGAATACCGTCGGTTCCTCATCGAGAAACTCGATACCACAATCGTCTCCGTCGTTATCGTCGAAACGCGATTCGCCATCCTCATCAACCTGAGTAACTTCGTAGAAGGCGCCGTCAGTAATGAAACCTACCGATTCGCGACCAATCCGGATGATATCGCCAACCACCGCTGCCTCATCGCTCTGAACGTACGTAGCTCCGTTATACTCGATCGTTGCCGCTACTACCTTAACGTTATTCAAATGTGCCAAATCGCAACACGCTCCCGTTATATTAGTTGATTTCGTAATCCGATCCGATAATACCGGCGCGATCATACACGCGCTCCATTGCGTACTCGGCCGCGCAATCCTGGCGGAATCCGTTGTGGACGTAAGCTTCGCGACTACCGTTTCCGCCACTGTCGTCAATCCGCTGAACCTCGTCGCCTACGTAAATGTTACCGCCACAATGGGCGCAGGCCGTTAGAGCTCGTTCCTCCTGCGGATCAGGCCGCAACGTCTAGCGGAGCCTCTACATACGCATCTCGTTGAATACTTAGCGGTAGTTCGACCCACCGTTTCTCCGCGCTCGCCTCGGTTGCCCAGTACTCCGAAAGCCCGGTATTCTCGAACATCCAAACGCGCGGGGCCTCGGACTCCTTCGCGCCCAGTACTCCGATTATATAGTCGGCTTCGGGCTGCGTGTACGGCTCTCCGTTCCCCTTGCGCGAATATACGACCATTTCGTTTCGCCGATCTGACCGGAGTTTAATCGTCTTCACTTGCGCTGTCTTCCACTCTCCGCTAACCGGATCTCGCGCCACGATATCATATGGTTCGCGTGTTTCCGGCTTCGCTACCTCCCATCCCGCGCAGATAAGCGCTGTTCGTGCGATTGCCTCCGATACCTGCCCAACTATCTCGGTTATGTGTGCCGTATGAGCCGCCTCCTTCTTCGTTATCTTCCGGAATGCCGGTTACCGGGCCTGCGGAGGAAGGCGGTTTGGCTCCGCCCCCTCCCGCGTTAGTTACCGGACGCTCGAGCGTTGCCGCTGCGCCCACTAAAACGGTAGCTCCGAAGCCGGTGCGTCTCCACTAATCGGTACGGACTCGTCCGCCGGGACTCCGCTACTTCCGCTAATTGCTGCGGCCCCGATTGATAGGCCGAGTCGCGCAATATCGAAGCCTGCGATAACGAGGTTCTTCGTTTGCTCCGCTTCGTCCGCTACGTACAAACACGTCTCAAACGATTGTAGATCGAATGGGGCCTCGCTGATCTTAGCGAAATTGGCGCGCTCCTCATCCGTCAAGTCGCGGTCAACTTTAACGATGGGGGACAGCGACACGACAGCGTTTTTACCTTCGCCTTTCTTCGCGAGCTTGAACGGAATAACATCGAGGTCATCGACGTTCTCTTCGATTGCCGCCTTAACAACGCGCTCCTGGTGCGGAGATAAGTCGACGACGATGTCCTTACCGGTCGTGAGGTCGTAGAAGGCGCGCAGGAAACGTTGCTTACCGCGGAAAAGTCCCGCCGTCTCCCGGATCGATTTAACGTCCGCTTCGGCCGCGCCACTCTCTTCCGCTGCCTTAGCGTCGGCATAGAGCGCTTCAGCCGCGCGATCCCATACCGTTGGATTCCCCGTTACGAAGCCTTTCGCGTTACGTTGCGATTGCTGTTTCGGTACGAACGTCTGAACACCGCCGCCACCTTTTTTGTACAGGCCGTAACCGTAATACTCGGCGACGTCATTTACGGACTTAACGCCGACCTTAAGCGTCGTACCGGTTTTGAACGATACGATTGGACTATCCGATCCGCCCCCGTTATCGACACTTGCCTGAACTGCAGCCTCGCCAACCTTCGTGAACAACGACAAAATATCGCTTCCCTTCGTTTAAGTAGTTCGGAAGGATTGCGCTCGGGAACGTGGCGGAAGCGTAGCGCTCCGACTTTCCGCCTCGTTCTTTCGCGGCTTACGCTTCGGCAGCGATGTGAGCGGAAAGTTCCGTTGCACAACGCCTCAACGCGCTGGAGGATCGGCGTCCTCCGATGATTCGCGGCTCCTTCCGATGTTGCTCGACAGGCGTTACGCGGCTCCGGAAACTTCACGGTAACCAACGTATTCCGTACCTGTCCGGGGTTTTACGCCCGCTGGACATTACCTACGCTTACTATCCGCTTTTCGAAAGCTCAGGCGATCTACTTCGCGGCGACCGGGACAACCCCGATCCTTCGGCGCAGATAACGTCTAGCCGACGCGGGAACAACGTGGCTCCCTGCGCCCCTACTTATAACACCGAAGCTAATCGGACGCTCCGCACATGCTGCGCATAAATTTTTACGAAACAAATGCGCAAATCCCTTTCGCTAACGTCGTCTTTTCGCGCTTCACTTCGAAAATCTGCGTATCGATCGCGACAACCTCCGCATCAATTTCAGCTATGCGCGCCGCCGTCGCTTCCTTAACGTTGACGGAGCCGGTCTTAAGCCGCCGCAACTCGAGTTCGGCCCGTTCTACCGCGAGTTCAGCACGCCGGATACTCAGACGCTTAATCTCCCGCGCTTCTTTACGTTGGGCAGATGCGAGTGCATTACGCAGAACCTTCGCGACCCCTTCGAGGATAGGCGCCGGGCTCTTTTCCTGCGGATAGAGCGTAATCACCGTGTCAGTATCCCGCGCCACAACGAACGCGGTCCGTTTGTATGCGTAAAGGCGTCCGGGATTGCCGTCCTCGCCGACCACATCCGGATCGATTAGCGAAGACTTGCGCAACATATCCATAACGTACATAGGCGCTTGAGCTCGGGTGACTCCGAAATACTCGACGGCGCGGTCGAGAGCGTGTGGGACAACGAAAATCTTACCGGTGAAGTGCGTTCCGGCGCGTGGATCAACGAGGTTCATCCGAGACGCACCGCCTTTGCAGGAAGCTGCGGAAGGTAATCGGCGGGATCTTCGTACGGCTCCGGCGCACCGTTATAAAATATTTCCGGGAATTTGGAAGAAAGTTCGCAAATTTCCGTTTCTTTTTCGTTAGAAATGCGTATAATAGTATTAGACATGTTTAAATAAACGTCCCTTCGGTGTATGTTGGGCGTGAATGATTTTTCACAAAGTAATACAAATCGTGTTATACTTAGGAGGGCTGGATCGACATCATGCCTGATTGCCGATCCGCTGTCTCCAACGTTAAACGGCGAGATAGTCGCGAATATCTCCGAAACGACTTCCGTCGTAACGGCGAGACAATGCGCGAAGCTTCCGTTTAACTACCTCGTGATGAAGGCCCGCCGCTTTGCCGAGCGACGTTGGCGATTCAAATTCATACGAGGGTTTTTTCAAAACTGCTACGATAGCCGTCGTAGCGTAATCACTCGTGACTGGGTGGAGAAGATGATCGATGATGCCTTGCCGGGCGGATTCGGTCGTTTTCTTTATTACCGTAGCTTCAACATTAGCACGTTCGTCCTCGATCAAGGTTGCCGCCTCATTCTTGGACTTGCCGACCTCTATCGGCTCGTCTAACGAATACTCTACGCCATCGTCTCGTTTCTTAGCTTTGCGTCGCCTATCAATTAGGCGCGACTTGTAGCGGAGGTTGAGCATCGTTAGGAAATTCCCGCACTCGCTTCGCCAATCCCGCAACAATTCCGTCAATGCAACGTGAAACGCCTCTTCGCCGTCGTGCGGATCGCCATACGACCGCTCCCACCTTCGCCTAAACTCCGGTACGACAAGCTTGTACAGCTCCGTAAACACCACGTCACACCGCGTATTTGCGTAAGATAATGCAAGACTATTCAATTTATCGTTTATGATAATCGCCTCCTAATTTATGTACCGTACGGTTGCCGCCGTTCCGCACACTTTAGAGTTAAAATATGCTAAAATAATTTGCGAGAGTTGATATAGGAGGTCGGACCGTGCGCTATGAGTGGCGCCGCTGTCTCCTTAAACTCCGCCTGAAGGAACGAAAACTGACGCAGAAATACGTTTGTGGGAAGACCGGCATCGATAAGCGCCAAATGTCTCGCTATGCAAATAATCAGGCGTTCATGGACTTCGACATTGCGTTATCGATCGCTGATGTCATCGGATGTCACCCCCGCGAACTTTACGATTGGGAAACGATAATTTTCGAGGCGGAGTAGTAAGGAGCAGACGGTAAAGGTAAATCCATTTGGGTTTACCGCCGCTCCAAAGTCTACTCCTAAGTAGACCAAAATCTCAGACCACAGCGCAGAATATCTTGTCAAGAGGAATTCGAAACTTTGTATACCCTCTATCTCAAACTGCGGCAGCGAAGTAAAATTATTATTTATACTCTAATTTAACCATAATCTAGGCGGTTTGGGTTAACCGTTCAAGATATTAAGTTGCGGTTGACTGGTCGCCCCACTTGTGTTATATGCCTCCATTGCGCCGAGTACGTCCTTCCTGTGTGCGCGCGATACCGGAGCGTCAATTCCGCCCCCAAACTCAACTATGTTACGATCCGCGTCATATCGCTCGATCTTGCTCATCTGAACGAGATATCCGCGTTCCACCCTCCGAAACCCTTCGCCGCTCAAATAGCGCTCCATTTCTTCCAACGTCGATATGTGCGCAAAGACGCCGTAAGCTGTGCGGTATTTGATTACGCCGGCCTCGATATGCTGAAAGAGCACGTCGGCTAGTGGAATCTCGACGATTTCGAAGTCCTTCCCGACACGCTTAACGACGGGCATCAGTTTAGTTTCGCTCATGGCGCAGCTCCTTCGGCATCTTCGGTTTGTTAATGAAAATGTAAGACCCCGTCAAAACAAAAGCGGAAGCGACCGCTATGATTGCCGCGGATACCAGTTTATAGAAACGTTTCTTCACTCGTCGTCACCTCCGTCCTTAAACGGTAATAGCACCGCCTGGAGTATGTATGTTAACGCGAGGACATCCGATCCGATTAGGAAGTTTGACGATACGATAACGAGCGCCAGCGCCTTAAGTTTCGAATAGTGCCGATCGGATATCCACGCGTACTTGTCGAAGTTTGACGGAGCAAAGATCGCTACAACTATACACGCTGCTAACGTTAAAATGTTCGCCATTCCCGCGGATAAATTTATTAATGGCACAAGGGACAGCGCGGCCGTCGATACGATTACGCAGAATACGCCGGACTTCAAGTGGTAGCCGCCGGTAATAAATCGGAACGCTGCGAAGACTACGAGCATAATTACGGTACGCTCAAACTCGCCGGTAATCGTGCCGATCATTAACGTCAGGGCCGTTATAGATACCGCGTTTACCACGATCTTCAGCGCATATTCAATCACGTCAACGGACGGAGCCTGCGTTCCGCTCTCGCTTATCCTAACGTGTAGATTTGACGCGAAACTACGCAGCATCCTCGTCATCCTTTCGAACGGCGTAATAAATAAACACGGGCAACGTTACGACAAAAACAGCGCTGGAGTATACAACGAGACTGTCGAACTCGTTGCGAAATACGTACGTGATTACCGCGAAAGCTGCAATCGCAAGTAAGATCAACGCGAGGAGAATCGCGTTCGTTCCGCGCACTTGGACCCGCGTACGAGGGGAAGTCGGAACAAAATCGAATCCCCAATTAAAGCGCGATACAAGTCGCGAGAGACCGATAATAATGATCGCGCCTAAGAACTGAACGCCCATTCCGACCCTCACGTCCTCCCGTACGATATCGAGCGAGACACTGTTAATTGAGCCTACGACGATAATCGTTAATCCCTGGACTACGAGTAACGCAATGAATCCGGCGAAGTTCATAATTACTGAATAAAAAACTGAAACCCGAAAAACTAAACAAGTGACGATGATGTATAGTGCAAGCTGTATGTAGGTTGATCCGTCGCCAATCTCCGGAACGAGTCTAGTAAAATAAGAGACTTGTCCTAGCAGGAGGGATATCGCCAACGTAGTAACGACCGCCCTCCTATCAAGACGAAAACGAAAAAGAGTTAGCATAAAAAGAAAGACGCTAAAGTACTCAACGGTTGATCCGGCAATAAACGGCACATACGACATGGATTAGGCCCCTCCGACTGAGAAATGGATACGATGTAGTTTGCGTGATCTCTCGAAACTCCTTGCCGCAGCCTCGGCGCCTGCCTCGTTGACGTCTTTGTTGCCGCTGCGTATTATTCCAATCGATAACCCAACGCGGTCCTTTAGTTCCGCGATAATGCGATTCCTCCACGTCCGCCCTGCTGCATCATTATCGCGTAATATGATCACCTCCTCGAGCGGACTCTTTACGATAAGCTCCCGTTTTGCTCCGTTAAAGCCGGTGCCGCCCGTCGCAATTGCCGGTATGCCCGCGCTCATAAGCGTCATTGCATCGATTTCCGCCTCGACAATCGCGGCCCGTTTGATTCTACGCGCATAAATCACGTTGAGTCCGTAGACCATTTCGCGGATTGGCCGCCCGCCGCGCTGATACCAAAACGCCTTCGTATCGACTCGCCGATATTTTACGTTGCCTAGCGAGCCGTCCGCGTTAAACCACGGAATCACAACCGCCTGCCTGTCGCGGTCGTAACCGATACCCATGAGCCGTTGAACACTTTCGCTGATACCGCGCCGCTCCAAGTATGGATGGCGGAATTGATAGCGGTCGAGTAGCGTATTCGGCAACGGGCGATACGGTTCGTGAATCGTGAGCGCTAGCGGTTTGATCGTAGGCTCGTCCGTTTCGTCCGGCGGACCATCACCGTATTTGACGCGGAGGTATTCGCGGGTTTCGGTCGCCGTCTCATCGCGAAGGAACGACATTAACTTTACGAAGCCGCCGCGCGCCCATTCCGGATCGTCAGCGCCCGGATCGCCCCATGAGCCCGCGTTTGCCGTCGCGGTATCGACGAGGTATACGTAAAAGGACGGCGTTTTATCGTAGCGAAACGGACTGGCTGCGATTAGTTTGTCCGGTGACCAAATGGCGCGGACCCACGGGAAGGCTTCGAGTTCGGTGCGAATATTAGAGTCTGTTAGAAAGCCTAACATTCTGCAACACCTCGCCGACCCGCTTAATTTGATCTATAGCGGACTTAAATTGAGAAATTGCTTGAATTTGCTCAATACTCAAAATGTCCTTATCTTCTTCTTCGAGGTTAATTGCAACGTCAAAATCACTGATTTCAATGTGTCTCACTACGTCAAGGATTTTTAATACCCCTATATCTAAGGTGATATCTCTACCCGCTTTGTAAGGCGCAGAGTCCTCCTGTACGGTAGGAAGATTAAGATACCTATCAAGCGTGGGAAACAATGTAACGCGGCGTTCAGAATTCTTTTTCTTATACACTTCATTCGGAAACTTCTGGTCGAGGTCCCACAATGCGTTTTTGACTGAGTGCTCGTTTATCCGAGCGTCTCTAAGTGCATCACTAGTTTTACGATAAAGATCTGAAAGACGTATCCCGGCGGGGTGGTCATGTACTATTTCAACGGCTATCTTTCTTATTTCCGCAGGGCTAGGAATAGGATTCGAATGCATGATTAGCCTCTTTTCTAGTTTACTTTATTAGTTTACTAAATCTTATCACTGAAGCTATCTATGGTCAACTAAAAATTCCCTGCAAACTGCTCGCTGGATATTTCCTCCGCTAGCTCCCGCACAATCCCGTAATTCGGCAGATACAGCAGCTCTATCCGCGTATCCTCGCCGCCACTTCGTCCCTTCCCGATTTCGATTACGCCGCGCCCTTCGTGTGCTAGCGTGTCGATTCCGAATACGTTAGCGGCATCCTCGAGTACCGCTTTTGTCTTCTTAATCTCGGCGCGTTTCGGCGGCTTCATTTCGCGTACGCCTTCCTCATCCTTCTCTGACTCGTTCTCCTCCGCCTGGGTAATGACGTGAATCACCGTTTTCGTCGCACCCGCAATCCGCCGCAGACTCTTTGACGTAGCCGCAACGTCGCCACCCGCGACTCTCGACGTGTTCGCTTCGTAATCCATGTAATAGATCGGATCAATTACGACGACGTCGGCGTTAGTCTCGCGGATATCTGCTTCGAGTTGCTTAACGGAGCGCTCGCGGAAATCTTCGTCATCGACCGCGCGGAGAATAATCCGCCCCGGAATCGATTCGTTCAGGCGGCCGAGGAACGTTTCGAGTCCTTTTTCGAAATCTTCCGATAATTGTCCGGCCAACATTGCGCGGTTATCGAAGCCTGCATCGTGTTCGGCGCCGTCGATCATCGCTTTAATAACGCCTTGGCGAGCGGAGACGGAAGAGATTGCACGGGCGGTCCATTCATATAACGCCATCTCTAGCGCCCATATGAGGACGGTCGCGCCTTGGAACGCGGCCTCTATCGCCTCCTCCATCGTAACGACGGATTTACCGCGGCCGGAGCGTGCGTAGAACGTGTACATGTTACCGGAATAGTAGCCGCCTCCGATCGCTGCGTTAATGGACGGAAACTTGCTGCGCCAGATTTTGAAGGAGCGGCCTTCCTTACGCGCTCGATACTCGTCGAGGAACCGATTTGCCAAATTGGCAAAGTCCGGACCCACTCGTTTACGAACGCTCGTTCCCATCTTAACTCGGACGAGTTTCTCCGTCAACCAGTCGATAAACTCTTCCGTGTCAAGGTCCGTAAATTTGGACGCGACCTCTTCGTTAAGCACTTTCGCGATCGAACGTTTGCCCGCGTCCGCCTTGAGTTTTCGCGCCAAGTATTCGTAAGAATCGGTTACGCCGGGCGTGTAGATGAAGTCCGGAATCTCCGAAACTACTGTCGCATATGACGGAGCTTGTCCGCGGTTATCTTTACCGTATCGGCAAACGAAGTCATACGCTCGGCGTTCAATCTCCGTCGGAAAGTCATCGCGTTCGATTTCGAACCGGGTAAATACCGCGAGGTCATTCGCGTCGATTGCCTTCGATAGAAGCGTCTCACCTACGCTCATTTCCGATTACACCTCCGATTATATTAACGTGGGGATTTTTAGTAAAACGGCAAATTCGGCGATTTAGATTTTTACGAAAAACACCCGGTACAAGCGTCTATCTACTCAGCGAGTATACGTTATTCTAATAAACGTTAACGATTTCTGACACAATTATCACGCTATCTAAACAAATGTGTAGATTACGCAAACAGGCGTTAACGGCGTTTACTCAGCGAATTGTGACGTGATTATTTAACGAACTCCGTCACGCTCTGATTTACTCGCTCTCACGTAGTTTTACGCTTTCCGCAATCCCCGCTTACTCCCGCCAACGAACGGCACCTCCATGCACATATCACGTACACGGTCCGCTAGCCTCGCGTCATACAGCCGCCCGAGCTCGCTAAGCGGAATATTCGACGTATATACGGTCGGAAGGGCCGCCGCTACCCTTGCATTAATTACCGCATGTAGATCGCTGCGGAAGCCCTCCGTTGCATCCCGTACACCAATGTCGTCGAGGACCGCGAATGGTGCGGCAATAGTGGCGGACTGTTGCCTGTAATAACGTTCCGCGGCCGGTTCCGCGACTGAATCCGGGACTCTCGCGCGGTTGAACGTATTGTAATCCGTCTGCCACGCGTTGACGTCCAGCAGATAACCGGGCCGATCCGAAGGTTGCCTGTGCCTCCGGAGTGATCCGATATAGTTCGAGATGATCCAGGCGTTCAGGACCGCGATTGCCGTCGTGGTCTTGCCGGTGCCGGGACTCTCCGAGAATAAGTAAAGCGATTTGATTTGCGCCGAATCTTCGTCAAATTGTCGCGAGAATGTCGCGATATAAGCGTCGATCAACCGATAAGCCTCCGCCTGTTCCTCCCGCGCCACCGAATTGTTCAACGTGACAAACCGGTAGCCGTCCGGTAAGTTCGCCGCCCCTACGCGTCCGCCGCTCCCGCTAAGACCGTGGAGCGCGATATATGACGGACATAGGCGCGTACATTCGGGTCCGGCGTGTAACGTACAGGGCTCCGATAGTATACAATTCAATCGCGTGTTCACCTCCTATAAATACCATAACACGGGAATATCGGCATTCCAAGATACAGTACGTATGATTTTACGCAATTGGTGCCCACTTCCCGTCCTCCTGCGCCTCAATCCGCAGATTCCCCGGATGCATCGCACGGTCAACTTCGCGCTCGACCTCCGCCAAGCGGCCGGACACTCGCGCCGACTCCATCCGAATCCATCTCCGAAACTTCTCGCTCTCGGCCATGCGCTGAAACGCGGTCCGTTTGTTAACGTGCTGGCTACGTTCGTCGCGCGATTCCCCTACGGCACCGGACGGCGGATGAACAACCCTTACGCCGGACTCCGTCTTATTCTGGTGCTGGCCGCCCTTACCTCCGGATCGGAACGTATCTACGCGGCAGTCTGCGATGGTTACGGATACTAGCGGATTGCGTTCGGTCATTAAACGTTCGCCTCCTGTTGTTTACGATACGTTGAAGTCGAGGTTATTTCAATTCAAATTATCCGAGCGAAAATTGTAGTTGACGAGTATCGGACTTTGTTGTACATGAAAACGTTTTATACTTGATTATTTTGGTTATTAATCCTTTTGTTATTGCATTATTAATACATTTTATGGAATCCGAACATAATAAAGTGCCCTAGAATACAGCCCAAATGACGATTTCCACCGCCCCTGAGGTCCCGTATCTATCCTTCCGTTACCCGTAAATAGTTCGCAATCCATACTCGACGCATACGTTCATTCCCGGCCCGATCCGCCATGTCCGCAAGCTCCAATAACAAGCGCGCCGGGTTTTCCGTAAATTCTCCGATTTTCACTTCCTCGCCTCCCTTATATAGCTATACGGAATCTTCCCGTAATCACACGCTAGTACCGTTTAAAGTTGCGCGATCAGCTCGTCCATGTCCGGCCGCTCCCGCGCTACGTCCTCGAATCTACGTTTAACCGCCTCTCGGTCCGCAAGTATTCGCGGCAGTAGTGACGCCGCCATATACGATAGGACGAATCCGGCGTTAAGCTGCGGATAATCGCGTGACGGCCGGTACGTTGCGAAGGCTTGTTCGCAGACCTCGCGGACGACCTCCGGACCGTAACGTTCGATCGCGGATTTAAGCTGACGCTGTTCGAAGCCCCAATTGCGGAGCGGTACGTATGGCTCGGCGCCGTACTTCTCGCGGTTCATGTCCGCGAAGAATGAGTGGAACGTTGCGCAATTCCACTGGTCGGACGGGAGGCTGCGCCAGTCTTTACGGTTAGGCTTCGATGTTGTCCGTCGTTTATGAGAGTCGGCGGAACTATTCGTTTTGTTGCGAACCATATTCGAGCGCCTCCTTCGCAATCCGTAAACATGACCCCATCGCGTGCTGCGACGATAAATAATACAGGCCATCGTGTTCGGTAATCCGTGAAAGTGCGTTTCGCAACCGTTCGATCTCGTCGAGGGCTGCAGGCCATCCGGTGCGGGCTTCGGCGATAAAGCGTGCGTCCGAGTCCTTGTCCCAATCGATGTCACGCGCGACGATTCCGTTATCCGCGTGTATATTCGTTTCCCCGAATTTTCCACCGTAAACTTTCCACGGGCCTAGCGATGCCGCCTCGCATATCCGCCGATCCTCCGTAAAGTTTCGTCTAATCAATTGCGCTGCTCCTTTCGAAAATAGAATAGTAAATCTGTGAAAATAAGGCTACCTCCGTTTTTGCCGATTTAATCCTTGTTTCAATTGGTAATTCTAAAAATTTGTAGACTATTGTATCGTCTTTTATCAGTTTGTATCGTGTTGTATACGTTAATAACTTTGTATTTTCCGCGAATAATTTCCAGTTCCAAATCCGGCTGATCTCCCGTTTACTCCCGAAATCTCCTGCTTTCGCATCATTGCGAAAATGAAGTGAGCCCCCGTTAAGTCACCGTACATTCACCGTCACCTCCTCCGCAATCTCCCCGTATTCCGCGACCGCCAGCTTAACCGCCAACTCCGTGTAGGCCGCCGCAACTACCGGCGATCTCCTTCCGTATGCTTCCGCCCGGTCGCTGGCGTAACGGTAAACGCGGGCGATATTCGTCTTAAGGCGTCGGATTTCCGTTTTGTATTCGTCGAATAGCGTCTGATAATCGTCAATAGTATCCACGCTACTTTACCGCCTGGACGATATCTTTTAACGCATAGTACGATGGGTTTAGTATTTTACCGATTGCATCCGGAACTACTGCAGCAAGTGCTATTAACAACACAATCGATAAAGTAATTGATACCACTACTAAACCCATGAAAACTGCGCATGCATTTTCGGCTCGCGTCTCTCTTCGGTTGTTGCGATCATCGTAATACTCATCTACGAGACGCGTGTGCTTCTTATGTGCCCGGACTGTCCCGATAATTAGTACCACGTCAAGTAGTACGATGAGCACCCAAACACCGAGCGCTGCGGTCCCCGCAATCACCTGTTGTTTGACGAGCGCCGCCATTACGTACTCTGCCGCGGCCCCGAGCTTATTCGCGATCGCATCCAAATACCCGAAAATACGCTCCTGCACCGTTTGATCAATGTTCATTTTACCGTTCCTCCTCCGTTAATTTAGGCGTTCTATTCCGTGCCTTACCTTCACTACCCCGCAGCCTCTAGCGCGCCTAAATCCGGTGCCATAGCGGTGATAATCGCTTGAGATAAACGCGCAACCTCCACCCGGTACTCCGCAACAATCTCCGCTATCGTTACAAAACTCGTCCGATCGTTAACGGTACGTATCGCGACCACTTCGACGAGACGTGCGAGGCCCGCTGCGTTTAGCGTATAGAAGCCGATGTCGCGCCACTTTTCGCGTTGTTCAGCGGAGTGAGTCTCCGCGTTAAACCACGGCGAGCGCGTTGGGTCGACGATATGGCGGCGCTGGAGCGTGTAATTGCGTTCGTCCGCAGTAAGGCGGTAATCTGGCGTGATGGCTACGATTAAAGCGTTATTTGCGCTCATTAGACGGACTCTCCTTCCGGGGCGTTGACGCCGGGTATTTTTTCGCCGAGTTCGTTAAGTACGTACTTCATTCCGTCAATAAACGATAGGTGACGAAACACTTCCGACGAGTCTCTGGCATATCGCACCTTATACATCCACTCGTCGCGCTTAAGGCGAATACGTTCTTTGGTGCGTTGGCGCGCTTCTTCCGCAAGCTCCTCCGCGGACTTTTCGACTTCGTATCCGTTAATCAGCGCGGCCATGAGCGTATCTACGGGAATCGTTCGGAGCGCCCTTTGCGTCTCACCGATACCGTGCAAGTAGGCTTCGATAAAATCTGCGTTAGACCACGCAGGAAACTCGATCGATCCGGCGCGTTTTCTTTCTATCGCATCCGCAACAGCGCGCGGTAAAGTAGGTTTCGTAGACATAGCGTTGATACCTCCGTTTATGTGTAATAGTGCAAACTTTCGAGGGAACCGCGTTAATTCTTCGTTGACATTTCGGTGGGAATACGTTAATTAAGTTCATTAAAAGATCTAAGATCTTAAAAGATTTAATGCTTTTAATACTCACTACGTTCGTATTAAAACCATTACGCATCAAAACATATATTGGACCGCGCTAGAACTTAATAATAAAGATAAAAACATACGGTTCCGCGCCTCGCCGATCCGCCTCCTTTCTCGCGCCTAGCGTTTTCCACGTAAAATCCACGTCGATTAGCGCCCGTAACCGATTAGACGGGGAAATATAGCTCGCGTACCCCGGCGCTCCTGAAAAGTGTGATTTACGAGTGGATTACGACGGGACGTAAAATGTCCCACGTAAATCTGCGCTTATCTACCGAACGATCCGCGAATATGTAGAAAAGTGCAAACGATTAGGCTGCGACCTCCTTTCGTGTATAGACGTTATGACGACGGAAACCTTCGCCTGACACAGATACCCCACCGAAATTAGGCGCGCTGGACTGATTGTAGGGGTATCCGTAGCCTAGCGAACTCAAACGCTTATTTGCGGTGTATATACACGTTACCGAAACCCGGAGGGCGGTCCGCACACTCTTGCTTAAATTTCGTGACGTGAAGTGTTACTACAGTACGAGAAAAAAGCGAAAGCACCTAGGATTTTTATTACAATGTGTCGAATAAATGAGGTAAACAATAGAAAAGGAGTAAATTCATGAGACTGTCTATCGGAATTCCTTCTATTATTTTTGGAGTTGCGGCGGGTGTACACGCGGCACTAGTGTTTTTTACGAATGTGATTGCGCAGGATTCCAATACAAAAATACTCGGCTATTCTCTGGTTGTGGTTGCGCTACTCTTTATTTTTGGCGGGTCTTTTGCTCTTGAGTTTATGGAAAGGGCTAAGCAGCTTTATATTGCCGCGACTGTTGTAGGGATTGCCATCACGTTTGGCTCCAGCTATAGCATGGCATTGTGGGCTGTCTTAGCAATCCTATTGGCAGCTATGAGTGATAACGCAATCCCCCGCAAGGCCCGTGTTGAACAATCGTTACCGGCACCCCCACTTGAGTAATAAAAAAAAAAAAATAACGGACACCCGCCGCCCGTGTGAGCGATGAGTGTCCGTTTAGTTCGTTATAGATTATTACTCTTCGGTAAACCAAACTCCGGTAACTTATCGTACAAGTCCGTTTGTATCGAATATTTCCGCGCTAGTTGATACGGAATCGTGTAGTCCCCGAACATATTGTCGAGTACCGTGTCGTAATCGATGTCCTTCGCCTGATCGCGTTGCCACGAAATATACACGCCGTCGTTTTCGCCGCCCCCAACGTTATCAATCAGCGCGTTTACGGAGACCTCGTACACTTCCGGATTAGAGAAGAGTATTTTCGAGTACGCAATAAGCGATCCGCCTGCGCGCCTAACGAAATCCTTTTCGTCCGCGAACATGCCGGGATTGACCGTGATCTCTAGGTAAGCGCCTTTTGTATCGTAAGTCATCGCTATTTTACGGAACGTCTCGTCTTTAACCGTAATAGCGTACGCAGCCCCTACGTTGCCCTCTAGCACCTTCTTAGCGCGCTCCTCCGTCACTTCGACGGTGGACCAATCGTAAGGGGTCTCGGATGGTTCCGCGGACTCTTGCGTTACTGCGGAAGGTGAAGCGGACTCTTCCGGTTGAGTAGCGGCTATTGTGGCGGATGGTTCCGGCTTGGACTCCGCTTGTTTATCGTTACTGCACGCGGTCAAGACGAACAATGCCGCGATAAAAATTATGTACCGTTTCACTATCGGACCTCCCACGATTTTACTAATAAGTATAACGTAATATGCGTCAAAAAGTAACAAAAAAGACGCTTCCTCCGAAGAGAAAACGTCGATTAGTCTAGTCGGTATACAATTTTTCAAGCGGGCTATGCCGGTCGTGTTTCGCTGATACGTCCGCCGTGAAAAGATTTACGTAATTCCGTACCATATCTAACGTTGCGTGGCCGAGAATCTTCTGTAATGTAAGCGGGTCGCCTCCGTCCATGACGAACATTTTGGCGCCCGTATGGCGGAAAGTGTGCGGACTAACGCGAACACCTTTTATTACGGCCGCGATCCCATGAGCCTGGATATTTTCCTGCATTGTCCGGACTTTCATCGGCGTGTTATCTATGTTCACAAATAAGAAATCATGATCCAAATAGCCACGTATTTCAATATACTCTTTCAAATGACGCTCAAGTGTTTTTTGAAACGGAACATACCTTTCTTTCCTGCCTTTTCCGTATACTTTGATTTTGCGCTCGCGCCAGTTAATATTTGGGATCGTAATTCCCTCGGCTTCCGAGATTCGTATCATAGTGTCTAGTAGCAGCAACATTAAGACATGATCGCGGTAACCGGTAAACGTGTTCTTTTTTGGAGCGTCAAGAAGCGACCGGAGCTGCGGCTTACTGAACGTCTCAATAATTCGCTTCTCAGACTTGATCTTGGCTACTCGATTAAACGGGCTCTCAGTCACGTAGCCCTCTACGGTCATGTAGTTGAAGAAAGCGCGCCAGCCTCGTAGGTACTTATCTATTGTCGCGTCAACGTCGCCTTTCTCTCGCTTAACTAGGATAATATCGTGAATCGTGTCATGAGTAACGTCGATCGGCCTCGTAACGCCCAGGTCCGCCGCCATCCGCTGTAATAAGGACAAGATATCGCGGTAATACGTAATTGTAGACTCCGTCAGATTGCGAATCTTACAATTTCGTATGAACGTCGTAATAGCAACGTCAAAGTCCTCGGACTCGCCCGTTAGTTTAGCCGCGTCGTAACCGGACACTGCTATCGTATTCTTCCTACGCGGCGTATTTCGTTTTACTCCGGACATAATAAAAAACACCCCTCACCGTGATTTTAGCGCGATGGCTAATTTTACGCGGTTATGGCGTTCGTTTTCGTGCATATTTCGCGGAGTACATACCGCAGGATTATCGTTTTACGAACCGTTTTATACCGACTTTTTCGCTGTGCTTACCGTTCGGTTAGCGTAGGCAAAACGTTGATATAACGGGAATTTACGACTGGTGCCGAGAACCGGGGTCGAACCGGTACGGTAGTCACCTACCGCAGGATTTTAAGTCCTGTGCGTCTGCCAATTCCGCCATCCCGGCATGTGAGTCTCTGGCGACCAAGGACATTTGCCAAGGAGCGCTGCCCCACGAAATTTCGTGGTGGGCCTTGAGGGACTCGAACCCCCGACCAATCGGTTATGAGCCGACCGCTCTAACCAACTGAGCTAAAGGCCCCCGTAAAGGTCCAGAGAAAGGTGTTGGTTGCGGGGGCAGGATTTGAACCTGCGGCCTTCGGGTTATGAGCCCGACGAGCTACCGAGCTGCTCCACCCCGCGTCGTTAAAGCATTATACAATTTATTGGCGACAAGAAATAATATACTATAAAGATCGGCCTGCCGTCAATGCTTTTACATGTTTTTATTCACTTTTATTTTCTTCTGTTTCCAGATGCTGCTTCGATTCTCCCGCTTGAGCCTTCGCCATTTCTCCCAATTTCTGCAGCAAAATATGCTGCGGCATATGCATTAAATGCTCCAAAGGCACCTTCATATACTCGGCCAATTTAACCGCTGTCTCCGCGGATAACGGCATTCTGCGCATCGCTGATATCCCCCTTCTCCCCATCCTACGGATTTCAGCTTAGCACAAAAGCAGGCTCTTTTCCACTATACGGCAGCTCAAACTGCACATCAGGACCAGATTATGGCATATAACGAACGCCATATTTTCCCTTCTTCGAACGGAACACTTCAATCTCCCGCGGCGCATCTAATCCGAAAACCCAGCTGTCATGCTCCATCCGTTGAACGAGACACCCGGCTTGGAATTTGCTGTCGTACAGCTTGGACCAGTATACCCATCTCATGCATCTTCCTCCGCTTCTGTCGGAATGTGGATGCTCCTAGCATGTGCGGCTTTGGTCGATTTGAATCCATTCCCCTCAAAATTTAAAGCAAACGCCCCATCCTAACGGACGGAGCGCCTGCACTATTCCATATTAGTTGACGATAACCGCTTCTCCTGCTGCTTCCATAAGCGCTCTTTTTTCTGGGGAGATGCCTCCGCCGTTATTGTCCTGGATACCGTTGAACGCGTCATCGATATTCCCTTTCGGGTTGTTCTTGATCTTCTGCAGCAAGTCATTGCCCTTCTCTTGCCACAAGGCCAGAGCGTCCTTCGCGGATTTGTTACCCTGCATCACTTGCATGAATAGCATCGAGCCCATCTCATTAATCAAGTTGAGGTTCGGTTTTTCTCTCAGAAGCTCCTGATCCTTGATCGAGGAGTGGAAGTATTGCGATGGGGAAGGCTTCATTTTCGTAAATGCATCAATATTATAGCTCATTCCGTCGCGTACCTTCACAAACTCTTTGCGTGCGGACAGCTCGTAGGTGCTGCGGGACTTCAGCTTCGCCCACTCTTTGCCGTTCATAAACTTGATAAATTCCCATGCGTCGTCAGTATTTGCTGCATTAGCGTTGACGCCCGCAAGCTGACTCAAACTAATATTGCCTCCAAAGCCTTCCATGCCAATGTGGAACGGTATGGTCACGACATCCCAATCCAGCTTTTCCATTTTCAACTTCTCGCTGTTATCGTTCATTTGCTGGATTTGGTTGATCAGACCGTAATCGCCGATCGTCATAGCGGATTTACCGGTAAGGAACAGTTGCCCTTGGAACGGATTGTATCTGTAATCTTCTCCTTGGGGCTGCTCATAATTCATGTCGTCCTGACTAGGCGTTACGCGGTCTTTCTTCAGTTGGGCTACTGTCTCCCAGAGAGTCTGCCATTGCGGCGTATTGACCGTCATCGTTTCGCCCTTATCGTCGTACATTCTCAGTTGGAGAGGAGCAGCGAAGTTTTGGAAATCCCAGAAGTTGTCGCCCGCCCCCCATTGGTTAAACGTGAATCCGAAGACGGAATCCTTGCCTTCTCCCGACTTCATACGCTTAGCCAGGTTAAACACATCGTCCCAGCTCATGCCGTCTTGCGGGAATTCGACTCCCCGAGCCGTAAACAGCTTTTTATTGTAATACAGAGCCGAAGATTGGAATGTAGGCGTCAGGGCGTACAAGAAACCGTCGCCTTGTTCTTTGATCCCGTCAATGACGGTCGGCACGAATTCGGTAAGGTCCATTTTATCTTCTTTCAGCATCGGATCGAGCTGTTTCAATAGGTTTTCATTCACCAGTTGCCCCAGCATGCTTATATCGTTAATGATCATGACGTCAACCGGATTGCTGCCTGTCATAATGGCCTTGAGCTTCGCCATTTGATCGACTGGCTCCTGTTGCTTCGATTGGTCCTCGAATTGCATCTCCGAATAATCGATCGCGGGAACAACCTCGATATCGATGTTGGAGTGGGTAAATTCGAACATATCGGTGAACTGCTGGCGGAACCAGCTTTCATCCGATTTGCTGCCATACATCGTGCCGATGCGCAGAGTGCGGCGATTGTCCGGGTCGTTCGCGCTTCCGCCCGAGTTACACGCAGCCAAAGTAGGGATAAGTAAGGATAAGGTCATTCCGGTAAGCACCCATTTGCGGGTTTTTCCTGCCTGTTTGTTCATTTTGATTCTTCCTCCTCCAAGGATTTCGGTTTAGTAATGACAATCTTGTCTCCGTCGAACTCCATCGTTGCTTTGTCTCCGATCGAGAGAGCGGACAAGTATTCTTTCGGGACTTGCAGGCGGCCGACCCGGTCCACGACAACGAACGCTTCGTGCGCTTCTTCCGGTGTCTTACCGCCCGATAACGGTGCGGAATGATCGAGGTTCGGATTCCTCTTAATAAACTCTGTACTCGTCAGTCCATCGCGAATCGCGACCACCCGGTCCACCTTGCTCGCCAGCGACAAGTCGTGAGTAACGATTACGATCGTCAGGCCAAGCTCCCGATTAAATTTACGAAAAATATCCATGATGATGTCCGATGTCCGAGAATCTACCGAGCCCGTCGGTTCGTCGGCCAGTAGAAGCTGCGGTCGATTCGCCAACGAGATGGCAATCGCCACCCTTTGTTGCTCTCCCCCGGACAGCTGCTGAAGCTTGTTATGCATCCGGTCCTTCAAGCCGACCCATTCGAGCAGCTGTTTGGCGTAGGCCCGATCCAGCTTGCCGGAAAACATCATCGGCATCTCTACGTTCTCGATGGCGCTCAAGAACGGCAGTAGATTGCGGGCATTGTTCTGCCAGATGAAGCCAACCGTATCCCGCTTATACTTGACAAGATCTTCGTCATTGACCTTCAACAGGTTCCACGGCCCGACCTCCACTTGCCCCGCCGAAGGGCGGTCAAGCCCGCCCAGAATGTTCAGCAGAGTCGATTTCCCGCTTCCGCTGTTGCCGATAATCGCCATCATCTCTCCGGCCTTAACCGATAGGTTTAAGCCCTGTAGAGCAACGACCTCCAAGTCGTCGGCTTTATAAATTTTAACGAGGCCTTCGCATGTAATCATGCTTTTTTACCGCTCCTCTCCCAGCTTGACGGCTTGGTGAACCTTCAAGCGTCTAATATGCGTGATGAGAAGCGCCACGCCGATCGTCATCATGACTCCGACAACGATGTACAGCCTGTTCGTATCGGCAGCTTCGAACACGACGCGGAACGGCGGAACCTGGTTCGTCGAATTGTCGGTCGTCTGCAGGAACGGCAGGAATAGTAGACTCGCGAGCTTGCCAATGCCGATGCCGAGTCCGATCGACAGACCGGCCGTAAAAATCTGCTCGAGCAGCAGCATCCCCGTCAACTGCTTGCGGGAAAGCCCCATCGCGCGAAGAATACCAATCTGCACGACTCTGCGCGACAGATTGAAGAACCAGAACAAAATGTAACCCGACAGAGAAACGATAATGGTCACCAGGAAGCCCAAGCTGAGAATTCCGAACACGCCGCCTCGGGCCGGGTGCTTGCTCTGCGTCGTCAATTCGGATCTCATGCTGTTGATGGAAGCAAGCTCGATGCCTTCCTTCTGCAGCACCGGAATAATATCCTGCACTTTGGCGTCGGGCTCCATTTTCAGCCAGACGTCGTAAGGAATGAGCGGCACCTGATCGTAGATGTAGCCCAGATTCGCGATTAAGAACGGCGCTTGATCCGGATACAGGCTAGGCCAGTAAGGCAAGATATCCAAAATAATGAACTCGACCGTCTGCTCCTGAATAACCGTCTGAACCATATCTCCCCGTTTCAAACCAAACTTCTTGGCTACGTTGGAGGAGATAAACGCTCCCTCCGGCACTTGCCCCATCCATTCGAGATATTTGTACGGGTTGATCTGGTACATGTCTTTGCGCAGCCAACCGACACGGGCGAAATCGACGTTGTCGATGCCCATAATCGTCGCTTGACCCGCCGTCTTGCCCGAGACCGTCATGCTGCTTTTGGTCTGCAGTACGCGCGCCGCGTGCTCGACGCCCGGGAGCGTACGGAATACTTCGAATGGCGGCTCGTTATAATTAAACTTCGTTGGTGTAGGACGCTCGCCTTGGCCGCCTCCTCCGCTTCCGCCACCCCCGCCGTTTCCGCCGCCTTGTTTGGTTGGCTGCTTAAACTCGGGCGTACCCTCCCATACGGTCTGGACAATGACGTCCGTTCCGTATTTGTACATGATCCGCTCCTCCGAGTTCAGCCCGATCGTCCGTGCAGCCGAGGAATTGTATACCCCGAGCCCCAGCGTCAGAACAAGCAAAATCATGAGCGGGTAGTACGATTTAGACGAGCGCGAAAGCTGCGTGAGCGTTAAATAAAACGGCACCGGCAAAATTCTCTGCCACAACAAGTTAAACAACTTGAGCAGCAACGGGAACAGCCTGAGAAATACTAGACCCGCAGCGAAAATGCTCAGCGCCGGTACAAAGAACAGAAACGGCTGCACGTTGAGTTGATCCGTCGTCATCCCCGTCTTAAAGGTGACCATCTGGCGCTCGTTGAACAGATACCAGCCGTAACCCGCCACACCCAGCAGCAGCACGTCGATGAACCATTTCTGCCAGAACGGCTTACGATCTCCTCTAGCCATCTGCCTCTTGTAATCGACGATTGATGTTCTCGTGAAGACGAGCGCCGGGATAACAGTCGCCGCAATCGCCACGATCACGGCTGCGACGCCGGCCAGCACGCCGTCGATCGAAAATCCGACCGGTATCGCCTTGCGGTCTACGAAATGCAAAAACCCGCTGGCCGATCCGATACTTTTGGCCATGAACCAGCCGAATAACGGGCCGACAACCAGTGCAACCAAGCCCAGCAAAGCGCCTTCCAGGAGGAACAGCATAAAAATCTGCCTAGTGCTAGCTCCCCGGCTTCGCAGCACGGCGATGTCGGAGCGTTGCTTCTCAAGCGCCTGCTGCGTGTTCATCGTAATAAAGTAGAATACCATGGCGATCATCGGAGCTGCGAGTGTAAACAGCATGGTCTGCAGTTGGATGCTGTCGCGGCGGAAATCGTTCAACATTTCCGCGAAGCTCAGCTCCAGACGAGTGTCCTTTAGCTTCTTGTATACTTCGATGTCGATGCGGCTCAGCTTGTTGGAGAGCGGAGAAAGTTGACTCGTCTGAATCTCCCTCAGATCAAAAGCCGAGTACCAGCTGGCGATCTGAATCGGGATGCCTCGCTCGGCCGACAGATCCTCCAGCAAAACCGGATCGGCTACGTACAAATAATTCATGAGTCCTTCCAGACCTTGATACCAGTAAGGGTTGTTATCGTCCGCCGGCTTGAACGCTCCGACGATCTTAACCCGCAGCGTATCCCCGGCAATCGAGTACAGCAGTACATCGCCGACATGGAGATCGCTGCGGAACAATGCCTCTTCCATCATGACGGCTTGAATCGTGCCGTCCGAATCCGAAGTATCCGCGAACCACTTCCCTCCAGCCATCTCAACCTGTTCCTTCAGCCCTTCGAAGGAAGCGATCGACAGCTTTCTCGTACGGCTGGCATCCACCTTCGTCGGATCTTCGGGAGAAACTTCCGAGCTGCGCAGCGTTAAGCTCCGCTGGGATACCTCCACCGGAAACCCGATGTCGCTCTTGATCTCCTCACGAATATACTGATCGACGTTACGGAAGCTTTCCAGATCGGTTTTGCCGTCCGTCGATTGGTAGCGGATCAACATCGATCCTGCGGGCAAGCCCTCGCTGTTGTCCTGCAAAGATTGCGAGACGACGCGTTTGAGCGCGCCGTCCGCATACATCGGAATGCTCGTTGTAAAAGCGACCGCAACGAACAAACCGGCAAGCGTGCTGAGCGTCATCCAGCGCGTGTTCCACATTTTGCGGAAGAGAAATCGAATCAGCGCGGTCATAGATTAACGACCTACGACTTTCTGTCCCGGTGTCAAACCATTCAAGATTTCCACATCGGTCGAGGTTTGCTGTCCGAGCTCTACGTCAACCTCGCGCTTGCTTCCGTCCGCTTCCGCTACTTGAACGTAAGTGCGCGCTCCAATCGTCCGCAGGGCGGAAAGAGGGATGACGACCGCGTTTTCCTTACGATTGATAACGACGGAGATAGACAGCGGAGTACCGCGCGTGACCTCTTTAGGCAGCTTCCCGACGTCGACCAGCAAATATTTGCTGATGCTGTCCGTTTTTTCGCCGTTGTTGCCACCGTTATTGCCGCCGTTCTGATTGTCCGTCGAAGGAATAGGCATTTGCTTTATCTTGCCTTTCAGTTGCCCAACCTGGTTGATGTCGACGCGCACTTCCATGCCTACGGCGACCTTGTTTAGATCGTCCTTGGACAGCTCCGCCGCGACGACCAGGCTGTTCGGGTTCGCGATAACCGCGACCGTACCGTACGCTTTGACCGAATCGCCTTCCTGCACCGGTACCGAGACGATCGTACCCGAGAATGGGGCCGTCAGCACCGCCTTGCCGATATCCTCCTGCATGTCGACGATTTCCTGTCGAGCTTCCTCGAACTGCAAGGTAGCCATCTCGAATTCGATCGGATCCATCTCGTCTTTTTTGCGCAGCGTATTTTTCATTTCAAGCTCTTGTTTCTTAAAGGAAAGCGACCGTTGGCGAAGAGTTTTCTTCATCTCGTCGACATCGAGCTCCGCGATCGTCTGCCCTTCTTTAACCGCCTGACCGGCTTCTATGTACAGCTTCTTAATGCGTTTTCCTTCCAACGAAAAATAAACCTGCTTCTCCTGAGAGGACAAAATTTTGCCGGAGCCCGATACTTTCGTTTCCAGCGTTTTCGTCTCTACCGCATACTGAGGCTTCTCAGATATTTTCGGCAGTTGGATCGCGGAGAGATCCTCTTCCTCCGGTTCACTCGGCAGCAAGCTGCACCCCGAAATCGCCAGCGACAACGCCAGCGCGGCCATCACGCCGGCGCTTTTGCGGCTGCGGCGCACAGGCGCCTTACGGTCAATTGGCGACGAATACGCCGTCCACCATTTCATAGACATGATCTGCTACCTCCATAATCGTAGGGTCGTGCGTCGTCATGCAGAGCGAAATATTTTCGGCCGCAACGACTTCTTTGAATACCTGCATAATTTGTGCGGTCATCTGGCTATCCAGCTCCGCCGTCGGTTCGTCCGCCAGAATCAGACTCGGCTTGTGCGCGATCGCTTTAGCGATGGCCACACGCTGCTGCTCTCCCCCCGATAGCTCGAAAGGACGATGGTGCATCCTCTTGGAGAGACCGACCAGATCCAGACAGGACGTAATTCTTTCCTTCCATTGCGAACGCGGAATGTTCGCCATGCGCAGCGACAATTCGACGTTCTCGTAAGCGGACAATAAGGGCATCAAGGCGAATGCCTGAAAAATAAAGCCGATATCCTTGCGACGCACGACAGTGCGCTTGTCGTCATCCCACTTATGGAACGGACGGTCTTTGAAAAAGATTTCCCCCTTCGTCGGCGTATCCAGCCCGCCCATCAAATTCATCAGCGTTGTTTTGCCCGAACCCGAGCGTCCTCTTAGCATGACGAGTTGGGATGGGTAAAGGTTCAGGTTGATTCCTTTAAGTACCCTGATTTTCTGGCTGCCGACGTCGAAGGATCTCTCTACGTTGCGTACGGACAACAACGGTCCGTCCGCACTCGGGCGCTCTTTTACCGCTATCGCGGCTTCCGGCTTCTTCGCCTTCTCGAGCGACTTCGCCAAATCCTCTCCCTGTTCGCCTGACTTCTCAGCCGCGGACCTTCGGCCTAGCCATGACAGCATTCAACTTCCTCCCTTGCCAATCTCTTCATTGATTATAACGAGATGTCTATCTGAAAAGTTACTGAAAAAATTAAATCTTTATCATTTTTTTAGGAGAAAAAAATCGTTCATCCCCTTCGATCAAACGACGAGACCCGACATTTTTCCGTTTTTTCGCTTAACCCTTTATAAGACGCCGCATTTTTGTGTATTATTAGAGGATATAACGATTTATTGCGAGGAAGGTTGGTCACCTTGGAAACTAAGACGTCGTCATCGAACTTTATTAGAAACATCGTATCCGAAGATCTTGCTTCGGGAAAAGTAAAAGAGATCGTCACCCGCTTCCCTCCCGAGCCTAACGGGTATTTGCACATCGGGCATGCCAAATCCATCTGCCTGAACTTCGAGCTCGCCGACGAGTTCAAAGGAAGAACGAATCTGCGCTTCGACGACACGAATCCGGTTAAGGAAGACGTGGAGTACGTAGAATCGATCAAAAAGGACGTCGAATGGCTCGGTTTCAAATGGGACGGGTTGTTTTTCGCTTCGAACTACTTCGGGGAAATGTACGAGCGCGCCGGACTGTTGATTCGCAAAGGCTTGGCCTATGTGGACGACCAGACTGCGGATCAAATTCGCGAGACCAGAGGTACGCTCACTTCGCCCGGTCAAGAGAGCCCCTACCGGAATCGGTCCGTCGAAGAAAATCTCGATTTGTTCCGCCGAATGAAGGTAGGCGAGTTTGCCGACGGGGAAAAGGTGCTGCGCGCCAAGATCGACATGGCTTCTCCGAACGTCAACCTGCGCGATCCCATTTTATATCGCGTTGTGCATGCTCATCACCACAATACGGGCGACGCCTGGTGCATCTACCCGATGTACGCTTTTGCGCACCCGTTGGAGGATGCGATTGAGGGCGTAACCCACTCGATCTGCACGCTGGAGTTCGAAGACCAGCGCCCGTTCTACGATTGGGTCGTCCGCGAATGCGAAATGCCATGGACACCGCATCAATACGAGTTTGCTCGGCTCAATCTCACCAATACGGTCATGAGCAAAAGGAAACTTAAACTGCTCGTGGACGAGAAAAAGGTGGACGGCTGGGACGATCCCCGTATGCCGACCATTTCGGGTCTTCGCCGCAAGGGGTATACGCCCGAAGCGATTCGCGCTTTCTGCCGCGAAATCGGCGTAGCCAAGAGCTACGGCGTTGTGGACGAGCGAATGCTGGAGCATTTTATCCGCGAGGATCTGAAGCTCAAGGCGCTGCGCACGATGGCCGTGCTGGACCCGCTCAAAGTCGTCATCACGAATTATCCCGAAGGCAAGACGGAATGGCTCGACGCCGAGAATAACCCGGAGAACCCGGAGATGGGCCATCGCAAAATTCCGTTCTCAAGAGAAATTTACATTGAGCGGGACGATTACATGGACAACCCGCCGCCAAAGTATTTCAGACTGTTCCCGGGCAACGAAGTGCGTCTTAAGCACGCGTACTTCATTAAATGCGAAGAAGTCGTGCACGACGCGGACGGCAACGTTGTCGAGCTTCGCTGCACGTACGATCCCGAGACCAAAAGCGGCTCCGGCTTTGCCGGACGCAAAGTAAAAGGAACGCTCCATTGGGTCGAAGCATCGCAAGCGGTACCGGCGGAATTCCGGCTGTACGAGCCGCTAATCTCCGACGAATCCGAAGATGAGGGCCAATCGTTCCTCGATCATCTTAACCCGGACTCCCTTCAAGTGTTGAAGGGCTTCGTGGAGGCCGAAATGAAAGAGGCGGCTGGCGGCGACAAGTTCCAATTTTTCCGCCATGGCTACTTTAACGTCGATCCGAAGGACTCCACGCCGGAGCTTCCCGTCTTTAACCGCATCGTCTCTTTAAAAAGCTCATTCTCTATCTAAAATAACTGCGCTCCCGCGCCTCTTCTATAGAGACGCGGGAGCCTTTTGCTAAAGGAGTGTCGTGTGATGAAGCACGGTTTTGCGAAAATAAAGACGACGTTCGGAATCGGAGCGCTCATCCTGATTTTATGCAGCTGCTCGAATGCCTCCTCGCCCGGGGCACATTCCGTCTCGCCTAGTTCGCCAATCTCTTCCCCTCCCGTTACATCCGTCCCCTCTCCCTCAGGTGCATCTCCTTCCGAGACCTCTTCATCGGAAAAGCCTCCTTCTTCCGATAAAGATGACATTTCTCGTCTTCTCGAATCCATGACGCTTGAGCAAAAAGTCGGACAGCTTATTATCGCGGGCATTGACGGTACGAAATTCGATGAGAAGATGCAACAGTTAATAACGAATCAACAGGTCGGAGGTTTGATTCTGTACAAGGATAACTTCTCCGACCTTGAAGGTTCGGTTCGCCTCGTGAACGAATTAAAGCAGGGAAATGCCGACAATCCGCTCCCCCTCTTCATGAGCGTCGACCAGGAAGGCGGTACGGTTAGTCGCCTGCCCAAAGATTTTGCTGCCCTTCCGAACGCGATGAAGGTCGGAAAGACAGGCAAACCAGAATTGGCGGAAGAGATGGGCGGCTTGCTCTCCAAGGAGCTACGTATCATGGGCTTTAACATGGATTTCGCGCCCGTTCTGGACGTGAATAGCAATCCGAAAAATCCGGTCATCGGCAGCCGCTCGTTCGGAACCGACGCTAAGCTTGTCGCCGACATGGGCGTTGCCGCGATGCGCGGCTTACAGGCAGGAGGCACGATTGCCGTCGTCAAACATTTTCCCGGGCATGGAGACACTTCCGTCGACTCCCATTTGGAGCTGCCTACCGTCCCCAAGACTGTCGAGCAATTGGAGAAGCTGGAGTGGATCCCGTTTCGGGCAGCAATCGATCAAGGAGCGGATGCCGTCATGATCGCGCACATTCTATTCCCCTCGATTGATCCCGACTCTCCATCCTCACTGTCCAAAGCCGTCATCACCGACCTTCTTCGCGATCGGCTCGGCTACGACGGGGTCGTTATTACCGACGACATGACGATGGGCGCTATTGCTCGCAACTACGGAATTGAGGAAGCGGCTCTACAGTCCTTTCTGGCCGGCAGCGACCTCATCCTTGTCGCCCACGGCTACGACACGGCGAGTCAAGTCTACGATAAGCTGCTCGAAGCGGCCCAATCCGGAGTAATCTCCGAAGCCCGCCTTGACGCCAGCTTGCGACGAATCATCTCTCTGAAACAGCAATACAAACTATCCGATGATTCGATCCCGATCCCGACGGCGACCGCCCTTCCTAATGAAGAAATCAAACAGTGGCTCTCTCAACTGCAATAGCTGTCCCGTATACAGTGAGCCGGCAGGACATATCCTACCGGCTCGCTTATCCCCTCTGCTCAGAATGGTGGGCCCAATGCCCTCCTTTTCGCCCCTTATAGCCACTATCCTTTCCGCTCAGAACTCTGGACCATTTCCTCCACTTTTGCACCTTATAGCCACTATCCCCTTCGCTCAGAATCCTGGCCAACTCTCTCCACTTTTGCACCTTATGGCCACTATCCCTTTCGCTCAGAATTCTGGGCGCCCGCAGTCTTTATTCAAATTTCCAAAAATAGATCCACCAAGCAATTCGTTTCTCAACTCGGCAATTGAACTAAGTTTAAGATATCTGAATCGTGGGGATAGCGCTAAAACAAGTTGAATAGCCGATACCAAAAGCAAATGCTCTGAGCTATGGGGATAATGACCGTAAGCAAGGAAAATTGATCGACTGAAGGCAAGAAACCTGAGTTACGGGGATAATGAACATAAGCAGGAAAAATGATCGGTTTCGGGCGGAGAGTCTGAGCTACGGGGATAATAGCTATAAGCTGAAGATTGAGATAGCAGCGGGCAGGCATAGTACTGAGTCAACGGGATAATGGAACAGGCTGCGAAAAAGAGAAAGAATAGAGGCCTGCAAAGCTTAATCGCAGGACGCCGGATTTGCGCCACGACCAAGCCAGCAGGCTCTAAAAAGGATAGTAAGTTAGCGAGCGTCGATTTTTGTTTTGCGGTAGATCAATACCCCGATTAAGAAAGCGACGACGCCCCAAGCGCCGAGAATGCCGATCCCGGCCCAGAAGTCGGCGGATAAAAGCCCGCTGCCATACACCATTCCGTCTCGAATTCCGTTTACGAAATAGGTTAGAGGAAGCACTTTCGATACGGGAATGAGCCACTCTGGAAACCCGCTCGTCGGGAAGAAAATGCCGCTCAAGAACATCATTAGAAAGCTAGCGATGTTAGCCATTCCCATATAAGCCTCGATAGATTTGCTGAAGGAGGAGAAGAGATAGCCCAATGCGTTAAAGGCCAGCGCTCCGATCAAGAAGGCGACGATCAATGTCGGGAAGTCCAGATGGAGCTTGGCGCCAAAGCCGAGCACTCCGATCAGAGACAAGATGATGATTTGCACAATGCCTAAAATGAAACGCACCATCATTCCACCTACTCCGAATAGTCCCATTTTCACCGGGGTAAGCTTTAATCTCTTCAGCAATCCTTTCCGTCTCATCTCTACCATGTCTACCATGCCGAACAATCCGCCCTGCGCCACGGCGAGCGCGATCATCCCCGTCAGCAGGAAATCGACATAACTCAAATCCTCGCTGCCGCTCGAAACGGCCGTCATTTGCACAGAGTAAGTCGGCGTGACGCCGGCTACTTGGTAATTCGTCTGCTGCACGAATTTATCCAGAATGCCCGCAATCGCTTGAGTCGTCGCGCCTTTTTCGTTTTCTTTGTTCACGATGACCTCGAGTGTAGTCGCGTTATCGCCAGGAAGAATGATGACAGCGTCTACATCTTTGTCCTTCACCCACTCGTCCGCTTGTTCGGCCGTCACCGGCTGCTCGGACTTCCACTCCAGGACAGGCACTTGGCGCAAGTAACCTTCCAGCATATTCGACGCTTCGCTTACGCTCGGCTTAACAACCGCGATTTTCGCTTTGAAGTCGCTTCCGCCGCCCCCGCCAAAAATGATCATAAAAATAACCATCAGAATGATCGGAAAAAAGAGATTCCAGAACCAAACCTGCTTCTCGCGGAACATCATTTTAAGCTGTGCGCCGAATAATTTGCCAAGCTGTTTGCCGTTGCTCACCCTAGTCCCTCCACTCTTTGCCGGTAAAGGCGATAAATACGTCCTCGAGACTCATTTCGCGGATGGAAACCTGTTCGACCCGGTACCCTCTTTCCTTCGTAAAACCGAAGACTCCGTACAAGGTTTCCTCAGGACGCACCGACCATAGCTTAAGCGAAGAGCCTTCAAGCTCCGTGCGGACGACTGTAGCATCGTTCTTGGCCACCTGCTCCGTCTCCAGCGCCGCAGCCTCCCCATCCTGGAAGTGCAGTCGAACCTCCCGCTCCTTCGTTAAGCTGTCAATGAGATTGGCAGGCGTGTCGAGCGTAACGACTTTGCCCTGATCGACGATACAGACGCGGTCGCTTAGCTTTTCGGCTTCTTCCATGTAGTGAGTTGTCAAAATAGTCGTTTTGCCAAGCTCCTTGAGCTTCAGAACGATGTCCCAAATGTTGCGTCGAGCTTGCGGGTCCAGTCCGGTTGTCGGCTCGTCGAGAAAAATGATTTGGGGATCGCTGATCATCGCCAGGCCGATCGCCAGCCGCTGCCGTTGTCCGCCGGATAGCGATTTCACGTTTTTGCGGCGGTGATCGGTCAAGTTGATCATTTCCAGCACTTCGGACGGAGGTTTGGAACGAGGGTAGAACGAGGCGAACAAATCCAGGTTTTCTTCCACGGTGAGCAGATCGAACAAGGCGCTCGACTGCGGCTGTACGCCGATAATCGTTTTGATCCGATCGGCCTCCTTGTCCCACTTCATCCCGTTGATCAAGATCGACCCGCCATCGGGCGTCTGCATGCCTTCGATCATTTCCAGCGTCGTCGTTTTGCCAGCTCCGTTCGGGCCGATGATCGTGAACACCTCGCCGCTTTCGACGGAAAAGCTGATTTCCTCCACGGCCTGCACGGCGCCGAACGCTTTGCGCAGGTTCTTCACTTCCAGAATGGCCACGTTTACACTCTCCTTTTTTTGCCCAATCACATAGGATAGATCTATTGTAACTCAAGCCGCGCAAGCGATCGACGGTCCAGAGCACGCTTTGAATCTCGGTCTGGAGACGGAGTAAACGACAAAAAAGACGACTCTCCGACCAGAGAGCCGCCGCTTGTTTAACCTTATTATTTTCCGAACGCTTGCGGATTTTCCCGCCATGACTGCAGCAGGCTAACGTCGGACTCGTTAATCGTGCCGCGACGCAGCGCTTCGTCTACGAGCGCCGAGTAGTTCGACAGCGTCTTTAATTCCACGCTTTCATCCTGGAAAGCTTGCTCCGCCAGAGCAAATTGATAAGTGAAGATCGCCAATACTCCCTGCACGTCTCCGCCTGCTTCCATCACAGCCAGTGCCGCTTTAAGCGAGCTTCCGCCGGTGGAGATCAAGTCTTCAATGACGACGACCTTCTGCCCGTCCTTGATCAGACCTTCGATCTGATTTTGCTTGCCGTGTCCTTTGGCCTTATCGCGAATGTACGCCATCGGAAGGTTCAGCTTCTGCGCAACCCATGCAGCGTGAGGAATACCAGCCGTCGCAGTTCCGGCAATAACTTCTGTGTCCGGATAGTGCGTGCGAATGAGCGTTGCAAAGCCTTCGGCAATTGCGTCCCGAATGTCGGGATAGCTCATTGTGAGCCGATTGTCGCAGTAGATCGGGGAAATGATGCCCGATGTCCAAGTAAACGGCTCATTCGGACGAAGGGCGACAGCCCCGATGTCCAGCAGATTGCCCGCGATGACAGCCGGCAGTTGTTCGACGGAATAGTTGCTCATAATTGAGTCATCTCCTTTAATATGGTGTCCAGCGCTTCTTCCGGCTTGCTTGCTCCCGTAACAGGACGTCCGATGACCAAATAGTCGGTACCGCCCTCAAGCGCGTCACGAGGTGTCGTAATACGCGTCTGATCTCCGACTTCAGCCCAACGCGGACGGATGCCCGGCGTTACGGTAATGAAGCTCGCCCCGCATGCCTTTTTGACCGCGGCAACCTCCAACGGCGAAGCGACAACGCCCTGCAGCCCGGCCTTGCGAGCCAGCTCCGCGTAGTGGACAACGGCGTTCTCCAGATCGCCCGGGATACCGATCTCATCATTGAGAACTTGCTGGCTTGTACTCGTCAGCTGCGTCACCGCAATAACGAGCGGCGCTTGCTCGACATCGCCTGCCTGCAGCGCATCCTGCACGCCTTCCGCCGCTGCGCTCATCATCGCCAGCCCGCCCGCTCCATGCACGTTAAACAGGTCGACGCCAAGCCGAGTAATGCTCCGGGCTCCTCCGCGTACCGTGTTCGGAATGTCATGCATTTTCAAGTCGAGGAAAATGCGGAACCCCCGGCTCTTGAGCTCTTGCACGATGGCGGGACCGGCGGCGAAAAACAGCTCCATGCCGACTTTCATCCAGCAACCGAAGCCTTGCAGCCTCTCGGCCAGTTCCAGCGCCGCTTGCGCATCGGGCTTGTCCAGCGCCACCATGATCTTTCCTGCCGCTTCATTGCGGGTTAGTAACGACACTCCGATTCCTCCCTGTGATTCGACTCGGAATATAGAAGCCCGATCCCCTGACGAATCGGGGACCGGGCGACATTCATGTTAGGACTGGAACGCAGGCATCGGTTCGCTCGAGAAACGGAGCGCCTGCAGCATGTTCAGCAGGGCGCTTACCGTGTCCAGCGACGTCAGACAGACGACGCCGTTCTCGACCGCTTCGCGGCGGATACGGAATCCGTCGCGCTCCGGCGTTTTGCCCTTCGTCAGCGTATTGACGACGAATTGCGCCTCTCCGGTGCGGATCAGATCCAGAATGTTCGGCGAGCCGTCGGACAGCTTGTTGACGCGGCGAACTTTAAGTCCTGCGGCTTCAAGAGCGTCAGCCGTACCGCCAGTTGCAAGCAGCTTGTAGCCCAGGTTGTAGAAGCCCTTCAAAATTTGAATCGCTTCTTCCTTGTCCTTGTCGGCAACCGTGGCGATGATCGCGCCGGAATTCGGGATTTTCATGCCCGAGCCGACCAAGCCTTTGTACAACGCCTTCGCATAGAAACGATCGCGGCCCATCACTTCGCCAGTCGATTTCATCTCCGGCGTCAGCGTCGGGTCGACGCGGCGCAGTTTGGCAAAGCTGAACACCGGCACTTTGACCGAGACGAACTCGTCTTCCGGCCATAGACCTTCCTGGTAGCCAAGCTCTGTCAGCTTTTTGCCGAGAATCGCTTGCGTTGCCAGGTTAGCCATCGGAATCTTGGTCACTTTGCTCAGGAAAGGCACGGTACGGGACGAACGAGGGTTAACCTCGATCACGTACACTTGATCTTGCCATACGACGAACTGAATGTTGACAAGTCCGACCGTTTTCAGTTCCTTGGCGATCTTGATCGTAATGTCGATCGCTTGTTGTTTCACATCGTCGGACAACGATTGCGGCGGGTATACCGCGATCGAGTCGCCGGAGTGAACGCCCGCGCGCTCGACGTGCTCCATGATGCCCGGGATGAGCACTGTCTCGCCGTCGCAGATCGCGTCGACTTCGATTTCTTTGCCAAGCATGTAGCGGTCGATCAGAACCGGATGCTCAGGATTGATTTTCACAGCCACTTCCATGTAGGAGAGCAGTTCATCGTCGGAGTAGACAATTTCCATCGCCCGGCCGCCAAGAACGTAAGACGGACGCACGAGCACCGGATAACCGAGCTCTTGCGCAGCGCCAACCGCTTCTTCAACGGAAGTGACCGTCGTGCCTTTCGGCTGCGGTACGCTCAGCTTGCTTAGCAGCGCTTCGAACCGCTTGCGGTCTTCCGCTTCATCGATGCTGTCCAGCGACGTGCCAAGGATGCGAACGCCGGCTTTCGCCAACGGCGCTGCCAGGTTAATCGCGGTTTGTCCGCCGAATTGCACAATGACGCCGATCGGCTTCTCCTGCTCGATGACGTTCATAACGTCTTCGAAGAAGAGCGGCTCGAAGTAGAGGCGGTCCGACGTGCTGAAGTCGGTGGACACCGTCTCCGGGTTGTTATTGATAATGACCGCTTCGTAACCCGCATTGCGAATTGCCCATACGGCGTGAACGGTTGAGTAGTCGAACTCGATGCCTTGTCCAATACGGATCGGACCGGAGCCGAGCACGATGATTTTTTCTTTGTCGCTCGGAAGAACTTCGTTCTCCGTCTCATAAGTGGAGTAGTAGTATGGCGTCGTCGCCTCGAACTCCGCGGCGCAAGTATCTACCATCTTATAAACCGGCGTGAAGCCTTGTTCCTTACGGTAAGTGCGGACATCCGCTTCTTTCGTATAGGCGCCGGACGGATGTCCTTCGCTTCTCAGCTCCGCGATCGCGCGGTCCGTCAATCCGTTTCTCTTCGCCTTATACAGAAGCTCCGGAGTAAGCGCAGGCGCTCTGCGGATCTCGTCTTCCAGTTGAATGATACGCTCGATCTTGTCGAGGAACCACCAGTCGATGTTGGACAAGTCCTGAATACGCTGCAGCGGCCAGCCGCGACGGAACGCTTCGGCGACAAGGAACATCCGCTCGTCGTCCGGTTTGATCAACCGGTTTTCCAGCACTTCGTCGGATAGCTCTTCTGCACCCTTCAGGTAAATACGGTGCACGCCGATTTCGAGAGAGCGCACCGCTTTATGGATCGATTCCTCGAACGTGCGGCCGATCGCCATAACCTCGCCGGTCGCCTTCATCTGCGTGCCCAGCTTGCGGTTCGCGGAGGTGAACTTATCGAACGGCCAGCGCGGAATTTTCGATACGATGTAGTCCAGTGTAGGCTCGAAGCATGCATATGTCTGGCCCGTAACCGGGTTGACGATCTCGTCAAGCGTATAGCCGATCGCAATTTTCGCCGCCATCTTAGCGATCGGATAGCCCGTCGCCTTGGATGCGAGCGCCGAGGAGCGGCTGACGCGAGGGTTAACCTCGATGACATAGTATTGGTAGCTTTGCGGATCGAGCGCAAACTGTACGTTACAGCCGCCTTCGATGTTCAGCGCGCGAATGATCTTCAGCGATGCCGAGCGAAGCATTTGGTATTCGCGGTCGGACAGCGTCTGACTTGGCGCGACGACGATGCTGTCGCCGGTATGAACGCCGACCGGATCGAAGTTTTCCATGTTACAGACGACGATACAGTTATCGTTGGCGTCGCGCATAACTTCATACTCGATTTCCTTCATGCCGGCAATCGATTTCTCGATCAGACATTGGCCGATCGGGCTGTAGCGAATACCGCTGTCGACGATTTCACGCAGTTCTTCCTCGTTGGCGCAAATACCGCCGCCCGTTCCGCCCAGCGTATAAGCCGGACGAACGATGACCGGGTAGCCGATGGTCGCGGCGAAGTCTACGGCCGCTTGAACGTTCGTAACGATGTCTGACTCCGGCACCGGTTGGTCGAGCTCGCGCATGAGGGCGCGGAACAGGTCGCGGTCTTCCGCTTTTTCGATCGCCGTCAACTGCGTGCCGAGCAGCTTAACGCCTTCTTTTTCCAAGACGCCTGCTTTCGCCAGCTCAACCGCCATGTTAAGACCCGTTTGTCCGCCGAGCGTCGGCAGAAGGCCGTCCGGACGTTCTTGGCGAATGATTTGGGAGACGAATTCCAGGTTGATCGGTTCGATGTAGACTTTGTCAGCGATGTTCGTGTCGGTCATGATCGTCGCCGGGTTACTGTTAATCAGGACAACTTCGAAGCCTTCCTCTTTCAGCGCTTGGCAGGCTTGCGTGCCGGCGTAGTCGAATTCCGCCGCTTGTCCGATGACAATCGGACCGGAGCCGATGACGAGCAGTTTTTTGAGCGAATTATTTTTGGGCATACAGCAGCTCTCCTCTCAGCGTCTCCGACAATTGGGCTTGACGCGGACGTTCCGGGTTGGCTTTCTTGTGATCGCGGATCATTTGCAGGAACCGGTCAAACAAGTAGCTGTTGTCGTAAGGTCCTGGAGCCGCCTCCGGATGGTATTGAACGGTGAAGGCCGGATAACGTTTGTGCTTCAAGCCTTCGATCGTTTTGTCATTGTTGTTGATGTGCGTCACTTCCAGTTCGGTTCCGGCAATCGATTCGTCGACGACCGTATAGCCGTGGTTCTGGGAAGTGATAAAGCAGCGGCCGGATTCCAGCTCTTTCACCGGGTGGTTGCCGCCGCGGTGGCCGAATTTCAGCTTGCCCGTATCCGCGCCGCATGCCAGCGCAAACAGTTGGTGTCCAAGGCAAATGCCGAAAATCGGATACTCGCCGAGCAGTTGACGGATCGTTTCAACGGCGTGCGGCACGTCTTTCGGGTCCCCAGGACCGTTGGACAATTGGATGCCGTCCGGGTTCAGGCGGCGAATTTCGTCTGCCGTCGCATCCTGCGGAACAACGATTACATCGCAGCCGCGCTGAGTCAGATCGCGCAGAATACCGCTTTTTGCGCCGTAGTCGATCAGTACGATGCGTTCTTGGTTTCCTGGGCTGGAGAAAACCGACTTGGTCGACGTTCGCGCGACTTGGTCGCGCATCAACGGAGCCGCTCCGAGACGCTCAAGCAATTCCTCTACACGCTCGTTGCCGGTGGTAATGATGCCTTTCATCGTGCCGTGCACGCGAAGAATTCTCGTCAGCATGCGAGTATCGATCTCGCTAATGCCCGGAATTTCATATTCTTTCAACAGTTGGTCGACTGTATATTGCGCTCTCCAGTTGCTCGGCACGTCCTCGTGACGACGCACGACAAAGCCGTGTACGAACGGGCGAATGCTTTCGAAATCATCACGGTTGATGCCGTAATTGCCGATGAGCGGATAAGTCATCGTGACGATCTGGCCGCAGTACGAAGGATCGGACAGCACTTCCTGATACCCTGTAATCCCTGTATTAAATACCACTTCTCCAACGGAGCCGGCTTCGGCTCCGAAGCTTTTTCCGGTAAACAGCGTACCGTCTTCCAACAACAATCTTGCCTGCATTCCAATCACTCCTTAGCGGTTAATGCCGTTCTCTTCGGTCCAGACCACTTTGCCGCCGACCATCGTCATGCTCGGCCAGCCGTATAGCTTCCAACCCGCAAACGGGGTATTGCGACCTTTCGTCAGGAACGTCGCAGGATCAACCTCGCGCTCGTTCTCCAGATCGATCAATGTCAAGTCCGCCGGCGCTCCTTCTTCCAACGTTCCATATGGAAGGCGGAACACTCTTGCCGGATCGCTCGTCATTCTGCGCAGCAGGAAGTCGAGACTCCAACGTCCGGTGCGTACGAACTTCGTGTAAAGCAGAGGGAATGCCGTCTCGAATCCGACGATGCCGAACGGTGCGCGCTCCATTCCGCGAGCCTTCTCTTCCTCGCTATGCGGAGCATGGTCGGTGACAATAATGTCGATCGTTCCATCCTCCAGTGCCTGAATGCAGGCCTCGACGTCCTTCGGTGTCCGCAGCGGCGGATTCATTTTCCAGTTGGCGTCCATGCTGTCCGGGATATCTTCGTCCGAAAGGATCAGATGATGCGGGCACACCTCGGAAGTGACGTTTACGCCGACCGACTTGCCTAGGCGGATAAGACGAATCGATTGCTCCGTACTCACGTGGCATACATGATAGTGTACGCCAGTCGCCTCGGACAACAAAATGTCCCGACCGACATGGATCGCTTCGGACTCGTTCGGAATGCCCTTGAGTCCGTGCTTGCGAGCGAACTCGCCTTCCGTTACCGCCGCGCCTTCCACCAACGTGTCGTCCTCGCAGTGTGCGATAACCGGCATGTCGAGCGATTTGGCAAGCGCCATTGCGTTTTTCATCATCTGCGCGTTCTGCACGCCGACGCCGTCGTCCGTAAAACCGATCGCTCCCGCTTCCTTCAGAGCAGGGAAATCCGTCAGCTCTCGGCCCAACTCATTTTTCGTGATCGCCGCATAAGGCAGCACCCGTACGACGCCTTCGGTCTTCGCCTTGTCCAGCACGAGCGAAATCGTCTCCGGCGTATCCATCACCGGCCGCGTATTCGGCATCGGCGCGATGACGGTAAAGCCGCCCTTGGCCGCCGATTCGGTACCGCTGGCGATCGTTTCTTTGTATTCAAAACCCGGCTCGCGCAAGTGAACATGCATATCGATCAACCCCGGCGAGATTAGCTTGCCCCGAGCGTCGATCGTTTCCGCCCCCGATGTGTCGGGCGCCGCTTCTCCGGTGCGCCACTCCGCGATAATCCCTTCCTCGATACGCACATGCGCGACCTCGAGTCCTCCGGCTTCCGCGCTCCATCTGCTAGCGTTAATAATCCATATCGTCATCTGTTCACTGGCGCCTCCTCTAGCATAATTGAAGTTTTAATCCTATCCATGGTCTAGCCTTCGATCTCCGCCTCGCGAGGATGCATAATCGTAACGCAATCCGTCTCATCGACTTCGCTCAACGAAACATCGATCTTCTCCTGTCGAGACGTCGGCACGTTCTTACCGATATAGTCGGGGCGTATCGGAAGCTCGCGATGTCCTCTGTCCACCAGGACGGCCAGTTGAATCGATTGCGGCCTTCCGCAGTCCATCAGCGCATCCAGCGCCGCGCGGATCGTGCGCCCGGTGTAAAGCACATCGTCGACCAAAATAATTCGCTTGTCGGTTACGAGCCGCTTCAGCTCTTCTCCCGGCCCGGCCGCGTTCGCTCTAGTCGCCGAAGGGCGATCGTCGCGATAGCGGGTAATGTCCAGTTCGCCGACCGGAATCGGCTGGCCTTCGATCTCATAAATTCTTTCGGCAACCCGTTGCGCCAAGTAGACGCCTCGGGTTCGTATCCCGATCAGCACGCAGTTCTGAATGCCCTTGTTCTTCTCGACCATCTCGTGAGCGATTCGGGTAAGCGCCCGCCGAATGGCAGATTCGTCCATGATGACGCGCGAGTCCGACAATCCGATCCCTCCTTCAAGCGAGATTTGCACATAAAAAACCTCCTTGCGCATTTGCAAGGAGGATTCAGCCAGAACAAAATATCGGCAGACAGCGGTAACGATGCTTGCCCAACTTCAGACTAACCTGAAGATAAGCATGCACGTCGCATGTCTAGGGATATGTGTCAATTCTGCGCCACCTTGCCAGTCTCTCTGGACTGAGTTAAAGGTACCCGTTCACTAACAACGATTATCCCATGTTCGACATGAAGTGTCAAGAAAATCCGCACATTAAAATTCGAATTGAACGTCGGTCAGTCGGCGCTTGATCTCGTCGATGACGCGGGCTTCCTCCGCTTCTCCCTGCGCGATAAACGTAACCGAAAAACGAATGAATTTGCCCGCATCGTCCCACGGTACGGTGGAGATCAGCTTCTCGCGTATCAAATACTGCGAGAAATCTTCGGCAGATTCAAACCGCTGTCCGCCGACGATGCCTTTAGGCGCTTCGACGTAGAGGAAGAAGGAGCCTTTCGGCTTCTCGGCGCGAAAGCCGATTTCGTTCAGCACCGCAACGAGCCTATTGTGCCGGCGGGAATACTTCTCCGAGATGGCCTCGGTGATTTGCGGATTCTCCAAACCGTAAGCGGCCGCCTTCTGAATTGCGATGAACTGTCCGGAATCGTTGTTGTCCTTGACGTCGCCAAATGCTTTCACGATCAACGGATTTCCGGCGATAAAACCGATCCGCCATCCCGTCATATTGTACGACTTGGACAACGAGTGCAGTTCCACGCCGACATCTTTAGCGCCCGGTACGGACAAAAAGCTAAGCGGCCGGATTCCGTCATAGGTCAAAGCGGCATACGGAGCGTCATGCACGACGACAACGTTGAACTTCTTCGCCCAAGCGACGACCTGTTCGAAAAACTCGGCCGTAGCCGCAGCGCCGGTCGGATTGTTCGGATAGTTCAAGTACAGCAGCTTTGCGCGTTTCGCAATCTCTTCCGGAATGGCATTCAGGTCCGGCAGGAAGTTGTTCTCCTTCGTCAGTCGAACGTTATATACCTCTCCGCCGAGATATTTCGTATGTGTGCCCAAAACAGGATAGCCCGGTACCGTCATAATCGCGACATCGCCCGGATTAATGAACACCGTAGGCAGCATCGCAAGCGCAGGCTTGGCCCCGATCGTATGCAAAACCTCCGTCTCCGCGTCGATTCCATCAACGGAGAACACTTCCTTCAAATACTTCGCCGCCGCATGTTTGAATTCGGCGATGCCGTTATCCGCATAGCCGCGATTTTCCGGTTTGGCCGCCTCTTCCGCCAGCTTGGCGACGATGCCGGCGTCGGCCATCTCGTCCGGCTCGCCGACGCCCATATCGATCAGCTCGACGTCGGGGTGGGCTTTCTTGGCTGCAGCTTTGGCGCGCTTGATTTTCTCGAACTTATAAATGTTCGTATCTTTGCCGTAGTTGGAGCCGCCGATGCGGGCGGCAAACTGCTCCTGAATGTAAGTCGACTGATAATGTTCTGCGCTCATTCCAGACACCCCTTGTATCGTTGCATAGTCATATTCAAACTATGAACGATACGGGAAAAGACAGCCATGGATTATTGCGCCGATCATTTGCAGTTATCGCTACGCTTGCCTGGCTTGGCTGGCAGAGCGATATATTACCTCGTTCTCAGTATGTCCAGCGCATGCTCCATATCCTCCGGAATCGGCGCGCTGAACTCCAAATATTCCCCTGTCCTCGGGTGCTTAAAACCGAGCGTCTCCGCATGCAGCGCTTGGCCTGACATACCAAGCGTTCGGCCGCTTTTGCCGCCGTATACGGGATCTCCGACGAGCGGATAGCCGATATACTTCATATGAACTCGAATCTGATGCGTGCGTCCGGTTTCCAGCCTGAGATCAAGCAGCGTATACTCGTCGAACCGCTCGTTCACCGCGAAATGCGTGACGGCATGTTTGCTGTTCTTCTCCGTAACGACATAGAGCTTGCGGTCGTGATTGGCTCGCCCGATCGGCGCGTCTACCGTTCCCTTGTCATGCTGCATGACGCCATAGACAAGCGCGCGGTATTTTCTCGTCACGCTGTGCTCCTTAAGCTGCTCGGCCAGCGAAGCATGTGCCAAGTCGTTCTTAGCGACCATCAGCAAGCCGGACGTGTCCTTGTCGATCCGGTGCACGATCCCCGGACGCATCACCCCGTTGATGCCTGACAAATCCTTGCAATGGTACAGCAGCGCATTCACCACCGTACCGCTCGGATGACCGGCGGCGGGATGGACGACCATCCCTCGCGGCTTGTTGATAACGATGACATCTGAATCCTCGTATGCGATTTCCAGAGGAATATTTTCCGGGAACGCTTCTACCGGCTCAGGTTCGGGAAGAACGATGCGAATCGTATCGCCGACGGCCAGCTTGGCGTTGGCTTTAACCTCGGCTCCGTTAACCGTCGCCGCGCCCGTGCGAATCCACTCCTGAATTTGCGATCGGGAGAAGCTTTGGTCCTGCTGCGCCAGCATTTGAGCGATATGCTTGTCCACCCGCTCGCCCTTCTGCCCCTCTTCGACCGTCCATTCGAAACTTTCGTTAGACGGACTGCTGTCCGGCAGATTCGTCTTTGGTTTGCTCTCCATTGCCATTTGCATTTTTCTCCTGTTTCATAGTCAGCAGCGCGTCCAAAATAATCAGACCTACGCCTACGGTAATCGCCGTATCGGCAATATTAAAAATCGGGAATGTATACGAACCGAAATTAAACTGCAAGAAGTCTACGACTTCCCCGTACAGGGCACGATCCAGGAAATTGCCGAGGGCGCCGCCCAGTATCGTTGCCAAGCCGCTCAGCAATAGAATGCTGCCGGCCGAACGATAAGAACGGTGTAAATACCAGAGGATTCCCGAAACGACAACGACCGTAATGATGATAAAAAACCATCGTTGTTCCTGCAGCATGCCAAAAGCCGCTCCCCTGTTGCGAATATGGGTAATCAGAAAGAAATCTCCGATCACGGAAATTTTCTCTGTGTCTAAATCGACCGTACGACTAATGAATTTCTTGCTCGCATAATCGATCAGGAATGCAATCACCGCAATCCCGTAATAAACCCATATCGGCCAAATCCGACGTTGCATTGACTTTTTCCGCCCTTCATCTCATTCTCCTGCCTGTTGATTTTATCATACCGCGATATAGAGCGTCCACGAAGCGCAAGTAAAAATCGACAAAAGCCCCAAACAAGCCCTGCGAACGCCGCACGTAAAACCCATATCATCCGAGAAAACTACATTCAAGCACCTTGTGAAAAAAGGGAGTGGATGACGTTGCCAAAGCATCTCGATCAGAAAACCTTCCAATCGCTGCAGCGCAGATTGATACAGGAAAGATGCGAGCTTGAGCGGCGCGTGAACGAAAACGGCCATTTCGGACTCGCCGCCTCCTATCGCGATTCGACCGGCGAGCTGTCAAGCATCGACAACCATCCGGGCGACGCCGGTACGGAGATGTTCGAACGGAGTAAGGATTTCGCGCTGCTGGAAAAGGAAGCGTTCCGGCTGGAGCGAGTGGACGCCGCCCTGGAACGGATGGATACGGGGGAATACGGACATTGCGCCGCATGCGGCAAGTTTATACCGCTCGAACGACTCGAAGCGCTGCCGACGGCTATCTACTGCATCGAGCACGAGCCGCGTCAGGAGCCCTCCAACGATCGTCCGATCGAGGAACAGTTTCTCGCGCCTCCATTCGGCCGGACCAGCCTGGACGACAGAGAAGATCAAAACGGTTTCGACGGGGAGGACGCCTGGCAGATCGTCGAATCGTGGGGGACGTCCAATACCCCGGCGATGGCTGAAGACAATAACATAGAGGATTACAACCATATGGAAATCGAAGCCGACGAGAACGACGGATTCGTCGAGTCTTACGAAAGCTTCGTCGCCACCGACATTACCGGCACTCATGTCTCCATCGTCCGCAACCATGCCTACCACCGGTATATGGATGACAACGAAGGCGATCACTTGCTGGAATCAACCGGCGAGCTGCCGGAATCCTATTGAACGATTGAAGCGGGAGCGGCGGCTTAGACTGACTCAATACGGGTTAATCTCAAGCTGCCGCTGTACGATTCTTACGATATCCGCGATGTAATCGCCCACGATCGGCAAGTTCAGCGCCCCGAGAATTTGCAGCAAATAAACGATTGTCGCGGCGAAAAACGTGAACCCTAGCGCGATACCTACTCCGCGCGCAGTACCGGCGATGAAGTTTTTAACGATCAGCTGCCACGGACGCTGCATCAAATTCACGTATTCCTTCAACTGAGCTTTCTCCATATCCTGACTCAGCTTTTCCAGCTTGTCCGACAAGTAATGCAGCGTCCCTTTCAAATCCTTCGTCTCTTCGGCCAGCCTGTCCGCCGATTGTTCCGGCTTTCCGGCGGGCAGCTTGACCTGAATCGAATTCGGCTTGCCCTTCTGCTTGTAATTTCCGCTCATGGCTGCCTTCCTCCTCCTCGCCAACCTCTTTCCCTGCCATTACCCTTACTAATCAAAAGCAAAACGAGCCCGGGCCCGAGCGAAGTCGCCCCCGCCCTTGAGCCCTGCAGCTCGTCTTAGCTTATGCTTTCTTTGCCAATGCTACGCTTTATACGACTACGCTTTATACGATGGCTACGCCGATTGTTTTCTCGCCGGCTTGCACCGACTCGGTCGCCTCGGTCCTGCCGAATGAAACCTCGTTCACAAGCACATTCTCCCTCAGTACTCCGTCGAATGCGCGAAGCGCCGCTTCCAGCTCGGAATCGACGTCGAGCACGAGGTCAATCCGCTTTTCAATCGGGAGGTCGAGCTTTTTGCGCGTATCCTGAACGGCGCGGATAACTTCGCGTACCCAGCCTTCCTGCACCAGCTCCGGCGTGATCTCCGTGTTGAGCGCTACCGTCAAGCCGCCGCCCGACGCGGAGGCGAAGCCCGTTTTCGCTTCCTTTTCCACGAGAATTTCCTCCAGCTCGACGGTCAGCGTCTCGCCATCCGGCGATACGAACTCGTACCTACCCGCTTGCACGACGCCGCGCGTCTCGTCGCTGGACATCGCCTTAAACGCCGCCTGGATCGGCCCGACGTTTTTGCCGTATTTTTTACCAGCGACCTTCAGGTTCAGCTTCAGATTAAAGTTGACGAAGCCTCCGTCGTCGCTGACGATCGTAATCCGCTTGACATTGATCTCGTCCTGTACGATCTCTTCATAGCCCGACAGGTCGAAGCTTTCGCTGAGCGACACGAGCAGCTCGGACAGCGGCTGGCGCGTCTTCAGGCCGGTCTCGTTGCGGATGTTTCGCGCCAGCTCCACGATGCCGCGCACCGCTCCCATCTCTCGCTCCAGCTCCGCGTCAATCGCCTCCGTATCCGCCTGCGGATAATCTGCCAAGTGCACGCTGCCTTCGCCGCCCAGATTGCCGTAAATATCCTCGGCGACAAACGGCGTATACGGCGCGATCAGCTTGGACAGCGTCAGCAGCACTTCGCCTAGCGTCTGATATGCCGCCAGCTTCGTCTCGGTGAGGCCGCTGCCCCAGAAACGGTCGCGCGAACGCCGCACATACCAGTTCGACAGCTCGTCGACGAACGTCTCGATCGCCTTCGCCGGATTGAGGAAATCGTTAACCTCCAAGCCTTTCACGACTTCCTGAATCAACGTGTTCAATCTCGACAAAATCCAGCGGTCCAGCTTGTTCTCCAGCTTAACCTTCTCATGCTCCCCGGGGTTATAGCCGTCAATGGAAGCGTATAGCGCATAGAAGGCGTGCGTGTTAACGAGCGTATCCACAACTTTGGACTTCGCTTCGCCGACGATGCCTTTGGAAAATCTCTTGCTGTTCCAAGGCGCACTGTCCGCCAGCAGCGACCAGCGGAACGCATCCGTGCCGAACTCGTCGATGATCTCCCAGGGATCAAGGACGTTGCCCTTGGATTTACTCATCTTCTGGCCATTCTCGTCGAGCACGTGTCCCGTAGAAATGACCGACTTGTACGGCACTTGGCCGTTGTACAGAGTCGATACCGCCAGCAAACTGAAGAACCAGCCGCGCGTCTGATCGATCCCTTCGCAGATGAAGTCAGCCGGATATTGTTCCTTGAACTTCGCCTCGTCGCCGTAAGGGTGAAAGTATTGCGCGAACGGCATCGAGCCGCTGTCGAACCACACGTCGATGACCTCAGACGCCCGGTTCATTTTGCCGCCGCACTCGCAGCGCAGATGAATGTCGTCCACGTACGGCTTGTGCAGCTCAATTGTCTCCGGCACGTTCTCGATCGCCAGAGCGCGAAGCTCGGCAATACTGTGCGGCGCCTTCTCTTTGCCGCAGCTTTCGCAAGTCCACACGTTGAGCGGCGTGCCCCAGTAACGGTTTCGGCTGATGTTCCAGTCGACCAAGTCCTCGAGGAACTTACCAAAGCGGCCGTCTCTCAAGTGCTCCGGATACCACTGGATTTGCTTGTTATTCTCGATCAGCTGATCTTTGACCGCGGTCGTCTTAATGAACCAGCTCTCCGTCGCGTAATAGAGCAGCGGCGTTTTGCAGCGCCAACAGAATGGATAGCTGTGCTCCATTCTTTCTTTATGAAACAGCAGTCCGCGCTCCGACAGCATTTTGACGATGTCCACGTCGCAATCCTTCACGAAGCGGCCGGCCAGATCCGTCACTTCCGCGATATATTTGCCTTCGTTGTTGACAACCATCAGCATCGGAATGCCATGCTGACGCGCCACCCGGTAATCGTCCTCGCCGTGAGCCGGGGAAATGTGTACGATACCCGTACCGCTTGCATCTGTAACGTACTCGGCGTCGATCACACGATAGGCGTTATCGACGGTGACATAGGGGAACAGCGGCTCATAGGTCAGACCGACGAGCTCGCGGCCTTTCATCGTGCCTAGCGTCTCATATTCGCCCTTGAGCACTTTGTCGGCGAGCGCCGCCGCCACGACATACACTTCCCCGTTTTGCTTCGCGCGCACATAGTCAAGCTCGGGATGAACGGCCAGCGCCACGTTCGCCGGTAGCGTCCACGGCGTCGTCGTCCAGGCGAGTACATAATCGCCGTTCTCTTTCAGCTTGAACTTCGCCGTAGCGGTCAAATCCTTGACGTCCTCGTAGCCTTGAGCCACCTCGTGCGAGCTGAGCGTCGTCTGGCAGCAAGGACAGTACGGGCTGACGCGATGGCCGCGGTACAGCAGCCCTTTCTCATGAATCGTGGCCAGAATGTGCCATACGCTCTGAATATAATTGTTATCGAGCGTGATGTACGGATCGTCCAGATCGGTCCAATACGCGATCGCTTCCGTCAGCTCCCGCCACTGGCGCTCATACTCGAACACGCTCTCCTTGCATTTGATGATAAACGGCTCTACGCCATAGTTCTCGATTTCCTGCTTGCCGGAGATGCCAAGCTGCTTCTCCACGCCCAGTTCGACAGGCAGACCGTGCGTATCCCATCCCGCTTTGCGGATGACGCGGTATCCGGACATCGTTTTATAGCGGCTGACGAAGTCCTTGACCACGCGACCAAGCATGTGGCCGATGTGCGGCTTGCCGTTCGCCGTAGGGGGCCCTTCATAAAACACAAAATTCGGCTTGCCCTCCCGATTGTCGATGGAGCGACGGAACGTATCCTCCTTTTTCCACTGCTCCAGAACGCGAAGCTCGCGGGCTCGCGCCTTTTCCTTAACGTCGACTCTTTGCATATCATCCCATCCTTTCGATTGACAAAAACAAAAAGACCCGCCCCAAAAAAGGGACGAGTCTAACTCGCGGTACCACCCTTGTTCCGCCTGCTCCGCAATAAAGCGAAAACGAGCGACAACTCAGCATCCGGTAACGGCGGATTTCCGGCCTCGCTTACTCATCGCTGCTGCGCAGGGCGCAGGCGACGTTTCGGCAGGCGTCTCGGGGAGGATATTCGGCGCATCCTTCGCGTTGGCTCGCACCGTCCGCCAACTCTCTGAGCTAAGGTATCGCGCTTACTCGTTCCCGTCTTCGACATTGCAGTAGTTCATCGTAATACTCTTGTTATACTTTCCCGTAAAGCATTTGTCAAACCGCTTAGGCTTCAATTCCCCGCGACTCGCGCCCTTCAAGCGATTCCCAGCCATCCTGCGACAGCAGTTCCATCTGGGATTCGATCAACGCGCGGAAACGCGCCCGGTAGATCGTCGCTTGCTTTTTCAACTCTTCGACTTCGAGAGCGATTTTGCGGGATTTCGCCAGCGCATCGTTAATGATGCGATCGGCGTTCTTCTCCGCTTCCTTCACGATCAGATGAGCTTCCTTCTTGGAGTTGTTCTTCAATTCGTCAGCCGCTTCTTGCGCAACGATGATCGTTTTGCTCAGCGTCTCCTCGATATTGGAGAAATGGCCCAGCTTATCCTGGGAAGCGGCGACCATATTTTGCAATTCCTTGTTCTCGCGGATCATCGCTTCGTAATCCTTGATGATTTGATCCAGAAACTCGTTGACTTGATCTTCGTCGTAACCGCGAAGGCGGCGGGCGAATTCTTTGTTATGAATATCCAGTGGGGTCAGTGGCATCGGTGCACCTCCTCGGTCCTGATTTCCAAGTAACCTGTTCACAAGATCAATTCGACGAAAGCTGAAAAATTCCTTCTAAGCTTCTACACAAATTTCCCGATACGCACCCGAGTTCTGCCGCTTTTCGACACGCCTTCCACATCGATGAGCTTAAATCTCCCGAACCCTTTCAACGATACGACATCGCCGACTCTAAGCGGATGCGAAGGATCCTCCACCGTTTTCCAGCTTACTCGGCATCTTCCGGCCCTGATCGGATCGACGATTTTCGTTCGGCTGAGCCGAAAAACATCGCTGGCTATCCCGTCAAGCCGCATCGAAGCGACGGAGAGCACCTGCTCTTCAAGCTCCACTGCGATTTCGCGCAGCTCGGAGAGCGGGCGCACAGAGACGTTGACGGCTACCCGATGAGCCTGCCTGAAATGCCCAACGAGGAAATCTCCGATTTCCTCCGCGATCAGCGCATGGCAGCCCGTTTCTCCGACATGAAGATCGCCGATTTTGTCCCGCTTGATGCCCAGACCGAGCAAAGCGCCCAAATAATCCCCGTGATCCAGCTCGGAAATCTTTCGGTCGTCGGAAGTGATGTCGAGTACGACGATTCCCATGTCTTCGTCGTCCAGCGTTCTATAATCAGGGGCGATTAGCGCTCTTTTTCTTTCGGCTTGCGGGCCTCCGCCGTCCAGCCGCACTTGGGCGTCCGGCTCCCGATTCGCCAGCGTAAACAAAATATGCGCCTGGCGCGGGTCGAGAAAATCCGTCCGCTTCGTCTCGTGACGTTCGGCGGCTCTTTCGACCCATTCCAAGGCGCTATCCACGAATGCTTTTTCATCCGGATGAAAATGCTCGTAAATACTCATTCGCGACATAGGACACCTACAATCTTAGAAGAAAAAATTCAACACGGCGATCAGGCCCTGCGCGACGAATCCGAGCGCAAAATAGGCAATGATCGGGGAGATGTCTAGAATGCCGCCGATCGGAGGAATCAGCTTGCGGAAAGGTCTTAAGTACGGTTCAACCAATTTACCGAGAAGCTCGCCGACGAAGCTTTCCTTCACAGCCGGCAGCCAAGACATGAGCACGTAGATAATGATCATGTAAGAGTAAATTCGGTACAGAATGCCAATGTAGTTTTCTATTTGCTCCAACCCGGGGTCACCTCATTTTGGAATAGTCGGCAGCTTCTTCCGACAGCATTTCCGTGATCGTTCCCGACACTTCCACCGAATCCGGCGTGCAGAGGAAAATGTCCGATCCCAGCTTGGAAATATGACCGCCAAGCGCGTACACAGTGCCGCTAAGAAAATCAACGATCCGGATCGCCTGGTCTCTTCTGACGCGCTGCAGATTAACGACGATTGCGCGACGCGACTTCAAGTGATCGGCGATTTCCTGCGCCTCATCGTAGGAACGCGGCTCTGTGAGAACGACGCGGGCGGACTTCTGGGAATGAATGCTCACGACGTTGTTCTTACTTGAATGTCTACGCGTTTCGAACGTTGGAGTTTCAATTTCCTGTTCCTCGTTCTCGGCGAGACGTTCGCGTTCCGCTTCCTGTTCCTGCTCTTCCTGCAATCCCAAGTAATTAAGAAACTTATTCATGACACCCATGCCTATCCCTCCTCTATTTCTTCTTTCCCAACGAGCACCGTTCCCAAACGCACCCAAGTCGCGCCTTCTTCTACAGCAACCTCGAAATCGTTGGACATGCCCATCGACAGCTCCGTTAACGGCTCGTCCAAAACGGACGATGCGTTCAATTCGTCCCTTAGCTGTCTTAACGCCCGAAACACGGGTCTCGTCTCCTCGGGCTCGCTCTCGTACGGAGCCATCGTCATCAATCCGATCGGCTTGATGCGGTCGAATCTACGCAGCTCTTCCAGCAGAGGTCTAACCGCCCCCGGCTCCAGTCCATGCTTGGACTGTTCTCCGGAGACGTTCACCTGCAGAAGGCAGGAAACCGTCAAATCCAGCGCTTGCGCCCTCTTCTGAATCGCTTCGGCGAGCGAAAGACGGTCCAACGAATGGATGTAGTCGAATTTGCCGATAACGTCTTTGACTTTATTCGTCTGCAAAGAGCCAATATAGTGGAATACGGCCTGGTCTCCAAGCGCTTCCCATTTCGCCTTCGCGTCGGGCCAGCGATTTTCCCCGATATGGGTCACGCCTGCGCGTACGACGGCTTCCGCCGTAGCGGTCGATACATACTTAGTGACCGCGATGATGCGCACATCCTCGCGTCTCCTGCCGCTTCTCGAACAAGCCTGCTCCAGCCGGTTCTCCACGTCTCGCAGTCGGCTTTCCAATGCCACGAAACGATCACCTCGATTTCTTGCCCAACCAGCTCATCATCCGTCCCGTTGCTCCCTTTTCCTTCCGATGGGAAAACAACATTTCCGTATGACAGCTTGTACACCATGAAGATATTTCGATGCGGCTCGGCATTATTCCTGCTTTTATCATAAGTTGTCGGTTCAAATGTTTCAAGTTAAGCTGCGCTCTGTCGCCAAATTCGTTCAGTTTGACGATATCTTCTGTCAAATTATCCAATAAGGGACGCACATGCTTCAGGACGGATTCATCTACCTCGTAGCAGCAATCCCCGATCGACGGTCCGATGGCCGCTCGTATATTTTCCGGCAGAGCTCCGTAAACCTCCTGCATCTTGGCGACCGTTTTCACCGCGATTTCGGATACGGTCCCCTTCCAGCCGGCATGCGCCAGCCCCATCGCACCCGTAACGGGATCATGAAAATAAAGCGGAACGCAGTCCGCGTAAAACATCGCGAGCAAAACGTTCGGCTCATTTGTAATCATCGCGTCCGTGTCGGCTATGGCCGTTTCCCGGCTTCCGCTCCCTCGTCCGGTATCCTCCGCCGTGACGACGTAGACGTCGCTGCCATGCACCTGTTCCGCGCACGTGAATGCCGCGAACTTCCAGCCTAGCAGCCCAGCCACCGACTCCCGGTTAGCAATCACGGCTTGCGGGTCGTCTCCGACGTGCAATGCGACGTTCCCTGCGTGTCTCGTCGTAAACCCCGCGGTCAGTCCCTCGTCCTCTCCCGGCTCGCACCAGGAATGCAGCATGAATATAGACGACGGCTTCCCCTTTTCCTCGTGCAATACAAAAGGCTCCAAACTATCGCACCTCCGAACCCAAGTGTACCATAGCCGCGCCGCAAGCGGAAGAAAAGCGCGCGGCTGCGCGCTATCTTCCCGAATGTACTTCCCCGTCCTCCAGCCGGTACACCTTCGCGTCGTCCAGCCGAACCAGCACAACGTCGGTCCCGATTTTGACAATGTTCCGCCATGGAATGACGACGTCGTTGCCTCCGCCGAACATCCCGAACAACCTCGTCGAAGTCGGCACTACAATCGAATCGATGCGTCCCTGCCGCAAATCAAGCTCCAAATCGCTGACCTGCCCCAGCTTCTTCCCGTCGACGATGTTAATTACGTCCTTGGTCTGAAAATCCGATATTTTCATCCGCTCACGCTCCCGTCCGACCGGGCATTCGTACCCCTGCTATTAAATATATGATCCATCTGGGAAAAATGTACGGAATATGCGTCTTATCTCCATTATCCCTCTCGCTCAGAACCCCTGATTTCTCGCTCCCCCTTATTGATTAACGTTCGTCTCTTCCCCCCAATGCCTTCCCCTTCCCTGGTGTATCCCTTTTTCGCACCTTATAGCCATTATCCCCTTGACTCAGCAAAAGCGTTGGGTCGACCGTCAATCCCGGTCTCGGTTGCCGTGTCAGTATCCCTCATTCAACACTTGAAAAATTCGGAAAAATAGTATATTCTAAAATAAGAACAAACGTTCGTTATTGGAGGTTTGGAACATGGATAACAGCGTAACTTTTGAGCTGTTTTGCGAAACTTTCAAAGATGAGCACTCCTGTATTCAAGCTTTATTTACCGCACGATGGCCAAACGGATTTCGCTGCCCGCAATGCGCCTGTCCGAGCTATTATGAGATTCGGACTCGCCGGCTACCTTTATTCGAATGCCGCTCATGCCGAGTGCAGACCTCTCTTATTGTTGGCACAATTATGGAGGGCAGCCGCACGCCCCTAAGCTTATGGTTTCAAGCCATATTTCTTCATGCTCAGCCACGCGGCATTAGCGCGTCTCGACTTGCGGAAATCATCGGAACAACCTATAAGACGGCCTGGCTGATCTGCCACAAAATCCGCCAAGCGATGTCTGCAACCGATAGTAAAGAGCTTCTAAGCGGAATCGTACGAATTAATTGCGGCGTTTACGGTCGTCCATACAACCCAACCGTTTTCCGTCACCCTCAAGAGCAGCCCTTGCTTGCAGCTGCTTCCCTAGATAACAACGGGCAGTTCGCCTACGTAAAAATTAAACAAGTTCCCGACAAATATTTAATCTATGATCGGATCACCAACGGAGGTAAGCACCACTTTATAGAAAATTATGTTTCCCCCGACGTTAAAGATGTTAATGCCGTTATTCTGAAATTCAGTCCCGGTCGTTACCGGCCGTTAATACAATTGTGCGAACGTGCGAGCAACTGGATTAACTATGTATTTAGCGGTATCGGTCCCAAACATCTGCAGTCTTACCTTGATCAATTCTGCTTCGGCACTAACAATATGGACAGATCCTCAAGTCGGTTTCTCCATCTGCTCAAATGCTCTGCCTCGTCTTCCGTTATAACTTATCCTCAACTTATAAGTCGTGTCGATCACTCCGACCAGCACAAGCGTATCTACTATGAATTGCTTAAGGATGCCAGTTAATCGCCTGTCCTCTCTTATAATTTTGAAGGCGCCGCCTAATAAAATTTGTTTTTTACACTTTAATTCCACCTCGGCTAAGTTATAGCGATTAGAAATGTTGAGTTTATAGGTTAGAGCGTCTGGAAATGTATGAGTTAAGTTGAGGTTCTTTGAGATGCATTAGCGTACGTTAACATGTATTGAGATACTTTGAAGTTCAGGGGGGCATATTGAAATCCATTGCGAACGTTAATTTGCTTGAAAGTAGAGGTCTGTCAGGCACATAAAGTAGAGTGGGGGGATGTGAAGGTCTTCTTGTCTAGAACGCTCTGTTTCCACGATACGCAATGTTTTTCTGAGCAACAGGGATAATGGCCATAAGGGGCAAAAAGAGAGTATATCACCCACAGCAGCTCCCAGAAATAAGTCAAGCGAGACCGTTCCGGCTAAGAGGTACATCGAGGCATTTAGGCAAAAAAAAAGAAGATGACGCCTAGACGTTCATCCTCTTTTTCGATGCTGCAGGTTAGGTTTTGACGTGCTTTTGCATTTGCTGTATGGCCGACTTCTCGAGGCGAGAAACCTGAGCCTGAGAGATTCCGATCTCATCAGCGACTTCCATCTGGGTTTTACCTTCGAAAAACCTCATGGACAAGATCATTTTTTCACGATCGTTAAGCTTTCTCATCGCTTCACGGAGTGCGATCTCCTCAATCCATTGAATATCCTTGTTGCGTTCATCGCTGATCTGGTCCATGACGAAAATCGGATCTCCTCCGTCATGATAGATCGGTTCAAACAACGACACAGGATCTTGAATGGCATCCAGGGCGAAAACGATGTCTTCCTTCGGAACGTTCAGCACTTCCGAAATTTCCAGAATCGTCGGTTCCCTAGAATGCTGATTCGTCAGCTGGTCCCGCACCTGCAGCGCCTTGTAGGCAATATCCCGCAAGCTGCGCGATACGCGGATCGGATTGTTGTCTCTCAGATAGCGGCGAATCTCTCCGATGATCATCGGAACGGCATAAGTGGAAAATCGAACATTCTGGCTCAGGTCAAAATTGTCGATCGCCTTCATCAGCCCGATACATCCGACCTGAAAAAGATCGTCCACAAATTCTCCGCGATTGTTAAATCGCTGAATCACACTGAGTACGAGTCGCAAGTTGCCGTTCACTAATTTTTCCCTGGCGGCAATCTCTCCACGGGTTTGCAGAGCGAGAAATAACTCCCTCATTTCGGCATTGGTGAGGACAGGCAGCTTTGAGGTGTCCACTCCACAAATCTCCACTTTGTTACGGGTCAAGGCAATTCCTCCCGGGGAGCAGCATTAATGTAAAGTATCTCCGGGAAGGAGGTTTTTATTCCTAAACCATCTTGTTGAACTCCTTGCGAAGACGCTTAATGATACGTTTCTCCAAACGAGAAATGTAAGATTGCGAGATGCCAAGCAGGTCGGCCACGTCCTTCTGCGTCTTCTCTTCTCCATCGGCAAGACCGAAGCGAAGCTCCATAATGGTTCGCTCCCGTTCGCTCAGCTTATCAAGCGCTTTGTGCAGCAGCTTACGATCCACCTGCTCCTCGATGTTGCGATAGATCGTATCGTTCTCGGTGCCAAGCACGTCCGATAGCAGCAGCTCGTTGCCGTCCCAATCAATGTTTAGCGGCTCATCGAAAGACACTTCCGTTCTCGTCTTGCTGTTTCTCCTCAAATACATCAAGATTTCATTTTCGATGCATCGCGAGGCGTATGTGGCCAGCTTGATTTTTTTTTCCGGATCAAACGTATTAACCGCTTTGATTAGTCCGATTGCGCCGATCGAAACTAAATCTTCGATGTTGATCCCCGTGTTCTCGAATTTGCGAGCAATGTAGACGACCAGACGCAAATTTCGTTCGATCAGCATCGCGCGGATGGCAGCGTCACCGGTGGAAAGCCGCCCCAGCAAATATTCTTCTTCCTCGCGACTGAGCGGCGGCGGCAATGCTTCACTTCCGCCGATATAGTACACTTCCTCGCTCTTCCAACCGAACAGGAACAACAGGCGATACACCGACAATTGCGTCTTCAGCTTCAAATTCACGAACATTTCTGCTACCTCCTGTCACGCAGGTTGAGATGGAACCGACGATACGGGGTCGGCTTGTGCCATGTCCGGATGGACGATGGCTCGGTAAGTTCCTTCGGATGACAAAGTGCCTCCATCTAAACCAATGAGCACCCGGTTCACTTGGAGAGGAGGATGCCCGTCCCCATCCCGATACAGCAAAACATAGTCCGGCTTGACGGCCAGCATCAGCCTACTGGAGCCGTTCACGGCGCGGTAAGGAATGAGACGCAGTCTGTTGCCCCAGGTATACGGTTCCGAAGCATTCACATCGAGCTCGGAGATGAGCTTATCCGGGGGTTCCTCCTTCAGTCGTTCGCTCCACCCTACCGGCAGCCGTTCTCGCCATAAGGCCGCCTCCATAATCATGACGGGAGTACGTGTAAGCGGATCGTAGAGTCGATTTCCCGTGTCGAGCAGCGCCTTAAACGTCCAGCTCTCGTCGTCAATTCGGACCTCGGTCTCCCATACAAGCTGATCAAACTGCTGCCGTTTGCGGCTTGTCTCAGAGGCGCCGCGAAACAACCAGATCGACATGAGAAACGTAACGACAAACAGCCCGAGCTGCATTTGCCATTCCAGAACCAACCCGCCGTCCTCCGTAAACGTCATTGCGCCCCACGGCGAATTAGCGCTCCGCAGCAAAAAGGACAGTCCGATCACGCCGCCCAGCGTAACGAAGCTGACGACGTAGAACGCCGCGAAATTTCGAATGTATTGCAGCGGCCCTCCATAACCGAACGACAGCAGTACCATAACGGCCGAGACGAATACTTTGGCTCCGAATGAATAAAAGTAAGGAATATGAGCCCAAAACATCAATGCCGCATACACCGCTCCAAGAAACGCGGCTGCGAACAGGCGACGGCGGGACGGGTTGATGCGGCGCACTTTGGCGGTGGTCATCAGCACGACACCGTCAACGGCCAGGTTGGTCAGAAAGACAAGATCCACATATACGGTCATACGAAGCCCCCATCCTTCATTGCCCGGAACATCTCCAAACATGCAGGCCGGGATGGATGAAACCAGTATAATCGCTTTCAAATTCGGAGTCTGTCTAATCTTGCCAGCCTAATCTACCTTTTTTTGTCGAGTTGAGGAAAAAAATGCTCCCGTTCTACATAACGTAGAACGGGAGCATTTTTTGCATGAATTAAGAATTCGTCAGCGGTCGCCGCGAGGACGATTTCTCAAAAATGCGGGAATATCCAATTGGTCGCTTGATACATTTTGGTTGCCGAAAGGACGTAAATTGTTTGTCTGGCGATTTTCGTTACTATGCCCGCCGGTCAGATCGGGCTGAGCCTGCGTCTGAGTCGCTGCGGCCGAAGGATTTACTGGGCGGCGAGTAGGGCCTTTATGCTCAAAGCCGGTCGCGATGACGGTAACTTTGATTTCTTCTTTCAAGCTGTCGTCGATCATCGCGCCGAAAATCATGTTGACTTCCGGATCGGATGCGGCAATTACGATTTCAGCCGCTTCGTTCACTTCGTACAGGCTGAGGTTAGATCCGCCTGTAATGTTCATGATCACGCCGCGCGCGCCTTCGATCGACGTCTCGAGCAGCGGGCTCATAATCGCTTTCCGAGCAGCCTCCATCGCGCGATTCTCGCCGGTGGCTTGCCCTATGCCCATCAGCGCGGAACCGCGCTCGGACATGATCGTCTTTACGTCCGCGAAGTCCAAGTTGATCAGGCCGGGGACGGCAATCAAATCGGAAATGCCCTGAACCGCTTGACGAAGGACGTTATCCGCTTCGCGGAAAGCTTCCAGCATCGGCGTCTTCTTGTCCACGATTTCGAGCAGCCGGTCGTTAGGAATAACGATCAGCGTATCGACTTTCTCTTTCAGCGCTTCGATGCCCATCTCGGCTTGCATCGAACGCTTGCGGCCTTCGAATGTAAACGGGCGGGTAACGACCCCGACTGTCAATGCGCCGCTTTCTTTAGCCAGCTCAGCAATGACCGGAGCAGCCCCTGTACCGGTTCCTCCGCCCATCCCCGCCGTTACGAACACCATGTCGGCAGAGCGCAGCGAATTGGTAATAAACTCTCGGGATTCTTCGGCCGCCTTTTTGCCAACCTCCGGATTCGCCCCCGCGCCAAGGCCGCGCGTCAGCTTGTCCCCGATCTGCAGCTTCTGCTCGGACTTCGTAAGGTTCAGCGCCTGAGCGTCTGTGTTTACCGTAACAAACTCGACGCCTTTGACGCCGTTCTCGATCATCCGGTTTACAGCGTTGCTGCCGCCGCCGCCGACCCCAATGACCTTAATTTTTGCAAGTGGTTCCATCTCAAAATCAAACTCCAACATATTAGTAAACTCCTCCTTGCTTCGCATGAATGGTTCCTCATAAGCGGCGGCTTAAATAAATTCCTTGAACATGTTTTTGAACCATTCAACAATGCCAGGCTTGGGTTCCGCTGTAGCGCCGCCGGCTGCCGCTTTGGCTTTCGGAGTACGCTTCGGTCCGGTTGCGCCGCGTGTTCTGACGTATTTGGTCACATACTGAATCATGCCGACACCGCTGCTGAAGGAAGGATCCCTAACGCCGATGTAATCCGGCACTGCGATTCTGACATTCGATTCCAGTTCAATTTGGGCTAGCGGAAGAACGCTTGGCAAAGAAACTGAACCGCCTGTCAGTACGTAACCGTTGATTTTGTCATGATAGCCTAGACGTTTCACTTCCTGACGGATCATCTGGAAAATTTCCTGCATGCGAGGCTCGATAATGTTCGCAAGGTCGAATTGGGAGAATTCCTTCTCCATGTTGCTTCCGACTCTCATTACCTTGAACTTCTGATCCTCGGCGGCATCGTCGATACGGGCGCACCCGTACTTCAGCTTGATTTTCTCCGCGTGTTCCGTCTGAGTCTTAAGTCCGTAGCAAATATCGCTGGTCACGTAATCTCCGCCGATCGGCAACGTGGACACGGCTGAAAGGCTGCCGCCTTCGAAAATCGCCAAAGTCGTCGAACCCGCGCCAATATCCGCAAGAACGGTGCCCATCTGCTTCTCGTCTTTCGTTAAAGCCATCATTCCCGAAGCCAGCGACATCAAAATTAAACCGGATATTTTCAGACCCGCCTTCTCGACGCATCTCATCAGGTTATGTATGGCCGCTTTCGTTCCCGTAATGATCGTGCATTCCACTTCAAGACGAACGCCAATCATGCCTCGCGGATCTTGAATGCCCGCAAGTCCGTCAACTAGAAACTGCTTCGGAACGAGTCCGATAATTTCCCGCTCGGGCGGCAGGGCAACCACTTTAGCCGCTTGCAAAACACGCTCGATATCTTCTTCGCCAATCTCCCTGTCTTCATTGGAAACGGCTACGACTCCGTGATTGCTCTGCAAAGCGATGTGATTGCCGGTAATCCCTACGTAAACTTCGCTGATTCCTATTCCAACCATGCGTTCTGCATGATCGACGGCGTTACGGATGGATTGAACGGTTTGGTCAATATCGACAATGGCGCCTTTACGGATTCCGTCCGAATCTGCGGAACCGACGCCAATGATGTTAATGGCCCCGTTGCTGATCTCCCCGATAATCACCCGGATTTTCGAAGTTCCGATATCCAGGCTGACGATGAGGTCATTGTTGCTCAACCGGTGGCACCTCCTGTAAATCGATGAAAATGGCCGCGAACAAGGGATGCTTCCTCATACATATTCCACGTCCGCAGGGTTTTCCCTCTTTTTTCAACAATTTTTTTAGTTTATATGGCAAGGCCTTAATTCGGCCTTCTCAGCGACTCTCCGCTTTTGTCCATAAATGAAATTTTATCATTCTTTTCGAGGATTGAGTAGAGTCCTTTTCCTTAAGTTTATCGGCTTTCGCAGCCTACTCGGCAACAATTTCCGTGGAATACGGAGAATAATAGTCCACATCCAACATCGTTATCTTTCCAGGCTCGCGGTTTTGCACGATATCGCTCAAATAAGCGATTTTATCCTTTAACAGCTCGATTGATGTCGTCACTTCGAATCGCGAACGCGTGAACATCTTGATCCGTTTCGGATAGGAGACCGACGGATCCGGTTGAATCTCGGACAAATCCGATAACAAATATCCGGGCAAATCGCCGAGCGCCTTGCACAGTTCCGCCATATTCGCGTCGTCCGCTTTCCATCCGGACAATATCGGCTTGTCCGGCAGCTTTCCTTTCGGCATAGGCAGCATCAGTCCGTTCGATAGAATAGCAGAGATGCTTCCATCCGTAGAAAGTCTAACGGCCACCTGCGGATATTCCTTCACTTCAACGCTGACGACTCCCGGGAAGTTTTTGACGATCAGTACGCTTTCTATCGGCTTCAGCTCATTCGCGCGCTGTCTCAATTTACTGATTCCAGGGAAGAAAAATGAGTCGCCGGGAGCAATGTCCAACGCTCCGACAATCTCCTCCCGGCTGACGAACTCGTTTCCCGTCACTTGAATTTCTCCTATTTTCGACAAAGGGGAACGGAAGAAGAGCACGATTAGGAGGATGGCCGCCAATGCGATCAACAGCCGAATCAGCCTTTGACCGCGCCGGGAGCGCGGCTGTGCCGTCTCCTTCTTCAGCGCGGGAATTTTTTCGCTCACGATTGTTCCCCCTTGTTTTGGCGTGTCTTTAGACCCATGACTAACGACGCAATTTTATAAAGCTCATTAAGAAGCCCCGCAGCGGAAGTAAGCTTCTGCAGCGGGACCTATTCCTGTGGTTCGTTAGCTGAACACTTTGCTCCGGTGAACTTCGCGCTTAATATTGCCGCCGATGCGCTGGAACATCTCTTCGATTCGGTCATAACCCCGATCGATGTGATGAATCTGTTCAACGACCGTTGTGCCTTGCGCCACCAGCCCGGCGACGACAAGCGCGGCTCCGGCTCGTAGATCGGTCGCTTCGACGGTCGTGCCGTACAACTGCGGCACTCCGCGAATAAAGGCGTTGTTCAGATCGACTCGGATGTCCGCTCCCATGCGGCACAATTCGTCCACATGCTTAAAGCGCCCCTCGAACACCGTCTCCTTCAGCACGCTCACCCCGTCGGCCAACGCCAGCAACGTCATTACCTGTGCCTGCATATCGGTCGGGAATGCCGGGTAAGGCGAGGTGACGATCCGGTCTACCGCTGTCGGCCGTTTGAAGGCGCCGATTCTCATTATATCATTGCCTACCTCGATTTGAACACCGGCGCGGCGGAGAACGTGAACAAGAGAGGTCAAATGGCTCGGATTCGTATTCTCTAGCGTTACTTCTCCTCGGGTAGCCGCAGCGGCTACCATGACAGTTCCGGTAACGATCCGGTCGGGGATCACCTCGAAGTCGCAGCCATATACACGGTCAACCCCGTCGATCGTAATCATGTCCGTTCCGGCTCCGCTAACTTGCGCGCCCATTCGATTAAGAAAATGCTGCAAATCCTGGATTTCCGGCTCTCTGGCCGCGCCGATGATCGTTGTCCGGCCGCGCGCCAGAACAGCCGCCATCATAATATTTTCCGTTGCGCCGACGCTGGGAAAATCCAGGCTGATCTCCGCGCCCTGCAGCCGACGGGACGAGCATACGATTCTGCTGCCCTTTTCTTCGATTCTCGCGCCAAGCGCGGCCAAGCCGCGCAAATGCAAATCGATCTTTCTCTCACCGATCGCGCATCCCCCTGGCTGATAGAGCTCGACTTCTCCGAATCTTGCAAGAAGCGGCCCCATCAAAAACACCGAGGAACGCATTTTGCGCATCAGCGTCTCCGGAATGTGCGAGGATGTCGCGACTGTCGTTTCGACTGTCACCACCGTATCCTGATGCCGGGCCTTGCACCCGAGATCCCGCAAAATATCCAGCATAACCTCGATATCGAGCAGTCTGGGAACGTTGCGGATCGTCACTTCTCCTTCCGCGAGCAAGCTGGCAGCCAAAATCGGCAAAGCGGCATTTTTGGCTCCATGGATACGGATGGTGCCCGAAAGCGGGTTCCCGCCTTCAATCACCAAATTGTCCAAGGGATTCACCTCCGGGTTACCGCTCACCCATCATGAGAACCTCTGTTACGAGTGTTATTCCATAGGTTTGTTTGACGATTTGCTGCACCTTCCCGATGAGGGTGAGGACGTCCTCGGCCTTAGCGCCTCCGTGGTTAACGATAAAGTTGGCGTGCATCTGGGACACTTCGGCCGCTCCTTCGCGCAGCCCCTTCAGCCCGGCCGCCTCGATCAGCCGTGCGGCATGATCGTTCGGCGGATTGCGGAAGACGCTGCCCGCGCATGCCATCTGCAGAGGCTGGGTGCGACGCCTGCGATCCTTGTACGTCGCCAAAGCTGCCGCGATTTCCTTGCGGTCTCCTTGCGCCAGGCGAAACTCCGCCCGAGTAACGATGCCTCGGCGCTCCTGCAAAATGGAATGGCGATAGGAGAACTTCATCTCCGCATTCCCTAGCACCTCTCTGCTTCCGTCTTCCCACACGATGCTGGCCGACTGTAAGATACGTGAAATGTCCGATCCGTGCGCTCCGGCATTCATATAGACGGCGCCTCCTACCGATCCTGGAATACCTCCCGCGTATTCCAGGCCGGTAAGCCCTTCTTTGCCGGCCATCACCGACAGCTTGATGAACGAATACGATGCTCCCGCGACCACCGTCTCGCCGTCGAATCGCAGCTCATCGAAACCGCCGCCAAGCTTGATGACCGCCCCTCGGACTCCTTTGTCGGATACCAGCGTATTGGATCCGCGGCCTAGCACGCACCACGGAACTCCGTGAACCGCGCATAGCCGCAGTACTGCCTCGAGCTCCTCTTCGTTTGCGGGAACGATCAGCGCGTCCGCAGGTCCGCCGATTTTCCAGGTCGTATGTTTGGACAGCGGTTCGTTCTCCAGAACCTGAGCGACTCCCGCCTGTTTCAGCTCAGCAATCCACTGCTGCATGGTCCATCCTCCTTCCAAGTCCTTCGGGAACTCGCGCCGCTGCCTTGCCTGCCGGTCAGACATTCACGATCACGCTGTATCTTATGACGGCTGGGCGGGGGTGGTGACAAACGCCCAATTGCCGGCCCCTTCGAAGGACATTCTCTTATTTTTTTCGTTGTAAGCCCACGATTTGATTGTAAATGATAGACGCCGATTCCGGCATTCCCAGGCTTCGGGACGCGGAGGCCATCGCCTGCTGACGCTTCCGATCGCCCATGATCGCGGCAATGCCTCCGAACAGCGTTTCTCCGCTAAGATTCCGTTCGAGAATCATGTCCGCAGCTCCGGCGTTCATCAAGCTTCTCGCATTCGCTTCTTGATGATTGTTCGTCACGTTCGGAGACGGGACGATCAGCGACGGCAGCCCCAGCGACGTTACCTCGGCAAGGAAAGACGCCCCGGCGCGGCCGACATAGAGCGACGACGCGGCCAGCACGTCCGGCATGCCCGCGATATACGGAAGCACCTTCACTCGGCTGGAATTCCCTTGGAAAGCGGCGGATACGGCGCTTTCGGTTTCCCGGTAAAATCTCTCGCCGGTCACGAACACAAAGTGCACATCCGGCAGCTTCCCGATCAACGGCAGCATGCGAACAAACGCCTCGTTCAGCGCGCGCGCTCCCCCGCTTCCGCCTACGATCAGCACGAACGGCGTATCCGGAGCGAATCCTAGAGAAGCGAAGCCCGAGCGGCGATCCGCCTTCAGCACGCGAGTCGCGCACGGATTGCCCGCGTAGACGACGTTCCGGCATTTCGAAAAATGCGGCTCCGATTCTTTAAAGCTTACCGCGACGCCGTCGACGTAACGGCTCAAAAATTTGTTGGTCAAGCCCGGCAGCACGTTCTGCTCGTGGATGAGCGTCGGAATGCCGAGTCGAGACGCGGCGTACACGACCGGGCCGCATACATAACCTCCGGTTCCGATGACGACGTCCGGCTTGAACTTCCTGAGCAGCTCCTTGGAGCGGGACACGCCCTTGAGAAAACGCATGACCGTTTTTACGTTCTCCAGCGACAGCGACCTGCGAAAACCTGTAATCGTTATATTTTCAAACGCGATTCCCTGCTCCGGCACGATTCGGCCTTCCAGACCGCGGCTCGTGCCGATATAGAGCAACGACGAACCCGGCTCTCTCTCCGAAATTTCCCGGCCGATCGCCAGCGCAGGGTAAATATGCCCTCCGGTGCCTCCTCCGGTCAACACGACGCGCATTTCTTTCACCTCGAATAACGGGATAAATTAAGTAAAATTCCGAGCGCCGTCAGCAGCAGCGTAAGCGACGAGCCTCCGTAGCTGACGAGCGGCAGCGTAACGCCGGTAATCGGCAGCAAGCCGATGACGACGCCGATGTTAATGAGCACCTGCACCGCGAAAATGCCGACGATGCCCGTAGCCAGCAAGCTTCCGAACGGGTCGGTCAGCGTAATGGCCGTTCTCATCCCCCGCCAGATGAGCAGCAGGAACAATAAAATAAGCAGCGAGCCTCCGATAAAACCGAGCTCTTCGGCCAAAATCGAAAATATAAAGTCCGTCTGCGGTTCGGGCAAATAGTTATATTTCTGGCGGCTCATTCCGAGCCCGAGCCCGACCAGGCCGCCCGGCCCGATCGCGTACAGCGATTGAATCGATTGATAGCCCGCTCCTTGCGGATCCTGCCACGGATCGAGAAAAGCGGTAATCCGCTGCAGCCGGTAGGGAGCGGCCAAGATCAGCCCCACCAGGCCGGCCACGCCGATCATGGCGAGGCCCGCCAGATGGGACAATCTCGCCCCGGCGACATAGATGGCCAGCAACGCGGCCCCGATCATGACGGTGCCCGTTCCGAGATCGGGCTGCAGCATAATGAGCGCGAACGCCGCCCCCAGAATGCCGAGAGGCGGCAGCAGCCCTTTCGTAAAATCGGTAATTTGATTTTGCCTCTCGGACAGCAGCTTGGCAATAAACAAAATCATCGCAAGCTTCATAAATTCGGACGGCTGGATGCCGAACGAGCCGATGCCGAGCCAGCTTCGCGCGCCCCCGCGCACAACACCGACTCCCGGCACGAGTACGATGATAAGCAGACCAAAGCAGATCAGCAGCGCGGGCGCCGCCCACTTGCGCCAGAACGTATACTCTACATTCATCGTTACGAACATGGAAGCTATGCCGAGCACGGCAAAGAGCAGCTGCCTTTTTACATAGTAATACGAATCCCCGTAGTCATGAAAAGCCGCCACAGCGCTGGCGCTATACACCATCACGACACCGATGGCCAGTATGCCTAACGTTGCGGCGATCATCCATACATCTGGAACGGAGCGGGACTTGGCCATGAACCGGACACCTCGCGATTTGCAAGAGTGGGGACGAGCCCCCTCTTACAGCGTATGCGCCGATTGCTTAAAAATGCGGCCCCGATCCTCGTAGGAAGAAAACATGTCCCAGCTTGCGCATGCCGGCGACAGGAGCACAATGTCTCCCGGCTCGGCCATGGCTGCAGCTTCCTGTACGGCTCTTCGGAGCGTTTGCTCGGCGTCCTCTACAGGTTCGACGATTTTCACATCCGTTAAACCGGCCAGCCCGGCAACGCGCGCAAGCTTCTCCCTTGTCTCGCCAAGCGTCGCCAATCCCTTCACCCGGTCGCGGAAAATCGGCAGCAGCTCCATGTAGTCGGAGCCGCGATCCAGACCGCCCGCGATCAGAATAAGCGGCGACGGCAGAGACAGAATCGACATCGTCGTCGCCATCGGGTTCGTCGCCTTCGAGTCGTTATAATACTTTACGCCGCCGAACGTGCCGACGTATTCGAGACGATGCTCCACACCGCGGAAAGCGCGCAGCGGCTCCAAGAGCCGCTCCGGCTCGGCGCCGGCCGCCAGTGCGATAGCAATCGCCGCCAACGCGTTAGCCGCGTTATGCCGTCCCGGAATGCCCAGCTCGGCAACGCGCAGGATGCGCCGTTCCGTGCCGTTGCCGTCCCGACTGACGATCCAACGCTCGGCATCCTCTTCGTCTTCGGCTTCATCCTCCGCCGGACGAATGGCCGCATACGGCGGATCGATCATCACGCCTGCCTTGAGCGTTCTCGTAACGGAGAACGGGAAGGCGCGGCCCTTGAAGGAAGCCGCCAGACGCCGACAGGTCTCGTCATCCTCGTTGTAGACGGAAATATCGTCAGCGGTTTGATTTTCGAACAATTTCGCCTTGGAGTCGACATAGTCTTCCATCGAGCCGTGATAGTCCAGATGCGTCTCAGCCACGTTCAGCAGGCAGGCGATACGAGGCCGAAAATCGGTTGTGCCTTTCAGTTGAAAGCTGCTTAGCTCGGCAACCAGCCAGCCGTCCGGCTCGACCTCCAGCGACGCCTCGCTAAGCGGGCGTCCGATGTTGCCGGCTATGAGCGGCTTAAGGCCCGCCTCTTCGAGCAGCACGCCGGTCAGCGTCGTCGTTGTCGTCTTGCCGTTGGAGCCGGTAATACCTATAATCGGCGCAGGCGACAGTTGCCCCGCCACCTCCACCTCGCTTACCACCTCCACGCCAAGCCGGAGCGCTTCGACAATCGGCGGCGCAGTGTACGGAATGCCCGGATTTTTGACAAGCAGCGCCGTTGACTCCGTTACGAGCCCGTCCGGATGATGCCCGCACACAACAGAAATGCCCAAAGCCGTCAATTCGTCGGCTTCGGGGCATTGATCCCGCTCCTTCTTATCGTTCACGACGACGTTCGCGCCGACGTCGTGGAACAGTTTGGCGGCGGCTACGCCGCTTCTCGCCAGACCGAGGACGACGACTTGCCGTCCGCGGTAATTAGTCAGCTGCATCATTCGCGTTAAAACTCCTTTAGCTCGCTTTGAACAACAACAGTCCGGCGCCCGCCAACAGCAGTCCGACAAACCAGAAGGTTGTCACGACGCGCCATTCGGACCAGCCCGACAGTTCGAAATGGTGATGAATCGGGCTCATTTTAAATACCCGCTTGCCTCTCGTCTTAAACGAAGTGACTTGAATAATGACGGACAGCATCTCAAGCACGAACACGCCGCCGATCACGACGAGCAGCAGCTCCGTCTTCGTCAAAATCGCGATTCCCGCAATGCCTCCGCCCAAGCCTAACGATCCCGTGTCTCCCATAAAAATTTTGGCGGGATGCGCGTTGTAGACGAGGAAGCCGAGCACCGCTCCGACAACCGCGGCGCTGAACACAGCCGATTGAGGCTGAGCCGCCTCCACGGCCACGATGGCGAACGCCCCGAATGCGAGGGCGCTTGTCCCGGCCAGCAGTCCGTCCAAGCCGTCCGTGAAATTGACGGCATTGGTCGCGCCGAGGAACATGACGACTACCAATAAATAGTATACCCAGCCGAAGTCCAAAGACCAATCCGTGCCGGGAACGCTCACGACGGTGCTGTGGCCCATATCGATCAAGATCCAACAGAAGATGGCGGAAAACAGCAATTGGCCAAGCAGCTTTTGTTTCGCGGTTAAACCCAGCGACCTTTTAAGCGCGATTTTGATGTAATCGTCGAGAAAACCGATCAGGCCAAAGCCTAAGCAAGCGACGATCAGCGCCCAATACTGAGGGCCGCGATCGGCAAAGCGAAGGAACGCGATCGTGAGCGCAACTAGAATAATAATGCCGCCCATCGTCGGCGTTCCCGATTTTTTCAAGTGGGACTCGGGTCCGTCGGTGCGAACCTGCTGTCCGAATTTCAGTCTGCGCAAAAGCGGAATGAACAAAGGTCCGATCAGCACCGCCAGCACAAAGGATACGCCTAACGTCCATAATACCGATGTGTAGTCCATGCCGTCACTGTCAGCCCCCTCTTTGCAGCGTCGTTACGATTTCTTCCATTTTCATGCCCCTCGATGCTTTGACGAGCACTAGATCGTCCGGAGAAAGCTCGGCGAGCAGATACTCGCCAAGAGCTTTCTTGTCGCCGAAATAGAGAACGTCTTGATCTTCAAATTTTGTGCGCGCTTCCTCGTAAATTTGCTTGGATCGCGGTCCGTACAGCAGTGCCCGATCCACCTTGGAGCGATCCAGGTAGCGCCCAATGTCGCCGTGCAGCTCCAGTTCGCCGTCGCCGAGCTCCAGCATATCGCCAAGCACGACCCATTTGCGGCGATAGCCGGACAGCTCCGCCACCAGATCGATTGCCGCCCTGACCGACGTCGGGCTGGCGTTGTAGGCGTCGTTGAGAATGACCGCCCCGTTCCAGGCGGCGCTCCGCTCGATGCGCATCCCCGTCAGCTTGGTCATCTTAAGCCCTTCGCCGATCGCTTCCGCGGACAGGCCCAGCAAGCGGCCCACGGCTACCGCGGCCAGCGCGTTCACCGCATTATGCCGCCCGGGGATCGGCAGCTCGAATGCCGTCTCCAGCTCGCCCGTCGCCGTAAACCGCGTTCCCTCCGCCGTCACGCGTACGTAGCGCGCGACCCAGTCGCTGCCGGCGTTCTCGCCGAACGTAATCAGCTTCGTCCCTTCGGTTACAGGCCGCTCCGCCAGCGCTTCCGCAAGCAGCGGCTCGTCGCCGCAATAAACAAGCGCGCCGCCCGGCTTTAGCCCTTCGGCGATTTCCAGCTTCGCCTGGGCGATCCCTCGCCGCGAGCCGAGCTGAAGTAAGTGCGACTCGCCGATATTCGTAATCACCGCGATGTCCGGGCGGGCTAACCGGGTGAGCAGCGAAATTTCCCCAAAGCCGCTCATCCCCATCTCCAATACAAGCGCTTCGGTATTCGCCGGCGCACTTAGAATCGTAAGCGGAAGCCCGATATGATTATTGTAATTGCCTTCGGTTTTATGTACAAGAAACGATGTCGCCAATACGGACGCAATCAGGTCCTTGGTCGTCGTCTTGCCGTTGCTGCCGGTGATCGCCACCACTTTCGCGGCAGTAAGCCGCTCGCTTAAATAAGCCGAAGCCAGCCGCTGCAGCGCCTCCAGCGTGTCCGGCACGAGAATAAGCGCAAGGTCCAAGCCCTCCGGCTGCGGAACCGCAGCGTCCCACAGCGCGGCTGCCGCCCCCGCCTCGCTTGCCGTAATGATATAATCATGTCCGTCGAACCGTTCTCCCCTCAAAGGAACGAACAACTGACCCGGACGAATGCTGCGCGTATCGGTCGATACGCCGGACAGGAGCTGCTCCTCGCCAACGGTCGTATCGCCGACAATCTCCAACGCGCCGACCCAATCGGCCATTTGTCGAACTGTTGCCTGCATCACCGCATCCGACTCCTTATCGCTTCTTTCGCCACAAGGCGATCGTCGAAATCGTGCGTTTCCCGACCGATGATCTGGTAAGTCTCATGGCCTTTCCCCGCAATCAATACTACATCGCCGGGGCTTGCCCGATCAACCGCTTTTTCGATCGCCGCGCGCCGATTGGGCTCTAGCTCGTAGCTCGCAGCCGCAACGCCCGCTTCCTTTAGCCCCGCTTCGATGTCTCGCAGAATGAGATTCGGGTCCTCCGTACGGGGGTTATCGCTCGTCACGATAATGTCGTCGGCCAGCTCTGCCGCAATTCGTCCCATGATCGGGCGCTTCTTGGCGTCGCGGTCGCCGCCGCAGCCGAAGACGCAGATGATCTTTCCCGTCGCAAGCTCCTTCACCGTGTTCAGCACATTTTCGAGTCCGTCGGGCGTATGCGCATAATCGACGATGACGGCGTACTGTTGTCCGGCGTCAACCGGCTCCACGCGTCCGGGAACGCCCGCAATGCTCTCCAGGCTGTTGACGGCCGCATCCAAGCCGATTCCTTCGCACAGAGCTGCTGCCAGCGCTGCAAGCGCGTTATATACATTAAACTTGCCGACGAGCTTCAGATTCACCGGCCGACTGCCGAAAGGGGAATCGAGACGGAAGGACGTGCCCGCAGCGGTTATCGCGACATGGGAAGCGCGCAGGTCGGCCTCGTTCTCAATCCCGTACGTCAGCACCTCTGCGGAGGTCAACTGGGCGAAACGGGCCGATGCACTGTCGTCGGCGTTCAGCACCGCAAATTTGCGTTCGCCGGCATTGTCGGAGTACACATTGCCGAGCCGCGAGAAAAACAGCCCCTTGGCCGCTTCGTACGCCTCCATCGTGCCGTGGTAATCGAGATGGTCCTGCGTCAGGTTGGTGAAGATCGCCGTCCGAAAATCGCAGCCTCGCACACGACCCTGGTGAAGCGCGTGCGAGGACACTTCCATAACGCAGCGCTGCGTGCCGGCTTCAACCATACTATGCAATATCTTCTGCAATTCCAGCACGTCGGGCGTCGTTCCCGACATCGGGAAGCTCTGGCCCGCGTAGCGGGTCTCGATCGTACCGATCACGCCGGCAGAGACGCCCGCGTCCGCCCATATGCGCTCGATCAAATATGTCGTCGTCGTCTTGCCGTTCGTGCCCGTTACGCCGACCGGCTTCAGCTTATGGGAAGGACGCCCGTAATAATAGTCGGAGATTTGAGCCAGAGCGCGCCGGGTATCCGGCACGATAAGCTGCGGCGCGGCGACCGGCAGCTCGCGCGAGACGACAAGCGCCGCCGCTCCCTGCGCCAGCGCCAGTTCGGCGTAATCGTGTCCGTCCACCGTATGGCCGGGAAGACAGAAGAAGAGACAGCCCGGCCCCGCCTTGCGAGAGTCGGCCTCCAAGCTCCGAATGTCGACGGAATCGTCGCCGACGATCCGGGCAAGCAGCAATTGTTGAGAGAGTTCGAGCAGTTTCATTGGAAATAGGCCTCCTGACGGCCTGATAGGGCCGATATAGCGTACAATCATTATGGTCCAACGAGCGGTCTTCATTCAAGGGGATGAGCAAAGTTTAATCCGCCGCACCGAGATAAATTCGGATAACCGACCCTTGCTCCACCCTTGCTCCGGCAGCGGGAGCTTGTCGCACGACCGTCGATCCGCTGCCGGAAGCCGACAGCTGAAAGTTCGAATTCATATCCTCGTAAATGTCGGACACCGTCTTGCCGACGAGGTTCGGCACGGTTACGGTGCGCGGCTCGCCGTACTTGTATTCCTTCTCTACCTGATTGCTGCGCGGCTCGACCCCCAGATAAGGCAGGGCGTCCGCCATAATATTGCGAACGATCGGCGCCGCAACGACGCCGCCGAACTGAATGCCCTGCGGATTGTCTACGGCGACGTAGACGATCAACTGCGGATCGTCGGCGGGTGCGAAGCCGATGAACGATACGATGTGCTCGTTCTTGGAATAGCGCCCGTTAACGACCTTCTGCGCCGTTCCGGTTTTGCCTCCGACTCGGTAGCCGTTCAGAAAAGCTTTCGCTCCGGTTCCTTGCGCGACCACCTTCTCAAGCGCCTCGCGCACCTTCTTGGACGTCTCCTCCGAGACGACCTGACGGACGAGCTCCGGCTTCGTCTCCTCGAGAAGAATGTCGGTCTCCGGCTGAATCCACGACTTGGAAACGAACGGCTTATATAGCTTGCCTCCGTTAATCGCCGCCGACACGGCGGCGATTTGCTGAATCGGCGTCACCGACACGCCTTGGCCGAACGAAGTCGTCGCGAGCTCGACCGGACCAACCTGCTTAAGCTTAAACAAAATGCCGGTCGCTTCCCCTTGCAGATCGATGCCCGTCTTTGCTCCGAAGCCGAAATCTTTAATATACGAAAACAGCTTCTCCTTGCCCAGGCGGTTGCCCAGCGTAACAAAGCCGGGGTTGCAGGAGTTTTCCACGACCTCGAGAAACGTCTGGCTGCCGTGGCCGCCAGGCTTCCAGCATCTCAGCTTCGCACCGGCCACTTCGATGTAGCCCGGATCGTAAAAGCGCTCGTGCTCCAGATTCACCTTCTTCTCCTCAAGCGCGGCGGCGAGCGTAATGATTTTGAAGGTGGAGCCCGGCTCGTACGTCATCCAGATCGGCAAATTCCGGTTGTAAACCTCTGCCGGAACCTCCTGGTAGTTGGCGGGCTCGAACGTAGGCCGGCTGCCCATCGCGTACACTTCGCCCGTATTCGGATTCATCGCGATAGCGATGACGCCATCCGGCTGATACTGCAGCACCGCCTGATCCAGCTCTCGCTCCACAACCGACTGGATCGTCTGATCGATCGTCAGCTGCAGCGTAAGCCCGTCCTGCGGCGGCACGTATTGATCCGAAGACTGCGGCATCTTGCGCCCGGCGGCGTCCGACAAATAGGAGACGCTTCCTCTCAGCCCCGTCAGCCGCTGGTCATATTTCAGTTCAAGACCGGTCAACCCCTGATTGTAGCTGCCCGTAAAGCCAAGCACATGCGAGGCCAAGCTGGCGTATGGATAATAACGCTTGTTGTCTTCCGTCACCACGATGCCGGGCAGACCGAGGTTGCGAATTTCCTGCGCCTTTTCCGTCGTCATTTTCCGCCCTCCCGGCTTCAGTTCGACGCTCGAGGCCCGTTTGGACAATTTCTCGAACAGCTGATCCTCGGACATGCCCAACAGCCCGGCCAGCTGTTTGGCCGTCGCACGCTTGTCCTTAATCTGTACCGGGACGGCGTAGATCGTCGGGGAACTGACGTTATAGGCGAGCCGGACTCCATTGCGATCCACGATCTCTCCGCGTTTCGCCTCGAACGGAATGTTCCGCCGCCAGGATTCCTCGGCCTTCTTCGCAATCTCGTCGCCGGCCCACAGCTGCACGTAGCCGAGTCTGATGACAAGCGCGGCAAAAGCGAACACGGCGAACACAAGCGCAATATACAGTCGTTTGCGGACCGTCACCTGCGATATCTTTTTCACGATAAAACCCCCTTACCCGGGAACGTCTGCAAGGCTTTCGCCTTGTTCCAGACTATTCCGCGGACAAGAGGGTTAGAACAAGCCCCGTCATTCGGCGCCGGCTTCCTCCGTTTGCGAATCCGCATCGGGCGAGGCTTGGTCGCCCCCCTCCGCATTCTCCCCTTCGCCTGTATCCGCGTCGGACGGAGCGGGCTGATCCTGAGCAGCAAGCGTCAAACGCAGCGTCCAGCGGTCGCCCTCCTTCTCCGCCTTCTGCGAGACGACGTAGCCTTCCCCTTCGACTTTGGCGGTCACCTGGAGCAGCGTGCACATTTCCAGCGCGTCGCGCAACGACAGGCCGGTCAGATCGGGAACGTTGCCCGGCTTCGTATCCGTCAGCAAGTAGATGCGCTGGGTAGCCGGTATAACGCTGCCGCCCTTCGGCAGCTGCTGCAGCACCTTGGTCCCCTTGCCTAGCACCCCGTACGGAAATTTGCTCTGCCCCAGCCGCTCGCGCGCCTGAGCGACCGTCATCCCCGACACGTCCGGAACGGTGGCCGTCAACACCGTCTTCTTATCTCCATCTGTGGACGACACGCCGGCTCCGGCGGCTTCGGCATTTTGCCGGTCCTGCTCGTTCAGCTTAGGCTCTATCCCAAGCTTTTGCAGCGATTTGATCATAATTTCTTTGAAAATCGGCCCGGCAACCGAACCGCCGCCGGCATTGTCGATCTGCGGCTCGTCGACGAGAACGTACAGCACAACCTTCGGGTTTTCGACCGGCGCATAACCGATAAACGATACGACATATTTGTTTTTGGCGTAGCCGCCGGCTTCGCCTCGCGAAACCTTCTGCGCCGTCCCCGTCTTGCCGGCGATCCGGTAGCCCGGCGTATAGACGATCCGCCCCGTCCCGTCCTTCAAGTCGCTGACGACCTGCTCCAAATACAATCCTACCTGACTCGAGGTTTCCGGAGAGATGACTTGACGCACGAGCTTGGGTTCCGTCACGACTTTGTCGCCCGTATTCGGATCGCTGATCGATTTCACGAGATGCGGCTGCAGCAATTTGCCTCCGTTAGCGACGGCCGCAACCGCAGCCACCTGCTGAATCGGCGTAACCAATACTTTGCCCTGCCCGAAAGTCGCCGTGGCGACCTCCGAAGGCCAGTCGAGACTGAAGGGCCTCGACACCTCGTTCGGCAGCTCGATGCCTGTCTTCTGTCCGAAACCGAAATCGTTAATGTATTTGACTAACCGCTCCTTGCCCAACATCTGGTAGCCAAGCTTAACGAAAGCCACGTTACTGGAGTGCTTAAGACCTTCCAGATATGTGATCATGCCGTTTTCGCCCCAGCCAATCCCGTTGTTGTGGTCTTTGATCGGCTTGTCCTTCTCGCTGTATTTGATCGAGCCCGATTTATAATAAGCGTTCGGATCAAACAGCCCTTCCTCGACCGCACCGGCCAGCGTCACGATCTTAAAGGTCGAGCCTGGTTCGTACAGCGATTGAATCGCGTTATTGCGGAAAGCGGACAAATCCTCCGCCTTATCCCAGTACGAATTCGGATTAAAATCGGGCAAGCTCGCCATCCCAAGAATTTCCATTGTACTCGGATCGGCGGCAATCGCCGTCATGCTTATCGGCTTGTATTTGTCGTAGGCCGTCCTCAACGCTTCTTCGATATAGAACTGGATATCCTCGTCGATCGTCAGCGTCACGTCCTTGCCGTCGAGCGGCTGCTTGTAATCGACCTTACCATTCGGCAGCTGCATTCTCGCGCCGTCTTTTTGATACTTGATATAGCCTTCGGAGCCGCTGAGCTCCTCGTTCAGCTTCTTCTCCAATCCGAGAACCGCCACGCCTTCCTTGTCCTCGTAGCCGAGAATATGCGAGGCCAACTCGTCTTTCGGATAATAGCGCTTCTTCTCTTCCATAAAATAGAGCCCGACATCCGTCTTGATGCCCGTTATATTGCGAAGCTCGTCGCGAAACGCGTCGAGCCGATCTTTGAGCTTCTTGTCGACCTTCCAGCCGTACGGACGAATTTCCCGCTGGTCGCGATACTCTCCGTTGTCCTTCTGGGAAGTGATCGCCTTCCTCAATTCGTCCTCGGGCGCGCCGAGCACGTTGTGCAGCTTCGAGACGATGCGATCCGCCATCCGCCATTGCGGATGCTCCTGCTCGAACTTGGCGATCAGCTTTGGATTCACCGCGATCGTGTAGGCTGCCGCATCGGCGGCCAACACCCTTCCATCGCGATCGAGAATCCTCCCGCGCTCCTGCTTAAGCGTCTCGCTCGCATTCCACGCCTTCATCGCCTCTCCTGCCCAGAAATCGGCCTTAACGACTTGAACCCAATATACTTTTCCAATCAAACCGACAAAAAGGAGGGTGAATACCCCTCCCGCCAGCAACGTTCTTAGCTTGATTCTTTTAGCCATTGTCATATTTTTGTCCTCCGCGGTCCGCTTAAGGCTTGATCGCGACATTGTTTCGATCGACTTTGGAAGCTTCGATACTCTCTCCCGTCACGGGAACGTAACCCAGTTCCGAAGCTCTCTTCCGGATCGCGCCGGGATCGCTCAGTCGCTCCACTTCCCTCTGCAGCTCCTTCGTCTGCTCCGTTGCCACGTTATACGCTTTAGTCGTCGTTTGCAGTTGACCGTTGATTTGATAGATTTGCGCATAACGGAAAATGATCCATCCCGCGACGAATGCGACCGCCGCAACCGTAAACAGATAGAGCAGCTTCTCTCTGATCGGCAATTGGCGGCGACGGGGAGATCTTCCGGGAGGAATCTGGGTGCGTGGACTTTGCTTAACCTTCTGTTCTTCTACGCGCTCCGGACGAAGCGCCAAGTTGCCGTAGTAAGCCATATGGTTTCGGTGCCCCTCTCAGAATAATCTCTAAAAAATAAATGATGTATATATTAAGCCCGGTTATCCGAGCTTTTCAGCGACTCTTAATTTGGAAGAACGGGCTCGCGGATTCGCTTCGAGCTCTTCCGGCGAAGGCAGGATCGGCTTGCGCGGCGTCAGTCTGAGCCGCCCGTCGCCTCCTCCGCAGACGCATATCGGAAAATCGGGCGGGCAACTGCAGCTGGCGACTTCCTTGGTGAATGCCAACTTGCAGATACGGTCCTCAAGCGAGTGGAAGGTGATGACCGCGATGCGTCCTCCGGAAGCGAGGCAATCGATCGATTGCGCCAGCGCCTCCTCGAAAGCTCCCAACTCATCGTTCACCGCGATGCGCAGCGCCTGAAACGAGCGTTTGGCAGGATGAGGTCCCGTACGGCGCGTTGCTGCGGGAATCGAATTCTTGACAATCTCCGCGAGCTGGCCCGTCGTCTCAATCGGCGACTTCTCCCTGAGCTTAATGAGGTTGGCCGCAATTTTGCGGGCGAACTTCTCTTCTCCGTAATCTCTAAGAATTTCGGCAATTTCGCGTTCGTCCCACTCGTTAACGATCTCTCTGGCCGTTAACGGCTGTTCCCGATCCATGCGCATGTCCAGTTCAGCGTCATGATTGTAGCTGAAGCCGCGATCGGCTTCGTCGAGCTGCGGGCTGGATACGCCCAGATCGAACAAGATGCCGTCGACCTGCGGCACGCCGTCCCGTTCGGGAACTCCGGCGCGCTTCAGCTCCGTCTTCAGGTGCCGGAAGTTGCTCTTCACCAATGTTACGACTTCTCCGTATGAGGCCAGCTTTAACCGCGCGTTAGCCAGGGCGGCTTCGTCCTGGTCGAACGCGATCAGTCGGCCTTGCGGACCGAGCTGCGAAGCGATCAGCCCGCTATGCCCGGCGCCGCCGAGCGTACAATCGACATAGATGCCGTCCGGACGCACCTTCAGCGCCTCGACGGATTGTTCCTTCAATACGGTTACATGGTGAAACATAGCTGCTGCCTCCCGGCGCCCTGCATGGGAACCGTCTTTCTTGTTTATGTATGGTTAAAGAGGTTGTAAACGAATGGAAGTCTAAAAGTTAAAATCGAAATCGACCAGCTTCTCCGCAATCTCGTTAAACGATTCGGAGGATTGGCGGGAATATTCCTCCCACGCCGCCTTGTCCCAAATTTCCACGCGACTGGATACGCCAATTACGGTGCAATCCTTGTCCAGCTTGGCATATTCTCGCAAATGATTCGGTACGTTTACCCTGCCCTGTTTGTCCAATTCGCATTCCGAAGCGCCTGAGAACAGCAGACGGGAAAACGCACGCGCATTGGCCGCCATAGAAGGCAGAGTCTTGATTTTCTCTTCAAGCTGCGTCCATTCTTCGCGGGGGTAGACGAACAGACAGTTGTCCAGTCCGCGGGTAACGATAAAGTCGGTGCCGAGAGCTTCGCGGAATTTCGCCGGGATAATGATTCTTCCCTTGTCGTCAATCGTATGCTGAAATTCCCCTAAAAACATAAGCTCTCCACACCTCCCCCATTCTCCACCACTTCGCGCTACTTTCCACCACTTTAAACCACTCTGAATGAGTATTCGCGTCTCAAAATAAAAATCCTGCCTTGAAGGCAGGATTTTAATAAAAAATATTTTACGAGATTAACGATTCTCGTCTTGCGAGCTTGCATCATTCGTTTCCGTCGCGGTCCCGTTCTCTGAAGCGGCCTCCTCGTCAGACTCCATAGCTTCGCCGCTCTCCTGGCGCTCTCGATTCCAGGCCTTGCGTTTCTCCAGGGAGGCTTTGCGTCGCGCTGCACCACGTTTGCGGACAATGTAATACGTCGGAATCCCGAGAACGGCAACAACGATAAGCACAGGAAGCATTGCCGCCAGCACGACTAGCAGTCCTTCGCCGAACTGCCTAAGCACGTTTGCGCTGCCGCTCAGCGCATCCGAGATCCGATCCCCGAAGTCCTTCTCCTTCTTCTCTTCCTTCCGGATCTCCTCCGTATCCGACTGATACAACCGCAGGTTCACCGTCGAGAATGCGACGTTCTGATCGAGATAGCGCATCCGTCCCTTGATCTGCTCGATCGTCTCCTGTACCTGCGCCAACTGGTTCGCAAACTTGACCAGGTCGTCGGTTTTCGTCGCCTTATTCATGAAGTCGAGATAACGAGCTTCCAGCGTCTGCTGCGTCTTCAGCCTGGCTTCGAGATCGACGAACTCCTCGGTGACGTCGCTGCCCTGCACCTCGCGCTCGAACTTCAAATTGTCGATCTGCTGCATCTTCTCCAGAAATGAAGAAAAACCCGCAGAAGGCACCTTGATCACGAAATTCGCTCCAACCTCGTTCGCATTGCGACTATCGGAAAATTGCAGCACATACGCGCCGCTCAGATGAATTTGATTCATCAGTTGTTCCTCAGCCGCTCGGAACTCCTTTACCTTCATGACCAAGTCCGCACGATAGATGACTTTGCGATCATAGCCCGCATTGGCGTCCGCAATCGGACCGATGCCTCCCCCGGAGTAAGACGAAGCCTTCCCGCTTCCGGCCTGCGCGGCTGAAGTTGTCTGAACGGCAGCCGAAGGCGCGACAGCAGGGGCAGCCTCGTTCGTCACTGTCAGCGATTCCATTTCAGGCGCGGCAGCGTACTGATCCGCAATAGACATCTCAGACTTGCTCATCGAGTCCTTCGACGAGCTGCTGCACGCGGCAAGTCCCGCTGCCAACAGCAGCGCAGCCATGACCAGCAGTAATCCTTTGCTCCACACGCCAATCCGATTCCCCTTCATACAAATCTCCCCTTTTTGTTTGTCTGGATAATGGATAGACGTGAACAAAAAGGAAAATGTTGCCGCGAAACCCGCAAAATTAAAAAGAGGCTGTCCCATAAGTAAGGTCGTACAAGATAATCGATCAAGAAAAAAGTGCATATCTCTCCTGGAGAATACCTCATACGATCCTGAAATCACCCCTTAACGGGATTACCCATTCAGGTTCCAGGATCGTATAGCATCGGAAGGAGAGATATGCACGATAACATTCTCTATCGATTATCTTTTTGTACGACTTTTTTTACTTATGGGGCAGCCTCTTCGACCTCGAATTAGTGAGCGGTCCAGCTCTCCAAATATGCCTTTTGCTCTTCGGACAGCGTGTCGATGCCGATGCCGAGCGATTCCAGCTTCGTGCGAGCGACTCGTTCGTCCAGTTCGTACGGTACGTTGATGACCTGACTACCGATATTCTCGTAATTCTCGTTCACATAGCGCAGAGCCATCGCCTGCAGCGCGAACGTCATATCCATAATTTCCGCAGGATGTCCGTCGCCTGCCGCCAGATTGACTAAGCGTCCTTCGGCAAGCACGTAAATTTTGCGCCCGTCCTTAAGCGTGTACTCCTCGATGTTGCGGCGTACGATGCGTTTGGATACCGACAGCTCGGCCAGCTCCACCAAATTAACTTCAATGTCAAAGTGGCCTGCATTGGACAAAATCGCGCCATCCTTCATGTTCGCGATATGATCGCCGCGAATGACGTCCTTGTTGCCCGTCACCGTTACGAAGAAGTCGCCGACCTTGGCCGCGTCAGCCATCGACATGACCGCAAAGCCGTCCATGTAAGCTTCAACCGCGCGAATCGCATCGACCTCGGTAACGACTACGTTCGCTCCGAGACCTTTCGCCCGCATCGCCACGCCTTTGCCGCACCAGCCGTAGCCGTTGACGACGACCGTCTTGCCGGCGACGACCAGGTTGGTCGTCCGGTTGATGCCGTCCCATACCGACTGTCCCGTGCCGTAACGGTTATCGAACAAATATTTGCAATATGCGTCGTTGACGGCGACCATCGGGAACTTAAGCGAGCCGTCCTTTTCCATCGCCTTCAGTCGCAAAATGCCGGTCGTCGTCTCCTCCGCCCCGCCGCGAACTTGCGCAAGCAGGTCCTGACGCTCCGAATGAAGGATCGATACGAGATCGCCGCCGTCGTCGATAATGAGGTCTGGCTTCGTCTCCAGCGTCTTGACCATCAAATCTTTATATTCCTGCGGATCGGGATTGTATTTGGCATATACCGCGATACCGTCCTCGACGAGTGCCGCGCATACGTCGTCCTGCGTAGACAGCGGATTGCTGCCGGTAATCACGACTTCCGCGCCTCCCGCTTGCACGACTTTAGCGAGATAAGCCGTCTTCGCTTCAAGATGAAGGGAGATCGCGACGCGCAGCCCCTTAAACGGCTGATCGCGCTCGAACTCCTCGCGAATCCGGTTTAATACTGGCATATGCGCCTGCACCCAGTCGATCTTAAGCTTGCCTTCCGGCGCGAGCGAAGGATCGCGCACAATGCTTTTCAAAGCGGTTTTCATAGGCCAAATTCCTCCATCGTTCTGTTAATTATACGTTTTGCAAACCGTCTACGAGACGGTGGCCGCCGATCGCTTCGAAGGGAACGTCGTGCCATAAAGAAAGCCAGCTTGGACCGTAGCGGTTCCAGAAATGAACCGTCCCGTACACCCTCTCCTGCGGTTTCGCGAGCGGGGAGAGCGATTGCCTGATCCGGTCCCATTGCCGCAGCGACGATTCGTGCCGCTTGGCGATGGCGTCGGCGGATCTTGCTTCCAGATACGAGATCTGCTCCAGAATGCGGTCCCGATTGCCGTCCGCAAGCCGCGTAAGTCCCGGCTGCAGCCCGGATACCGTCTTCATAATCGGCTCGTACAGGACAAGAAACTGCTCCTTGACCTGGCGGAACTGTTCATCCAGCTTCCATTCGTCCTGCTTGCCCAGCCATTCGGCGCGCAGCGTCTCCCAGTCCTCGATCGCTTGCTTGACGGTAAGCGAATATTTGTCCAATAAGCCCGCCACCGTCGGCTCGATATAGGTAAACGATTGACGGGGCAGCACGATCGGCATCTTCATGCCAAATTCTCGGAACGAGGGCCCCAGAATGGCCCAGTAGGCGATTTCCGCCGGTCCCAGCACAGTCGCCAGCACCGGGAGCAAATAATCCTGCATAAGCGGGCGGGTGAGCGCGTTCGTGCTCAGCAGATCGGGGCGTCGATCGGTAAGCTCCAACATCTCTTCGCGAGAATGGGAGACAATTCCTCGGCGATCGATGAAACGGCCTTCGTCTTTATGAAGCAGCAGCCTGCCCTGCTCATGATGAAGAAATAAGTTCGCGCTGCCCGGAGCAGTCTCCGCCTGCAGCTTAAAGCCTTGCTCCAGCACCCGCCCCTCTCCGGCCTTAAGCGCCGTCTCGAGATCGTCGCTGCGAGCGATCAGTTCGCGGAACATCGGTCCTTCAAGCGCGCGAAGATTCGGATCGTCGGCATCCAGCAGCAGCAGTCCCTGCTTGCCGAACCAGTCCGCCAGCAGCCGCGCAAAAGCGAGGCTTAGCGACGGGGCGTCCGACACATGGCTCTGCAGCCGCTCCAACACTTGGGGCTTAAACTCCGAGTCCGGCAGCTGGGCGGCCAGTTCTTGAAGCGCCGCGGACCACATCTCCGCCGACAAAGGCGTCCGGCTGACCGCAAGTCGCGGTCCCTCCGGACGCTCGATACGAATGCGTCTTGCCTCTCCGCCGGGCGACTGCACGTTCACATGGTTCGCCTCGTCGAAATCGTGATCCTCTCCGGCGATCCAGAACACCGGTACGACCGGCCGCGACAATCTGCGCTCCGCATCCCGCGCCGCTTGAATGACGGACAGCGCCTTGTAATAAATCAGGAGCGAGCCGCCGAACAGGCCTGCCTGCTGACCTCCGACAACAACCAGCGCGCCTTCGCGCAGCTTATCCAGCGACTTCTCCGTCTCTGCGCAGCTCGGAAGCTGACAATGATAAGCTTGAATCGCTTCGGCCACTCGCCGAAGCTCGGCCCGCTTGTCGGTCGTATCGTCCAGATAGGCCGCCCGGCTCTCCCACGAACGCTCCTCCGCAGGATGGCTGCCGAGCAGCTCCAACACTTGCAAATCTCCCAATCTATAACGCTCTGCCAATGACGAACGATTAGAATCCGTATAAGATGTAATATTCAAAGGGAACTTTCCCCCCGATCTGTCGTTGTGCTATCCAAAATCGATTGTACACAACAGCAGTCGGATCGTCAAAAGATTTGCGCCAAACGAAGGCGACGTTCGCACTAGATCATATATACGCCCTGCATCCTTCTCGCGTTCGGGCTGATGCACAGCCGTCCCTCAATCTGACGCGATCGGAAAAACAATCGCTAGCAGCATCAAGATGATATAAAGCACGGACAGGCCGAAAAAGCTCAGTCTCCAGACCGCCCGCAGCAGCTTCCGCGGATCGACCTTGCCCCGGGCCCTGTTCTGCGCGCTGCCGATCAAACCGCCGCCGACCAACATGACAAGAAGCAGAAAAAACGGTCCGAAGCTCGTCCCCAGCCGATCGTTCAGCAGAGACGCGACGCAACCGAACAGAAACGCCGTCGTAACGTCCATCGACAATTGGATCGAGCTCTTCTTGTCGTTGCCCCTGATCGTCATGATGACGTAAACGAGTATAAACGGAATAATCGGCACCGTAGCCAAAAAAGCATATGATTGGACAAGTGCGTTCCAGATGGAGCCCATACGTCACCTCGTATCGTAGTTCATTTCAGCGCTTTGACAAGCGCCGTCGCCATACGATTCCATGGCGCGTCCAAACCTTTCCCGATCGCCATGCGCACGATCATCCCGTTGATCGCTTCAACCTCGGTTTCCCTGCCCGCCTCAACGTCCTGGAGCATGGAGGAGCGATTGCCGGCCGTCGCTTCGCCAACTCGCAAAATCGCGTTCCACAGATCGGCGGCCTCCCCTTCGAGGCCGTAAGCGCCGAGCACTTCGTGCGTCTCCCGAAATAAAGCCCGCGCCAGTTCAAGCCGATCCGGCGAATTCGCAATTGCGCCGTTCGGGATGCGCAGAATCGCCGTAAGCGGATTGATGACCGCATTGATCAGCAGCTTGCGCATCATTTCGTTATTCAACTGTTTCGACAGAAAAACGGAAAATCCTCCCTCCGTCAGCATTCGTTCGACAGCTTGCAGCCGATCCCGTCGAGTATGCCCGTCGTCGCCCAGACGGATATCTCCGCTTCCGGTATGCCTTACGCGCGCTCCGTTTAATCTCAGAGCGCCTTCGGTCGTCACCGCCGCGACGATTTCCCTGTCCGGCAGCGCGTCCCGCAGCGCTTCGATGTGACCGATCCCGTTCTGGAACGCAACGACCGTACCGCCAGGCGCTACAAGCTCGAATAGACGCGCCAAAAACCTCTCCGTAAGAGCCGTCTGCTTAACCGCCAAAAGAACGATGCCGTCCATCGGCTCGACGTTCTCCCAAGCGCACGCGAAGGCAGGCAGCAACCTTTCCCCGCCGCCCGCCTCTTCTAGCGCCAAGCCCTCAGCATTCAGCCGCTCCGCCTGTTCCCGCGTTCTCGTCCATACGACGCATTGGCGCCCCGCAGCATACAGTTTTCCGGCAAGCAGCAGCCCTAGCGAACCTCCGCCCAGCACAACCGTTTTTTCGTCCATCTTCTCGCTCCGTCCCCGCTTGTCCCGCGCGTCCCTATAACCAATGAATATATTCTCTTAAAGATACCAAAGCAAAACCCGCAGGGATAGCCCTGCGGGTTCGATCGCATACTGTCTATTCGATTCGTTCGAGATTTCCGTTGGCGTCCATCTTGAACTTTGCCCGTTCCTCTTCGGCCTCTTCTGTCAGAAAGGCCAGCTTGCGCGCCCTGTCCATGATGCGGATCAGCGCTTTGTAATCGTCGTTGACGACCTGATAGTCCGTTTGCACCTCGTTGACTTCCTTCGATAGCCGTTCGTTCGTCTCGCTCAGGCCGGCGATTCTTTCTTCCTTCTCCTTGAGCTCCTTCTCGAGATGACGAATTTGCTTGCTCATCTCCTGAACGGTATTCTTCCATTGGCGCAAATAACGAATGATCGATTCAAGCGACAGCGATTCCGCCGATAGCAGCTCTTGCTTGCCGCTTTCACCTTCTTCCACGTTAAGCCTTTCAGATCCGGAAAGCGAAATCCCCTGCTTTTTGAGATAATTCCGTTTCTGGCGCTGTTGCTTGGCTAGTCCGATCGCTTCGTTGTATCTTTTGCGCACGCAGCTGTTCCAACGAAACCCGCAAGCCGCGGAAGTACGGGCGATTCGCTGCCCCACTTCCTCGAAAGCGGACAGTTGCGTACTACCCTCGCGAATATGGCGTAGCGTAACCTCCGCCAATATCAGGTCGTCATCGGGACTCCATGCGTCTTGTCTCGCAGCCGTCATGTTGCCCTTCCCTCCTTAAGCATCGCATATATTTTGCTGCTTTCTTCATTTCTATGCCCGTAGTAGAATTCATAGAATCTATCGGATACTCCTATTTATATCCACTTTTCCTGTCACTATACCTTGCAAATACGCAAAAGAGAGCCGTTGCTAAGCTGCGCATAACCTTAGTTAAACCGGGGAACGTTAAGGGAACGCTGAAAAGTTTGCCGATTCGTCACGACTTGTTGGGTTTACACGCCTATGCGAAGCCGTTATAATATGCTTTAGAAATCGTCTTTGCGCGTATGAGAGGGGTATTCACAATGGCACGAATGTTTAGGGTCCTCGGTTTCTGGACGCTGGCGATTGCCCTGATGGCGTTTGCGGGAGACATGTACGAGTTCGCCCTGCTGTTCTTTATCCAAACGGCCGTCTTTTTTCTGATCGGCTATTTGAACTTTACCGAGCGGACGTATCTTCTCGTATTCTGGGGCTACATGGTTCTGGCTTTTCTCGGATTCACCTATTGGTCCGTCTTCGAGATGGGCATTCCCGTGTAAGCTGCGAAGCCGGATACATACCGAACATCGAGTGACAACAGTAAAAACGCCTTCAGCGTCCAAGATGCTGAAGGCGTTTTTCCGTCATTTGGATGGCGTTGCGAATATTTGCACCTTGAAAAGCTCGCTCATCCCATCCGACAGCAGCAGCTGTCGAATCGCGCGGTTACGGCGTACAATCGGATGAAACGGATCGGAATAGCTGTGCGCGATCAAACGCTCCATAATGCCCGCCTCGACGAGAAACCGCTTTTGCGTGCCGTACCAAATTTCCTTCGCCCCGTGTCGTTCCATGCTACGGCGAATATGACTGAAATTCACATGCGCGGTGATATCCTGCTGTCCCGGCCAAGCATACGGATCGTTATGCGCCCTGTGCTCCCGATAGCAGAGCAGCGTTCCGTCCATCCGGTGCGTTCCGGTCAACTCCGTCGTTTCATCGCCGTAGTCGATAAAAACAAACAGAGCTCGCTTGAACCGTGCTGCAACCGCAGTCGCCCAGTCGGCGCCGTCGAGATTAATCTCGATGGTCTGATTCTCGCGCAGCTCGACGCCTTCCTCGCGAAGCCATTCGATCAACCGAGTATCGGTAGGCTCCATGAGGCAAGGAATAAATCGGCCATCCTCGGCGCATGCAACTGCCCATTCGCGCAGCTCTCCGTCCTTCATGACGAGCCGATGGACGGGAAAAGCATCGAGCAATTCGTTGGCGACGACGATGACCGGCCTGTCGGACGGCACGAACCGCTGCCACTCCGATTCGTCCGTTACGCGCGCACGTCCTTCGCGGATATAAGACTCCAGCTCACGCTGAGCCTCGCTCCGATGCGACGGATTCCCATCGATAACGGTCACCGAGAACGACAGCGCTTCTTCCAATTCCGAGGAGGAGTCGGTTTCCGCAGACATCCACGTATCCATAAGCTGTCGGCTAAGCCGGCCCGTGCCGCCTCCCCAATCGAGCACCTCTACCGTCTCCCCCGCTCCGAAACGGGCAAAAGCGACTTCCCGCAGCCAGCGAGCCAGACTGTCCCCCATCGCGTCTCCGATATAGGCGCTCGTATAGAAATCTCCTTCCCTTCCCACTTTCGAGGAACCGGAGCGATAATAGCCAAAATCGGGATGATAGAGACAAAGCGACATATAATGGTGAAAGGGAATGGCGGACAACTCCGCTCCGTCGGCACCGATTCCCCTCTTACCTCCCGCTGCGACGCTCTCTGCGATCGCGGCCTGCAAGGAAGGATGCCGAGCTTGGGCCATATCCATTCTATCCGCACCTTTTCCAAGTGGTATTGAAAGTTTATAATAGCATAGAATCGGACGCCGCAGGAAAGGAGTGACCCGATGCGCCGAATGTTGACGTTAGCTCTCGCGCTTTCGATGTTTCTGCTGAGCGTCTCCAGAGGAGGAGCCTTGCTCCCCGTTAACGCCGAGCCTTACCCCGAGGAAACGAGAAAACTGCTGGAAAAAAGCTTGTCGGTCGTCGAGCTGAACCGCGAGATCGAGAGAATCTCCGGATTGAAGAGTCAGACGCAGTCCGACATCGAACAAAGCGAGCGTCAGCTTGCCGAACGTGAAATCGCCATCGCCGTCCAGCGCGAGAAGGCCGGGCGGGTTCTGCGCTCCTACTATGTGGGCTACAAGGATTTCTGGCTGTCCGCGCTGCTCAACGCCAACTCTCTTCCGAAGCTGATCCGCGTCTGGGATACGATGGACCTTATTATGCAATCGGACCATCGGACGATGAAAGCCTATTCGGAACAATATCGCGAGCTCAAAGTCGGATACGAACGTCTGCAGAAGAACAAGGACGACTTGGTCTCCGTCGTGTCGCAATTGATTGCTCAGCGAGATCGCATTCAATCGCTGCGCGGCGATCTCGATCGCGAACTGGCGTCCAGCGAAGACGAGCAATTGATTCGACGACTGATGGAAGAGCTTCAGGCCTATTGGAAAAACGTTGGCCTATACGAGGTTAAGCAGCATTTCAAAGCGCTCGCGAGCGCGATGACCCAGCTTCCCGGTTACGTCAAGGACACGCCCGGCATTCTTCAGACGAGCGGTCTGAAGGCGAAGCTGACTTTGTCCGACCAGCAGCTGAACGAATTTCTACGCTCGCAGGACAGCCGCTTCGACGACTTTGCGTTCCGCTTCGACAACGGCCTACTGACGATGGAAGGCGACAATGGCCGTCTTCAGGTAACCATTCAAGGCCGCTATACGATAGAGGAGGAACCGGAGAACGCGATCCGTTTCCATGTCGATTCGCTCATTTTCAACGGACTGGCTCTCCCCGACACGACAAGAGCCGAGCTGGAAAGAGAATTCGATCTCGGCTTCTATCCGCAGAAACTCGTCAAATACGTCAAAGCCCGCAGCGTAGAGATGGAAGACGGGCTACTAACCGTAGAGCTCGGAATAGGAGGCTGACTTCGCTCAGCCTTCCGTCTCCCTTCTCCACTCTTCCAACCAGCCTTCCAAACTCAATTCGCCTCCGGAGAATCTGCTCCACAGATCTCCGAACCGCTCCAGCGTCTCGACCGTTTCCGGACCGTACAATTGCGGAGCTTTGTTCGGGAAGGCCTGTCCCTTGCGTCCTGGAAGCAGATCGGACAGTCTCCTGTCAGCGTCGTAAAGCGATCTGATCACAGGCAGCTTGTCCAGCTCCTCCATACACAGCATTTGAGACTGCTCCCCCGTCATATCCGCGATCCAGACGTTGGCCGCTGCTTCCGCCTCCGTCCGCGACGAAATCACAAAGCTGCTGCCGCGAGGCCACACGTAGGGCAAATTCCAGAAGTGGTGATCGATCGCCGCACGAAACTTCCCGTCCGCTCCGTTCGAATCGTGTCGAGCAACGAACTCCTTCGCCTCCGAATACGGCATGACGGCCGCCAGCGTATTTCCGTCGCGAAGCGCCGCAATCGATTCGCGGAAATCCCGTCCGAACCGGACGTTCTCTCTTCTCTCTTCTAGCAATCCCATCGCTTCTCCGCGCACAGTTCCCGTCCACGCTCCGGCTCCCTGCTCCCATAGTTCGTCGCTCCTTAACTGCGCATAGCTTTCCAGCCACGCGAGCAGCGCCAGCGGATCCTCCCCGTCGATCGCCAGCCAGTAAGCGTAAGCCGCGTTTTCCTGCTCTTCTTCTCTCTGTCCCGCTGCCGCGCTCGCTTCCGCCGCCGCCGCCCACTGTTCCTCCGACAAGGGAAAGTCGGCTTCGGCTCCAAGCCAGGCATGGAGAAGATCCAGGTTCCAGACGAGCACGTAAGGGTCCATATCTCGCGGTACGCCCCACAAATACTCGTTCCATCTAAGCGAACCGGACAGCGCCTCGAACTGTTCCCCCAACGCCTTGGCATCAACGGGAAGCAGATAGCCGGACGAAGCGAACTCTGCGACCCATTCGTTAAGAAACAGCATAACGTCCGCGGCCTCCTCCAGCTCGGAGGATCGCCAGTAGGCCTCGTAAGCCCTCTCGGGGGGGATTCGGCGCAATTCGACCTCAATATCAGGATGCCTGAACGTAAAATCGTCGTTCAGATTGGTTAAAGCGCGAAACTCCTGTTCCTCTAGAGCAACCTCAATCGTCAGCTTTGAAGCCTCTTTCGCTTCCTCCGGCTCCTGGACTACCTTTACTTCGCTTGGCTGAACGACTGCCGGAACCGAGGACGGCGAAGGAGCGTCCGCCCACGGCGATAGCAATACGACCATAGTGCCAAGCAGCAGGAATACAAGAGCAAGCCTCCAACGCGCCACAGTCTCACCTTATTTCGTCGTATCGTTAACATCGGTTTTAACATCGCTGCTTTAATGATAACAGGACATATCCGACCTGTCTCCCCTTTTTGGAAAGCGCTTTAAGAGGTCATTCAAAAATCCGCTTTTGATCACGATGTATTTTCAGGAAGTAGACTCGACATCGAATCTTGCATTCAGCCGGCTCTTCCGGTGCTCACGTAGCTTTTTTGGAAAGCGCTTTAAGAGGTCATTCAAAAAACTCAAAAAAGACTGCTCCCGAGCATATGCCGGGAACAGTCTCTTCGATTTTCACAGCTTTTCGGCAGCCAGTTGAGCGAGCCGGGAACGCTCCCCCTTCTCCAGCGTGACGTGTCCGCTGATTCCTTCCTCCTTGAAGCGCTCTACGAGATACGTCAATCCGTTGCTCTGCGAATCCAAATAGGGATGATCGATCTGCTCCGGATCGCCGAGCAGCACGATTTTGCTGTTTTCTCCGACGCGAGATACGATCGTTTTGACTTCGTGCTTGCTCAGGTTTTGCGCCTCGTCGATAATAATGAATTGCCCGGGGATCGAGCGGCCCCGGATGTACGTAAGCGCCTCGACTTGAATGCTTCCCATGCCCATCAGAATTTTATCGAGATCTCCCGCCTTCTTCGTGTCGAACAAAAACTCGAGATTGTCGTAGATCGGCTGCATCCAGGGTCGCAGCTTCTCCTCCTTCTCTCCCGGCAAATAGCCGATATCCTTGCCCATTGGCACGACCGGGCGCGCGATCAGCAGCTTCTTGAACTTGTGCTCGTCTTCCACCTTCAACAGCCCCGCCGCCAGCGTTAGCAGCGTCTTCCCCGTCCCTGCGCGGCCCGTCAGCGTAACGAGCGGAATGTCGTCGCTGAGCAGCAGCTCCAGAGCCATCCGCTGCTGCGCGTTGCGGGCCGTGATGCCCCAGATCGGATCGTTGCTCATATGAAGCGGCTCCAACCGCAAGCCATCCGAGGTCACCTTAAGCAGCGCCGATTTCGATGTTCCGAATTCATCGCGTAAAATGACAAATTCATTCGGGTTCAGCTTTGTCTTAAGTCCCAGCGGTTTAATGCTTAAGGAGCGCGTTGAATAAAATTCATCGATGACCGACGGGTGCACTTCAAGCGTAAGATGGCCCGTATACTGGTCTGAATCTACGGCGATCCGGTCTGACAAATAATCCTGCGCGACGATTCCCAGCACATCCGCCTTGACTCGCACGAGCACGTCTTTGCTGACTAGAATGACGGGGCGCGGCTCTTCCTCCTCCTGCTCCTCCATATGATAATTCAACGCCACCGCGAGAATCCGGTTATCGTTCGTCATCTCGCCGAACAATTCCTGAACCTTCACGAACCGGCGATGATTCATTTCCACTTTCAGCAGGCCGCCGCCCGGCAGCCGAACCCCTGCGTGCAGCGGTCCTTGCGCTCTCATGGCGTCAAGCTCCCGCGAAATATTTCGGGCGTTGCGTCCGATTTCGTCCGCCAGCCTTTTCTTCGAATCAATCTCTTCAAGAACGACGGAGGGAATAATGACTTCATTATCGTCAAAAGCATATAGAGAGAGCGGATCATGCAGCAGCACGTTCGTATCCAACACATAAATTTTTCTCATGGGCGTCCCCTCCCGATTCGCGCTTATTATTATTTCCTATCCAATTTATATAGATTTCTTTTTCTTAAACGGTTTCCTTACATAGCAATCGAACGACAGGGAACAATACGACGAGCAAGCATTTTCCTGCGATCGGCCGCTTGACCGATCCGGGCATCCCTCCAAATAGGGCGGTGAACAGCTTTGAAATGGAATAGATCAATCGTTTGGGCGATTGCGGCGCTGCTGGCGGCCTTGCTTACGCTCGGCTCAGCAGGCTGCGGAACCAAGTCGGCGCGTCCGGAAGCCGCACCCCGCGCTCAGGCGCTTAACGAGAAGGCCAACGAATTATCGCGCAATCCGCAGCAAGTTGCGGCCCATCTTGAGTCGCTCGCCCGCGGCATCGAAGGCGTACAGAACGCCAACTGCGTCGTCTTCGGCAAATACGCCATCGTCGGGATCGATGTCGACGAGAAAATGGAACGCACGCAGGTCGGAACGATCAAGTATGCGGTAGCCGAAGCTTTCCGCAAAGATCCTTACGGCATTGACGCGCTTGTCACGGCCGACATCGACATGGGACAGCGATTGCGGGAAATTCGCGCGGATATTCGCAACGGCCGGCCGATTTCCGGATTCACGGATGAGCTTGCCGATATCGTCGGAAGGCTCGTTCCGCAAATTCCGCGCAACATCGTTCCTCCAAGAGAGCCTGAAAATTACGGGACTCACCCGGCCGAGAATCTTCAACGATGACAAAAAAGCCCAGTGAACGTCACTGGGCTTTTCTTCATAGCTGCTAACGCACGGGCTAGCCGTGCGCTCGCAAGGTGTTGTTGAACGATCCGATCGGTTAAGGAAGTAGGTCTCGCATAGATCACCCGCAGCCCCCCAAACGGTTGTGCTGCCTCCATTATATCATAAATCCGCGCATTTCCAATGGGATTTCGTCAGGGCGACGTCTATTCCCCGGCTTTCCCCGGCGACTCGGAAGCTTTCGCAAATCCCGCCCGACCGCCTTGATCCAGTTCTTCCATCAATGCCCGCTTCGCTTCCGCAAGCCTGCTCTCGTCCAAATAAACGTAGGGGCTTCTCCATGTGCCGGTCAGCGGAATAAAACGAATGCTCGAACGACTGATGCCGAAATAGGTAGCGATGATGTTCTCGATCTGCGCCGCGGGAATATCGGTTCGCAAATTGTTGCCGACGGCATCCAGCAAATCGTCGGCCTTTGTGAAGCTGCCGAGCGACTTCATGCGATCGGCGATCGCGCCCAGCACCTGATTTTGCCGTTCGTTGCGCTGGAAGTCGCTGGACTGCGCGGTCGGCTTGAAGCCCTTGTTCGTATTCGACTGCCGATAACGAACGAAACCTAACGCCTGCTCCCCGTCAAGCTTCTGCTCTCCCTTCGTCAGGTTGATGTCCGTTCCGTCCACCGAATCGACGTAGCGCATGTTCTGATCGACGTTTACCGTAATGCCTCCGAGCGCATCCACAACGTCGACGAAGCCTTGAAAATCGATAACCGCCGTGTAATCGACCGGAATATCGAAAAATCTCGACAGCAGCAGCTTGGTCTCGTCCTTCGCATAAGCCGACAGCTTTTCCTTTTCCAGCTTCTCGGTATTTTTGCCGTACATATAGAATGCCGCATAATAACCGTTTGCCTTGTGCCGCTTGTATCCGTCTACGTTCAAATCGCTGTCCCGCGGAATCGAGACGACGGTCGCCGTCTTCGTCAGCGGGTTAAATGTCGCAACCATCATAACGTCGGTGTTCATGCTGCCTGTCTCGCTGCGCGTATCGAGTCCTAACAATACGAGGGAGATCGGCTTAACCTGCGCCCTTTCCTCCTTCGGAATCGACACGACCGGCTTTCCGTCCTCTTCCTGTTTGGCGATTTTCTTCAAATTAGGCTTATAAGAACCGTAGTATAAAGAAGCGGTATATCCCGCAAGCAGCACAATTACGAGACCCAGTACAATAAAAATGAATCTGCCCCAGCGGAAGCCGCCTCCGGACTTCTTCTTCGGTGCTTTGGGGGCGGGAGTGCGCCTGCTCGAACGCGAAGGCAAAGATGTGTTCTGGCTCAAGCTAATCCTCCTCGTCGTCCTCTAGGTTGGAATCCGCTTCGCAGCTCGAGGCTCCTCCGAACATGTCCCGGTTCAATTGTTCCACGGATTCGCGGTCGAACCAGACCGTACGCGTGGACTCGTTATCCGCTCCTCCGGCATAGGTTATGTACACTTTGCCTTCGTCGATCGAGCTGACATCGAACGACGTCAACCGGTGATCCTCCGACAAAATTTGCGCGAAAAAAGCAAGCGTCTCCTTGGCGGCATCGTCCTCGGGGCGTTCCGAGACGATCCACTTCATTTGCAGCCAATAAAATAAAGCGTCCATCAAAGACACGGCGGTTTCCCCTCTCCTGTGCAGATACCCCGGATAAACAGACAGCCGCGGACTAGCCTGCCCGCGGCGCCTCTCCATTCTTGTTCTTGCGGTAATTTTTACGCTTGTCGTACATCTGGCGCAGTCGCAGCAGCATCATCATGCCGACCGCGACGGCCATGCACTGAATGATCGGCAGCTTGTCCAACTGCAGCAGAAGCAGTACCAGACAGCCGATCGCCAGCACGATATGAACGAGGACTTCCTTCAGAATCGGGAGCTTCCCGACTCTGAAGACGGTATTGAAAATATAGATCGTACAGGCGACGATAAGAAAGTAAGAAATAATCGGGTGATCGTGAAACCACGTTTGCATGGATAACATCCCCCTTGCGTTGCGTTTGCGGCGATTACACGCCTGCCTCGGCCATGCGACGATTCTTCTCGGCTCTGTCCCGCTCGCTCTTGTTCAGAACCTTCTTGCGGAGACGGATGCTCTTCGGCGTAATCTCGCACAGCTCGTCGTCGTTCAAATATTCCAGCGCTTCTTCAAGAGACATCAGGCGTGGCGATTTCAGCTTAACCGTATCTTCCTTGTTGGCCGTGCGGATATTGTTGACCGCCTTCTCCTTACAGATGTTGACGATAATATCGTTATCGCGGGTATGCTCGCCTACGATCATGCCCTCGTATACATCCTCGCCCGGCTCCAGGAACAGAATGCCGCGGTCTTCGACGGATAACATACCGTACATGGTCGATTTGCCCGTCTCGCTGGCGATCAGCACGCCTTGATGTCTGCCGCCGACTTGGCCGCCGACCATCGGACCGTAGCTGTCGAACGCATGGTTCATCACACCGTAGCCGCGAGTCAGCGTCAGGAAGTTCGTGCGGTAGCCGATCAATCCGCGCGCAGGGATGAGGAACTCCAGACGCACTTGGCCGTTGCCGTTGTTGATCATGTTGACCATTTCCGCTTTACGCGTTCCGAGACTTTCCATAACCGCTCCCATGCTTTCTTCGGGAACGTCGATAAGCAACCGCTCGATCGGCTCGCTCTTCACGCCGTCGATCATCTTCAAAATAACTTCCGGCTTGGACACTTGCAGCTCGAAGCCTTCGCGGCGCATGTTCTCGATCAGAATGCCGAGATGCAGCTCGCCGCGTCCGCTGACGACAAACGAGTCCGGACTGTCCGTCTCTTCGACTCTTAAGCTGACGTCCGTCTCGATTTCCTTAAACAGACGCTCGCGCAGCTTCCGGGAAGTCACCCACTTGCCTTCGCGTCCGACGAATGGGCTGTTGTTGACGAGGAACGTCATCTGCAGCGTAGGCTCGTCGATAGCAAGCACAGGCAGCGCCTCGGGCTGGCTAGGATCGGCGATCGTCTCGCCGATATTGATCTCTTTCAGACCGGCGATAGCGACGATGTCGCCCGCTGCCGCCTCTTCCACTTCGATCCGCTTGAGACCTTGGAAGCCGAACAACTTCTCGATACGGGCCTGCTTAACCGCGCCTTCGCGATCGATGACCGCTACGACTTGGCCTTGGCGAATGAGTCCGCGGTTAACCCGCCCGATAGCGATCCGACCCAAATATTCGTTGTAATCGAGCAGCGTCACGAGAAATTGCAGCGGCTCATCCGGATTTTCTTTCGGAGACGGAATGTGATCCAATATCATCTCGTAAAGAGGCTCCATCGTCTGCTGCAGGCTGTCCGGCGTATTGCCGGCGATGCCGTTCAAGCCCGACGCGTACACGACAGGGAAGTCCAATTGCTCGTCGGAAGCTTCCAGTTCGATAAACAGCTCCAGCACTTCATCGACAACCTCCGCAGGCCGAGCGGCCGGACGGTCGATCTTATTCAGTACGACGACAGGGGTCAAACCTTGCTGCAGCGCTTTGCGCAGAACAAACTTCGTCTGCGGCATGCAGCCTTCGAACGCGTCGACGACAAGCAATACGCCGTCAACCATCTTCATAATTCGTTCGACTTCGCCGCCAAAATCGGCGTGTCCAGGCGTATCCACGATATTGATCAACGTGTCTTTATAGTTAACCGCCGTGTTTTTGGCCAAAATCGTAATTCCGCGTTCGCGCTCGATGTCGTTGGAATCCATCGCGCGCTCTTGAAGCTGCTCGTTCTCGCGGAAAGTGCCGGATTGACGCAGCAATTGGTCTACCAGCGTTGTTTTGCCATGATCGACGTGGGCGATAATGGCGATGTTGCGAATTTTGTCTCTTGAATGCATAGTTCCACTCCTTGTTGTCTCTGTTTGACTCTTCAAGTCCCCAGAGGGCTTGGCTTCCGAGGTACTCCTTATCACAAACAAAACGTCGACACATGGCCGACGTCAATAACCATTCCGGTACGATTGACGCAGTGTCGGCTAGAAGCCCACTGGTCCTCATCCCTTATATTATACGCTACGTTCACCAAAAAGCCAAACTATTTCTTGCAGCCTCGCAAATAAAAGCCTTTCGTCACCACATTTTGGGACGACGCACGACGAGCCACGCTCCAACGCCGATCAAAGCGAGTGCAATGAGATAAATTCCCCATGTCCAAAGCAATGACATCACGAAGAACAGCAACGACAAGCCGGCCAGTCCGATGGAAGCAAGCCAGAGCTGCTTGGAACGATCGTAGCCGAAAATGTAATATTCATACAGCCCTACTGCGATCGCCAGCGGAAACATCGGCCATAAATATTTCATCCGCCACCATCCAAACCAGTTGCCGATCATAAACGCGATGGATACGACGGTAAGAATGCCCGCCGGGATTAACGCGATCGAAGGCACGATCCGGCCGAAATAGAGAACGTGAAGCAATACGCCCGGAATCAGTACGAACAACGGCCAGAATACAGAGCCGATAAACGCGAACACACCTAATTTTCCCAGCAAAATGATTAACCCAACAGCCACGACTCCGATTCCGACTGCTGCGGACTGTCTGTTCACGGTAGCTCCCCCACTTCATTCTCTGCAGCTCGCATTCCGGATTACGGAGATGACGGCTTTTTCTTTTAGTTTAATGGAAGTCGGGGAAAAAAACTAGTTTATGAAAGCAAAATTTTCCCTAAAGATTCGGTACATCGGCCCGCTAGCTCGTCTGCTGCGCCCGCTTTCGCATGAACAGGGCAAGAATGAGCAGCGAAGCAACCGCCATAAGCGGTATTAACTTATCCGAATCGGCAGGAAGCAAATGGCGATAAGGTTGCCACCCCGGATCCCCCATTGCCATCTCCGCAGCAGTGTAGCCGAGCAGCCCGCCTCCCAAATAAACCAAGCCGGGCAGTTTGTCCAACAAACGCATAATAAACGAGCTGCCCCAGATAATAATCGGGATACTCATCACGATGCCGATAATGAGCAGCGCTGTGTCTCCGTCGGCGACGGCGGCGACGGCCAGCACGTTGTCCAAGCTCATGACAAAATCGGCCACCACGATCGTCCATACGGCTCCCGCAAGCGAGTTGGCAGCCTGCGTATGAGCGGATTTGTCTTTATTGTCCATGAGCAGTTGATAGGCGATCATAAGCAGCAGCGCAGCCCCGACCGTCCGCAGAAACGGGACATTGAGCAGCGCAATGGCGCCAAGAGTCAACACGCAGCGCAGAAAAATCGCGGCAGCGGCTCCCCACCATACGGCGCGACGTCTCTGCTCGGGCGGCAGCCTGCGCCCCGCCATGGCGATGACAATGGCGTTATCGCCGCTCAGCAGCAGATTGATCATCACAATTTCTAGAAATACGAGCGCGGATTCCATCATATTCATCCGGTATACCCCCTCTTGCCCAATTTATGTACAAGCCGAGAGGGTTAGAATTGTAATTTTTTTGAATCGATGTCGCCGAAGCTTCGTATAACTGCTTGAAATCGCAAGGGAGGGAGTCGATCATGGTCATTTTCGGATGGGATGTACTGAGCCTGGAGTTCTGGTCTCTCCTGCTGACGATCGTATTCATCGATCTGCTGCTTGCCGGAGACAACGCCATCGTGATCGGATTAGCGGCCAGAAGCCTGCCGAAGGATAAGCAGAAGCTGGCCGTCGTCTGGGGAATGCTCGGAGCCGTATTGATTCGTATCGCAGCCACCTTGCTTGTCGTAAGTCTGTTGAAAATCCCGTATCTCCTCGCCGCAGGCGGCGCGCTGCTGCTATGGATCGCTTATAAACTGCTTGTGCAGGAAGATTCGCATCAGGAGGTCAAAGCCGGAACGACGCTGTGGGCGGCGGTACGCACGATTGTGATCGCGGATGCGGCGATGGGACTGGATAACGTCATCGCCGTCGCCGGCGCGGCGCATGGTGACTTTCTCCTCGTCGTGCTCGGGCTGCTGATCAGCATCCCGATCGTCGTGTGGGGAAGCACGCTGTTCATTAAGCTCATCGACAAATTCCCCTGGATTATCTATCTGGGCTCCGGCGTGCTCGCTTATACGGCGTCCAAGATGATTGCGCACGAGACTCGCTTTGCGGTCTTTTTCGAACGCAATCCTGTGATCTACTGGGCATTCGTTTCCGTATTGATCGTGCTCGTTCTATGCGCCGGCTGGTGGACGAATTCGGTTAAAGCCCGCCGGAACGAACGGCGAGACGACAAACGCAAGCCCGTATTCGTTGCCAAAAAAAGCCGGGAATCGCATTAATCGCGATTCTCGGCTTTTTGAACATCTTTAAAACCAGGCATCCTCTTTGCGCTCCTGCGCCAGGGCGGAAGCCTCGGTGTCCGCTCCATTTTTCAAAATGACGACCTCCGTGCCCTGGACGGCTTCGTCGATCAGTCGCTCGAGCTCGCTGCCCATCATCGCTTCGACTTTCTCGACGATATTCAGATTCGGATTGATTGCGGGAGATTTCGGCACGAATAGCGTGCAGCAGTCTTCAAAAGGCAGAATCGACGTTTCGAAGGTGTCGATTTGCGCGGCATGCTCGATAATGTCCTGCTTGTCCATCATCACGAGCGGCCGCAGCAGCGGCAGCGAGCAAGCACGGCCAATGACGTTCATGCTGCCGAGCGTTTGACTAGCTACTTGCCCGAGACTTTCGCCCGTCACGATGGCCAGCGCATCGTTCTGCTCCGCAAGTCGTTCGGCGATCCGCAGCATGCTTCGGCGCATCAAGGTAATGATCAGACTATCGTGGCCGGATTTCGCCAACTTGGTCTGAACCTCGGTGAACGGCACAAGATGCAGCTTGATTTTTCCGCCGTAATACGCCAATCTTTGGGCCAACGTCACCACTTTGTCCTTGGCTTGCTCGCTCGTGAACGGATAGCTGTGGAAATGGACCGCCTCGATTTTGAGTCCCTTGCGCATCGCCATCCAGCCGGCCACGGGACTGTCGATGCCTCCGGACAGCAGCAGCATCGCTTTGCCGTTCATACCGAGCGGGAAACCGCCCGCCCCTTTCACAACTTCGCAGTAAATGTAAGCCATGTCCTTCTGAATATCGACCTTCAGTTCGATCTCGGGGCGGCGAACGTCGACTTTTAACCCCGGCGTATTGCGCAATACGTGGGAGCCCACAAGGTGGTTCATTTCGATGGAATTGTGAGGATATTGCTTCCAGCCTCGATTGACCGATACTTTGAACGTTTGCGGAGAAACGCTTAAATGGCGGATCAGTTGCAGCGAATTGTCGCGAATCTCTTCCAGATCGAGCCCGGATCCGATAACCGGACTAAAGCTCATGATGCCGAAAATATCCTTCAGTCGTTCCGCAACCCGCTCGTAGCTCTCTCCGTTCAAATGAATATAGACCCTTGCGTAGCTTCTGACGAATTCGAGCTTGTCGAACGACTTTAGCGCCATTCTGATTTGCGTCAGCAGCATCGTCTCGAATCGATTGCGATTGCGCCCCTTAATGACAATTTCCCCGAATCGCACCAGCACCAGTTCGTAGTTCATTTTCCTATCCTCTCCAGCGACTTCAAACCGGCCACGACCGATTTCAGCTTTGCGCCAAGTACTTCGATATCTTTTATCGTATGCTCGTCCCCGAAGCTAATCCTTATGCTCCCCGACGCGCGGCCCGCATCGTGTCCCAACGCCAGCAGCACGCGGCTCGGCTTCAAGCTCTTGGAGGAGCATGCCGATTGAGTCGAGACATACACCCCTTCGCGTTCGAGCATGTGAATGACCACCTCCGGTCGCATCCCCGGATAAGACAAATTCACTACATGCGGAGCTGTCCTGGCCTCCGCAGCCGAGTTGAGCTCGGACACCCCGTTCACATGAAGCTCGGGGATATCGGAGACGATGTCCAGCAGCCTTCTTCGCAACTCGTACATCGTCGCGCGTCTCATTTCCAGCTTTTCCATCGTCAACCGCAACGCCTGGGACATCGCGACGATTGCCGGTACGTTGAGCGTTCCCGAACGCATGCCGCGTTCCTGATGGCCTCCGCTCAGCAAAGGAGCGAGTTCGATCCCCTCTCGAACCAGCAAGAACCCTATGCCTTTGGGGCCGCCGAACTTGTGAGCCGAGCCCGTATACAGATCAACGCCTGAACCTTCCCAACGGAACGGCAATTTGCCGATCGCCTGCACGCCGTCCACATGAAACCGGACGTGCGGATAGTCGCGCAGATGAAGGCCGATTTCTTCGATCGGTTGAATCGTCCCCGTTTCGTTATTCACATGCATGACGCTGACGATCGCGGTCTCTTTCCGGATAGCCGCGACGATATCCCTGGGATCGACTTGGCCGGAGGAGTCGACGGGAAGCACCGTCAATTCGACCGCGCCTTCGGCTTCCAGTTGCTTGGCGCACTCGTATACCGAAGCGTGTTCAATCGAGGAGACGATGATATGCTTAGCCGATCTGGCCGTTCTGCCCAGCAGCCCTTTAATCGCCAAATTGTTGCTTTCCGTTCCGCCCGAAGTAAACAGCACCTCCGACGGCTTTGCCCCCATTTTATCAGCCACGCCCGCTCGCGCTCTATCCACTAGCCTCATCGCGTCCACGCCCGATTGATGCAGGGAGGACGGATTCGCGTAATGCAGCTTCATTAGCTCGCTCATCGTGTCGATCACCATCTGCGGCATGGGAGAGGAAGCGCAGTGATCGAAGTAATAAGTATTCATAAGTATTCTCCATTCGGAAAGTTAAAAAGACGGGCAACGGCCGCAGCCGTCCCGTCTCGCTTCCATCAAGCCGCCGTTCTAGACAATCCACTGGGCGGTTGCGTTCAACACCTTGCGGATGTAGCCCTGCGTCTCCTCAGGCAGCAAATGCAGATTCGCTTCGACATCCCGATCGTTCTCCAGACCCAGTCTGTCTACGCGCCCCGGCCCCGCGTTATACGCGGCCAGCGCCGTAGCGACATTGCCGTCGTATTTCCGCAGCAGGTAGGACAGGAACCTCGTTCCACCGTCCACATTTTGCGCCGGATCGAACGAATCGGTTACGCCAAGCCCTCTTGCCGTATCGTCCATTAATTGCATAAGCCCTTTGGCTCCGGCCGACGATACGGCGCTCGGATTAAAAGAAGATTCCGATTGGATCACTCCTTTAATCAAAGCCGGACTCACGCCATATTTCTGTCCGGCGGCGACGATCAACTCGTCGAATGCAGAAGTCGAGCCTTCAACGTTCGCGAGCGCCCCGCCCCAATATACCGGGTAAGCCGATAAAGCGGACGAAGAATCAAGTCGATTGAGGATCGAAGACTCGGAAGGGTCGCTCTGCAACGAGCTTGCCGAATATTGATTGAGCAGCAGATCGAATACGCCCGGGCTTTGTTCCGTATCGCCCTTGGCGGATTTGCCGACAAACGGATTGATTTCCGTAGTCCATTGCGTCAGCAGCATTTGCTTGAGCAGGCGAGGATCCGTCGTTATGTTCAAGTCGGTTAGCTCCCGGTAGTCAATTTTTGTATTCAGATGTTGATATTGTACAACAATCCCGGGTGTACGACCAGTCCCTGTCCGACGGAGGCCCATGCTGCTCAAGACCTATTTTACGACTTCGGTTTGAACGTCAGACAGCAGGTGACCGATGAATCCTCCGCTTGATCGCGGTGGCCCTCGAATTCGTCGGCAAACTCCTCGTTCCAGCGGCGATCGGAATGTGCGTCCACCTCGATCTTAATTTCGCTGGCTCCGCAGGCGTTGCCTTCTTTCCAGAATGAACAATTGCTAACGCTGCAGGCTACGTCTTTCGGCATAAATAATCACCCCCAAGTCTATTGTTCGCCCGCGCAGGCGGGGTATACAGACAAGGGGGCGGGGGTTGCAGCCAAAATTGTTATTTCAATTGTCCTTGCATCCGGCGATTCGTCAAATAATCGCTTTCGTAATAAGACAGATCGTCGCGAAGCTCCTCGTAAACCCGGGAGATCGACAAAATGATGTCTCGCGCGGCGCGAACCGGCTTCGTACGAAAGCGAATCGCATCCTGTCCCGTATAAGCGTAACGGCCGTCTTCGGAATAGCATTCGTTTTTCGGATAAAAAAACGAATTAACGCCGTTATGATAAACCTCGTACAAAGCCCGTTCGGCCAAGTCGTTGTCGAGGTTGGGTCTTCTCAGCACGGCTCCAAGCTTCTCGTATGCGACTTCGGAGAAGACGAGCAGGTGACGCAAATCCGATAACATGCCGGAATAAAAAGCAACGCTGTCCGGATCGTCCTTCTGGGCAAGCTGGTCGAGCGCATGATGATTCAAAAACTGCTCGATCGGATCGATGGCTTCTTTGAGCTTTTCCCGACTGGACTCGGCAAGCGCTTTAAGATTGGTGGATGGCATGGATAGATCCCCTTTCCATTTGAGCGAAAAACCTTCATTATCGTACCATAAATCCGCAGCGAAAGGTACTGGCAGAAGGCAAAATAAGCCGTATATTTTTGGCGCTATCCCTTCATCCTAACAAGCATAACCGGCTCCTTCGTTTGGAGCCTAAAGGAGAGGTGCGCCATGCGCCGTTATGCTTGGGCCGGCATCGCATTCGGCATCGCCGCAGTTCTGCTCGCGATCCCGCTGTTGCCGTCCTTCACTCATCGCGGAAGCCGCGATTCCGCGCCGCCTCCGAGCGCGCTTCCTCCCGCTCGGGCGGAAGCATCCTATAAACTGCAGACGATGAAAAACGACATGGAAGCGACCGAACGGCTTGCGCGAGCGCAGGTCGCCAAAGATTTCCGCGTTTTTCTGACGCAGTCCCGCCTGGGGTCGCCTTCGAACAACCAGAGCGAGTTGAGCGCCTTTCTGCAAAAACATCCCGAAATCGTATATGCCGAATGGAAACATCGCGGCGGCGCGGCGAAGGCGGGCAAGCTGAAGGTCGGCGAGATCAAAGAAGCTTCGTCCTATCTGGCCCATGCACGAGCGGCCGTTCGCAAATCAAGGAGCTTCTCTTCCCCGGTTTTTCAGGCCAAGGAAAAAAGCTATTTCGCGATAGGCGAGCATTCGGAGAAAAACAGCATCGTAGCCGTCGTCTCGGCGGAAGTAATCCAAGCGGTCGAGCGGCATCAACGCCGCAACCTTCGGCTTATCCCGTATCCTCCGGAAGGACGCTATCGTATCGAATCGGTCGTCCCCGGTACGAATGCGGAGACAACTGTACGCAACGGAGAAGACAACGGGAACGCCAGCCATTTCTCCATAGACGAAGTCGTCGTCAAATTCCGTAAGCCGCTGACGGAGAAGCAGTTGCTACAGCTGCGCAAGGAGCTGGATCTGACTGTCGTTAAGCAGACAAGAAGCATCTATGTATTCCGTTCCAAAAAGCATGACACCGGCGAACTGAAAGCTTATTTCAAGCGCGAATGGAATCCTGTATTTGTCGAGCCGCATTATTTGTATTTGACCAACGAGGTTCATGCGAGGGAAACGACTGTCAAGGCTGCGGAGGACAATGCCGGGGAAGAGGCGTTGATCCCCAACGATACGCTGTACTCGGAATACCAATGGAATTTGCCCGAAATCGCCACGGAGGCGGGCTGGAAACTAGCCAAGGGCAATCCGGATATTGTCGTTGCGGTGCTGGATACCGGAGTACAGGCCGACCATCCCGACTTGAAGGGGAGAATAGTAAAAGGCGTCAATATCGTCGACCCTTCCGCCGATCCCAACGACGATGTCGGGCATGGCACACACGTAGCGGGCATTATCGCGGCTGAGGTCAACAATAACGAAGGCGTAGCCGGGATGACCTGGTATACGAAAATCATGCCAGTCAAAGTGCTGGACGATACCGGCGCTGGCTCCACGTATTCCGTCGCGGAAGGAATCATATGGGCAACGGACAACGGAGCGCATGTCATCAATATGAGCTTGGGCAACTATGCCCAGGCAGAATTTCTGCATGACGCGATTAAGTATGCCCACGACAAAGGCGTCGTGCTGGTGGCCGCTAGCGGCAACGATAATACGGATCGGCCCGGCTTCCCTGCGGCCTATCCCGAAGTGCTCGCCGTAGCCGCAACCGATCCCGACGAAAGCCGGGCCGAATATTCCAACTACGGCGACTACATCGATGTTGCGGCTCCCGGCTCCTCCATTCCGAGCACCTATCCCGGAAGCCGCTACGCAGCTCTGTCCGGCACATCGATGGCGTCCCCTCATGTGGCCGCGCTCGTCTCGCTCGTCCGTTCGGCCAATCCCGACATGAGCAATGAAGAAGTGATGGAGTTGATTCGCAAAACGGCCAAGGATTTGGGGCCGGCAGGCAGGGACATCGAATTTGGTTTCGGTCAGATCGACGTTGTGGCCGCCCTGCAATCCGCGCAGGGCTTCGAGGGCTCGTTGCAGCTCTTCCCTTCGCGAGTTCGCGAAAAACTGGAGCGATTAAACGGATTGAAATGAAGCAAGACGGACTTGCCATAATTCTGTACCGCTCGAGTCAAATTTTTGGCACGGGAGTGGGCGCAACCGATAAGCGCGCGTGACGGTTCTATTGGTGAAACTTCGCGGTCAGGCGGGGCTGCCGATGCGGAATTTTGAAACATAATGTGTGAAACAAAAAAAGGCGGTGCAGGACTTCAAAAGCCCTGTCTCGCCTTTTATTTGGCTTGTTTGCAGCCGGAAAGCTTGCCGTAAGCCGGGTTCTGTACTTCTCGTGGTCAGAACGGATCGCGCAAAGGCGACCCTCCCACGGATTGAAGCGACAATCATCTTTCTAGGCCGCACATTGCTGTACGGCTCAAGCGACCAACCCGAACGCACCCCGGGCAAGGGCTGGGGCGCTAAGCCCCCGCGTTCTCCTCGGTCTTGCTCCAGATGGGGTTTACCAGGGACAAAGTCGCCAGTGTCCCTCGTGGTCTCTTACACCACGGTTCCATCCTTGCCTGATCTGCCTAAGCAGCCATCGGCGGTCCATTTCTGTGGCACTATCCTTCAGCTCGCGCTGACTGGACGTTATCCAGCATCCTGCCCTGTGGAGCCCGGACTTTCCTCTCGCGGCGCGAAGCCGCCAGCGATTGTCTGTCAACCTTTCCGGCATGTAACCTAGAGTATAACGCGAATCGACCGCTGTCGCAAGGGAAATGATTGGCTTGCGTTGGTCCACCAAAAAATTGCCTGCAGGGACGCTAGCCCAACATCTGCCGGATTATGAGAATGAATGCACCAGTGGATCATGATGACGTCCTGAAGTATGCCAGTTGTCACCTTAGCTAAGCTCTTCCGAATGACGCCATGCCATATAAACCCTTCAACAACGAATATTCCCTAACGACCTTGTAATAATTTTCCCAAAGTTGTGAGCGTCGAGGCCCGCCATATTTCGTCGAAATGCGCCAGTTGGACGAAAAGCGATAAAGTGGAAAAGCCGCCTTAAATTCAGGAAAATGGTCATTTTGAAAAAAATAGAGCGGATTCCCCGTCTTAAAATTCAGGAAAAGCTAATTTTCCGAATTTAAAGCGGGAGATCCGCTTTATTTGCCCCGATTTGGCCCCGCAGCTGGAAATAAAGCGAAAAAACCGCTTTATAGAAAAAACGTGGAATCAAGTGGACTGCACACCCTACCGTAATCGCTCTACTCCAGTGTATCGCACATCCCATGCCAAACCGTTTATATTACTGCCCCCGCTTCGAACATGCAGAGAACGGCAAACTGTACGTTTTCGAGCGTTGCACGAACACAGCTAGCCGTTCTCCATTCAGCCCTCCGACAGAACGATCTATTTGAGCCGGAAAGGCTCCGTATCCACTTGAGACGCGAACACTTCGGTAGTATAGCCCGCCTCTTTCAGTCGCTCGGACAGCCATGCCGCCACATTAGGCTTCATGATCTTCTCCGCATGATGGCCGGGATCGACGATAGCAATCCCCGCCGCCAGCGCGTCCTGCGCGGAATGGAAATCGATATCCCCGGTTACGAGCGCATCGGCGCCGGCAAAAATCGCGTGGCGAATATACCGCGCTCCCGAGCCGCCGAGCACGGCCACCTTGCGAATCGGCTTCGCCCCGTCGCCGACAACGCGAACGAACGGTACGTCCAGCGCCCGCTTCACGCGCTCGGCGAACTGATCCAGCGGCTCCGCCTCCGACAGCTTGCCGACTCTGCCGAGGCCAAACGAGCGGCCCTTCAGATCGCTGCTGTACAGGTCGTAGGCAACCTCCTCGTACGGATGAGCCTTCAGCATCGCCGCTACGACTTTTTTGCGCACGCTCATCGGCACGATCGTTTCAAGCCGGATTTCCTTCGCTTCCGTCAGCTGTCCGCGCTTGCCGACAAAAGGATCGGTTCCTTCGCGGGCAAGGAACGTGCCGGTCCCTTCGATGTTGAAGCTGCAATGACTGTAGTTGCCGATCCATCCGCCGCCCGCCGCGAAAATCGCATTGCGCACTTGCTCATGATGGGTTTCCGGCACAAACACGACCAGCTTGTAAAGCTGATCCGTATGCACCTCCTCCAGCACGTCGCGCCCGTTAAGCTCCAAAGCTTCAGCCATCCAGTCGTTAATGCCGCCTTCCGTCGTATCGAGATTCGTATGCGAAATGTAGACCGCAATATCGCTGCGCAGCAGGCTGGCTGCAAGCGCACCCGCTGGCGTATCCGTGCGGAGATGCGCAAGCGGACGGTAGATGACGGCATGGTGCGCGATAATGAGTTCGGCGCCGAGCTCCGCTGCCTCCCGTACCACCTCAGGCGTTATATCCAGCGTCACAAGCACGCGCTTGACTTCCTTCGCGACCGTGCCGACCTGTAGGCCAATTTTGTCGTCGGGAACGGCATAATGCTTGGGAGCCAGCCGCTCCATCAGTTGGACGATCGTTTCTCCGCGCGCAAACATGCAAGCACCTCCTTGATCTCCCTGACATCCTCTTCCCATTCCCGCGCCTTCTCGGCAGCTTCGGGAGCAACCGCATGGTTAAGCTGTAAAATGACTCTCTCCCGCTTGGAGATTTCCTGTTCCCACTTGCGGAAAAAGTCTTCGCCTGGGCTGCGCAGCAGAAGAGGCCCCATTTCGTACAGCAACGTCATCGAAATTCGCTCAAGCGACGGCGCTAGCAAACGTTCGTCATACAGCCGAGCCTCGATCGCTTGAGCTTCTTCTTGCGAGGAAACGCGCTTTGCCCGCATCAGCGTATAGATGACTCCGTCTTCTTCCAGCAGCGCTTCATCGTCCAGCGCAAACCGGTTTGCGGTCAACCAGCGTCTGACCGCGTCCTCGGCAACGTGAGGAGAGAGCACCAGCGTCTCCACGCCTTGCAGGCTCTCTCCTGCCTGCTCCAAAATGCGGGCCATCAAACTGCCGCCCATGCCGGCAATCGCTACCGTATCCACTTCTCCGGGACGAAGCACGGCCATTCCGTCGCCCAAGCGAACGGAAATGACTTCCTCCAGTCCCGCTTCCGCCACCTGCCGCTTAGCCGCATTCACAGGCCCCGCGTTGATATCGCCGGCTACGGCAAACCCGATGCGACCTTCCAATACCAAATAAACCGGGAGCAGCGCATGATCCGTCCCAATGTCGGCGAAGCGCGCACCTTGCGGCACCCGCTGCGCCAATGCGGTCAAGCGGCGGGACAGCTTTAGCAACGCCCCTGTATCTTTAATCTCCGTCATTCTCTATGCAACCCATTCCATCCATTGTTTGCGCAGGCGGAACATGCCAATACCCGCGATAAAGATTTTAATCAAAATTTCGATTTGAATCCACTCCGGGCGAACTCCGTACAGAGCCGAGTAAATTTCCGGCATAAACCACAGTACGAGAGACGCGGCAAACATCGCCGTGCCGGCCGAGGCCAGTCGAACGTGCAAAAACCAGCTTAACCAACAGAACAGCAGCGCTGCGGGAATCCAGAAAATTTGCACTTCGAATACCGATGAAGCAGGCGCATGCTCGGCCAAGAGCAATGCATATAAGGCGATAGCGGACATCCAGCCAAGCCACTGCGGCAGAGCCAATCTCAGCCGTATGCCGCCCCCGATCCAGATAACGGCCAGCAGACCGAGCAACCATTGCAGACCGGAGCTTGCCCAGCCCCATTGCAGGCCAACGATCGCCAGCCCGCTTCCGAGCAGGAATGCCATTGCCGCTCCGAGGCATGCGTAACTTCGCGCCGGTCTGCTTTCACGCTGCCTTAATCCCGTATAGACAAATCCTGCCGTCACGATAAGCGCAATCGCTATTTGCAATAGCAAAGGAAACACGCTAAAATGAAGTACAACGAAGCAAATCAAGGCAAAAATTCCAAAAGAAAGAAACCACATTTTACCCGATGCCTGCCCGATCTTCTTCATAACAGCGCCGGTTATGCCGCGCGGACGATCGTCCAAATCTTCCAAATACAAATTTAGCAGAAAATCGCAGTACTGCTCCGGCAGCAGCTTGCCTCGGCGCCAAGATTCGATTTCCTTCACGATGAGGTTGCGTTTCTCTTCCTCATTAGCGGCCATGACGGCAAGCCTCCTCGTACCGTTTGAACAAAAAGACCTTCAACCATAACGGCCAAGGTCTCTGCAAAAAATTTTATTGTGTCTTTATTCTAGAAAATCCTTCAATCTCTTACTACGGCTTGGATGACGCAGCTTGCGCAGCGCCTTGGCTTCGATCTGGCGAATCCGTTCGCGCGTAACTCCGAACACCTTGCCGACCTCTTCCAGCGTACGGGTACGTCCGTCGTCCAATCCGAAGCGCAGACGCAGTACGTTCTCTTCTCTCTCGGTCAACGTATCCAGCACGTCCTCCAACTGCTCCTTAAGGAGCTCGTAAGCGGCGGCGTCAGCTGGAGCAAGCGCCTCCTGATCTTCGATGAAATCACCCAGATGAGAGTCGTCCTCTTCGCCGATCGGCGTTTCCAGAGATACTGGCTCTTGCGCGATTTTCATAATTTCCCGCACTTTATCTACGCTAAGCTCCATCTGCTCGGCAATTTCTTCCGGCGTCGGCTCGCGGCCCAGCTCCTGAAGCAGTTGACGGGATACCCGGATCAGCTTGTTGATCGTTTCCACCATGTGAACCGGAATCCGGATCGTTCTCGCCTGATCCGCGATCGCCCGGGTAATCGCCTGCCGAATCCACCAGGTCGCATAGGTACTGAACTTAAAGCCTTTATCGTAGTCGAATTTCTCTACAGCTTTAAGCAGCCCCATATTTCCCTCTTGAATTAGATCCAGGAACAGCATTCCCCGCCCGACATAACGCTTCGCGATGCTGACGACAAGACGAAGATTGGCCTCAGCCAACCGCTTCTTCGCTTCCTCACCATCCGGACCGCCGATTTCGATTTTCTTGGCGAGTTCGACTTCGTCATCCGCTCCTAGCAGCGGTACGCGCCCGATTTCCTTCAAGTACATCCGAACGGGATCGTTGATCTTAATACCGGGCGGCAAGCTCAGATCGTCGTCGAAATTAAATTCGTCGCGCTCGTCCTCGTCGCCTCCGTGACGTCCCATATCGTCATGATCATTGGACACCTCGATGCCGATATCGGCCAATTGCTCGAAGAACTCGTCGATTTGCTCGGGGTCCTGATCGAATGGAGACAGCTTCTCCATGATGTCTTTATAGGTCAAGGAAGATTTTTTCTTGCCTTGTTCGATAAGCTGGGCTTTGACCTGCTCCAGTGTCGATTCCGTTTCCAGTCCGGTGTGTTGATCGTTTGCCATTACCGACTCCCTCCTCCCCGGGAAACCGCGCTGCTACGACATCTTGCGCTGCTTTTCCAGGGCGATAATCTCTATACCCAATTGTAGTACCCGCGCTTGATCGCCTTCCCGCGACGCGCGCTTCAACTCTTCGGTCAAACGCTCGTACTCCCGGTCTTGCGAAGCTCGACCGATCGTTCGAATGCAATCTTCCAGCTCCCGTTCGCCGTACGGAACGTCTATCATTGCGATTACGCTGGCCATTCGTTCCAGACGGTCGTCCTGCAGCGTCGTTACGAATCGGCCAACGTCAGGATCATTGTTCTGAGCGTAATAAGCATATAAATAAGCTGCCAAGGCCGCATGATCCTCCACGTGAAAACGATCTCCCAGCTTCTGCTCGACGAGATGAGCCGCATCTCGGTCCTGCATCATCCAGGAGAGCAGTTGGCGTTCCGCGTTCACGTGCGCGGCTCCTAGCGGCGGAGTTTTGGATGCGAAGTTGTTTCCATTCCATACATTATTCCACGATCCGGCCGGAATATCCCTTGCGCTTTCCAATTTCTCCCGCTGTCTGTACTCCAGGCATTCCTGTTTCAGCGTATCGAGGGCAACCCCGAACTCCTGAGCCAACTCCTTGAGCAGAAGCTCGCGCTCCATCGGAGAGTTCCGGATGGCTACGATCCGAACCGCATCGCGCAAATACCGAATCCTTCCATCTTCTTCTAGGAGTATATGGGATTTCCTCAAATATATAAGCTGAAATTTGACTGCTGAAACAGCGCCTTCGATGATCTCTCTGACGAACGCTTCCGCCCCGTAGGACGTCACGTATTCGTCGGGATCCATCCGATTCGGAAGCAGGGACACCCGCACCCGGAATCCGGCTTCTTCCAGCAGCGGAATGCTCTTGCGGGCCGCGGCTTGCCCGGCATCGTCGCCGTCGTAGCAGATGACCGCTTCCTCCGCGAATCTTCGCAGCACAGCCGCATGCTCGGCGGTCAGAGCGGTTCCCATCGTGGCCACGCCGTTGCGAACGCCGGCGGACCAGGCTTTGATCACGTCCATGTATCCTTCCAGCAGAACGACCTGTCCGGATTTGCGAATGGCGGACCGCGCTTCGTGCAGCCGATACAGCGTGCGGCTCTTGCTGAACAGCGACGTCTCCGGCGAGTTCAAGTACTTCGGCTGCCCGTCCGACAACAGTCGCCCCCCGAACGCGATCGTCTGCCCTCTAACATCGTGAATGGGAAACATGATCCGATCGCGGAACCGATCCACATACCCCTCGGCGTCCTGACGCTTGGACAGCAAGCCCCCGGCCTCCATCTCGCTCGCCGGAAATTGTTTGCGTTCCAGCGCCTGGGTCAACGTATCCCATCTCGGCGGAGCGTAACCGATTCCGAATTGCTCAATCAAGGCGTCGTCCAAGCCGCGCGACTGCAAGTAGGCTTTGGCAGGCTTCGCCACCTCCAAGTTCTGCAGAAGATAATGGTACAGCTTCGCGCTGTAGTCGTGGGCTTCCTGCAGAATCCGCTTCTCCTTCTGCACCGGAGAAGCGTCTTCGGCAGAATAGCTTGTCCAGGTGACGGGAATGCCGGCTTCTTCGGCCAGCAGCTTGACAGCCTCGGGAAACGACTCTCCCTCCATCTCCATGACGAACTTGATCACGTTGCCGCCTTTCCCGCAGCCGTAACAATGGAAAATTTGCTTCTCCGGCGTCACCGTAAAGGAAGGCGTCTTCTCGGAATGAAAGGGGCACAGCCCCTTCAAATACTTGCCGTTCTTGGTTAGATGAACGTACTTGCCCACCGTCTCCGAGATTTCATGACGGCGCAGCACTTCGTCAATAACCTCTTGAGGGATCATTCCGTAACTCATGATACCACCTGATTTCTAGCACATAATACAATTCGCTATATATCGGGAATCTCCTGCATCCCCTTCAGCAGAACTGTCAGTTTTTGTTGAAAGCGGTCGCGATCCTCGGCCGTAAACGGACTCGGACCTTTCGTGCGCACGCCTCCACGGCGCAAACGAGCAGAGAAATGACGTTGCTCCAACAGTCCTTCGATATCGGACTCCCGGATCATCTTGCCTCTCGGCGTCAATACGGAGGCGCCTCTGGCCAATCCCAAGGCGGCCAAACCATAATCGGCGGTAACGAGAATATCTCCGCGCCTTAGTGCATTGGCAATATACAGATCCGCCGACTGGTTTCCGGCATCAACCGTCACGACTTCAACGGAGGGCTCGGGATTCAGAACGTGCGCATGACTGGATACGAGCAGCGCAGTCGCGCCGCATTGCCTGACGGCTACGGCGATCTCGGCTTTGACGGGACAAGCGTCGCCGTCCACCACAACCCGACGGGGCGGGACAATCATCGACATCACCACGCGTTTCAGCCAAAGTTTGCCGTAGTATTATATACGCTAATGGGAATCAAAATCCTGCAAAGCCCCGGTATTTTTTATGCTTTCCCAAATACGCGCGAAGAAACTTCACATTCGACATCATTTCTAAAATTCGACTTAATCGGCAAAAGAGAACCTCGCGGTTCTCTTCGCTGCGAATGCCCGCTATTCGGCGTCGGGCGTTACCGTTGAAAATGCTCGAGGATAATGCTCGCCGTTTCTTCGACCGCTTTGTTGGAGACGTCGATAACGATGCACCCGATCTTGTTCATCACCTGACGGGCATGTTCCAGCTCCTTCATGATGCGCTCGGACGTTGCATACGGCGCGGAATCCGGCAAGCCGATCGCCTTTAGCCGCTCCTTGCGGATCGCGTTCAACGAATCCGGATTGATCGTCAGTCCGATCACCTTCTTCGGCGAAGCCAAATACAGCTCCTTCGGCGGGACGAGCTCCGGAATAAGCGGAACGTTAGCCACCTTGAACATTTTGTGCGCCAACACCATCGACAACGGCGTCTTCGAGGTTCGGGACACGCCCACGAGCACCACGTCCGCTTTGAGAATGCCGGACACGTCGCGCGCATCGTCGTAACGAACCGCGAATTCCACCGCCTCCACTTTGCGGAAGTAGTCTTCGTCGAGCACATGGTTGAGTCCGGGCTCATGTCTGGACTCGTGTCCGAGCGCTCGTTCCAGATGATCGATCAGCGGTCCGAGCAGGTCGATCGCCGCAATTTTCATGCGGGCGGCCTGTTCAACCATATGATCTCTAAGATAAGGGATGACTAGCGTGTACAGCACAATTCCTTTATCCGCTTGGGCGGCTGCAAGCACCGAATCGATGCTTTCCCGCGACTGGATAAACGCCGAGCGGCGAATGTTGACGGACAGCGGGTGAAATTGCGCCGCGGCCGCTCTCACGGCCAATTCGCCCGTATCTCCCGCCGAGTCGGACACGACGTGAGCGGTAACGCTTCTCTGGAACACGAGATCAGCCCCCTTCTTCATTTAATGGCTATCCCGCCAATTTGGAGAAATCGGCGAATTGTTTCACATCGTCGGCCACAAGAGACAATATGGCCAGCCGGTTGCGGCGTAGCGCTTCGTCTTCCGCCATGACCATAACCGCATCGAAGAAGGTCGTAATCGGCCCGCTCAGCGCAGACAGCGCAGACAGCGCTCCCGCCAAATCGGCCGCAACCGTCGCCTTCACCAATTGGCCGTGCGCCTCCTGCCAAGCCTCGTACAGCTTGCCTTCCGCCTCGTCGGCGAACAGGTTGGCATCCACTTGTTTGGAATCGGCTTTGGCCGCCAAATTGCAAACGCGGTTGAACGCTTCGACAGCCGGCCGGAAATCCGCCTTCGCTTCGTCGGTTGTCGCCGCCTGCAGGGCGCTGGCGCGCAGCACTGTGCGGCGTACGTCGCCCGCTCCCGCCCCCAGCACCGCATCGACGACGTCGTAGCGGATCGCTTGCTCGGAGAGCACGTTTTTCACGCGGAGCACGAAAAACTCTTGCATATCCTTGGCGACCTCGGAAGCTTCGCGCTTCAGCCCTCTCTCTGCGAGTACGCTAAGGGCGATGCGGAACAGCTCGTCGAGCGTAATTTCCATCTCGTGCGCCAGCAGCGTATTGACGATGCCGGCCGCCTGGCGGCGCAGTGCGTAAGGATCCTGAGAGCCGGTCGGAATGATGCCGATGGAGAAGCAGCCGGCAATCGTATCCAGCTTGTCGGCGATGCCGACGACCGCGCCGACGAGCGAAGCAGCCGGCTTGTCGCCCGCGTTGCGCGGCGAGTAATGCTCGTTGATCGCCCGAGCGACGGTCTCGCGCTCTCCGGCAAGACGGGCGTAATCTTCGCCCATAATGCCTTGCAGCTCCGGAAACTCGTACACCATCTGAGACACGAGATCGAATTTGCAAATATCGGCCGTCCGAGCGATATCCTCGGCTGCGGAAGGCTCAAGACGCAGCTGAGCGGCGATGCGATCGGCAACGGCGCGCACGCGGCGAACTTTGTCTGCAACCGTGCCGAGTTCTTCGTGGTATACGATATTTTCAAGCTTGGCCAGCGCATCCGCGATGACCAGCCTCTTGTCTTCTTCATAGAAAAACTTGGCATCGGACAAACGGGCTCTAAGCACCTTCTCGTTGCCTTTGGCCACGACGTCGATCGATGTTCGATCGCCGTTACGCACCGTTACGAAATGCGGAAGCAGCCGTCCTTCTCCGTCGAATACCGGGAAATAGCGCTGATGTTCGCGCATTGACGTAATGAGCACTTCCTGAGGAATGTCCAGGAAGCTCGGATCGAACGAACCCGCTAGCGCGGACGGCGTCTCGACGAGGAACAACACCTCTTCGAGCAAGTCGTCCTTAATGCCGATCGTCCAGCCCCGTTCTTCCGCCAGGCTTTCGATCCCCTCCAGAATTGCTTTGCGGCGCTCCTCGACGTCAACAATGACGTGTTCCGCACGCAGAACTTCGACATAGGAGGACGGCTCCGCAACGACGGCTTCCTTGCCAAGGAAGCGATGGCCACGCGTTGCATTGCCGGAAGCGACTCCGGCGATTTCGAACGGCACGACCCGGTCGCCGTGAAGCGCGACGAGCCAGCGGATCGGACGCACGTAGCGCAGCTCGTGATCGCCCCATCTCATATTTTTAGGGAAGGTGAGCGAAGTTACGAGCGATGGCAGCGCTTCGGGCAACAGCGAAGCCGTCTCGACGCCTAGACTGCTCTTAGTGGCGAAGACGTACTCTACTCCGGCAACTTCGCGAATAAACAGCGAGTCAGGATCGGCCCCCTGGCTTCTCGCGAATCCAAGCGCCGGCTTGCTCCACGCTCCGTTCTCGTCGTAGGCGATTTTGCGGGACGGTCCTTTCACGTCTTCGGTGACATCCTCTTGCTTATCAGCCAAACCCGTTACGAGCACAGCCAGGCGACGAGGCGTCGCATAAGCTTTCACTTCGCTGTAGGCAAGCCGGCTGTCGGTCAGCCATTTGACCGTTTTGTCCTGCAATTGCTCCATCGCCGCGCGCACGAAGCGGGCAGGCACTTCTTCCATTCCGATCTCCAGCAGTAAGTCCTTAGCCATTGTTCGCCGCTCCTTTCTTCAGCAACGGGAATTCAAGCCGCTCCCGCTCTTGCAAATACGTGGCCGCGACCTGACGGGCCAAATTCCGCACTCTCGTAATGTAGCCGGTTCGCTCGGTAACGCTGATCGCTCCGCGAGCGTCCAACAGGTTAAACGCATGCGAACACTTCAGCACGTAGTCATAGGCCGGAAACACAAGGTTTTCGGCCATCGCGCGCTTCGCTTCGGCCTCGTAGGTTGAGAACAGCTGAAACAGCATCGCAGCGTCGGACACTTCGAACGTATATTTGGAATGCTCGTACTCGGGCTGCTTAAATACGTCGCCGTAAGCTACGCCGTTGACCCACTCTAAATCGAACACGTTTTCTTTATCTTGAATATAAGAAGCAAGCCGTTCCATTCCGTATGTGATTTCGACCGCTACCGGGTGGCAATCGATGCCGCCTACTTGCTGGAAGTAAGTAAACTGGGTCACTTCCATTCCGTCCAGCCACACTTCCCAGCCTAGTCCCCAAGCGCCGAGCGTCGGAGCCTCCCAGTTATCCTCGACGAAGCGAATGTCGTGGTGCAGAGGATCTATGCCGAGCCGCTTCAGGCTCTCCAAATACAGCTCTTGAATGTTGTCCGGAGACGGCTTCATAATGACCTGGAATTGATGATGCTGATACAGCCGGTTAGGGTTCTCGCCATAGCGGCCGTCGGCAGGACGCCTGGACGGCTCGACGTACGCGACGTTCCAAGGCTCCGGGCCGATCGACCGCAGGAACGTCATCGGGTTCATCGTCCCCGCGCCCTTCTCCGTGTCGTAAGGCTGCACGACGATACAGTTTTGTTCGCCCCAGAATTGCTGCAGCGTTAGCGTCATTTGCTGAAAATTCATCCTTGTTCTCTCCTTTTGACAGATCTGTTCAAGAACGAGCCGAACTGGGATCCCGGCGCGAAAAGCGCAAAAAAACTCCGGTCCCACGTCCGCCACGGCAGACATAGGGACGGGAGCTGAACATTCCCGCGGTTCCACCCTACTTGGTTTCCTGTCGACGCTGGGGGCCAAAGCCCTTGTGGCGCATCGTGCCGGAAAACCCTCCTCTTGCAATCCGATCTCTCCAGAGTGCCTTTCGCCGACTTGCGTCTCCGGGCTTGCACCGTCCCCGGCTCGCTGCATTGACCGCAAAAAGTTCGACTACTCTCTCCTTCGCAGAGAATATAAACTATGACAACATTCTAAACTACTGTGGAGCGACCTGTCAAACGGCTCCGTCCTCCCGCGTTCCCGCCTCTTTGGATTCCTCTTCCGAAGGAGGCTCCGCTCTTCTCTCGACCGGAGCCGGGTTTGGAGCCATGCCCAGCAGATCGCCGTACTTCTCCAACTGATCGAGAAACCCTCGCGATTTCAGATTCAAGTTCAGATGGGTGTCCATCCATCTGCGCAGCGCAAGCTGCAGCTGCTGTTTGGTGCTTTCCTTAACCGCGATGCTCCCCAATCTACGCATGTCCAGCGCAAGAAACACGCGCATCAGCTTCCATACGCCGTCCTGCAGCTCAAGCGCGCCCGGATCTCGCGATTTGCATGCCCGGCATAGCGCGCCGCCCCCGGCTGCGCTGAAATAAAACGGCGCGTCCGTTCTGCCGCAGCTGACGCATTCGTCGAGCATCGGCGCGTAGCCCGCCGCGGCAAACACCTTCATCTCGTAGGCTTTGACGACAATTTGCGGATCTTTCCCTTCAACCAAAGCCGTCTGGCAGGCTTTCAACTGGTGAAACAAGTAGGCGGCGGCTTCGTCGTCGTTGATGGCGCGATCGGTCAACTCCGCTGCATAAGCCGCGTAAGCAGGTCCTTCCAGCCCCTGTCTCAGCTCCTGAAAAGATTCGATGATTTCCCCGCTATTCAATGTGCCAAGCGTACCGTTCTTATAATACGAATAATCTCCGTATGTAAATAGCTGCGCCAACGCGCCGTAACGACTCTTTAATTTTTTCGCCCCGCGCACGACAATGCCCTGCTTGCCGAAAGTCGGCGTAAGCAGGGTGACGATTTTATTCCCTTCCCCGTAATCGGTGCTGCGAATGACTATCCCTTCCGCCCGATACAGCATCGGCTCTCATTCCTCGTTCGCGACGTCGATCTCGCCTTCCTCGAGCCCGGCGCCCGCGCCGGGTTCTGAAGCTCCGAGATTGTGCACTTCTTTATAAAGCAGATAAGCTTCGATATCGCCGGTTTGCGTAAACACGTGCCACGTGAAATCCCGCACCGCGCCTCATCCTCTCCGGGCGAAAATGACCTGCACCTTCGAGGATTAGGATGTCACGGGAGCCCCCGTCGTATGCCTGACACATTTATGCATGTGGCTCCGAAACCCTTATAGCGGTTATTCTACTCTCGCTTTAATCTTCTCTGTAGCCAAGCGTCTTTAATATCGACTCGCGGTTGCGCCAGTCTTTGTTGACCTTAACCCACAGCTCAAGAAAAATTTTCGATCCGAGCAATCGTTCCATATCGAGACGGGCCAGCTTGCCTACCTCTTTCAACAGCCCGCCGTTTTTGCCGATAATGATCCCCTTCTGCGAATCCCGTTCGACGTAAATGACGGCCCCAATGTTTACAAGTCCGTTGTCCGCAACGCTCATGCTTTCGATCTCTACCGCGATCGAGTGCGGAATCTCTTCCCTTGTCAGCTGCAGCAACTTCTCGCGAATGAGTTCGGCGCAGACAAATTGCTCGGGGTGGTCGGTAATCTGGTCGGCCGGATAGTACATCGGGCCTTCCTTCAAATACTTGGAAACCTGCTCAAGCAGCGCATTCACATTGTTGCCCTGCAGGGCGGATACCGGTACGATTTCCGTAAAATCCATCTGTTTGCGAAATTTTTCGATTACCGGCAGCATCGCTTCCGGATGAATTTTATCGATTTTGTTTAATACGAGAAACACCGGCGTATCTGTGACCTTCTTGAGTTGTTCCATAATGTAGCGATCGCCGCCGCCGATCGGTTCGGTTACGTCGGTCAGAAACAAAATCGCATCCACTTCGTTCAGCGCGCCCTCCGCCGCCTTGACCATATAGTTGCCGAGCTTGGAGTTCGGCTTATGGATGCCGGGCGTATCGAGGAAAACAATCTGCGTGTCGTCCGTCGTATAGACGCCGTGGATTTTGTTGCGCGTCGTCTGCGGCTTATCCGACATGATCGCGATTTTCTGGCCGATCGCTTGGTTCATCAGCGTCGACTTGCCGACGTTCGGACGTCCGACGATGGCGACGAAGCCCGATTTGAAGCCTTTCTTCTGCATCTCTTACTCTCCTTCGACAGCCTCTCGGTTGTTCAGATCGCGCGGCGAGAACGCTCCCGGCAGCAATTCCGCTACCGTCGTTACCCTCGTATCTCCGCGCACGTTGGCCAGCAATACCGGCATATCCGGCTCGCACAGCTCGAGCAGCACCTGCCGGCAAACGCCGCAGGGAGCGATCGGCTGCTCGGTGTCGCCGATGACGGCGATAGCCCGGAATTCGCCGGCCTGCCGTCCGTCCGCGATCGCCCGGAACAGAGCGGTTCGCTCCGCGCAGTTCGTCGGCCCGTAAGCGGCATTCTCCACATTGCAGCCGTGATGCAGGTTGCCGTCCGCATCGACGACGACGGCGCCGACCGCGAACCGCGAATACGGCACATACGCTTTACTGCGAGCTTTGGAAGCCTCTTCGACAAGCCTCTCTTTGGTTACGCCTACACTTTCCAGTTCCATATGTCCAGCCTCCGATTATTTTCCGCGCTATTGCCTCTAGCGATTTGCTAGGCATGAACAATCATTCGCCACAGAGGAGGTCCAAACACGATCAGCCCCACCGCAAGGGCGAATATGGCCATAACGAGCACCGCTCCCGCGGCCGAATCTTTGGCCGCCCGCGCCAGCGGATGCGTCTCGGTAGAGATTCGATCCACCGTCCGTTCAATGGCGGTGTTGAACAACTCCGCCGACCAGACGCCGGCTATGGCAAGCAGCAGCCACAGCCAATCCGTACGCGAGACTTCCAGCCAGAGCCCCAACAGAATGACGACTGTAGCGGCAACCGCATGAAATCGCATATGACGTTCGTCCCGCAATGCCCCGATCAGGCCCGCCCACGCGCTGCGAAACGCTCGGGCTTCGCGCGAACGCCAGCCGCTCATCGCAAGAGGCCCGCTTCCCTCAATACCTCTTCCTGCTTGGAAAACATCGCTTTCTCTTCGGCTTCGTCGCCGTGATCATAACCGAGCAAATGCAGAAACCCGTGCACGAACAGGAAGCCCAGTTCACGCTCGAAGCTGTGTCCGTACTCTTCGGCCTGCGCTTCCGCTCGCGGAACGGAGATGACGATGTCGCCGAGCAGATCCGAGAACGGATCTCCCGCCTTCTCCTCGTCCTCCCAGCCGTCTTCCCCTTCCTCGGAGGACTCGTATTCATCCTCGTAGCGAATCTCTGCCTGCTCGCCCTCGATCAGCGAGAAGCTGAGCACGTCCGTCGGCTTGTCCAATCCGCGGTATTGGCGATTCAACTGGCGAATGCCTTCGTCGTCCGTCAGCGTCAACGTGACGATTCCCCGCTCGACTTCCTCCTTGCGACCGGCAATGACCAGCAGCTTCTCCAGCAGATCGATCCATTTCTCTTCGCGCTCTCCGCCCCCGCCTTCGCGTTCGTCGAGCCATTCCAGACTTAAAGTCATCCTCTAGTTCTCCTTTGCTTCTCTGGCGTCGTCCGTAGCTTCCTTCGCCTGCTTCAACTGTTTGTCGTCCGGATATTCGATCCGGGAATGGAACATGCCGATGACCGCTTCCTTAAGCGTCTGGGCGATCTTGTCGAGCTCCTTCATCGTCAGATCGCATTCGTTGAATTGATGATCGTCCAGCCGATCTTTAATAATTTTGGCGATCATCTCTTCAATTTGTTCCACCTTCGGATGGTTGAGCGAACGAACGGCGGCTTCCACGCAGTCGGCGATGCCGACGATCGCCGCCTCCTTCGATTGCGCTTTAGGTCCGGGATAGCGGTAATCGTCCTCGGTAAAGTCGATTTCCTTCCCCTGCTCCTGCGCTTGTTTAACCGCCTTATAGTAAAAATATTTCAAGAAAGTAGAGCCGTGGTGCTGCTCGGCAATGTCGCGAATCGGCTTGGGCAGCTTGTGGGCCTTCAGCATGTCCGCCCCATCCCTGGCATGCGCGACGATAATCGAGGCGCTCACCTTCGGGTCTAGCTTATCATGCGGATTGCCGGAAGCGTTCTGGTTTTCGATAAAATAAAGCGGTCGCTTCGTCTTGCCGACATCGTGGTAGAACGAGCCGACGCGGCACAGCAGTCCGTTCGCTCCGACCGCCTCGGCGGCCGTCTCCGACAAATTGCCGACCATCAAGCTGTGATGGTAGGTTCCCGGGGTTTCGGTCAGCAGCTTGCGCAGCAGCGGGTGGTTCGGATTGGACAGCTCGACCAGCTTCAGCGCGGACAAAATGCCGAACGTCACTTCGAAGAACGGCATCAGTCCGATTACCAGTACCGCCGTCAGCAGTCCGCTCGCGAGCATAAAGATAACGGATTGCAGCAAGTCCGAACGGCTTGGCTCCGGATTGACCAGCATAAGCGACAGCACCGCGACCGAGCCGAACAGGCTGACCATAATTCCCGCCTTCAGAATCGACGAGCGCTGACTCGCCTTATGGATCGCAAGCACGGCCGTAAAGGAAACGACGGCGGCTACGAAACCATAATGGAAATCAAACATAAACTTCTGTTCAACGTTGAGAATAACGCTGGCCAGCAGCGTAAACAGGAGCGAGCTGACCAAGCCGAGATGCATGTCCAGCAGCAGCGTGACGAGCATGCCGCCCATGGCGATCGGCGCCAGGTAGCCGACGAACGGCCAATCCGCGCTGTACGTCAGCGCGACCAAGTGCATGAACAGAAGATTCAGAGCGAAGATCAGCAGCAGCATAACCCAGTGCGCGTTCGTCTTCCTCAGAATCGTCGACGCCGACGTTAACTCGCCGTAAACGTACAATGCCAGCGTCAGGATGACGGACAGCAGCAGCGTGCCGAGCTGCGGCCAATAGTTTTTGCGCTCCTGCAGCAGCCCCATTCCGTCGAGCTTCTCGTAAAGCGCCTCCGAAATGACCTGCCCTTTTTTGACGACGATATCTCCTTGCTTGATCACGACCTGAGGCGTATTCTCCTTCGCTTTCATCCTCGCGGTCTCGGTTTCCTTCTTGTCATAGAACTTGTTCGGCGTAATCGCCAGCCGCGCCAGCTCCTGTACGATCTCCCGCTCCGTCTTAAGCGACAGGGAGCTGGCGTTCACGAGCTCGGCTACCTTCGTACGGCCGGTTTCCGCATTCGCGAGCGACTCGATCGTCAGCCTCCGCACGACGTCGCGGGCTACCCCGCGCATCTCTTGGAGCTGTTCGGGCGACATGCGCGGGATCTTGTAATAGGTTTCCTCTGGAATGGCGTATTTCTGCGCGGCGACGACCCGCTGCATCTCGGCCAGCAGTTCCGCCGAATACGCCTCCGAATTGCGGCTGGAGATGACGAAGCTGGCTACGTACTGGTCGACCCGCTCCGGAATGACTCGGCGGAAGATGTCGACTCGGTCCGCTTCGGTAATTTGGTCGTCCATGTTCAGTTCTTCGATTCTGGCGAACAGTTCGTTCACGAGCACCTCGTTCTTGAGCTGCACGATCGAATACATGTCGGGCACACCGTTCGCCGCATCCTCCTGCGCCTGCAAGGTCGCCTTCTCGTCAACCTCTTGGCGCGGCGCGCGGATATCCTTATCCGCCTTGGCATTAAGCGTAATGTCGTACGTCTCCGGAACGATCCGCGGAGCCAGACTGAAGTAAAACAAAAACACAAAAAGCAGAAGCAGGAGCCAGCGCATCGCCGCGCTGTTCTTCCATCCTGCCGCTGCCCCGGACAAGGTAAGCGGATTGCTAGGCTGGCCGCTATTGTTTCGACTCATCCGGCACTCCCCTCCCTTAAGGGTTATTTATTGTTCGCTGTCCGCGTTGTAGGCCAATATGATTTTCTGCACGAGCGCATGCCTGACGACGTCCTGGTCGGTGAAATACACGATGCCGATCTCCTCGATGGCGCGAAGAATCCGCTCCGCCTCCATCAGCCCGGACTTTTTGCCTTTCGGCAAATCGATCTGGGTCACGTCGCCGGTAATTACCATCCGGGAGCCGAAGCCCAGCCTTGTCAGAAACATCTTCATCTGCTCGGGCGTCGTGTTCTGCGCTTCGTCCAAAATGACGAACGAATCGTCCAGCGTGCGCCCTCTCATGTAGGCGAGCGGGGCGATTTCGATCTGGCCGCGTTCCATCGCCTTGGCCACTCCTTCGACGCCGAGCGCGTCGTTAAGGGCGTCGTACAGCGGTCTTAGATACGGGTCTACCTTCTCCTGCAGGTCTCCGGGCAGAAATCCGAGATTTTCCCCTGCTTCGACGGCCGGACGAGTGAGCAGTATGCGCTTAACCCGGCCTTCCTTCAAAGCCGCGATGGCGCACATAACGGCGAGATAAGTCTTGCCCGTACCGGCGGGACCGATGCCGAACACGATATCCTTCTTGCGGATCGTCGTCACATAGTGGCGCTGTCCCAGCGTCTTCGGAACAATCGGCTTGCCGCGAAATGTATGCGTAATTTCACCCTTAAACAGCGAGAGCAGCTCGTCCGCTTTCATCTCGCGCGACAGCTCGAGCGCGTAGCGAACGTCGCGTTCGCTAAGCTGCAGCCCGCTCTGTACGAGTTGGATCAGCGTCTCGAACAGCTGCTGCAAGGAACGGACCTCTTCCTCGGGACCTTCAATATAAATCTCCGCGTCTCGGGATCGGATCAGCGACACGGTCTCCTTCTCGATCAAGCGCAAAAACTTGTCCTGCGGGCCGAACAGAGCCAGCCCCTCCGCCGCGTTCTGGAGCGGGATTGTCGTCGAATGCTTCAGTTCAGTCAAAAAAACTCATTCCCCCTAAACTCTATCCGCTACGAGATTGGACGTTCGACCTCGATAGATTGTTCCACCTCAAAAAGAACGGTTAACATCACTTTACCATTCTCGGTTTGTTCATGCAAAATGTTTTCCGCTTTAATTGTCGCATCTTTGCCCGCCTTCGCCAGCAATTCCGCTCTCGCTTGCGCCAATCCGACCTCTTTCGCCTCGACGGGAGTAAGCTTCTTGCCGATTTCGACGACTTCCTGCTCAAGCTCCTTCATCGTTCCGAACGGCAAAATCTTGTTCCAGAGCTGAGCTTTTTTGATCGTTGTACGAATTTGCGATTGCTCGAAGGCAGGCGCGCCGTATCCTGAAATCTGCAAAGCGCGGTTTCCGATAATCAGGTAGCTTCGCTCCGTGGATTCGCCGGTCAAATTTCTCGTCGCCGACTGCAGCGGGGAGGAAATCCGGTATTCGTGCCAGACAAGTCCCATCACCTTGCCCTTGGACACGACGTGTTTGCTGTTTGTCTCGTTGCCCAACACGCCGGAGATAAGAATGTCGCCCTTGCGCACCCTGTCATTGCGTTCCACCTGCGGCCTGCCGTTCTCCGCCACGATCCGGGTAATAACCGCATCCGTCTTGGCGACGAGATGGCGCGGCCCTTCCAGCGCCTTGGCCTCCGGCTTCGTCGATTCGACGACCGTAATTGTAATGGACGTGCCTCGCTTGTCCACGCCGACCCAGGCCGCCTCGGGCAGACGGAGAGCAAGACGCTGCGATAGCGCGGCTGCGTTAGCGAGCCTGAACGACCACTGATAGCCGTAAATGCCCTCCGCTCTCGCCGCCTGACGAATTTGCTCCTCGGGGATCGCCGAATTTCCTTCCACCTTCACGTCCCAGATTAATGTAGACAGCACAAACAGCGCAAGCACAAACGCGAGCATTCCTCCCGCGAACGTCTTGCGACGCGACAGTCTGGCCATTTTGAACGGCAGACCGTGCCTGGATACAATTCGAGTGCGGCAGCCGCTCTTCTTAAGCAGCGGACGCATCCGAAAAAAATCGGGGATCGATACCCCGCATGTCAACTCTCCGGCAGGCGAAAACGAAATATTCCACAGGTCGATCCGCTCCTGCGCCGCCGCATTGACGAATCGTTCCGCCCCTTCTCCGATCAGCTTGACCCATACGTAACCGCGCGCATACGCGACCCAGTTCCCCTTCATAATTGCTCCCTCCCCGCATAGAGCTTGTCCGGTTCCGAGCGACCGGACGCCGCCCCGCGCGCCGCGGCGGAGAGCGTTCCGATCGCTCCGGCCGGGCCGCAAGACGGCAAAACGCCTGTCTCTCCGACGTTCAGCCTGACGGTTTCCCTTTTACATGCAGTTGAACGCCCAGTATCCTTCCTTCCACGAACACTTCCTCCGCCCTGATATTGCGGATGACCAAATCTTGGCCCGTTATCTCCATTTCCCCGCCGTCCATTGCAAGTCTGAGCGTATCCGGAGAGAAGTGAAGGATGCCCCGGTGATTTTCCACCGTCAATTGAAGGCCCCCGATCATCGTGATGCGCGGCAAGTCCAGCGCGACATCCTGCGGCAGATCGAGAATCGTCGCGGTCCATTTGCGCAGCTTTCGACTTACACGCATCATTGGGCGGTCCTCCCTCCTATACGATAAACATATGCGCTAGCGCCCCTCTTTATGAGGTAGTTCAAAAATCGCAAACGCAAAAAAAGGCCGATACGCACGCCGGAAGCACGTAGCTTCCTGACTGCGCATCGACCTTTGGCCGACTTCGCCGTTAACGCCGATAAGGCTTGCGGGCCCGCGGGCGGCCCAATATTTCCGACCAGAGCACCGCACGGGCCAAATCCCGGTTGCTCACGGCGCCTTCCTTGCCTGCTCCTTGGACTTCCGCTCGCCTCGACACAGCTGTACGAAGGGGCGGGCTCACGAATTCCCGCGGTTCGTCGCCGGCAGGCTCCGAATAGGACTCCTGAGGCGCGTAGGAGACGTTGTGAGGCCGTTCGGCAGCCAAATCCGGCCTAACCTCCGTCGGCAGCGGACGAGGACGAGACGGCCGCTCAGGCTGCCCGTGGACCTCTCCCCTGAATTCCGGCATCCGGTTAGGCGCGCGCTTCTCAAGCGATGACTTGCGGAAAAACAAAAAGTAAAGGATCCCGACGATGACGATCACAAACTGAATATTAGAGGTCAGGAACGTTACGAGCTGCTCCAAGGCGCTCCCTCCTTCCCGCTTGGCGCGGACGAATTACGACTTCTTCGGTCCGTCTCCGCCAAGCAAATCGCTCTGACCGCCGATAGAGCCTCTCATCTGCGTATCCGCTTCGATGTTTTTCAGGTTCATGTAATCCATGACGCCGAGATTGCCGGACTTCAGCGCAGCCGCCATCGCCAGCGGGACCTCGGATTCCGCCTCGACGACCTTCGCCTGCATCTCGACGACGCGAGCCTTCATCTCCTGCTCATGGGCGACGGCCATTGCGCGGCGTTCCTCGGCCTTCGCCTGAGCGATGCGCTTGTCGGCTTCGGCCTGCTCGGTCTGCAGGTGAGCTCCGATATTTTTGCCGACGTCCACGTCGGAGATGTCGATGGACAAAATTTCGAATGCCGTTCCCGCATCCAAGCCTTTGCTCAGAACCGTCTTCGAGATCAGGTCGGGGTGTTCAAGCACGTCTTTATGGGATTCCGACGCGCCGTTCGTACTGACGATCCCCTCCGCAACACGAGCAAGCACAGTCTCTTCCCCGGCGCCGCCGACGAGACGATCAATATTCGCTCTCACCGTAACTCTGGCGCGGACTTTGACTTCGATCCCGTTTTTGGCTACGGCGGATACGACAGGAGTTTCAATAACTTTCGGGTTAACGCTCATCTGCACCGCTTGCAGCACGTCCCGTCCGGCCAAGTCGATCGCCGCGGCCCGTTCGAACACAAGCGGAATATTGGCGCGTTGAGCCGCGATCAGCGCGTTGACGACGCGGTCAACGTTGCCCCCCGCCAGGTAGTGACTTTCCAATTGATTGATATGCAAACCGAGTCCGGCCTTCGATGCTTTGATCAGCGGATTGACGATCCGGCTCGGTACGACGCGCCGCAGCCGCATGGCCACGAGCGTAATGATGCTGATGCGAACTCCGGCGGCAAGCGCTGAAATCCACAGCATAAACGGGAAAAAGCTCATAAAGACCGATACCCCGATCACAACAAGAGCAATAATGACAAAAAGCTGAATATCCGTGCCGCTCATAACATACCTCCGACTTTTTATTTGTAAAGCATACAGCTGAAAACCGGGCATATTGAACTCGGCATAGAGACTTCCGTCAGACGTCCTTATTTAAATTCGCCGCATTTCCCGGAATTTCCTTTACGACGATCCGAGTCCCGTCCACCGATGTCACTTGAACGGCCTTGCCCTGATCGACAAATTCGCCGGAAGTAATGACATCCACCCTCTGGCCGCCGATTTCCGCAATTCCCGACGGCCGCAGCAATGAGACGGTCATTCCGGTCTGTCCGATCCAGTGTTCGCGCGGTTGCTGGGATACAAAGCCTCTATCGGAAGTCAATTCCTCCTTCAGAATGAATCGGTTCCAAACGCCGCGCTTGCGAAAAATGTACACGACAACACCGACGACGAACACCGCCACTAGAGCCGCGATTCCAAGGCTTCGCAGCGCGTTGCCGGTATCGTAAGCGCCCATCGTAATGCCGGCAATGACCGATATAATACCGAGTATGCCCAAAATTCCGAAGCTCGGGACGAAAACCTCGAGCACGAGCAGCCCGATACCCAGCAGGAACACGACCAGCGATTCCATTCCGGCGAAGCCTGCAATCGATTGTCCGAAGAAATATAGCCCGAATGCGACCAAGCCGGTAATGCCGGGTGCCCCGAATCCCGGCACGAGCAGTTCGATAACGATGCCCGCAAGCCCGATAATAAGCAGCAGCAAACTGATGCCAGGCGAGGTCAGAAACTCCGACACCTTCTCCGCAAGCGAAGGCTTAATCTCGATGACGGTGCGATCGGACAGCCCTTTCCATGCGATCACTTCCTCGACCGTGTTTGCCAGCTTGTCGGCGTAACCGACCTTAAGCGCGTTTTCCGCACTCAGCGAAATAATTTGTCCTTGCCTGCTCGTCTCTCCGATTTCCTTCATTTCGACGACCCGATTCGGATCGACCATCCCGATGGCGATGTCCGGATTGCGTCCGTTAATTTCGGCCGCCGCACGCATCTCCTCGCTCCACGCCGAGATATACTTCGGATTTTCTACCGCATTGCCGGCCCCATCCACAATCATAGCGGCGCCGATCATCGAGCCCGGAGCCATCGCAATGTCTCCGGCGTTCAAGCTCAGGTAAGCGCCGGCGGAAGCCGCCTTGCCCGTAACGAATGCGACCGTCGGAACGGACGCTTCGCGGATGCGCTTGCCGATCTCCTCGGCCGTATCCAGACGGCCGCCGGGCGTATCGACGTCGAGCACGATAAGCGACGCTTTCGCTTCCTCCGCTTCGTTAAGCGCTCGATCCAGAAACGCGGCCAAGCCGCTCTGTACGGTCTGCTGGACGGGAATCACATATACGGCGCCCGCCGACGGCGATTGCTCCGCGCTTGTAGCGCCGGCCAAGCCGGTTGCGACTCCCAGCAGCGGAATAAGGGCAAGCAGCGTCAGCGCAGACCGTCCGATTCGCGCCGTCCAACGCTTGTAAGCATCCCGTAATGTCGTCATGCCCATCTCACCATCCTCCTCCTCTGTGCAACAACTCCGACATGCTCTTTATTACGATTCGACAACCGTTACGTTTCATTCCTGCCCAAATCAAATCGTTTACGCATGTGCCTTTCGAAAAGGACTTATACATTTAGCTTAACCGAGAGTAACGCAAAAAGCACCCCCATAGCGGGAGTGCCTGTCTGTCATGTCTGGATTATTGCAGAGATTGCTGGACGATTGCGTTAACGACTTTGCCGTCCGCAACGCCTTTCACCTTGGGCATAAGCGCGCCCATCAATTTCCCGAGGTCGGCTTTAGAAGAAGCACCGGTTTCTTGCATGGTCTGTACAACGATTGCTTTGATTTCTTCTTCTGTAAGCTGTCGCGGTAGATATTCGGAGATGATCTCAATTTCTGCCCTGACATTGCTTACGAGATCTTCCCTGCCGCCTTTTTCAAAGTCCAGCTGGGAATCGCGTCGTTGCTTGAGTTCACGGCTCAATATATTAAGCGTCTCGTTATCGTCAAGCGGCCGGCGCAGCTCGATTTCTTGATTTTTGATCGATGCGCGAATCATGCGAATCGTCTGGAGACGAAACTTGTCCCCGCTCTTCATCGCCTGCTTCATGTCATCGTTCAAACGTTCCGCAAGATTCATGAGTGCGGATTCCTCCTAGTACTTCCGTTTGCGCGCAGCTTCGGATTTCAGCTTCCGCTTCACGCTTGGCTTTTCGTAGTGCTTACGTTTCTTCACTTCCGCGAGAACGCCATCTTTGGCAATGGAACGCTTGAAGCGGCGGAGTGCAGCGTCGATTGTTTCATTTTTACGTACTTTTGTTTCGGCCACCTGTTTTCCCTCCCTCCGCAACAGACCCAACACGGTTATCAAACTATATTATATGTGATGAGGAAAGGGAGTGTCAACTTGAGCCGAGCAATAAATATGAATCGATCGACGTTAAGTTTCTCCTTTGCTCAAAACGAACCTAATAAGCGTGGCGCTATTGCTGCACGTTCAACGGTCCGAGCGTCTCGCCGCCGAGAATATGCCAATGAATATGGAATACCAGTTGCCCGGAATCGCGGCCGCAATTGTTCACCAGACGGTAGCCGGACTCCTCGAGTCCCGCCTCTTGGGCGATCTTCTTGGCGGACAACAGCAGATGGCCGAGCAGCGCCTGATCCTCAGGCTCGCAATCATTCATTGTGGCGATGTGCTTCTTGGGGATGACAAGCAGATGGACCGGCGCCTGCGGCTGAATATCGTGAAAAGCGCAGACAAGATCGTCTTCGTACACTTTGCGCGAAGGAATCGTTCCTTCGACGATTTTGCAAAACAAGCAATCTGACAAATGGACGCACCCCTTTAACGAGTTGGCATATGCCTCCCATCATACCGCATACGCCCCCTCGCCGTCCAATAGGCAGGGGCCTGCGGCGATCGCCGCAGGCCCCTTGCCGCTCGGACTTGCCCTTTACCAATAGTACGGCAGCAGGGAGATCGCCGCCAAGCCCGCAAGCGGCAAAATCAGCCGATTAAACCTGCGCGGACGATACGGATAAAAGCCTCCCCCGAATGGCGGATAGAAGGGGAAAAATCCGCGCATGGGCTCCACGGAGCCCGGGACGGCCAGGCACAGCCACTCGTCGTCGACATGCTCCACGATGCCGTCGTAGCAGCAGCCGTCAACGGCCTGCACCTCGACGTAACGATGCATGTGGGAGTGGCACATCTGTTTCGTTACTTTTTTAGCCGTCGGCTGAGGCATCATATGGACCGCGTACTGTCCTTTCGCCGCATGCTCCTGCGTCGGCTTCGGCGCAGGCTGCGGGGTCGGCTGGGGCGTCGGTTTCGTTTTTTCCATGAGCATTCTCTCCTTGGGCGCCTATTTCCCCAACATCATATGCACGCATAGGCGAATGGCTCATAAATATAAGCAAAATGGGCTTGGACGTCAGTTTTGGCCGTTCAAAGCGGATGCAAGCTCGCGCAGTTTGGCGGACGCTTCAAGAGCGTGCGGCTTCCACTCTCCCATCGACACCATCTGTCGGAAGCCCACCTCGCCCGAAGGCGAGCGGAATTTGTTCAACGCATCCGCGATAACTGCCGCTCCGTCTCGAACGTTCGTCAAAAAGGAAATTTCCGCGTCCGTCAGCGGGGCGCCGCTCTCGCCGATTGCCGCCAGAGGACTTTCCCCTCCGATCACCGCGTTGGCCGCAAGCATAATCGCCTCGGATACTTCAGTGCGGGATTGACCCGACGCCGAGCTTTCGGCCTCTATAAACAGGCCCAGCGCCTCCGCCCCCGCCAGTCTTGCCTCGGCGATTTCCTTGGCGGCGCGAACCTTCTCCGCCTCCGTCTTCGCTACGAGAAACCCTTCAGAGCCGTCGCGAAGGCGATCCGCGAACAGCTGCGCGTAGACGTACCGCTCGGCTAGACGCTGCCCTCGGTCGGTTTTGAGCGACTGCTCTTCCAGCATATATTTCGAGTAACCTAGAATAACCAATGTCATTAAGACGACAATCGCAATCAGCATCGCTCCGATAACGAGCGATCTGCGGCTCTTTATTTTGTTTTCGGCTTCGGCCGGCATAACGCAATCCTCCTGCATGTTTGATCTTCGTTCGTCGCTGGCGACACATCCGCTTGTTTGACAGCGACGTTAACTGACTCGCACGACATGCCCTCCATCGAAAAAGTACACGTAAGTTTCCTTGACCGGCCTGCCGGCGATTGCGCTCACCGCTTCGGCGTAGCGTTCGACCTGGAATCGGTGCTTCTCCGCGGCAGCCGCGGCGTCAAGTCCCTTTAACGCATCCGTTTTGTAATCCACAAGCACGAGCCCCTCTTCTTCTTCGAACAGGCAGTCGACAACCCCTTGAATAATGACGGTTTCTCCCGCTTCCAGAGCCAGCGTTTCCGGATAGACCGCAGCGGCGTCAAGTCCGCAAGTGAACGGAACCTCGCGCCATACGCGGTCGGACTGTCGCATCCTTTCGTACAGCGGCGTGCCGCAGAACGCCGCTACGGCAGCCGCTTCGATGCCCGCTCTCTGCTCCGCCGACAAAATCCGCCTCTCCGTCAGTTTGTCCAGCATCGCTTCGATCCGCTCCGCGGAGACGTCTGCTTCGAGCGGCAAATGCTGCATGACGAGATGGTAAGCCGTTCCCCGCTCCGCAGGCGTCAGCTGCTTGGCGGATATAAACCGCGGTCGGCGAAGTCGGAAAGTGGCAGCGGTCGCCGACAGCGCCTCTTCTTCCGCCAGTCGTTCCCGCCACGCCTCGGATACGACTTCCTCCTCGGCCGCCGCCCGTATCGGTACAGAGTGCGGAGCAGTCCCTTCCCGGCGGAGCTTAAGCGCCGTAATCGACGTCTTCGCCGCGACTTGCGACGCAGTCTCGTGCGAATAACGCCAATTCAGGACGCGTTCGACCCGTTCGGCCAGTTCCGTGCCGCCTGCACCGACCGGGTCCGCGTTCGCCACAGCGTTCCACAGACGCCCTTCGTCCGGCGCCTCTTCCTTCGCCTCGGACGTGCGCAGCGTATAAGCGGCGGACGGTTCGACTCGAAATACCCAGCGGCTCGCCGGTTCGACGCGCTCGGCGGCGAGCACCGCCGCAGGCCCAAGCCAATCCAAATATTTGCCGGCTGCGGCAACCGCATGCGGAGGCAGACCGCCCTCGGCCATCGCGGCGGTTTCCGTCCACTGCTCCCACATCTTGGACGCGTCCTTGCTCGTCCCGATCAGAAACAGCTTCTCCTTCGGCCGGGTGAGCGCCACGTACAGCACGCGCATTTCCTCCGCCAGCATCTCCGCCGCCAGCTTCCGGCGAATGGCGAGCTGCGGCAGCGTCGGATACGTAATTCGGCTATCGCGCTCGAACACCCGTGGGCCGAAGCCAAGCTTCTTGTGCTTAAGGAACGCTCCGTTCAAGTCTCTGCGATTGAAATTGCGGCCTAACCCGGCTGCGAACACAACGGGAAATTCAAGCCCTTTGCTTCGGTGAATCGAGACGATTCTAACGACGTTCTCGCTCTCTCCGAGCGCCCGGGCCGCCCCCAGGTCCGCGCCTGTATCGCGCATCCGGCCCAAAAACCGCAGGAACCGGAACAGTCCGCGAAACCGAGAGGAGCGCTCGTACTGGATCGCGCGATCGACCAGCGCCCGCAGATTGGCCTGCCGTTGGCCGCCGCCCGGCAATCCTCCGACAAAATCGTAGTAGCCGGTTTCCCTGTACAGCATCCAGAGCAGATCGCCCAGCGGCTCCCGTCTGGCGAAATCGCGCCACTCCCCCAGCTTGGTCAGAAAACCCGCCAAGGCGCTGCGAACGTCCGGAGCCAGCGTGGCTGCCGCTCCCCCGCCGTCCCGGGCCGCTTCGTTCGCCGCCTCCCAGAACGAGCTTCGCCTGCGAGCCAGGCGGATGCGGGCCAAATCTTCGGCCCCTAAGCCGCCGATCGGCGAACGCAGCACGCCCGCGAGCGGAATGTCCTGACGCGGATTGTCGATAACGGCTAGCAGCGACAGCACCGTATCCACTTCCGTTGCCGCGAAATATCCGGTCGCCAGGTCTGCATAAGCCGGAATGCCCGCCGCCTTCAGCTCCTCGATAATCGTTGGGGCCAACGAGGAGACCGCCCGCAGCAAAATGACGATATCCCGATACTGCACCGGACGATGCAGCTTCGCCTTGCCGTCGTATACGGCGAACGGCGGGCGCTGCCCCTCTTCGCCGCCTGTGCCCATCAGCTTGCGAATCTCGTCCGCGATGCATCTGGCTTCAAGCTGCGCCGCTTCCAAATCTTCCGGCTCCTCGGAGCCGCTCTCGTCCGCATTTTGCGCGTCCTCCTGCGAGCCCCCCGCCTCGGCTGCGAGCTGCGTCGCTTCCTCCACTGTCTCCGCGGCGGAAGGAGCCGCTCTGTCCAGCAAAATCATTTCGACGGCATACGGATTCCGTTCTCCCTCCATCGCTTCCGGGTAGCCGTCGCTATATTTCAGCTCGGCCTGTTCGTCATAATTCATCTCGCCGACCGGCTCTTGCATAATGAGCCGAAAAACATGGTTCGCCGCGTTTAGGATTTCCCTGCGGCTGCGGAAATTGCGCGCCAGATCGATGCGCAGCCCCGGCTCTCCCTCCAAGCACCCGGCGTCCGTCATCTCCGGCCTGTAAGACGCGTATGTTTTATACTTCTCGAGAAACAAACCCGGCTCTGCCAGCCGAAACCGGTAGATGCTCTGCTTGACGTCGCCGACCATGAACACGTTGCCGGGAGCGTTTCTGGCAATCAAGGAGACGATCGCCTCTTGAACCTCGTTCGTATCCTGGTATTCGTCAAGATAGATCTCCGCGAATCTGTCGCGGAAGCCGAGCGCGGCGAGAGAGGGCGAACTATGCTCGGGCGTCGAGGCAGCGTCGCGCAGAATGCGCAGCGCGTAATGCTCCAGGTCGCCGAAATCCAGCAGACCCTTCGCCCGCTTCGCCTGCTCATAGCGATCGCCGAACTGGATCGCCAGCTCGGCCAGGCTTTCCATCTCGGGCGCCAGTCCGCGCAACTCCTCGGCGTACTGCTCCAGCGAACGGACAAGCCACTCCTCGGCCAGCTTGCCGACCGCTTTCTTCGCCGATTCGCGCAGCGATTTTACCCGCTCGATCAGCGACGGATCGTAATCGTCGCCCTTGCACGCCTTTAGTCGTCCGAACCGGATGCCTGTCGCCGCCGCCTGCCACGCCTCCCACGAGTCGGACGCGAACGCCGCAGCAGCTTGCTCCAGCCCGTCGATATCGGCGAACAGCGTCTCAATGTAAGGCTCCGGCCCGCCCGGCTCGTGCGCGACGCGCAGCGCGGTCCTCAGCAGCTGCAGCGTGCCGTGGAGCAGCAGCATCGCGTCGTCGCGCAAACTTTTGACCCAGAGCGAGCCCAGCAGCTTCTCCGCCTCCGCTGCACGGAAGCTCGCGGCCGTCGCGCGCAGCCAATGCTCCGGCCACGGATGGCTGCCCGCGAATTCGTGCAGCTCAAGTACGAGCCGGTGGAGCGGCTCGTCGTTGCGTTCCCCTCCGAACCGATCCGCGAGAGAAGCGAGCGCGCCTTCGCTTCCCTCGGCCGCATAACGCTCCTCGAACAGTTCGTCGAGCGTATCCATTCGCAGCAGTCCCGCCTCGGTATCGTTCGCCATGCGAAAGCCAGGATCAAGATCGATCAGCGGCGCGTAACGCTCCACCACCTCCAGGCAGAACGAATGCAGCGTCGTCACCGAAGCCCGGGGCAGCAGCGCGATCTGACGGCGCAAATGCTTCGAGTCCGGGCTGCTCTCGAGAGCATCCTCGAGCGCATGTCGAATCCGCTCCTTCATCTCCGCCGCAGCCGCTTTCGTGAATGTCGCTACGAGCATTGCGTCCACATCCAGCGGACGGCTCTCGTCGGCGATCCGCGAAATGATCCTCTCCACGAGCACCGCCGTTTTGCCCGATCCGGCCGCCGCAGCTACGAGCAGATGCGAGCCCTCTGCCGCAATCGCCGCCCACTGTTCGTCCGTCCAGCGACTTTCCGCCGGCTTGGCCGGCCATCGTTGCCATTGCTTCACAGCGGATCGTCCCTCCTTGCTTCAAGCTCCAACCGTCTCCATAGCTGCTCCCGGTCGGTCGCCTTGCTTAATGTGTGGTACCCATTGCCCTCGACCTGGCTGTCGAAGTGGCATACGGGGCGAAAGTCGCAGAAGGCGCAGGGGCTGCGCTTGTCCATCCGGTAAGGCGCAATTGCCACGTCCCCGTCCGCGATCCGTTTGCCGATGCGGCGAATTTGCGAGCGCACCGAGCTTCGCAGCACATCCCATTCATTCTCGCTCGCGACCTGGGAGCGCGCCGAGAACGTGCCGTCCTTCTTGAATTCGACAGGCACAACGGCCGACTTGCTCGAATCGCTCAATGTTTCGTCCATCAGCTTGACCGACTCGCCGTCGGCGAGCAGCAAGCCCTGCATCCGATACTGCTTAAACAAGGCGTTTTTGGCCTCCTCGGGAGACAGGCCGTTCGCTGAATTAAGCAACGGATTCTGCACGTGAAAATAAAGCACGCCCGCCGGTTTCGCGGGACGACCGAGCCAGTGGGGAGCATGCGTCACGACGACGTCAAGGTACGTCAGCATCTGCAGCGACAGCCCGTGCGCCACCTCGTCCAGCTTCAGCTTCGTCTCGCTGGACTTGTAGTCCAGGATGCGCAGCAGCAGACCTGCGGACGATTCGGCCGCATCCACGCGGTCGATCTTCCCGACGATATCCATCCATCTCGTTGCGTCCAGCGGCAGCGACAGCGCGGGCAAAAGTCCGTCCGGTCCGAAGCTCAGCTCCAGCCCCACCGGCTTAAAAGCAGATAACGCCGCATGCTCTCCCAACATTGCAGACGCCTTCGTCACAATGTCTCGCAGCTTGCGCGCCATGACTTGGTGTCGGTGAGAGGACAGCAAGATTTGCGACTGAACGCGCGGCAGCAGCTTGTCCACCGAGACGGCCGCCTCGCTCTGCCACTTGGCCGCATCCATTCCAGCCGGCCCTTCGGCAAACAGCTTCTCGGTCGTCTGCCGCAGCGCGGCATGGAACAGCTGCCCGATGTCGGGCGATTCGACCCGGTATAGACGCCTTTCCTGCAGACGCAGCCCATGCACGGCAAAATGCTGGAACGGGCAAGCGATAAACCGCTCCATCCGCGATACGCTGGCCAGCAGCCTGTCCCCGTACAGCAGACGACTCGTCTCCGGCGATAGCGGCTTCTCTTCGTTCGTATAGCTCAAGGAGCCAATAAGCGAACGCAGCCGCGGTTGCCATTCGTCGCGGCTGAGCAGCCAGTCGTAGACCGCCCACCAGCCCGGCGCCATCGCCTCTCCCTGCCGCCAGCCTCGCAGCCGGTTCAGCAGGTGCGTCATCGCCTTTCCCGGGTGAGCCGCATAAGCCAGCTGCTCCTTCTCCGGCTGCTCCGACTGCGGCTCGGCCGCGACGGCTTGCACCGGAATGCCGGGGAACCGCTTGCGCAGCTTGCCGATCCATTGCGACGGAAGCAGCGTCTGACCTTCCTCGTTGGCGATCGGATAGCTGATCCACAGATGATGAGACGGCGTAGTCAGCGTCAAATACGCCAGAAACTCCTCGTCGAGCAGCCTGCGGCGCGCACCTGGCGCAAGCTTGAGTCCCGCCGACGCCAGCCTGTCCCGCTCCTCTTCCGCGATCAGGCCGTTCTCGGGAATGCGCATCGGCAGAACGCCGTCGCTGGCGCCGAGCAAATAAACGATACGGACGCGATCCGATCTCGTGCGCTCCGGACTGCCGATCAGCACGCCGTCCAGCGACGGCGGCACAGCACCCAGCTTCAGCTCCTCCAGCCCGGAATCGACCATCCCCGCGAACAGCTCAAGCTCCGGCGGCCGATCCCCCATCAACTCGACCAGTTGATCGAGCAAATACACGACGCCGTCCCAGAGCGGACGATGAACCGCCATCCGATCCGGTCTTCCCGCGAGCTCGTCCTCCTTCGTCCAGCTTTCAAGTCGATCCGCCGCCCCCGTCTCTTCCAGAAACAGATACACGGCTTCGCACAGCTCGCGAACCGAGCAGGCCGCTTTAAGCCGCTTTTCCAACGCCAGCAGCGGCTTAAGCAAGGCGTCGCGAACTTCCAGCAGCGTTTGCATCTCGCGCTCGACTGCGGAACCGGGCTCGGACTCGTTCTCGATATCTCCGCCGTACAACGGAAACCACGATTTCTCCGCATGCCAGCGCCAGCCGTCGATCCCCGCGGCCAGCGCGTAATTTTCCAGCCGGTCCACCTCGTCGCGCGTCACCCTGCGTTCCGGCGTGTCCAATAAATCCGTTTTCGCGCAGCGGAATACCGCCTCCGCCCGCCAGCCGCCTGTCACGCATTCAAGCGCCGAGCGCACAAATTCCACGAACGGATGATGCGAGACGCCCGCTTTGCCGTCCAGAAAGTGCGGTATGCCGTAATCGTCCAGCGCCGCCTCCAGCAGATCGGCGTAATCGTTCAGATTGCGCACGAAAACGGCCATCTCCCGCCAGCGAGCGCCTTCCTCTCTCACTCTGCGCAGCATTTCGCGCGCGACCGCCTCGACTTCCGTTCGGCGATTGGCGGCTTCATGCAAAGACAAGCCGCAGCGCGGATGCTCCGATCGCAACAGGTACGAATCGCCGCTCCATCGTTTCCGGTTGTCCCAGTTCCGTTCGAGGAAAGCCAGCATCTCATTTTCGCGGAAACGGGGGGCGACTTCAGGCTCCAGCACTATCGGAGTCTCCAGCGCGACGCCTGCCGCCTGGGACAACTCGCACAGCTGAGCGGAAGTCTCCGCCGTCGGATGGAACAGATCCAGCTCGTCCGGTCTCTCCCCCGCGCCGTAAGGACGGTCGACGCATAGCGCCACGCTCACCCGCTCCGCTTTAGCCAGCAGCGCTTCGATTACCGCGAATTCGCCGGGCGTAAAGCCGTTAAAGCCGTCGAGCCAAATTTCGGCGCCGGACAGCAAATTCGAGCTATGCGCTCCCCGGGCAAGCCAGCCTAGCATATCTTCTCCGTCCAGCCAATGACCGGACAGCTCCCGCTCCATATCGCCGTAGATCAGCGCCAGGTCGTGCAGCTTGTCCGCAAGCATCGCGCCTTCCTTAGCCCCGCCCGTTGCGCGTGTCGCGGTTTCTGCATATCCGGACAGCTTCTCGCTGTCGACGCCGTAACGCTTCATCTCCGTCAGCAGCTCGTTAATACCGGCGATCAGCCCGGACTCTCCCTTGCCGCCGCGAAATAATCTTAAACTTTCTCTTCGTGCCTCCATCACCTTATGTAAAAGCATCGCTTTGCCGTTATCGTGAATCGGCACGACCGCCGAGCCGCCAGTCTCCTGCATCACGCGAAACGCCAGCCTGCGAAAGCTTAGCACCTGCATCCTCATAAACCCGCTTAACCCCGGCGTCGTCGCCATCGCATACTCCGCCTGGAAAGTCGCCTGCTCGGGCACGAGCAAAATGAGCGGCGCCCCGAGCGGAGCTTCCTTCAGCCTGCTCCTGATTTCATCCAGGCACAAGCGTGTCTTGCCGCTCCCGGAGCGCCCCGTAATCAGCCGTAACGTCATGCGTTTCCCTCCGCTTTCTAATAAATCCGATTCATCCTCTATCTCGTTGAGTATTGTAACATATTTGAGAAAAAGAGGAGCAGGCCTGCCGTCCCCCAAATATTGCACAAAGCTATGGATTGGAACTCCGATAACGCAATATTAAAGCATTGATCTTATTTTTTCATACTTTTATTCAAGCTGTCTCTAAAGATAACGATGTGTTATTTGAAAAAAACTACGGCTGACAATTCGCGTACATGGACTCGTAACATTGAAGTTCTTCGAAAAGCGAATTGTTCTAAAGAAACGTGTAATTCATTCTCAATGATGCTCAAACGAGAAGCGTTGTTCTAAAAAATCGCACATCGGAGGCCCTCACGCGTTATAACCGTTCTTCCTCATCCTCCACTATGCCGAACTGTCGGTTTTTTTCCTTAAACCGTTCGTTATGGGAGGAAATATAAGCCATCGTCGGAGCTTCGGGGTCCATGTACAGCTTGGCGCTGTTGAGCGCCAGCACGCCATCCGTAAACGTTCCCGCTATTAATCTGACTTTGCTGTTGTAGGACACGAAATCTCCTGCGCCGAAAATGCCAGGGATGTTGGTCGCCATCCGCTCCCCAACATTCGCATTCCATTCCCCGATATCAAGACCCCAATTTCGAACCGGGCCGAAATCAACCTTCATCCCGTGATTCACGATAACTGCGTCGACTTCCAGCCGTTCATGCTCCCCTGTTTCTACATTCGCAATTGTCACATGATCGATATTTTTCCCATTCCTGCTATGGAGCTCTTGAACCGCATAAGGCGTGCGTACGTCCACTGAGGAATTCTTCATTCTGGATACGTTTCGCTCATGTCCTCCAAAGCTGTCGCGCCGGTGCACGATTGTTACGCTGGCAGCAATCTGCTCCAGTTCGTTCGCCCAATCCACTGCCGAATCCCCGCCTCCGGAAATCAGCACCCGCTTCCCGCGGAATATTTCCAACTCTTGCACGGTATAATGCAAGTTGGCCACCTCGTAGCGGTCGGCGCCCTCAATTTCCAGCTTCGCCATCTTGCGAATGCCAAAACCGATCGTCAGAATCACCGTTCTCGTATGATGCCGCTCACCGGTTGCCGTAGTCAATATAAAGGTTCCGTCCGGTTGTCGTGCGCAATCTGTAATCTGCTGGCCGAGTACAATCGTCGGCTCGAAGGTGTTCGCTTGCTGGATCAATTGGGCGATCAGGTGCTCGCAGCGAATGGGCGTCACGCCCCCGACGTCCCATATCATTTTCTCCGGATAGGTGAGCAATCGCCCGCCTAATTGATCCTGAGCTTCAATGAGCTTCGTCTTCAATTCGCGCATGCCGCTATAAAAAGCGGTATACAGCCCGGCAGGACCCCCGCCGATAATTGTGACATCGTATAGTTCCAGTTGTTCGTTCATTCTGTGCCTCCGTATTTAACTGAGATTAATTCTCATCCATGTTCATGAAAATCATATCGATGCAAACGGACTGTGACAATGGACATACTGAACCTTTTTAAGACAAAATTAACGATACCCGCCCACGTTAGTAAAACTCATTAAATCTCGAATCCCTTATCTCTTTTATTTGTCTAAAAAAGCTTGTATTTGTCCATTGAGATCCCTGCCGACCTTCGTTACCATAAGGTTCGACCGATAATGATTATCATTATTAAAAAAGAGCCGAAATGGGGAAAGTAAACAGATGCGTCAAATTAATCGATGGTTAGGAACATTATGTACAATCGCTCTGCTGGGGGCCTTATTAAGTGCTTGTGGAACTAAAAACGAAGTTCCGGAAGGCTCTGAAGCCGTGGAGTCCTCGTCTGCCACGCGTGTATATACCGATCTGCTGGACCGTAAGGTAGAGATTCCTGCCCAGCCCCAAAAAATCGTTTATTATGACGGTAAAACATTTGGCGATATTCTTGCACTCGGTGTAAAACCGATAGGCGCAGACGGAAGATATTTCAAAGAAAGCATGACCGTATATCCCGAAAGGTTTGCCGGTATAGAGGATATCGGATTTCCCATTAATCTTGAGAAACTGATTAACCTCAAACCCGACCTTATCATTATGGGGGTTCTCGGTCAGGGTAATGAAATCGAACAACTATCCAAAATAGCCCCGGCTATCGTCATCGATCCCGATGCTCCTCTGGAGGAACGTCTGCACACTCTGGGCGAGCTGACAGGGAAAACCGCCGAGGCAGAAAAGTGGCTTGCCTCTTACCAGGACAAAGCGGAACAAACCTGGCAGAAGCTCGGTAAGTCCGCTAACATCGGCGCCGATGAGACGGCCTCCGTATTTATGTACGCATACGAGAAAAAGTTTTATGTCATGGGGCGCGGTCTTACCGCTACGCTATATCAGCCATCCGGCTTCAAGCCTCAAGAAGCGGTGCAGAAGGCGCTATTGGATAATAAGGAGCCATTTCTTGAGATCTCATATGAGCTTCTTCCCGATTATACAGGGGACCGCGTGTTCCTTATTGTTTCGGAGGAAACTTCAAACGCAGCCAACGAATTGATGAACAGCACCTTCTGGAAGAACGTTGCCGCCGTGAAAAACGGACTTGTCTACCAGGTGGAAGCTCGTCTCAGTCTTCCCGATGCTATTACGCGTGATAAGCTGCTCGATGAACTGCCGGGAATCATGGCAAAGCAATAAGGCTCTCCGATGAAGAAGCCCCTTAGTCGGTTTTTTATGACTAAGGGGCTTCCTCTAGTTTTGTTGAAAATCCTGATGGATTACACTATACTTTCAATTGAGAATTATTATCAATGTAAGCGGGAAGGAATTTTCGTTATGCAATTGCTAGATTTGGAAGCAGTCCATGAGCTTTATTCGCTCAAAGGCATTACATATATCGAACAGGACGCTTCACTTCCTCCAGCGGATACGCAACAGTTGCTTGTCGTAGCGGCGGGCCAGGGGCAGTTCAGCGTGGATGGCTGCGAGGTTCCAGCCTCGAAAGGCAAATGTTTCATGCTTGCTCCCGGAAGCCGTGCAGCGTTTCAATCCACCGGGGAGGAAAAACTGGGGATTTACTTGCTCTCATACCACGCATTCCGGATTAACGGCCATCAAGCCAGTCTGATGAAGACGGGGCCTTTCGGCGACCGTTTCCATTTGCTCGTTCGCCCTTTCTCACGTCTCCTTGGACTGATCCGGGATATCGTTAGACAAAGACCGAATACCGGGAAATCGAGCAGCCAACACTGCCAAGCCCTTTTTCATGAATTAATGGCCCTTCTGACGGATCAAAGCGCGGTCGGCGCTTCTCCTGAGGATGTGGTGGATGCGGTTAAACGAACGATTGCCTTCATGCAAGAACACTATCGGGAGAAGCTGACCGTCGGAGAAATGGTACGATTGTCTGGCGTGGCGCTATGGCAGTACAGTCCTGTTTTTCAGTCGTTGACCGGTAAAAAGCCGCTAGACTATTTGACGGACATCCGGCTTAGCCGGGCCAAGGAAATGCTGCTGCAAACGGAGGAAAATGTGGAGGAGATCGCGCGCACCGTTGGATTTGTTGATCCCTATTATTTCATCCGCCGCTTCCGGCAGAAGACAGGTCTTACTCCCAGACAGTATGCCCTCCAATGGAGACAGGAGTATGCAGAACGCGTATTCCGGGATTCGATGGGTCAAGTGGTGGCTTTGCCGGAGACGAACAGCCGTATTGTGTATTACGATGGAAAAACGTTCGGCGACCTGTTCGCTTTAGACTTAAATGCTGTCGGAGGTTCGCACTGGCTTATTGCCGGCTCCACCTTTCACGAGCAGATCAAAGACATGGAGGATGTCGGTTTCCCCCTGGATCCCGGCAAAGTCAGAAGCCTGCACCCCGATCTGATTGTCATTTCCAATTATTGCGACATCCCTCTCGATGAACTGCGCGATATTGCTCCTACCGTCGTTCTGGATCAGAACCAGGGGCTTGAGAAGCGTCTGCGAACTTTGGGCGAACTGTTTAAAAAGCAACAGGAGGCCGAATTGTGGCTGCTCCGTTACGAGGCACAGGCCGAATATGCGTGGACCTTATGTTCGTCGCTGATCGAACCTGGCGAGAGCGCAACCGTTTATACCCTCGCCTATGGCGGAAAAATGTATGTGATGGCCGCTCAGGGCTTGCCGAATACACTGTATCATCCAAAGGGGTTTCGGCCGCCGGATAGTGTCAGAAGTCTGATTGACGCAGGCGAGCCATTCGCGTGTATTCCCGAGGAACAACTTAGTACGTATGCGGGAGACCGAGTTTTTATCGTTCTACCTTCCCCGCTGAAAGACCCTGTTTCTTATGAAGCAGGATTATCCATGATGCAGAGCCCTCTCTGGCGCAGACTTCCGGCAGTCCGCAATGGACGATGTCGCACTGTAGAAGCCCCATGGAACAGCGAAGACGCTACGACACGCTTCCGGCTTTTGCGCGAACTTCCGGACATGCTCGCCCAATCCCATGAATAAGGCGCCTCTGCCCTATCCCAAAAAATGAAGCGCCTCATCCCTGCATGTTTGAGAAGATCTCCCTGAACTTTACAAACGGTGCGACATCAACTATCCCGTTGCCTTAACTCCCCTCCGTCCGAGCTTCCTTCTTCGCCCGCTCCAAGTCTTCGGCCAGTTCGTCCTTGATGCTGGAATCCGACAGCTTAACGCCGAAACGGTAGGCGGATCTGACGATCAAATGCCCGGTCACGGGGGCCGTCAGAAAAACGAAGACGATGCCGAGCAGCAGCCGTACGCTGAAGTAATCGTCAACGAACAGAAAGTGAATAAACGTCCCGAGCAAAATAAACAGGATGCCCAGCGTGATGCTTTTTGTCGCGGCATGAGAGCGATTGTAGACGTCGGGAAGCCGAAGAAAGCCGAGCGAGCTGAGCGTGTTCATCAGCGTTCCGATAATGACCATGACGACCACGATCGTTTCAATGATTTCCTTTGCTGCGCTCAATGGCGACTCCCCTTTCCAGAAACTTGCAAAGCGCGACAGTACTTAAAAACGCCAAAATGCCGATCAACAAAATCGTCTCCAAATAGGCGTGCGAATTGAGCAAAATCGATAACACGGCTACGATCCCGATAACGTTATAGCCTATTGAATCGAGCGCCAGAATGCGATCGGATAAGGAAGGCCCCTTAATGACGCGATAAAGGGCAATGACGATAGATATTGTAAGTAGAAGCATCGACAACTTGAGCAGCGTATCGAACATTAGCGCATCACCTCGATAATAACATCCTCCAGCTTGTTTTTCGTTTTAATAACGGAGTTGCTCATTTTCATATCCATAGCGTGGACGTACAATATGCCTTCCTCCGGGGCAATTTCCATCACGACCGAGCCCGGCGTAAGCGTCAACAGGTTGACGAGCATGGCCAACTCCCAATCCGTTTTCAGCTTAGTCTTCATCTTGAAAATACCGGGTTGTATGTTCAGTCTGGGACGAATGATCTGGCCAATCACGACAATGCTGGAGAGGATCAGATCGATCCCGAACAAGTACATCAGCTTCAGAATCGCCCACAGCTTCCTGCCGTAGAAGGGGGTCGGAAAAAATCTTCTGAACCAAAAAATAATGAAGAAGCCTAGAATAAAACCGATGGTGAACGTTAGCGTGTTCCACACATCGTGGAGCAGCATCCATATTACGGCAATCAGCAGATTGAGCAAAATTTGCATCGTCATGATAGCACCGCCTCGATGTAGATGGCCGGATTGACAAGCGGTTCAACGGCCTGACGGACGTAGAACATAATCTCCTCCGCGCCCAGCCCGAAGCCGACAACAAGTGCGGCTAGAAGAAAGCTCGGGAGCAGCGCCCCCTTGCCTGTCGACTTCTCCTCTCCTTCGCTTAGAAGCGTCTCCCCCCAGAAGCTATGGATAAACACCTTCATCACCGAATACAGCACGAGCAGGCTCGACAACAAGCCAAGACCGACCAGCACGAACGCTTTCGCTTGAACGCCGCCCTGAAGAATCATCACTTTGCCTACGAAGCCGCTGAGCGGCGGAACTCCGGCGAGCGCCAGCGCGGAGAGAAAAAACAGCCAGCCGAGAACCGGACGGAAGTGGATCAGTCCGCTGATTTCGCGCAGCTTATCCGTGCCGGCGATGCTGATGATCGCTCCGCCTAGAATGAAGATCAACGCTTTGGCGATCATATCGTGAATCAAATAGTAGACGGCTCCGCTCAACGCAGCCTCGGAAGCTACAGCTACTCCGAACAAAATAAAGCCGACTGACACGATCACGTTATAAGCGAGAATTTGCTTGATCCGCCAATAAGCGATTACGCCCATAGCTCCCATAATCATTGTTAAGGCCGCAAGCCACATCAAAATTTCATGCGTAATTTGAGGCTGGTGGGGGAAAATCAGCGTAAACGTACGGATGATGCAATAAATGCCCACTTTGGTCAGCAGCGCGGCGAATAAAGCGGCGATCGGAGCCGGCGGCGCGCTGTAGGAGCCCGGAAGCCAGAAAAACAGAAACAGCGCGGACTTCAATCCGAATACGGTGAGAAACAGCAGCGATACCGTCGTCGTCAGTCCATCCTGCCCCAGCTCGGCGACCCGTTGCGCGATATGAGCCATATTGAGCGTTCCCGTAATCGAGTACAAATAAGCGATCGCGATGACGAACAGGCTGGAGGCGACAATATTGATCACGATATATTTGATCGTCTCCCGCAGCTGAATTCTGCCTCCGCCCAAGCTGAGCAGCACATAGGAGGACAGCAGCATCACCTCGAAGAAAACGAACAAATTAAAAATATCGCCGGTCAAAAAGGAGCCGTTAACCCCGCAAAGCAAAATCATGATCAATGGGAACGCGTAATGACGCTTGCGCCCGTCGTCAAGCGAATGATAGGCATAGAGCAGACAGGCCAATGTCACGATAGAGGTAATCGTAATCAGGATAGCCGCCAGCATGTCTACGACTAGCGGAATTCCGTAGGGCGCTTCCCAGCCGCCCACATGCAGCACTAGAATGCCGTCCCGGGATACGGTCCGCACAAGCAACGCAGAGACGACCAGCGTTGCGAGCGTCCCGACGGTAGCCAGACCCATCTGCAGCCGTATGCGGTAACGAACGAAAAACATCAGCACGCCGAACAGCAATGGCGTGACGATCGGAAACACGGCCAGATTATTCATTATCTTGTCCCCTTAACTGCTCCACATCGTCCGTGCCATGCTCCTTATAAGTTCGGTAAGCGAGCACAAGCGAAAATGCGGTAAGCGAAAAGCTGATTACGATGGATGTCAGAATAAGCGCTTGCGGGACGGGGTCGGTATAGCTCTCCGCTTCTTCTCCTAGCAACGGAGCCGCCCCGCGCTTTAGTCCGTTGATGGCCATGAGCATAATATGGACGCCGTGCGTAAACAACGACATTCCGAGAATAATGCGCAGAAGCGTCTTGCTTAGCATGAGATAAGTGCCGACGGTGAACAGTACGCCTGCGGTAATCGTCATTAAAGTTTCCATATTACATGTCCTCGCTAATGCTTCTAATAATCGTCATCGTTGTGCCGACTACGGCCAAGTAGACGCCTAAATCGAATACTAGGGCGGTGCCGATGCCCGTCTTGCCCAGAAGCGGCAGATCGACGTATTTGTACACCTGGGTCAGAAAAGCCGAATCCACGACGACGGCGCTGATACCGGTCAAGAGAGCCATCAGCACGCCGATCGCTCCGATGATCTTAAAATCCACCGGAATAATCTCCTGGATTGTTTCCGCGTCGAACGCGATATAAAGCAGCATAAGCGCCGAGGCGGTGATCAAGCCGCCGATAAATCCCCCTCCGGGGTTATGGTGCCCTGCAAAAAGAATGTAGATCGAAAAGGTCATAATGATAAACACGAGCACTTTGGCCGCCGTCTGCAAAATCAGATCGGAGAATTTCAACGCTTTTCCCTCCTTGACTTGCGGAGTTTGATCAGCGTATACACGCCTATGCCCGCCGTAAACAGGACGACGCTTTCCAGCATCGTATCGAAAGCGCGGAAGTCGACGAGAATCGAGTTAACCATATTGCGGGCCCCCGAAAGCTCATACGAATTCAGGAAGAAATGCGAGATCGGCTTAAACGGATTCGTGCTTTGCGCCGAAATCCCGATCAAAGTAAATACCGTGCCGACGCCGATGGAAATCAGCAGATTGGATATTTTCACGCGAACCCGAACGATCTCGGTTTTCAGCTTAGGCAGGAAGTAGAAGCATAACAGGAACAGCGCGGTCGTAATCGTCTCTACGACAAGCTGCGTCAGCGCCAGGTCCGGAGCCCGGAATATGACGAACAGCAGCGATACCAGATAGCCGACCGCGCCCACTCCGATAATCGACGTCAATCTGGAATTGACGAACAGAACGAATCCGGCGGATACCGCAATGGATGCGGCCAGCAGGTACTCGTGCCATTCGATGATCGCGTTGGTGGCCGGATCGATGGCGAACGCCTGTTGAAGCACGAACGAGCCTCCGACGACGACAATCACGAATGTGAAAATATAGCTGAGATAGTTGTGGAGATAACCGTTCATGTAGGAGCTCGTAATCCGGCCGGACCACCGCTCCGCTCCCGTTAATCCCTGGTCGTACAAATGGTTGAAATCGAATTTGCGCGGCAATTCGTAGTAGATGTCCGACCATTTCTTATAGGTTTTGTACAGCAGCGTCCCCATGACGACGATGCCGATTGTCATGATCAGCTCGGCGTTAAAGCCGTGCCACGCTTGGATATGAACCTCGAACACCTCGCCAGGCTGCAGCAGAGTGGGCAAGATTGAACGCATCGCCGGCTCCAGCAAGGAGTAGGAGATCAGGTTCGGGAAGAAGAAAATGACGAGCACCAGAGTCGCCAGCACGATCGGCGAAATCAGCATGCCGAACGGGGCTTCGTGCGGTTTCTTGTCCAGCCGCTCCGGACGGTAGGTTCCGGTGAACGTCTTGAACACGAAAACGAGACAGTACACGAAAGTAAACACGCTGGCCAGCCAAGCAACGATCGGCAGCAGGATGACCCACTGATCGATCTGCCGATAAGCTGTAAGCACTCCCGTGAAAAACATCTCCTTGCTCAGGAAGCCGCTGAACGGCGGAAGCCCGGCCATCGACAGCCCGCCGATAATGGTGAGCGAGAACGACACCGGCATCAGGCTCAGCAGGCCGCCTAACTTACGGATATCGCGAGTTCCCGTCTCATGATCCAATATCCCGACGACCATGAAGAGCGAGCCCTTGAAGATGGAGTGATTAAACAGATGGAAGATGGCGGCCAGAATGGCGCCCGAGAACAGCATCGCCTGCGCTTCATAATTCGTGTGCAGCGCCAAGGACCCGATGCCCAGTAGCGACATGATCAAACCGAGCTGGCTGATCGTGGAGTACGCAAGCAGCGCCTTCAAGTCGAACTGACGAATCGCCATGAACGCGCCCCAGAACAAGGTGACGATTCCGACGATCGTAATGATCCAGAACCAGCTCATATGCCCCCCGAACACCGGGGTCATGCGCGCGATCAAGTAGACGCCCGCTTTTACCATCGTTGCGGAGTGCAAATACGCGCTGATCGGGGTAGGAGCTTCCATCGCGTCCGGAAGCCAGATATGGAAAGGAAATTGCGCCGACTTCGTGAACGCGCCGAGCATGACGAGCAGCATTGCGGGAATGAACAACGAATCGTTCACGATCGCTTCCTTCATGCCGATAATCTCGCGAATGCTGAATGTTCCCGCCGCCGAGCCCAGCATCAAAAAGCCGAGCAGCATCGCGAACCCGCCCGTTACCGTAATCAGCATCGCCTTTTGCGCGCCGTAGCGGGATCTTTTTCTCTGGTACCAATAAGCGATCAACAGGAAAGACGATACGCTCGTCGCCTCCCAGAAGACGTACAGCACCATCAAATTATCGGACAATACGATTCCGAGCATTGCGCCCATAAACACAAGTAAATAAATATAGAAGTTATGTAACGCTTCTCGATCTTTGGACATGTAATAGATGGAATAGATAATGACCAAAAAACCGATGCCCGTTATGATAAGAGCGAACAACATCGATAGTCCGTCTAAGTGCAAATCGAAGCGTATGCCTAGCGAGGGAATCCATGATAAGGATTGAAATAACGGGGTCGAGCCTGACTGAAGCGGAAAATGAGCGGCAAAATAAACAAACAGCAACAAAGGAACGATAAGAACGAACCATCCCGTATGAATGCGCGGCACTTTCTTAAAAAACAGCGGCACGAAGACGGTGTACAGAAAAGGAAGCAGGACAGCAAAATGCAACAACGACAACTTGGAACCTCCCACTTGTACGATGATGTATGCAGACGACTCATTAAAAACGCATGAGCCTTTGCCTTATTATCCTCCCAAACTCATGATTGATTCACGAAAATACGGCTGTCACAATAACAGTGACCGTAATAGTAACAGTATACACTAAACGCATTGACAGAACCAAACAAAAAATGTACGCTGTATTCAATGTCCGGGTACGGCTTGACAATCCGGATATCACCCCGCATTAAAAGTTCAGACGAGGTGAATCGTTAAATTGAAGAACGGAAGAATGGATGAAAGCATACTCGTTTGCGTCTATTACGGCCCAAATGGAGAGCGATTGATCCGCAGAGGCGGCAAACTTGCCAACATGCTGGACTGTCCCCTCTACGTATTGACCGTAGATCCGCTTCCAGAAGACGAACTGGATATCGAGAAAATCCATTTTATCGAGAGATGGAAAGAGCTGGCAAAGGAACACGGAGCCGAACAATTCATAGTCAAATATAATGAATCCCGTCCTGTTGCCAAAGTCATCGCAGAAGTGGCCAGGAAACAAAACATTACGCAGCTTGTAATCGGACAAACTGCCCAAAGCCGTTGGAAAGAGATTACGAAAGGATCGTTGATCAACGTCTTGTTGAACGAGATTCCTTTTGTCGATCTCCATATCATTTCCGTCTCCAGAGAGCTCGCGAATCAGGACGGCTTCTTTGAGAAAGGCATTCGCGCTTACCTCAAGCAAGACCGGGAAGGATATAGACTCTGCTTTAATCATACGCAGAGCGACGTCTACGAGGGCATCTTCTACAAAGAGGTCGGCACCGACTTCAATAACGGCGTTTTCAAGTTCATGGTGAACAACTGCATGATGGAAGTTCAAGTCGTGGACGATTACGCCAAGGATTTCGACCAACGGATCGCTTCGCACGAAGGAGCGAAAGAATAATAAAAAGCCTTGTCTCTCGGCGCGAGAACAAGGCTTTTTTAATTATGAAATATTCATATACCACTTCGTGCCGTCATCATATTTGAAAATCGCCGCGTCCGACCATAGTTCGATATAGCTAACGTGCTTCCACCGACGACGGAATTCCAGATCGTCGGCCATCGCCCGCATGCGCGTATTAAACCGATTTCGGCTGCTCGATGTCTTAGCCCGATTCTCAAGCGGAACCGCCCGCTTGCCGAATAGGATCACTTCGTGCACCATGCTCAACCCTCCGTTTCATTGCTTCTTACATAAGGATAGAACGGAGGCGTTAAAAATGTTCCCGAAACGACGTAAATTCATCCGAGGTTTACTAACAATCTCACTAACATTTTCTTAACAATTACGGCACGCCGCATAAGAATGCGGTTAAAAGCGCGAATTTACAGCTCTTTGCGGCTGCGGACCTCGAAAATGCCGAATTTCAAATAGTGCCCCTCTTCTACTCCGACAAGGTGAGGATGGTCTTTGCCCGCCCCTCGCCATTCGACGCGGCGGATCGTTTTGCCTGCGTCTTTGGCCGCCTCTTGAATCGTCTCCAGAAACAATTCAGAGCGAACGTGGTACGAACAGCTGGCCGTGACCAGGTATCCGCCTTCGTTCAGCAGCTTCATCGCATGCAGATTAATATCCTTGTAGCCGCGACGAGCGGAATCGACCGCGCGTTTCGTCTTCGCGAAAGCAGGAGGATCGAGGATGATCACGTCCCAAGTTCGTCCGGTCACGGCAAGCGGCTTGGACGTATCCACCTTCGCCCCGGCGGATTTGACTTTGACGTTCGCTCTGGCTTGCCGCTCGTCCCGCGCAGCGACCTGTTGACGCAAATACTCAAAGGCATCGGCCGTGACGAATTCAACCCGGTCCGAAAATCCGTTCATTTCGACATTATGGCGCGCCGTCTCCAATGCATGCTCCGAAATGTCGAGACAGGTCACTTTCTTCGCTCCGTAAGCGCAAGCATGCAGCGTAAAGCTGCCCGTATGCGCGAAACATTCCAACACCGTCGCTCCGTCCCAGTACGGGTAAGTGACGGGGTTTCCCTTCTCGTTGATCGGCTGCATGCGCTTGACGCCGTTCTCGGACTCCGTCTCCACCAGTTTGACGCCGCTGCGAGCTCCCCAGCCGAGCATAAGCGGCTTAATAGTCGCCCGATTTTCCCGCTGGTCAAAGAAATAGCCGGTTTTCTGTCCATCTTCGATGTCCACGAGCACGCGAAGCCCGTTTTCCTCGATTTCCACATGCTTCGGACATTCGCCATACAGGACGCCAGTCCGCTCCTCCAGCCCTTCCAACGTGCGTACGCCCACATCGCTGCGTTCGTATACCCCTTGCGGCTTGAACACTTCAACCAACGCTGGCAGCCAAGCGTCCTTCGCAACCTCCATTCCAAGGGTCAGCACCTGCACGACCAGTACGCCGCCAAAGCGGTCGACGACGAGCCCAGGCAGAAAATCCGCCTCTCCGAATACGAGACGGCACGATTCGTTCGCTCCGACAAAACGCCGACGATGGGCAAGAGCACGCTCGAATCTTTCCCGGAAAAACGCTTCGTCCATTTTCTCCAGAGGTCCGTATTCCACGAGTCGAACGGTAATCTGAGAAACCGGGTTCCAATAGCCGGTTCCAAGCAATTGATCGCGATGATCTTTTACCTCGACCAGTTGTCCCGGAGAGGGCTCCCCTTCCGTTTTTGCGATCTCGTTCGAATAAATCCACGGATGTCCCTCTTCCAGACGGGGCCTCCTACTTTTATTTAACCATACTGCCGCTTGTTTACTCACTGCCCAACAACTCCTTGTCCGATCATAAACTTGTCCTCTTGCCGCATAGGTTTAATGGGGGTGCATAACATGTTTGCTCATTTCATCGTCCCGTCCTTGCTCGGGTTCGCGCTACTGCTGTCCGGTATGAAGGTTATGGAAGCGTCTTTGGAACGGTGGGCGGGCCATCGGCTCGTCTCCTGGGTGTCCAAGTCCACTTCGACGCCGCTTAGAGGCTTCGCCGTCGGAACGGCCGCATCCGCGCTGCTTCAGAGCAGCACCGCCGTCACCGTGCTGACGATCGGGTTCGTCAACGCCGGATGGCTCAACTTGGCTCGAAGTCTCGGCATCATCCTCGGAACGAACGTCGGCACCTGCTTTACGACCGAGCTGATGAGCCTGCAGCTTCATACTTACGGCGTTTATTTCCTTGCCTTCGGCGTCGTCGGCTGGCTTGTCTCCTTCGCCTTTAACGAAATGCGCGACGCTGCGTCCGCTCCGCGACGCATCAACGGTTTACGCTACGTATCCGTTGCGACAGGGGGATTCGGGCTGCTGCTCGTCGGCTTCAAACTGCTGCAAAGCATCGGGCCCGCCCTGCGGGAAAACGGCTACTTCGAAACGCTGATGCGCCATACGTACGACAACCTGATGTGGGGCGTACTCGGCGGCGCCGTCATCACGGCGCTCGTCCATTCCAGCTCTGCGGTCGTCGCCATGTGCATGGGGCTGGCGGCCGCCGGAGCGATCTCCCCCGAAGCCGGCATCGCCATCGTGCTCGGCGCCAACGTCGGCACTTGCTTCACCGGGCTTGTCGCTTCGCTGGGCGGGGGCTCGGGCGGCCGCTTCGTCGCACTGTCTCAGCTTGCGCTGAACGTTGGCGGAGCCGCTCTGTTCTTCCCTCTGATCGGCGCGCTTCACGACGCTGCCGCATGGCTTGCTCCGGGCGACCCGTCGGCGCAGATCGCCCATGCCCAGACGATTTTTAACGTCCTCTGCTCCATGATCGCCCTGCCAATCGCTTATTTGCCTGTTTGGAGAAAAGGAGCACCCAACCCGACGTCCGCCTAGACAAGCACCAAGGCTCGCAAGCTCCTAACTCCGAAGGGAGGGTATGTACATCAAAAAGATTCCACCGCAAGACGGAGCCTGCGCCAGCCTTGCGGTGAAATCTTCGATTCCGACTGCGGTCAAGCTTCCACGGCCATTGGCCTGAATACGGAATCCACCACTTCGAGCAATTCCCCGCGACATTCGTTCACGCCGGATTCCGTAATCCGGACGCGGCACAGCTTGCCGATAAGGGACGAATCTCCCGTGAACTCAACCTGCAAATAGTTGTCCGTATAGCCGGAGACCATACCGTCGCCTTCGCCCTTGGCATCCCGTTCCGGAATGACGTCAAGCACGCGTCCGACCCAATCCCGGCTATATTCGGCCTGCATGCGCTCGGACAGGTCGATCAGTTGATGCACGCGCTCGTGCTTCACTTCCTCGTCAACCTGATCGTCCATTCTTGCCGCTGGCGTTCCCGTACGCTTCGAATACGGGAATACGTGCATTTCCGCGAACTTCATCTGTTCCATAAAACGGAAACCGTTCTCGAACTGCTCCTGCGTCTCCCCCGGAAACCCGACGATAACGTCGGTCGTGATGGCGACACCCGGCATAGCCTTCTGAATCAGGCTAATTTTCTCCGCATATTCTGCAGTCGTATACTTGCGACGCATTCTTTTCAATATTTCATCGTCGCCCGCTTGCAGCGGAATGTGCAAATGGCGGCACATTTTTTGCGAGCTGTTCAGAATGGCGATCATTTTCTCGTCGATCTGGCTCGCTTCGATCGAACTGATGCGAATACGCTCCAGGCCGTCGATCTTATCGAGGTCGGCAAGCAAATTGGCCAGTCGATAGTTTTCCAGATCGTCGCCGTAGCCGCCGGTATGAATGCCGGTCAGTACGATCTCCTTGTAGCCGGCCGCGACAAGCTGGCGTGCCTGTTCGAGCACGCTGTCCGGCTTGCGGCTGCGAGACAGTCCGCGCGACCAAGGAATGATGCAGAACGTGCAGAAGTTGTTGCAGCCTTCCTGGATTTTCAGGAATGCGCGCGTCTTCTCGGTAAAGTTCGGCACGTCGAGCTCTTCGAACTCGCGCGTCTTCATTATGTTGCGCACGGCGTTCACCGGCTTGCGATCGCTCTGAATGTCCGTAATAAACGTCATCAGTTTCTCGCGATCCTGCGTTCCGATGACAAGATCGACGCCCGGTATCGCCATAATCTCTGCAGGCGAGGTTTGGGCGTAGCAGCCCGTCACCGCGATCACGGCGTCCGGATTGCGGCGCACGGCGCGACGAATAATTTGACGGCTTTTCTTGTCGCCCGTGTTCGTCACAGTACACGTATTGATTAAGTAGACGTCCGCCGTCTGCTCGAAGTCGACCTGCTCGTAGCCTTCGTTCTTGAACAGCTGCCAGATCGCCTCGGTATCGTAAAAGTTGACTTTACAGCCAAGGGTATAAAATGCCACGCTAGGCATCGTTAATTTCCTCCTAACTCTCCGGACTCGTAAGCAAGACAAGCGAGCGCGTACAGCGCGGCCGTCTCCGTCCGCAATATTCTTCGGCCCAAGCCGATCAACCGAGCCCCGGCGGCAACCGCGGCTTCCGCTTCCTCCGGGGAGAAACCGCCTTCGGGACCAACGACGACAAGCACGCTCGGGGCCGCATTTTCGCTCCCCCGTCCGCTCTTAAAGGCAGCCAGCTCATCCTTTAATCCGATACCGGCGCGTCCCTCTTCCTCGTAGCAGAGCAGCGCAAGATCGTATTCGGTTATGCGCTGCAGCAAAGACTTCCAAGTGCTGACCGCTTCGATTCGCGGCACAATGCTGCGATGGCTTTGCTCCGCCGCCTCCTTGGCGATTTTGCGCCAGCGATCGATTCGCTTGGCTTCCTTGCGCTCGTCGTACTGGACGACGGTGCGGCGGGACAGAAACGGCAGAAAAGCCGAAGCCCCCGCTTCCGTCCCTTTTTGAATGACCGTTTCCAGCTTGTCTCCCTTCGGCAGACTCTGGGCGACGTCAACCCGCCAGCGCATCTCCGCGGATACGGTCAATTCCTCGACAATATCCGCTGCGACTGTATGCTTATCCACGGAGTCGATCCGTGCGACGACATCTCGTCCGCGGCCGTTGCAGGCAATGAAGCGGTCTCCCGGCTTCGCCCGCATGACAGCGGCCGCGTGACGGGCGTCGTCGCCCTCCAGCGTGACGGATCGCTCATTCATCTGCGCCTCCGGCACGAAATAACGCTGCATTTCACCTTTGCCTCCCGCTCGCTTCAAACTCCCAACCTTCATCATACCGCTTTCGGGCTATTTTCGCTACCCGTCAGATATCGGCATTAGAAGAGAAAGCTCAGTAATCGTTGCATCCCGTCCATAATCGGCGATTTTAAATACATTAATTGTCCGATCGTCGCGTTGCGCAGCGGCGGAATAAAAACAATGATCAGAAAGCCGAACGTAATCCACTGGCTGTTCTCCTGAATGATCATTCTCGTCTTTAGCGGCAAAAACTCTTCCACGATGCGATAGCCGTCCAGCGGCGGTATCGGAAGCAGGTTAAACAGAAACAACGCCAGGTTGATGTTCAACCAATAATTCATGAAGGTCAGCAAATTGTTGAACAAGTCCGGAGACATATTGTTGAATACTTTAAGATTAAGCAGCGCATAAAAGATAAACATCAACAGAAATGCGAGCAGCAAATTGCTGATCGGTCCCGCTGCCGTCACCATAATGTTCATCTGGCGCGGCTTCTTAAACCTGCTTCTGCGTACCGGCACCGGTTTCGCCCAGCCGAAGCCGGCGATGACGAGAAACAGCATCCCGATCCAATCGAGGTGGGACAGCGGATTCAAGGTGACTCGTCCTTCGCGATAGGCCGTATCGTCTCCGAACTTCCACGCCGTCCAGGCATGAGCGAATTCGTGAACGCTGAATGCGATCAGCATAATTACGATAATGACCGGCAGATGCTCAAGCGGAAACCAGAAAAAATTCACTCGACCGCCCCTTTCGGCTTGCCGGCGACAAATGCCACCCAATCTTCCTGTCTTAGCACGTCGACGATTTCGAAGCCTGCAGCGAGCAGGCCGGCTTCGACGGCCGCTTCCTTATTCTTAAATATACCCGACGCGATATAGAGACCGCCCGGTTTAAGCACGTCCATGACATCGGCAATAAACAGCAAAATAATTTCGGCGAGAATGTTGGCGACGACAAGATCGACGGGGGGCTTTACTCCGTCTGCCGCTCTCTGGGCGCTGCCGTTATCTGAGTTACCGTTGTCTGTGCTGCCATTGTCTGTGCTGCCGTTGTACGTGTTGCCGATGTCGGCATCGCCTTCGCGCAGTACGCCGAGCAAATCGCTCAGCCTGACCTCGACATCGCTCTCGTAACGGTTCAGCTCGATATTTTCCTTCGCGCATTTAACCGCTACCGGATCCAGATCAAGCGCAAGCACTTTAGCCGCTCCCAGCTTCATCGCTCCGATGGCAAGTACGCCGGAGCCTGTTCCGACGTCGATGATTCGCTCCCCTCCGTCGATGGCGCTTTCCAGCGCTTTCAGACATAGAGTAGTCGTCGGGTGCGTCCCCGTGCCGAAAGCCATTCCGGGGTCCAGCTCAATAATGAGCTCGCCCTCCTTCGCCTCGTACTCTTCCCAGGTCGGCTTGATGACCAGTCGCTCAGTAACGGCTACCGGCTTGAAAAACTGCTTCCAAGCGTTCGCCCAATCGTCCTCGTGAACCGAACCGATATGAATCGTGAATTCCCCGGCATCATATCCGTATTCCGGCAGCCCCTCCAGCAACGCCTTTAACTCGGCCGCTAGCGGCTCCATCTCGTAATCTTCGGAAAAGTAGGCCTTATACAGCGCATATCCCGGTCTTATATCATTCAGCGGCGTATCGTACACCTCTCCGTATTTCGTATCCCTCGGCTTGTCCGGCGACCAGGCCTCCTCGACCGATACGCCTCCCGCCCCTAACTCTGTCAAATAGTGCGTCACCATCTCTTGGGACGATTCCGTTGCCAAAACGGTTAATTCATGCCAGCGCAAATCCGTTCCTCTCCTTATCACTGCTCAATGATTCCCATTATACACGGTCTGTTTTACCTGATGCAAAACAAACTCCTCTTCCTGCCCCTTATCTCCACTATCCCCTTCGCTCAGTCGTATCCCCTATTAACCCTTCTCCATGCCCTCTATCGCCAATATCCCTTTCTCTCAGTTCGCTATGTTTTCCTGTTACACTTAACCTCAAGCGCTTTAGACTTGCTTGCCTTCAGATCGGACACCGCCCTCTCCGAGCTCCTTTTACCGGTATCCCCTTCGTTCAGAACTCTCTGTGCAGCATTTGCTTTTTCCTATCTACCCGAACTCTTTATGTTCAAGCCTCCTACTCTGATCCTACTCTGAGGTATGCCCTCCACTAATCTCTCTACCGTCTCCGCTTCTTATAGCCATTATCCCATTCGCTCAGCTCAGCTTACCTTGCCTTCAGATCAGATATCGCTCTCCCCGAGCTCCATTTGCCGATAGCCCCTTCGTTCAGTGGCTTCCCGACTTTCCTATGTACTACCTGAGTAAAAGGGATAATGGCCATAGGACTGCGAATCACCCTACCAACGTTCCAACATTCTGAGCAGTGGGGATAATGGCCATAGCGTTGCAGATCAGCCTACCAAGCGTACAAGCGTTGTTCTGAGTAGTGGGGATAGTGGCCAAAGTAGAGAGGGAGAGACACACTTAGACACTACCATTTCTGAGCGGAGGGGATATCGACGAAAAGGAAGGGGGAAGGGCGCACACCGCTCTTCGGTATGCGCCCTGCTCGATCGATTAGTAGATTTCGCCGCCCGCTTGGCGGATGACGGTGCGCGCTTGGTCGGCGGCAACTTTAGGGACTATTGCGGATAGGGTGAACTCTGCGGCGTCGGCAGCGCTGCTCCCGAGGTCCGATCCAAATTCGGCGTTTAAATGTTGGTCGCTGGAGGAAGCGCCGTCTCGCGCGTCCGCTCTCTCCAGCCGAAACCGGTCGCTTCGAAGAGCGGAAAGCTTGCGGATGACCGATTCGGCCTGATCCTGGGTCGCGAATCTGGCTTGCAAAGTTTCCATGTCCATTGAATTCACTCTCCCCGCTCCTGAACGGCACGCCTGTCAGCCGCTTCCGCCCGTTCCTGAGCTTCCTTATCTTCCCGGTCCGCGGATTCTTCCGAGAATTCGACGTCTTCCGCACTTGCGACCGGCAAGCGCTCGTGTTTGTCGATCATAGGTTAACATCCTCCTTGTCCGTTGCTTCGCGGAAGGAATCCGCTTTACATTCCTCCAATAGGTTCTCCTTGACCTTCGCTCTTATACAAAATAAATGCGACATCCAAGCATGCTGGGTGAGTAGTTACTGATAGCGGTTCGCCTGCCGCCGCAATAAAAAACGACCGCCAGCATAAGGCTGGTCGGCCGTCGTTACCGCTATTCTCCGAGGATTGCGCGTTTCATTCGCTCGAAAATGTTTTTGCTTTGCTCGTGCGTAGCTTCGCCGCTCTTGGAGGCAAATTCACGCAACAGCTCCCGCTGATCTTCGCTAAGGCTGGTCGGAGTGACAATGGTCACCTTGACCTGCTGATCCCCTTGACCGTAGCCGCGAAGCCTCGGAACGCCTTTACCCTTGAGACGGAAATAAGTTCCGGTCTGAGTTCCGGGCGGAATCTTCAGCTTGACCTTCTCGGACAAGGTCGGGATTTCAATTTCGTCTCCCAACGCCGCTTGTGTGAAAGTCAGCGGAATTTCACAGAAAATGTCGTCGCCTTCCCGTTCGAAGAAATCATGGGATTTGACGCGAAGAACGATATACAGATCTCCCGCAGGGCCGCCGCGCATGCCGCCTTCCCCTTCGCCGCTAACGCGCAATTGCGCGCCATCGTCGACGCCTGCGGGAATTTTCACGTGAATTTTGCGATGCTTCTTTACTTGGCCGCTACCGGAGCAAGTGCCGCAGCGATCTTTGATGATTTTGCCTCTTCCCGCACAAGCGGAGCACGCCCGACGGTTCATTATGCGGCCGAACGGGGTATTCTGCGCCACTTCCTGCTGGCCGGAGCCGTGACAGACGGAACACGTTTCCGGCTTCGTGCCGGGTTTGGCGCCGCTGCCGTGGCAGGTGTCGCACGATTCGGTACGGGGAATCGTAATATCCGTTTCTTTGCCAAACACCGCTTCCTTGAATTCGATTGTCATCGTATATTGGAGATCGTTGCCCCGCTGCGGCGCATTCGGGTCTCTCCGACCTCCGCCACCGCCGAAAAACATATCGAAAATATCGCCGAAGCCGCCGCCGCCGAAATCGGCTCCGCCCGCTCCGCCAAATCCGGCGTTCGGATCTTGGTGGCCGAACTGGTCGTAACGCGCCCGCGCCTGATCGTCGCTCAGCACGTCGTAAGCTTCCTTCACTTCCTTGAACTTCGTTTCGGCGTCCGGCGCTTTGTTAACGTCGGGATGGTACTGCCGAGCAAGCTTGCGATAAGCTTTCTTCACATCGTCCGCGGAGGCGTTCTTGGAAAGCTCCAGAACATCGTAATAGTCTCTTTTGTCCGCCACTTCTCTCCACCTCCTCATGAAGGAAAGTCAAAGCGATCCCGCATCGCTGGGGGAATCGACTTTGACTTTCCGTGTATGCGCGCAATTCGAATTATTTCTTATCTTCGTCGACGACTTCATAGTCGGCATCGACAACGTTCTCTCTTGCTGGACCGGAGCCCGCGGAGCCTGCGTCCGCACCTGCATCTTGACCCGGCTGAGCTTGCTGTGCCTGCTCATAAAGCTTGACGGAAAGCTGCTGAACAATCTCTGTCAATTCTTCAGTCGCTTGTTTGATCTGTTCAAGGTTATCGGAAGCGACTGCCGTTGTCAACTTCTCTTTCGCGGCATTCGCTTTCTCAATCTCTCCCGCATCGACTTTGTCGCCAAGATCCTTGATCGTTTTGTCGACGCTGTAGATCAACTGGTCCGCATTGTTCTTCGCTTCGACCAGCTCGCGACGAGCTTTGTCCTCTTCCGCGTGCAGCTCAGCTTCCTTCTGCATGCGTTCAATGTCTTCCTTGCTCAAGCCGCCGGAGGAAGTGATCGTAATTTTTTGCGTTTTACCCGTGCCCTTATCGAGAGCGGATACGTTAACGATACCGTTGGCATCGATGTCGAAGGTGACTTCGATTTGCGGCACGCCGCGCGGTGCTGGCGGGATTTCGCTCAGAGCGAAACGACCGAGCGTCTTGTTGTCCTTGGCCATCGCGCGCTCGCCTTGCAGCACGTGGATTTCAACTTGCGTCTGCATGTCGGCGTAAGTCGAGAATACCTGCGATTTGCTCGTAGGGATCGTCGTGTTGCGATCGATCATCTTCGTCAGCACGCCGCCGGCTGTTTCGATGCCGAGCGACAGCGGAGTGACGTCGAGAAGAACGACATCTTTAACTTCGCCCGTCAATACGCCTGCTTGAACGGCAGCGCCGAGAGCAACGACTTCGTCCGGGTTAACGCCTTTGTGCGGCTCTTTGCCCGTCAGCTTCTTGATCGCTTCCTGAACGGCGGGAATACGCGTGGAACCGCCGACCAAGACGACTTTATCAATATCCGAAGCAGTCAATCCGGAATCCGACAGCGCTTGACGAGTAGGCGCCATCGTCCGCTCGACCAGGTTGGCCGTCAATTCGTCGAACTTCGAACGGCTCAGGTTCAACTCCAAGTGCTGAGGTACTCCGTCCACTACCGTAATAAACGGCAGCGAAATTGTAGTAGAAACGACGCCAGACAGCTCTTTTTTCGCTTTCTCGGCCGCATCTTTCAGACGCTGTACTGCGGATTTGTCCTTCAGCAGATCAATGCCGTGCTCTTTCTTGAATTCGCCGGACAGCCATTCCATGACCACTTGGTCGAAGTCGTCGCCGCCAAGATGGTTGTCGCCGCTCGTCGCTTTAACTTCGAAGAAGCCGTCGCCCAGCTCCAAAATACTGACGTCGAACGTACCGCCACCGAGGTCGAATACGAGAATCGTTTGATCCTCTTGCTTCTCGAAGCCGTACGCAAGAGCTGCTGCGGTAGGCTCGTTGACAATCCGCAGCACTTCAAGGCCTGCAATGTTGCCGGCATCCTTCGTCGCTTGACGCTGGCTATCGTTAAAATATGCAGGGACGGTAATAACCGCTTGCGTTACAGCTTGACCTAAGTATGCTTCTGCGTCTGCTTTCAGCTTCTGCAGGATAATCGCGGAAATTTCCGGAGCGGAATACGTTTTGTCTTCGATCGTTTCTTTATGGGTGGAGCCCATATGACGCTTGATCGAACTTACTGTGCGATCCGGGTTCGTAATAGCCTGACGCTTCGCCGTTTCACCGACGACGCGCTCTCCGTCTTTCTTGAAGCCAACGACGGAAGGCGTTGTGCGGTTGCCTTCGGCGTTAGGGATAACGACGGCTTCGCCGCCTTCCATGACCGCGACGCACGAGTTCGTCGTACCGAGGTCAATTCCGATAACTTTGCTCATAACTGGATGTTCCTCCTTTAATATAAGTGCGCTTCGTCTTCCTTCTTGCCCGAAGAAAGCTGCGCTTAGCCGCTGACTTTCACCATCGCAGGGCGTATTACTTTATCTTTTAACATATAACCGGTTTGAACGACTTCGACGACCGTGCCTTCTTCGTGCTCGTCGCTCTCCACCCGCATAATCGCCTGATGCAATTCCGGATCGAACGGCTGGCCTTCGGCCTCCATCGTCTTAAGTCCTTCCGCTTCCAGCACCTGAGACAGCTGGCGGAAGATCATATCGACGCCCTTGGCGAAAGATTCCGTACCGCCTGCTCCTTCGCCCGCTTGAAGCGCGCGGTTGAAGTTGTCGAGAACGGGCAGCAGTTGCGTAATCAGCTTCATCGAAGCGTACTGCGCCAGCTCTTCCTTCTCCTTTTGCGTACGTCTGCGGAAGTTATCGAAGTCTGCCTGTGCGCGCAAATAGCGATTTTGATGTTCATCCGCCAAACGCTCCAGTTCGGCGATACGCACGCTCTCGCCGGTTGTCTGTTCCTTCGTTTCTTCGCCGAAAGCAGCCGAATCGTTAGCTTCGATTACTTCTTCCTGTTCCAAAATCTCTTCCTGACGTTCATCCATGTTTGCAGACTCCTTCATTTCATTCGTACTCATGTACGATTCACCTCCTTACCGTGCCTCCCGTTTTCGGGGGCTATGCAACCTTTTATTTATGCCAACGGGACATCAACTGGGCGATATCCTTGGATAAATAATCGAGCAAGCCGATCACTTTCGCGTACTCCATTCGGGTTGGACCCAAAATGCCGATCGTGCCGAGCGACTGTCCGTCGAAGGAATAAGTCGCGGTAATCAGACTGCAATGATTGATGGCCTCGTGAGCATTTTCCGTCCCGATCTTCACCTGGATGCCTCCCGGATTCGATTGGAATAGCTGGATGACCAGCGGAGTTTCCTCCAGCATGCCGAGAATCGATTTCGCTTTGTCAACATCCTTGAACTCAGGTTGAGTCAGCATGTTGGACGCGCCGCTCAAAAATACTTTCGGCTCCTGCTTATCGTCGATTGTCTGTTCAAGCAGCGCAACAATCTCCTCGACTCGCTCCACGTAACGGCTAAGCTCCTTGGCGACTTCGCTGTGCAGAACCGCCTTGACTTTGTAGAACGGCACTCCGGATAGTTTGTCGTTGAGCAGATTGACGATTTTAGTCATATCATCCATCGAAATGCCTTCCGGGATCGAGATCGTCCGATGCTCGACATGTCCGGTGTTCGTCACGATAATCGCGACAGCGGAATTGTCCGTCAGCGGAATGATCTGAAAATGCTTCAATGCCGTGTTAAACGTCTCCGGCCCGAGTACGATCGAGGTGTAGTTCGTCATCTGGGACAGAATCGTTGCGGCATGCTCGACAATGCCTTCCCAATGCGTCATTTTCTCGGCGAAAAAGGAACGGATCACTCGCGCATCCCGGTCTCTAATGGCTCCCAATGTGACGAGATGATCCACATAATAACGGTAGCCCTTAATAGAAGGAATACGTCCAGCGGATGTGTGAGGCTGCTCAAGCAATCCCATCTCCTCCAGATCGGCCATCTCGTTTCGAATGGTCGCAGGGCTGAAGGATACGTCTCCGCGCTTGGAGATGCTGCGGGAACCGACCGGCTCCGCAGATCGGATATAATCGTCAATAATCGCATTCAGGATCATGCGTTGGCGTTCACTCAGCATCCGTATCTCCTCCTTAAGGTAGCTTTCCGTTATCGTTAGCACTCAATTACGACGAGTGCTAAAGGCTACTACAAAAATACCAAATCGAGGGCCGTCATGTCAAGGACGTTCCCGCTCGATTTGGCATGTTCGCTTACATTTGGGCAAAACTTATCTGCTCGTTCTCTTGCGCCGGTTCAATGATCCGTACTACGGCGATTTCGTCGCAGCAATGCTGCTTCGGGCAATTGACGCAATCCGTCCATACTTTCTCGGGGAAAATTTCCTTGTCGACGATCTGAAAGCCGTTCTTCTGGAAAAATGCCGATTCATAGGTGAGCGCCATAACTTTAGGAATGCCCTGAAGCTTAGCTTCGGCGATTAACGCGTCCACTAGCTTGCTTCCGATACCCTGCCCCTTATAGCCGTCCGCAATGCCAAGCGAACGGATCTCCACGAGATCGCTGCCGAGTCGGCACAACGAGCCGCAACCGATCAGCCGCTCATCGTCGGAAGCGACGATAAACGTGTCGATTGTACGGGCAAGCGCCTCCCTTGATCTGGGCAGCATAATGCCCTTGGCGGCATATCCTTCTATAAGTTCATAAAGTGCCTCTACGTCCTCAGGCACTGCTGAGCGGCAGACGACCGACATAACCATTCCTTCTCTCATCCACTGAATATGATTGTATAAATATACAACATCTGAACAGAACCCTCAAGAGACAATTCTCCAAGTTTTTTCTCCGAGGCGGCTTCCGATGGATTACAATACTGATTAGGTCAACTACACTTATTCATAGAAAGGAAGTCTCCCGCGATGGAACACAAATCCGGCACATTCATTTCGGATCTGGCCGCACACGTTCTCGCAGTAGCGAAATCCGACTTTGAGGGACAAAAAAAGCTAGGCGATCGGGCGATCGCCCAGCTTGACGAGCGTGGCTTGAACTGGCAGCCGGAACCGGAAAGCAATAGCATCTCCGTCATCGTCAAACATATGTCCGGCAACATGGTCTCGCGTTGGACCGACTTCCCGCATGCGGACGGCGAGAAGCCGGGGCGCAACCGCGACGATGAATTCGTCGATGATATTTCCAGCCTTGCCCAGCTTCAAGAAGTGTGGGAGAAGGGATGGGCCGTGCTGTTCAATGCGTTAAACGGATTAAAGCCGGAGGATCTGCTGCTAGAGGTGACGATCCGCGGCCAGCCTCATACCGTCCTTCAGGCAATCCATCGGCAAATTTCCCATTACGGCTACCATGTGGGCCAGCTTGTCTATGTCGCCAAGGCGTACAAATCGACGGAATGGCAGACGCTTAGCATCGCCAAAGGCCGATCGGCCAAGTTCAACGAGGAGATGTTGCTGCGTCAGACGAACGCTCCGAACACCTCGTTGCCAAGCAGTACGCCCCGCGATGTCAGCCGATAGCCTTGATCATGCTCCGACCGCTCCAGCAAACCTTGATCGACCAGCCTTGCCAGCTCTCGTCCGAATACTTCCTCCAGACCGGCTCCGCCAAACTGCTTGGCGAAGCCGGCCGGCGTCACGCCTTCTCTTAGCCGCAGGCCTACCATCATGAAGTCGCCCATCGCTTCCTCCGCGCTGACACTGCTGCGCTCCAATCGGGGCAAGTCGCGCCCCGCCGCATCGATATACGGCTGCACACCCTTAATATTGATATGACGCTGCCCGAGAGCGTAGCCATGAGCGCCTGCTCCGAGTCCGTAATACGGCTCGTTATGCCAGTACACCGTATTGTGTCTGCTTTCGAAGCCCGGCCTCGCGAAATTGCTGATCTCGTAATGGCGATAGCCAGCCCCGCTTAATCGCTCGATTAAATACTCGTACATCGCCACCTCTTCCTCTTCCTCGGGCAGCGGCAGCTCATCCCGCTGGTACAGGCGGTAAAACAGCGTATTTTCCTCCACCTTCAGCCCGTAAAGAGAATAGTGCGGCAAATCAAGCTCCAGCGCCTTGTTCACGCTGTCCTGAAGCTGCGCGAGCGTCTGGTTCGGCAGGCCGAACATCAGGTCGATCGACAGATTCGTAAACCCGGCCGCTTTGGCGTTGGCGATACTCTGCACGACGTCCTGAGCGGCGTGGATTCTACCGATCCTCTCCAGGAGGGCGTTGTCGAATGTCTGCGCGCCGAAGCTGATCCGGTTCACGCCGCCTTCGCGCATGGCCGCAAGCTTGTCCATATCGGTTGTACCCGGATTGGCTTCCATCGTAAACTCCACATCGTCCGCAAGCGGAAAATGCCGCTTCACCGCCGCCAGAAATCGGCTCATCTGCGGCGGAGTCAGCACGGTCGGCGTTCCCCCGCCTACGAATACCGTATCGATAGCCGTTGGCGGCAGCGCCTCAACCGTCAGCCGCATTTCATTTTCCAACGCGTCCAAATAAGCGTCGATCGGCTGACCTGCGGCGACATAAGAGTTGAAATCGCAATAAAAACACTTGTTCGTGCAAAAAGGAATATGAATGTACAGCGCCCTCGGCGTCCACCGATGCAGCGGCGGCATAGGCGTCGTCCTCTCGGAATCGGTCATGTTAGTTGTTCCCCTCGTATAACGAGAAAAGCGGGCCGGCAGCCCGCTTTCCTGTTTTAATCATCGTCCAGCTTCAATACGGCCATGAAGGCTTCCTGCGGAACTTCGACGTTGCCGACCTGCTTCATCCGCTTCTTGCCTTCCTTCTGCTTGTCGAGCAGCTTGCGCTTACGCGAGATGTCGCCGCCGTAACATTTGGCGAGCACGTTTTTGCGCATCGCCTTGATCGTCTCGCGGGAAACGATCTTCTGCCCGACAGCGGCCTGGATCGGAACCTCGAACATCTGGCGCGGAATCAGATCCTTCAGCTTCTCGCAGATGACTCGCCCGCGGTTGTAGGCGCGATCTCTATGCACGATAAACGAAAGCGCATCGACCTTCTCGGCGTTAAGCAAAATGTCCATCTTGACGAGGGAAGACTGCCGATAGCCGATCAGTTCATAGTCGAACGAAGCATAGCCCTTCGTGCTTGACTTAAGCTGGTCAAAGAAATCGTAGACGATCTCAGCCAGCGGTACGTTGTATTGAATCGTAACGCGATTCGTGTCCAGATACTGCATATCGATAAACTCGCCGCGTTTGCCCTGACACAAATCCATAATCGCGCCTACGTAGTCGTTCGGAACGATAATCGACGCCTTGACGTAAGGCTCCTCGACGAAATCGATTTTGGCGGAATCCGGATAGTCCGCCGGATTGGAAATTTCCTGCACTTCCCCGTTCGTGAAGGTCACCCGGTAAATAACGCTCGGAGCGGTCGTAATAAGCGGAATATTGAACTCGCGCTCGATCCTCTCCTGAATGATCTCCATATGCAGCATCCCCAGGAAACCGCAACGGTAGCCGAATCCGAGCGCCTGAGAGGACTCCGGCTCGTAACGCAGCGAAGCGTCGTTCAGCTCCAGCTTCTCCAGCGCATCCCGCAAGTCGTTGTAGTCCGTCGAATCGATCGGATACATGCCGCAGAACACCATCGGGTTAATGCTTCGGTAGCCCGCAAGCGGCTCGGGGGTCGGATTTTTGGCATCGGTGATCGTATCCCCGACCCGCGTATCCTTCACGTTCTTGATCGAAGCGCTGACGAAGCCCACGTCTCCCGGTCCAAGCTCGGTTACAGCCGTCGGGCGCGGCATGAATGTGCCTACCTCGACAACATCGAACTGCGCTCCCGTCGCCATAAACTTCATTCTCGTGCCGGCCTTGATCGTGCCGTCGATGACGCGAATGGAGCAGACGACACCTTTATATGCATCATAATGGGAGTCGAAAATAAGCGCCTTCAGCGGCTTGTCGCGATCTCCTTGCGGAGGCGGAACCTGCTTGACGACCTGCTCCAGAATTTCCCTGATGCCGATCCCGTTCTTCGCGGAAGCGAGTACGGCGTCGCTGGCATCGAGTCCGATGACGTCCTCGATCTCCTGCTTGACGCGATCCGGTTCGGCGCTCGGCAGATCGATCTTATTGATGACCGGGACGATCTCCAGGTTGTTGTCGAGCGCCAAGTAAACGTTGGCCAGCGTCTGGGCTTCGATGCCCTGCGCCGCGTCAACGACGAGAATTGCGCCCTCGCACGCAGCCAAGCTGCGCGACACCTCGTACGTAAAATCGACATGCCCCGGCGTGTCGATCAGATGGAGCAAGTAGGTTTCGCCGTCGTCGGCCTTATACAGCAACCGAACGGCCGTCATCTTAATCGTAATGCCGCGCTCCCGCTCCAGATCCATCGAGTCCAGCACCTGCTCCTGCATTTCGCGGGAGGTCAGTGCGCCCGTATATTCCAAAATGCGGTCGGCCAGCGTCGATTTGCCGTGGTCGATATGCGCGATAATGCAAAAATTGCGAATGTGGCTTTGCTTGATAGACAGTTCTGCCATTCCAATGAGTACCTCCAGCCGGTTCCATAACGTCAAATGACGATCACTTCATTATAACAGCGTCCGCCGCTCTCATCAATGAGTCGTCTGGAGCGGGGACGCAGAGGTGGCGAAGCCGGCAATCGCTCTAATCTTCCGAAGGGTTCTCGATCGTCAGTCCGTCTACATGACGCTTGCCCATCAGATGCCGCTTCTTGCGATTTTCGACCGAGTCGAACACGATGTTCAAGTCGTAATCTTCGCCGGGGTACAAATGCTTCTTGTCGATATATTTGCGAATCCGTTTATGATTAAGCTTGATCTTCTCCTTCTGCACCTGCACGATCAGGTTGCCGCGTTCGTCCGGCAATCGATAGATAACGCCCGGTTTGCGCAGATGCGGAATGAACACCAGGTCTCCGACGGACCAGCGTTCGGCAAGCTCCTGCTTGTTCTGCTCCGAGTTCTTCTGGTTATTAGCATGCCGGTGCGAATGTCGCGAGGAGTGGCGGGCGCCGTTGCCGGAAGGGGGAACAATTGACGACTTCTCCTTAGCTGCAGGAACGGTCGTCTCGCTCCGTCCCTCCTTCAACCGTTCGGCAATCTCCCGCGCCCTCTCAATCACTGTCGGCGCTATGCCCAGTTTGGCGGCGATGACGAAAGCGTAGCTGTTGCCGGCCTCCCCCATATCCAGTCGGTACAGCGGGCTGAGCGTCTCTTCGTCAAACGCCATTCGCGCGTTGCGGAAGCCCTCCGCGATGCGCGCGTATTCCTTAATCTCGTTAAAATGCGTCGTCGCCATAATGATGCAGCCCCGCCGATACAGCTCCTCCAGGACGGCGATCGAAAGGCCGACTCCTTCTCCCGGATCGGTGCCGGTCGCCAGTTCGTCCAGCAGCACCAGCGTCGAAGGCCCCGCGTGAGCAAGAATGTCGTTGACATTGCGCAGATGGGAGGAAAACGTGCTCAGCGACGATTCCAGGCTTTGACCGTCTCCGATATCGACTTCAACTGCTTGGAACACAGCGATTGCGCTCCCTGCAGCCGCAGGGATAAGCAACCCCGATTGCGCCATCAACGTGAGCAGCCCTGCGGTCTTGAGAGCAACCGTTTTACCGCCGGTATTCGGTCCCGTGATCAACAGCGCACGGTAGCCGTCGCCGACGCGAATGTTAAGCGGCACCGCCTTCGTCGCCAGAAACGGATGGCGAGCCTCCTTCAGATCCAGTACGCGGCTGCCGTTCACCTCCGGCGCGACACCTCCGATTGCCAGCCCCCACTTCGCCTTCGCAAACAGAAAATCGCAGTATCCGACGGCGTCGAGATTAACCGCCATCTCTTGCGCATAAGCCTCCGCTTCCCCAGTCAACCGGGCGAGCACCAACGTCTCCTCGCGGCTCTCCTGAAAACGCAGCTCGCTCAACTCCATCTGCGGTCCGGCCAGCTCGGACGGCTCGACGAATATCGTCTGGCCGCTTGCCGATTCGTCCAGCACCGCGCCCGGCACGCGTTTGCGGTGCTCCCGCTTCACAGGCAGCACGAATCGACCGTCTCTTCGGCTGACGATTTTCTCCTGCAAGCAGTCCGCCAGCTTGGACATCAGGCTTTCCAGCCTCTTTTGCAGCTTTTCCTCCGCGGCGCGGATTTTCTTCCGAATCTTATGCAGGTCCGGACTCGCCGTATCGACGATGCGCCCCCGGTCGACGCAAGCTTCGATCGACTCCCTGAGCGGCTTAAGATTATGCATCGACATACCGTAGCCGGCCACCGATGGAAACTCGCTCCTCTTGGCGGCCAAGTACTGTTGAAGCTGCTCGCAGCTTCGCGCGAATTGGACAAGATGGCCGAAGTCCTGCTCGGTCAGCACATATCCCGTGCCAAGCAGCGCCGTCAGCGTCTCCATCCCTTCCAACGAAGGAACGGGCGGATGGGCGCCTCTGGCCATCAGTCGGCTCGCTTCCTCCGTCTCCGCCAGCTTGCGCCGTATGATCTCGATATCCGCCATCGGCTGCAACTGCTCGATTCTCTTTTTCCCCAAATAAGTCACGGCGTAATTCATGAGCGAGGCGATCGCGCGAGGATACTCTAGTTTGTTCAAGGAATGCTGTCTCATTGGTTAAACCTCCTGTAAGGAAAATAAAAAAAGCAGGCCGCGAGGACATGCGCCAACGGCGCAAGCTCGCAGCCTGCCTGAGAAAGCCTCGAAGAGAGACGCACGATCCGACGGGCGCAAACCCGAAAAATCGCGCAAAAAAACCGTACCCTGATGAGCACGGCAGATCTCCCCGATAGCTTCGCTTCGGAAGGGGCGGTCTTGTCCGGTTCCTCACTGGTTATCCCGGTCGCACGCGCCATCCGTCAACAAACAAACCTTCGTCATTCAAGGCTCGTTGCTTCTTGTATGGACCGTTAGCGACCTATTGAATAATTCAGTTCAGAACCAATACCAACATTAAAATTTCCCCTTTGAAACGGAATTACTTTTATCATAGTCTACAGTCTGCTCCGAGTCAACCCGTGCGCCGAAGCCTTATCCGAGCACTTTGTCGAACAAGGAAACGACCATGCGAATGCCGTTGCGGGACAGGTCGTGCAGCACCTCGGCCGTTCTGCCCGACATCCGGTCGACGATCGGCTCGCGATCCGCTCGCGGGATGCCGGACTGTTCTCCGTCTTCCCCCTCTGCCTGTCCCTCATTGGCCGCCGAAGACGGGGTGCTTTGCTCCCGGGATTTCTCGCCTTGCCGAGGCTCCTTCACGGGCAGCGTCCAGTCTTCGTCGCCGACAGGCTGCTCGACCGTTGCGCCCTCCGTCTCCCACGGGCCCTTGACATTCTCGATCCCTTTGGACGACAGCTCCATGCCGTACAGAACGACGAATCCGAGAATTCCGGCCAAAATCAGCAATCTGAAAAAATCTCTGCGCATCCAGGCGCCCTCCTTTTATTTTTGCGGCTTGTCCGCTTTAATTGCCTTCTCGTCGTTCCAATACATTTCCGCAATGATTTTCGCCAGCGCATCCGCGGTGCGGTAACACTCCTCAAGCGTATTGTCTACGCCGCCGATCTCGATCAGGACGCTGCCGGGAGACACGGATTGGTTGTATTCGCCGTTGCCGTTGGCCGCCGTCTTGCCCCACACCCCCCTGGACAAGCCCGGGTACAGCTTCTCCAGCCGTTCGTGAATGCGATTGGCGAAGTCTTCGTTCTCGCGCCAATTCGAATTGCGGTGTCCGATAATAAAGTACACCTGAGCGTAATCCTTGCCTTTAATCGTCGCAGTCGTCTTCGAGCGCCTCTGCGAATCGCGGTGGATGTCGAAGAAAAATTGCAGGCTGTCATTATCCGCCATCGCCTGACGCACGGTCTGCAAAGAATATTTATACGAATAATTCCAATTATAGCCCTGAATCGAGGTCGGATAATCCTTCGGCGAGTGAACCGCTCCGATTCCGCGCTTTTCCAGCTGGCTAGTAAGCCGTTTGCCGACCAAAGTGACGTTGATTTTCCCCGAGTTCGGATCCTTCGTCCCTTTCTTAAGCTCCGGGTAATAGGATTCGCGGTTATGAGAATGGTAGATGAAGGCGATTTTGCGCCCATCCGTCGTTGGCGCTCCTTCCTCCGGCGGCTTACTCTCGGTCGGCTGGGGAGAAGCCGTGGGCTCCTGATCGGGAACCGTCTCCGGAAAATTGTCGGGATCGTGCGGATCGGTGGCCGGCTCTCCATGCTCCCCGTCCGGCTCTTCCTCTCCAAGCGGGCCGTGATCCTCCGGCGCTTCCGGCACTCCCGAGCCCGGTCGAAGCAGCACGGAGCGGTCTCTGTCCATGCCCGGAAGCTCCAATGAAAGCAAGCTCTTCGGATTGTCGGGATTGATGTCGGTCATGAATCGCAGCAGGAACGAGGCCATGCGTCCGCTCTCGAACGGCGAATCCGCCGTTGTTTCCATATGGGGCAACTCCATTGCAATCAACGATTGAAAAAATTGTCCAGACAACGAAGCCGCCATGCCCTTCATCGATTGCAGCGGCGAGACGGCGAGCTTGTTTTGCAGCATGCCCCCGAGTCCCAATAAAATAAACAACACCATTGAGCTTGCACTCAGCAAAATAAAAGCGCGTCCCGTGATCAGAATTTTGCGCCACTTCGCGCGCAGAAGCGACCAATCCGTCGCTGCGTTCATCCGTTTCATGTTGCTCTACCTCCCGGTGCCTTCGTCTTGCGAAGACGCCTTCTCTTTTTTCCCAGGTACCTTATCCTATGAGATAGCCGGGAATGCTAGAACCGGGAGATTGATAGAGACTGGTAGAATAAGAGAAGAGGCTGTCCCCTAAGCAGAGTTGTACAAGATGATCGATCAGAAAAAGTGCATGCATCTCCTGGAGACTGCCTCATACGTTCCTGAAATTACCTCTTAACGGGTTTACCCATTCCCATTTCGGGCTCGTATAGCATCGGAAGGAGATACATGCACGGCAACATTCTCAAACGATCATCTTTTCGTACGACTCTTTTTACTTATGGGACAGCCTCTGGTTGTCAGTGCGTATAAGCTGCCACATTGTCGGTGTCGACAGCTTCGTGAAGGGCGGCGTTCAGCCCGCTGGCGATGACATTGGCGATATCCTCGATAAACTTGTCGATCTCCTTGGGCGTCACGAGCAAATCGTGACCAAGCGGATGAAGTACCTCCCGCACGAGCTGCAGCCGTTCATTATCGGCCATCTTGCCGAAAATGCCGAACATCGGATCGGTGTTGTCCGTATGCTGCTTCATATGCTCGAGCACCATGTCCATCGTATTGTTCACAATTGTCGACGCGTACACGACGGTCGGAACGCCGATTCCGATGCAGGGCACGCCGAGAATATCCTTGGTCAACCCCTTGCGCTTGTTGCCGATGCCCGAGCCGGGGTGAATGCCCGTATCCGCAATCTGAATCGTCGTATTGACCCGCTCAAGGGATTTGGAGGCAAGGGCGTCAATGGCGATGACCAGATCGGGCTTCGCCTTCTCCACTATACCCAGCACGATGTCGCTCGATTCGATGCCCGTCGTGCCCAGCACCCCTGGCGCCACGGCGCTGACCGCCCGATAACCCGGACTTACCTGGTCCGGCATCAGCTCGAAAAAGTGCCGCGTCACCATCATATTTTCCACGACGATCGGTCCGAGGGCGTCCGGCGTAACGTTCCAGTTGCCCAACCCGACGACGAGCACGCTATGCTTGGGGGTCACCCCGATTCGCTGCAGGAAAGCTTCGAACTCCTTCGCCATTGAGGTGGCCACCTTATCCTGAAGCTCGGTGTCGCCTTGCCGCATGCCGGGCACTTCCAGCGTGACGTAGTGTCCAACCATTTTGCCGATCCGTTGCGCGGCTTGATTATCCTTGATTTCCATCCGGGTAACGGTGATGCCGTCCTTGCTCTCCGCCTCCGACCACAGGCCCGGAATATCGGGCGTCTCCTGCCCTTGAGCGGCGATTTCCTTCGCTTCCAGCGCCAGATCGGTACGTATGCTGTACATCGATAAATCCTTGTCCATCGGGTGTATCGAATCCCCTTTCGCTTGCGGATTGTGGTGGGAAAACAGCCTTGCTTTTTACCCCCTTGCATGATAGAATGTTACAAGTTGTGTGGAGAAATACTTTCTGTTTGATCTGGAGGTGAAAAGAATGCCAAACATCAAATCCGCAATCAAACGTACCAAAACGAACGAAGCTCGCCGCCTGCGCAACGCTTCGGCTAAATCCGCTCTTCGTACGGCTGTTAAACAAGCCGACGCAGCGGTAATTGGAACGGACGTGAACGCTGCTCAAGCAGCATACGGCGCGGCTCAGAAGAAGCTGGACAAAGCGGCAACCAAAGGCCTCATTCACAAAAATGCAGCCGCTCGCAAAAAGTCCCGTCTCGCCAAAAAGCTCAACGCATTGTCCGCGCAAGCTTAAGGCTGCGCCTGACGCATATGCGGCCGGCCGCCCCTCGGCGGCAGCCATGAAGAAGCCATCCTCGGCAGGTTTGTCCTGCTTATAGGATGGCTTTTTTGGTTTGATTTCATGTTATGTCCGGATGTGGAACGCAACAACGGCAATCAGGAAGAGATTGGAAGGTACTCAGCTCGCTCCACGCGAACCGGTACGCAGCAGAAACAGTTCGAGGCCCAGCGTCTTATCGATTTTGCCCGACTTCATCGCATAGTCCAAATCCGCAAGCTCGCCGAGCAGCGCAGCCAACCGCTCCATGCTGAACTTGCGCGCCTGCTCGGCCGTAATTTTCGCTGCATACGGATGCAGGCCGATCTGGGAGGCCATCTGCTGCGAGGAGTAGCCTTGGCCACCCAGCTCCTTCACGTAGAGCATGTTGCGGAATTGGCGGACGAGCAGCGCCATTAGCTTAATCGGCTCCTCCCGCTGCTTCAGCAGTTCGTGATACAGCGAGATCGCCTCAGCGGTTCGGAGCGCGGCCAGCTCCTCCGTCAGCTTAAACACATTCTGCTCCGTCGCCATCGGCACGAGCTCCCGGATCGCTGAGGATGAGACTGTCCCTCCCTGTCCCGCATGCAGACACAGCTTGTCCGTCTCCGCCGCCAGTGCGCGCATATCGGTGCCTACGCGACGCAGAAGCTCGTCTGCGGCGTCAGCTTCCATTGTGCGCCCTTGACTAGCCGCCCGCTTGACAATCCAGCGCAGAAGCTCTTCAGGCTGCAGCGCGGCGAACGGAACGACGCAATCTTTCGCCTTGGCCGTCTTGACTGTTTTTTTGCGTTCGTCCAGCTTCTCCAGAGGCACGGTAAAAACAAGCACCGTCGATTCTAACGGCTGCTCCATATAAGCGATAAGCCGCTCGGGGCGATGCTCGATCTTGGCGGATTCCTTGCCCGCGGCGAACAGAACCTGATCCCGTACGAGCACGATTTTGCTCGGTACGAGAAACGGCAGCGTCTCGGCCTCGTCGATCACCGTATCGACGGGTGTCTCCCCGGTATCGAAGCGAACGATCGCCATCTCCCTATGCTCCGGCTGTACGAGCTTCTCCTGCAGACGTTCGATAAATTCGTTCATAATATAGGATTCGGTTCCGTAACAAACGTACACCGACGAAATTTGGCCCTGATTAATCGCGCGAAAAGCTTGCTTGGCGTCCATGCTGCCGCTCCTTGCTTCTTTGTTTCCTCTCATTGTACTACAAAGGCGCGGGAGTTCACACCTCGTCGTCGCAAGACAAGGGGACCGCGCCTTATGCAGGCGCGATCCCCTTGTTCTCGGACATCTATATCAACGTCCGCCGGCCGGCCCATGGTACCGGCGCGAACGAGCGTGACGATAGTCCGGAGACGATCGTCGGCTTCTACCGTATACTATACGCGGCCGCACCCTAAAGGGTGACAGCCGCGCAGCCGATCGTTATTTTTGGGATTCCGTTAACGTCTCCGTGTCGAACTGCCATTCCGTCGCATTGCCGTCGGCATCGATCACCGTAAAGCTCAGCACGGTCCCTTCCTCGTTCCAGGTCAGTTGACCGATGCTGCCTTCTCTGGACTCCGAGTGGTACAGCAATTCGCCGTTCTCGATTTTGTATACCTCGAACGTCCCGCTTCCCGTTACGGAGACGGCCTTCCACTTGGCGTCCGGGGAATCGGCCTGTTCCGCAGGAATGGCCGCCAGCCCCGCCATCTCGGGATCTTCTTCTCCCGTTAAGGTTTGCCGCTGTGTCACTTCAACCTCCACGGGCTCTTTATCTTGCACATTCCCAGAGCCTCCCGTAACGTCCTCATCGTTCGACATGTTGTTGTTACGCATCTCTGCCGACGGTTGCGGAACATCTTCCTTGGACGAGGGCGATATGCTCTTAGGCTGGATCTCGGCGCCGTACTGGTCCTGTGCCTGCGCGCCGCCCGACGTTTCCGACATGGAATATAAACCGGCCTCCGGCGCGGAAGCCGCTTCCTGACGCGCTTCCGGAGCCGACGCCAAATCCGGCATTGCAGCTTGGTCCTGACTGCCTCCGGACTTCAGCCACTCTCCTGGAGAGCTGAATAGAAGAAAGCCTACGACAATCCCCGCAGCGACGACGCCCGATATTTTGCGATAAAAATTCCGGCTTGGCCGTTGCGAACGGGCAGACGTCGGTGCCGGCGATGCGGCGGCTGGATCAACTGCAGCTTCGTTCGCTCCGGATGTCGCGCCCTCCGCATGGAGTCGCTCAAGCTCCGGAAGAATCGAATCCACGATGCTGAACTTCGGCACGACGCGTGGCAGCTGCTCAAGCTCGCTGGATAGTTTGCGGAGCCTGGACAGCATGGCGGCGCAGTCCGAGCAGCGATCGGCATGATCCATCATGAGCGATATTTCATGCTGCTCCAGATCGCCGTCAATGTGGCGCTGCATGAGTTCCATCACCTCTTCGCATTTCATCCCCGGACACCACCTTTCTGATAATCATGGAGTAAAATTTGCAATTGCTGCCGGGCTCTAAATAAGTAGGATTTAACAGTATTAAGCGGCAAATTCAAAGAATCGGCAATTTCGTTATAAGAAAAATCTTGAAGATACCTGAGAACGACAACGGTACGATGATGCTCGGGAAGTTTACCGATGGCTTCTCTGATTTCTTCCGCGGCATAGGCGGACAGCACTTCAGTCTCCACGTTATCCCCCGCCTGGAAAACCATCTCGTGTTCCTCGATGGATACGGACGGCTTTTTGCGCCGAAACTTGTCGATGCAGATATTCGTAACGATTCGCTGCACCCAGGTGCGAAACTGCGCCTTCTCCTCATAGGATCCGATTTTCGTATATATTCGAATCAACGCATCCTGCGACGCATCAAGCGCATCCTGCTCGTTATTCAGCAAATAATAGGCGGTGCGATACACTTGATTCTCGATTTCGCGGAGTAGCGTAACGAGAGCTTCCCGGTCGCCCGCTTGTGCGGCTTTGATCAGAGCCGGCTCCACCACAGAAGATCCTCCTCCCCTGCACCTCTACAGACGCAAGCGTCCGAATAAAGGTTGCAATCCCTCAATGGAAATTTTCAGCAAATAATGATACATACTCTCTAAGTCTAGCAAAAATGCGTGGAAAGTCACAATGTTTTATGTTGGATAAATGAAACTTGCGTGCAAATCGATCGGTCTAATAGGGTGGAGGCGATCCCACGGGGCTCGATAGCTAGCGTTCGGGTGCAGAGGAGACCATCATTCTTCGCCGCATCGCTCCGTCCGAAGAGATTCGATACTGAACCTCTCCGTCGGTATCGGTTCTCCAGATCAGGCTTCCCGCGCTTTCAAGGCGCTGCAGCACCGCCGGACTCGGATGCCCGTAAAAATTGTTGCGTCCGACGGAAATGACCGTCTCCCTCGGCTCCCAGTAATCGACCCACAGGCCGGTCGTCGAGGTTTTGCTTCCGTGATGACCGGCTTTGAGCACGTCGATGGCGATACGACGACGGCCTTGGGCGTTTACGGCCTTCTGCCCGGCGGCATGGCCCGCTTCCATGATCGAGCTCCCGTTGGCGGCACCCTCCGAATCTACGATCGCACTGCCTAGGGCAGCGTACTCCGCATCCACGATCGCCATCTCTCCCCCCGCCTCTAAATCCCCGGGAAGCAGAAATCGACGTCCGTACAGCGTTGCCAGAATAACGACACTCCGGTCATTCTGTTCGTCCCTAATCTCTACCGAAGTGTCAGAGTCGGCGTCCCTAGACTCAGAGGAAAGAATTCGAAGGACGGCGGAAGCATCGATCTGCCATTCGCCCGGTTTATTAGCGGCATAGACGGGAATGCCCTTGTTTGCCGCCATTTGCATAAGCGCCAAAGCGCCGGGCGAATCTTTTAACGTACCGTTGAACAGCAGCGCGCGTACCGGAATATTGTCAAGCACCGCAGTCGCGCCTCCGATATGGTCCGCATCCATATGAGTGAGCACAAGCGCGTCGAGCTGTCCGACTCCTCTGCGCAGCAGCAGCGGAACGAGCAGTTTCCTTCCGACCTCATACGGATCGCTCCGTTCCCGCCATTCCTCTCCGGGCTTGCGGAAGCTGACCGTTCCTCCGGCGTCGATCAGAATATGCTTGCCGTAGCCCGTCCGAATAAGAATACTGTCGCCCTGCCCAACGTTAAGGAAAGACACTTGAGCTTCGCGGTCCAGCCAGGCCGGTTGCGCTCCCCATACGAGCCATGCGGCGAGAGCCGCTCCAAACCCGGCGCGCCTCAGCAAGGATCGGACTTTTTCCGCGCGATTCGCGCCAGGCAAAGAACGATCCAGCGGTATAGTTGCCTCCCCCTCCGACAATCTCTCCTGCCCGCTCCACCACTCGCGCTCCCGAAGTCGACGAGAACGGCGCCTCATCCCCGCAAGGGCAACTGCCATTAGCGCGTATGCGCATACGACCCAAGCCAGCGAGGGCTGCGGCCATACCGTCCTCCATCCGGAAAAGCCGCTTAGCCAGTCCACGGCCACAAACGTCAAATCGTTGCCCAGCGTCGCCAGCTTAGCCGGCCATATTCCGAGCGGATACCAGATCGCGCCTAATACGATTGAGGCCATACCCAAGGGCATTACGATAACGCTTATAAAAGGAACTAACGCAAAGTTAGCCGGAAGAGACAGCAAATGCATCGAGTGGAAATAGTAGACCGAAACCGGAAAGGAAACGATTTGCGCCGTCACGGTAACGGAAATCGCTCCCTTCAGCCAGCCCCAATTAATCGGAATTAGCTCGGATACCGCCGGCACGAACAAGATCAATCCCCCCGTAACGATAAAGGACAGCTGAAAGCTGACGTCTTCGATCAGCAGCGGATTCCAGATCAGCATGACCATCGCCGCGGCGAACAGCAGATGAAGACCGTCCTTCAATGCGTTGCGTCGAGCCAGAGTGAGCGCGATCATCGCCATCAGACAGGCACGCACGACAGACGGCGACGCTCCTGTCAGCAGCATGTAAACCGGCATCATCGCAATGGTCAATTCAAGCGACCGTTCGCGAGTCAGTCTCAACAAGCTGCCGATTTGCAGCAGCAAATAAACAATAACAGCTACATGCAGCCCTGATATAGCGAGAATATGCGTCAGCCCGAGCCGCGCGAATTGATCGAACTGGATCGGGTCAAGATCGGAGCGGATGCCGACGACCAGGCCCTTCATATATCCCGCATCCCCGTTAGGAAATAGGCGATCGGTCAGTTTGCCGATCTGTTCTCTCACATCGTCCAGCAGTCGCAGCGGCTTTATCCAGAGGGGAGGCGGCCCGTTGTCGATCTCGACCCTATCGGCACCTTTAACGGAAAGCTGCCAGAAGACGCCTTGTTTCATTAGATAACGGCGATAATCGAATGCTCCGAAATTGCCGGCCTCTCCGGGAAGCTCCATCATACCGGACACTTGAACGCTGTCTCCCCGCTTCCATGCGGCTGCCGTTTGCTGCTCCGACAGTGCGGCCAGCTTTACTCGGACGATGACTTCCAGTTTCACTCGTCTCTCCTCAAACCCGTCTCCTTTGATCGTCCCAGCTTTTAATCTGAATGTCGCCAAATCGCCGTCCACTTCCACAACGGAGACGAGCCTGCCCGCAAGCTCGACCGCTCCGCCGCTTTTCGCAACCTCGTTATCAACTCGAACGTCCGGAAGCAAACGCTGATCCGTCCACGCGCGCTCTCCATAAGCAAGCACCAATGCCGCTGCGCAAATAAGCGCAAGCTTGGGCGTCGCCATCCCGGCAACAGCCAGACCCAGCAAGGCTATCAGCAGCGCCGCCAATGCCCATACGGCCTCTTTTTCGGAGAACAAGGATAGTAGCGCAGTTCCTGCGATCCAACAGCTGGCGACCGCAATCAACGGCCTTTGATTCATTTTCGCACCTCCTCCTTGAACACAAAAAACACCTCCCCGCAGAGCATTACGCTCGGCGAAGAGGTGCTTCCTCTCCTGCTGTTCGCTATTGCAAACTATGAACCGTCTTGAACCTCGGTGTCCGCGGGAGGAGTGTAGTTGTCCAGCTTGCGGAAAATCAGCCCCCGCTGCTCCATCAGCGCGGCGACCTTGTCATAATCCTTCGGATACGGCCTGTAGTAGACGATTTCCGCAATGCCGCTGTTCGCGAGCATGTTCGCGCACGTCCAGCAAGGCTGATCCGTCACGTATACGACGGAGCCTTCCCGATCGACGCGGTCGGTGAACAACAGCAGGTTTTGCTCCGCATGAATCGTCCGAATGCAGCGCTGCTTCTTGATCATTTCCGTGGAGCCCGCCGGAGCGGGCTCGAACTCTTCCACGATCATGCAGCCTGCTTCCGAGCAATCCTGCACGCCCATCGGAGCGCCGTTGTAAGCTGTACCCAGCAGCTTTTTGCCCTGCACGAGCACCGTGCCCACATGGCGTCTTGGACAGCGCGAACGGGTCGAAACCATAAAAGCGATGTCCATAAAATACGTATCCCAGTCTTTGCGCAAGTCTGTCACCTTCCTGCTTGCGCTCCGGCGCTTGCCAATTATTGCTGACTTGCAGCCAGAGCCTGTTCCAGATCGTTAATAATGTCTTTGATTCCTTCCGTACCGACCGACAAGCGGATCATTCCCGGCTGTACGCCGGCCGCAATTTGCTCATCCTCGCTCAGCTGCTGGTGAGTCGTGCTCGCCGGGTGAATGATCAGCGACTTGGAATCGCCCACGTTTGCCAGATGCGAGAACAGCTTCACTGCGTTGATTACTTTTTTGCCCGCTTCGATGCCACCTTTGATGCCGAAGGTCATAATCGCGCCTTGGCCGTTAGGCAGGTAGCGTTTAGCCAGCTCATAAGAGGCATGGCTTTCCAAACCTGCGTAGTTTACCCATTCCACTGCAGGGTGGGCTTCGAGGAACTTCGCAACGGCGAGCGTATTGCTGCTGTGGCGCTCCATACGAAGATGCAAAGTTTCCAAGCCTTGAAGAAGCAGGAAGGAGTTGAACGGCGACAGCGCCGCCCCCATGTCGCGCAGCAGCTGTACGCGCATTTTGATAATATATGCAATCGGACCTACCGCATCCGCATATACGACGCCATGGTAGCTCGGATCCGGCTCGGTCAAGCCGGGAAACTTCCCGCTGGCCTTCCAGTCGAACTTGCCGCCGTCGACGACGATACCGCCGATCGAGGTGCCGTGGCCGCCCATAAACTTCGTAGCGGAGTGAAGCACGATATCCGCGCCATGATCAAGCGGACGAAGCAGGAAAGGCGTCGTGAACGTGCTGTCGATAATCAGCGGAACGCCGTTCTCGTGCGCGATATCCGCAACTGCCGCGATATCCAGAACGTCTCCCCGCGGGTTGCCGATCGTCTCGGCAAATACCGCTTTGGTTTTCGACGTGATGGCTGCGCGGAAATTTTCCGGATTAGACGGATCTACGAACTTGACTGTAATGCCCAGCTTCGGCAGCGTGATCGCGAACAGGTTGTACGTGCCGCCGTACAGGCTGGCCGACGAGACGATCTCGTCTCCGGCACCGGCGATATTCAAGATGGAATACGTGATCGCAGCTTGTCCGGAGCTTACTGCAAGCGCCGCCGCGCCGCCTTCCAATGCGGCTACCCGCTGCTCGAACACGTCGGAAGTCGGATTCATGATTCGGGTATAAATATTTCCGAATTCTTTCAACGCGAACAAGTTCGCGGCATGGTCCGTATCGCGAAATCCGTAGGATGTCGTTTGATAGATCGGAACCGCGCGGGACATCGTGGCCGGGTCGATCTGTTGTCCTGCATGTACCGCGAGCGTTTCCAGAGAGTACGATTCATTGCTCATTCGGGTTGAACCTCCCAATTAATTTGAATGATTTGATAGATTTCCCTCCCATTCTCTCATAAATTATGGTCAAAGTAAAAGCTATCCTCGGGTTTTTATTTTGCTGCTGCGACATGGACGAGACCTGACAGATGTTCGAAAACTTTGGGGCCGATTCCCTTAACGTCCAGAAGCTGCTCCACCCTGCGGAAACCGCCGATTTTATCCCTATGCGCGAGGATGGCCTTCGCCTTCGAGGGACCGATGCCCGGCAGCGCATCCAAATCGGCTTCCGTCGCTCTGTTCAAGTCCAACGTTCCTGGACCGGCTTCGCGAGGAGCATCTTCGACGGCTTCGGCAGCGGGATCAGAGGATGCAGGGCTGGGCGTTTGGCTGGAAATCGGGTTCGGCGGCTGGCTAAGAGACGAGTCGGAAGCTTGGCTGGACGATTGACTCGCTGCTTGGTCTGATATTGGGTCCGAGGGATCATCCAAAGTTTGGCTTGGCGGCTGGCTCGGTTGGACGGCCGGTTGGCCCGTCGATTGGTCAGTTCCTTGTCCCGCCGTCAAATCGGCCGCTGCCTGCCTCTCCTCGCCCTTGACTCCCGAAGGAGAGGCAAGCGAGCCAATCGCTTCCTGCAAAGCTTCGTTGACCGGTGTCCAGCCCTCAATCCCCTGCTCCCTAGACTCGCGGAACAAGACAAAGCACAGAAGCGCAACCGCAATGGCAAACAGAGCGGCGGCCCATGTTTTCCGCATGCGAAACATGTTATTTTTATGCATATTTTTGTATCCTCCTTTGCTTTTTTCGCATAAATATATGAAAAATCGTTCATGACGGCCAAGCACGCTTTCATACAATGAAATGCGGATGCGAATGCCGACGCCTTCTATACGATGGCGGGAGCGATTGTTCCCGAAAGCTTGACGGATTGCCAAAACCTTGCTGTAGGAGGGACCAGGATGAAGATCGGCTTCATCGGGGCCGGTAGCATGGGAAGCTTACTGGTGGGAGCCTTCGTACGCTCCGGTGCGATGCGGCCGGACGATATCGTCGTAAGCTCCCGTACGCCATCCAAGCTGTCCGCTCTGGCCGAGCAGTATCCCGGCCTTCATATCTCCGCTTCGAACAGGGAAGCCGCGATTGGGGCCGATTATTTGTTTTTGTGCGTAAAGCCGTTGGATTTCCGAAGGGTGCTGGAAGAGATCGCACCCGTATTGACCGCGAGGCAAATCGTCGTCTCGATCACAAGCCCCGTGAAAGTCGCCTCATTGGAAGAGCTGACGCCCAGCAAAGTGGCCAAAATTATCCCCAGCGTCGTGAACGCCGTCGGCAGCGGAGCCTCGCTCGTCATGTGGGGCACCCGACTGACCGAGGACGATAAACAGGAGCTCTGGCAATTGTTCTCCTCCATCAGCCGTCCGATTTGCGTCCCGGAAGACGAAGTTCGCGTCGCATCGGACTTGTCCAGCTGCGGGCCGGCTTTTATGGCATGCCTGCTGGAACAGTTTATCGATGCCGCCGTTCTATCTGCGGGAATGGAACGGGAGACGGCAACCGCCCTCGCCTGCGAAATGATGCTGGGAACCGCCCGTCTGATGCTGGAGCTTCCCTGTACCCCGGCAGAACTTCAAGCGCGAGTGTCTGTACCGGGCGGCATAACAGCCGTCGCGCTGGAGTCGCTGCGCAAGTCGACGCGAGGAGCGTTCTTGCAAGTGTTGTATACGACGCACGAGAAGTTTGCCGAAGATCTCGACCGCGTCGATTCCTCCCTTTTTCCCCGCGAGCGCACGTAGCCGCGGGGTCGGAGGGCTGCCTTCACGCTCCCCTCTCCACCGTTATATAGGCTAAAATAAAAACGCCGCCTGCTCCGTCATAATGACGGAGTCAAGCGGCGTGTGCTTCACGCTGCAATCGTTCTATTGTTTGTTTCGAGGTTAATTGGCGACAATGTTGACGAGCTTGCCTTTGACCGCGATCACTTTGCGAATCGTCTTGCCGGCAATCGCCTCTTGCACCTTCTCGGCTTCAAGCGCCTGCGCCTGCATGCCCGCTTCGTCCAGATCGGCGGCGATCTTCAGACGTTCGGCGATTTTGCCGTTTACCTGCACGACGATCTCGACTTCCGCATCCACCGTAAGCGCTGCGTCGTACTGCGGCCAAGAAGCGTAAGTGACGGACTCGGAATGGCCAAGCTTCTCCCACAGCTCTTCCGTAATATGCGGCGCGATCGGGGACAGCATTTGCACGAAGTCCTCCATCGCTTTTTTCGGCAGCACTTCCGTTTTGTAAGCTTCGTTGACGAAAATCATCATCTGGCTGATCGCCGTGTTAAAGCGCAAGCCCTCGTAATCCTCGCCGACCTTCTTCAGGCTCTTGTGCCAAATCCGACGGAACGCATCGTCTCCGTCGACTTCCTGGATCTTGGCGTTCAAGTTGCCGTTATCGTCGACGAACAGACGCCATACGCGAGCGAGGAAGCGGAACACGCCTTCCACGCCGTTGGTATTCCACGGCTTTGTCGCTTCCAGAGGTCCCATGAACATCTCGTACATCCGCAGCGTATCGGCGCCGAATTCGCCGACGATGTCGTCCGGGTTAATGACGTTGCCGCGGGATTTGGACATTTTCTCGTTGTTCGTGCCAAGAATCATCCCTTGGTTAACGAGCTTGTGGAACGGCTCCTTCGTGCTCACGACGCCGAGATCGTACAGCACCTTATGCCAGAAACGCGCATACAGCAAATGAAGAACCGCATGCTCCGCGCCGCCGATGTACAGATCGACCGGCAGCCACTCGCGCTGCTTCTCCGGCGAGCAGATTTCCTTGTCGTTCTTAGGATCGATGAAACGCAGATAATACCAGCAGCTTCCCGCCCATTGCGGCATCGTATTCGTCTCGCGGCGGGCTTGGCGGCCGTTGCGCGGATCGACGACGTTGACCCATTCCGTCACATTGGCAAGCGGAGACTCGCCTGTACCGGAAGGCTGGATCGCGTCCACGTCCGGCAGCAGCAGCGGCAAATCCTCTTCCGGAACGGTGTCCATCGTGCCGTCCTCGTAGTGGAGTACCGGAATCGGCTCGCCCCAGTAACGCTGGCGGCTGAACAGCCAGTCGCGCAGACGGTACGTGACTTTGCCTTTCCCCGTGCCCGCCTGTTCCAGGTGGGCGATCATCGCTTGGATCGCTTCCGCAGTTCCCATACCGTTCAGGAACTCGGAATTAACCAGCTTGCCGTCGCCCGAATAGGCCGCTTCCTCTACGTTCCCGCCCGCCACGACTTCCTTGATCGACAGATCGAATTTCTTCGCAAACTCCCAGTCGCGCTCGTCGTGGCCCGGAACGGCCATGATTGCGCCCGTGCCGTAGCCGCCGAGCACGTAGTCGGCGATCCAGATCGGCACCTTGACGCCGTTCACCGGATTGACGGCATAAGCGCCGGTAAATACGCCGCTCTTGTCTTTGGCCAGATCCGTTCGCTCCAAGTCGCTCTTGCGAGCCGCTTGCTCGACGTACGCTTCGACGGCCGCTTGCTGCTCGGCGGTCGTAATCGAACCGACCAGTTCATGCTCGGGAGCGAGCACGCAATACGTCGCTCCGAACAGCGTGTCTGGACGCGTCGTGAATACGGTCAGCGCCGCGCCATGGCCGTCGATGGCGAACGTCACTTCCGCGCCGGTCGACTTGCCGATCCAGTTGCGCTGCATATCCTTGATGCTTTCCGACCAGTCCAGCTCTTCCAAATCTTCAAGCAGGCGTTCGGCGTATTCGGTAATTTTGAGCATCCATTGGCGCATCGGCTTGCGGATCACCGGATGGCCGCCGCGCTCGCTCAGCCCGTCAATGACCTCTTCGTTGGCCAGCACTGTGCCGAGCGCCGGACACCAGTTAACCGGCACTTCCGCCACGTAAGCGAGCCCTTTTTTGTACAGTTGGATAAAAATCCACTGCGTCCACTTATAATAGTCCGGGTCCGTCGTGCTAAACTCCCGGTCCCAATCGTAGGAGAAACCGAGCGACTTGATCTGGCGACGGAAATTGTCGATGTTCTCGAACGTAATTTCGCGCGGATGACGCCCCGTCTGCAGCGCGTATTGCTCGGCCGGCAAGCCGAACGCGTCCCAGCCCATCGGGTGCAGCACGTTGAAGCCCTTCATCCTCTTAAAACGGCTGACGATATCGGTCGCCGTATAGCCTTCCGGGTGGCCGACGTGAAGTCCCGCCCCCGATGGATAGGGGAACATGTCAAGCGCGTAGAATTTCGGCTTGCCCGCATCCTCCGTCGTCTTAAACGTCTTGTTCTCGTCCCAATATTTTTGCCACTTCGGTTCGATTTTCTGCGGCTGATAACCTTGACCTTGCTCCTGTGCCATGTCGATTAACTCCCTTTGTCAGAAAAAATAAAAAAGCTCCCGCCCCCAGCGTTGTCGCTAGGGACGAGAGCGTCATCTCCCGTGGTACCACCCTAGTTGACGGCAATCCTGCTTGGATGTCCGCCCACTCTGCCTCGTAACGAGAGGTAACGCCTTGCCTACTTGATCCATATTCGCATAAGCGAAGAGAAATCCGTTCGGTTCGGAGGCTCCAAGGCGAGTTCGTCGCAGTCGCTAACCGGCTCGCACCTTCCGCCGGCTCTCTGAATAACGTCACGCGATTACTGTTCCTTTTCATAGCCAAAGTATGCCATGATTATAGCCATTCGCGCGATCCGTGTCAAGCAGATGCGGATAGACGCCGACGTCTCGACAAAGTCTCTAACTGCGGCTCGATGAAGCAACCGCTATTTGCCCGCCGCTCCGTTCAAGAACAAAGCCACGATGGATGCCGCCAGATGCTCTGGGGAGAACACCTCTTCGCCGATTCGTTCGCGGCTACCGATCATCAGCAGGGAAGAGAACGCGTGGGACAGCAGCATCGGATGACCTTGCGAAATCTCGCCGCTTTCCATCGCTCTCGCGAATTCTGCCGCCAGCACCTCGTGAATCCGATACTCCGCCCGGCGAATTTCGGCGCGCTGCTCCTCGCCGAGCGAAGGATAAGCCTCCCGCATCAAGCTTTCGAATTCAACATGAGCCTGCGATTTCGTCATTTTGGATAGGGCGATCTGCGCAAGACGTTCGCGCAAGCTTCCGCCAGCCTGGATGATCCGTTCGGTAATGGCGCTAATTCGCAGCATCATTTCCGTTACGGCGGCGGTAAACAGCACCGCTTTATTCTCGAAATAATAGTAGACGGACGCCTTCGTAACTCCCGCCCGTTCGGCAATCATATTGACGGAGACCGGCTCATACCCTAATTCCATAAACAGGACGGATGCGGTCAACAGCACCTTGTCTCTCATCGACGGATGGTCCGCTCCGCTCTTCGGTCTTCCGGGGGCGCGCTTGGCGCGTTTCTCGCTCATCGCTTTCCCCTCCTTCGGTTGAAATTTTCTCGTTGCATAATTAACCTTCCGGTATATATAATTAATTTGCATTCCAATTAAATTATATCCGAAATTCGGAGCGCGCACAGCTTTGAATAGAAACTGCACCATTCAAAGGAGGATCATTCGTTATGAGCAATAAGAAAAGCGGCTACGGAAATTGGGTTGCCGGCAAGAGAAGCAAGTGGATTACGCTGCTGGTCTGGATTGCCGCAGCCGGCCTGCTGAGCGCGCTGCTCCCGTCCGTAAACAGCCAGGAAATCAACAATTCCCCCAATCTGAAATCCGGAAAGCCTTCCGTGCAGGCAGATGCCGTCGCCGCGCGCGAATTCCCGAGCGGATCCGACATTCCGGCGCTCGTCGTGCTGCATAAGGGCAGCGGGCTCACAGAAACCGAGTTGGAGGTCGTCCGCAAGCTGACGGAGAAGCTAAGCGCCTCGCCCGTGCCGCACCAGACGGCCGTCCCGCCACTTCACACTCTGCCTCCGCAAGCTCTGCAGAGCCAGTTGTCCGAAGATGGGAGCACGTTCGTACTTCCCGTTCTGTTCGCCAAAGACGCGGGCGCGGAGAATTTAAAGGAGGGCGTAACCGAGCTTAAGCGTGAGTTAGTCGCCATCTCCGGAGCCGATCCGTTCGCCGAACCCCGCGACTCCGCGGACAAACTAAGCGCGCGCGTGACCGGACCGGTCGGCATCCAGATCGATGCGACGGGCCTGTTCAAGGACGCAGACGTCAGTCTTCTGATCGGAACCGTGCTGCTCGTGCTTATTTTGCTTTTGCTCATCTATCGGTCGCCGATTCTTGCCCTTCTGCCTCTCGTCGCGGTAGGCTTCGCATACGGGGTCATCAGTCCGCTGCTCGGTTGGATGGCTAGCAAAGGCTGGATCGTCGTCGACGGCCAAGCAATCTCGATTATGACCGTTCTATTGTTCGGAGCCGGTACGGATTATTGTTTGTTTCTGATTTTCCGCTTCCGTCAGCTGCTGAGGACCGAGACGAGCAAAACCAGAGCGCTGCTCGCCGCCGTCACCGGCTCGTCGGGCGCGATTGCAATGAGCGGCTTAACCGTCGTCATTGCGCTTTTGACGCTTCTCGTGGCGGAATACGGAGCTTATCAGCGGTTCGCAATACCGTTCAGCTTGGCCATTCTGATTATGGGTATCGCCAGCCTGACGCTCGTTCCGGCAATGCTCGCCATTCTCGGCCGGGCCTCCTTCTACCCATTCGTGCCTAGAACGCCGGAGATGCAGCGGGAACGCGCCGCACGCAAGGGCAAACCGGCTCCCGCCGCTTCCAAAGAGCCTCGCAATTGGGCCGGTCGAATCGTAACGGGCAAGCCTTGGACCGTGCTGTTCGTCTGCCTTCTGTTTCTCGGCGGGTTGGCGGCCGTTACGCCGCAAATCAAATTCACCTACGATCTGCTATCGTCTTTTCCGAAGGATATGGAGTCCAGGGAAGGGTTTGCCGTAATCGGCGAGCAGTTCTCTCCGGGCGAGCTGGCGCCGGCGAAGATCATCGTCGATACGCAAGGCAAGCCCGTCGCCCTGGGTGAGAAGCTGGCCGACCTGCCCTACGTCGATGTCGTATCTGAGCCGCAGACGGGCAAGTCCGATCCGAACATCGTCGCGTATGAGGTTCAGTTCGATCTGAATCCGTACTCCATTGAGGCTATGAACCATATTCCCGAGCTGCGGAAGGTTGCGGAGCAAGCATTGGCGGAGTCCGGCGTCGCAAATCCGCAGGACGGCGTCTGGATCGGCGGTCAGACGGCGGAGCAGTACGACAACAAAACGACGGGAGAACGGGATACGAGACTTGTCATTCCGATCGTTATCGGGCTGATCTCTTTGCTCCTGTTGCTGTATTTGCGCTCGGTCGTCGCAACCGTCTATCTCGTGCTCACCGTCATCGTTTCCTTTTTCTCCGCGCTGGGGCTCGGTTGGCTGGTCGTTCACTACGGGATGGGGGCCGAGGCGATACAGGGGGCGATTCCGCTGTACTCGTTCGTTTTCCTGGTCGCGCTGGGCGAGGACTACAACATCTTCATGATCTCGAGCATCTGGCAAAAAAGAAAACGGATGCCGCTTAAGCAGGCGATCAAGGAAGGCGTTGGCGAGACGGGTTCCGTCATCACATCTGCGGGGCTTATTCTCGCCGGAACGTTCGCCGTGCTGGCCACGCTGCCGATTCAGGTGCTCGTTCAATTCGGCACGATTACCGCAATCGGGGTGCTGCTGGACACGTTCGTCGTGCGCCCGTTCCTCGTACCGGCCATTACGCTGCTACTCGGGCGCTGGGCGTTCTGGCCGGGCAAGCTGGAGCCGGTTGGGGAAAAGGATTCCGCCTTGAGTGAACCGACGCCGGGCGGAAGATAGTATTGCCAAAACGATGATCTAGTCGACTTCATAACCGCCGTATCGTTTGGTTCCGGTGAGGACCGACCGATACGGCGGTTATTTTTACGCCGACAGCCGACTCGATGTAGGCAACGTAGCCTCTGGCTTCCTCGGGCAGCTCGTCAAACGAACGGCAAGTGGAAATGTCGCTTTGCCACCCCGGCAGCCTCCAGAGAACCGGCTTCGCTTTCTGCAGCTGCGGCAACGTCGGGAAATCCTCGCCGACTGTTCCATCAATCTCGTATCCGACGCATACCGGAATTTCCTCCAAGTAGCCCAGCACGTCCAGGTTCGTAAGCGCGACCTCCGTCGCTCCCTGTATGGCGCAGCCGTAACGCGTCGCCACGACGTCGAACCATCCCACCCGTCTCGGACGGCCGGTGACCGCCCCATATTCTCCGGCGTCTCCTCCTCTGCGCCGAAGTTCTTCGGCTTCCTCCGCAGCCAGCTCGGAGACGAACGGCCCTGCTCCTACGCAAGAAGAGTAGGCTTTGACAACGGCCATTACATTGGAAATCGCATACGGCGGCAAGCCTGCTCCGACCGCGCCATGACCGGCAAGAGTCGAGGAGGACGTCGAATAGGGATAAATGCCGTGATCCGGGTCTCGCAGCGCTCCGAGCTGCCCTTCAAGCAAGATCGACTCCCCGTTCGCGTACGCGCGTTGGAGCAGCTTCGTCGTGTCGCATACATACGGAACCAGTTTTTCTCCGAGTTCGACAAGCTGATCGACCAAGTCGCCCACTTCCAAGGCCGATCGGCCGTACAAATGCTCAAGCAGTACGTTTTTGGCTGCGAAAGTCCGTTCCAGCTTGCCTCGCACAATATCCGCATGAAGCAAATCGGCAACCTGGATGCCAAGCTTGGCGTATTTATCCGCGTAAAACGGGGCGATGCCATTCCTCGTCGAGCCGAAGCTTTGCGCGCCGAGCCTTATCTCCTCCAGCTCATCCAACAGCCGATGTACGGGAAGCACGATTTGGGCCCGCTCCGACAAGCGGACCGTCGGTCTGGCCACCCCGCGCTCCTCCAACCGCTCAAGCTCGGACAGCATGCGCTCGGCGTCCAGCGCGACTCCGGGACCGATGACATTAACGGTCTGCGGATGGAATACGCCGGAAGGAAGCATTCGCAGAGCAAACTTCCCGTAATCGTTAATGATCGTGTGTCCGGCGTTGCTTCCTCCTTGATATCTGACCACGTAAGATGCCTTCTCCGCGCAAAGATCGGTCATTTTCCCCTTGCCCTCGTCTCCCCAATTCGCTCCTACAATTGCCGTAACCGTCATTTTCCTCGGCCTCCACTTTTGTTTTCTCTGTACAAGGCTTATTATAGAGGCAGCATTATTATAAAAATAATTGATATTCCTAATACCAGATATAAACGGAGATTATGCCTATGGATATGAATACGGAATGGTATCGCGTTTTTTACCGAACTGCGCTTTGCGGCAGCTTGTCCAAGGCGGCGGAAACGCTGCACATTACGCAGCCGGCAGTCAGCCACACGATCAAGCAGCTTGAGCGTCAGCTCGGGACGCCCTTGTTCTTCCGCACGCCGAAAGGCGTTGTGCTGACCCATGAAGGAAAAGCGCTGTTTGCCTATGTCGAACAAGCGTTTCGAATGATGGAAGCCGGGGAGAAGAAGCTCGCGGAAATGCGCGACCTCGAAAGCGGGGAGATCCATATCGGAGCGAGCGACACGCTGTGCAAGCACTATCTGCTGCCCTACCTGAGAAAATATCGCGCAGCTTATCCTAAAGTGCGGATCCACGTCACCAACCGGACTACCGACGAGACGCTCGGATTGCTGAAAAACGGCCACATCGACTTCGGACTCGTGAACCTTCCGGTCGACGACGACAAAATCGAGATCAGGGAAAGCTTGACCTTGCATGAATGTTTGATCGGGGACGTCGGCTTCTCGCCGGACGGAGGAAAATCTCTGGCGCTTGCGGAGCTGCAAAACTATTCGCTTATTCTGCTGGAATCCGGCGGCAGCATCCGGCGGTTCCTCGACCGGTATGCCTTGTCCCACGGGGTCGTATTGAATCCTGAGCTTGAGCTGGGCAGCATCGATCTGATCGTGCAATTCGTTCGCAACGGGTTCGGACTCGCCTTCGCGGCGCGGGAATTTATCGAGGAGGAATTGGCGTCCGGACAGGTTGCCGAAATCCCGCTGCTCCCTCCCCCGCCGCCCCGTCGAATCGGCATCGTAACGCTGAAGGGAACTCCGCTGTCCGCCGCTTCGAAGCGATTTATTTCGCTGCTTCCATACGAAAAGGCTGCTTCCAAGTCCGGCGGAACCTCATTTCCGACCGATTAGACTTGAAAGCAGCCTTATCATATGCTATTCCGGCTTGCGAGCGACGTAAAACAATCTTTCCGATTCCGCATTCGGCTTGTCCCATTTGAAATCGGCGACGCGATGCAGCAGCTCGAAGCCGGCTTGCACCAGTTCCCTGGCAATCCAATCCGGATCGTACGCCCTCTGCACATGGGACTCCTCGAAGCGGCTGTATAGCGCGCCCGTGCCCGGAGCCGTCGCGTCTTCGCGAATAAAAAACGTCAGCGAATGCTCAATCTCCATCCGCTCCTCGTCGTAGTCGCTCGTCCACAAGTACGCCACATCCGGCTCATCGTAGACGAACGGCTGCTCCTCCGCATACCGTTCCAGTTGACGCGGAGAATGAACGTCGAACAGGAACAGTCCGCCCGGCGCAAGCCCCTGGTAAGTCTGCCGAATCGTCGCCGAGACGTCCTCCGGCTCCGTCAGGTAGTTCAGACAGTCGCAGAAGCTGATAACCGCGTCCGCCGGATGGGGCAGCTCCCAATCTCGCATATCCTGCTGCAGCCAGCGAATCGTTCCGGGCTCATCCCGATAGCCGCTGCGGCTTGGCGGCTCATCCCATTTGCTGCGGGCGACCGAGAGCATCTCCGCGGAAATGTCGATGGCGAATACGCTAAAGCCCGAGCGGGCAAGCGGAATCGACAGATTGCCCGTGCCGCAGCCAAGGTCGACGACCGTCTTAGGAATGCCGTAACGATCCCAGCATTTGCGAGCGAAGCTCAGCCAGTCGGAATACGGCATCTCCTCCATCAGACGGTCGTAGACCGCCGCGAATTGACGATAAGTGCGCATTGCTGCAACTCCAGTCCTTAAGTTAAAATTTCCGCTCGCCGGCTAGTTGCCCGCATGCGAAAATTAGTCCTTGTTCTCATCCTCGGTCGAGCCGTCCGCGGACTTCAAGTGCGTCCAGTTGCCCTTCTGCTCAATGAGTCCATCCTTCATCAGCTTGCCAAGCGCCCGCTTAAACGCGGACTTGCTAAGCTGAAAGCGCCGCTGAATATCCTCGGCATTCGTCTGGTCGGAGTAGGGCATCGCGCCGCCTGGACGCTCTTTCAGAAACGCCAAAATCCGGTCCGCATCCTCCAGCCGGCCGACTTCCTTCGTCGCCTTGACGCTGAGCGACACCCGTCCGTCTTCGCGGACTTGCGTGACGCGCGCGCGGAATTTCTGTCCGACGCGCAGCGGATGAATCATGGCGCTCTCGTTGATGTATCCGAGCGCCCCAAAGCCGATAACGCCTCCGTCGACAAGCGCGAAGACGCCGTCGCGGAACACGTCCGTCACCCAGCCTTCCTGCCACTCGTTTATCCATGACGAAGGAGCGCGGAAGACAAGGGGCGCAAAATCGTCGATTTTGGCCAGGCGTGCCAGCATGCGCCCTTCTTTATCGTGTTTCATAACGACGAACAGCTCGTCTCCCGTCTGCGGCCAACTGTTTTTGCGCTCAACGGGAAACGACTTTACAGGAAGCAGAAGCTGCCGCCCAATGCCCATCTCCAGGAAAAAACCGAAGCTGGGATGGAAGTCGGCCACCTTCAGCCGGGCAAGCTCGCCCAGCCGGATCAACGGTTCGCGCAGCGTAGCGGTAATCCGTTCCTTATCGTCATGAAACAGAAACGCGTCGATCTCGTCCCCGACCTCCGGACGGTTCCCGGCAGCCTCTCCATAAGGGAGCAGCACTTCCGGACCGTCTTCGGGCCCAAAGCCCAGAAACCAGCCGTAGGGAGATACCTCTCTGCGAACGCGCAAGCTTTGCACCGTTCCGGCGGTCAGATTCATACGTTCTCCACTGCCTTCGCGTCGGACCACAGACGCTCCAGATGATAGTACTCCCGCTCGTCGCGATGGAACACGTGAGCTACGACGTCCCCCATATCCACAAGCACCCAGCGGGCCGAATCCAAACCTTCAACGCGTACGCGATGACCGGTCATTTCCGCGTTTTTGCGAATCTCCGATGCGATCGACAGCACCTGCGTATCCGAGTTGCCGTGGCAAATGACGAAATAGTCCGCCACGAGGGAAATTCCTTGCAAATTCAAGGCGACAAGGTCGTGCGCCTTCTTCTCTTCCGCAGCGTGAACGACCGTCTTGAGTAATTGTTCCGAACTTACTGCCATGTCTCAGCCTCCGTTATTGTTTTGTTTCATTTGCATTATCAAATCGTTGCGCGCCAGAACGGTAAGCGGAAAAATCCGCTTGCCCCGCTCGACAAGCACGGCGATGGTGGAACCGAAAGCCGCTATAAGAGCTTCCTCCATACTATGTTCAGCCAACTGGCGAATCCGTTCGACTCCGGGATAATTTCTTCCCGGCTCGATGTAATCCGCCAAACAAACGATTTTGTCCAGCTTTGTCATGCCTTCGCGGCCCGAAGTATGGTAACGGATCGCGTCCAGCACTTCTTCGTCTTCGATACCGTGCTCGGTCTGAACCGCCCAAGCGCCAACGTGCGCATGCCATAGCTCCTTGTCGTTGTCCAGCAGTTCGGCGGACAAGCCATGCTCCCGAATGACAGCCTCCATTCGATCGATGGGCCATGCCTTGGAATAGTCGTGCAGCAATGCCGCCAGCTCCGCTTGCGCCGGGTCGCCGGCGTATCGCTCGGCCAGCTTGCTCGCCGTCTCCACGACGCCAAGCGTATGCCGCCATCTTTTGTCCGGCATCTGCGCGCGGGTCGCTTCCTTGAGCTTGTCAAGATTCATATAAGCCATCCCTTTGAATATATTCGATCACCGGATCGGGCAGCATGTAACGAACGGATCGCCCTTCCCTAATTCTGCGGCGAATGTCGGTCGACGAAATGCCCAATAGCGGCATCGACGCCCGAACCAGCTTGCTTCGGATATATTCCGGCAGCAAGGCGTCGTCGCTTGGCTGATCCGGCCGCTCCAACCCGATGAAATCGACCGCTTCGGCCAATTCCTCGGCTCTGCGCCAATTGGGGAGATCGCGAATCATATCCGAGCCGACGATCCAGTGAAACTGCGCAGCCGGATATCTTCGCCGCAATTCGGTAACGGTCTCGATCGTGTAAGAGGTCCCTTCCTTACGCAGCTCGATATCCTCGACGCGGAACGCGGGATTGTTCGCGAGCGCAGCTTCCAACATGTCGCGTCTGCGCGCTCCGTCCGTTCCCGGCTGGGGTTTGTGCGGCGGCACCAAGGTCGGAATAAACCAGACCTCGTCCAGACCCAACGCATCCCGCGCGGTCTCGGCCGCAAGCAGATGCCCGTTGTGGACCGGATCGAACGTGCCCCCCAGCAAACCGACCTTACGCATATCGTTCAGCCGCCTTCCTGGCTTCCTGTCCGTTACTTGGGAAGCACGATTTCTTTGTGGTCGACGGATTCCTTGTACAGGACGATCGTCTTGCCGATCACCTGCACCAGCTCGCAGCCGGATTTCTCGGCAAGCTCCGCGCCGATCTCGCGCGGGTCCTCGTCGTTGTTATTAAGCACAGACACCTTGATCAGCTCGCGCACTTCGATCGCTTCCTGAATGTGTCGAATCAGATTGTCATTCGTGCCGCCCTTGCCGACCTGGAAGATCGGAGTAAGATGATGCGCGAGCGCGCGAAGATGACGTTTTTGTTTACCTGTCAGCATTTGGTTTCCCGCTTTCATTAAGATTACACGAACGAAGCCAGCACAACTTCGCGCATGGCCGCGATCGGCGCCGGTTTGCCGGTCCAATATTCGAAGGCATATGCGCCTTGGTATACAAACATGCCAAGACCGCCGTGAATGCGGCAGCCCCGCTCCTCCGCCCGACTGAGGAAAGCCGTTTTCAGCGGATTGTAGATCAGATCGCTGGCGACGGCTCCCGTCTTCAGCCATGCCGGATCGATCGGCAGCGCATCCACGTTCGGCGACATGCCGACCGAAGTCGTATTGACGACGACGTCCGCCTCCGCGACAACGCTTTGCAGCCCGTTCCCCGGAACCGCGGATATGCGCATTGCGGACGGGAACGATCCGGCCAGCTCCACCGCCTTCGCTCCGGTCCGATTCGCGACGAAGATCGCCGCCGGTCCCTCTTGCGCGAGCGCCCACAGGATACCCCTGGCCGCTCCTCCCGCTCCGAGCACGACGATCGTTTTGCCGGACAGATCGGGCTCGGCTTCCTCCTTCAGCGATCGGACGTAGCCGATTCCGTCGGTGTTGTAGCCGATCAGCCTGCCGTTCTCGTTGACAATCGTATTCACCGCGCCGATCGCTTGCGCGCCTTCGCTGATCTCGTCGAGGAACTGCATGACTTCGACTTTATGCGGGATTGTCACGTTTAAGCCCCGGAACCCGAGGCCGCGCACGCCCGCGATCGCCTGCTCGAGTCGCTCCGGCGTAACGTGAAAAGCGGCGTAACCGCCGTTGACTCCGGTTTCCCGGAAAGCGCGGTTTAACATGATCGGCGATTTCGAATGGCGAATCGGGTCGCCGATCACTCCGAACAGTGCGGTATGGCTATCCATCAATCGAAAATTCCTCCTTGCCCGAGACGGCGTTCCGGCCGTCCCGGGAATCCACCCTCTACAAAATGCTGTCGCGCAGCATCACTTTAATTCCCTTCGGAGCGTGCACGTCGACGACGGCCCCGGTTTTGCCATTGACTTGAATCCAGCCGAGTCCGGAAACGAATACGTCCTGCTCGGCGTTCGGCGGAATGCGCAGCCGATGCCGGGTCCAGGTCGGGAACGAATCGAGATCCTCCCGGGAAGGCGGGGTTAGCATTTCTCCGCGGTGCTGAGCGTACAGCTCGTCGGCGCGTTCCAGCTTGGTCCTATGGATCGTCAGCCCCCCGGATACCTGCGCCGTGAAAGATTGACGCTCCCCTTCAATGAAATCGAATCGCGCCAACGCGCCGAAAAACAGCGTCTGACCGGGATTAAGCTGGTACGTCATCGGCTTAAGCGGCTTGTCCGGAAGCAGCGCGGCCAAATCCTTGCGCGGGATGATCTCCGACATGCGCCAATCGTAGACGATCCCCGGCGTGTCGACGATGCTCTTGCCGTCGTCCAGCGGAATGTGCACGGCATCGAGCGTTGTGCCCGGGTAGCGGGATACGGTCAGCTCCCGCTTCAAGTCGCTGTAGTCGGAGATCAGCCGGTTGATCAACGTGCTCTTGCCGACGTTGGTCGCGCCGACGACGTAGACGTCACGGCCCTTGCGGTGGTCGTTGACCGCTTCAACGACGCGGTCAAACCCGATGTTGCGACGGGCGCTGCACAGCACGACGTCCGCCACCTTCAGCCCCTCCTCGCGGGCCTGCTTCTGAACCCAGTTGCGCAGCCGGTTCCAATTGGTCACCGGAGGCAGCAGGTCGATCTTGTTCACCACGAGCAGCACCGGATTGTGGCCGACAAAACGCTGCAAGCCGGAAATGAGGCTGCCCTGGAAATCGAACAGGTCGACGATATGGACGACAAGGCTGTCCGTGCCGGCGATACCGCCAAGCAGCTTCAGAAATTCGTCCTGATTGACGGTGACGGAGGATGCTTCATTATAATTTTTAATACGGAAGCAGCGCTGACATACAGCGCCTTCCTTACTTAGCGAAGAGGCGGGAACGTAGCCCGGCTTCCTCTGGTCTTCGTTATGCAGCGTAATGCCGCAGCCTGCGCAGCGCGGAGGCCGATGCAGATCACTTGCCATGCTGAGGTCCTCCCTTGTCCGGCCATAGCCCTTTCTTACGCAGTCGGGCCAACGCGATCTTCTCGATACGGCGATTGATCCGAGTCGCCCAGCCTTCTTCGGCAATCGCGATCGGCGACACCAGAATCGTATGCAAGCCCGCGCGTCTTCCGCCCAGCACGTCCGTGAGCATCTGGTCGCCGATGACGACCGCCTGGTCCGCCGGCAGCCCCATCAACTGCAGAGCGCGTCTAAACGCCGCTCCCGCAGGCTTGCGGGCTGCAGGGATATACGGAATGCCGAGCGGCGCTGCAAACTTGCCGACGCGCGAATCGTTGTTGTTGGAAAGAATAACAACCTTAAATCCCCGCTCCTTGACCAGATCCAGCCAGCCGATCAGCTGCGGGGTCGCAAGCGGAGTTTTGGCGCTAACTAGCGTATTGTCAAGGTCCGTAATAATGCCCCGGATTCCTTGGGCGTGCAATTCATGCAGATCGATATCGTAGACGGCGGTCACGATCCGATCGGGAAGCAAACGCTTGAACATCTTGAATAATGGCTCCTGTCTGTGAACGGCTAATCTTCCTCAAAATATACCATACCCCATGCGGCCTTGCAAAAAGAACCTGCCTCGAAAGTCATAACCAAGATGACCGAGGCAGGCTCTTTATCGTTCTTGAATTCAGCCGACTACAGCGCTTTGCGAATTTTCTCCGAAACCTCGTTAAATTCGGCAAGCAATCGGCCATCCCCTTGATCGTGTCCGTATCTCGCCTGCTCGAACAGCTTCACCGCTCCTTCGAACTCTCCGTTTAACGACGGGAATTTGCGGCTCCAGCGGCCGAAGGTTTCGCGGATCGTCTCGTGAGATTCCCTACGCAGCCCCTGACGATGGAGGAAGATGAGCAAACGTTCCAATTCGCGCACGACCCGTTGATTCGGCGTCGCTCCGCGGTGGCGCAGAAGGTTCCATACTTTTCTCGTCCGGCGGCTCTTGACGACGAACACCGCCGCGGCGGCAAGCAGCAAAGCGCCCGCTGCGATTCCGGCAATCAGCGGCCAATCGCTCTTGGCGACGACCTCTTCAGGCTCCACAGGCGTCGCATCTACAGGCGCGCTCGATTCGATCGGCTCCGGCGCTCCCGCCGCACGAGGCTGCGGAACCGAGAAGCCTGACGTCGGCTCGAACGGAATCCAGCCGTAGCCTTCGAAATACACCTCCGCCCACGAATGGGCGTCCGCATTTCGAACCGTATACGTCCCCGCCCCAAGCGGATCGGGCTCCATATCCGGTCCGCCGAAACGATTTCTTTCCTGCGCCGACTGGTCGTATCCGGCTGCATAGCCCTTTACCCATCTGGCCGGCAGCCCGATCGAACGAGCCATAACGACAAATGAGGTCGAGAAGTAATCGCAATAGCCTTCCTGAATTTCGAACAGAAACGCATCCACAATGTCGCCGCCCGCCCGGTCGGATTGACGGGATAAATCCGGCGCGTTCGTATAAGGGTACGTTTGCTTCAAATATTGCTCCAGCTTCTTGGCGCGGTCGTAGTTGTTGGACTCTCCGCTCGTCTGCTCCGCGGCCAAATCGCGAACCCGCTGCGGCAGATCGTCGGGCAGCTGCAAATACGGCTTCAAGTCCAAGCTGCTCGGCGCGGACGCATCCAGATTGCGGAGCGCGTCCTCGTCCAGCACCGCGACTTCGGACACGACCGAATACGTCTGTACGCGCGACGTTTTGTCCCAGCGCAGCTCCCAATCGCGCGAATCCCATTTGAGACCGGCATTGTTGTCGCTCTTGAGCGCGGTTACCGCTGCGGCCGATCCCGCCACGAACAAAACCGGCAGTTTGTCCCGGCGTTCGATCTTTACGGTCTGAACGACTTTGACCGTCTCCACGCCCTCGGCGCGCGGCGGATCGAGTTCGTAGTTGGAAACTTCATTTCCGATTTGCGCTTTGACCAGTTTGGGATTTTTGACATCCTCCCAACCTTTGCCCGTATATACCGATTTGCTCTCGCCGCGCCAATAGCTGCGTTGGGAGGTCGTCACGGTCATCACCGGAGAGTAGTCGAACTGGAACCCTCCGCCGATTTTACGGTCATCCCGACTATAGCCGGACAAGGAGGAGCCGCTGTTCCCCGACGCGTTCGTTCGCTGCACTCCCCCTTCTCCGGAGAAGGACGGAACTTCGCGCCCTTGGGCTTCCGTCCAAATCGTATAAGGATCCTCCAGAAGAATCGGCGCCCTCGGCATAATAATGCCGCTGACCAATACGATCGCAATGACCAGAACGGCCGGAAGCGCGATATCGAGCGGCCGCTCGGCCATCGCCTCCCAGCTGTCGGGGTGACGCAGCTGAAGCTGCCTGAGATGGAGCACGACTAGCCAGGCCAGCCCTGCCGTTACAATCCACGCGATGTTGCGCCACAGCTCCAGCGGGAAGAACGAATCGACGATTGCCATCGTCGTAATGGACAACACGATGACCGCGACCGCTCCGATTCTTCGGGAGCCGAGCCAAGCCAATACGTGAACCGCCAGCAGCACTCCGACGGACAATTCGAAGAATGGATGGAACTGAGCAAGATGGAACGAAAAGAAATCGCTGACTTGCTCTCCTGCCTTCCAGCTTACCGGCCATCCCGCCCAGACGATCGGCATTTTCCATAAAATCATGCCGACGACGGCTGCGAGCTGAACGGTCAACCTGACCCACAACAGGCGGGTAAACAGCAATTCCGTAACCGCCGTAACGGCCAGCATGCCGTAAATAATCGAGTAAGTTTCCTCCCACCAATAATCCGAGAAAACTTGAATCAACTGAATCACGATTATAAGAGCCAAAAGACGGTGAAACCGCTCCAGCACGAGCTGTCTCCAAAACCGCCCCGACCCTAGAAGCTGTTTCAAGCCGATACACCCCCCAGAGCAAGGGGCAGCTTGTCCAGCTCGTCCACGGAAATAAACTCCCACTGTTTGGACTGACATAAAAGCTGCCAATTGCGAACTTTGGCGGCAGCCTCAGCGGGCATGCGCTTGTGGCCGATATGGATAATGCTCGGTACCATTCTTTTGCCTTCAAGCGCGCTCATCGCCGCCGACAATTGCTCGTCTGCCGCTGCTCCGATCACGACAATGTGAACGCCAGGCTCGTATCGTTCCGCCACCTGGCATAACAATTGCCCGATCGGCAGGCTGCCGTCCGCTTCAACGTCGACCAAATGTCCGAACACCTCGTCTTTGGATACCGGCGCCCGCCCTTCTCCGTACCAGCATTCCGTCTCCCCCGCCGACACGAAGCCGATCGGCATGCCGCGCGCTATCATCAGCTCCAACAGCGAGGCGGCCACCGATACGGCCAGCTCGAACTGTTCCGCGTTCGGATAGCTGCGGCTGTTCCGGTCCAGTACGAATACGACCCGAGGCAGCGCCTCCCTCTCGAATTCCTTCGATTTCCATTGCCCCGTCTTCGCCGTCGCGTTCCAGTGAATGCGCGACAGCCGATCTCCGTGAATGTATTCTCTGACCCCGTCGATCTGGGTCGTTTCTCTTGCCCACAGAGAGGTGAACGTATGATGGAACACTCCCCGCTGCGAACGGCGGAACAGCCGCCAATCCCTCAATGGAACGGTGCGGGGGAGAACCTGCACGTACATCGGCTGGTGAAACGAACCGCGATGCTCGAACAACCCGAAAATATCGCGCGTCGAGCACCCGGTGTGCTGAAAATGATAACGGCCTCGGCGCAGCGGGGCGGTCTCGAATTGAACCTCTCCCCGTCGCTTGTAATCCGGCACAAAGGACATCTCGTACAGTTGAGCGTCGCCTCCGGTCGTGCGCACAAGCTTCTCCCGTACGATGACGTACGGGAGCGGCCAGAATCCCGGAATCTGCATGCGGAGCTTAACCTGCAGACGCATGCCCGCGGTCAACAAGGCGGATTGCCCGTCTCCGGTTTCCGTCAGCCTTACGCCCTGCACTCCGCCTATGCCGCTCCATCGCCCGAGCATTAAGTACGCGCAGAGCGCGTTCAAAATGACAAAGAGCATAAGCGACGTTTTGCCGCCTTGAAAGAGCAGGTAACAAAGAGAGGTGACGTATAAAACCGCGCTCAGCCACCACACGCGGGGCAGATGCAAGCGCGCCATGATCAGCGCTCCATCCCGACAGGCACGGGCAGCAAGCGCAGCACGTCTTGCAGCACTTGAGCGGTCGTGACGCCCTGCATGCGCGCCTCCGAACGCAGGTGAACCCGGTGGCCCAGTACAAGTGGGGCCATCGCCTTCACATCGTCCGGAAGGACGAACGCCCGATGGTTCAGGAACGCATAAGCTTTAGCCGCGCTCGTCAGCGCGACGGCCGCGCGCGGGCTGGCGCCGAGCAGCACGGAGGCGTGCTGGCGCGTGCCTCGAATAAAGGCGATCAGGTAATCGGCGACCGTCGACTCCAGGTGGATTCCCTCAGCCAGCTTCTGCATGCGGGCGATGTCCTCGACCGTTGCCACCGCTTGAAGAGATTCCGCCGCCCGACTGGCCCCAGGCTCCATTACGAGTCTTTTCTCGGAGGCTTCGTCCGGGTAACCTAGCTTGATTTTCATTAGAAAACGATCTAATTGCGCTTCGGGCAAACTGTAAGTTCCCTCGAATTCGATCGGGTTTTGCGTAGCAAACAGCATAAACGGATGGGGAAGGCTGTAGGTCTCCCCGTCGACGGATACCCGCTTCTCTTCCATCGCTTCCAGCAAAGCGGATTGGGTTTTCGTCGTGGCGCGGTTGATCTCGTCGGCCAGCAGCAGGTTTGCCATAACCGGACCGGGCCTGAACACGAATTGCTCTTGCTTCGGATGATAGATCGAAACGCCGGTAATATCGGTAGGCAATAAGTCCGGGTTACATTGAATTCGATGAAAAATGCCGCCGATCGACAAGGCCAGCGCCTTAACCATCTGCGTTTTGCCGGTTCCCGGCACATCCTCGATCAGTACGTGCCCTCCCGCGAGCAGCGCCGTCAACATGAAAGCGATTTCGTCTTTTTTTCCATAAATGCAAGATTCCATATTCTGTTTAATTTTATCCAGTAGTTGCATCGCGCCATGGTGATCCATTTCTCGCTCCTCCTATGGATTCTACTTTGATGAGGTTGTGAACTTTGATGTTTTTTTTAGGGTCATTTTTCATTATACCGGAATTTGGATAGCATCGTAAATTTTAGTTTCTTCCAAAAATGCATATAAAAACAGCCAAACCCGGATCGGGCCTGGCTGCTGTGAAACATAATCGATGTTAAAGGGGCAAGGGGATGTCCCCCCTTACAGAGCAACCGCTTCGTTTCAGCCCTTGGGCTTGACGACCAATGCGGCGAGAAAAGAAAACACGATGGCGGCCGATATGCCCGCGCTCGTCACGCTGAAAATCCCGGTAATGACGCCGATCCAGCCGACCTCCTGCAGCTCGGTCAATGCGCCGTGAACCAGCGCGTTGCCGAAGCTCGTGATCGGTACGGTGGCCCCCGCTCCGGCGAAATCAACGAGCGGATCGTACCAGCCTACCGCGTCCAGCACAGCGCCCGTCACGACGAGAAGCGACATCGTATGCGCAGGGGTCAGCTTAACGACGTCGAACAGCAGCTGGCCAACGACGCAGATCGCTCCTCCGACCACGAACGCCCACACGTAAGTCATCATCCGTTTGCACCTCCTTGTCCCGGATTGGCGGCTTCTATGGCGACGGCATGCGCGACGCAGGGAATGCTCTCCCCCTGCTGGTAGGACAGCGGGCTGAGCAGCGCTCCCGTAGCGACGACAAGAACCCGTTTCAGATCTCCGCTGCCGATTCGCTTGAGCAAATGCCCGTACGTGACGACGGCCGAGCAAGCGCAGCCGCTGCCGCCCGCTTGCACCTTCTGCTTCTCCACGTCGAAGATCATCAGCCCGCAATCGTTAAATTTCGTCCGCTCCATCGGAACCCCGTTGCGCTGCAGCATTTCGCTGGCGAGCGGATGCCCGACGCCGGCCAAATCGCCGGTGACGATCAGATCGTAGTAGCCGGGTTCCCGCCCCGTCTCTTGAAAATGTCCCTGAATCGTATCGACGGCAGCCGGTGCCATTGCCGCTCCCATATTAAACGGATCTTTAATGCCCAGATCCATAATTTTGCCGATTGTGGCGGCCGTGATCACCGGCCCGTTCCCGCTGCGGCCTATGACGGCCGCTCCCGCCCCGGTTACGGTGTATTGCGCGGTCGGCGGCTTCTGCGAACCGTATTCCGTAGGATACCGGAACTGCTTCTCGACTGTGCAGTTGTGGCTGCACGTTCCCGCCATGGCATAATCCGCGGCGCCGGAGCTGACGAGCAGCGACGCGACGGCGAGCGATTCCATCGAAGTGGAGCAGGCCCCGAAGACGCCGAGATACGGCGCTTCCAGCTGTCTGACCGCAAACGTCGTGCTGATGATCTGGTTCATCAAGTCTCCGCCCACGAAGAAATTCAGCTTGTCCTTCGAGAGCTTGGCATGCTGCAGCGCGATGTCGGTCGCCTGCTCCATAAGCACTTTCTCTGACTTCTCCCAAGTCGGCTGACCGATCTCCAGATCGGGATGAACGAGATCGAAATCGGCGGCCAGCGGTCCCTGACCTTCATCCGGGCCGACGACGGTTCCTGTGGCGATAATGACGGGCGGCTGTTCGAACACCCATGAGCGTCTACCCTGTAATATCATGCCACGCCCCGATTCCGAACACCCAATACACGATGCCCACGACAAATGCGGCTACGACGCCGAACACGATGACCGAACCGGCCAGCTTGAACATATTGGCGCCTACGCCGAGCACAAGCCCTTCCGCGCGGTGCTCGATCGCCGCCGAGCACATCGAGTTGGCGAATCCCGTAACGGGAACGGCGCTGCCCGCGCCCGCCCATTGCGCGATTTTATCGTATACGCCCATGCTTGTCAGAATGACGGCCAGCAAAATCATGACCGCTACGGTCGGATTGCTGGCATCCCTGGACGACATGTGGAACACAGTAATGAAAAATTGAGTAACCCCTTGGCCGATCGTGCAGATGATTCCGCCTACCAGAAATGCTTTCAGGCAGTTGGTCCATACGGACCGGGATGGCTCGCGCACCTTGGCAAAGGCTTGATATTCCTTAGACGACATCGACACGGGTTTGTAAGCTCCGGAGCCTCGTCCGGCGCCTTTCACTGCCATTCGTAACACCTCCATCTATAATCAGTCGCGACTGCGCTCGTCTCGTTCATTATTTCCCATTGCGGGTCCATGTCATTCGACAAACTGACTTTAATCCGGTGGAACAGGCACGGTTGGGCGGCTACCCACATACAATGATAATGCTTCTTTTTCCGCGAGCGATCCCACTTTCGGAGGTGGTCTTCCCGTGCCCGATTTAATGACATCCATTGCTTTGTTTCTGAAACAGCTTTCCCTGCTCGTCTCTTACGTCAAAAATAACGCGTTCCCGCAGCCGCTGACCGACGATGAAGAGGCGCTGCACTTGAGGCGGTTGGCCGAAGGGGATCCCGTGTCCCGCAACCTGCTGATCGAACATAATTTGCGGCTGGTCGCGCACATCGTCAAGAAATTCGACAACACCGGAGAGGATTTGGAGGATTTGATCTCGATCGGAACGATCGGCCTGATCAAAGCGATCGAGAGCTTCCAGCCGAACAAAGGAACGAAGCTCGCGACGTTCGCGGCCCGCTGTATCGAGAACGAGATACTTATGCATTTGCGATCGTTGAAAAAAACGAGGAAAGACGTTTCCCTGCACGACCCGATCGGAACGGATAAGGAAGGCAACGAAATTACGCTCCAAGATATTCTCGGCACAGAGCCCGACGAAGTCGTCGACAAGGTTGAATTGAAAATCGAGAAAAGCAAAATTTACCGCAATCTCGACATTCTGGACGACCGGGAGCAGGAGGTCATTCGCGGCCGGTTCGGGCTGGACGGCGGCGGCGACGAGCGTACGCAAAGAGAGATTGCTCGCGAGCTGGGCATTAGCAGAAGCTACGTATCGAGGATAGAAAAGCGCGCGCTCATGAAGCTTTACCATGAATTCTATAAGGCCAAACGTTAAAGTTGGCCTTCAAATTCGCAACGGACGACAAAAGACGGTATCCCGGTCAGTCGATCGGGGTACCGTCTTTTAACGACTGGATTTCCCAAAAAATCGAATCGATCCAATCTGTGGTGAAAAATCATCCGGAATTTATGAATAACGATCCCGATCAAGTGATGCCGGTGCTTAAAGTGATGGCGCAAAGCGATCCTGACGTACGAGCGTTCTCCTATGTGGATACAAAAGGAATCGTCTACGACACGGAAAATCAAAGCTATGACGGAAGCGGGTTCCAAAATGTGCAAAATGCGTTGAACAACAAGCAAACGGCCGTTTCCGATATTCTGAAGGACGTTAACGGGAATATTGACATTATCATTATCGATGTTCCGCTTGTCGACGCCAAAGGTGAGGCGAAGGGAATCGTTCAATCTTTGCTTGAAGTATCCAAAATCACGAAAGTGGTCAAAGACATTCAGGTCGCTAAAACGGGAATCGGGTTTTTGGTCTCAAGCAAAGGCGCTTATCTGATTCATTCCGACGCTTCGAAAATCGGAAAAACGATAACAGAGACGGAAAATAGCGCTACCGTCGAACAGATAAACAAGTATGTGTTGGCCGATAAGAGCGGGTACATCAATTATCGGGACAGTAGCGGTCAAAGCACCATTGCCTCCTTCAAGGAAATCGAGAGAACGGGCTGGAGGCTGCTTATGACTGCTCCTGCTAAGGAAGTTAATGAGCAAGCAATGCAATCGAGGCAGATGGCGATCGGGATTATTATCGTTTCTCTCCTCTGCGTAGCTGTCGTTGCCGTCATGCTCTCGAAAGCGATCGTCAGGCCGATTTTGACGATTTCCGATTCCTTGCAACAGGCCGCGGCAGGGGATCTAACCGAACGAATGCAGATCAAGCGGGCAGATGAAATCGGACGTCTCGCCGAAAATTTCAATACGATGTCCGAGAACTTGCGCAACTTGATCGCAGAAGTCAAAGGCAATGCCGGATCGATCAACGCGGCTGCGGCCGAAATTTCCGCCAGCACCGAGGAAATCGCCAAGGGCAGCACTTATCAGGCGGAAAACTCGCAGGCGATGACGGAACTGTTCGGAAATCTGCTGGTCGTCATCGAATCTTCCACGCAGAATGCCGAACAAGCATCCGTGCTTTCGGCTCAAACCGTTCAGATTGCCAAACAAGGCGGAGAGGCGATCGGGCTTTCCATCTCCGGTATGAGCGGCATTAACGAGCAAATGAATTTGCTGGTCAAAAACTCGCAGGAAATCGGAAACATCATATCCGTTATCAAAGAAATCTCCGAGCAGACCAACCTGCTCGCGCTTAACGCGGCTATTGAGGCGGCGCGAGCGGGCGAACAAGGCAGAGGCTTTGCCGTTGTCGCCGACGAGGTCCGCAAGCTCGCGGAGCGAAGCAGCGATGCAACCAAGCAAGTCAGCCATATTATTACGGGGATTCAAGAAAATACGAAGAAAACGGTCCATTCCGTCTCGGAAGGCGTACGTCAGTCCAAGAAAACGCAGGAAGCGTTCGATAGCATCGTGGCGAAAGTAAATGAAACGTCGCAGATGGTGCTGCAAATCGCCGAGTCGAGCGAAGCCCAGGCGCAGAGCGCATCGGAGTTTAAGCAGTCCATCGAATCGATCGCTTCGACAAGCGAGCAGTCGGCCGCTGCAGCGGAAGAGACGGCAGCGTCCTCCCAGTCGCTCACATCGATCGCGAAGCGTCTGGACGGTTCTATTAATGTGTTTAAGATCTAGCGATTTCGGCGCGCAAACGTATGGAAAGAGCCGAAACCGCCCCGCCGCTCCCCCAGGCTATTGTTATTTTTCCACAAAAAACGCCGCAAGCTCCGATGAAACGATTTTCGCGTCCAGCTTCTTTGTGTGGCCGAGCCCCTTTTTACTTCTCAATTGCGAGCGAGGGAGCACCTCGGCTAGCGCCTGAGAGGCGCGACGCAGCGAAGCGGGGCTCTCCGTGCCCTCCAGCACCAGTGTCGGCATTTGGACAGCGCTCCACATAGGTGCGGTTAATGGCTTTCCGGCCATATATCCTTCGAGCAATGCCGCATCGTAAGGGAGCGTGTGCGCCACCGCCATCAGCTTGGACCATACGCCCGGCATCAAACGCATCATGCTCACAACGAAGGACGGCGCCCCCATTCCCTCGGTCATAAAATATCTAATCGCTTCGGCGCGACGATTGTCCGCAATCAGCCTTGAGACCTGCTTGAGCAGATCTTGCGGCGGCCGGCGATCCGACGGATCTACGATAAACGGAGGCTCATGCAGCGCCAGCTTCGCAATGCCCGCTCCGTTCGCCGCCGCCCGCAGAGCAAGCACCGCGCCGGACGAAAGCCCCCATACATAAGCCGACCCGCCCGCCTCATCGATCAAAGCCTGAAGATCCTCGATCTCTCGCTCAATCGAATAGGGCTGCCGGTCGCCGCTTTCCCCGCGACCGCGACGATCGTAGTTAAAGACCGTAAAGCGATCCGATAACAGGGAAGCCAGCTTGACCATTGCCGGGAATTTACGGTAGCTGAACGCTCCTCCAACCAGGATAAGCGCCGGTCCTTGACCGATTTTGTCATAAGCAATCTTGGTGCCGTCCTTCGATGCTGCCATGTACATTGTGAAATCTCCTTTGCGGATATTATCCGAGCTTCTATGAATACGACGAACCGCCAACGGGAAAATCGACACATCGGAAAAAAAGTTTTTGGAGCGGAAAAACTATTTTCGGCACCGGCGGCGCTATAGCAAGAAAGCCGCCCAAATCATGAGCGGCTTTCTTGCTATAGCGTGTTGGAGGCTTGTTTTATCAGACGGGTCAGCATCTCGCCGTCCATCTGTTGTCCGCTGCGGAACTTGATCGTTTTTCGTTCCGCCGGGCCTTCGAACAAGCCTTCGGGCAGATCCAGCTCCGCTGCATTGAAAATCGTGAAGCTCACAGCGTCCTTGGAAGTCGAGATGACCGCAGCATATTTTTTGTTTTTAAGAAAATGAGGCTTATTATATTGGATGCGTTCCTGAACGTCGGGAATCGCGTCGTGAACAACCTTGCGCAAATGACGACAAAAATCGGCCTGCCACGGCTCTTTGACCTTCTCAATAAATTCGTTAACCTCTTGACTCATCCTAACTTCTCCTCTCGTAATCGCCGCTTATTCCGCGGCGCAATCGGAAGCGCGACTCAAGAGCAAGTCGCGTTCCTTGTCATTGCGCGCCAGAGCGGCCGCTCGTTTGAACTCCGTACATGCTTCCTGCTTTCGCCCCAGCTTCATGAGGAAGTCCCCTCGAACGCTAGGCAACAAATGATAATTTCTCAAGGACGGCTCCAGCATTAACGCATCTACAACTTCCAGCCCTACCTCCGGACCGAATGCCATCGACAACGCTACGGCGCGGTTCAGTTCGACGACAGGCGACGGCGCGACTTGAGAAAGAGCGTCGTAAAGCGCCGAAATCTTGACCCAATCCGTCTCCGCAGCCGTGCGGGCGCGAGCGTGGCATGCCGCAATTGAGGCTTGAATCATGTAGGGGCCCAGCGCCTTGCCGAGATGCTCGGCTCTTTCGATCGCGGCCAGCCCCCTCCGAATAAGCAGGTAATCCCATAGCGCCCGATTCTGATCCATAAGCAGAATTGGCTCGCCGCTCGGACCGACGCGCGACTTGAATCTGGACGACTGAATTTCCATCAGCGCTACAAGTCCGTGGACTTCCGGCTCATCGGGAACGATCTCGGCCAAGATTCGACCAAGGCGCAGCGCTTCATTGCAGAGCATGGGCCTGATCCAGCTCCCGCCGGAAGACGCAGCATATCCTTCGTTAAACATGAGGTAAACGACCTCAAGCACGGAGGACAAACGAGCCGCCAGCTCGGCTTTCGGCGGTACGTCGAAAGGAACGCGAGCTGCCGCAAGCGTGCGCTTGGCACGGACGATTCGTTGGGCGATCGTCGGTTCGGGAACTAGAAACGCGCTAGCGATTTCCTCGGTCGTCAGCCCCCCTAGCAGCCGCAACGTGAGCGCTACCCGCGCTTCGGCGGAAAGAACGGGATGACATGTCGTAAAGATGAGGCGAAGGAGATCGTCGCCTACAGGATCGTCGAGCGCCTCGTCCCAATCCGGCTCGTGCTGGCGCTCGATCTCCCAGCCCATCTCCTCGTATTTGCGGTCGCGCAGCTTGTCTCTGCGCAGATGATCGATCGCTCGGCGTTTGGCCGCTGTCATTAGCCAAGCGCCGGGGCTATCGGGTATGCCCGTCTCCGGCCATCGTTCTAGCGCAATAATCATCGCATCCTGAGCCAAATCCTCGGCAAGCCCGACATCGCGCACCATCCGTGCGAGACTGGCGATAATTTTAGCCGACTCGATCCTCCAAATTCCGTCGATTGTGCGGTGGACGGAAGCTTGCTTCACGATCCCGGCTTCCTCGTGACCTGAGCCTGTATTTCAATTAGCTTGGCCAACGCTTCCGGATCCTGGGTGAGCTCGGGCGCCTCGAATACTTGTCGCAGCTCGATCTCTCCGTCGCCTGAGCCGTGCGGATCGGGCATTCGCATCGCCCATTCGATCGCCTCTTCCCGCGACTTCACCTCAATCAACGTAAATCCCGCAATCATTTCCTTCGCTTCCGTGAAGGGACCGTCCACCACCTTCGGCTTTCCCCCCGGCTCCGGATAAGAGATGCGAATCGCGCCCGAGCTCGGGTGAAGGCCATCTGCCGCGACCAGCACGCCGGCTCTCGCCAATTCTTCATTATACCTGGACATGGCCTCCAGCAGCTCCTGACTTGGCAGAACTCCCGCCTCGGAATCTTTAGTCGCTTTGACGATCATCATAAATCTCACTGTAAATCTCCTCCTCTGGATTTGCCTCTATATACACAACGAACGGGAATCGACGGAATCGACAAGCCGCAAAAAGTTTTTCTAAAACTTTTTTCTACGGATGCTAGCGGTTTCCCTTCTCGGCAGGTTCGAAAGACAACTCTGTATGAGAAAAAAACCGATGAATTCGCTGTTTCGTCAGCGCTCATCGGTTGGTTTGAGTTTTAATGGAGCGAGGAATACTCTTCCGACTCGGATGCGGGATCGAACTTCTCTTTGCTCATCGCAAATGCGGCTAAAAGCGCAATAACGGCCGGGATAATCGCCCAAGCAAACGTATGAACGATTGACGCGGACAATCCCTCTGTAATCTTATCCAGAATCGAAGTCGAAATTTTCTCCCGGGTGCCCGGGGTCAGAATTTTACTCGGATCGCCTAGATTAACGCTTTCCGGAACCTCGGCCCCGTTGCCGAACATGGAAGCCAGCTTTTTCGCAAATAAATGACTTTGAATTATTCCAAAGACCGTAATCCCCAGCGTCATTCCCAATTCCCGCGTGAAGCTCAGTGTCGAGCTTGCCGAACCCCTTTGTCTGGCGGTAAACCCATGGATGGCTGCGTTGCTTAGCACGGAAAATGAAGCGCCGATTCCAAGACCGACCAGAATCATATAAATCGTAACTAGAAAACGCGAAGTATCCGGAGATAACGTAGTCAGCAGCGCAATGCCGCCAACGAGAAGCGCCAGGGTCAATATCATAATGGTGCGGTAGTTGAATTTGCTTAGCAGGAAGCCGCCGCCTGCAGCCGTGACGACAGAGCCAACCATCATTGGCAGCAAAATCAGCCCCGAATTCGTGGCTGAACCGCCGAATACGCCTTGGACGAAGATCGGGATGTAGACAGAGGCGGTGATAAATGCTGCGCCGCTAAAGATCGCCATAATATTACTTGTAGAATAAAGACGGTTCTTGAACATCCCGAAGGTGATAATCGGTTCTTCGGCACGGCGTTCAATGAATACAAAGGCGACTAGCAGGATCGCAAATGCGGTGAACAAGCCCAGCACCATACCGGAATTCCAAGCATACTCCTTGCCGCCAAACTCAAGTCCGAACATCAGGCATAGGATCGAAGCTACCAGCGCAGTTGCGCCAAGATAATCGATTTTTTGCTTGGAGTGCTCCACAGACTCTCTGTAGAAGAAAGCGATCATGACGAAGGCGATCAACCCAATCGGCAAGTTAATATAGAAAATCCAGGACCAATGGATATAGTCCGTTATATAGGCGCCGATAAGAGGTCCGAAAATACTCGATATCCCGTAGGCCGCTCCGAACAATCCTCCGACCTTGCCACGCTTATCCGGGGCGATGACATCGAACATAATGGTGAAAGCGATCGGCACGAGAGCTCCTCCGCCAATTCCTTGAATCGCGCGATAAATGCTCAACTCTACAATGGACTCCGCCGTGCCGCATAAGGCAGAACCAACCATGAAGATGAGCAATCCGAAAATAAAGAAACGTTTCCGGCCATACATATCCGATAATTTACCGAAGATCGGCATACCGGCCATCTCCGCTACCATGTAGGCAGAAGTCACCCATACCAATTTGTCGAAGCCTCCAAGATCCCCGACGATTGTACCGATTGCGGTGGATACGATCGTGTTATCCATCGAGGCCATCAGCGTGGCTAGCAGCAAAGCCATGATGATCACCGCTACATTATTTTTCTGTGTCATGCTCTATCTTCCCTCCGCCGCTTGCTTCAAAAACATCCCCGTGTAGGACCCCCGTACTTCAGCCACTTGCTCTGGCGTTCCTTCAGCGAAAAGCTTGCCGCCGGCTCCGCCTCCTTCCGGCCCGATATCGATCACCCAATCCGATTCCCGGATCAGCTCCAGACTGTGTTCGACCACAACTACTGTATTTCCCGAGTCCACAAGTTTGTCCAGCAGAACCTGAAGCTTCTTGATGTCTGTCGGATGAAGACCCGTCGTAGGCTCATCAAGCAGATAGAGCGTATGCTGCTTCGAAGATTTGCTCAGCTCTTTGGCCAGACGAATTCGTTGCCCCTCTCCGCCGGATAAGGTTTTGACCGATTGCCCCCAATGCAGATACCCCAGTCCAACCTCGCACAGCACCTCGATAAGATCTGCCATCTTAGACTCCGACTTCAGGATCGGCCAAGTCTCTTGCACCGACATATTCAGCAGGTCCGAGATGGAGTAGCCCTGATACTGGACTTGAAGCACCTCATCCGTGAATCTTCTCCCTTTGCAGTCCGGGCACCTGACCTCTAGTTCGGGGAGAAAATTCATATCTACGGATAGGACTCCGAGCCCCTGGCAGGCTTCACATCGTCCCCCCGGTGTATTAAAGGAGAAATGCTTGGACGTCAGCTTCCTCTGCTTAGCCTCCGGCAAGCCGGCAAACAGCTGGCGCAAATGGGTAAATAAATCCGTATAAGTCGCGACATTCGAACGCTGCATTTTTCCCATCGGGGATTGGTCGACGATGACGATATTCCCGACGTTCTCCAAGCCTGTCATCTCACTGCATCCCAACCGTGCCTGATCTTCCGCATTTCCTTGTGCCAGAATGTCAAACACAAGAGTGGATTTGCCCGAACCGGACACTCCGGTTACGGAGACAAGACAACCCAGCGGGAAGGAAACGACAGGGATATCAATATTGCGAAGCTTCGCCTGCCGGATCGTAACGGATTGACCATTCCCTTTCCTGCGAACTCGAGCAGAAATCCGGAGGCGCTCTTCGCTTAAGTAGGCGCCGGTAACCGAAGCTTCATTGTTCAGCAGGTCCTCCAGACTGCCTTCGCCTACGACCGTCCCTCCGTACAGCCCGGCGCCCGGTCCCATATCGATAATATGATCCGCCGCCCGCATCATCTCGACGTCATGCTCGATCACGAGCACCGTATTGCCCAGATCTCGCAGCTCCTGAAGCACGCGAATAAGGCCGACCGTATCCCGGGGATGAAGACCCGTTGTCGGTTCATCCAAAATATAAAGAACGCCTGTCAAACCGGAGCCTAGCAACGAAGCCAGCCGTAATCGCTGAGATTCTCCGCCGGACAGCGATACAGTCTGCCGATTAAGCGAGAGATAGCCGAGTCCGACGTCCATAATTCGCCTGAGCTTGGCAGGCATATCGTGAAGAATCGGTTCAAGCAGATGCAGGCTTTTCGAAGGAAGCCTCTCTTGCAGCTCATTCGTCCATGTATACACATCGCCTAGCGACCATTCCGATACATCGGTGATGGAAGCGCCAGCTACGCGGACAAAACGCACCTCTTTCTTTAGGCGCGCTCCGAGACATTCGGGGCACAACTGCTCATGGAAGAAGCCTCCTCCTCTCTCCTGTACGACTCCGGCATCCGCTTCCTTCTCCTTGTATCGCCGCCATAGGCCGGGGATCACACCTTCGAATTTGGTCCCCTGAACGGGTTTCACATTCGGATAATGCCGTTTGAATGCCTCGCTCTCGACTCCGTAGTAGAGCAAATCGCGATGAACTTCGCCATAATCCTTCAAAAGCAGGTCCGGACTCCATTCAAAGCCGTAATGCTTGGCGGCCGCCATCAGGATGCGAATCTGAATATCGCGATGAACGCCGCTAAACGAAGCCACCCCGCCCTCACGCAGGCTGAGCTCGGGATGAAACACCGCCGATTCATTAATCGTGGCTACATGGCCCAGACCCTTACAAGCTTCGCAGGCTCCCTCCTGCGTATTGAAGGAAAAATGCGGCATCCCCAGCTTTTCGAGTACCGCTCCGCAATGCGGGCATTCAAGCTTTAAGCTTTCTAGCGCCTCGTCTTCATCCGCCGGTGCGCCCGCCGGTTCGAGAGATGGCGGGATCACACAGCTGCAAGACGGACAAGTCCGCTCACCCAATCTGGAAAAAATGAAACGGACAAACGTATAAATATCCGTCGCCGTGCCGACTGTCGAGCGCGGATTGCGATTGGTCACATGCTGGCCTACGCTTATAGAAGGGGCCAGCCCTTCCATAACCTCGACCTTCGGCTTACGGATTGAACTCGACGCCATCCCCATGGAGTCCAAATATTGTCTCTGGCATTCCCGCTGAAGCGTATCCATCGCCAGCGTTGATTTGCCTGAGCCCGAAGGTCCGGTAAGAACGACCAACTTGGACTTTGGAATCGTAAGCGAAATATTTTTCAGATTATTCTCTCTTGCGCCCTTAATCAATATGGCGGATTTCAAATCAAGTTCCTCCCTTTTGCTGCTCTGTATCTAGATGCAGCCGCCGTTTTACAAATCACAATTGGCATCATTATGATGAAAAGACCCTATTATTTCGATCACTGATTATTTCGATTATCAAATATCTTGAAAATCGAGATAAATACAGATTAAGAGGAGGCCAGACTTTTGTCAAGCCAACGTTGCAAAGCGCTTGGAACTCGCAACGTCTAGGATCTACATAATATTGCGGCAGCTCTAGGTTTATATAATAATGACTTTATATCCACGATATCCTTCGAGAGAGAGGCCCCGTCACTGCAGGGGAATTGTCCAGAGAAGATGTCAGTCAGGCCTACGAACCGCTGCACGAAGCGATGATTCAGCTCGCTGCCGGCTATACGGAAGAGGAGCTTGCGCTTATTACGTCTGAGTGAACTGCTCATTCTTCTGCTGGAAAAAAGCAAAAAAAGAGTCCTCGCTTCCGGGGACTCTTCGTTTCGTATATCATTTTCCAGGCTATCGGCCGTTTCTTGCCCTCGCTTCGCGGCTTTCCGCTCCCGCCTGCGCCTGCTCTTCCTCAAGCTGCTTCAAAATCTCATTCACTTCATCCGGCGTAAAAATTCCCTCGTCCTCTACATCCGTCGTGGCTCGATAATGATCTACTGGCAGCATGATTCCCCACTCCCCGACCGCTTCTTCTAGAACCTTGTATTTCTATTACCTGTACCTATTGTACTAGTCGGCTCTCAACAAAATCTGAACAAAGCCCTTTTCTGAGTTTTCCGAAGAGTTTTTCACATAAAAATGCCTCCATTCTGCCGAAACGGCGAAACGGAGGCATACCACGATACATCTTACAGTCCGAAATCCGAAGGGTTCAGGTTCACCGCACGGCAAATTTCGCGGACGACGTTCTTCTCCTGCTCGTCGAAGTCTCCGTCGGCGGCGCCGATCGCGCAGCACACGCTGACGACGATGCGAGCGATATCCGGCTTGTCCTTGAACTTGATAATCGGCTTCATCGCCTCGGCTTTGCCGATCATCCCGTCGAAGTCGAAGTTGCCAGTGTAGAAATTGAATCTTTCGATCACTTTAGGCGTTTCAAACACTTTAAGCTCTTCGTTATGTTGAATGTAGCCGATCATTTTTTGCTTTTCCGCAGCGCTGATCTGACCGTCGGCCGCGGCCACGATCGCGCAGCCCGCTACGACAGCGTCCATAAAGTCCTTGTTTTTGAATTTGGTTACTTGGTCCTTCAAACCTTGCTTCATAGAAGCCAATCTCTGGGCAAACGTGCTCATCGCAATGATCCTCCCGATTGATATCGATTAATTAAATGGGTAAGCTTATTGTACCTTAACGCCATCGTTCGATCAAATTCGACCTCCTCATCGCTCTCGTCGCGAATTTTTTTCCACACTGACAAATGGCCCAAGGAAGTCTATAATAACAGAGGTACGAAATTCATCTTCGGAACATTCTAGAGGTGCATGAAGTGGTTATTATCGTCTATGACCTGGAAATGACAGTGCGGCGCAAAAAAGGGCAAATCGCCGAAATTATAGAGATCGGAGCGGCCAAAGTCGGAACGGTCGACGGAAAGCCTCAGATCGTCGATACGTTTCAAGCGTTTGTTAAACCAACCGTCGTCCCTCAGCTGTCCCCTGATACGACTGAATTCACAGGCATCTCGCAGGAGAACGTCGACGGTGCAGAGGCTTTGCCGCCGGTAGCTCGGGAGTTTATCGAATGGATGGGACAGGAGGAATACTTCCTCTGCGCTTGGGGACCGGACGATCAGCGCCAGCTTATCCAAGAATGCCGCCGGCATCAGATGTCGACGGACTGGATCGTCAACCATAACAATTTGCAGAAAATGCTGTCCAAAGTATATAAGCTTGAGAAACACCAGCAGATGGGTCTGAAGCCTGCGCTTGAAATGCTGGAAATTCCGTTCAGCGGCTCTCATCATCGCGCGATGGACGATGCGGTCAATACGGCACATATTCTCGTCAAGCTTTACGACAAGTTCCAATTCCGCCGCAACAAGCCGAGCGACGAGACGAAATTCGAGAGCGAAGTCGTCTATAAAACCGAACATTACGAAAATTTGCCATTCGCGGGACTCGCCAACCTGTTCACCGATCCGGCCAAATGAAGAGCGATTCCGAGTCGTCTTAAGGACGCGGGGGGATCGCTCTTCCCTGCCTATCGACGGCTTTTGCGCCGCAACCCGTTCTGGTCAAGCTGTCGGCTTGTGTGATAGAATCAAGGATAGACATTCCGGTTAATCCGAAAGAGAGGGAATACTGTTGGCTAACAAAAAAATGCGCTCAGACATGATCACCAAAGGTTTCGACCGCGCTCCGCACCGCAGTTTGCTTCGGGCAGCCGGCGTTAAGGAAGAGGATTTCGGCAAACCGTTTATTGCCGTCTGCAATTCTTATATCGATATCGTACCCGGTCACGTTCACCTGCAGGAATTCGGCAAAATCGTTAAGGAAGCCATTCGTGAAGCGGGCGGCGTGCCGTTCGAATTCAATACGATCGGCGTCGACGACGGCATCGCCATGGGTCACATCGGCATGCGCTACTCCCTTGCCAGCCGCGAGATTATCGCCGACTCGGTCGAGACGGTCGTTAACGCGCACTGGTTCGACGGCATGGTCTGTATCCCGAACTGCGACAAAATTACGCCGGGAATGATGATGGCTGCGCTGCGCGTCAACATTCCGACGATCTTCGTCAGCGGCGGACCGATGAAAGCCGGACGCACAAGCGACGGCCGCGCCATCTCCCTGACGTCGGTATTCGAAGGCGTCGGCGCCTATATGACCGGCAAAATCGACGAGAAAAGCTTGACCGAGCTTGAGCAATTCGGTTGTCCGACTTGCGGCTCCTGCTCCGGCATGTTCACCGCCAACTCGATGAACTGTCTGGCGGAGGTGCTTGGCCTTGCCCTACCGGGCAACGGTACAATTCTTGCCGTCGCTCCAGAGCGTCGCGAGTTCGTCAAGCAGTCGGCAACGCAGCTCATGGAACTGATCAAACAAGATATTAAACCGCGCGACATCGTCACGCTCGATTCGATCGACAATGCGTTTGCGCTCGATATGGCGATGGGCGGTTCGACGAACACGGTATTGCACACGCTGGCTCTCGCTCACGAAGCCGGCATCGAATACCCAATCGAGCGCATCAACGAAGTCGCCAAGCGCGTTCCCTATTTGTCCAAGCTCGCTCCCGCTTCCGACCACCATATCGAAGACCTGCACAATGCGGGCGGCGTAAGCGCGATTATTAACGAGCTCTTCAAAAAAGAAGGCGCGTTGCAAGGCGATGTGCTGACCGTCTCGGCCAAAACGCTACGAGAGAACGTCGAAGGCGCGGAAATTACCGATCACTCGGTTATTCGTCCGATCGACGACCCGCACACCAAAGAAGGCGGATTGTCCGTTCTGTTCGGCAACTTGGCGCCGGGCGGCTCGATTATCAAAGTCGGCGCAGTAGACAAATCGGTCGGCGGCTATCACCGCGGACCTGCCATCTGCTTCGATTCGCAGGAAGAAGTATTGAAAGGTCTTGCCGAAGGCAAGGTCAAAGAAGGACATGTCGTCGTCATCCGCTACGAAGGGCCTAAAGGCGGCCCGGGCATGCCGGAAATGCTTGCTCCGACTTCCCAGATCGTCGGCATGGGACTCGGAACGAAAGTCGGTCTCATCACAGACGGACGATTCTCCGGCGCATCGCGCGGCATCGCTATCGGCCACATCTCCCCGGAAGCGGCAGAGGGCGGTCCGATCGCGTTCGTTCATGACGGAGACATTATCGAGCTGGACATGAACAACCGCACCATCACGCTGGAAGTGAGCGACGAAGAGCTCGAACGCCGCCGTTCCGAATGGAAAGGCTTTGAGCCGAAAATCAAGCGCGGCTACCTGGCTCGCTATTCCGCAATGGTTACCAACGCTAGCCAAGGCGGCGTTATGAAACTTTAATATTTGCAGCGGGCGGAGGCATATATATATGCCTCCGCTTGTTCGTTGCCGGCGTCAAGCAAAAAAAGACTTTCCTTCAGTCACCGTGAGGTGACTGAAGGAAAGTCTTTTTTTATTAATTAGGATTATAGATTACACCAGCTTGCCCACCGTAGTCTCATCAAATGGTCCAGAGACGTTTTCCGATAACTCTGGTTCCGCAGCCCGCTTGCCGGCTGACGTATCGCTCGTCTTGGCGGCAGCGCGCTCCCGTCCGACGCGGCGAACCTTCTTCGACTCGTCTGCCCATCTCAGCAGCGTATCCCGCTCCATGATCAACATCCGAGGATTCAAGGATTCGCTATGCTCGCGCACCCGTTCGTTGCCGGCAGGGTGAACGACCCTAATCATAAACCGCAAATAAAGGTTTGTCGACCACGCGAATAGTCCTTTGGGCAGATCGAACATTTCGAAGCCCAAGCTCTCGCCTCCGCGGTGAATCATCGATACTCCATAAAGCGCCTTAACTTCGTCGCCTTTCGGAATCACAGCCAGCTCTCTAGCCATATCCGGCAGCACCTTTTCGATCTCGCGAATGATTCTGATCGCCACCTGCAGCGACGTCTTCGACTTCATCCCGGCTTCGACAAGCATACGGTTTTCGAAATGGATTTCCATGATCAGGTCTCCCGGTTTAAGCTCCCTGCCGTTCTGCAGCTTAAGCTCATAGCCGGAATACTTGCGAATGCGGTAATTGAAAAATCTGGCGCTGCCGATAGGACGAAGCCTGAATACGACGTGAAACAGCTTCTCCCATAGCATCCACAAGCCAATGACCAGTTTCTTGAGCGGGCCGACGGAGGCTTTCCGTTCCGCGCTTGCTCCCTCGGCAGCTCGACCTGCCTTTCTCTTCTTCGCAGCCCGCTCTGTCACCTCGATCATCTCGTCGATGCCGATAAAACGATAGCCCAGCTTCTCTCCATCGTTCAAAATTCTCTCCACCGCAGCAAGTGTATTCTCGGGCGCATCCCGGTCCGCGCCGAACGTGCTTCCGCAATCATGAAGCAGGAACACCTGCCCGGGCTTAAGCTTCCTCTTCATTCGGCGATACAACCTGTCTGCTCCGATCCGTTTCTTCCAGTCCCCGAACAACGACGTCCAGAGCACAATCTGAAGATGTCCGAGCCGGGCGTAATCGAACACGTTGACGATTCCCCACGGCGGACGATAATACATCGGCTTCTTTCCGGTAATCCGCTCAATCACGTCCGACGTCTGACGGATTTGCCGCTTTACCGTACCTGGGCGCATAAACCAGTTCATATGATGGACGTAGTTATGTATGCCCAGAATATGTCCTTCTTCGTGTATTCTCGCCACGATGTCCGGATACTTCTCCGCATTTTCCCCGACAACGAAAAAAGTTCCCTTTGCTCCGTGTTGCTTCAACAGATCAAGCAGCTTAGGCGTATATTCGGGATCAGGGCCGTCGTCGAACGTCAAGGAAATCCCGTCGGACGATTTCCCGTTCATAAACACTCTGTAGCCGAAAATCCGGCTGATCAACGCCGGCAAAAAAGCATAAAAAGTCAAAAAATAAAAACCGATCCAGAGGATGATTTCCATGCCTTCCCCACCATCTTGATTGCCATATTAGTTGTGCGCGCGGTTGTTAGCCCACCATATATTTTAACATATGCTCAGACAAAATAGGCATGCCAGTATGCATCTTTTTTGTTATCGTGTACAATAAACAATAAATGGATCGGCCAAGCTGCCCATAACGAATCGGTAAAGGAAGGCTGACAGATGCTATCACTGTACCAAAAATACTGGAGAACCGCTTTCGATCTAGGTGTAGTCGCGCTCACCGTATGGCTGACGATGTACATATTCAGCTACTTATACAATCTTGCGACGCCTGTATTTCTCTCCTTTCTCATCTTCTGGATCATCGAACCGCTTGCAAAACGGCTTAACCGCATTGGGCTCCCGAAATCGATCGCCACCGGCATCAGCATGTTGTTTTTTACGCTGATCATCCTTGCCGTTTTCTTTGGGCTCGGATATATATTTACGATTCAGCTTACACAGCTCGCGGACGATTTGCCGAAATATCAGAAGCTGCTTCAAGGCCAGGTCAGCTCCATCGCGGAACGGCTGCAGAACGAAGCCGAGGCGCTGCCGCCGGATATCGCTAAAAGGCTAAGCGATGCGGCCGCCTACGTGACCGATCTGGGAGCGAATTGGGCCGGCAAATTTCTGAAATGGCTCGTCGGCTTCCTTAGCTCTTTCTCCTCGTTTATTTTGAACATTTCGATCGCTATCGTCCTTGCTTATTTCCTCAGCTTGGAGATCGAAAGCTGGAAGAAGGTTTCGGCGGACAGAGCGCCCAAAACGTTAAAAGTGGCGTTTGAGTTTCTGCGCAACAACGTGTTCAAGGGCATCGGCGCGTATCTGAAAGCGCAAGGAAAGCTGATCAGCATTACGTTCCTCGTCATTTTCGTCACATTGCTGGCGCTCGGCGTGAACAATGCGTTTTCCATCGCTTTGCTCGCGGGCATTTTCGACGTGCTCCCGCTGCTGGGCGTCAATACGCTGTTCATTCCATGGATCGCTTATCTGTTCATTGTCGGCGACACGACGCTGGCCATCTGCCTTACCGTACTGCTGCTCGTCGTTACGCTGACCCGGCAATTTCTGGAGCCGAGAATTACCGGTCAGACCGTCGGCGTATCCGCCTTTACGATGCTTGCCTTCATGATGATTTCCTTATCTCTGTTTGGCGTGGCAGGCTTGATCCTGGCTCCGATTCTGATGATTTTGCTTAAAGCCCTGTACGATCAAGGCTACTTCCATAGTTGGATCCGGTTTCCGAGAGACGAATTTAATGTCCCCCCGCTTGCGCCGCAGCCTGCTGCCGATGAAGCTCCAAGCGCCGAAGCCCGTCCATAACGTTGCCGAACACTGTCGCGCCGCGGTTGCGCAGGCCTGCCGGCTGATCCTCGATCAGCACGGCGACTGCGTACCGCGGTTTTTGGCCTACGGGACCGTATCCGACGAACCAATGATCGTTTCTCCCCTTCTGCTTGCCCGCAAGCTCGGCCGTGCCCGATTTGCCGGACAACGGCCACGCGGCTCCCCTCAGAGCGCTTGCAGCCGTTCCCTCCCGTACGACCGCAAGCATGCCTCTGCGCAGCGCTGCAGCCGTCTCCGGCTCGATTCCTCCGTACTTCGAGGGCGCGGTTTGCACGCCTAGCGAAGCCATCAGTCCACCGTCCGCATAACGTACCTCCTTCACCAGCCTTGGAGCAAATGCGCGGCCGTCGTTCAGAATCGTCACGATCATATTCGCCGCCTGCAGCGGAGTAACCCTCACGTCCCGCTGACCGATGCCCGTTCCCGTCCTCGCTCCTCCATCCTTTGCAATTTGCTTGCTTAAGAACACCGATCCGGCTTCTTCTTCGTCCAGCAGCCGCAGAGGTGCGCCATCGGCAAAACGATCGGTATGCCAGCCGATTTGTCTGGCAAAGCCCAACCTCTCCGCCGTAATTTGCAGCCAAGCCGGGTCCAGCCGCTCCGCCAGCGTCGCAAAAGCGACATTGCATGACTGCGCATAGGCTTGCTCAAGCGTCAGTCGGCCGTGTCCGCCTTTTTTCCAGCACTTGAGCCCGTATTTCCCGTAATGGCCGTTGCAGATGAACGTTTCGTGCCATCCCGTCACTCCCGCTTCAAGCGCCGCTGCCAGCGTCACCGTCTTGAACACGGAGCCTGGCGGCACGGCAGTGACTGCGTGATTGCGCTCATCCGTACCGTTGGCGCCAATATGATACGGGTCCAGCTGCGGAAGAGACACCATGGCGAGAATGTCGGCATTTGCAGCATCCAGTACGACTATCGCGCCTTTGCCGATTCCGTATTCTTTCATTGCAGATTCGGCTATGCGCTGAACGTCCAAATCCAGCGTAGTCTTAACCTGCAATGGAAAATGAGGATTGTCGTCGACGTTCAAGCGCAAGCCTAATCCATCCAACGGTCTTCTCGCGGCATCCGTTACCTGCTTTACCGTTGTCTCCGCTCTTCCTTGCAGCAGGCGGTCCAACGATTGTTCAAGCCCGGATCCGCCGAGGGGCGCCGTCAGCTTCATTCTTTTCTTGGCAATTTGGTCCCCGTACAGCTGCAGCGCGTGCTCGGGATGCTGTGAGATATATCCGATCGCATGAAGAGGCGTTATCCCTGAAGGGTATCGATTCGAATAAGGCAAAACGGCAACGCCAAGCAGATGCGCCCGTTCCACCAGATGAATCTGCTTCGAAGTCAAATCGACGGCTTGTCCAGAGCCTGGAATCCGCCAGACGGCAGGCTCTCGCAGTCTGCTCCACCAAGCTGTCAGCTCAGCCGGCTCTACGCCCAAGCTGGATGCCAGCTCGCGAATGTCCCGCTCGGCCCCTCTCGGCTGTCCGTTGTTCGGAAATGCCGCCAGACTTTGTACTGTATTGCCTGTCAGCAACCGCCCTCGGCGATCGCGAAACTGTCCCCGCCCGCTGTCAAGAAGCAGCGCGTCGGAATGCTGAAGAACGGCGTTGGCCTTCAGAGAGCCGCTTGCTCCCCTCGACTCTCCGCCCCATATTTGCAGCCATGCCAATCTTGCTCCCAGCACGCCGAACAGCGCCGCCAGCAGCACAAGCATCCGAAAAGCTCTTACGGCGATTTCCCGTCTCATCGCATTTGCCCCTTCTCTTTTTCTCCTTTCCCTAGCATTGCCATAATCGATATAGGTTGAACCTCAATCTAATGCGAAAAAAAGCCTCCTCCCCGTAAGCGGGAGAAGGCTTCTTCAGTGTGACTTAGGATACGGTAAAGCGGCTTAGCGATTCGCGCAGCTTGCCCGATACCGCCTCCAGATTGCTCGACAGTTGCACCAAACCGTCGCTGATGCTTAATTGCTCGTTGCTCAAGGAAGCAACTTCCTCGGAAGTAGCCGAGGCTTCTTCGGCAACCGCGCTAACATTGCTCATCGCAAGCGCAAGCGTACTCTGCGCGCCTTCGAGCTGACGTACGGAATCGGTACCTGAAGAAAGTCTGTTGATAAAACCGCTCATATTGTCCTGAACCGTCACGAAAATCTGATTGGCTTCGCGAACCGAATCGATCTGCTCCTGAAAGATCGGATACGCTTCGGACAATACGCTGACCGTTTCTTCAATCTCGCTGGAAATCTTTTCGACAATTCCGCCGACAACGCTGATCGATTCGCGAGACTGATCGGCAAGCTTGCGAATTTCGTCGGCAACGACCATGAAGCCTTTGCCCGCCGCTCCGGCACGAGCCGCTTCAATCGTCGCATTCAAGGACAAAATATTCGTCTGCTTCGTAATATTGCCTAGCACATCGAGAATTTTGCGAATCGAACCGGTGCTTTCCTGCAGCTTGTCGACCTTCTCGACCATCGAACGAGTCATTTCTTCCGTCTGTCCCGTCTTCTGAATCAAATTGTCCATGTAGACTGAGCCCGTACGGCCTGCTTCCTCTACTTCGTTAGCCGACTGCCCCATCTCGACGTTGGAATCGATGACGGATTGAACTTGCATGCCGATCTGAACGGTCAAATCCGAGCCCTTCTCCGCTTCCACCGCGAGATTCGTCGCGCCGTTGGCGATCTCTTCGGTTGCGACGGCGATCTCCTTGGCCGCTCCGGCCGTTTTGCGCGACGCATCGGACAGCGATGCGGCGGTCGCAAGCACCTCCTGCGCGGACAGGTTCGTCTGGCGGACAAGTCCGGTAATCTCTTCCATCATCCGGTTAAAGCTGTCGGATACTTGGCCGATTTCGTCCTTCTTGCGGATCGTGGAGCGAACGGTCAAGTTGCCGCGTTCGCCTTCGTTCATCAGCGTGCGCAGTTGAGACAGCGGGCGCCCGACCGACAGCATGACGATCGCTCCGATTCCGCCCGCGATCAGAGCCGCGATCAGGGACATCAACCAAGTCAGATTGCTGATGGCTTTAGCATCTTTAACAAGGAAGGAAACCGGAATGTTGCCGACCAGCTGCCAGCCGTTCATGAAATTCCCTGCCGACGACAGCACCTTCGTTCCGTCGACCGTAATCGTTGCGGAAGAATCCGCCTCCGGCAATTCGAATTCGTAAGGCGTTCCCATCTTCGCGGCATCGGGACCGTACACGATCGTCTTATCGCCGGCAACGATGAACGCCGAGCTGCCCTCTCCGAAGTTAACCGACTCCATCTGGGCTTCAAGCGTTTTGATTTTGATTTCCAGCATGAGCAAGTAGGGCTTTCCTTGGTTCAAAAGGCGACCTAGGACGAAGGTTGGCGTGCCGCGAGAATTGTCCAGGCCTTTGGTCAGGGTTGAAACCCAGACTGCCCTGCCGTTCGCTTCGGAGATCGTCTTCAGAAACTCCTGTCCCCGAACTCCTTCCTGATTCAGCATCGACCCGGTGGAGATAAACTGTCCGCCTTCATCCAACGGGATTAAGGAAATGCTCTCGTAGTTGGAATCGGCCATCGCTACGCTGTTCAATTTCTCCGTCAGCTGACGGGCCGTATCGAACATTTCGTAATCGTCTTTCGTAACAGCTAGAGTGCCAAGCAAACTGGTAAACTTAGAATCGGTAATAAACTGTAGCGATTGCCGCTCGTAGCCTTCTAGCATCAAACTGATTTTGCCGGCAGTCTGCATAGCGGTCTGACTGCTCGAATCGGCAACTTTCTGTTGAATAATCGAACTCGATTTGGAGTAAGAGAACCACCCCAGAATCAGAACGCAAGCCAAAATGCTGCAAAAGATAAGCAGAAAAAGCTTCATCCCGACGGAACGTATCGGATTTTCGAATCTCGTCTCCTTCAGCTGACCGCCAACCTTTTTGGATAAACCGCTCACAGAATCGGAAACTTTTTTCCAATCCTTCGCTCCCATTTTCTCACGCCACGATTGCTTCATCTGCTTTAACCCTCCAACTATGTAGTGACGACTGACTAGCGGCACAAAAAAATAGACTTGCAGAAACACAACAAAGTATATATCGGCCGCTTGTGTGGGTAAGTTTACCTATGTTTGACACATTCGACAAACCTATTTCTATTTCCTCTTATTTCTTTGGAATTTTCTCGAAAAATTTACCTTCTGTTAACTTTTTAGTGCAAGTTTGAAAAGCCCGGTTCTCAGCACCTAATAGGCGGAATGAACCGGACTTGTGAATAAGTTTTTTACAGTCGTTTGCGCATAATGTCGAGAGGAGCGACAGGCTGTTCGGTTTTGACAAGAATTTTCTGAAGGGGATGGCGGGCAACCGTCAACGCATTTCCTTCTTCGTCCGCAAGCTCGCCCAGACGCTGAACGAACTGCCGGCCTCCCGGGCCGAAAAATTCGACTTCCATTCCCGGGCGAAACGGACTTCGCTGCTGAACGGTGGCGATTCCCGACGCTTCGTCATAGTCGGTAACGACGGCCGCGAAGTCGTAGGGAGCAGGCTTCTCCTCCGGCTCGTAAATATGTTCCTCCGTTCCCGGCGTCGTATAGAAAAATCCCGTATTAAGCGGCCGATTCGCCGCCTTGCCGATCTCGTCTACCCATTCCTGCCGCAGCTCATAGCGCTCCGGATCGGCCATGTAGGCGTCGATCGCCTGACGATAGGCGTTCACGACCGAAGCGACGTAGTGGATACTTTTCATCCGACCTTCGATTTTGAAGCTGTCTACGCCCGCATCGATCAAATCGGGAATATGTCGAATCATGCACAGATCTTTGGAGCCCATCGTAAAGCTATTTTCTCCCGGCTCCATAACCGATTGCTCGTCCGCATGCAGGTCGTATTTCCAGCGGCACGACTGGCAACAGCCGCCTCTGTTCGAATCCCGGTCTGTGAAATGGTTGGAGAGCACACAGCGCCCCGATACGGAGGAGCACATCGCGCCGTGGATAAACACTTCAAGCTCGATATCTACCTTGGCTTTCATCTCGGCGATTTCATCCATCGTCGTTTCCCTTGCAAGCACGACGCGCGGCAGCCCTTCCTCTTTCCAGAAGCGCACAGCCTGCCAATTCATCGTCGACTGCTGCGTACTCAGATGGACCTCCAGCTTGGGCGCGACCTGTTGCGCCATTTCCACAATGGCGGGGTCGGCGGCGATAATGGCGGCGATTCCAGCGCTCTCAAGCTGGCGCAAATAATCGGCGATCCCGTCCAAATCCTCTTGATGTGCGTAAATATTAGTTGCGACGAATACTTTGGCTCCGTATTTGGCCGCGAATTCAACGCCTTCGCGCATCTCTTCGAAACTGAAGTTATCGGCGTTGGATCTGAGACCGTATTTCTGGCCGCCGATATAGACGGCATCCGCTCCGTAATGGACGGCAAACTTCAACTTCTCCAAGCTGCCGGCCGGCGCCAGCAGTTCGGGCTTGTCAAGACGCGTCCTCTTGCCCGCGTAACGAGGCTTAACGCCCGCTGCGACATGACTCATCGTCATTCCTCCTGATCTTAATCGTCAATATACCTGTTCTTTATATAAAAATCCGAAGCCCAGCTCTCTGTCCGGACTTTGCAGCCGCTGAATGCTCTCCAACGCCTCTTCATTTAATGTATATGCTTCGGGATCTCTCTGCCAGCGATCAAGAGCTTCGCGATAGCCTTTCAGCACCGTTTCGTTATATTCGGCTGATTTGAGCAACGGCTCGATATACAAGCTGTCGATGCCCGCGTTAATTATTTCGGGCAGCGCCTCAAGCAAACAAATGTCGTCGGGACTCATCACATGCGTGCCGTTCTCGTCCTCGTATACCGGAAATTTCTCGTCCGGACGCTCCGCTTCGACGAGGAAAAGCCCTTGGTCCGGCCCTTTGCGGATCAGAGTCGCTTCCCGACCGAGATGCTGCATGTAGCTCTCCAGAAGATTGCGGTGAGAATGATAGATGTTCGTCATCCCGTGCACTTGAACCTGAACCTCGATCTCCGCCTTCGTCTTCAGATCGACGATCTCCTCTTCGTTCAGCTCGCGGGCGATCACGGCGCGCGCGGCGCCTCTTCTTCCCCAATAAGCTGCGGAAGAAGAATTCGTTCCCGTCATCTCGGCATTCCAGAAAAGCTGCAGATCGGAAGCATGCTCTCGTGCGTACATCAGTATCGCAGGATCGCCGAAGACGACCGCATCCGCTCCGGCCTCTCGAACCGCTCGCAAATAATCCGGCAGTTCGTCCAGCTCGTGGTTGCGGAACAACTTGTTCATATTAACGTACAATTTGGCGCCGAGCCGATGAGCGAGCAGGACCGCTTCCTTCAGATCGTCCCGCCCAATGTCTCCCGGCTGCCGCATGCCGTATTTGGATTCGCCGATAAGAACCGCAGAGGCTCCGGCACGAATATATCGCTCGATCTGGTCGATGGAGCCGGCGGATATGAGCAATTCAGGAATAGCTGTCGTAATGGTTATGCACCTCCGGGAAATCTTCGACCCGGCAAGCTTTACCGCAGCATCTCAAAAATGCTGTGGAGCGGCTAGCCGGGTCGGCGCGCATTTCTTCGAATGCGAATGTTTATTGAACGGCGTTTTTCTCGCTCAGCTTAATATTCTTCTGATGCTGCGAGTAAGTTTCCGCGAAGAGATGGGTATTGGTTCCGTCCTTCTTCGTTACGTAGTACAAATAATCCGTTTGATCCGGATACAGGGCGGCTTCGATCGATTTAAGGCTCGGAGCCGCGATCGGTCCCGGCGGAAGTCCTTGATTCAAATACGTATTGTAAGGACTCTTCACCTTAAGATCCACTTCAAGCAGCCGCTCCTTTTGCTTATCGAGCAAATACTGGATCGTCGCATCGATCTGCAGCGGCATCTTCTTCTTAAGCCGATTCTGAATGACGCTTGCCACAATCGGACGCTCCTCGTCGGCGACGACTTCTCGTTCCACTAAGGAGGCGATCGTTAACAGCTGATGCACCGTTAATCCGCGATCCTCCATCACGCTGAGCCAGTCCTCCGGCAGCTGATCGAGCTTGCGGTCGAGTTCGGCCAGCATGCGGTTAATGACTTCCGTCTCCGTGCTGCCCGCCTTCATCTCGTAAGTGTCCGGGAACAAGTAGCCCTCAAGCGGATAACGAAGATCTGCGTTCGTCGGAAGCCCCTTGGTCCAGATCGATCCGGTCCACAGCTCCGGCTTATTCGCCGCCTCCATGAACTTCTCCTTGTCCACGCCTGCCTTCTCCGCAAGCCGCTCGGCGATCTGCGGCACGGTGAAGCCTTCGGGAATCGTGAACTTGATCGTCTGGGCGGCGACCGTATCTCCCTCGTTCAGCTTGGCGACAATCTCCTCGCGCGTCATCCCCGGAGTCAGCTCGTATTCTCCCGCCTGAAACCGCGAGCCCTCGCCCTCTAGCTTCAGCCAGCCGCTAAACAGAAAAGCGTTACGAATAAGTCCTTGTTCCTCCAACAGCTCAATGACTTTCTGAGCTCGCATGCCGGAAGTAATCGTGAATTTTACCGGTGAGGAAGCCGCAGCCGTCGGTCTCAGGCCGTTCCAAACATAGAACAGCGCCCCTCCGACCATGACCAGCACCAAGCCCAGTGCAATCAGGAACGACCAGAGCAGTACTTTGGGCTTGCGGCGCCGCACGGCCGGAACCGACGTCGTCGTCGCATTCGGCTCTTGCCCGGCAGGCTCGGCGGACGCGGAGCGATCCGCCGTCCTTCCCCGGCCGGGTCCCTCCGAACGCAAAGATGCGGAGCGGGACAATTGAGGCAAGCTGCCGCTCTCTGTCGCCGCAGCCGCCTCGCTTCTGTCGGCTTGCCTGCTTTTCTCGTCCGTTATCCTGTCACCGTATACGGATCTCCATCCCGTTGTCGGTTCATCGTCTTTATTCAAGCTGTTTCCCCTCCAGCACACCTGTCGTCACCGAGAAAAAGAGCGGTCGCCCGCTCTTCGATCGATGGACTTTACGGCCGCTCGTCGCTGCCGAACTGCATATCGTCGAAAGCTTCGGCGACAAGCTCCCACTCTTCCTCGTCCGCGACGGATTCGAGTTCAAGCTCGCCGTCGGAATTCGAGACAACTTTGAACACTTCGATCTCGTCGTCCCGCTGCATTTCCTTCGTTTGCAGGATCGCATAGCGCGTATCGGCCACAATTAGCTCGGCGGCAATCCGATAGGTCAGAACCGCTCCGCTGTCGGCCAACAATTCGACGCTGTCTCCGTAACGTCGGCTCAGCTCCGACAGCGATGAATCACTGCCGCCGCTCTCAGTCATCGGCTTCTCCAAACTCGCCGACCAACGTGTTGAACGTCTCTTCGACCATTTCCCATTCCGCAGGATCTTCAATCGGATAAAGCTTGATTTCGCCCTCATTATCCTCGTCGTAGCGGAAAGCGAACACTTCCTGCTCTTCTTCTTCGTCCTCGTCAGCCGGCACGACCATCATATACTTCCGGTCCGTGCCGTCATCGAGCTCAAAGCGCATAACGACTTCGAAAGGCTCGTCATTGCCTTCGTCGTCCGTAATATAGATCAATTCCGCTTCTTCTTCGTTATGATTCAAATCCGTCATGGACGATCCCTCGTTTCGATACCGAATCAAGATAGTTCTGCAGCAAAATCGCCGCCGCCATCTTGTCGATGACTTGTTTGCGCTTGCTTCGACTTACGTCGGCTTCGAGGAGCGTCCGCTCCGCGGATACCGTTGTCAGCCTTTCATCCCATAACTGCACCGGTAAATCTAGCTTCTGCCGAAGCTGCTCGGCAAATGCGATGCAATTTTCCCCACTTGGCCCGATCGTGCCGTTCATGTTCTTAGGCAGTCCGACTACGATCGTTCCGACCTCGTACTCGGCGATCAGCTCCGCGATGCGAGCCTCCGGATCGGCGACGACTTTCTTATCGATCACTTCCAGCCCTTGCGCGGTCCAGCCGAATAAATCGCCCATCGCCACGCCGATCCGTCTCTCTCCGTAATCCAATCCCATCGTGCGGCGCATCGTCAACGGTTTTGCTGAAGATAGAAGCGAACGAGCTCTTCGATCAATTCGTCCCGCTCCTTCTTGCGAATCAGGCTGCGCGCGTTGTTATGTCTCGGAATAAAAGCAGGGTCTCCGGACAGCAGATAGCCGACGATCTGGTTGATCGGATTGTACTCCTTCTCAACTAACGCGTCGTGCACCGTGAACAGAATGTCTCGCGACGAAACCTCGCGAGGGTCGGCCACAACATCAAATTTCATGGTTTGGTCGAAATGATTTTTATCCGACGTGCTCATCTCCAGCACCTCGCTTTCAATGACTGACTCTAACACCTAAATCCATCATAACATAATCTCCGTTCGACAGGAAATTAGTGGTTACGAAATCTGAGCCGAAACCAAAGACTCCGCAGCCTTCAACGCTTCAGCCAGCTTCGCCGGCTCTTTGCCGCCGGCTTGGGCCAGCTCCGGCTTGCCTCCGCCTCCGCCTCCGCAGATCGCGGCGATCTCCTTGATCAGCTTGCCGGCATGCAAGCCTCGCTTTACCAAATCCGGCGTCACCGCTACGATCAGGTTCACCTTCTCGCCGTCAACCGCCCCCAACACGAGAACCGCCGATTCGAGCTTGGTCTTCAGTTCGTCGGCAACTCCGCGCAGCGCGTCCATGCCGCCGGCATTCACTTGAGCGGCGAGCAGCGTCGCTTCGCCGACCTTCTTCGCCGAGGAGACGAGCTCCGCCGCTTCCAGACGACTGAGTTTGCCTTGCAGCGACTCGTTGTCGCGTTGTGCTTGACGCAGCTCGCCTTGCAGCGCTTCGACGCGTTTCGGCACATCGGCGACATTGCTCTTCAGCAGAGCGGCGGCATCCTTCAACAGGCCAAGCTGATCGTCGAGATAGCCGTATGCGTGGCGTCCCGTTACCGCCTCGATCCGGCGTACGCCGGAGCCGATGCCTCCTTCGCTTACGAGCTTGAACAGCCCGATCTGCGACGTGTTGCGTACGTGGCAGCCGCCGCACAGCTCGAGGCTGTAGTCGCCGACGCGGACAACGCGGACGATATCGCCGTATTTCTCGCCGAACAGCGCCATCGCGCCCAACGCCTTCGCTTCGGCGATCGGCTTCAGACTGATATCCAGCTCGGTTCCAAGCCAGATCTGCTCATTAACGCGGCGCTCGATATCGGCCAGCTCCTCGGCGGTTACTGCGCCGAAATGCGAGAAGTCAAAGCGCAGTCGTTCAGGCTCGACCAACGAGCCCGCTTGGTTGACGTGGCCGCCCAGCACATCCTTGAGCGCCCTGTGCAGCAGGTGTGTGGCCGTATGGTTGCGAATCGTATCGCTGCGCTCCGATGAGTTGACGGAAGCCGTTACCGTATCTCCAACCTTCAGAAGGCCTCCGGTCACGACAACCTGATGAACAGGTTGTCCGTGGGGCGCCTTGCTCAGACCGGTCACTTCGGCATTGACGCCGTCGGCCAGCAGCACGCCGCGGTCGCTCACCTGGCCGCCGCTTTCCGCATAGAACGGCGTACGGTCAAGCACGACCAGCACCTTCTGGTCAACTCCTGCGACGTCGACGAACTCGTCGCCCGCCACAATCGCCTGTACGCGAACTTCCGCGCTCAGCGCATCATAGCCGATAAACTCGCTCTTGTCCGTATAGTCGGCGAGCGGTCCTCCCTGCACCTTCATGCTGTCGGTCTCTTGACGGGCGGCGCGGGCGCGATCCCGCTGCTCCTGCATCGCCTTGTCGAAGCCTTCGCGATCGACGGTCATTCCTTGCTCCGTCGCGTAGTCCTCCGTCAAGTCGAGCGGAAAGCCGTAAGTGTCGTACAGCTTAAAAGCGTCCGAGCCGGAAATCTCCGCGCGCCCTTCGGCGCGAGCCTTGCCGCACAGATCGGAGAGAATCGCCAGACCGTCGGACAGCGTCTCGTGGAAACGCTCTTCTTCGGTGCGGATGACCTTCTCGATAAATTCCCGCTTCTCCACCACTTCCGGGTAGAAGCCGCCCATAACCTCGCCAACGGTCGACGTCAGCTCCCACAGAAACGGTCGGTCGACGCCAAGCACTTTGCCGTAACGGACAGCGCGGCGCAGCAGACGGCGAATAATGTAGCCGCGACCCTCGTTGGACGGCAGCACGCCGTCTCCTACGGAGAACGCCACGGTGCGAATATGGTCCGCGATGACCTTGAGCGCAACGTCGTGCTCTTCGTTCGCCTTGTATTTCACGCCGGCGATTGCGCTCGCGCGCTCGATAAGCGGCATAAACAGGTCGGTGTCGAAGTTCGAATCGACGTCCTGAAGAATGGAAGCAAAGCGCTCCAATCCTGCGCCGGTATCGATGTTTTTGTTCGGCAACGGCGTATAGCTGCCGTCCTTGTTATGGTTGAACTGTGAGAACACGAGGTTCCACACCTCAAGGAAGCGCTCGTTCTCGCCACCGGGCGTGCACTCGGGATCGGACAGATCGCCGTACTTGTCGCCGCGATCGTAGAAAATCTCGGTACAAGGACCGCACGGCCCTTCGCCGATATCCCAGAAATTGTCCTGCAGCTTCACGATCCGCTCGGCAGGGAGACCGATCTTCTCGTTCCAGTACCGGTAAGCTTCCTCGTCCTCCGGATAGACGGTGACGGATAGCCGCTGCGGATCGAAGCCGATCCACTCCGGTCCGGTCAGAAACTCCCATGCCCAGGTGATCGCTTCCTCCTTGAAGTAATCGCCGATGGAAAAGTTGCCGAGCATCTCGAAAAACGTATGATGCCGCCGCGTCTTGCCAACGTTCTCGATGTCGTTCGTACGGATGCACTTCTGCGAGTTGGTGATCCGCGGATTTTCCGGGATGACCCGGCCGTCGAAATACGCCTTAAGCGGCGCCATTCCCGCATTGATCCAGAGCAGAGACGGATCGTTGTGCGGAACGAGCGGAGCGCTCGGCTCGATTTTGTGGCCCTTGCTTGCGAAAAATTCAAGCCATTTGCTGCGGATTTCTGCTGCTTTCATCGGTTTCATAATCTCGTATCCTCCTAGGCGTCACCCAAAAAAAATAAAAAAACGCCCCTCAAAATCAGGGACGAATAGCTTCGCGGTACCACCCTGGTTATCGCTTGCTCATGAAGCGATCTCCTCTTGACGGGATAACGGCCCTGGCCGGCGGACTTGCCTCCGCACTCCGGAGCGAGCTTTCCCCTGCCCTTCGCAACGAAGATTTTTCCAGCCGTGTCCGCGTCGCAGTGGCGACGTCCCGAACCCGAAATCTTCTCTCTGGCGATGCGGACTGCGAGGTACTTATGCTCCGTCAACGTGTTGCGTGATATGTTGCTATACCACATTAAATTATAGACAAGCGCGTTCGGCGCTGTCAAACGGTTTTTCGATGAATATAGTAGGCGGATACGTGCTGTACGACCACTTTCATCGCCGCATAGAACGGAACGGCCAAAATCATTCCCACGATGCCTGCCAACTCTCCTCCGATCAGCAGCACAAGAATGATCGTGAGCGGGTGCATTTTCATCGATTTGCCGACGACCTGCGGACTGATCACGTTGCTCTCCAGGTTTTGGCAGATCATATTCACGACAATGACCATCAACACCATTTTCCAAGAAATCGTCGTCGCCATAATAAGCGCGGGCAGCGCCCCGAAAAACGGACCTAAGTACGGAATAATATCGAACAGCGAGACGAATCCGGCCATCAGCAGCGGATAGGGCATGCCAATAATCAAATAGCCGATATAAGCGAGCACTCCGACGCAGACGGATACGATCAACTGACCGCGAATGTAACTTCCGAGAGCCGCATCGATTTCCTTCAGCAGCCTTACCGCGTGTTTGCGCCTCGTCCGGGGCACATATTGCAGCGCCGCGCGCTCGAATACGTCCAGATCCTTCATCATATAGAAGGCGAGAAAAGGGACGATCATGGCGATAAACAGCACATTGACGACGGAATCGATGTTGTTGAGGAAATTCGCGATCCATTGCTCGACCCGCTTCTCCAGCGTGCCGATCGATCGGTTTATGCCGTCCCGGACAGCTTCCGGAAGCACATTGTTGTTATTAAAATGGTCGACAAACCCTTGCGCCTTCATTGTCAACTCGGGCATATGCTCGTTGAGCTCCTCCACCTGGTTCATAAACATCGGGATGACGTTCATCAAAATCACGACGGATACGGAAAGAAAAACGGCATAGATAAGCAGCACCGCCGCCGTACGCGGAACTTTGCGATCATGCAGCATGTTGACGATCGGGTTAAGAGTATAAGAAATAATCATCGCGACGAGAAAAGGAGCCAGTACCGCTTTGAGAAAACCGTACACCGACATCAGCATCGGACGAACGAGCACAATCAGGAACAAAACGACCAACAAGAGGATCGCATACACGAGCACGCGGAACAAACGATTTTTCGTGAACGTCTCCATCTCCGCACCCCCTCCTTCGCCCGCTGAACCACAGGACGAGCATCCCTTCCAGTATATGCACTTGTCCGCGCGAGTAAACCAGAGACCGGTATGCAAGGGCCGCAACCTTTCTTGCGTCATTTTTAATTCTGACAACTATGATGTCAGGATTAGTGTAATATGATCTCATTCAGATGATCCTGACGGGATCATTCGCAAAGGTGGCGATGGCATGAGATTAAACCGCTTGCTTGGGATGACGCTTGAGCTGATGGCCAAGCGAAGGGTGACCGCCGCGGAGCTTTCCGCCAAATTCGAAGTGTCTGTGCGCACTGTCTACCGTGATGTCGAGTTGATCGATCAGGCCGGCATCCCGGTCGCCTCGTTCACCGGCGCGGACGGAGGGTTTGAGCTGATGGACGGTTTTTTCTTGACCCGCCAGTACTTCTCCATGGAGGACCTGTCCGTGATCTACACGTTGCTAAAAGCAATGCAAGGAGCGCTGGGCAGCGCTGTAGCGCCCGCCATGCGGAAGTTGGCCAGCCTTCATCCGTCGCTAGGGTCGGACGAAGAATTGAGCAAAGCCGTCATCCTCGACATGAGCGCGACGGAACGCGACAGGGACATCGTTCATCGGTTGTTCCAAGCCATACGGCAATCGCGGATTGTCGAGCTTGCGTACTCGAGCGCTTCCGGCACACGGTCCGAACGCCGCGCAGAACCGCTCAATCTCCTCTGGGAGAAAGGCGTCTGGTATTTGGAAGCTTACTGTCGAACGCGCCAAGCTAAACGGTATTTTCGGATTTCTCGCATCGAACGCCTACTTGTGACGGAGACGACGTTCGCTCCCCGAGCTCTTCCGGACGAGCCTGAGCGAGATCGCCAGTCGGGCATGCAAGCTCATCTGCGCTTCGATAAATCGGTCGCCACACGCGTGCTCGAACAGTTTCCCGGCGAAATCAACTACCAGGGGGATCGCATCGACGTTCGTACGACCTTTTACACCGAAGAGTATGCCCTTTCCGTCATTGCCAGCTATGGGACGAAGGTGTACATTGTGTCGCCGGACGAATTGCGCGATTGCGTTCTCTCCCATATCGAAGCCATCCGCCGCCACCATCAAAAAAGAAAAGAACGAGGAGAGATGTAAAGTGACGATTTTAGTTACTGGGGCAACGGGAACAGTCGGTCGGCATGTGACGGAATTGTTAGTCGAAAAAGGGGCTGCCGTGCGGGCACTTTCGCGTAATCCGGCGGAGGCTCGGAGCAAGCTTCCCCAAGGCGTATCGATCGTTGCGGGAGATTTGATGAAGCCGGAGTCACTACTCGAAGCGCTTCAGGGTGCGGAAGCGATGTTCCTGATCGTTTCCAGCGACGAGCCGGAAGCCGATCTTAACACCGACCCGGGAGTGGTGAAGCTGGCGGAAGCTGCCGGCATAAAAAGAGTCGTCGTGCTGGTCGGTTATGAGGAAGGGGCAGCCGAACAAACGCTGCAAGCAAGCGGCATGCATTGGACCCTGGTGAAACCGGCCGAATTTATGGCGAACGCGCTGTCGGACTGGCAGCAAACGATTCGTACGGAAGGCGTCGTACGGGAGTTTCACGGAGCCGCACTTAGCGCCAAGGTGCATGAAGGAGACATTGCCGCAGTCGCTGTCGCGGCGTTGCTGGAGGATGGGCATCACAGACAAAGTTATATGTTGACAGGGCCGGAAGCGATTACGCGCAGGCAGTCGGTCGAAGCGATTGCGGCCGCAATTGGGAAGCACGTACCGTTTATCGAATTGAGCGAGGCAGAGGCTCGGCAGCAATGGCGATCGCAAGGATACGACGAGGAAAGCGTGGATTTTTTCGTGCAGATGGCGATCCAACCGCCGGAAGCGGGTTACACCGTGCTGCCAACGATCGAACAGGTACTCGGAAGGCCGGCACGCACGTTCGCCGAGTGGGCTGTCGAGCATAAGCGGGAGTTCCTGTAACGGAAGGGGAGCAGAAAATGACGATCGCCATCGAAGCGCAAAATTTGCGCAAATCGTTCAGGGGACGCGAAGCGGTGCGCGGCGTAGACCTATCGATCCGAAAGGGAGAGCTGTTCGCACTCCTCGGACCGAACGGCGCCGGAAAATCGACAACCATCCATATGCTGACGACGTTACTCCGCCCGGACGCCGGCAGCGCGCGCGTCTGCGGCTGGGACGTTTCGAACAGCCCTGACGAGGTGCGAAGGCGCATCGGCGCCACCGGTCAATTCGCGGCGCTGGATGAAGCTTTGACAGGAAGGCAGAATCTTGTGCTATTCGCCGGTCTTTACGGCTATTCAAGCAAGGCTGCTCGCATGACTGCTGCGGAACTGCTCGCGGAGTTCGGTCTTACGGAAGCGGCCGATCGGACGGTCGACACTTATTCCGGAGGCATGCGGCGCCGCCTGGATTTGGCCGCCGGAATCCTCTCGCAGCCGGAAGCACTGTTTCTAGACGAGCCGACTACAGGGCTGGACCCGCAGAGTCGGCATGAGCTGTGGGAGGCGGTGCGCCGATTGGCGCAGCAAGGGACGACCGTGTTGCTGACGACGCAGTATTTGGAAGAAGCCGATCGATTGGCCGACCGGATCGGTTTCATTGCCGATGGCCGCATCGTCGCCATCGATACGCCGGAGCGCTTGAAGTCTTTGGTTGGAGGCAAAACACTGACCATTCGCCTTGCGGAAGGAAGTGATCCCGGCTCCGTCTGCAGCTTACTTGCCGTCGAGCACGGCCTTACCGTCCAACCTTGCGGGGAGTGCCAGACTCTTAAATTGTCCATACCGGAAGCTTCGCTGGCTCATTCCGTCATCGCTACCCTGCTGCAGCATTCGGCGGCAGTCGTAGATTTCGCGTTGGGCGAACCAAGCCTCGATGACGTATACTTTGCCCTGACCTCCGGACGCTGCAAGGAGGCTACTTTATGAGCTTTTTCGCAACGATGGAAATACAACAACCTACCCGCCGGTATCCCGGTCGTCTGGCCTCGACGACGCTATTCGCCCGGAGAACGCTACATCATATGGGGAACAACGGCTTCGGAATCGCCATAGAAGCCATTTTGTCGCCGATCGTAATGCTGCTCCTCTTCGTCTTTCTGTTCGGCGGAGCAATCGCCGGTTCCACGCAGGCGTACATCCAGTACTTGCTGCCTGGCATCCTTATGCTGACGGTTATACCGTTGACGGTGTACAGTGGAACTACATTGTGCTCGGATATCGCCAAAGGCGTCTACCTTCGGTTTCGCACGATGCCGTTCTGGCAGCCTGCCGCCATTCTAGGCTCCATCGCAGCCGAAGGATTGCGTTACATCGCCGCCCTGCTCGCTGTCCTGGCGACAGGAACGGCGCTTGGATTCCGACCGGAAGGCGGCATTGCAGGCGTGGTGCTTGCACTATTGTACGCCCTTTTGTTCTCTTATTGCATCAGTTGGATCTTCGCGCTGATCGGCAATTTGACCAAGCGGCCGGAGACCGTATCCGGCACGAGCATGATGATCATGTATCCGCTCCTGTTTGCCAGCAATGTGCTCGTCGACACCTCGTCCATGCCCGGTTGGCTGCGGACAGCGATCGATTGGAACCCGGTCAGCATCGCTGTAAACTTAATGCGGGGATTACTGCACGGGACGTGGGACGCAGTTGGCCTGATAACCGGCATAGGATTACCGCTCATTCTCGCAGCCGTATTTGTCCCGCTGACGTTGTATGTATATCGAACCCGAGATGCCACGTAAATTGAAAAAAACTACGACTGACCAAAATACAGAGTGTGTGAGTTAATTGGGCAGTCGTAGAAAAAAAGCGCCCCGTCCCCTGTTCCGGGGCGGAGCGCTTCTTCTCTTTACATGCCGTTCGCGTGAATATGGGCCGGGATCGCTTCCTCGAAGAACAAATCGTCGAGCGAGCTTAATGTGCCGTCCTCTTCCACCTGGTAAACCGACATCTTCTCTCCGTTAACCGTCAGCTCGATAAAACAGCTCCAGCAATAAAATTGATGGGAACCGATTTTACCGATATCTTTAGAACTGCAATTCGGACATCTCATCATCCGTCTTCACCTGTCGCTTTCCACGTCGGCTCTCTCGTCAAAATCCGTTCGTAAGAAGCAGGCACCAATATGGCGTCGTCGCCCAGCGTCATCTTATCCGATGCGTCAGGCAGAAACAGCTGCCGTCTTCCTTCCATCACGTCCGCGAGAAACCCGTCCGTCAACTCGTATCCTATTATTTGTGTACCCTCGGATGGCTTAAAATAAACATCCGATACTTTGCCTAAATATTGTCCTTCAATCGTATAGACTGGCATATCCTTCAAGCGGACGATTCCGGAATGGAACGTCCTTAGCAGCTCTTTGCCGTTAATGGACGCGACAGCCGCTGCGTTGCGAATCAACAAAGCGTCTTCGCCAAGATGAACGATATCCTTCCAATAAACAATCTTGGACAATTTGCGGAACAGTCCCGATCGCGTGTGCCTGTCCAGCACGACTCCGACCAACCGCCAAAATTCGTCAAACCACAAATCCTTGATTTTTCCGACGCATTTGCCGCTCTCGAACAGCACCGGCAAACCGAGAATGCGCTCCACTTGAAACATGCGGGCTCCTAACTTCAGCGTCTTGTTATGTATTACGCATAACGGGCTGAAATAGTTGCAATAATTTTCACCATTTTTTCGGCTTCATCTGTAGTATTACCCAAACCGAAGCTGAAACGTACAGCGGAAACGATTCTGTCGGAAGGAAGATTCATGGCCTCAAGCACATGGGAAGGTTTCAGGGAGCCCGAATTGCACGCGGAACCGCCGGAAGCGGCGACGCCCGCGAGATCCAAATTCATCAGCATGCTTTCGGAGGAGATGCCGGGAAAACTCACGTTGAGCACATGGGGAAGCCGGTCATCCTGATGGCCGTTTACGACAAATCGCTCTGGTCCGAGCTGCTCCGACAATTGCCGCAACACCTCGGCTCTTATGCTCTCGGCGTGCTCCCAGCGGTTGTGCCGATTGAGGCAAGCCAGTTTTGCCGCAGCGGCGAATGCCGCAATTCCGGCAACGTTCTCCGTTCCCGCCCGGCGGCTGCGCTCCTGAGAGCCCCCGTAGAGCATCGGCAGCCACGGCGTCCCTCTGCGTACGTATAATAGGCCTACGCCTTGCGGGCCGTTGATTTTGTGGGCCGACACGCTCAACAGATCAATCGGAAGCTCGCGAAAATCAATCGGCAAATAGCCGAATGCTTGTACCGCATCGACATGCATGACAGCGCCGTGTCGCCGTGCGAGTTCCCCGATCTTGGCGATCGGCTGGAGCGTGCCCGTTTCGTTGTTGCCGGCCATGACGCTGACGACCGCGGTGTTCTCGTTTATAGCCGACTCCGCATCCTCAAGTCGAACTACCCCGTGTTCGTCCACAGGAAGAATCGTCAACTCGAAGCCTTCCGCTTCAAGCTGACGGCAGGCGTTTAGTACCGCATGGTGCTCGACCGCCGTCGTGACGATTCCGCTGCGGCCTTTCAGCCGCTGAGCGCGCGCGGCTCCGAATAGAGCGGAATTATCGCTCTCCGTTCCGCCGCCCGTGAAGACGAGCTCCGTCGGGGAGCAGCCAAGCGCCTCCGCGAGCGCGTCCCTGGCGACGGAGATTCGCTCCCGCGCCGCGCGGCCGGCCGCGTGAAGGCTGGAAGGGTTGCTCGGTCCCGCAGACGCAGCCTCGACGTAAGCCTCAATTGCCGCCGCATGCATCGGAGTCGTTGCCGCATGGTCGAAGTATATGGAATTCAAGCCGCGCCCCTCGCTTCACCGATCTTTTTGAACTATCGCTTATTAAATGTAGAACATGTAGTTGTTGAGCTTGTCCTCGCCCTTGAACGTGATCAGATCGTGAAGCGTCGTCGAGTCGAGCACTTCCGCGATGCTGTCGCGAATTTTGAGCCACAAATCGCGTTTCGCCGGATCGTCCTCTTCAGTGAAATCGACCGGACTGATCGGACCTTCAAGAATACGGATGACGTCTCCGGATGAGATCGTCTCCGGATCCTTCGAGAGAATGTAGCCGCCATACGCACCGCGCACGCTCTTGACGAGACCTGCGTTGCGCAGAGGCGCAATCAGCTGCTCCAAGTAGTGCTCGGACAGGCTGTTTTTCTCTGCAATGCTTTTTAATGAAATCGGCCCTTCGCCGAATTTAGCCGCAAGCTCCATCATGATCGTTAAGCCGTAGCGGCCTTTAGTCGAAATTTTCAATTCGAACACCTGCTTTCATGCCGTCGTCGGAAAATGGAGGGTATCCCCATAATAAATATATGTTATCACAACTATTCTCTTTGTGGGCAAAAAAAACGTGACATATTCATGAAACGCCCGGTTATGTGAGAATTATTATACTTTGTGCTAAAATAAATAAGTTGAATGTTCTTAATGAGGTGAAGCGGATGAACAATCTAGAGGCCTATACGGCATCGCTGGAGGCACGGTTCCCGGATCCGTCCAAAGTGCGCGTCGTCGTCGGCATGTCCGGAGGCGTAGACTCCTCGGTGACCGCACTGCTGCTTAAAAGACAAGGCTTCGACGTCGTCGGAGTATTTATGAAAAACTGGGACGATACCGACGAGTTCGGCGTCTGCACGGCGGAAGAAGACGCCGAGGACGTGCGAAGGGTATGCAGCCAGATCGGCATCCCCTGCTATACGGTCAATTTCGAGAAAGAATATTACGACAAGGTCTTCGAATATTTCCTCGCCGAATACCGGGCCGGCAGAACGCCTAACCCGGATGTCATGTGCAATCGCGAGATCAAGTTCGGCGAATTTCTGCAGAAGGCGCTTGAGCTTGGCGCCGACGCCATCGCTACCGGTCACTATGCCCGGCTTGAGCTGCGCAGCGGCAAATACGAGCTGCTCCGGGGCGTGGACTCGAACAAGGATCAGACCTATTTCCTTCATGCGTTGAATCAGGCCCAGTTGTCTCGCGCCATGTTTCCGATCGGCCATCTGCAGAAGCCGGATGTTCGCAAAATCGCCGAAGAAGCCGGCCTCTCTACCGCCAAGAAAAAAGACAGTACGGGCGTCTGCTTCATCGGCGAACGTAACTTCAAAGAGTTTCTTAGCCAATACTTGCCGGCCAAGCCGGGCAATATGGTCGATCTCGTCAGCGGCGAAACGAAAGGTCGCCACGACGGGCTCATGTACTATACGCTCGGCCAACGGCAAGGTCTCGGAATTGGCGGCTCGGGAACGGGCGAACCGTGGTTCGTCGCAAGCAAAGACTTGGAGACGAACACGCTGTACGTCGTCCAAGGGGACGCTCATCATAGTCTCTACTCCGTCGGCTTAACCGCCACCGGCGTCAACTGGATCAGCCCGGACAAGCCTGTTAGCCCGGTTCGCTGCATGGCCAAGTTCCGCTATCGTCAGCCGGATCAGGGCGTCACCGTTACGCCTCTTGGAGGCGGAGAGTATCGGGTCGAGTTCGACTCGCCGCAGAAGGCGATTACGCCGGGACAAGCGGTCGTTTTCTACGATGGCGAAGTGTGTCTTGGCGGAGGTACGATCGATCTGGTTCATATGCTTGAACCGGCAGCAGCGCAATAATCGCAAGCTACTGCACAGCGTTTCGGATGCTTGTCCCGCTAAAAAGAGGCCTCTCGGCCTCTTTTTTGTCCGTTATGAAACCCGTCCGGCGCTCTCGGGTTGGCTTAGCTCAGGCGCTCCATCTCTTCGTCGCTGATCTCGAAATTGTGGTACACATCCTGTACGTCGTCGTTATCCTCGAATGCGTCCATCATCTTCATCAGCTTCTCGGCATTTTCGCCTTCCGCAGCCACCGTATTTTGCGGAAGCCAGCGAACGCTTGCCGTCTCGAATTTGTAACCCGCCTCTTCCAGCTTGCCTTTCACCGCTTCGTAATCCTCCGGCGTAGACAAAACTTCGAAGCTCTCGTCGCTGATGACGACGTCCTCCGCTCCGGCTTCCAGCGCTTCCATCATAAAACTGTCTTCATCCGGCGAGCTCTCGTCGCGAGGAATGACGAGCAGTCCTTTATGATCGAACATATAGGATACGCAGCCCGATTCTCCCAAATTCCCGCCGCGTTTGCCGAAAATCGAGCGAACGTCCGAAGCGGTCCGATTGCGATTGTCCGTCAGGCATTTCACCATGATCGCCACGCCGCCCGGTCCGTATCCTTCGTACATAATTTCCTCGTAGTCGTCTCCTTCTCCGGCTCCTGCCGCTTTCTTGATCGCTCTGTCGATATTGTCGGCCGGCATCTGGATCGCGCGAGCGCTGGCGATGGCGCTTCTGAGTCCGTAATTGGATTCCGGATTCGGGCCGCCCTTGCGCGCCTGCACGTAGATTTCACGTGCCAGCTTCACGAAACGGTTGTTTTTAGCTTGATCGGCTTTCCCTTTGCGGTCGGCGAACAGCTTGAATTTTGGCATAACTTTGTACCCCCAGGGAACATAGGAATTGAATCGATAAAAATCACCAATTATTTTACCACTTGGGCTGCCATACGGTCAAAGGGGGAGGAAAATACGGGGCAAGCCATGCCGTTCAAATACACCGCACAGTCTGATCCCGCCGCTTTCCCCCAACACAAATAAACAAAACCCCTGGTAGACACCAGGGGTTTCGCTGCTGTGCGTGATATGAGAAGCAAGCCTGCTCACAGACTTACAGTTTAACCACGTTGGAAGCTTGAGGGCCGCGATTGCCTTGCGTAATTTCGAACTCAACTTCTTGACCTTCTTCCAAAGTCTTGAAGCCATCGCCTTGGATTGCAGAGAAGTGAACGAATACATCGTTTCCGTCTTCTACGGAGATAAAGCCGTATCCTTTTTCCGCGTTAAACCATTTTACTGTTCCTCTCAAATGAAAAACCTCCTAAAATCTCGCCGTCGATCGGCGAATACGATGATTATAACCGAAATTACCCTTTTTTGCAATATATTCTGGCCGTAAATTATCCATTCTTTAGGAGCTTTTCAGCCTTCACCGCTCCCTCTTTTAACCAGTTTCAATAGCGGACTGCGGACGGGCGTAAACGGCAAACCCGCCGGAAGAAGCTCATGGGAGGCGACGTCCGCCAGCCCTTCGATAACCCTATTCAAAAAGGAGCATGGCTCCCATTTTAACGTGACAAGCGGATACACTCTAAGCTCCCCGCCGGGACGAAGTACGCGAATGAGCTCCCGCAGGGCGGCTGCATGAAAATGCTCGTCAAAAGCATCGGCATATAAAAATAGAAAATGACTGCACAGAGCAAGCTCGAACGTATCGTTCTCGAACGGCAACCCGGGAAGCGCGGCAGCGAAATATCGCGACCAAGCATCCTCCTTGCGGAAATCCTCCGCGAACAGCGTCATGGATCGTTCCCGGATCTCGCGCTGACGCTCTGGAGAACCGTAATAGCTCCAATCAAAGCTCGCGGCCATCGCGGCAATTTTAGCCGAAGCGGTCTCGATCTCCTTGTACCCCGTTGCGATGATCTCATCCGTAATTCCTTCATAGAAAGGATCCGCAGCCATCGCTCGTACGCCCTTCGCATGCAGGTGAGCGGTAAAGGAGGATGCTCCCCCCGCTACATCGAGCACGGGGCCTGTCAAATTCGCAGGGTCCAGCTTAAACATGGCGCAGTACTCGTCGAACGAACGGCAGGTCGAGGCGACCCCCGTCTGCGGATACGCCGGCACAGCTTTTTCATTTGTCATCTGATTCCGTTCTCCTCTCGTCTCATCCATCTCATCTCAACTCGGCTGCTAGCTCCACCCGCCCTCTGGCGGATTTCATTGTAGAATCCCATAGATCATCCGCACTGTCAACCTCGATTTTCCAGCGTTACATTGATTTCTCTGTTGAACTCTTCTATGATGAAAAAAACGGCATTTGTTGCCCTAGCCCAGGAGTGTTCTATGTTCGCTAAACATACCGTCTATAAACATGATAACTACAATATGCTGACTGTAGAAGTTCAGGGCAAGACGCTGGTCGTCCGCGAAATTTCCGAGCAGTGGGGCGAAACCTGCCACAAGTTCCTCAGCCGCCCGGAAATGATGGATTGGGCCCAAAAACGATTTTTGCCCGAGGATTTCCCGGATGGCGAAGAAGGACTTCGCAGTACGATGGAGAAGTTGAAATCGATCTGATTTCGGCTCCATTCCGAATAGTTGAGATTGCAAAGGAGTCCGCCCTCGAATGAATAACGAAGCCAATCTGATCTTTATCATCTCGTCATTCTGCCTAGCCGTCGTGCTGATCTTGACCCGGGATCGGGTTCCCGAGCGAATGCGGCGACCCATGGCCCTTATTACGATTGCGCTTGTGCTGTTCGCTTTTTTCCTGATCGTCTATAACCTCTTCATTATCGGCGCTTAACAGGGGCATACTACTCCGGAAACTTATTCCAAGACCGGAGGCCCGTCATGAAGAAGCTTATCCTGCCGCTGACCGCTTCGGTCGCGGCGCTGTCTTTGCTGTGCACCGCCGTCTCGGCCGATTACGATCCATCATTCAGGAGGTTGAAGATGTCTATGAAACAAGTCGCCGCAAGATCCGAAGTGCCGCAGGAGCACCGTTGGAAGCTCGAAGATCTATATCCGAATCAACAAGCATGGGATGCCGAATACAGCGAGGTCAAGAAGCTGAAGGGCGAGATCGCCGCCTACCAGGGCAAGCTGCAGGATGCAGCCGCCATAGCCGGCTGCTTTGCTCTTGACGAGCAAATTTCCCAGCTGACCGAACGGCTTTACGTATACTCCAACATGCGGCACCATGAAGATATGGCCGAGCCGAAATATCAGGCGTTGTCCGACAAGTCCAAGAAGCTTAGCGTAGAAGTCGGCGAGGCGACCTCGTTCATTACGCCCGAAATTCTCGCCCTGTCCGAACAGCAATTGACCGGGCTCATCGCCGATCCGTCTCTCGCCAAATACAAGCGTACTCTGGAGGAAATGCTTCGTCAGAAGCCGCATACGCTCTCCAAGAGCGAAGAAGCGCTGCTGGCCCAGGTCGGCAATGTATCGCAAGCCCCTAGCACAATCTTCGGCATGTTGAACAATGCCGACCTGAAGTTTCCTAAGGTGAAAAACGAGCAAGGCGAAGAAGTCGAGCTCACCCACGGTAGATACATTCAGTTTCTGGAAAGCAAAAACCGGGACGTGCGGCGGGACGCCTTCAAGGCGATGTACGACACGTACGGCAAGTGGCGCAACACGCTGGCCGCTACCTTAAACGCCAACGTGACGAAAAACCTGTTTTACGCCAAAGCCCGGAATTATCCTTCCGCTCTGGAGATGTCGTTGTTCGGAGACAACGTTCCGCAGTCCGTCTACGATAACCTGATCTCGACCATTCATGAATTTTTACCGTTGATGCACCGCTATATGGACCTGCGCAAGAAGCTGCTTAAGCTGGACGAATTGCATATGTACGACCTGTTCGCTCCGCTCGTCGAAGAGTTCGACCTGAACATCACCTACGAGGAAGCGAAGAAAACGGTGTACGACAGCCTCTCTCCGCTTGGCGACAACTATCGCAAAGTGCTTCAGGAGGGCTTCGACAGCGGCTGGATCGACATCTACGAAAACCAAGGCAAGCGCAGCGGGGCATACAGCTGGGGCGCCTACGGCACGCATCCGTATGTGCTGCTCAACCATAACGACAATTTGAACAGTATGTTTACGCTCACGCATGAGATGGGCCACGCTCTGCATTCCTACTTCTCGGACGAGAGCAACGAGTATCGCGACGCGCAATATACGATTTTCTTGGCCGAAGTCGCCTCCACGCTGAACGAAGCGCTGTTGATGAACTACTTGCTGGGCAAGTCGACCGATCCGAAAGAAAAAATGTATTTGCTCACCTACTATGCGGATCAATTCCGGACGACGGTATTCCGTCAGACGATGTTCGCGGAGTTCGAGAAAATCATTCATGCGAAAGCGGAAAACGGAGAAGCGCTGACGCCTCAGGAGTTAAGCTCGATCTACTACGACTTGAACGTGAAATATTACGGCAAAGACATGGTTGTCGACAAAGACATCGAAATGGAATGGGCGCGAATTCCCCATTTCTACACGAGCTTCTACGTATTCAAGTACGCGACCGGCTTCTCCGCCGCGACAAGCTTTGCCAAACAGATTCTCGACGAGGGCCAGCCTGCCGTCGACCGCTACCTCGGCTTCCTGAGAAGCGGCGGCAAAGACTATTCGATCAACATTCTAAAAACGGCCGGCGTCGATATGTCCTCCCCTGAGCCGATTCGCCAGGCGATGAGCGTATTCGAGAATTTGATCGAACAGATGGAGCAAATGACGAAATAACGAAATAAGGCTGTTCCATAACCACTTCAAGTTGCTATGAAAGTTGATCGACGATAAAGGTCCGAGGGGGATGTACCTCCTTCCGCTGCTATACGCTCCTGAAACCTGAATGGGTAAACCCGTTACAAGGTTTCAGGAGCATATGAGGCAGTCTTCAGGCTAATCATGACCCACAACACTTCCAGATAATTCCTAGAAGTTATTCATGTAATTATCGAAGACGCTTTAGAAGCATACAATCCCCGATCTTGGTTGATTTATACGATTTTCCCTACAAACGTTCGTCGTTTGAGTCTGAGCCGAATTGCTTTGTGCGGTTTTTCCTACAAACGTCCGCCTTTTGAGTCTGAGCCGAGTTGCTTTGTGCGGATTTTCCTACAAACGTCCGCCGTTTAAGCCTGGTTCGAGCTGCGTTGTGCGGATTTTCGACTAATTCCCCTGCCTAACCTCATGTGTGTAAATAGATCCGTCGTAAAAGTTTAATATCCAATAAACTTGGAAACACCTCTTGAGGACCAGCCCTCTTTTCACAATTCAAGCAATTTCTTCCAGGCCTCCAGCCTGTCCTCCAAACCGCGGTAGTCTCGAGTCGGAATCGGGCTCGTGGACGGCATGCGAATCAACTCGCGGCTGCGCACCTCCGGATGATCCCCGAAGTGCTTGGTCAGCTCGGCCAACGACTTCGAGCCGTTGCAGACGATCGCCCGCACGTTCGGATAATCGGCCAGCAGACCCGGGATGTCGTTCGGGACCGCCTGGCGGATTTCGCTGTCCAGACTCCCCTTCCTTTCGCAGCTCGCGATCGTATCCCACAGAGCAACGCCGCTTCGAAGCGCGAATGCGAGCCGCTCCTCGTACGCTTCGTCCGGCTGCCTCCCGTCCCCGAATAAAGCGTATAGAATACGCCACATATAATTGCGCGGGTTCCAATAGTATCGATGCGCCTGCAAGGATGCGGCGCCCGGCATGCTGCCCAGAACGAGCATCCGGCACCCGAAATCGATGATCGGCGGGAACGAATGTACAATCACAGAACATTCTCCTTTCTATAGCCGATAGTCTTTCCCATCATAAGCCGCATACGCCAAAAAGCGCAAATCTCCAGATGAGATTTGCGCCGGCTTAAGCCATTGGCGACAGAACGGCTGTCCCGAATTCGAACGATCAGCCCTTGACGCTTCCCGCGGTCAGACCTTCGATAATCGTCCGCTGCAGGAAAGCATAGATGACCAGAATCGGCAGAACGCTGATGACGACCCCTGTAAATACGAGCGGATAACTCGTCTGGAATGCATCGCGGAAACCGACCATCCCTGTGGGCAACGTTTTAAGTGCATCCTTGCTGATAAAGAAATTGGCGAGCAAGTACTCGTTCCAGTTGCCAAGCAGGTTGATAATAAAGACAGTCACGAGCGCAGGCATCGTCAGCGGCAAAATGATTCGGATGAACGAGCGAATAACGCCCAGTCCGTCGACAATTGCGGCCTCTTCCAATTCCGACGGGATCGCCTTCATAAATGCGACGATGAGCAGCACGCTGAACGGCAGCGCCCCGGCGGTATACGGCAAGTATAGCGCCCAGTGAGTGTCCAGCAGACCCAGCTTCTGAATCAAAATATACTGAGCGATAAACAATACGTTTCCGGGAATGAGCATCCCGATCAGAATAAATTGGTAGATCGCTTTGCTGCTCTTATCGAATCTCATACGCGACAACGCATAAGCGGTTGCGGCGGCGATGAGAATCGCGGATACCGCTGCGCTTACCGACAAGTAGGCGCTGTTAAAGAAATACTTGCTGATTTTCGCTTGCGTCCAAGCATCCACATAGTTATCGAACGCCATCTGGACAGGAAATCCGAACGGAGCGGTAACAATCTGGTCGTTCGACTCCTTTAAGGACGAGAATAGCACGAACACGAACGGGAACAGAATAATGAAGACGTATATGAGCAGCAGCAGATGCGGCAAGGCTTTTTTGATGACTTTTGGCATTAGTACTCGATCCTTTCCTGCCGTCTGGCAATTGCGATTTGGTAAATCGCCGTCAGCAACAAGGCAATGACGAAGATCATAATCGAAAGGGCGGTACCATAACCGTATTGACCGTATCTAAGCGCTTTGTTAACCATATACGAGGCCATAACATCCGTCGCGCCCGCGGGTCCGCCGTTGGTCATGACGAGGACGATGTCGACGACACGCATCGCGCCGGCGATGGACAGCATGATAACTACCGATATAACAGGCATAATGAGCGGCGTTGTAATCCGGAAAGCTCTTTGGATGCCGGTAGCTCCGTCGATTTCCGCCGCCTCGTTGATTTCCTTAGGAATAGCCAGAATGGCTGCAAGCACCAGCACGATATAGAAGCCCATCCATTGCCAGGCATTCGTAACAAGTATGGACAGCATCGCCCATTTCGTATCGGACAGCCAGTAAATCGGCTCAATGCCGAACCAGCCCAGAAAATTGTTGAACAATCCGATACTCGGATGATACATGAATCCCCACAAAATCCCGATAATCGAGGTGGAAAGAATAGACGGCATAAACACCGTTGTTTTGTAGAAACCTTGGAGGCGCTTTACGCCGCTGATCAACAATGAGAACATAATGATCAAAGGAACTTGCACGAAAACGGAAAACAGGATGAAATACATGTTATTTTTGACGGAAACCCAAAAATCGTCATCGTTAAACGCTTTTTCAAAGTTGGCGAATCCCGTGTACTTGGCCGGACTTAATCCGTCCCAATTCGTCAGCCCGTAAAATAACGATTGAAACACCGGATAGACAAAGAAGAGGCAATACAATCCGATTGTCGGCAGGACGAAGAGCAGGTATACATATGGATTTCTCAGTGTTTTGTTCATGGTTCTCCCACCCTTGTGACATGAGAGAGGTATCGCCCGACCGGGCAGGCGATACCTCGTTCTCCGTTGTTTTCTAAACTATTTCAGAGCTGCCAGCTCACTGTCCAAAGCTTTCTGAATTTCTTCAGCCGCTTTTTCCGGAGTCGTTTTGCCTGCAATCAAGTTTTGGATTTGTTTTTCGAACTCGCCGTTAACTGCGCCCGGAACGAGGGAGTCGAAGTGCGGGAATACTACGCCTTCTGCTGCCGCGTTGGAAGCCAGAACTTGCTGCATAATCGGATTGTCGGAAGTCAGCTTGGACGCATCCACTTTCATGGAAGGCAATACGCCGTCTTCTTGGTAGCCGCGTACTTGATATTCTTCCGTGTACAGGTTTTTGATAAATGCTTTGATCGCCGCTTTTTCGTTGTCGTTCACGTCGGACGAGAAGCCGTAACCGTTATTTTGGTTAAAGTTAACCGCTTTTTGGCTGCCTTTGCCGCCTGGTACGGCTGGCATTGCGAAGTAGCCGACTTTGCCGTTCAACGCGGCGCCTACGCCGTCTGCGTTAAACGTGGAAATTCTCCAAGTACCGTCGAACAGGAATGCAGCTTTGCCGGCGATGAATTCGTTCGTTTGGCCCGTGTAGTCGATGCCCAGCTCGCCTTTGGTGAAGTAGCCTTTGTCAACCCACTCTTTGTATTTTGCCAGAGCCGCTACGACTTCCGGTTCCGTCATTTTACGGGAACCGTCGGCAACGCCTGCTTGAATGTCTTCTCCGGCATAACGCGGAATGAGCGTGTTCAGCAGCATGAACGGTACCCATGCCGCTTGCGAACCCATTGCGATCGGCGTAATGCCTTTGCCTTTGAGCGTCGCGAACGCAGCTTCAAGCTCTTCGAGCGTTGTCGGAGCGGCTAGGCCGTTAGCCTCCAAAATTTCTTTGTTGTAGAACCAACCTTCGGATCCGGCGCCGATCGGCAAGCCGTACACTTTACCGTCTACTACGAATGTAGAATAGTCCGTGAACTTATCTTTGATGCCGAGCTCTTCGATAATCGGAGTCAGGTCAAGCAGTTTGTTGGCGCGAGCGTATTTTTGTCCGTCGCCAGGACCGCCGAACAAGTCGAAAATTTTCGGAGGGTTGCCGGCTGCCATCTCGGCCGGAAGCTTGGTAAAGCGGTTGAAGCTGTCCTCTACGGCATCCATTTCGAAGTTGGCGCCTGGCACTTCGGTCTCGGCCTTCTGTACGACCTCGTCCAAAATCGCTTTACGGAACTTTTGCAGTTCGCCGATTTGAATGTGACGAAGGGAGACGTCGAATCTTTCGACAGGAGCCGGCGCGGATTCGCTCGGGGCTGGGCTTGATGCGCTTGCGCTTGGGCTTGCTGCCGGAGATGCCGACGGAGATGCGTTGTTCTCTTTGTTGTCGCTTCCGCATGCGCTCAATACCGAGGATAACATCAGAACCGAAGCCGTTACTGTTACCAATTTTTTCTTCAACTTAGGACCCTCCTAAATGGAATGTGGTTTTGCTTACACCCTTATTGTACGTGCATTTTTAGCCAAAGTAAGGGACTTAAACAACTAACGGGGGGATAAGATCGTCTTGCTATATTTGTAGATTTTTTCCCCCCTATTCGACGTTTAACACCTTTGCACGCGGCATAGGACAAAATTCCCCCTTCCCAAAAACTAATTCCATTAGTTATAATATAAATGTAATTAGTTTTCGAAGGAGGATTTACTTATGAGAGCTACAACTTGGGGAAACGTAACCCAGCTTATTTTTATGCCGCGGCTCTTCCCGATGAATTGCTATCTTGTCGAGGAGGAGAACGGCATCACACTGATCGACGCCTGCATGCCTTTTGTTGCCAAGAAGATTCATGCCGCGATCAAGGAAACCGGCAAGCCGCTGACCCGTATTCTACTCACGCACGCCCACGAAGATCATATCGGGGCGGTGCCTTACCTAAAGTCGATCTATCCGGATGCGCAAGTTGGTATTTCCCGGAGAGACGCTGCGCTCCTGCGAGGAGATCGGGGGCTGCAGCCCTACGAAGCCCAAAGTCCGATCAAAGGTGGGGTACCCAAGCAGCCGCCATTCGAGCCCGACTTCCTGTTCGACGACGAAGAACGAATCGGCTCTCTGACCGCGATCGCTACCCCGGGTCATACGCCCGGACACTTCTGTTTTCTGGAAATTGGCAGCAAGACGCTGATTGCGGGAGACGCTTTTCAGACGAAAGGCGGCTTAGCCGTTTCGGGTCATCTGCAGTGGAAGTTCCCCTTCCCGGCCATGGCGACCTGGCATGCACGAACGGCAATCGAGAGCGCCCGGAAAATACTCGATCTGCGTCCCAACGCGCTTGCCGTCGGTCACGGCCCCGCCGTGCTTCAACCTGCTGCGGCAATCGAACAAGCGATAGCGGCCGCTCAAACCGCCTTGGAAAGGAGTAATGCCGGATGAGAGCCGGAATCAAGCCGGATTCGGTTGTCGCGGCTGCCGCCGCGATCGCCGATCGCGACGGCTGGGATCGAATTACGCTTGCGAGCGTGGCAGAGAATCTGGGCATCAAAACCCCCTCCCTTTACAACCACGTCGAAGGGCTGGCGGATTTGCGCCAGAAGCTGGCCGCCTATGCCCTTGCCAATCTGAAAGATCAGCTTCATGACGCTGCAATCGGGTATTCGAGCAAGCAGGCCTTCATTGAGGTCGGGCATGCCTACGTCCAGTTCGTACGGGAGCATCCCGGGCTGTACGAAGCGATCAATCGCGTCGTCTCGCCGAAGCCTGAAGCCTTCGAGCAAGCATCGGAAAGTATTCTGAATCTGTTCATTCGCCTGATGCAGCCTCTCGGCATTCTGGAAGAGGAAGCCGTTCATGCTGTACGCGGCCTGCGGAGCATGGTTCATGGCTTTGCCTCCCTCGAATCGATGGGCGGCTTCCAGATGAAAGAGGATTTGAAGGAAAGCTTGTCCAAAGCGATTACTTATTATATGGACGGAATAAATTGCAGCAGGATTCGACAATAATTTCGCGAATATTTGGAAAGGAGTGGTTAAGGAGTGACATCTTATGCGCAAAAAAGAGTTAAGTCCCGAAGAGCTGTTGAAGATCATCTTCGATTACACGTCTAAAATCGCCAGCGAACGGCAACTGAACGCCGTGCTTGTGCACATGGCCGATATGGGACGCGAATTAATTTTATCCGATAGATGCACGGTGTGGCTGATCGACGAAGAAAATAAACAGCTGTATACGACGGTGGCCCACGGTGTCGACGAAATTCGCATCCCATATGGAACCGGCTTCGTAGGAAGCTCGATCGTATCCGGGGAAGCCATCATTATTGAAGACGCCTATTCGGATCCAAGGCATAATTCCGAGAATGATCGCAAAACCGGCTACCGGACCAAATCGGTCATTACCGTTCCGTTTCGCAACAATGACGGACAAATTATAGGGGCCTACCAAGCGATCAACAAGCTGACCGAAGTCGACAGCTTTACTCTTCGAGATCTGGAACTGCTCTCCCTCGCCGCCTCCTATGCCGGCAAATCTCTGGAGTCCGTCATGCTCCACCAAGAAATCTACGACACACAGCGCGAAATCATCGCCAAAATGGGCGAGGTCGGAGAAATCCGCTCCAAGGAAACCGCCAACCACGTCAAGCGCGTAGCCGAATACTCCTATATTCTTGCAATCGCGCTCGGTCTGCCCCCAGCGGAAGCCGAGCTGCTGCGCACCGCTTCTCCCATGCACGACATTGGCAAAGTCGCCATCTCCGATGCCATCTTGAACAAGCCCGGCAGACTGACGCCGGAAGAATATGATGCGATCAAGTCTCATACCGACATCGGCTATCGCTTGCTGCAAGGATCCAAGCGCGAACTACTGCGCGCCGCCGCCGTCGTTGCCGAACAACATCACGAGAAATGGGACGGCAGCGGTTACCCCGCCGGACGAAAAGGAGAAGAAATTCATATTTTCGGCCGGATTACGGCCGTGGCCGACGTCTTCGACGCGCTCAGCGCGGAACGGGTGTACAAAAAACCGTGGCCGATGGACCGGATTGAAAGCTTCTTCCGCGAGGAGCGGGGACGGCATTTCGATCCCGCCGTCGTGGACGCTTTCTTTGCCCATTTGCCGCAAATCAAGGCGATCCGCGAACGTCTGGCCGACGTCGAAGAGAAGACGGAATAGCAAAATAGAGGAGTCTTCGCGGACAATGCGTCCGGTTGACTCCTCTATTTGCGTTTAAGGATGGATTGACGCCACGAAGCTGCCGATACTTTCCCCGTTCCACCTGGCGTCAAGACGGTCTCCGTCGGCTAGAGGGCCTACTCCAGCCGGCGTTCCGGTAAACAATACGTCTCCAGGCCCGAGTCCGTAATGCCGGGCGATGAATTCAGTCAGCGTTTGCAGATCGAATACCATGTCGCGAACGTTGCCCCTCTGGACCTCACCCTCATTAATCAGCAGAGTAAAGTCGTGCGCTTCCAGCTCTGCGGAACCGGAATAAGGCAACCAACGGCCGAGCAAAGCGGAGTTGCGGAAGCCTTTGGCCGCAAGCCACGGGTGCCCCTTCTCCTTCAGACGGGCCTGCACGTCCCGCAAAGTTAGATCCAGCCCAATGGTAAAAGCGGATGCCAGTTCGTCAAAGCGAATTCCCGGTTCATAAGGTCTGCCGATTGCGAATACGAGCTCCGCTTCGTAGTGAACGCTGCCCTGAGAGCCGGGAAGGATAATCTCCCCACCGTTCATATCTACTGCCGAATGGCTCGGCTTCGTGAAGATCATCGGGGTCGTCGGAACTTCGTTGCCCAACTCGGCGGCATGCAGACGATAGTTGCGGCCGACGCAATAAATATTGCGCAGATCCGCCGTTCTCATTTCGCTTAATCCGCGCATATTAGTCCTCTCCTTCGACAACAGCAAGCCAACGATCCGGATAATTGGTACATAGTTGGAAGGCTTCCGGACGAGCGGCCAGCCTTCCCAAATCGGAAACCGAGTTAACCGTCCACGCCATCACCTCGATCGACGCTTTGGCGGTCTGCTCAAGCAGCTTCTCGTTCAAGTGATAGAACCCGATCGACAGATAAGAGCAATCGAGCGAGATTAGCCGTTCGACCAGATCGTCGGGGTTGTCGTCGATAATAAGTCCGATTCTAAGCTCCGGGGCGGCTTTGCGCACGGCGCGCAAAATCGCCGGTTCAAACGACGTTATCGTATGTTCGGCTTCCATTTTCCGCGAGCGGATGACTTCAACCGCCCGCGAAGCGAGACGTTCGAAATCGGCATCGTCGCTCTTGAGCTCAATATTCAGCTTGCATCTTCCCGCCGCCAGATCGAGCACCTGCTCCAAAGTGGGAACGCCTTCCGACGAGAACGAAGCGTCCATCCAGCTTCCCGCATCCAGGCTCGCCAGCTGCTCCGCGCTATAATCGGCGACCCTTCCTCTACCGTTGGTTGTTCGCTCCAGCGTGCCGTCATGAATAACGACCGGAACCCCGTCCTTGGACAGGTGCACGTCCAGCTCCATCCACTTCACGTGGGGATGACTGAGCGCCAGCTTAAAAGCTGCCAGCGTATTTTCCGGAGCTTTGCCCGAAAAGCCCCGATGAGCGACGCACGGATGAAGCGCCGCCTTCGTCTGTTTATCCATCTTGCCCCTTCTTCCGTAAAAATGAAATCTGAAGGGCAAATTGCGCAGTCCCTTCGCATAGCTTTTAATTCCGTGAAGCAATCGCTCCATCCTCCTCCACCGAAGCCCCGATGGACAGCGACGACAGCCTGGCCAGCAGCGCTTTTCCTTCCGCGTCTTCCATCGGCGCCGGCTGCGAGTTGGTGGCGAACATCGGATTAAACGACAGCTCGCAACCGCCGCCCTTGCGGCATTCGGCATTCAGAATGCCCGTCTCCGACGAACGCACCGTTGTCGACGAGAACACGAAATTGCCGAGGCTGTAGGCGATCCACTTCCCTTTGTAGCTCTCGAAGCCTTGCAGCACGTGGGGATGGCTGCCGATGACCAAATCCGCTCCCGCATCGACGAAACGATGGGCGAGATCGGTTTGATGGGCGACCGGCGTTTCCTTTCTCTCTTCTCCCCAATGAACCATGACCACGACGATATCGGCGTTTTTCTTCGCTTCCTCGATGGTGGCGACCGCACGTACCGGCGAATACGCCTCCGCAAGTCCCGGACGGTTTTTGTCCGCCTTCCATTCCACTACCGGAACGACTCGCGTAACGCCGATAAACGCTACGGTAATTCCATTCGCCTCTATGTACGACGGCTCGAAAGCTTCCTTATCGTCATTGCCCGATCCCGCATGCTTCAGGCCGACGTCGTCCAAAGCGTCCATCGTATCGCTTAAACCTTGCCATCCGTAATCGAGCGTATGGTTGTTAGCCAATGAGACAAAGTCGAAACCGGCGTCCTTCACCGCCTTCAACGCATCGACGGTTCCGCGAAATACGAACTGCTTGTCTTCCGCGGGAGTCCCGCGAACGGTAATCGGCGCTTCCAAGTTTCCGGCCGCAATATCCGCAGCCTCCAGCAGCGCCTTCGACTCGCGAAACGGGTAATCGTAGCCATTGGTCTTCATCAACTCCAGCACCCTTGCCGCTGGGAGTATATCTCCGACAAACGCGAGAGACACCGTATCTCCTTCCGCGACGTCGACCGGCTCCGTTGACGGCTCCGGCTTTTCCGACGGCTCGGAAGACGCGGATGCTTCCGCCCCTTCTTTTGAATCGTCCGTCGGCGGCGCTCCGGACGGATCGGCGTCGTCCGGCTGCCCGGACGGAGCTTGGACAGCGGCCGAAGACGGCGCTTCATTCGAATCGCCCTGCTCCGCTTTCCAGATTGCAAACGCTGCCGCGGCGATACAGAGAAGCAAAATCCCGTTAACGACAAGCAGTATTCTCGTCTTCGCTCGGCGCTTCGCCTTCTTCTGGGTTTGCGTTCTCGCTCGCGAATAAGTAGTCACGTAACCCGTCCTCCTTCCCTGCCCGTAATTATACAACATGGACAATAAAAAAACGATTTTTCCCTCGGATTTTACGGGGGAAAAATCGCTGTCCAATTCAGATGCGCAAACCGATTTTACGGCTCTTAAGCGCAAATTCCGCGCTTCCGTAGAGCCCGCCGTCATCGCCAAGCGATGGAGGAACGATGCGAAGTCTCTCTCTGTAGAGCGGATGAAGGCTGGCGCTAACGTACGACCTGAGCGAATCGAAGAAGATATCGCCTGCCGCAGCCACTCCGCCCCCTACAATGATGACGTCCGGACTGAGCAGCGCAATAGATGGAACGAGCACACGCGACAACCAGTTCGCCGTCCTCTGAAACACTTGGCCCGCGAATGCGTCTCCGTCAAGATACGCCTGCCATACGTCGTGCGACGTCAATTCGTCGCGAATTTCCGGTGGAAATCGTTCCGCCAGCAAGCCGACCCAGCCCGCTTTCAAGCCATCCCTTGCCTGGCGGGCAATGCCCGCAGTGGACGCGACCGTCTCCAGGCACCCCTTCATGCCGCAGCCGCACATGTAAGAAATGTCGGGAAAAGAGATGTGCCCGATTTCTCCGGCAAGACCGCCGGCGCCCTCGTGCAGCCGCCCGTCCGACACCCAGGCGGAAGCCATCCCGGTGCCGATCGTAAGACCCAGCACATGCGAGTAGCCTTTGCCTGCGCCATGCAAATATTCGCCGTATACGACCATCTTCACATCGTTCTCGACAGCAACCGGCACGCCCAACAGCTGCTGCAGCCGAGCTGCGACGGGAACGTCGTTAAACGGCAGATTGGCGGAGCTCACCACCCCGGATTCGCTTTGAATAAATCCGGGCAGCCCGATGCCGACCGCTTCCAGTTCGGACTCACGGACTCCCTCCGCAGCTAATATTTCCTTGCATTGACCGGCTAGCTGTTGAATCAGCTCGCAGGAGCTCAGCTTAATTGTCCGAACCTTGCTCCGTCGAAGGAGCCGGCCTTCGGAATCGAACAAACCGGTCACGACGTTCGTCCCTCCAACGTCCATCCCGATCCGGCAGCTCATCCATCAGTCTCCTTCCGGGGCTCGAGCGTAATTTCCGATCGTCACCGGCAGTCTAGCCTTGACGGCCAGCTCTCCGGACAACACGCCGGCAAGCGCCGATACCATTGCCGGTTTGTTCTCGTACGTACACAGATATACCGGGGCTTCCGGGGCGATCAGCAGATCGTAAGGCGTGCGCGAGGCAACCCATACGAACGAGCCTTCGCAGCTTGCGTTCAGTTCGCTGATCAGCCCGGATTGCGATTCGGAGAACGCCGCGTCGTACGACACGAACACCGCTCGCTGCCCCGTGCTTACCGCCTTGCGGGCAGCCTCCGCCTCCTCCGCCGTCGGATCGGTTCCCACCCGCACCTCTACAACGTCGTAGCCTGCTGCGCTGAGCGCTTTGCCCAGCGTCCAATCCTGCGGAATAACCTCGATGACCTCCGTGCGGGAATGAGGCTCCGCCCAGATGACAACCGTCTTGCCTTCTTTCGGTAGCGGCAACCGCTCTCCTCCCTTGACGACGGTCACAGCGGCTTCGCACAGCTCCCTTTGCACCTCCGCGGCTCTTGCCCGATCCGCCTTCGGGAGCTCGTCTCCGAACAGACCTTGCTCCTGCTTCAGGTTCCAGATCCGGCGAGCTGCCTCATCGATGCGGGCCTCTGAGATTTCACCCGTCATCACGGCTTCCATTACCGCTTCAAGAGCAGCCGTCTGCCTCGACACCCGGTGGCTGACCAGAATAAGATCGGCGCCGGCCTTGATCGCGTCTACTGCGCCGCGCGCGACTCCGATCGTCCCCGAAATCGCATTCATCTCCAAGCAATCCGTCACAATCACGCCTTCGAAGCCCAACTGATTCCGCAGCAATCCGGTTAGAATCGGCTCCGAGCGCGTCGCCGGAATGGCGGAATCGGGCTCGAAGGCCGGAAATACGACGTGCGCCGTCATAATCGCATCCGCTTTGCGCTCAATCGCGTAATGGAACGGATAAAGCTCAACCTCGTTCAACCGATCGACGCCGTGCGGAACGACAGGCAAAGCATAATGCGAATCGACCGCGGTGTCTCCATGGCCCGGAAAATGCTTGGCGACGGCAACGACGCCGCCTTCCTTATAGCCTTGAATCGCTGCCAGGCCAAGCGCCGCCACACGCTTTGGGTCCTCTCCGTACGATCTCACCCCGATTACCGGATTTTGCGGATTGTTGTTCACGTCGAGGCAGGGGGCGAAATTCATATTGATCCCGATTTCGCGCAGCTCCGCGCCGGACAGCTTAGCGGCCTCGCGCGTCAGCGCTTCGTTGTCGGCAGCGCCCTGCGCCATCCCGCCCGGCATCACGGTTACGCCTTCCTCCAGACGGACGACCATGCCGCCCTCCTGGTCTATTGCAATGAAGAGCGGATACTCGGAGATTTGCTGCAAACGGTCCGACAGCTCCCGAACCTGCCCGGCGTCCTTAAGATTGCGGCGAAAATAAATAATACCTCCAACGCCGTAATCCCGAATCAGGTTGCCGATCTCCTTCGTCGGCTCGGTTCCTTCGAATCCGCACATGAACAGCTGTCCGATCTTTTGCTTTAGCGAAAGCTCTCCGAAACCTCTGTTTGTCGTCATGACTTTCTCTCCTCTATTCCTCGTGATTCGTCCAAGCCGGCTTATCCGCACCGGACTTGTTTTGCTGCTGCTCGCGGTACTCCGACGGCAGCATTCCCGTGTATTTGCTGAATACCCGGGTGAAGTATCGGCGCTCCGCGTAGCCGACCATCAATCCGACCTGCGTAACGCTCTTATCGCTGAGAGCCAGCAAAGATCGGGCCATCTCCATCCTTTGTTTCGTTACGTATTCGACGAACGTCTCCCCGAAATGCTGCTTGAACAGCAAGCTGAAATAGCTGCCGCTAATGCCCAAGTATTCGGCCAACACGTCGATGCTGAGCTCTGCGGACAGATTTCGTTCGATGTAATCTTTCGCGGACAGCATCAGCACGTCGCTCGTCTTTTTCTTCATGACGCTCTCCAGCGATTGATCGACGAGCTGGTTGACGACCTGCAGCGTCTCGCGAATGCCTTGATGCCGATCGATCTGCCGCCAGATTTCCGTCTCCTCGTGCCGGCCGATCACCTCCATCTCCCGCATCTCTCGCAGCAGATGAATGCATAGATAATGGACGATCGGCGCGACTCGCTCGAACGAATTTTCCGGCAGCGATTTGAAACTCTCGTTCAGCTCGCGCAGCGCGGTTTCGGTGCGACGTCGGTCGCAGCGCTTCAGCCCGGTAACCATTTCTTCGATCGTGTCCCAGAGCTGCTGCGAAGTTTCGGAGCTGCCGCGAGCTCTCTCCGACACGATAACGCCTTCGTGAGCCGTCGACGACAGGTACAACGATCTTTGCAAGCTTTTATATGTCTTGGACAGCTGCTTCAGCGTCACCTCCGCCGGATGAAGCGCGACGCGAATGCTCAGCTTGAGATAACTCTGTACGGCTTGCCGCAGCGTCTCCGCCCACGACAAGCATTGTACGCGCTCGTACAGATCGGGCGCGGAGCGTTCGATCAGCACGCACCATTCCCCGCTTCTGACTTGAATGACGGTATGTACGACGCCGAACGCGGTCAGGTTTTCCTGCAAAATATTGTTGATGGCAAAATTCCACAGCTTGCGTTCCTTGTCATCCCAAATTTTCTCTCGTTTCGAATAGTCTTCGACGTCTACGAGCATCATCGCGAACGCCAGATTTTCGCCTTCCAGCTCTCCAAGCCTAAGTATCGGCCCGCTGGCCGACCCGCCCAGATCGGTAATCTGATCGTACAGCACCTTCTCGTAGGCGAGATGGAACACCTGCTTCCATTCCTGCTGCATGGAGCGCTGCTCCATGCTCTTCTCCCGGACGGCGTCCGCCAGCTTGCGAATCGTCTCGACCAGTTCCTCGTAATCGATCGGCTTCAAAATGTAGTCTTTCACTTCGTAACGAATAACCGATCTTACATAGCTGAAATCCTGATATCCCGTCATCATAATGACTTCCGCGGACGTATCGAACTGTCGCAGCTCGCCCAGAAACTCGATACCGTCCATGACCGGCATCCGTATGTCGCACATAATGAGCTGCGGACGATGCTCCCGAGCCAGCTCCAGCGCCTGCTCCCCGTTACGAGCCGTCCCGATCAGCTCAATGTCCAGCTCTTCCCAAGGAATAACGGCCTGGAGATTTTTCAAAATGTTGACCTCGTCATCTATCAACAACGCTTTAAGCCTCATCGCCGCCCCTCCCTCTCTAGAGGTATTAGACATTTGATCGTCGTGCCGCATCCCGGAGCGCTGCACAGCATTACGCCATAGCCGTTCCCGTAATGAATGCGCAGCCGGTCCGCGACGTTGCCGACGCCAAGACCCCGTCGTTCCCCCATCTCCGGTGATTCCGCGTACATTTCCTGTAGCGTCGTAATCCCGCTGGTCGCAAACCGCGCCAACTGCTCCTCCGCTATGCCGATTCCATTATCCTCGACATAGAAGGCGATATTGCGTCCTTCAATTGCCGCGCGGACTTCGATTCTCCCCATATAATCGATGCCTTCGAACCCGTGCTGAATGCTGTTCTCAACGAGCGGCTGCAGCGTCAGCTTCAGAATCGTGCAGTCCATCAACTCCTTGGGAACGTCAATCGCGTATTCGAACAGCTCCTCGAAGCGGTATTTCTGAATTTCCAGGTAGCTCATCAAATGCTGCAGCTCCTGCTCGATCGTAATTTCCTCTTTCTGCTGAATGCTGATGCGAAAAATATTCGCAAGCCGCTGCACCATTTTGCTGACTTTGCGCCCCTCGTTCTGCACGGCCAAAATATTGATCGATTCCAATGCGTTAAACAGAAAATGAGGCTTGATCTGTGCCTGCAGCAGCATCATCTCGGCCTTGCGCTTGCGCGATTGCTCCTCCGTGACGTCGTCGAGCAGCTCGGACACTCTCTTGACAAGGCTGTTGAAGCCCCGGGACAGCGCCGTCGTCTCGTCGTTGCCGACGACCGGAACCCGCGTGGATAAATCCCCGCGCTCCACCTGCCGCATCGCTCGGACAACCCTCACGATCAACGTCACCATTCTCCGGACGAAAATCAGGTTAAAAACAAGCGCAAGCACAAGCGAGAACGACGTAATGACGACTGTCCAGCGCAGCACGGCCGCCATATCGCCGGACAGATACTGCCAGGAAGTAACCATGACCAGCTTCCAATCGCCGATGCCGAGCCGCTGAAGCTGCAAATCCTGAACCGATACGAGACTTTTGTGCTCGTCGAACGGAAGCGTCTTGCTCTGCGCCACGGAGCTGTGCATATCGAGGGTCTCGGTATCCACGTAGTCGGAAATCCGGCGCCCTTCAGGGCTTTTCTCGCTGTCGTACACAATGTTGCCGTTGCCCGCTACAATCAGGAAGCGACGATCAATCTTCCCTTGACTATTATAAAAGGTAAAAATCTTGCTTAGCTCGTTCAACTGGAATCGCGTGACGAGCACGCCTTTGTTCTTCATTGTCTCCACGTCGAGCAGCACGCGAATTTGCGTAAACAGATTGTAGTCTCCGGTCAAGTTCTTATCCTCGTTAGGGCCGATCCATACGGGAGCGCCGTTCTTGCGCAAAACCTCCTGATAGATGGGATGAGCCTCCAATTCCTCTCGCGGAATCGGTGTGTCCTTGGCCGAAAAGTTGACGTTGACCTGTTTGTTGTCATTGCGGTACAACGTAAGCGAGTGGATGCCCGGATACGTCAGCAGCACGCGCTTGCGCAGCCTTTCCTTCTCCAGCAGCTGAGAATAGAAATCCGTCCCCTTGGACGATTCCCCTCCGGCAGGATCGACGTTACCGCCGCCGTCATCGATCGATTGCTCGACGACCTCCACGCTGTCCTCCATCGTTACCCAGAAATCCGAAAAATAATTGGCTTCCTTGATCATGTTGTTAATGTTGCGGCCGATCGCTTTGAGCGTAAGCTCGGTCTGCTCCGCGTACTTCTTCTCCGTCACCTTCTGCGATACAAGATACGAGACGCTTCCCAACACGAACAACGGAATGATAATAAAAGCGAAGAAGGCGGTGAAAATTCGTTTGCTTAAACTCATCTTTCGATGTCCGTCCTCTCATGTAGGTTGATCTCATTATAGCAGGAGGAGAAGCCGCTGGGCTCGCACGCTCGAAAGTTTGTACTCCCTCTTATTATAGAAAACCGCGCGAATATCGATAAGTTGCCATTCTCATAATGGAGGGATAAAAATGAACAGTAACCCAGATAAAAAGCCTCGCCAGGCAAAAAACGCCTCCGGCGCCCTAATACGTCGAAGCAGCTTGGCTAAGACGTTAAGAAAAACCGTCAGGGATGAGTTCATTCCCTGACGGTCCTTTGTTTTGCGTTCCATGAGACTATTCTGCAGTTGTGCTACGGACATCCTCAATCCTGTATTCATTACCGTGTACCCCTTTA